>JAESFW010000010.1_pt1 | contig 717841 bp, 588 predicted proteins | sample 9269481 | NCBI WGS metagenome assembly JAESFW01 (sample SAMN14515350, study PRJNA621654) | algae metagenome | isolation source: Lyngbya sp. HA4199-MV5 and co-occurring heterotrophs from soil with... | place: USA: Ahupuaa O Kahana State Park, Hawaii | collected 2009-07-21 | reverse complement strand
CGATCTTCTCGCGAAGCTGGTTGATGAAGATACAGCAGCAGCCTGTTTTGTTGATCACGCCCGTCAGTTTACGCAGCGCTTGTGACATCAAACGTGCCTGCAAACCCATTTTGCTGTCGCCCATTTCGCCTTCCAGTTCAGCGCGTGGTACCAATGCAGCCACGGAGTCGATGACGATGATATCCACCGCACCGGAGCTGATCAGGTGCTCGGCGATTTCGAGTGCTTGCTCACCGCTGTCGGGCTGTGAAATAAGGAGGTTGCTGGTGTCGATACCGAGCTTCTCCGCGTACGTTCTGTCGAATGCGTGTTCCGCATCGATGAATGCCGCCAGACCACCTTTCTTCTGGGCCTCGGCGATACAGTGCATCGACAACGTGGTTTTACCGGATGATTCAGGCCCGTAGATTTCCACGATACGGCCACGGGGAACACCGCCTACGCCGAGCGCGAGGTCAAGACCCAGTGAACCGGTCGAAATTACCGGAATATCTAATACTTTGGTGTCGCTCAGACGCATCACAGTACCCTTTCCGTAAGTCTTGTCGAGCTTTTCGAGCGTGGTCTGTAACGCTTTTAGTTTGTTGTCTTTATCTGTTGTTGCTTGTGCCATAGAAATGGTAACAGTAATTTGGTTGGTACATAAAAAAGCGGTTTTTGCAGGACAAAAACCGCTCGTTAATGGGTCTTTATTGTTTTGTAAAAATAGCTAATTCCCACTAAAACAACAACCCGATTTTTGCCCTGAAACTCAATTTTTCCCGAAATTTTCGCATTTTACGGCGTTTGTAAAGGAAGTCTGAAAATGGCGATATGCAAGTGGAGATAACAGATTATCAAACGGTGAAGAAGCTGGATTCTCAATACTTAAATGTCTGCCAATTGGCTAATTTTGCGAACGTCAGCAGCGTACTCCGGCAAGTTGTTTCCGGGATGCGCTCCACCTGGGTCGTTCCGCGGCCTCCGCATTCATTCTAACGCTGAAATTGTGATCAAAAAAATATTGCTTGGCCTGCTGGGCGTCGTGATAGTACTCGGTATTTGGCAAAGGGATGTGCTCACCTATGCCTTTTTACAAGCCAAAGGACAAATTGGCATATTGATGCAGGTACAGGAAGTTGACGACGTCCTGGCCGACAAAGCGTTTCCAGATTCCCTCAAAGCGAGGATACGCCTCATCCAGGAGATCAAAAAATTCGGGGTGGATTCGCTGGGGTTGACGCCGTCCGATAATTATACTACGTTCTACAATCAGCACGGCCGCCCACTGATATGGCTCATTACAGCCTCGGAACGCTATAAAATTGAACCGTATCAATGGCATTTCCCGATCGTCGGCACATTCCCGTACAAAGGCTACTTCGATTCAACGCGTGCCGTTACCGAAGAAAAAACCCTGATTGACAATGGATTGGACACCGATATTGGCGAAGTTTCGGCCTGGTCGACCCTCGGCTATTTAAAAGACCCTATCCTTTCGAGCATGCTCCGCCGACGCGATGGCAGCCTTGCCAACCTGATATTGCACGAGCTTACACATGGTACGCTTTTTGTAAAAGACAACCTGGAACTGAATGAAAACCTGGCGAGTTTTGTAGGCGAGCAGGGCACCATACGGTTTTTGAAGTACAAATATGGCGTCGATTCCGAGCAAATGCGCCAGTACGAGTACTCGAAAAGATATAATGATGCTTATTCGCGGCACATGCTTAGGGGGGCAGGCCGTTTGGATAGTCTTTATAAGACATTCGGCCCCAATCCAGCTCCAAGCGCACAAAAGGACGCGTTGAAAACCAGATTGATCACTGATATCGTCAGCGACACGGATACACTTCTTTCAGGCAAGCGTACGTTAACAAACAAAAACCGCTGGCCCGACGGAAAACTTCCCAATAATGCTTACTTTATCAGCTACCTGACCTACAAGTCGAAACAGGACACTTTCAGGCAGGAATTTGAAAAAAAGTTTGAAGGGGATTTGAAGAAATACCTGAACCATTTAAAGGGCAAATACCCTTCCCTGTAATGTTATCATGAGCATGAAAAGATCGTACGCATTACTATTAGCCATATCGACATTTGCATTGCTGTTCTCCTTCCGCCAGTTCGATGAGAATGCGGAAATGGACCGCGTAGTCCATAATAAAAGTTTCGGCACGGGAGAGCGCGTCGAATACCGCGTGCATTATGGCTTCATCAATGCCGCCGAAGCGAAAGTAGAGGTAAGCAAAGCCGTTTCGATGATTAACAACCGCCCCTGCTACCGGGTGAACGTCATCGGACGTACGGTCGGTGCGTTCGACCTCATATCTCGCGTTCGCGACACGTGGCGCTCGTATATCGACACCACCGCCATTCTTCCCCACATGTTCGAACGGCAAATCCAGGAAAACAAATACCGGAAGGAAGAAACCGTGTTCTTCAATCACAGCAAAGACCAGGCCGTGTCGAACGTGAAAGACGAAAGCAAGACTTACAATGTTCCCAACAACATTCACGACATCATCAGCGGCTATTTCTTCCTGCGTACCATCAATTTTGACAAGGTCCGCGAAGGCGAGATCATCGAAGTACCTACCTTCTTTGACGGCGAGGTGTATAAGCTGCGCATCCGGTATGTGGGCAGGGATGTGATTAAAACCAAGTTCGGGAAGAGCAAAGTATTGAGATTATCTCCACAAATTCCTGCGAACAAGTTTTTCAAAGGCGAAGAACCTATGGCACTCTGGGTTTCGGACGATTCGAACAAAATTCCATTAAAAGCCGAGGTCGATCTTAAAATCGGCTCGCTGGAAATGGATTTGAAATCCTACAAAGGACTCCGTAAAGACATCGCCTGGTTCTGATCAGCCATTTCCGAAGCTTTTGCATTACGCGAAAGGGGAATGGCAATGCATTTCGCGTAATGCAGTAGAAAGGCTTTGCTAACGCGCCAAAACCGGCATAGTAATGTGCTATGGATTCTTTTTGCGGGCTTTCAAAATCGAAAACGGAGCCGCTATCCGCATTTTCACGAAAATAGGCGTCCAACATGAGCGCCCTCGCGTTGCCTTTCCGTCCCTCGTGATCTGCTGCATTGAATAGGTAAATCGTTCGCCCGCGGTAGCATGTGAGCAATATGCCTGCGCCTGTGTGTGTGCCTGAGCGTGCATATGCGAGTAGTCCTACTCCACCGCTTATACACCTTTTTGCTAGCTCTCTCAGCGTCCGATAGGCATTGCCTTTGATCCTGCCAATTCCAGCCGCTTGGTTCTCTTCAAACAGCGCTATTAACGGCCCCAAATCGTCCGATTCTATGATTTCCCAAACTGTCCGGCCACTTCTTTTCAGGTTCATTATCCGGTCCCGCGAATAGCTTGCGTAAATCTCCCGATAGGGTCGCCGCAAATCCAGCCAATGAGTTTGAAATACCTCGCATTCAAAACCGCGACGGTCGAGCCTGTTCATTACCACAAAGTTCTCGGGATTAAAGTTGTACTGCGAGATGTAAGAAAAGTGTGCTTTCAGCGCTTCAAGAAACGCCTCGCATTCACTCTCCGATAATTCCTGCTTTGAAAAGATGCCCAGATACTGGCAGAACAAGGGCTGGTACAAGACCGGCATGCCGAATTTTGTCCTGACGGGCAAAGGCATTACAATGGAGAAGTCGGAAATGGACGGCCAGACAAGCGCCTGCCATTGTTCGCAGACGATATCGAGATACCAGCTTAGTGCGTAAATGACGCATTGCCGGCTTTGATGGATATGATTGTCCCAGGTCTGCGCATCGATTTGCTCCCGGGAAAGAAGAATTGGCTTCGGTACCATATTGTTCAGGGGTTTTCCTGAACATTGATACGTCAATACCTATTTAAAGTAACTGCGGAGCTTCTGCAAAGTTTCTTCCACGTCCGGCGTCTCGTCCATCAGCAAGTTAATGCTCTGGATCGAGTGGATCACCGTACTGTGGTCGCGTCCGCCGAAATGATAACCGATCGATTTAAGCGGCAGATCGGTGTATTCTTTGGCCAAATACATGGCGAGCTGGCGCGGATATACGACTTCCTTTTTGCGGCTTTTGCTTTTCAGATCGGCAATCGAAACCTGGAAGTAATCGGCGATAATCTCCTGGATCGTGTCGATCGTTACCTCCTTATCCTCGTTCATCACGATGTTGCGGAGGGTATTTTTCGCCAGTTCCACGTCGATATTTCGGCGTGTAAGCGATGCCTGCGCCATCAGCGACACAATTACCCCTTCCAGCTCCCTGACGTTGGAGTTCACGCTGTGCGCAATGTATTCGATCACGTCGTAGTCGATCGAAATGCCTTCCGACTGGATCTTTTTCTGAATGATCGCGATACGCGTTTCGAAATCCGGCGCCTGCAAATCGGCCGTCAAACCCCATTTAAAACGCGATAGCAAACGGTCCTGCAAACCTTGCAGCTCACGCGGCGGGCGGTCGCTCGTCATGATGATCTGCTTGCCCAGCTGGTGCAGGTGGTTAAAAATATGGAAGAATGTATCCTGCGTTTTTTCCTTACCCGACAAAAACTGCACGTCGTCGATCGCAAGTACATCCACTTTCATATAAAAATCGGTGAACTCTTGCAGGGTATTGTTCCGGATCGAGTTGATGAACTGGTTGGTAAATTTCTCGGAGGAAACATAGAGCACCAGCTTGTTCTCGTAGTGATTCGTAATGTAATTTCCGATCGCCTGCACGAGGTGCGTCTTGCCCAATCCTACGCCTCCGTACATCATGAGCGGGTTGAACGATGTAAGTCCCGGGCGCTGCGCCACCGCAAAACCGGCCGAACGGGCAAGCCTGTTACAGTCGCCCTCGATAAAATTATCGAATGAATAATTGGGGTTCAGATAGGTATCGAGCGTCAGCGAATCCTGGTCTTTCTCCTTCACGATCGCTCCCATGCGGGGGTCGGTCGAGAAATTATCCGGCCTGGAATAATTTGGAGATTTCTGGGTTGAGACGTTCATCGTCAGCGGCTGGTGCTTCTCGTTACCAGTGTCGACAATAATGGAATATTCCAATAAACCGTCGCGGCCGATCGCGTAATCCAACGCCTTCCTCAGCAGATTGACATAATTATCTTCCAGCCATTCGTAGAAAAACTGGCTGGGAACCTGCACGGTAAGTACTTTACCATAGAGTTTTAAGGGACGAATGGGTTCAAACCACGTCTTAAAACTCTGCTCGGGAATGTGCTGCTGAATAACACGCAGGCAAGCATCCCAAACCTGGTCTACCTCTCTATTTGTGCTGATTCTTTCCAATGTATAATTTACCAAACTCTGAGTATCATAATTCAAAAGGACGGCAAAGATATAAAAATACCTGATCTCTCCAGATGAAACGGGTATTCAATTTAATCGTCACAAAACGGATCTGCAAACCCCAAAATAAAATCGCGAGCCTAATCGTGTCCAGAAGGTTACAGAAGCGGTTTTGCTGTTCCGGTTCCGGTAATTGCACCTCAAAATTTGTAGTTTTGCTAACGGCGCATTTCCGCAAACCGTTCATCAATCCATCAGCCCATGTCAGCAAAACTCTTTTCTGAATTTCTCCCGTCGGACAAAAACACATGGGAAAAGCTCGCGGCAAAGGAGGTTAAGGGACGTACCGGGTTGCTCGACGCATGGGAACCAGCGCCCGATCTGCATTTCAAATCCTATGCCACCGCTGCTGAAATGGATTGGGAAACAGTCGTTGAAATCCAGAAGGCGCAGAAACAAACCACGGGCTGGCAGAACCTGAACGAAACGGACGTTACGGAATCCCCGGCATTCAAAATCGAGCTGCAAGGTGACGATCCGGTTACACAGCTCGTATCGGCCCTCGTTGGTTTTTCAAATGTGTATTCCAAAGAAGGCACCACTTCCGGCCGCGGATTGGAACAAATCACTTATTCGGTGCCAATTGGTTCGCAGTATCTGACTGAAATCGCCAAACTGAGAGCGTTACGGTATTTGCTGCGAAAAATGGCTCAGGCCTTCGGAGCGCAAGCGTACTGTCCCTCCATTCATGCCTGGACGGCTATTCAGTACAAGGAAAACGAAACGGACTATACCAACCTGATCAGGGCCGCCGCACAGGCCATGAGCGCGGTGGTCGGAGGATGCGATGCGCTTGCCGTGCTACCGTTTGATCGTGCGGAGAATACATTGGCTCAACGGCTTGCCACACACGTTTCCTATATTCTCGAACACGAAAGCCTTCTGGGCAAAGTTGCCGATCCTGCTGCCGGCGCATTTGCCCTGGAAGATATGACCTTGAAGTTGGCAGAAGCTGCCTGGAAGAAGTTCTTAAAAACCACGGACAATGCGGCCTTAAATAATGCAACTGGTGGAATCGAAAGTGGAAACCGAAAAGACAGCCCGCCGGCACCGTTCCTGACAGCCGAAGGGATTCCACTCAAAGCCGCATTTACTGAAAACGACCTGGCTGGCGCCGGGCACTTCGCATTCGGCGCGGGCACTCCCCCGTTCCTGCGCGGGCCTTACGCAAGCATGTACCTCGAACGCCCGTGGACGATCCGCCAATACGCAGGCTTCTCTACCGCCTCCGAATCCAATGCATTCTACCGCAGAAATCTCGCCGCCGGGCAAAAAGGCTTATCGGTAGCATTCGACCTGGCCACCCACCGGGGCTACGACTCCGACCACCCGCGCGTAACCGGCGATGTAGGTAAAGCGGGTGTGGCCATCGACTCGGTGGAAGACATGAAAACGCTCTTCGACCAGATACCCCTCGATCAGATGTCGGTATCGATGACGATGAACGGAGCAGTGATACCCGTAATGGCCTTTTTTATCGTCGCTGCCGGTGAAGGAGGCGTAACCCCGGAACAACTTACCGGGACGATCCAGAACGACATCCTGAAAGAGTTTATGGTGCGGAACACCTACATTTATCCGCCGGGGCCGTCGATGCGCATTGTGGGCGACATTTTCGCGTATGCTTCGCAAAATATGCCGCGCTTCAACTCGATCAGTATCAGTGGCTATCACATGCATGAGGCGGGTGCGCCCGCGCACATCGAGCTTGCCTACACGCTCGCGGACGGGCTGGAATACATCCGCACGGGCCTGGCCGCAGGCATCCCGATCGACGATTTCGCCCCTCGGCTATCGTTTTTCTGGGGAATTGGCATGAACCACTTCATGGAAATCGCCAAAATGCGGGCAGGGCGAATGCTTTGGGCCAAAATTGTGAAGCAGTTCAATCCGCAGAACGAAAAATCGCTGATGCTGCGCACGCATTGCCAGACGAGCGGTTACAGCCTCACCGAGCAGGAGCCATTCAACAATATCGCCCGCACCACCGTCGAAGCCATGGCCGCCGTGATGGGCCACACGCAATCGCTGCATACCAACTCTTTCGACGAAGCCATTGCCCTGCCCACTGATTTCTCGGCACGCATTGCGCGGGACACACAGCTTTTCATGCAAAACGAAACCGACCTCTGCAAGGCCGTCGACCCCTGGGGCGGCTCCTACTACGTCGAGTACCTGACCATGCAGCTTGCCGAAAAGGCCTGGCAGCTTATCGAAGAAGTGGAAGCGCTGGGCGGTATGACGAAAGCCATTGAAACCGGCTTGCCCAAAATGCGCATCGAGGAAGCCGCCGCCCGAAAACAGGCACGGATCGATGCGGGCAGGGAGGTGATTGTAGGGGTTAACCGCTATCAGACAGCGGAAAAGCAATTATTTGAAATACTACAAATTGACAACGAGGCGGTAAGGCGCGAGCAAATCGCCAGACTGGACGCCATACGCAAAACCAGAAATGAACCCGAGGTGCACGATGCCCTCGACCGGATCACCCGCGCGTGCAAGCAAACAGGCGGAAGGGACATGCATTCAAATCTGCTCGCATTGGCTGTGGACGCGGCAAGTAAAAGAGCTACATTAGGGGAAATTTCACTGGCTATGGAAAAGGAATTCGGGCGGTACCAGTCCACCATCCGGTCGGTATCGGGTATTTACCGGACCGAGGTTTCAGACGACGAAAACTTCCGGCACGCACGCGAAATGTCCGACGAGTTTGCCCGGCTGGAAGGCCGCAGACCACGGATAATGGTGGCCAAAATGGGCCAGGACGGCCACGACCGGGGCGCGAAAGTGATCGCCACCAGCTTTGCCGATCTCGGCTTCGATGTCGACATTGCCCCCTTGTTTCAGACCCCGCAGGAAGTGGCGATGCAGGCCATTGAAAACGACGTACATATCATTGGCGCATCCAGCCTCGCCGCCGGCCACAAAACACTCATCCCGGAGCTGATCAGCGAGCTAAACAAGCTGGGCAGAAGCGACATCATGGTCATCGCCGGCGGTGTGATACCCGCTCAGGATTACGAGTTTCTGTACGAGGCGGGAGTAAAAGGCATTTTTGGCCCAGGAACAATCATTTCGGTGGCAGCACAGGAGATTTTGGCTAAGCTGATGGAGGGGAGCTAGTCGTGTGATATTAGTTGAAATGCCAGCTTATCGAAAATTGGAGTGGATGGCTGGATAGGTGTCGTATGCTTTGCGATAAATCCATGTATAAATTTAATTCGCTCCTTCCGTAGAAATCCTGGGAGCTACCTTACGCTTAATCCCTTATGCCCTCGCAAAAACCAGCGAAGTGCAGTTGCCGCCAAAGCCGAAGGAGTTGGAAAGCACATAATTCAGGTGGTAATCGCCTTTCCATTCGGATACAGGCGCGTTCTCCAAGCCGCTGATGGGCTCGGCGATATTCAAACTTGGAAAAAGCTCTGAGTGGACAATGCCCAGGATGCTGAAAATAGCCTCCACTGCACCGGCAGCACCGAGTGTATGACCTGTGAATGATTTGGTAGAACTGTAAGGAGGCATCCGGTCAAACAACTCTCCCATTCCGAAAAACTCGACCTGATCGTTGTTTTGTGTGCCGGTGCCGTGGGCATTTACGTACCCTATTTGTGAAGTTTCGATCCCAGCCGAGCGGATCGCCTCGCGCATACAGCGGATCGCGCCAGTGGCTTCGTCGGACATCGCCGACGGGTGGTGCGCATCGTTCGCATTGCCGAAGCCGGCGACTTCTGCATATACTTTCTTCCCGGCCGTCAGCTCCTCGGCTTCCAGTATCAGGTAAGCCGCGCCTTCGCCCAGGTTCAGGCCGTTGCGGTTCACATCGAAAGGCTTGCAGGGTGATTCCGACAATATTTTCAATGCATTAAAGCCATTGACCGTGTATTTGGCCAGGCTGTCCACTCCGCCCACGATCGCCCTTTTTACCCTTCCAGAACGGATCAGCCGCGCGCCAAGCATAATGGCATTCGCGGACGAGGAGCAGGCGGTATTGATGGTATCCGTAAAACCCTTGATCCGGTAGCGCTTGATGAGTTTTAGCGTGTGCGCCGAGCAGCCGTAGGATTCGAGGTATTCCGAGCCTTCCGACTTGTGGTTGGCGTCTTCGTAAAGCTGGTCGGTGAGGCACATGCCGCCCACGGTACTGGCCGATATCAATGCGGTATCGAGTGACGAAAGCTGGCCGGGGGTCAATGCGGCATCGGCAATGGCTTCGGCGAATGCCTTGTCGGCTAGCAGGCACGTGCGCGTGTAACCCGTGGCGGCTTGCAGTTGCTGCCGGCTTTTCAACTCGTCGTTGCTGAGCTTCACCTCGCCAAAGGGCAATTGCGAAGCGTACGCCGATTCGAAAAAGGCCACTTTACCTATGCCCGAACGCCCGCTGCGCAAGCTTTCATGATTTTCGCGCACATTGTTGCCAATGGCGGAAATCATGCCCATACCAGTCACCAACACCCTTCCCATCGAAAATCAAGCAGCTTTTGTGTGCGCGAGGATATACTCGGCCATGTGGTTTACGTCGACCAGGATCTTGCGTCCCTCAGCCGGATTGTTGATCTTAATACCATACTCCCTTTCGAGCAGCACCACGAGTTCGAGCGAATCGATGGAGTCGAGCCCCAGGTCGCCGCCGAAAAGCGGTTCGTCGTCCTTGATATCGGCAGGGTTGATGTCCAGCAGGTTCAGGTATTGTACGATTTGCCCTTTCAGGATGGGCTTCAAGCTTTCTATGTCCATATTGATTTGTTAATCACTTCAAGTAATGACCGGTTACAGTCCAACGTTCCGGCCGGGGGAATTTCAAACTTAAATAATTCTTTCCAACCGTAACTTAAAATATGTGCCCAATTGGCAAAACACTATAAAAATGCCCAGAAATATGAACACCGTCCGCAAGTCCTGCCAGCTGCCCCCTTTGAGGAACAATACGTAAAAACCTTCGAGGCACCAGTGCAGCGGTGAAAAGTTGCTGAAAAACTGCATGAAGCCCGGCATTACGAATGTCGGTACCAGAATCCCTCCTATCGCACCGAAAATGATAATGGAAATGGCCCCGAAGCCATTTGCCTGTTGCTCGGTCCTGGCAAATGCACCGATCATTAAAGCATAACTGACGGCAGCCATACTGCTGATAAAAATCACGGCAATGGTGGCGATAATGTTGTCGGGCACGCTGAGCTTCGGAAGGCCGAGCTTAGGCAGAATCCAGACGCCCATCGAGAATGTAAGCGCCACCTGCAAAGCGGCTACCACCACATAAACCGCCATTTTACTAAACATCACCACCATAAATGTGGTAGGCATTGTTTTCAAACGCAGAAAACTGCCGTTAATGCGTTCCTTGACAATGTTGCTACCGAGCGAAACGACCATGAAAAACATGGCAAAAATCGTCCACGCAGGCACATTATGCTGGGTAGAGTTGGGAATCGCGGTCGAGTTATTGTTCCGGGCCACCATCTGGTCGATGCCCACGCGGTTAGAAATCATCTTTTCTTTCAGCCTGGCCGACCTTTCCGCAATATCCATATTGGCATACATGCGGTCGATCATCAGCGAGTTTTCGATCACGCTCATGTACGACTGGATCACGCTCATGACCGAGTAGCTGTAATTTTCCTGCAAAACCGGATCGTTGTAAAATGACAGTTTCGGCATAGAGATCTTCTCACGCGCGGTGGTGTCGTGTTCCAGGCCGAGGTCGTCCATGAGAATAGTGCTCACATCTTCCGCATTGCTTTCAAGCCCCGCGGAAAACGTCGCGGGGATGTACAACGCGATCATTTTGCCCCTCGACAACAGTTCTGATTTCAGCGACTCCTGTGGAATAGCATTCTGGGAATCGATCTTGAAAAGCCCGGATTTTGTCAGCAACTCCACCAGCTTTCCGCCTTCCTTGCCATCGTCGTGATTGACGACCAACAGCGGGATCTGGTTCTCGTTCACCATTTTATAAGCGCTGTCCTGGATGATCGTAATGATGAAAACCAGCAGCAAGGGCATCAGAAACATCAAAGCCAGTCCTACCTTATCGTTGATCAGCAGGAGGAGTTCTTTGCGTAATGATGAGTATAGTTTAAACATAGGCTTAATCGCGGTATTCCTCGCCGGTCAGGTTGATGAACAATGTTTGCAGGCTGCCCACATCGTGTGCTGTTTTCAAATGCTGCAAACCGCCTGCTGCAATCACCTTTCCATGGTCGATCAGCGCAATATTCTTACAAAATTCCTCCGCTTCCGACATATGGTGCGAAGTATAAATAATGGTCGTTCCGGCCTGGTTGATCTGCTGCAAATAGCGGATGATCGCATTGCGGCTCTGGACGTCCACGCCCACTGTCGGTTCATCCAGAAACAATACATCCGGCTCGTGGATAATGCCGATAGCCAGGTTCACGCGGCGCTTCATACCGCCCGAAAACGTCCCTACCTTCTTATCGGCCGCTTTTTCAAGGCCTAATACTTCCAGCAAATGCTCACGGCGTTCTTCCAGCTTCTTTTTCGAAAGATTATACATCGCACCGAAGTAGTCGAGGTTCTGGCGCGGGGTCAGCTCGTGGTAAAAAGCATATTCCTGTGGTACGAAACCAATGCGGCTTTTTCTTTCGGCATTCGAGTAACGTGCACCGTTATGATAAAACTGAACATCACCGGAAGAAACAGGAATAATGCCGCAGAGAATGGAAATCAGCGTGGTTTTTCCGGCACCGTTCGGGCCCAGCAAACCGAATACGTCCGACTGCATGATGTCCAGTGAAACGTCGGAGAGGCTATCTTCCTGGGCGGATTTATAACGTTTGTATACGTCCCTGATTTCAATGCACACCTGACCCGCCATATCTGTCCGCACCTATTTACCCAGTTTCAGGCCCGAAAGCTTCTGAAATGCTTCCTTTTCTACCAGACGGATTTCCAGCATCATATCGGCAATTTCCTCGAAGTCTTTCTGTTCGGTCAGGCGGCCCTTGTACACGCCCGCCATTTTGATGGCGCTGGCACGCCACATGTCCCCTGCCTTGGTGAAATCTTCCGAAACATTGGCCACGCGGTCGTCCTGCAAATAGGCCGCGGCTTCTTCCAGGAATGCCCCGTAAAGGAAGCGGAAACCGCCACCGCCCGTCCCAATCTCCTCCTGCATACGCACAATCTGGCCCAGGTACAGGCTTGCCTTGCGCAAACCCAGCTTGTCACGCCATTTGCGGACGTGATTGGATGTATGGCGGATTCCATTCACCCCGGCAAAATTGCCGGGAATGCTCAGCATATCGCGCACATTGCGGCGGATACCGGTCACGATACCCTTCCGGATCATGTCGTCGGTAATGGGTTTTATTTTCTCGGGGAAATAAATATGCCCCTTGGGCGCGAGCGGGCCCTGCGCGAACCGCACACGCGAGAGTTCTTCTTTGGAAAGAGAGGTCACATCTTCCATCACCGGATCACTGACCAGATAACGGCCATTCTCCTCCCCGAAAACGATCAGGTTATGGGCGTTGAAATGGAAGCGGTACTCCTTGGGAAAATATGTAAGGTGAAAAACCCCCACCTGACAGCCTACCGGCACGCCTTCCTTCACCTTTTTATCCAGAAATGCCTCCGCGGCAGCCGGATTGGAGAATTTCTTGCGGGTTACCTCCACGCCCAGCGATTTGCAGGTACGCTTGAAGATCGCGCCGGGCATGGTCCGGAACGAGATCGCCGGGCCGTTGTTGACCGTCAGAAAAGGTATTTGTATGTAAAACAGGCCGGAACCCATGCCGAATGCCAATGGCTCGGTCATGAAATCGAGGCCGTGGTAACGCAGTAACGCCGTGGTAACCCCGTTTTCGCAATGGGCTGTCTGGACGTGATGGAACTCATCCGTTTGACTGTCAATATTCACTGGATCAACCTTTAAAATTTTTCAACTCGTCCACAGTAATATCGAAAGCGCTGGCATATTTTTCCAGTTTTCGCTCGCTGAGACCTTTAAAAACGGATGGTTTGAAATGCCGTTTGATAAAGAACGGGAAGATCCCCGTGTAACCCGACAGGACCGGCAAATCCATCAGGCGAAGTTCCATAAAATAGTACACCGGGCTTTTCTCCCCATTTGCTACCGCCTTCCTCGCGTCTTCCACCCGCTCGTTGACCTCCTCCCAGGCGCTGTCGAGCGCCTGCTTTTTGATATCCCAACCCTTGCTCAACGCGGTTTCGTACTTGCCGTCGTCGTTCTTGACGTAGCATACTTCCCGGGTAAATTGATCGAGCGCGCCGGGGTCTTGCGGCAGGTCTTCCTTTTTCATGGATATGGGCAGCTTATGTATGGTTTCAGCACACGGTGAGCAGGCAGAACATGTACGAGAAGCGTGAGCTCTCGGGCACTGCCAGCAATATTTTCTCGCCCTTTTTCAAAGCCCCGCTGTTGAACACCTCTTCGAGCATCATATAAATGGATGCCGCGCCGACGTTACCTTTTGTCACGAGGTTGGTATACCATTTCTCCTTGGGAATCGGCATACCGTTTTCCTTGAAAAACTCATCGATCTTGCCTTCGAAGAAATAGCTCGACAAATGCGGCAGGAAATAGCTCACATCTTCGATCGTCACTCCTTTTTTAACCAGTATATCTTTGAGTTTGGCGAAACCTAATTTAACAATTTTTTCCCCTAATAGCTTCACATCCTGCTTGATACTCAAAACCGAACGTTCCTGAATCTCCTCGGCAGTGAAATCCTTATAGCTTTTCAGAGAGCCGTCTTCCAGCTTGTCGGCGCCCATGTACATACACGCCTCCACCTCGTTCGCGTACGAGCAGCCTTCGATCCAGTCTATTTTCAGGGAGATACCCTCCTGATTCGGCGCTGACTCTACCAGGAACGCGCCGGCACCGTCAGAAAGCATCCAGCGTAAAAAGTCTTTCTCGAATGCCAGGAACGGGTTCTTCTCCAAACGGGTCAATTGCTGGATTTCGTCCTCGAACTGGTCCGAACGAAGCACCGTCGACAGGCGTTCCGAAGCACAGGCCACCGCCTTCTCCTTCTCGCCCAGTTTCACAGCCATGTAGGCATATTTGAATGCGTGCATCCCCGCGCAGCACACGCCCGAGGGCGATACCACTTCAATCGACGCCGCTTCCGGCAAATGGCCGTGCACCATCGAGCCGTGCGAAGGCATTAGCTGGTCGGGGCTCGACGTCGCACAGCTCAGCAAATCCATCTGGCCGATTTCCGCAGGGTTATTCTTGAATAGGTCTTTGATAGCAAGCGCCGCCATTTCCGCATTGGTATGCGTAGGCGTTCCATCTTTTTGAAGTGCATAATACCGGTTTTTGATACCGTTATTGCGCAAAACGATGGCTTTTGATTTGGAAGGTTTTCCGTTGATGTATCCTAAGTATTCTTCCATTTCCTCATTGGAAACGGACTCATTCGGTAAAAACTTGGCAATCCTGGTAATATATGCTTCTGACATTATGATTTGGTTTCTACACCACAAAAGTATTCTTTTTTCTTCTTAATCGCATTGGCGGCGAACGGGGCGATCAGTAACCGGTAAACCGTGACGAGAACCGGTGCTACCATAAAAAGTGCCACAAGCAGGTAGTATTTGAAAAAACCGACCAGCCGCTTCCGCTTTTCAGGGGTGGTACCCTTCGTTTTGATCAGGTTCGCCCATATCCTGAACAGCTTCTTCGCCCGCCCTTCGATAAAAAGAATATCAGTGGGTATGTTAATAAGGCCCGTGGCCATGATTTCTTTTTGCAAACCGGCGTACTCGCGGTTATCGTACGCCTTTTTGACGATCACCCCGAAACGCGAGGCACTTTGAATATCCTCGTCGCTTACGCCCGGTTTAGGGAAAATGCCCCATTTGCGGTCCTTACGGCCGGTAAGCATCCAGTGCAAAATGGTTACCGCACTGACAAGGTTCGAAACGCGGTCCATCAACGGGATATTCCCTACCAGCTTCCCGCCCGCGTCGGCGATCAGCTTTTTAATGCTTTCCTGCGAATTGAGCCACATATTCCGGCCGCCGATCACGGTGACAACCGGCGTTCCCCCGCTAGCCAGGCGCTTAAACTCCGGGCTCTTAAGAAAAGACGTTATCGGCAGCGATGGCGACAAAAACCAGGGCTGGTAACCGAGCACGATCAGATCGTAACGTTCGGCGCCGAAGCGCAGCGGCTGCAACTCGATCGTGTCCTCCTGCACGCATTCGGGCATTTTGTCGAAAAACTCGTCCGAGGTCCAGGGAAAAACAAAAGGCTTCGCTGGAAATATCTCTAACCGCTCTACTGTTTCAGGCTGAAACGGAATCAGGAACTGATCGATAATCTCATTTAATTGACCTGACTGTGAGTAGTTTACGACTAGTATATTTTTCATTGATCCGAAAAAATCCTGTTAATGCATTCCTATTTAAGATCCGATTCTTTCAACACCTTCGAATCCTTCGCGTAATCGGCGATGACGTTTTTCAGCTCGGCGTCCAGCTTATCGTAGCCCGACACGACGGCCTGTTTATCGGCATCTATTTCCTTGTTGTATTTCAAAATCCCGGGGGCGTGCTCCTGTACCGTCAGGCGCAGGAAACGGAACTCGGTATTACCCGGGTTGCTTTTGATCTCGTCTTCGAGCAGGTGAGCCCCTTTTTTGAAGGTTTTCACTTTCCCTCCTACCCCTTTCACAAACCCTGCTTTCTTCATCGTCAATGCGCCTTTGTAGGCATTCACTTTCGATGAGGATTTTTCATTTTCAAGTTTCGCGAGCACTTTATCAATGGATTCTTCCTCGCCACCCGACAATGCCTTGTAATAAACTCCCTTGTCGATCTGCGCATGGGCCGTAATAGCCGCCGCAAGCAGGATAACAAGGCAAATCGCCACTAGTCGCTTCATAACATTCGATATTTACGCATTCCGGATATAAAAGGATCGGGCGTTAAGCCTTTTTCCTGCATTCCAGAATCGTATGATAACTGTCGCCGATCAGCGGATAAGTATTAACCACTTCAAAACCAGCCTGGCACACCAGCTCCTTCATCACGCCGATCCTGTACATTTTGCTATTGCCATTGGCCATGATGGTGAAATACAATGATGTCGCCACCAGGCTATAATGTGCAGCAGGATAATTCTGGTTATCAAAAAATGGTTCCAGAATGTACACGGTGGTGTTTTCGGAGGCCGCCTGATAGGCATTTTCCAGTATCGCAACGATCTGCTCTTTGGAAAAACAATCCAGAAACTGGCTCATCCAGATCACATCGGCGCCCTGCGGGATTTTCTGCGTGGTATCCAGCAGGTTAATCGCGTGAAAATCGATCCGGTCGAGCAAGCCCCTCTCGGTGGCGTTCGCGCGCGCTACATTGAGCTGTACCGGCAGATCGAGTATTTTAATCCTCACATCGGCATCGTGGTCACAGCATGCGAACGACCATTTCCCGGTATTTCCGCCGATATCGAACAGTAATTTCGGCTTTTTGGCGAATACAATTTTCAGCGCGTCGGGAAATGCATTGTCGGAATAATAATGGTCAAACTCGAACCAGGAGGTTTTCGCAGGTTCGGGCAAAATCGAGAGTCCTTCGTAGATCGTTGGCCAGTTACCCAGCTCTTTGAGGCCTTCCGGCTTGCCATTGACGATACTTTCCGTCATGTGGCTCGCGCCCAGGTAACACACGTCTTTCATGAAGTTCATGTTTACGCGGGTCATTTCATCCTTCAACAGGAAGAAACCGATCTTGCTGATTTTGACGATATCGTTTTCTATTTCCACCACGCCCAGGATTTCCGCCGCTTCCAGCAACAGGGTCACGCCGTATTCCGAGACATTCACATTTTCGATAATGTTGGCGATGCTTACTCCCTTGCGGTTTTCGCTGATGTATTGCAAAATGCCCAGGTCCCTGAGCGCCACCACCGACTGGAAGTACATCGGGCCAAACGCGATCTTTTGTGCTTCATACTTGGCTTCAATAGCCGACAATTCTTTTTTCATTGTACGCTTTTAATGTTCCCTGATTGTTCGGAAGAGGGTATCATCCGATCCTTGTATCTCCTTCTGTACTTTGCTTTTTTCAGATCTTCTTCATGCCACACAATGTACTTGCCCATTGTCCCGCGGAACCGTTTGAAAAACCCTTCCTTATCCGACAGTTTCACAAAGCCTTCTTTCACCATTGCATTGCTCTGGTCGGCCTTCGGCTCGTATACATTCAGCGTTTTTACGGTATCGATCACCGTCGGCAGCAGCCCGATCGGAAGCTCGTACTTTTTGATGAACTTCCTCATGTAGCTCGTCTGAATGGGATCGGTGGAAAGCGCAATTTTCGAAAAGCCCAAGTCTTTTGCAAGCCGGTAGGAATAATAGACGTTTTCTGTACTGTGCTCGGCCTTTTCTTCGGTAAACAAATGTGCACGCGGAATCCCCAGCGCCTCGGCGTAATTAGCCATCACCCGGCCTTCGATATAGGGGGTAGCGACTGCTCCGCCCGAAAAAATAACGTTTTTGGTATAACCCTTGGAATACAGGTAATAGGCCCAGTGAATGCGGAGTTGCAGCACCATATCCCATTTCCCGCCGTTGTAGGGAAAGCCCGGCACGATAATCGCGTCGTACGGTGCATGCTTCGCATCTTTCGTGAAAGTCTTTGCTGCCGAACGGTAGAGCATTTTACCGCAGCTTGTGAAAAGCAGGCATATCAGCAGCAGGAAAAACGAGTTGGCTATGCGCACGGTAACGGGTTAACGGTTTTTAAACAGTAAGCTGTGAACGTTCACCAGACTCAGGCAAACAGATCACAGCTTACAAAAGAATGATATGGTATCGGTAATTAATCTGAGCTTTAAAAATAAGCAAATCTATTTACTTTGTTAAGCTTTGAAAGATTTGCTCCACTTTTTGTAAAGGTTTTTATCGATCTCCTGGTTGATCTTGTAGACACCGCCGGCCCAGTAGTTACGGAAACCGAAGCCACCCGCTTTACCTTCTACCTTTTCGGTATGGATCACCTTTTTGGTGGCCAGGTCGATAAACGTAACCCACGCAACCAGCTTCTCTGCATTTTTATTCAGGCTTTCGATCACGTACACCACACCGACACCATCCTTCTCGCTCAGCGAATATTTGGCTACGGATTTTTTCACCTGGTCTTCGGTAATGCTGTATTCGTCGTCGGTAATGTTCTTCTCTACATTCACCGATTTGTTCAGGGTCACCATATCCTCTACTTTCGACTTATACTGGTCGTCTTTGAGGCTGAATGCTTTTTGCAGGGAAAATTTCTTCGGTTCAAGCTCGATCAGGTTGTTCCAGCTTACGATATGCTGGTTCTGAATCGCCTGGGCGTCCATAAAACCTGCTTTGCCAATGTATTTGGCTTGCGTGAAATCGAGGCCCAGGAACACCAGCTTGGTTTTGCCCGCCAAAAGGTCGGCCATAGTGTTGTCTGCTTTAACAACAGCTACATTAAACAACACGAATGCAATCAGTAGTAACTTTTTCATAACCGGAAATTATTTGGAACGTTTAGTTTATTTCAGTTTTTTATCCAGAAACGCCGCCAGGGATTTGCCCGCTTTCGCATAAGATTCCGCAATGCGAACGCCGGTATCGAAGTCGAAACCGCCGAACTGGCCGCCAGGCACATTTCTCATTCCAATTTCAGCAACTTTATTCGATTTGTTGGCCGATTCCACCAGATCAATCTCAAAATCAACGTACGCATTCTTCCGCATCACGCCCACATTGAAGCCTGGCTCGACGAATTTGGTTTTCACAATCAGGGTGTACTGCGCGTCCGGACGGGCCTTCACGGCCGTAATGCCTTTATCTTCCAAACCTTTATTGAAAAGCTCTTCGAACTTGGGCTCGTAGCGTGCCTTGCGGTCTTCGACCCACGCCTTTTTCCAGGCATCTCCCTTGCCTGCTTCCTTCGCATTGTACTCGGCAGATTTCTTATCGAGGTATTCTTGTTCGGTAGCGAATTTGCCCACGCCAAACTCCGAATAATCGTACTCCACATTGACCGTTTTCTGGCCCGATAGCACACCCACATCTCCTGAGCGGAGATCGACACGCTGGGCAAGAGTTGCATCCGCGGCCAGGACCGAAATGGCCATTGCAGAAGCGTAAATGAACTTTTTCATGATCGTAATTTTATTTTTATGGTAATAGAGGCGTCAAATATAGACCAATTTTTCAGGTTTGCGTTTCTCCTGTTTGTAGATCCGGAAAGTTAGTTCTTTAGCGGTTACGAAAGTTAATGCCGGCGATACGCGCAGCCTGGATTTGAACAACGAATGCATCGTTTCCTTGAACGCGGAAGTCTGCAACTGCATCGGCAGCACCACGGTGATCTCGTCGTTTCCGAACTCGTTTTTAGATACGACCACCTGGTACAAATCGATTTCCTTCACCGCATCGAGCACGTCGAATAATGCCGGGGGAAATATGGTAGTCCCTTTGAATTTGATCATCTGCTGCTTCCTCCCCACGACCGGCCCCAGGCGCGGGCTCGTGCGCCCGCATGCGCAAGGCTCGTAGTAAACATTACACAAGTCACCGGTTTTGTAGCGCAGCAAAGGCATCCCCTCCACACCCAGCGTCGTGACGACCACTTCGCCGAGCTCGCCTTCCTCCACCGCATGCCCTTCGTCGTCCACCACTTCCAGGATCAGCAGATCCGGGTTCAGGTGGCCGCCCTTGCCTTCTCGGCATTCGGTAAATGCGGCGCCCATTTCGGTCGACGCGTAGGTGGAGTACAGTTTCACGTCCCATTGCGAGGTAATGCGCTTGCCCAGTTCATTTAATGAAAAATCGGGGTTACGGATCGGCTCGCCAATGCATATAATGGATTTAATACTCGAAGCGGCGAAATCGATGTCGTTGGCGATCGCGTAGTCGATCAGCCTGGGGATAAATGACGGTATGGCGATAATGACGGTCGGTGAAAACCGCTGGATCGACTCCCATTGCAGGAACGGTGCTCCCGGACCTACGCGGATCATCCCCGCGCCCATTTTGCGTGCGCCCATCCAATATGCCAGCCCGGCCATAAACCGGCGGTCGATGGTGGTCATGAGCTGGTAAATATCGCTTTCCGAGCCTCCCGCGCAGCGGAACGATTCCGACTCGTTGGTAGCGAGTCTTTCCACGTCCGAGTCTGTAAGATAGAATGCCACGGGATCACTGAGCGTGCCCGAGGTGGTCACGAAATCGGTAATGCGGCTTTTGGGTACACAGAGGAAATCGTCGTTGTATTGCGCCAGGTCATCTTTGGTCGTAAATGGCAATTGCACCAGATCGGCCACCGTACTGATCGCGTCGACATCGATATTGTGCTCGCGGAAAATTCGTTGATAGTATTTCGAATGCAGGGAAACGTGCGTCAAGAGCTGCTGCAACGCGGGCTGTTGTGTTTCGGGACTCATGGCGATCAAAGGTTGGTATGGAAAATCTGAAAGTACGCAACAGGCACTAATGCTTGCCCTTCTTGCATTCGGCTATCCGCTCCCGGATCGATTTTTCCTCATTTAACGAGGATACCTCGTGTTTCAAAGCCTGCTCGTAATAGCCTGTTGCCTTGCCGAAATCGCCTTTCTTTTGGTGATACTCGCCCAGGAAAAAATACGGAAGGTAACTCTGCGCATTATTCGCGATGAAGTTCTTCTCATCCTGCGGCGTCAGCGAAAGCGGCGTGTCCAGCATCACATATTTAGTGATTTTCTGCCTCACTGATTTAAATGCCTCAAACTTTTTATAATCGGCCGACGCCAGGAAGGGATCGCGGTCGATATAGAGCGAATCAAACGATTGAAAATGACCTTTTTGTAAAAAAACACGATTCAGGTCATACCCTACAAACTCTCCGAGCTGGTAAGGCGGTGCCGAAATCCAGAACTCCTTTTTGGCCGGCTTGAAAACTATCCCGTGATGCGCAATGAGCTGGTTGAGCAGTTTGGAATTGCCATAACCGATAAATTTATCGTCGACGCCCTTCTGGTCGCGCAGAATGGTCGCGGCCTGGCTGACGTCCATCGGATACGAGCGGCCCATGAGCTGCGTCATCCGGTCGAAACGCGCTTTCGAATCGGTATCCTTAATATTATTGATGTTCACCGAATCCTTCACAAACGCATCGCTCTGGTAATGGTTAGCGCAAACGAGCGCGTCGTTACCCGAATCGTACACATCCATTTTCTGAGGCGATTTCTCGATAATCACCGCCTTATCGTCCGCCGCCGAGCCGATCAGCAGCGATTCCGACACGAAAGTCTCGCTTTTCGAAGCAATTTTCCGCGCTTCCTCGATGGTACCGGCATATTGCAGGATTTCCCTCGCCAAAATAGAAATGGGCTCTTTCGCCGCGAACGGAATATCCGATTTCGAAGCATTTAAAGTGACGGTAATGCCCTTTTCGTTAATACCCGATACGACGCCGGTAAGTCCTGCCCACGCATAGGAAGCAAATTTGTATCCCTTGTCGGGGTTCATGAAAACGATCAGCTTGTCCTCGGCAAATGCGTCGCCCATGTAAAAGTCGAAGTTACGGGCGATGAGCAGGGTGGAATCCCTGGTGAGCGAGTGGTTGACTGCGAAAGAGGTGCAGCCCACCATATTCAGGTCGGTGAGTGCGTGGCCGATGTCGTGCGCCGCGTGGTAGTTGAGAATGCGGTAATATTTAGGCCCGATGTAATTGAACTGATCGGAAAAGGATTGCGAAACGCCGTAAATCTCCTGCTGGTTTTCTTCGGGAATGTATTTGTAGATATCGCGGTTAAACCAGCCCACAAAACCTTTCAGCACTTGCAGGAACATAGCGCTCGGGATCATTTCCCTGATCTGCCCCACGAAATGTACCTCCTGCTTTTCCATCAGCTCCTCGGCCAGGATGCCGTAGATCAGCCCCCGCTCGTAAGGAGCGCCTTCGAGGTACATTTCCCAAATGCCGTGCTTGTTCTTCCGCAGCCAGTTGTTACCCACGCGGTAATGATTCTCCCCCACTTTTTCGCGTTTGTAACTTTCGACAGTTTTAGTACTTTCAAGTTCCGGCTTCGGCACGCGGATACGCCAGATGAACAATCCGAAGAGTACCCCGATGATCAGAAGGAAAATGAAAAATGCTTTGAGTGCGGAACGCAGGACTTTGTTTTTAGGCCACATAAAATCAGCAAACGGGCGCATACTGTGGCGCCGCATCTGATATCAAAATTAACAATAAATGGGCATCGTTTCTATAAAAACCATTTCACCGGTATCGAAACTGGGGCTTTGGCGCATGACGGAACCATGGCAGGATCTGATCGGAATGTTGGAATTACCTGTCCCTGAGAGGGAGGTATTCGAGGCTATTTCCAAAGAGAAACGAAAACAGGAATGGCTGGCTTGCAGGGTGTTGCTGAAAGAAATGCTGGGGACGAATGCGGGGATAGGTTATGACGCCGAGCGCAAGCCGCACCTGGTGGGCAGCGATGTGGAAATTTCCATGTCGCACTCCGGCGAATATGTGTGCGTATACCTGCGCGGGGGCGCTTCCGTGGGCGTCGATATCCAGCAAATGAAACCTTCCATTTCGAAGGGGGCATTCTATTTCCTGAACGACGATGAGCTGCAATGGGCCGATCTGGAAAACAATGTGCAAATGCACCTGATCTGGTCGGCCAAGGAATCGGTATTCAAATATGCCGGCGATGCGTCCATCGACCTGAAAAAACATATCACGATTAATGCGTTTTCCGGCAACCAAAACGGCCGATTTGAAGTTAACCTGCAAAAAGGTGATCTGCCGGAAGCGATACAGATCCAATTTGATACATTTGAAGATTATGTACTGACCTGGACCATTTAACCAGCCCAAAATCAACCACCTTAACCCGTTATGCATCGTTTCTTTACGCTCGTACTCGTATTGTTTGCCGGCAGGCTTTTCGCGCAGACACCCGCTCTCTCATCCAGTGAAATCTTTCAAAACATTAAAAAACTCGATGTACTGGGCTCAGTGCTCTACATCGCAGCCCACCCCGACGACGAGAACACGCTGATGCTTTCCTATCTGTCGAAGGACCAGCTCGTGCGTACCGGCTACCTTTCGCTCACGCGTGGCGACGGCGGCCAGAACCTGATCGGCTCCGAGCAGGGCTACAATATCGGCGTAATCCGCACGCAGGAGTTGCTGGCAGCCCGGCGCATCGACGGCGCACAACAGTTCTTTTCCAGGGCATACGACTTCGGTTTTTCTAAAACCCGCGATGAAACGCTCAACTTCTGGGACCGCGACAAGGTGCTCGGCGACGTGGTTTGGATGATCCGCAAATTCCAGCCCGACGTGATCATTACCCGCTTCCCGCCCGACCCGCGCGCCGGCCACGGTCACCACCAGACTTCCGCCTACCTGGCCGAAGAAGGTTTCAGCCTCGCCGCCGATCCGAAAGCCTACCCCGATCAGCTGAAATTTGTAAAAACCTGGCAAACGAAGCGCCTGGTTTGGAATACATTCACACCGGGTTTCACCAACAAAGCGCCTAGCGAGGAGAAAAACCCATTCATTTCGATCGAAATCGGGGGGTATAACCCGGTTCTGGGCAAGTCCTACACTGAAATAGCCGCATTGAGCCGCAGCCAGCACCGCAGCCAGGGTTTCGGCAGCGCCCCGCAGCGGGGCGACCGCATCGATTATTTCCTTCATAAAGTGGGTACACCTGCCCAGAAAGGCCTTTTTGACGGCATCGATGTGAGCTGGAAACGTGTAAAAGGAAGCGAAAAAGTGCATGCGCTCATCGCGATGGCGATCAAGAACTATTCGGTGAATAAGCCGTCAGCCTCCATTCCCGAGCTTTTGAAAATCAATGCGGAGCTCGGCAAGCTGGATTCGGAGAATATTTATGTCAAAACCAAAAAAGAGGAAATCAAAGAACTGATCCAGCAATGCGCAGGACTTTGGTTTGAGACCAATCCCAATGACTTTTCGGGCGTGGCCGGCGACGAAGCGCGGATTAACATCGGCGTTGTAAAGCGTTCGGACTATCCGGTTAACCTCGTTTCGCTGCGTTGGACCGGCAAATCGGCCGATAGCGTTTTGAACCTGGCATTGGGCACTAATGACATGAATGCATTTGCCAAAAAAGCATTGCTACCGGCCAGTTTGAAAACCAGCCAGCCCTACTGGCTCGAAAAACCAATCGAGCGGGGCATTTTCCAGATCGATAACCAGCAGGATATCGGTTATCCCGAAAACCGGCCGGAAACCAAAACGAGTTATGTATTCGAGATCGGCGGGCAGCATTTTGAATTCGAAAGACCCTGGGTTTATAAATCCGTCGACCCGGCGGAAGGAGAGATTTACCGGCCATTTGAAATCCGTCCGCTCGTGACGACCAGCATTACCGAGCCGGTTTTCATTTTCCCGTCGATGGAGGCTAAAACGGTGAATATCGTCGTCGAAGCGCAGCGCAGCAATGTCAAAGGCACATTGAAACCTGAAATCCCGGCAGGCTGGAAAGCGGTTCCGGAGTCGGCAGAGTTCAACCTGGCCAATAAATATCAGCAGCAGTATTTCTCGTTTATCATTACCCCGCCGGCGGGCAATCAGGAAGCGGTGATCAAGGCCGTGGCCATTGTGGATGGCAAAAACTATGATAAATCGGTTAAAACCATCGCATACCAGCACATTCCAAGCCAGACACTTTTCCCCGAGTCGACAGCCAAACTGGCTAAAATTGATGTAAAAACGGCTGCCAAGAACATCGGCTACATTGCCGGAGCCGGCGACGACGTTCCCACTGCATTACGGCAAATGGACTGCCAGGTAACCATGCTTAACGAAGCCGCACTCGCGAAAGACCTGAACGTTTACGACGCGATCGTCGTGGGCGTACGCGCATACAACACGGAGGCATACCTGAACAACTATCAGGCCAAACTGATGGATTACGTCAAAAACGGGGGCACGATGGTGGTCCAATACACGATTCCCGGCGGGCAAAAAGTGAAACAAATAGGCCCGTTCAATATCGAATTGGGGCGCGAACGCGTGACCGAGGAAGATGCGGAAATGCAATTCCTGCAACCGGAAAACCCGATTTTGAATTACCCCAATAAAATCACACAAAAGGACTTTGACGGCTGGATCCAGGAACGCGGGTTGTATTTCGCGCAGGATTGGGATAAGAAGAATTACGTGGCGCTATTTTCGGCGCATGACAAGGACGAGCCTGCCCGCGAAGGCAGCACGCTGTACGCGCAGTATGGCAAGGGACATTACATTTACACCGGCCTCTCCTTCTTCCGCGAGCTCCCCGCAGGCGTGACCGGCGCGTACCGCCTGTTTGCGAATATGATTTCGGTTGGCGGCACCAGGTAATGAACGACGTTGGTCAGGAATTGTCAAGTGTGGTCAGGTGTGGTCAAGTGTAGTCAGGTATGGTCAGATATTGTCATGAGGAACATACTTTTCTCAAATGACTAAATCTCACAATTCCTGACCACACTTGACAACACCTGACCACAAATGACCATACCTGACCATAAATGACTATTCCTGACAACACCTGACCAAACTTGACAGTTTCCCCCGGTCGGCTACTTGACGTTCTTCCGCCGGTTGCGCTGAAAATCTTCGAGGACAAAGCCCCCTAGCCCCTGCAAGTTGCTGTAATAGGCGCGGCCGTTGTTGACCTGCGTAAAGTTCTGCACGAACTGTTTCAGGTAAGGATCGGTGGCGATCATGAAAGTCGTTACCGGAATGTCTAGCCTGCGGCATTGCGCTGCCAGCGTCAATGTTTTATTAATGATCTTGCGATCGAGGCCGAAGCTGTTTTTGTAGTAGCGGATACCTTCTTTCAGGCATGTCGGCTTACCGTCGGTGATCATGAAAATTTGCTTGTTACGCGTCTTTTTGCGGCGCAGAATGTCCATCGCCAGCTCCAAACCAGCGACGGTGTTGGTATGGTAAGGCCCTACTTCGAGATAGGGTAAATCTTTCAACTGGATCTGCCAGGCGTCGTTTCCAAAAACAATGATATCGAGCGAATCTTTGGGATACTTGGTCCGGATCAGCTCTGCCAGGGCGAGTGCCACTTTTTTGGCAGGTGTAATACGGTCCTCACCGTACAGGATCATCGAATGGCTGATATCGATCATCACCACGGTGGCCGTAGTGGTTTTCTGCTCACGCTCCACCACTTCCAGGTCATTCTCCATCAGCATAAAATCACCGATGCCGTGATTGACCTGCGCATTCTTGATGGATTCGGTCATCGAGATCTGATCCAGCGTATCGCCGAACTGGAAATCGCGGATATCGCTCGTAAGTTCGTCGCCCGCGCCCAGGTGGGGTGTGTGGTGGTTACCGCCGGATTTGGACCTTTTCAGTTTACCAAAAATCTCGTCCAATGCACTTTTGCGGATACTTTTCTCCGCTTTCGGTGTCATAATGAGCCGGCTTTCGCCCTCCTGCTTCTCCTCGGTCACATAACCCTTCTTTTTCAGGTCTTCGAAAAAATCGCCGATGCCGTAGGAGTCGTTGGTGAGGTTATACTGGCGGTCGAGCTGGCTCAGCCACGACATGGCCTCCGAAACATCACCGGAAGTCATCAGGAGCAGCTGTTGAAAGATATCGAAAAGCTGATCGAACTTGCTATTGGGCCCTTGCTCGGGCGGAATGTATTTCGTGAAACGATGTCCTCGCATATCGGCAGGTATTGAAAACAGACGGCTACTTTCAAATGTAATCGAAAGTAGCCGTCAAGTCATTAAATAAGTCTTGAATTATGCCTCTTCTGTGCAGAATTCTTCGAAAGCCATTTTCAGGTGTTCAGCGATCATCTGAGCCGAACGGCCTTCGATGTGGTGGCGCTCCACGAAATGGATCAGCTCACCGTCTTTGAACAACGCAACCGCCGGCGAAGATGGCGGATAAGGCAAGGTGTACTCACGCATTTTAGCGGTAGCTTCAAGGTCAGCTCCTGCAAATACCGTTGCCAGGTGATCCGGCTTCACGTCGCTGCCTGCCAGCGCCGCGCGAACACCCGGACGTGCAGCACCCGCCGCACAGCCACATACCGAATTGATCACTACCAAAGCAGTTCCTTTGGTATTTTGCATGAAGTTATCGACTTCCTCAGCGGTTGTCAGATCCTGAAAACCGACGTTTACCAGTTCGGCCTTCATGGGAGCCACTAATTGTGGTGGATACATAATCTATTAATGTTTAAAAGTTGTTGTTACTATTTTACATGAACCCGAGTTCCAGCTTAGCTTCCTCGGACATCATTTCTGTCGAATACGGCGGATCGAACGTCAGCTCCACGCTCACATCGTTCACACCTTCCACTTCCCTGATCTTCTGCTCCACTTCGCCGGGCAGCGTTCCTGCCGAAGGGCACGAAGGCGACGTCAGCGTCATCGACACAAATACATTATTGATCGGAAATACTTTCAGATCATATATCAAGCCAAGCTCATACACGTCGACCGGAATTTCAGGGTCGTAAACCGTTTTAATGGCCCGGATAACTTCTTCTTTCAAATCTTCGTCTGACATCGCAAGGTCTATCTTAATGGTTATGCATTGATTGATTTGGCCTGGAAGGCAAAACCGTACGCTTTCATTTGTTTCAGCATCGCCGCCAGCCCGTTCGACCGGGTTTGTGCCAAATGCTGGTGGAGCCCTACTCTCTCCATGAAATACACTTCCGACTTGGCGATCTCCTCGGGCGTATGTCCCGAGAGCACCTTCACCAGCATACTTACCAGCCCGCGCACGATAATCGCGTCGCTATCCGCCTCAAACTTCAAAAGATCGCCATCCATGTACGCATTCAGCCACACCCGCGACTGGCATCCTTTGATAATATTATCCTCGGTTTTGTATTGTTCTTCCAAAGGCGGGAACTGCTTTCCGAGGTCGATAATGAACTCGTATTTGCTCTCCCAGTCATCAAACAATTCAAAATCCGAAATTAGTTCGTCCTGTGTTTCGTTTATGGTCATTGTGTAAATCTATTTTTAAGCTGCTGCGGTACGGGTTTCGACCCAGTTGATAAGTTCTTCCGCTTCCTCCAAGCCCTCTTTCGAGACAACTACATTTCGTTCACCATCGTAGGCCATCGACAGGTGCAGAATGTTGTAGATACTATTGAATGCATCCAGGGCCTTTCGATCTATTTTACGAAGATTCTCCTGATACCATTCCGCACTCTTCCTGCCCTTCTTTCCGCCGATAAGAACATCTAATGCAATCAGGACACCCGAATATGCCGCATGTCCAGCTAATTTAACATACTTCTTATCCTGGTAATATTTACCCTCCTTCTTAGCCTTATCTCTGAGTAATTCTTTTGCATTGTCAAGGTACCTTCTGGCTTCCTGTACCGAATTTTCCATAATGTGTATATAGTTTAAATGGTAAATTCTATTCAGTTGCTCATAAACCAATGAATTGAGCAATCAAGATTTCAAGTCAAGCTGCTGCCGTGCGGGTTTCGACCCAGTTGATAATACTTTCGGCCGTTGTGATTCCCACAGCTGAAACACCTGCGGAAATGTTACCGTCATAACCCATTGCGAGATGCAGGGTATCATATGCCGCATTGAACGAATCAAGTAATTTCCTGTCAATTTTCCGCAGCTGCTCCTGATACCATTCCACGCTTTTTCGCTTTCCTTTCTTTACTTCAAACAACCCATCCAAAGCTACTAATACACCTAAATAGGCTGAATGTCCGGCCAGTCTAACGTATTTTCGATCCTGATAAACACCATTTTCCTTCACCGCTTTTTCGCGGAGCAGCTCCTTCGCGTTGTTTACATATCTTTTGGCCTCGTTTACTGTCTTATCCATAATGCGTATATAGTTTAAGTAAAACAATGCCAGTAATTTAAAAAATTATCCCAACATCCGCTTCACCTTATGCAGGCCCTGTACGAGCTTGTCGATCTCCTCGATTGTATTGTAAACAGCAAACGACGCACGCGAGGTTCCGGTGATATTGAAGCGGTTCATCAAGGGCTGGGTGCAGTGGTGTCCCGTGCGAACGGCGATGCCTTGCTGATCGAGCAGTACGCCGATATCCTGGTGGTGAATGCCGTCGATAACAAACGAAAGCACGCTTACCTTGTCCTTCGCCTGGCCGATAATGCGCAAACCTTCGATTTCTTTTACCGCCTCGGTCGCGTATGCGAGTAGTTCGTTCTCGTAAGCGGCGATATTCGGCTTGCCTAATGCATCCACATAATCCAATGCAAATTTGGCAGCTACTACATCCGCAATATTAGGCGTACCGGCTTCAAACTTGTAAGGCAGCTCGTTGTAAGTCGTTTTGGCGAAGGTTACTTCCTTGATCATCTCGCCGCCGCCGCGGTAGGGAGGCATTGCATTCAGCAGGTCGCGCTTGCCGTAAAGGATACCCATTCCCGTTGGGCCATATATTTTGTGCAGGGAAAGCGAATAAAAGTCGCAATCCAGGTCTTGCACATCGATTTCAATGTGCGAGCTGGCTTGTGCGCCGTCGATAAGCACTTTCGCGCCTACCGCGTGCGCTTTGGCGATAATCTCCTTGATCGGGTTAATGGTGCCCAATGCATTGGAAACGTGCACCACCGACACGAATTTGGTCTTTTCGGTGAGCAACTTCTCATACTCGTCCATCAGCAACTCGCCCGCATCGTTAATCGGGATCACTTTCAGGATGCAGCCTTTTTCCTCGCATAGCATTTGCCAGGGCACAATGTTCGAGTGGTGCTCCATAGTCGAAATGATCACTTCGTCGCCCTCTTTCAGAAATTTACGACCGTAGGAAGATGCCACCAGGTTGATACCGTCGGTTGTTCCGTAGGTAAAAATGATTTCCTCCGGATGCGCCGCATTTAAAAAAGCCTGCAAACGTTTCCGCGACTGCTCGAATGCTGACGTAGCTTTCTCGGCCAGATGGTGAATGCCGCGGTGAATATTGGCATTGTAATGCTCATAATAACCCGACAGCGCGTCCAGTACCAGCCGTGGCTTCTGGGTCGTTGCGGCGTTATCGAAATAGACGAGTTGTTTGCCATTGACGACTTCGTTCAAAATCGGGAAGTCGTTCCGGATGGATGCGATATTGAGATTGTGGCTCATTGTGATTCGTCATTTAAGAAAAATACCCAACCCCAAAAATGGCGGTTGGGTACCAGGAAATGTATTAATCAGGGTCGCAAGACCCGTAAAAGCTATTTCGAAGCCAGCTTCTGCGTGATCACGTTTTCAAGATATTCGCGAACCGAATCGATCTTGATTTGCGAAACAACGTCGGCACAGAATGCGAACATCAGCAGCGACATGGCCTCCGGCTGGGAAATCCCCCGTGAGCGCATGTAAAACAATGCTTCCTCGTCGATCTGCCCGGTGGTGGTACCGTGTGAGCATTTCACGTCGTCGGCAAAGATTTCCAGCTGCGGCTTGGTGTTCATCGTCGCGTCGGGTGACAACACGATGTTTTTACAAGACTGGAATGCATTGGTTTTCTGCGCATCAGGACGAACGAAAATCTTTCCGTTAAAAACGCCTTTCGATTTGTCGCGCAAAATACCTTTATAAAGCTCGTTGCTTTCCGAGTTTGGCTTCTGGTGATCTGCAACAGTATGGTTATCAACATGCTGCGAGCCGTCCGGGAAGTACAGGCCGTACATATGCGCATCACAATGTTCGCCATCCAGGACGATGTTCAGGTTGTTGCGGGTGAACTTGCCATTCAACGTCACAGTACCTGCGTAAAAATGCGAGCGGTCGAGCATGCGCACTTGCGTAGTACCGATGTGGTAAGCATTCTCGCTTTCGTTCTGCACTTTGTAGTATTGCACGTTGGCTTCTTCCGCTACGTGAATTTCAGTCACCGAGTTGGTAAATGAACGCTGGTCGCCCAATGTCCGGAACGCCTCAGCCAGTTTCACATGCGCATTTTTACCCACCCAAATGATATTCCGCGGCTGGCTACCCACATTCTTCTCGCGCGCATCGCTCACGAAACGCAGAATGATCGGGTGCTCTACTGACTGGTTATCAGGAATATGAATGAACACGCCATCCTGTGCGAATGCGGTATTCAATGCCGTAAATGCATCGTTGGCGTCTTTGGTCAATTCGTTGAAATACGAAGCTACTTTCGCCGGATCGTTTTTGTAGGCATCTCCCAGCGAGCTGATCGTGACCTGATCGACAGGCGAAATGATAGCCGACAATTCCGCATTGTAACGACCATTCACAAAATATAGGATGTTAGCCTCCTGCTCAGGCACTTTCAGATCTTCCAATTCGGCAAGCCCGATGGAGCTATCCGCATTGAAATCGTAAGAAACACTGATCAGGTCTCTTACATTGCTATATTTCCACTCCTCGTGCTTGATAGACGGGAAGCCTAATTGCTCAAAAAGGGCCAGTCCCGCGCGCTTTTTCTGGTGGAATTCAGAAGACGCCTCACCGTTCATCACCGCCTCACGGGCATGAAAATCAGTGACTAGTCTGGTTTTTAAATCTATTGTCTCGGTACTCATCGATAATGGGGTATGGTGCTGTATGGGGTTAAGTTTTGGTTAGACGAATGCGCCTCTTACTTAACCTACCGCTTCAACTTCCGCTTTGATCCAATCGTAACCTTTTTCTTCGAGTTCGAGTGCGAGCTCCTTCGGTCCGGATTTCACGATCCTTCCTTTGTACAATACGTGTACGTAATCCGGTACGATATAATCCAACAGACGCTGATAGTGCGTCACAACGATAGTAGCACGCTCCGGCGAACGCAGGGAATTAACACCTTCTGCCACAATACGGAGCGCATCGATGTCCAGACCGGAATCTGTTTCGTCGAGGATAGCCAGTTTCGGTTCGAGTACCGCCATTTGGAAGATCTCGTTACGCTTTTTCTCACCGCCCGAGAAGCCTTCGTTCAACGCGCGTTTTAGCAACGAGTCGTTCATGCTTACCAGCTTGGCTTTCTCACGCACCATTTTCAGGAACTGAGCAGCATCCAGCGGCGCTTCGCCTTTATATTTACGGATCTCGTTAACAGCCGTTTTCAGGAAGTTGATGGTTGTCACGCCCGGAATTTCCACCGGATATTGGAATGCGAGGAAAATACCTTCCGCAGCTCTTTCTTCCGGAGCCAGTTCCAGGATTTCCTTTCCTTCAAAAACTACATTTCCGCCAGTAACCTCGTACTCTTCCCTTCCTGCCAACACCGAAGCCAAAGTACTTTTACCGGAACCATTGGGCCCCATAATCGCATGCACTTCACCCGGCTTGACTTCCAGATTGATGCCTTTTAATATTTCCTTACCTTCAATGGAGGCACGCAAGTCATTAATAGAGAGCATAACTGATTTATACTTAAAAGATAGTTCGTGGTAATTTCCCGCAAAAGTAATACGCATTAGCCGTAAATGAAAATGAGCATCAATGTCTTAAACTACGGGCCACTCATTTTGTACAACCTTTTTACGTGGCAGGTTGTTCCCGCAGCAAAGATATTTATGCCTTAAACGGTCAGAGAATAAACGGGTTGAAGAATGGCCGGTTTTTAATTCCCCAAGAAACATTTACTTTGTGCCCCCAGCGTCCCTAACACTTCATTTATGGCTATTAATCCGATATCCGGGCTTCCTGTCGGCGTATCGTCGGAAACCGGCACCCTCAAAAGGCTTCTGATCCACAGTCCCGACCGTGGCTTGGGCAAAGTAGTACCCAGCAAAGCGCAGGACTGGCTTTTCGAGGACATTGTGCACCTCGACACCATGCGCAGAAAAGAATACGATTATTATGTAAAACTGCTGCTGTACTTCCTGGACCCCGAAAAAATCAAAGGCAAACTCGCAGAAATCAACGACGACCCTACCCGCTCATTCTTTATTCCCGGCACCGAGAAATACTTCGCTTCCGAGCACGTGGTCGATATTCAGCGGCTGCTTGGGGACATACTCGAAGACGAAAGCACGCGCATTAAACTGACCGCCGCCATTTGCGGTATCGAGCGATGCTCCTATCAGATTCAGGAGGAATTGCACCGCTTCGATGCACATGAGCTGGCCCGCATTTTTATTTCCGGGTATTGTTCGGATAAAAGAATGCTTTTCGCGCCGCTGCCCAACCTGATTTTCACACGGGATATCGGCATCGTGATCAACGATCATATTCTGCTCAACAAGCCGGCGAAAACGGCCCGGACGAGAGAATCGATCCTGGCGCAATTCGTGTTCTTCTACCACCCTATGTTCGCCCACATCAGGCAAAATATTATTGAAATACCCGAAAACGAGCGGCATTTCCTGCTGCCCGACGACGAAAAGGCCAGCGACTATAACCGCTGCACGCTCGAAGGCGGGGATGTGATGATGGTCGCGCCGGGGCATTTACTGATCGGTTGCAGCGAACGAACGTCCATTTATGCGGCCCAGCAAGTGATGAAGATTTTGTTTGAAAAAAATGTGGTTCAAAAAATCACGATCATCAAAATCCCTAAAAAACGAGACTATATGCACATCGATACGATTTTCACGCAGGTCAAAAAGGACGTGTGGGTGCTCCTCAGCGCGCTCGCACGCGTGGGCGACGAGGCGAAGAAAAAAGATGTGCTGCACTTCTTCGCGCCTGTGGATGTAAACAAGGAGTTCAGGATTTTGCAGTTTGTCAAAGGCGACGAGCAGCAACCGCGGGAAATCGAAAACCTGGAAGATTTACTGACCGAAATCAGCCGCGACGACCTCGGAGCTACTGGTCCGGTTCGCTTCATTTATTCGGGGGGAAACGAATTTCCTTACGGCGAACGCGAGCAATGGACCGACTCCTGCAACCTGCTCGCCCTGCGCGACGGCGTGGTGATAGGCTACGACCGTAACGACAAAACACTGGAAGCATTCAAAAAGGAAGGTTTTAAAGTGATTACTGCAAAAAGACTGCTCGAAAAGTTCGAACACAACGAGCTGGCACCCGAAGATCTCGCAGATACTTTTATCACATTGCCGTCGGCAGAACTTTCCCGTGCCCGCGGCGGGTCGCATTGCATGAGTATGCCGTTGTTTCGAGGTTAACCCGCAATTTTAGTCTTGTAATCAAGCGCTCAGAATCGTAAATTGCATCGAGGACAATACATGACACCACCTGACATTTTGTTGCAGAAATACATTTCCCATCACTACCCCATACTCCTATGCGCGTCATCACTTCATCCGCTCAAATCCAGCCGCAGTCTACCTGCCGGATCATGATGATCAGGCCCGTGCGGTTCGGTTTCAACGAGGAAACCGCCGGAAGCAACGAGTTTCAGCAGGAGTCGTTCGCGCAGCAGACCAAAGGCACAGCCCAGGAAACGGCCCGCGAAGAGTTCGACCTGATGATCGACCAGCTCCAAAAAGCCGGTCTGGAACTGCATATTTTCGATGATACCGACGAGGTGGACCGGCCCGACGCTGTTTTTTCCAATAACTGGGTCTCGTTTCACCAAAGCGGCAAAGTAGTATTGTACCCGATGATGGCCGAAAACCGCCGCCTGGAACGCCGCAGCGACATCATCGAATCGCTGGCGGGTGATTTCAAGGTGGAAGAAGTCATTGACCTGACCCATTTCGAAGCGCAGGGCAAATACCTCGAAGGTACCGGCAGCATGGTCTTCGACCGCCGCTACAAGATCGCCTACGCGTGCCTCTCCCCGCGCACGCACCGGGAGGTACTCGATGCTTTTGCGGATGCATTAGGTTATGAAATCATTACTTTCTCGGCTTCCGACGAGCACGAAAAGCCCATTTACCATACGAATGTACTCATGTGCGTAGGCGACATTTTCGCCGTCGTATGCCTGGACGCTATCAAAGACCCTGACGAGCGGTTTATGGTCAGGTCCGTACTGGAAGAAACCCACAAGGAGGTCATTGAAATATCACTCGAACAAATGCGGCATTTCGCGGGCAATATGCTGATGGTGCGAAACGGAAAAGGCGACAAGTTCCTGGTGATGTCCACCCAGGCCTACGAATCGCTTACGCCGCGGCAGAAAGACCGGCTCGACGATTACGCGCTCCTGCTTCACACCGACCTTTCGGTGATCGAAGGCAACGGGGGCGGATCGGCGCGGTGCATGATGACCGAGATCCATTTACCCATGAGATAACAAAAAATGCTCCGGTTCTCCCGGAGCATTTTTTGTTATTCCACTACCTCATCAATTTATTAGTCCTTCAAATCCGCCTTCACTTTGGCGATCTTTTCTTTGGTATTGGCCTTGAATGCGTCCCATTTATCGGCGGTTTCGTTCTGAGCGCGTTTCCATGAGGCTTGTAAGTCTTCCTTCTCGGCATTCAGTTCTTTTCTGCGCTCACGCCATTTGGCTTTTTCTTTGTCGGCCGCTTTATCGATTTTGGCGTCTGCCTCCGCGATTTTACGGTCGAGCTTACCGATGGCGTCATCGATGTCTTTCTTCAATTCGTCTTTGTCCTCCTTCACTTTGGCCTCAAAATCATCCCCTGCTTCCTTGATATCGGCTTTGGCGTCGGCCACATTTTCCTCCATATCGTTTTTGGCTTCCTCCACGGTTTCTTTCGCTGAGTCTTTTGTTTTGTCTGAACAGCTCGTCAATGAAAGTGTACCGACGAGCAGCAGAGAGGCAACAATCCAGGTGATCTTTTTCATGTTTTTGGGTATTAAAGTTGGTTTCAGTTACTGTGTGAATGTTTCGGTTTGAGCAAAAACCTTACCAGCATTGTAAACGAAAACCGGCCGGTTTTTTGTAGAAAATTCTTCTCAGCAGCCCGGAAGTCGTTGAACTTCGCACCAGACTGCGCGGTTAACCCGGTAGCGATGTATTGAAACTGTTGGCATTTATGATCAGCTTTGCATTTTATTAATATACTCCTAAACCTGTATGCTCAAAATCTCTATTACCGGCGCTCTTGCTGCTTTCCTCATTTTCCACGACTCGGGACCGGCTTCCGCACAAAGCGATTCGCTGAAAGCCCGCGAACTGCGTGAGGTCACCGTGCACGCATTTGAATCTGAAAAAGACCCGCTTACCACGACTGCAACCGTAGGAATGCTCACTCCACGCTCGCTGGGCCGGTTTTCCAATTATACCTGGGCCAATGCGGTCAACACGATCCCGGGCGTACGTATGGAAGAGCGTTCGCCGGGTAGCTACCGTTTCTCGGTCCGCGGGAGTCTGATACGCTCCCCGTTTGGCGTGCGCAACGTGAAGTTTTACTGGAATGGCATCCCCTTTACCGATGCGAGCGGCAATACGCCGTTGAACTCGGTCGATTATGGTGCTATTCAAAGTATGGAGGTGATCAAAGGCCCGGGTAGCAGCATTTACGGCGCGGGTACGGGCGGCGTGGTGCTCATGCAGAGCCGCCCCGACAACGAGTTCCAGAACCGCGCCGAACAAAGTGTAAGCTTTGGTAAATACGGTTTTCAAAGCCGCAATTCTACCTTACAGATCGGCGACATTTCCATTCAATATGGCCATAGCGAACAGGATGGCTACCGCAACAACAGCCGTATGGTACGCGATGCGATCCGGTTTACGTCCAGTTCAAGCATTGGCGAGAAAGGTACATTGTCGCTGCTGGGAATGTATTCGGATTTGTATTACCAAACGCCCGGCGGGATCAACCTGGCGCAGTATCAGACCGATCCCAAACTCGCCCGCCAGTCGACACCGACAGTACCCGGTAGCGAAGCGCAGAAAGCCGCTATTTATACCAGGCTGGCCATGCTGGGTGGTAATTGTGTGCTGCCATTATCAGACAAATGGACGCAATCCACGGCATTATACCTGACCTTCACCGATTTTGCCAACCCATTCATTTCCAACTTCGAAAAAAGGGATGAAAACGGCGTCGGCGGACGGAACATCTGGCAGAATAAATCCGAATGGAGCAATGTAAAAACCAACTGGACCAGCGGTTTCGAATGGCAGTATGGCAAATCGGCGCAACGCAACTACGATAACAAAGGCGGTGTAGCCGACAAACAACAGACGGCAGAAGACATCCGTACGGCTAACCTCTCCGTTTTCAGCCAGCTGGAAGCAACCTTGCTTACCGACCTGACGCTGAGCGCCGGTTTGAGCTATAATACATCCAAATACAAATACGAACGTTACTTCCCGCTTCCGTTCAACAAAGATCAGAAGACGTTCGACGGCATATTCATTCCACGTTTCGCGGCCAACAAGGTGATCGCGGGCAACTGGTCGGTTACCGCCTCATACAGCGGCGGTTTCTCCCCTCCTACCTTGCAGGAGGTGCGTCCTTCGGCGGGTGGTTTCCGAAAAGACCTGGAAGCGGAGAAAGGCAATAATACCGAGATCGGTATCCGGAAAGTCGGAAAAGTTATTTCAGGTGAAATCAGTGTGTACCATTTCGGGTTGCGTAATGCCATCGTGCGCAGACTCGACGAGGCCGGTGCCGAATATTTTGTCAATGCGGGCAAAACCAAACAAAACGGCGTAGAATGGACCATCGGCTGGGATATTCTCTCCGACCCGAAACTGCCCGTGATGCTGAAACTTTGGAATACCGGCACCTATACCAAGTATACCTATGAGGAATTCCGGCAAGCCGATGCGGACCTGAGTGGGAAACTCATCCCGGGCATTCCGCGTTTCTCTCAGTCGACCGGCCTGGATGTATTGCTCAAATACGGTATTTCCGCATTCCTGACCTACCAGCACGGCGATTCGTTCTATCTCAACGACGCGAATACTGTTAAAAACACCGCGTACAACCAATGGATGGCGCGCGTGAGCTGGAAGAAAAGCTGGGGTTCACATTTTTACAGCGAGCTGTCGGCTTCCGCCGAGAAGGTCAATGCGGGTATTTACAGCCTGGGTTACGACCTGAACGCATTCGGCAACCGGTATTACAACGGCGCACCGAAAAACAACCTCTGGGCCGGCGTGAAGATCGGCTGGGAGTGGCAGAAAAATTCAAAATAATGCATTTATACATCCATATCCCCTTTTGCAAACAGGCTTGCCATTATTGCGATTTCCATTTCAGTACCAACACCGCCAACAAGCGTGCCGTCGTGGAGGCCATTGCGCGGGAAATCGCTCTGAGGAAATCCTATTTGCCGGACGGGGATATGGAAACCATTTATTTCGGAGGGGGTACGCCGTCGATGCTCGACGAAGGGGAGCTTGATTTCCTGCTTGAAACCATTCATACGCATTTTCGCGTAAAACCTGGTGCGGAAATCACCCTTGAAGCAAATCCTGACGACCTGAATGCAGCCAGCCTGCAAATGTTTGCCCAAGCGGGCATCAACCGCCTTAGCATCGGCATACAATCGTTTCACGAGCCGCATTTGCGCTTTATGAACCGGGCGCACACGGCGCTGGAAGCCGAGCAATGTGTAAAATTGGCGCAGGACGCAGGCATCGACAATATCTCCATCGACCTCATTTACGCGATACCCTCGGAGAATCACGACATTTTGCGAAGCGATCTTTCAAAGGCATTCGCATTGAATGTCCCGCATATTTCAGCCTATTGCCTCACCATCGAGCCGCAAACCGCTTTTGGCAGCTGGCTGAAAAAGAAGAAGATCCGCCCTATCGAGGAAGAATATGCGGCGCAGCAGTTTGAAATACTGGTCACATCCCTGGGTGAGCACGGCTATGAGCAGTATGAAATCTCCAACTTCGCCCGCAACGGCCGTTACAGCAACCACAACAGCTCCTATTGGAAACAACATCCTTACCTGGGCGTAGGCCCGAGCGCACACTCGTACAACGGCGCGAGCCGCGAGTACAATGTTTCCAATAATGCGAAATACCTGGAAGCGATCCAGAAAGACCGCATTCCTGCAACGGTAGAAATGCTTACGCCAGCCGACCAGACGAACGAATACCTGCTCACCGGCCTGCGTACCAAATGGGGCGTCGATTTACAAAAACTGGAAGTGCTTTCTGCCGGCGCGTTCACATCACAAGCCGGCGACGAATTGGGAAGAATGACCCGGAAAGGCTGGATCAGGGAAGATTCGGGGATATTGCGGCTCACGGAAGCCGGAAAGCTTTTCGCCGACCGTATCGCAAGCGACCTTTTTATCGATTAAAAACCGGTTCACCAAGCCGCAACAGCATGATGAACCGGTCTGACTGGCTTACACCAGCTCTGCATTCAATGTGATTTCCGTGTTAAGCAGTTGGGAAATTGGGCATTCTTTTTTCGCCTTATCTGCAACCTGCGCAAACTGCTCCGCGCTGATGCCCGGAACTTGTGCTTTCAGCTCGATAGCGCTTTTTACAATTTTGCCTTGCGCTGGGTCCAGTGAAATGGTAGCGGTCGCGTTCAGTTCGTCGGCAGTGAAACCTGCCGCATTCAGCTCGAAGCTCAGTTTCATCGCGAAACATCCGGCGTGTGCAGCGGCAACCAGCTCTTCGGGGTTAGTTCCCTTACCTTCTGCGAAACGGGTATTGAAAGAGTACTGGGTATTTTCCAGAACTGTGCTTTGCGTGCTGATCGTACCTGTACCTTCTTTGCCGGTACCTTTCCAAATGGCTGTTGCTTTACGGTTAATCATCGTTGTTCCTTTTTTGATGTTGGTTGATCCTAAATCGTTGTTTCCGGGAAAAGTAGCATGCAAACGATATCTACGCAAACAATCCCCGCATTAAAAACACAATAATTACTTACCGTCCTCTGTTCCAGTATGTGCCTCCCTTTGGTGCGTGGTACGGCGTTTTTTAGTTAACAAAGGTTAATGCCCGATCGGGATTTAAACTTTATAATTGCATCATCATCTAATCACAAATTTTTAACAGATTTCTCATTTTTCTCAACTCACAAGTCATGAACAGAAAACTCTTGCCCCTACTGTTACTAGCTGTCCTCGCGTTGTTCCAAAGCTGCCAGGGGCCGAAAGGCGATCCGGGACCACAGGGAGGCGACGTGCTGGGCCGAACCTTCGATATTATCAACGTGGACTTTACCTCGGCCAACAATTATGGTTACGTCCTGAATTTCAAGCAGCAGAACATTAACGTGCTACCTACCGACGCCGTGTTGGTGTATATCTACTGGAACAACCAAGGCAGCCTCAAAGCTTACCGCCCGTTACCACAAACCGCTTTCCTCGATAACGGCGCTATCCTTACCTATAATTTTGATCGTACTGACGACGATATGGAGATTTTCATAGACTCCAATATCGACCGATCCAGACTCGCTACCGATTGGACACGTGGCAACGAATTCCGTGTAGTAGTGATCCCTTCCGATCCGCTCAAACGTACCAACGCCGAAGTAGACCTGAACGATTACGATGCGGTTGTGAAAGCCTATAATATCGACGTGACGAACGTGCAGAAAATTTCAGCTCAGTAAGTAAAAAGTTCCCACACTTTTGGGTTTCTGGAATAATTTTTATAAAATCCGGTAAAAATTACCGGATTTCTTTTTTCCCTACCGTATGAAAGTTGTTTTAAGCACACTGTTTACAGTTTTGGTCGCGGCGTTTGGATCACAAGCACAAACTTTTACCGAAGAGACTAATCAGTTCAGAAATCATTACAAAGCGGAGTTCCTGCGCTCGGAGAACTCGCCGCTCAAAGCAGCGGATTTGTCGTATCTGCAATTCTATGAGCCCGATTCCACGTACCGCGTGGTGGCCCATTTTGAAAAGGCGAAAGGCAAATCCTTCGAAATGCCGACTTACAGCGGAATGAACAAGACCTACGTCAAGTACGGGGTACTGAAATTCAAGGTCAACGGCCGAAGACAAAGACTGACAGTGTATCGCAGCCTCAGCCTGCAACAACTGGCCAAATACAAGGATTATCTTTTTGTCCCTTTTAAAGACAAAACCAACGGCGCCGAAACGTACGGCGGCGGCCGCTATATCGATCTGAAAACAACCGATCTGAAAGGCGGAACCTGTGTCCTCGATTTCAACAAAGCATACAATCCCTATTGCGCATACAGTACCGGCTACAACTGCCCTATCCCGCCACTCAACAACCACCTGGCGGTTACGGTAGCGGCGGGGGAAAAGAACTTCACAAAGCATCACCAGGAGGCTAGCATCAAATAGCCGCAACAAAAAGGCCCGACTTTGCAGCCGGGCCTTTTTTGTGAATGCCGTCGATCAGGCTTTCAATATTTCTTTTTGTTTCAAAATCCGTTCGAAAACTTTGATGTCGTGCTCCGAAGTAAAAATATTGAACGGTAAGTGCAGGAATTGTCCTTTTGAAATAACCAGCACGTAAGCGTCCTTGTCTTTGTACCCTTCGAGGATCTGCTCCCACTTCATCACGCTTCCTTCCTTCATATTGAGCTTCATGATGATCTGGCGATTGTCGATTTCATACGAGAACTTCTCGAACATCGGCTTGTACTGCGCCAGCTGCGTAATGCCCGTGAACTGGATCAGCCAGAACAACACGTAAAGGATAGAAGCCACCACCACGGTAATGTATATCCACAAATTGGGATAGATACCTGTGAGACTGATAACCGCGTTGATCAGGATCAAGGCCACCGGGATCAATACCCATTTAAGCTGCGTCTTGAAAAAATAACGCATGGCCAGTGAAATGTATTTTTGGGTAGGTAAGGCGTACTTCTTGGTACGAACCGCAGCCGGGTTCGTAGGCATTTGATAGACGGGCTGGTGTTTGTTTACCGAAACTTTGGCCATAACTCTGTTTAAATTAACGATCTTCTCTCTTTGCTGCGGCTGTTCAAAACGTTGTCCGGGCAAAATGAAGTGCAAAGTTAGAAAAAAGCGCCCGAGATATGAGAAAGGTCTTCAAATAAAAAACTGTTATGAGAAATTGGTGTAATTTGTCTTTACTAACTGCGTTGAACATTTGAAAAGTGCCTTTTTGAAGCCATATTCGGCAACTGATCAGTAAAAAAGACTATCCTAAGCTACATGAGTTTCCTTTTTCCGTCCTTCCTGTGGGGTTTGCTGGCTATTTCGGTTCCGATTGCCGTACACATTTTCAATTTCAGGCGGACAAAAAGGGTTTACTTCACCAATGTCGCATTTCTGAAAGCGGTCGAAACGCAGACGAAGTCGATCCGGCAGATCAAGCACTGGCTGGTCATGGCCGCGCGCATACTCGCCATCGCTTGTCTGGCATTCGCGTTCTCCCAGCCATTCATTCCCGCAGAAAGCAATGTGGCCGTGGACAGGCGGGGCATTACCAGCCTCTACCTCGACAATTCGCTGAGCATGGAAAGCGAGCTGAACAACAAGCGCTACCTAGATATTGCCACCGGCCGACTGAGTGACCTGCTGGGATTGTTCAAAAATGCGACCTCCCTGCAACTCGTCACCAATGATTTTTCGGCCCAGGAACAAGGCCTCTACCCCGCCGAAAAGCTCCGCGACCGCCTGACGACCATTGGGCTGTCCGGCACGCCGCGCACGCTCGAACAGGTGTACAAGCGCCAGGAAAATCTCATGGCCCGCCATTCGCAATCCGGCAAAAACCAGCTTTTCTGGTTTTCGGATTTTCAGAAAAGCACCGTCGGCGATCTTTCGGCGATTCAAACCGATTCGACCAATCAGATTTTTCTCGTGCCGGTACAGGCCGAGGCGGAAAAGAATGTATTCGTAGATTCGGCTTGGCTGAACACACCGTTTATCCGAGAGCTTCAAAACAATATACTGTTTGTCAAAGTAAGCAACTCCGGCAACCGCGAGGCCCGGAATGTGGTACTCAGGCTAAGCCTCGACAATACCCAGGCTTCGACAGCCTCCGTGAATGTCCCTGCCAATGGCAGTGCGACTGCGAAGTTCAATTTCAACCTGAAAGGCAAGGGTTATAAAAAAGGACAGATCACATTCGACGATTTTCCCGTCACGTTTGATAATGACTACTATTTTGTCCTGAATGCCTCCCCGCTCATCCGCGTGCTGCATGTGTACGGACAAAAGCCGGAGGGTAATTACATTGAGAATGTGTATGCGAATGACAGCCTTTTCACGCTGCAAAGTTATAGCGCGCAGAATGTGGACCCCGGGCTGATCAAAAACTCGGACCTGGTGGTGCTCGAAGGCGTGACGCAGCTCGCCGGCACTTTGCCGGAGGATTTGCAGGACTTTGTAAGGCAAGGCGGTAGCCTGGCGATCATTCCTCCTACCGCGCCCGCGGCGGACAGTTACGGACGCTTTCTCGGCGCATTAGGCATCCAGGGTATTATTTCGGAAAAAGCCCAGGCACCCCTTACACTCGCCGTCCCGGACCGTAACAATCCTTTTTTCAGTGACGTGTTCGAAGAATCGATGCGGCAGGAAATGAATCTTAACCTGCCCAGCGCGTTACCGGTGTGGAGCTGGGCTAACGCCGGACAACAACTGCTCACGCTCCGAAATGGCCAAACTTACCTTAACCAGGTACTGGCTGGTACCGGCAAAACCTATCTGTTCGCAGCACCGCTGAACCAGGAGAACGGCAATGTAGCGCAGCATGCCATATTCGTTCCGGTCATGTACAAGATCGCCGCTTCGAGCGTTCGCCAGCAGCGGACCTCATTCACATTTGACGAAAATCCGATCAGCCTGACCGTCGATAAGCCGAAGCCGAACTCGGTTTACAAGCTGAGACGGAACAAAACCGAGATTATCCCCGTGCAGCGCGTGGCGGGTAACCAGCTTTTGCTCGAAATCCCCCAGGGCGACCAAGCGGCCGACGGACTTACCGCCGGGTATTTCGAACTCATTCTCGACAACAAAACCGAGCAGATCATTGCCCTCAACCACAATCACGCCGAATCAAAGCTGCAATACTACTCCCCCGACGAGCTGCGGGCCGCATTTTCCGGCAAAAAGAACATCCAGGTTTTCGACCGCATCGACGACGACGCGTTCTCCACCGCATTCCAGCAGCAAAACATGGGTACCAATCTGTGGAAGTTCTTCCTGTATGCTGCACTGTTCTTCCTTTTGGTGGAAATCGGGCTGATCCGGCTTATGAAGTAGCAATTTGACGACATTCCTTTCATCTCACAGGTTTTTAAACCAATTTTGCGGGAAAATATCATCTTATAAATGCTTTCATCCCGAATAGGAATTCTTGGCGGCGGGCAGCTGGGGCTTATGCTCCTGCAAGCGGCTGTGGACTGGAACCTCGATATTCACGTATTAGACCCGGGCGCCGAAGCGCCGTGCCGGAAAATAGCACCCCATTTCACACAGGGTTCGCTGCAAGATTTTGACACCGTATATCAATTTGGTAAAGACCTCGATGTCATTACCATCGAAATCGAAAAAGTAAATGTAGAGGCCCTCGAAGCACTGGAAAAAGAAGGAAAAAAGGTTTACCCTCAGCCTTCGGTAATTCGCCAGATACAGGACAAGCGCATTCAAAAGCAATTCTACGCCGAGAAACAGCTCCCTACCGCAGAATTCATTCTGACAGAAAACAGGGAAGATGTTGCCAACTACATCCCGTTCCTGCCGGCATTTCACAAACTCGGCAAAGATGGCTATGACGGTCGCGGTGTACAACGCCTGACATCTGCCGACGACCTCGACAAGGCATTCGACAAACCTGGCTTGCTGGAAAAAGCCGTTCCGTTTGAAAAAGAGCTGGCGGTAATCGTCGCCCGCAACGCGAATGGAGAAGTGGAAACCTTTCCGACTGTGGAAATGGTCTTCCATCCTGAACATAACCTGGTAGAATACCTTTTTGCACCGGCGGAAATCAGTGAGGAAGTGAATGCGAAGGCCCAGGAAATCGCACGCAAAACGGCCGAAGCATTCCAGATCGTGGGATTGCTGGCGGTGGAGCTGTTCCTTACGCCTGAGGGAGAGGTATTGATCAACGAAGTGGCTCCCCGACCGCATAATAGCGGCCACCACACGATCCGTGCCAATGCCACCTCACAATATGAACAACACTGGCGGGCGATCCTGAACCTCCCCCTCGGCAGCACGCACGCTTACGGGCCATCGGCCATGGTGAACCTGTTGGGCGAAGACGGCTATGAAGGCCCTGCGGTGTACGAAGGCATGGAAAAGTTGCTTGCAACGCCGGAGGTATTTCCGTTCCTTTATTGGAAAGCGATCACCAAACCTTTCCGCAAAATGGGCCATATCACGATTATGGACGCGGATATCGCCTCACTGAAAGCAAAGGCGGATTTCGTCAGGAACAATATCAAAGTAATCAGTCACAAAACGAAGTAACAGATACCAATGGTAGGGATTATCATGGGCAGCCTTTCTGATAGGAAGGTGATGCAACTAGCCGCAGACGCATTGACGGAACTGGGCATTTCATATGAAATGGAAATCGTGTCGGCACACCGCACGCCCGAGCGGATGCTCGAATATGCAGCATCGGCACGCAGCCGCGGGTTGCAGGTGATCATCGCGGGTGCGGGTGGAGCCGCGCATTTGCCCGGGATGGTGGCTTCGCTGACCTCCCTTCCGGTGATCGGGGTGCCGGTTTTGTCCAGTAATTCGATAGATGGCTGGGACTCGGTACTTTCTATTCTCCAAATGCCGGCCGGTGTTCCCGTTGCGACGGTAGCCCTGGATGGTGCCAGAAATGCAGGAATCCTTGCAGCCCAGATCATCGGAGCGAGTGATGCAGCGGTCGCAAAAAGGCTTGATGCATTCAAAGAGAGCCTGAAAGAGAAAGTTGCGGTGATGAATGAGGAATTGAAAAATCAACTTGGAAACTAGGTTGTCTTTATTATTTTCGTAGAAAATTAACTCCACTAAAAAATAGAATCCGGCCAGGTTATGGAAGACGAATTCCCGAAAAAAAGAAATATCCGTCCCACTGAAAAGTCGAATCTGCCCATTGTCACATTGCTCATGTTGGTATTGCTGGTACTCGCAATGCTCTATGTCGGCTATGAATATATTTCCGACAGCTCTTCCAGTTCCGAAGAACTTACTTCGGTAGTCGTCGATTCGACGCTTGAAGACAGCGCTGCCGAACCAGTGAGCGACGAACCGGCACCGAACAATGAAGCGACGGAGGAGACCAAGCCTGAACCGGTCAAAGAAAAGGTCGAGGAGCCCAAAAAAGAAGAGAAACCTTCTATTTCTGCCTCGTCCATTGGTGGAGAACAGATAACGCATACCGTTCAAAGCGGCGAGACGTTTTCGAGCATCGCGTCACGCTATAACCTTAAAACGGAAACCTTGCAAGGCCTTAATTCTTCTGTTTCCGACGTAAAAGCAGGCGTAACCAAACTGAAAATACAGGTGAAAGCGGTTCATACCGTGGGTCCTGGCGACGTACTCCGCGTGGTGGCCAGCAAATATGGCATTACCAAAGAAGCGCTGATGAAAGCCAACGGCAAAAGCCGTGACTTCTCCGAAAGAGGCGAAAAACTCATTATCCCTTTCCCGGATAAAAAATAAAATTTCAGTATTCCCAAAAATAAAGAATCCCGGAGCCAACCGCCCCGGGATTTTCTTTGCACTGAAATGAAGGGTTTAATGCCTAGTCGTTGAAACCCCGGCCTCCGCCGCCTCCACCCGGACCGCGACCACCACCAGGGTAGCCCATTCCGCCGTCGAAGTCACGTCTTCTGAAATTGCCGTCATTGTTGTTGGAAGGCATCTTGCCGAAGTTTCTGAGTGTATAAGTGAATGTGAGCATAGCGTATTGTGTGAGCACGCGGTTGGTTACGTCCTGCACATAAGTTTCGGTTACGTTGCGGGTAATGCTGTTGTTCTGTTTCAAAATATCGAAAACAGTCAGTTTCAACTCCCCGGCATTGTTTTTCAGGAATTTCTTGCCAACGCTGGCATTCCAGAGCGTAAAGTTCTGGTTGTAACCCGCTCCGAGCCCCCGGTACGACTGGTTGTTGATATCGCTTTGGAATACAAATCCCTTTCCGAAAATCCAGTTCACCCGGCCGGTAATGCCCTGAGTATAATAGTTATTGTTCAGATTAGGCTGGATACTGTTCCGTACCACATTGTAATTGCCTGAATACGAAACTGTAAAATCAAGTTTGTCGCTGATATTGCTGCTCACCACCAGCCCTTGCGAAATCGCGTAGGTGTTCGAGTAGTTGGGCACGTTGTTGATCATCCCCGGCGACCGCACGTAGTTGAACCCGGTCGTCACGTTCAGGTTTAGCTTCAAAGGCGCGATCGGCTTTCCGTAGGCGAAGAAAGAACGGGCATTCCAGCTACCGTCTACGTTGATCGGCGCGGTGAATTTGGCGCCTCTTTCCAGGAACAGGCCGTTGGGCAATGTTTCCGGTTTCTGGGCGATGTAAGTCGAATTCACGATCGCATTGTTGGTCTGCGTAACGAAAATCATCGCGTTCAAGCTGTAAGGTCTTTTTGCCCCCGCCAGCGAGTAGCGAACGTTGACCATATTGCGGTACTCCTGTTTCAGATCGGGATTACCGGCTGTGAGGGACAGCGGATTGCTGTTATCGACCACATTCTGCAATTGTGAAATGGACGGCTGGTTGGTCGAGCTTCGGAAAAACGCGCGGAACTGTGCGCCCTCTTTCGAACGGTAGTTGACCATAAAATTCGGAAGAATATTGGTAAACGACTGATCGACCTTATTGTTGGTCGGCGCCAGTTGCTGGCTGTACAGGCCTGTGTTCTGAAAATCGAGGCCCACGTTCGCCGACCAGCTGTTTTTCCGGTAACGGTAACCCAAACCGGCGCGGTTGGTAATGTAACGGTTATCGAAATTGTTGGTCAAAAGCGAATCCAGATCCGAATACGTGCCATCATCATAGCTCATATTGTAGGTATCCTTATTCGAATTGCTATTCTGGATCGTCAGGCCGTAGTTAAACTGCAACTGACCGGTGGTACTGATCGGCTCGGTATACACCAGGTTTCCGCCCAATGTAATCCCATCCGAATGCGTAAAGCTGCGCTGATCGATCGTATCGCCCCGCATGGCGGTATCGCCCAATGCCAGGTTATCGAAATAAGTATTTCTTGAATACAGATCGCGGCGGCCATTCTTGTCATTCACCTGGGTATTGAAGTTGAACGAAACCGTACGTCCTTTTTTCTCGAAAGCGTGACGGAACAGAATGTCGTTGGTGAAATTGTAGCCTTTATTGACATTCCCCTGGCTGTTGTCAGAACTGTTGACATTGCTGCCATCGGAAGCCAAAGTTGTAAGGCCTGCCTTCACACTTCCTGAATGGTTGTCCTGGAAGCTCAGTCGCGGCGTGATGATGAGCGAGTTTTTGGGGTCGATATTGTACTCGATCCGGAAGTTCAGGCGGTGATTGGAGTTCGTCGTATTCGTCCGGCTGTTTTCCTTGTAAAACTGGTTACTGGTGGCGCCTTGCAGAAAATACTCCTGCGAAGTACTCTGCACGTTGCTGTTGCTGGTTCTGTTAAAGAAATAGCTGCCGCTGACGTCTAGTTTCTTGCCTATTTTATTGGAATAATTCAAACCGAATGAATTGGTACCCGTGATCCCGCTTTGATTGCCCACCAGGAAATTACCCGCGGAACCACCGCCGCCGCCACGATTACCGCCACCTCCTCCTCCCGAGACACCCAGCAAATCCTGGCTGGAAAAGTTCTGGTTATTGATATTATTGCTCAGCCCGATGACCGATATACGCTGGTTACCTTTAAAAAAACTCACATTCCCACCGGCCTGATAACGGTCGTCGAGCCCGTATCCGGCAAAAACTTTTCCGAACTGCCCCATCCGCTTGTCGGCCTTGGTGACGATATTGATTGTTTTCTGCGCATTACCATCGTCAAATCCTGTAAACTGCGCCTGGTCGCTCAGCTTATCGAAAACCTCAATTTTATCTACCACTTCCGCGGGAAGGTTTTTCAGGGTCAACGCGGCATCATCGCCGAAGAATGGCTTACCATCCACCAAAACCTTATTAACCGTCTCGCCGTGAGCCGTTACTGTACCGTTTGTCACGGTAATACCCGGCATTTTCTGGATCAGGTCTTCGGTCGTAGCATCCGGGTTGGTTTTAAATGCAGCCGCATTAAACTGCGTGGTATCGCCTTTCTGCTCCATGGCGGTCACCTGCCCTACCACTTTCACCTCTTTCAGGTTGGCTACGGCCTCGGTCAGGGTGATGGTTCCAAGATTTTCAATGTCCTTGGTAACCGTAACAGTCCGGGTAAAATCTTTATAACTTAAATAGGAAACCTTGATCAGGTAGGACACCTGTTTGGAGAGGCCTGTAAAGGCGAATTTCCCGTTCACATCCGTCGTCACATATTCCGGCTTTGCGTCGGGCGTATTGCGGCTCACGGCCACATAGGCGCCCACCACCGCTTCACGGCTTACACTGTCGACGACCGCGCCGGTGATCTGAGCATTTTGTGCGAAAGCCGGGGCGGCGAAACCGGCTAGCAGAAGGACGATGAAGGTAAATCTGTTCATGACTTGTAAAGGTTTATTGCTGGTTAGAGCTCCCTTTGCTACCAAAGTTTAATGCCTTCCGGCAATAAACCTTTACAATCGACAGTTTCGGATATTTTAGCAGATGAATAGGCATTTTTTCCCGACGAATCAGATCGGCAGTCGACGGTCAGTCGTCGGCCATCAGCGGTCGGTTATCTCAGCCATTCCCCCAGCAAACCCTTATAGCTCGCCAGGAATCTTTCATAAGCTTTTTCCAGCGCCGGCAACGCCTCCGAAAGCGTACTGGTATCGTCCGATTTGAGCCGCCATTCGGCATCCCGGGCTATTTCGGCCACCTGCGAAACGCCCACCGTGCCGCCGCTTCCCTTCAAGGTGTGCAGATTACTTTTCACGGTTTTGATATCCCCCGATTTGTAAGCGTCCAATGCGCCCGCTACCAACTCGTTGGATTCACTCACAAAATCCTCGAACACCGACCACACCAGATCGGCCCCGCCGATACCGGCAAGCTGATCGATGATTTCCTTGTCGAGCACCGGTACCATCGCTTCCTGGGCGATTTCTTTCTGTTTTTGTTCGAGCTTCCGGTTTTCCAAATTACCCATCAGCTCCTTCACTTTCTGCACGAGCGTCTGCGCGCGGATAGGCTTGGCAATATAATCGTCCATTCCCTGGCTCATGAACCGGTCGCGGTCCTCCTTCATGGAATAGGCCGTCATGGCAACAATCGGTGGCAGGCCTTTGGAGAAACGCTTTTTCAATTCCTGGGTCGTTTCCACGCCGTCCATATCCGGCATTTGAATGTCCATGAAAATGATATCGTAGCCTTTCTCGTCGGAATGGTACCTTTTCTCTACCATTTCAATGGCTTTGAAACCGCTTTCCGCCAGATCGGTTTGACACCCCGATTTTTTCAGGATTTCATTCGCCACCTTCCGGTTCACCGCATTGTCGTCGACAAGCAGTATCAATGGATGGTAATCGGTGAAAACGTCTTCAATAGGTGTATCTTCCTGCTGGGTAATCGTGCTCACCTGCGCGATGGACGTTTCTTTCGTCTCAAAAGTAAACCAGAACGTGCTCCCCTCTCCCAACGCCGATTCAACGCCGATTTCCCCGTTCATTAATGCGCAAAGCTGCTTGGAAATGGCGAGGCCGAGGCCTGTACCGCCAAACGACTTCCGCGATGAATTATCCAGTTGGGTAAATGAAGTAAACAAGATCTGCTTGTCGGTGGCGCTGATTCCGATCCCGGAATCCTGTACCTCCACTTTGATCTTGTGAAATAAACCCTCTTTCTTTTCCAACGTCAGGAACACCTTCACGGATCCGTTTTCCGTGAATTTCAATGCATTGGATGTCAGGTTGGACATGATCTGCAACAACCTCGTCTGGTCCGCAATGATGAATTTCGGAATGTCCGGTCCGATGTGGTATGTGAGCGTATTGCCCTTGCTTTTGGCCGTTTGCCCGAAAAGCGATACCAGTTTGAGCAGCAATTCCTCCACGGCAATCGGCGCCTCGTGCAGTTCCATCTTGCCCGCCTCGATTTTCGAAAGGTCGAGAATGTCGTTCAGGATATTCAGCAGCGTTTCGGATGACCGTTTGATCGTCAGCACATAGTCTTTTTGTTCGGTATTCAGCGGTGTTTCGCCCAGCAGGTCGATCATGCCGATCACCCCGTTCATCGGCGTCCGGATCTCATGGCTCATGTTGGCCAGGAAGCCTTCCTTCACTTTCAACGAACGCTCGGCGTGCTCTTTGGCTTTCAGCAGCTCTAACTCATTGCGTTTCAACTCGGTAATATCTCGGGCGAGCACGGCTACCTCGGTCGGCTTGCCTTTATCGTTGGTAAACATCAGCATGTTGATCATAAACTGACGCTCCGTGCCGTCCTTCCGGTACATCGTGATTTCGAAATTACGGAGGCTCTTCGTTTTCCGGAGCCTGATCAATGCGGAATGAATGCGTTTTTTATCGGCGAAAAACTCGGTAACCCTATGCCCGATCACTTCCTCCGGCAAATATCCCAGCCGTTTCAGTACCGACTGGCTGATCATTGTGATCTCACCCATGCGGTTGATACGGCAGTAAATGTCCTGCAAGTTTTCAAAAATACCCCTGAAAAGCTCTTCGCTATGCCTCAGCGACAATTCGGCTTCCTTGCGTCGCGTGATGTCGCGCGCAATACCCGATACTTCCTCGATCACACCATCGGCATAATGGATCGGGTTCAGGTAAAATTCGAGCCACATTTCGCCCGCGTCTTTCCGGTCGATTTTGAATTCGAAATACTGTGGCTCCCCGCGCAATGCCTGGCGGTACTTGGTTTCCAGCGTCCGCCGGTTGCTGTTACCGACCATCCGCCAGCCGAACTTCTCGGCGCTGGATTGCAGCGAAGGCCGCACACCCAACTGATTATGAATCAGATCCGCATAGTTCCGGTTGAATGAAGTGAGTTGCAGCGACTTGTTGACCGACCAGATCAAATGCGAACTGCTATCGAAGATCGCATTCAAACGCGCCAGATATTTGCTCAACTCCTCCTCACTCTGCTTCCGTGCGATCGCCATCGCCACCTGGCCGGAGATAAATTCCAGCAATTCGAGGTCGCGGGCGTCGAACATATTAGGGTCGTCGTAGGATTTAACCCCGATAATCCCGGTCACCCGGTCGCCTATACGCAGGGGCACGCACAAGAGCACTTTCGGTGTGACGCCATACAAATACAGGCTGTTCGTTTTAGCCAGTTTCTCAATATCCGTGTCGGACAGGAAAAGCGGTTTGTTGGAAGCAATCGCATATTCCGTCAGACCATTGCCCAGTTTCCGTTTGGTAAACCGGACATTGCCTTTGAAATACTGATCTACATAATAGGGGAAATAAATATAGCTTTTGCTTGGGTCGTACAGTGCGATGAAGAAGTTCCGCACGTCGATAATCTTGCCAAGCTCGTCATGAATGCCGTGGTAAAACTCGTCCAGGTTTTGGGTATTGACCGTCCAGTTGGCAATGCTGTAATAAAGGTTCTGTGCCTTCTCAGCCCTTATTTTTTCCGTAAAATCATTCAGAATGCAGCGGAATGCGGTCGGTTTGCCATTATCGAACCGGCAGTTTACACTACCTGCCACAAATACCTTTTTGCCGTCGCGGTTCATAAACACCGCTTCGAAACTCGGGTTGGCAACGCCCTGCTCGATCAGTTTAAGTTGTTCGAGCGCTTCTTCCTTATGTTGCGGGTGCAGAATGTCCTCCATCCGCATGGAAGCAATTTCATCCAGCCCATAGCCCAGTACTTCACGCCAGGCCTTGTTTACAAATATGAACTTGCCGTCGATCGCGACCAGTTGGATCAAATCCGAGGTATTATCCACCAGATCCTGCAACTGGGAGTTGGATTTGGCAATCGCCGACTCCATTCTCCGGCGGCGGGTAATGTCGTCGCCGACGAGCGTAATGCACTCCACCCCTTCGTTCTCCTGGTGCATCAGCACCGAGTTGATCGAGAAAGTACGCAGCGTCCCTTTCTGCGCCAGGAACGGCACCTCCCGTTGTTCGAGTTTCCGCTTACCCTGGATCCCCTCTTCGAGCATTTGCCGTACTTCGTGCTCCTCTTCTTTCGGTATGAGCTTATCGAATATGCTGAAACCCACAAGGTCCGATTCGTGCCAGCCGGTTTTCATCAAGGCGTGAGGACTTACGCTGCGGATCGTAAAATCGGGTGAAAAGGTAATTCCGATCAGGTTTAAATGCTGAAGTGTGTGGTGAATAGTCTGCCAGTCGGTTTGGGATAAAATCAGTTCCATGGGTCCCGGTACAATCGCACTTTTAAGTTTCCTTCCAATTCTTTATTCGATAAATCTACGAATTAAGACGTAATTTTGGCTTGTGAAAATGAATTATAAAAAACCGGATGATACCAAAGTGCGGGCCAAAAAGCATCTGGGCCAGCACTTTCTGAAAGATTTGAACATTGCCCAGCGCATCGTCGACGGACTCTCCGGCCACGGTGGCTACGACCGCGTCCTTGAAATCGGGCCGGGTATGGGCGTACTTACCCAATTTCTTTTACCCAAAAACAGCTTCACCACCCACGTCATCGAGATCGATACCGAATCGGTGGCCTATCTCGAAAAGCATTATCCGGATCTCGCACCGCGCATTATCGCCGGAGACTTCCTGAAATTCAATCCGGGGGAGCACTTCGCCGACAAATTCGCGATCATCGGGAATTTCCCTTACAACATTTCATCGCAGATATTCTTCCGTGCGCTCGAAATCCGCGACCGCATTCCGGAGATTGTTTGTATGCTGCAAAAAGAAGTTGCGCAGCGCATTGCGTCGCCTCCGGGGAACAAAGATTACGGGATACTGAGCGTGCTGTTGCAAGCATTTTATGATATCGACTACCTCGTATCGGTACCTCCAGGGGCGTTCGATCCCCCTCCGAAAGTACAATCGGGCGTGATCAGGCTGCGCCGGAACGCGGTGAAGGCATTGGAATGCGATGAAAAACTGTTTTTCAGGGTAGTGAAAACGGCATTCAACCAGCGGCGCAAAACCCTGCGTAATGCGTTGAAACCGGTAGGCGAAATACCGGACCATCCGCTGCTCAACAAACGGGCCGAACAATTGAGCGTTCAGGACTTCGTTACGTTGACGTTACTTGCCCAAAATGCGCAGGCGACGAACTAAACCTTCTCTGACACAGTATATTCAATAAGCTAAAAGCATTTCGCCAATCGCTAAAAGCTCATTACGATGACGTTCGAATTAACCCAGCTATACGTAGACCATATTCAGGAACTGATTGAAAAAGAGGACTCTGCGGCCATCCGGTCGGAAATGGAGAACCTCTTTGCGGCGGATATTACCAGTTTGTTGTCCGAGCTGGAAACAGAAAGCGCGAAATTCCTGGTCAATCAGCTGAATATCGAGACAGGTGCGGCGATCCTGGCCGATATGGACCGGGGCGAGCGCCGTGACTTCCTGAAAGCCTTCACGTCCGAGGAAATATCCAAATTCGTCAATCTGTTCGATTCCGATGACGCCGTGGATTTGCTCAACGAGCAGCCCATTCGCGTGCGCGAAGAAGTGATCGCATTGCTCGAAGACCGCGAGCAAGCCCGGTTCATCCTTGATTTGCTGCATTACGATGAGGACGTCGCCGGCGGTTTGATGCAGAAGGAGCTTGTAAAGGCAAACGAGAACTGGACGGTGAACCAGTGCATTGAAGAACTTCGTACGCAGGCAGAGGACGTGGAAAAGGTGTATGCCGTATATGTGGTGGATGATTTTGGAAAACTGCTGGGTATTCTTTCGCTCAAAAGGATCGTACTCGCACACAAGAACACGAAAATCGAGAGCCTGTATGATAAAGACGTTATTTTCGTAGAAACCTACCGTCCTGCCGAGGAAGTAGCGGAACTCATGCGGCGTTATGACCTCGATGCATTGCCTGTCGTGAATGTCCAGGGAAAACTCCTCGGCCGCATTACCATTGATGATATCGTGGACGTGATTACCGATCAGGCGAGTTCGGACACCCTCGCTATGGCGGGTATTACGGGGGATGTAGAGGAAGATGACAGTATCTGGCAACAAACCAGGGCCCGTTTGCCGTGGCTCCTGGTAGGGATGATGGGGGGAATCCTTGCCGCGAAGTTTATCAGCTTTTTTGAGGGCGATCTCAAAATCATTCCGGCCATGGCCGCATTCATTCCTATTATTGGTTCAACCGGGGGAAATGTGGGAATTCAGACTTCGTCGATCATTCTGCAAGGCCTCGCAGACAAGACTGGTATCGATACTACATTGGGTCAACGCTTGATCAGGATGTTCGCCGTCGCATTTATCAATGGCATCATCATCAGCGCTATCGTATTCGGGTTTAATATGCTGATCGGTAATGAACTCCAACTGGCGCTCGTGGTATCCACCGCATTGATGTCGGTGGTTTTCCTCGCCTCATTCATGGGCACATTAACGCCGATTTTGCTGGAAAAGATAGGTATTAACCCGGCCGTAGCTTCCGGGCCGTTTATTACCACCGCCAATGACCTGATCGGCTATGGCGTTTACTTTGGCTTAGCACATTTATTGCTCAAATTATAACGGGCTAAGGCCTAGCATTCACTGAGGCTGATCGGAATATTGACCGCAAGCCCGCCTTCGGAAGTTTCCTTATACCGGTTGTTCATATCCAATGCGGTCTGCCACATCGTTTTGACCACATTATCGAGTGAAACCTTCGCGTTCTCCGGGTTGCTTTGCAATGCAAGCTGCGACGCCGTGATCGCTTTGATTGCGCCCATCGTATTGCGTTCAATGCAGGGGATTTGTACTAATCCTGCCACCGGGTCGCAGGTGAGCCCCAGGTGATGTTCCATCGCAATCTCCGCGGCCATCAGGCATTGCTCCACTGTACCACCGGAAACCTGCGCCAATCCGGCCGCAGCCATAGCCGACGACACCCCTATTTCCGCCTGGCAACCGCCCATCGCCGCCGAAATCGTTGCTCCTTTTTTGAATATACTGCCGATCTCTCCCGCTGTGAGCAGAAACCTGAAAATGTCCTCCTCGGTACCGCCGCAGAATGTCACATGGAATTGCAGCACTGCCGGGATCACCCCTGCGGCGCCGTTCGTAGGCGCGGTAACCACACGGCTGTACGAAGCATTCTGCTCATTCACCGCCAATGCGAAGCAGCTAACCCAATCGAGCGTATAATTAAAACCGGAGCCATTGCTGCGAATTAGGTCGATCCATTCGTCGCAACCGGTACAGGCGTGGCCTTTTAACAATTTCTGGTTCAATTCGGCGGCCCTCCGCTGGACGTTCAATCCACCCGGCAGCACGCCTTTATGCTGACAGCCCAGGAAAATACTATCCTGCATAACACGCCAGATATTGAACAAATCCTTCCGAATCGTCGCATCATCCCGCCAGACGCGCTCATTGTCCAACACCAGCTCCCAGATAGCCTTGCCCGTAACACGGTGCCATTCCAGCAAATCCGAAGCCTGATCCACCGGATAAGGAATCTCCGGCAAGGCCGAACCGGCTGCCGCTTCCCGTCCTTCCTGGATCACAAATCCCCCGCCTATCGAGTAGTAAGTTTCTTCGAGTACCTGCCCATCCGTACAAACAGCCGTGAATGCCACTCCATTCGGATGAAACGGAAGCGACTCCGTTTTATGAAATACAACGTCTGTTTTGGGATTGAAATGAATTTGCATTTCTCCGTGCAGCCGGATCGACTCGCTCGCTGCTATATCCGCCAGAATTCGATCGATCGAACTTGTCTCGATCGTCACCGGATCATAGCCGCTTAAACCCAGGATCACGGCAATATCGGTACCGTGTCCCTTGCCCGTTTTAGCGAGTGAGCCGTAAAGGTGTACGGTCACTTTTTCGACGGTTCCCAGCAATCCACGCTCTTTCACCACCCCCAAAAACTGCTGCGCCGCCCGCCAGGGGCCCAATGTATGTGAACTAGACGGGCCTATGCCTATCTTAAAAATGTCAAAAACGGAAATGCGTTCTGCTGTCATGAAGTGGGGATAATCGAAAGGAATTACTTCTTAACCTGCCGGTTTTGAAGCTCAGGGGGAAGCCCGGCTTTGGCGAGTATTTCTCTTGCTTTGGCCATCTTCTCAGGGAACATTTCTTTATCGACGTACTTGTCCAGTTCGGGGTTGTATCTGCCGGTACAAGTCTCGGATGATGTGTCCATCTCCGCTAATATTCGCCTCACCATCTTGACGATTTCCATAACTTCAAAACAATTTTGATACCAGAAATGCTTCATAATTTACATTTTTTTCGAAAGGACACCAAGCTCCACAACAATATCCCCACACTTCGTAATCTTTGCTTATGGTTTCAAGGTTGTTACCAATGATGATTCTGTACAACCTATTCCTGGTATTTGTGCTTCCACTAATGTAAACAGAAACATAAGGATTCTTCCAAAGAAATGTTGCAGTGATTTTGATAACCGTAGCCAAGACCCTTTCCATATCTCCATTGTCAGTAATAATAAGATCATCAAAGTCCAAGCCGTCGTCTTTGCAGTCGCCAAAACCCAAATTTGCAACGTCGTTTCGAATCATTTGAAACTTGACCATTTTTTTTACATCTCCATGCTTTCCTTTGCTGACGAACAGGTAGACCTCACGAGGGATGGCATATTCAAATTCATAGTGCGGGCTTTCCATAAAGATGAAGTGTGTATACGAACTCTCAAAAACTTTGAATATCTAAGTACCTAATGCTTCGTTTTACTCCGCCAAAAATGCAACCGGCTACATTCATTAAACCATCGGCTTTTAATCGATATCCAAGCCATTTTCAAAGATTCCCCCGTACTTTTGCCCCAATCCAAGAAATCCAGACATTAACATATGATTGCAGTAATCCAGCGCGTGAGCAGCGCTTCGGTGACCATTGAAGGGAAAGTAAAAGGAGAGATCAAAACGGGCTTTATGGTGCTGCTGGGCATTACGCACGCCGATTTGCCGGAAGATATCGAGTGGCTGGGAAAGAAGATTATCGGATTGCGCGTATTCAATGACGAAGAGGGGAAAATGAACCTGGATTTGAAGGCCGTAAATGGGGATATTCTGCTGATCAGCCAGTTTACGCTACACGCCAGCACTAAAAAAGGCAACCGTCCTTCGTTCATCGAAGCTGCCAAGCCGAACATTGCGATTCCGATGTACGAGAAAATGATCGAGTTTCTGAGCGAGGAACTGGGCAAACCCATTCAATGCGGTGAATTCGGCGCCGATATGAAGGTATCACTACTCAACGACGGTCCTGTAACGATCGTAATCGACTCAAAGAACAGAATTTAAACCATAGACATGACTATCCAGGAAGCACAAGAGCAGGTTGATCAGTGGATCAAAACTTACGGCGTACGCTATTTTTCGGAACTGACCAACATGGCCATCCTGACCGAAGAAGTGGGCGAGCTCGCGCGCATTATGGCGCGTACGTACGGGGACCAGTCGTTCAAGAAATCGGATTTGGGGAAAGACCTCGGCGACGAAATGGCCGATGTGCTCTGGGTGCTGATGTGCCTTGCCAATCAGACGGGCATTAACCTGACCCAAGCATTTGAAAAGAACCTGGCCAAGAAAACGGACCGCGATAAGGACCGTCACAAGCAGAACGAGAAACTGCACTAGCCTATAACAGAACAAGCCCGGAAACCCGGGCCTGCTCTGTTATCTATTTTTCCGAAATGATAATATTACATATCCAGTAACAGACGCATCGGATCTTCAAGCAACTGTTTCACGCGAACGAGGAAGCTTACCGAATCCTTACCGTCTATCGTGCGGTGGTCGTAAGACAGCGCTACATACATGATCGGGCGAACGACGATCTGACCATCTACTACAACCGGACGTTCTACGATATTGTGCATACCGAGGATCGCTGATTGCGGCGCATTGATGATCGGGGTAGAAAGCATTGATCCGAATGTACCACCATTGGTGATCGTGAAGGTGCCGCCCGACATTTCGTCAAGACCCAGCTTACCGTCACGTGCACGAATCGCCAGGCGAACGATTTCTTTCTCAATAGCCGCGAAAGAAAGTGTTTCAGCATTGCGGATAACCGGTACTACCAGTCCGCGTGGTGTTGAAACAGCCACCGAGATATCAGCGAAATCGTTGTAAACCAGCTCCTCGCCATCGATATAGGCATTAATAACCGGGAAGTCTTTCAACGCCACGGTCACCGCCTTCACGAAGAACGACATAAAGCCGAGGCCTACTTCGTGTTTTTCTTTGAATTTATCCTTGAATTTAGCGCGCAAATCCATCACCGGCTTCATATCCACCTCGTTGAAAGTGGTGAGCATGGCCGTTTCATTTTTCACCGCTACCAGACGGCGCGCGATGGTTTTACGCAGAGAAGACATTTTCTCACGACGTGATGCACGTGCGCCAGCCGATGCTGCGCCCGCAGGAGCAGGGGCAGCGGCCGGTGCGGCAGCTGGTTTCGCAGGTGCAGGGGCAGCAGCGGCTGGGGCTGCTTTCTCCGCTTTCAGCGCGTCGTCTTTCATAATTTTGCCTCCTGAACCGGAACCGTTCACGTCTTTCGGATCGATTCCTTTTTCCGCCAGGATTTTCGCAGCTACCGGCGAAGCGTGTTTCTCGCTGTATGCCTTATCCGCAGATGCAGCGGCAGGAGCCGCTGTTTGAGGAGCCGCTGGCGCGGCAGCAGGAGCGCCGGCAGTTACGGCGATCGTACAGATAACCGCACCGATCGACAGTGTATCCCCTTCTTTTCCTACAATCGTCAATATACCCGCAGCTTCCGCTGGAAGTTCAAATGTCGCTTTGTCTGATTCCAGCTCGCACAGGATTTCGTCCACTGCCACATAATCACCATCTTTTTTACTCCAAGATGCGATGGTTACCTCGCTGATAGACTCTCCTACCGCCGGAACTTTCATTTCATAAACCTGGCCGGTTGCCGCGACGGGAGCCGCCGCCGGAGCCTCGGCTTTTACAGGTTCTGCCGCAACAGGAGCAGGCGCAGCTGGTGCCGCCGCTTCCGCCTTGGGAGCAGTTTCTTTTGGAGCCGCGCCGTTAGCCGCGTCGATCGTCGCGATCAGGTCTCCGATGTTCAGCGTATCGCCTTCCTGCGCTTTAATATGCAATATACCTTCTGCTTCCGCGGTCAATTCAAATGTCGCTTTATCCGAATCCAGCCCGCAGATCACCTCGTCCATCTTCACAAAATCGCCATCATTTTTGAACCAGTTTCCTATCGTAACCTCAGTAATCGACTCGCCAACGGGCGGTACTTTTATTTCAATTTCAGCCATTTTATGTGCAATCTTGTTATCGAATTAAGTCAAAAATTATAGGAATATCATTCAAAAGCCCTGTTGATGATCTCCGCTTGTTCCTTCGAATGGATTTTAGAGAAACCTGTCGAAGGTGAAGCACTTGGCTCACGGGCAATTACCTGCAACGGCTTCACGCCTTTGTACATGCGCAGCAGGAATGTCCAGCCACCCATGTTGAAAGGCTCTTCCTGTACCCAGTAAACATTCGCGTTTTCGTACTGAGCCAGGTGTGCGTCGATCTGCGTCTGCGGGAACGGATGCATTTGTTCCAGACGAATGATTGCCACATCGTCGCGTTTGTCCGCCTGCTGTTTTTCGTACAGTTCGTAATACAGCTTACCGGTACAAAGCAACACTTTCTTCACTTTCTTCGGATCCGCGTAAGTATCACCGATTGTTTCCTGGAATGAACCGCTTACGAGGCTGTCGATCGGAGAAACGCAAAGCGGATGACGCAGCATTGATTTCGGCGACATCACGATCAGCGGCTTACGGAACGGGAACTTCAACTGTCTGCGGAGCAGGTGGAAGAAGTTGGCCGGTGTAGTTACGTTCGCTACGATAATGTTATAGTTTGCCGAAAGTTGCAGGTAACGCTCCGGACGTGCATTGGAGTGCTCCGGTCCCTGGCCTTCGTAGCCATGTGGCAGCAACATCACCAAGCCTGTCCAACGATCCCATTTGGTTTCACTCGATGTTACGAACTGGTCGATGATCACCTGCGCACCATTGGCGAAATCACCAAACTGCGCTTCCCAGATCACCAGTGCATTCGGGTTAGCCATTGAATAACCAAATTCAAAACCCAGCACACCATACTCGGAAAGCAGGGAGTTATAGATCATAAATTGGCCCTGGCCATCCTGAATGTGCTGCAAGCTGTTGTAAGCCGCGTTGGTTTCCACATCACGCAATACCGCATGACGGTGCGAGAATGTACCACGCTGCACATCCTGACCGCTCAAACGAACTATATTACCTTCCGCGAGGATCGAGCCATATGCCAGCAACTCTGCGGTAGCCCAGTTCACCTCTTTCTTATCGAAGATCATTTGCTCACGGTCTTTGAGCAATTTATCGATCTGTTTCAGTCTATTGAAGCTTTCCGGAGTGCTGATCAGCGCTTTGCCGATTTTTTGCAGCACGTCGAGAGCGACACCCGTTTCCGGTGATTTCTCAAAGTCTTCCGGCTTCGATTTACGCAGGGTATGCCATTCCTGTTCCAGTTTCGGCATCGTGTATGGCAATGCTTTCTGCTTCACCATGTCAAGGCGTTCCTGCAACAATTGCTTGAACTCCTTGTCCATATTAGCTGCAAGCTGCGCATCCACGTCACCGCGGTCCGCCAATGTTTTCTGGTAGATCTCGCGTGGGTTCTGGTGGTTCTCAATGGATTTGTAAAGAACCGGCTGCGTAAATTTCGGTTCGTCCGCCTCGTTGTGTCCGTGACGGCGGTAGCAAACCATATCAATGAAAATATCCTTGTTGAATTTCTGACGGTATTCTACCGCAAGGCGCATACAGAATACCACTGCCTCTGGGTCATCTCCATTCACGTGCAATACAGGTGCATCCACGATCTTGGCAATATCGGTACAGTAAATGGCCGAACGCGCGTCGGTGAAGTCGGTGGTAAAACCAACCTGGTTATTAATAACAAAGTGGATAGTACCTCCTGTGTAATAACCATTCAGGGCCGACATCTGGGTTACTTCGTAAACGATACCCTGACCTGCCACGGCAGCATCACCGTGTATCAATACAGGCAACACGCGGTCGTAATCGCTATCGTACATACCGTCCGCGCGGGCGCGGATGTAACCTTCCACTACAGGGTTCACCGCCTCAAGGTGAGAAGGGTTCGGTGCAAGTTTAAGGTGTACATTGTTGCCATCCTTGGTGGTGATCTGGCTCGCAAAACCCATGTGGTATTTCACGTCGCCATCGCCCCAGACCTGGTCGGGCAGGTTACCTTCGAATTCGTTGAAGATCTGTCCGTAGGTCTTCTGCATGATGTTCGCCAGCACGTTCAGACGGCCGCGGTGTGCCATCCCGATCATCACTTCCACCACGCCCATTTCGGCGGCTTTGTTGATCATCGCGTCGAGCGCAGGAATCGTCGTTTCACCACCTTCCAGCGAGAAACGCTTCTGACCGAGGTATTTGGTATGCAGGAAGTTTTCAAAAACAACCGCCTCGTTCAGTTTTGATAGAATGTGTTTTTTCTCATCGATCGAGAAAGTCATCGTCAATGCTTCCTTCTCGATTTTTTTGCGCAACCAGCTCTTCTGCTCGCGGTCGCGGATGTAGAGATATTCGAAACCAATATTTCTTGCATAGATCGTTTGCAACGCATCTACGATCTCACGCAAGGTGGCCGGACGATCAAAGACCTCAACACCAGCTTCAAAAACGGTATCGAGGTCTTCGGGTCCAAGATTAAAATCGGCAATGTCCAATTGGGGGCGACGGTCTTTCCTTTTCTGGATTGGGTTCGTAGTCGCCAGAAGGTGTCCCCTCGACCTATATCCACGAATCAAATGCACCACTTCCATTTCTTTCCGGATGCGTGCAGGATCCGATTTCCCAGCTACCGCAGCCTCTTTGCCGTTGGCAGCTCCATTGGCGCGTCCGTTACCGCCAACAGGGTATTTTTGATAAAAATCGTAACCTTCAAAAAACTTTTGCCAGCCTTCGTCCACGGAAGCTGCATCTTGCTTATAAGAATTGTACAATTCTTCAATATAAGCGGCGTCGGAATTTGCTATATAAGTGTATTTATCCATCACAAAAGTGAGTATTTCATTTATGGCACAAAGGTACGAGAGTTATGTAAAGATTACGAATAAAAATATCCTTTTAACTTAACGCGAAAGTCGATTTGGAATGGTTCTTGACATTAGTATTTCTGAAATCCTTTGGGATTCGGAATAAATTTCAGCATGAGCTCGTGGATACCTTTCGGTCCTGAGTAGGATGCGTAGATCTGTTCCACCTGCCGCGTGCTGTAAAAATACCCCAGTCGTACGTTTCTTCCCAACTGAACCTCAGCGGTTAACTGTAAATAATCCACTTTTGCCGAAAACGAGTTATAACCGCCTCCTACACGGTAAGACGCGCCCAACCCTACCTTCTCCCTGAACCAGAACCGGGATCCGAAATCAACCCTCAGCTTATGATCATTCTCCTGAACCACCAACACATGCGGCAGCATCATCACATCCTCGCTCAGATCATGGCTTCCACCCGCGGTAATGTAAAGCGGCCGGCGGTAAAAGGTCCCGACGATCTGGTCGCCGAACTTTTGCGATAGCACTTCCGGCTTTGAAACACCGAAATACAATTTGTCGGAACGAAGCCAGGCGCCCAAGCCAAAACTTCCCAACGCCCGGTTGTTCCCGAAGGAAGCGCCGTCGGAGACGGGCAGCACGTTGATCCCACCCTGTGCGCCCAGGCCAAGCTTCCATGTGTCCGACAAGCCGAGGTGGAATGCGAATGAACCCACAAAACCGGTCGTCGTGAAATAGCTCGTCTGGTCGTTCAGGGCCTGGAAGCCTATCCCAAACTTACCGTCGGCAATAGTACCGTCGGCAGCAAATGTCTGGCTGGTGGGGGAATTGGGGATATTGAACCATTTCCGGCGGAAAATCGCGGTCATATTAAAGTCTTCGCGCACGCCCGTAAAACCGGGGTTGATCGACATCGGGTTCTGAACATATTGTTCGTAAAGCACCTCGCGCTGCGCCGTAGCCACACCTAAGCTCGCTACCAATAATGTTGCCGCCAGAAAAATCTTTCTCGAATAGTGATGTGTGTTTTTCAAAAACATAGCACTGAAATGGGTTATTGTAAACAAAAATGGCAGGAGAGTTAGCCCCTGCCATCTTCAAAACGCTTGAATATTACTCTTTTACTGCCGAATCTGATCAAAAATCGTAACCCAATGTTACGTAAGGGATTGGCTTGTTGGTATAACCGTTATCAACTCCCCAGGCGTAATCAAATTTGGCATAGAAACCGAACAATGTCGTTCTCACACCGGCACCGTAGCCCATCAGGTAGGGATTTTTATAGTTGGTAACCGTAGCACGGAATGTCTCGTTTTCATCCCCGATAATCTGGGTATTCAAACTGTTGTTCTCGCTGAAAGGCCCCTTACCCGTCCAGGCAGTACCAATGTCCCCAAAGCCGACAATCTGGAAGTTACGCAGGAAGCTCGACGTAATGGCTCCGCGGTAAAGGTATTTGACCAACGGAATCCTCAATTCGGCATTCAGCAACATATAACTTGTACCCGACAGCCTGTTGAGTTTGAAACCGCGCAGGTTAGTGGCAAAATCGGCGAAGAAAATATCGCGGTTATCGCGTTGGAAATTCAGCGGGTTGTCACCAGTACGGGTTTCCTTCCGGTTACCAAGCCAGTTTTCCATACCACCGAGGATATTCTGCTTAGGAGCACGTCCGCCTGAATGGCTGGCGGCTGCACGTACAGCTAGTATCAGGTCGCGGTGGATTTTCTGATAGTGGCGGAAGTCGAGGCTCACGCGGTTAAAACTCTCGTTTCCATTGCTCAACCCCTGGTACAGATCGTAACGCAGTTTGAAACGCGTTCCTTCCATCATATTCATCCCATTTACGCGGGTGTTATCGAATACGAATTCGCTGCGTACCCCTCCGTAGTTCGACGACAGATCCGGATTAGGCAGCAGTACGTCGATCATTCTGGTAGACGTGAACATCGGGGACACCGAGAAGCGGCTCGTGGTCGAGAATGGATACGAAGCCGTAAACATCAGTTGGTTGAAACGGTATTTCTGGATCAGGCCTTCCGAATCATTGTAAAGTGTCTTCCTGTCCACACGCAAACCAAAATCGACGCGGTAAGTATTGTTGTTATACTCGGCAAACAGATCGCTGTTCCGGAAGTTGGACGAAATGAAAAGTCCGGCCTTGATGACGTGGTTTTCGAGCAGGTCGTTCATTGAAATGGATTGTGCATAGCCAAATCCACGGATAGGATCAATGCGCCAGTCGGAGCTTGCGTCATTGGTGATAAACAAGCCTTTATAATTGTATGGCCCTTTGATCGCGATATTCTCCCGAACCACTTTCGTACGTGAAGCTACGCCGGGCGTGGTAGGGAAAGTCCCACGGTTTCTTCTCGATTCAAATGATTTCAAAATATCCTCATCGAACTCGTAATTATCCGTATCCACCTCGCCGTCTTTCAAAGCCAGCTTTTTAGGCTGATCGCCCTGCGCCGCTTTGACTGCCGAATCTGCTTTTGCGGCATTGGTTGCAGCGCCGTTGGCAGGAGCTCCTGCGCTGGCCACGCTCAATGATGGCGGATTCACCGTGGAATTGATATCAAACCCATTTTTGAAAGCAGCCGTGTAATAGCCGTCGTTCAGGTAGGTATAGGCCAACGCCCCACCCGGCGCTTTCAGGTTCACATCCGCATTACGGATATTCTGAATGTAGTTGGTTAGCTGCGAGTTGGTTTGCGAAGCGCGATTGTACTTGTAAAGATTGTTGACCCCTTTTCCATTGGAAAGATAAACCACATCGTTCTCGTCGGCATAAACCGGCGTCACTTTGGTTTTCCCTTCCGATTCCACGAGCTTGACGATGTTTTCAGATCTCGGCGTTCCGTCGTGTTCGAAAATGGTGTAAGAAGCGGCTATCGACTTGAAGCTTCCTTTATCTCCCCTGCCCAACGAGTCAACAGGCCTGTTGGAAGAGAAAACAACCCGCCGCGAAGAGCCCTGAATGAAGCGGGGCGAAAGGTCGTCGTAAAGATCGCTGGTGAGCGGCAATGCCGACGCCCGGGCCACGCTAATCAGGAAAATATCGTTCTGACCGGCCTTATCCGCACTTACAGCGAGCATCGAGCCGTCATGCGACACATCCATATCGACGATCTGGTCGAGTCCGCGGATATTCCGTTTCGTCTTGATCCTGATTTTCTTGGTCCCTACATTTTCATACATGTAAAGGTTCTTCTTGTCATTCTCATTGGCCAGGATTGTCAGCACATTGTTTCTCGACCAGCCCAAAAGCGGCGGTTGCGTTTTCATGCGGCCTCCGATAATATCAAGCTTGCCCTGGCGCACCACCTTTTTAGAACCCGACTCACTGTCGAACAAATACACGCGATAGCGACCGTTTTTGATCTCGCTCACCGCCGTGAATTTCTTATCCGGCGAGACTTTGATCACCGCACTGGCATCCGTTACATTGAATTCGTTCAGCTTGTACTTCCAGGTTGGATTGGGATCGGCATAGAACTGCTCGGCATTCTTGGTCTGATTCAGGTAGTATGCCCGCCAGTCGCGCAGAAAGCGGTTATAAGATTGTACGCCGAGCGTGCTGGTAATACTGGTTTGCTCGGTACGGATAATGCGGGTTAGGTTGAGAATATCGGAAATCTTATCTTTTCCGTAACGCTCGGCGATATAGTTCCAGATAGAATGCCCGATCAGCGTCGCGTCATCGCCTGCCATAAGCGTAGGCTTACGAACGTTGCGGTTCTTAAAGAAATCGCGCATGTAATCGTTCAGCTCAGGCGACCAGCCCTCCGCAATGTAAGCGGCCGTCCCCGACATAAACCATTCCGGCAGTGTGAGCAGCAATGAGCTTTGCAGCGCTTCTTTCATGTTACCGCCATACAGCATATCATACACGAAAAGAAGACTGATATCCCGCACCAGTTTTTTGCGGAAACCGATCTGATCACCGGTGTACGCCACCTCTACGCGCGATTGCGAAAGGTTGAGTTTCTGATCCGAAAGGTTGTCCAGTACCGAAAGCCCCATGTTGCTCTGTTCGAGCTCTGCGGGCGAGTTGTACAGGAATATTTTTACACGGTTATAGGGAGTCCAACCGAGCACATCGGTGATTTTGTCGAACTCGCTTTCAGCATATTGAGCCGTCAGCCTTGCCAGATTGGTTCCGCCCTGATAGTGGTAGATTTCGAAGTTGGTGGTCCGGAAGATCTTCCAGTTAAACTTCTTGTACTGGACCCGGTTCTTTCCAAAAGTCTCCTGTGAAGGATAGCGCTGTGCTACTGATTCTGTAAATAATCCAAAAACCGCTAAAAGACCGATCGAAAAGGTTAATGTGTAAATATATCTTCTGCTCATATTGCTTAGGCTGTCTTCAACGGAAATATAACGAAAAATACCTTTTTATATTCACTAGCGGGTTCAATTCTTTGCCGTAAATCAGGTGGTTACAAAACTCTTTTGCCAGAAAAGGGGCCAGTGTAACGCCCTTCGTACCTAACCCATTGAAAATAGACACATTAGAAAACTCCGGATGAATGCCGACCAACGGCCGGCGGTCGCGCACGGATGGGCGTATACCCGCCTGAGCGCCTATTAATGTGTAACCGGTACGTAATAATGCCCTCAATTTGGATTCCAGCTCCTCCGTTGCGGCTTCTGTAACCTCCCAGTCGAGCGGATCCCAGGAGTATGTCGCCCCCACTTTCATCCTATTCCCGGCCACCGGCAATGCAAATATGCCCTGGTTGATGATACACGGTTTCAATGAAACGTCCGTGGCAATTTCCAGGATTTGTCCTTTTACGGGAGCAAAAGGTAGCCAGTTGAAAAGGCTATTCTCCAAGGCAAAAAAGCCCTGGCAAAAAATGACGGTTTTAAAGCGCTTGCCTCTCCATTCAATACCTTCCTCTGACCGTGAAAGGTCCGCGTGATCAAATGCGCCTTCTATATATAAATCCTTAGCCTGAAAATACACCCGGCTCGCATCCAGCAATGCAGGCAGGTCGATCCAACCTGATTGTACTACCTCCAAGCCGCCAAAATCCGCATTGACATAAGGCATTTCACGACCGGGATCGGGTGTAGTGGCTACATACGGACTAATGCCGGGATCGGCCGTCTGTGCGAGGTAGGTATTTTGCTCCTCAATCGACCGAAAAGGCCGGTAAATCGGGGCGGGGTGCATCAGTTTGCATTTCAGTTTTTCTTCCAGACCGCCGTAAAAGGATTGGGCATAAGGAAAAAGATCGTCGGCCAGCCAGGTTTTGACCAGCTTTTTACCGGTTAGCGGGTTGAAAATTCCCGCTGCAACCCGCGACGAAGAAGGCATGGAAGAATCGCCGAAGATCTGGAAGGTCTTCCCGTGTTCGTGCAGGTGCCAGGCTACGGATGTACCGCCTATCCCCTGCCCTATGATGAGGTAATCGTAATCGAATTGCTGCATATCAGGCATTATCGCCAGCGCGGCGTCTGAGTGACAACCCGATTTGCTCATCGGCGAGGCGCACCACCACTTCCACCTGCTCGTCGAGGGTCATAAACGAGTTATCGATATAAATAGCATCCTCCGCTTGCCGGAGCGGGCTCTCGGTGCGGGTGGTGTCAATGTAATCGCGTGTTTTAAGATTTTCCAGGATCTCTCCCAGATCCACAATGTCGCCTTTTTCCATTAATTCCAATTGGCGGCGATGCGCACGGATCAACGGATCGGCAGTCATGAATATCTTCAATTCCGCCTGCGGAAATACGACCGTGCCAATGTCCCGGCCGTCCATCACTATACCTTTCGTTTTGCCCATCCGCTGCTGCTGCGCTACCAATGCATGCCGCACTTCGGCAATGGCGCTCACCTCGCTTACCCTTTCGGAAACATACATTTTCCGGATTTCATCCTCGACATTCAAACCGTTCAGGTAGGTGTCGTTTCGTCCGAGTTCGGGATGCCGGCGGAACGATATATGCACCTTCGACAAGGCGTTCTCCACTTCCTTCGGATTGGTCAGACTGATATGGTTCTGGATAAAATAGAGGGTAACAGCCCTGTACATCGCACCGGTGTCGATGTAAGGGTAATTCAATTGCTTGGCAACCAGTTTCGCCGTCGTGGATTTCCCACAACTCGAATAACCGTCGATCGCAACGATAATCTTGGGCATAGCGGAAAGTGTAATTTTACAGAGCGTAAAAATACATTTTTAAAGCTCATTCCCCGGCTAGCTTCACAAACAAATGTTCGTCCAGAACCTGGTCGTTTTTGACAATGGCCTTGCGGTGAATGGCTTCCAGTTTGTAACCGGCTTTTTCCAACACACGCATCGACGCCGGATTGGTTTCAAATACGCCTGCGAAAAGCCTGGTAATTGTAGTGTTGGCGAAAATCCAGTCCGTCATCTGCACCACGGCGGCGGTGGTAATGTTCTGTCCCCAGTAAGGTTCGCCGAGCCAGTAGCCGATCTCGGCATTGTTGCGGTGAATATCCTCCTGGCGCAGCACACCTATTCCACCCACAAATTCATCATTATAATAGATCGCGCGGTGAAAGCTCTCGCCGCTATGCCGCCCGTTGCAGAAATCGATCCAGTAGTGGGCATCGGAGAGCGTGTAAGGTGAGGGAAAATTATCCCTCACCTGCGCTACCACATTCTTATTGTTGGCCAGCAATGCCAGCCTTTCGGCGATATTTCTTGTAAATAGTCTTAGCGTTACCTGTTGGTCCATACTATTCGCCTTCGAGCAGAAAGATCACCATGCTGCGCGCCCCGTGCGCGCCGATGACCAGCGATTGCTCAATATCAGCAGTTTTTGACGGACCTGCAATAAAACAGCCCCAGCCCAGCGTGTCCTGCAAGCGCACGTACGCTTCATGCATGTTATCCACCAGCGCGTTACGCGGGATCACGAACGCGAGGTTTTGGGTAATAAACGGCAGCACGCGATGCGGCAGATATTGGTCGGAAACCCAAACCGCCCCATTTTCGGCCACACCAAACTCGGCTTGCACAATGGCGATCTCCACGGTTTCCAGCTCGTGCGGGTCTTCGACATTGAGGCTGAAATCCGCCCAGGCACTCAATGCGGGGATCGTCGTGGCGCGGTTGACCACCGTCCCGTAAAGCTCTTCCGCCTTCCGGGCGAGCTCTTCCAGGTTTTTCACCACAATTACCTCGGTGTAAATCAGGGCGAGCATTTCACGGAATTTGTCTTCCGTGTTTTCAAAATTGCTGGCAAATGTCGTTACCGCCGGCAGGGCCACTTCTTCCGGCTTATTCTGCCTGATTTTCGCTAGTATGCTGTCTCGTGAGCTCATCTTCTAATTTTTTCGGTTACGGACATACCAATCGCGGAAACTCTCTTTCGGCGGCTCCGGCATATCGCGTTGTTTGTACCAGGGGTTCAATGCATTGTTCACCATGAAAGGCATCGCGCGCATCACCGTGCGGCCGAGCCTGCCCGACCATTGATAAAACCGGGGCGCAGCCAGTACGGTCGACATCGCGCGGATACCGATTTCCTTGCTCTTATGCACGTGGCCTTCTTTGGCCAGCACCTGCCGCCATTTGTACAACTGGTCGTGGATATCGATTTTCACCGGGCACACATTGGAGCAGCTCCCGCACAATGTACTCGCAAACGGCAGGTCCGCATTCTTGGTCATATCCAAATTCGGCGCGAGGATAGAACCGATCGGCCCGGCTACCGCATTGTGGTAACTATGCCCGCCACTTCTCCTGTAAACGGGACAGGTGTTCATGCAAGCCCCACAGCGGATACATTTCAGCGAGTTCCTGAAATCCTTTCTGCCCAGCTGCGTGCTACGGCCATTATCGACAATTACAATGTGCATTTCCTGTCCTTCGCGCGGCTTTTTGAAATGGCTGCTGTACGTCGTGATCGGCTGACCTGTGGCACTCCGCGCGAGCAGGCGCAGGAACACGCCCAGGTGCTCCTGCCTGGGGATTATTTTTTCAAAACCCATACAGGCAATGTGAATATCCGCCAAATGCGCCCCCATATCGGCATTGCCTTCGTTGGTGGAGACGACAAAGCTGCCGGTTTCGGCGACGGCGAAGTTCACCCCCGTCAATGCGGCTCTGCGCGTGAGAAACTTGTCGCGCAAATGCTGGCGGGCGGCTTCGGTGAGGTATTGCGGATCGGTGGCGCCGGCGTCGGTCCCCAGGTGCTCATGGAAAAGATCGCCGATATCCTTCTTTTTTAAATGGATCGCCGGCAATACAATATGACTTGGCGGCTCGTTACGGAGCTGTACGATTCGTTCCCCAAGGTCGGTGTCGATCACTTCGATGCCGTTTTTTTGCAGGAACTCATTCATATGGCATTCCTCGGTCAGCATCGACTTGCTCTTCACCATCTTGTCGATCTTGTGCTTTTTCAAAAGGCCGAGTACGATCTCGTTGTGCTCGGCCGCATTGGCCGCCCAATGCACCTGCACGCCGTTCTCCTTTGCTTTTTGTTCAAAAGAAATCAATAGCTCGTCGAGGTGTGAGAGCACATAATGCTTGATACCCGAAGCGGCTTCGCGAAGCTGCTCCCACTCGGGCAATTGTTTGGATGATTTATCGCGTTTCTGACGGACGAACCACAGGGTTTCGTCGTGCCAGTTTACGTAAGGTTCGTCTCTGTTGAACACTTCGGAAGCGTCCGCGTGCTCCATTACTGTTTTGGACATAGCTGCCTTAACAATTAGATAATGGTATTTAAAGAAGAATAAGATTTGTACTTTTCACATTCGTTGCATTATTTCAAGTTTGCAGTTTGTTTAATAAACAACTTTTTACAAATCGAAAAAATGCTATTTTCTTGTATTGCAATATCTTATACTTTTGAATCAACAAAGTTTTTCGATCGGGGCATCGGAGTCTGAATTAAGTTCAGTTTAACTTTTTTTAGACATTTAAATATTAACTCCTATGAAAACCAAAAACACTCTTATTATCGCAGCCTTGACAGGTTTGCTTCTATCAGGATCGGCATTTGCTGCAAATGCTCAGGACAACTTCGCTACCGCAGACAAAACTGAAAACGCTTCTACCAAGCTGACAGTTCTGCAGGTTAAACCATTGCAATTCCGCGTTTCTTATAATAATCCAATTTCAAAGAATGTAGTTGTGCGTATTCTGGACAACGAGAAGAATGTGCTTTTCTCAGAAAACAGACGCGTTGAGAACAACTACCTGAAATACTTCGATTTATCTACCCTGATGGACGGCACTTACACGTTCGAAATCACGGATGGTAAAGAGAAGACTGCACAATCGTTTGATATTTTGACTACAACCAGCCGCGTTGTTTCTTCAATTAACTAACAACGGGCGCTTCTCAGATTCCAGCAACCGCAAACTTTGTATAGACCGGGGCTCAATGTATGGGCTCCGGTTTTTGTTTTTTGATTCCTGCATTCAAAATCTCGGCAATGTGCTTCACTTGCACCTGGGAGTTGCCGCGTTTGAGGATACCGCCCAAATGCATCAGGCAGCTCATATCCGAGCCGGTAATGTACTCCGCATTGTGGCGAATGTGATCGGATACACGGTCCTTGCCCATCTTCACCGACACCGCTTCTTCACTCACACAGAACGTCCCGCCAAAGCCGCAGCATTCATCGGTACGGTCGAGGTCGATCAGTTTAATGCCTTTCACCTGCTTCAAAAGTGATACCGGCTTCGAGTACGGCGCCGCATTCAGCTCCGACATCTGCGACAAATGTAACCCGCGCTGCCCGTGGCAACCCTGGTGCAAGCCTACGCGATGCGGGAATTCAGCTTCGATGTGGTCTATTTTCAGCACATCGGTCAGGAACTCGACCAGCTCGTATACTTTCTTCCGGAGCACCTTCGATTCATCGGCCTTGTTATCGGCCTTCAAATGGTCCTTGATATGCAGCACGCAGCTTCCCGAGGGGGAAACGATGTAGTCGCAGTCCTGGAAAAGGTCATAAAAGAGGTTATCGCAGGAACGTGACAAATGCTCGAATCCGGAGTTAGCCATCGGCTGGCCGCAGCATGTCTGGTTCAGTGGAAATGTAACAGTACAGCCCAGCTTTTCAAGCAGTTCGAGCGTAGCGATCCCTACCTGGGGATAAAACTGATCGACATAGCAGGGAATAAATAATCCGATCTTCCAATTTGAGTAATTCATTTTCTACCAAAATTCAATGGTGGCCTGAATGGGATAGTGATCAGAAACGTCCGGATAATTTCGGATCACCTTGTAGTTTTTGATGCGGACCTTGTTGTTGAGCAAGGCAAAAATATAATCGAGCCGGTCGCCCGGTAAACCCTCGTTCCAGGTCTGCATCTGTGACCCGTGCGCAGCGTCCTGCCACTTTCTACGGAACGAGAAATAAGGCTGTTCGTTCGGTCTTGCGCCCATATCCATACCCAGAAGCACGGGCTGGACGCTGTTGACGAGCATTTGATTGATGTAAGCGGCCTGCAATGCACGATCCATGACGGACGCATATTCAAGCCGGGAGTTGCAAAACCGGAAGGTAACCGACCTCGACAGCCGGATCAATCCGCATAGCAGCACTTTCGGGTCTGAGCCGGCGGTTTTGGGCAGATGGATCACCTGCGTTTTCTCGAACGGCCAGTTGGAAAGTATCCCTACACCCTGCGTCCCGTTTTCGGCGGTGTCGGCCACCGCGTACGAGTAGTACATGCCCGTTTGCGCGGCGATCTGCCTCAACTGGAACTGCACCTTTCCCTTGTCCATCAGGCTGTCGACCGCCTGCAATGCCACAAGATCCGGGTCATTTTCCTTAATTATCCTCAAAATATCCCTCAGGTTCGACTCCTCCTGGTTATTAAGCCCATGCCGGATGTTGAAACTCATCAACTTCACTTCCACAGCCTGACGGGGCTGCGACGAAAGCAATGCAAATGATAAAATAAGGATGGATAATGCGTAAAATAGTCTACTCAACCTGTTCGAATGCTAGTTCATACTACGACCTTTATTCTCAGAGGGCAAATATCTGTTCCATTAACACCCACTTTTCGCCTGGTTTGGCAGTGGGCAATGCTTGTTGGTATTTCCACATGAGCTGCTCCCATTCCTGTACTTTCGGATTGGAGGCATCCATCTGGGATTTTGTTTCAAAACTAAAATCGTCCTCGGTTTCCATGATCATGAACAACCGGTTTCCCACACGGTAAATGTCCATCACGGTAATGCCGGCACTGGTAATGCTCTTGTGGATTTCCGGCTGGATCTTTTTGTGGTAACCTTCGTATTCCGCAATCATTTGTGGGTCGTCCACTAGATCCACCGCAAGGCAATATCTTTTCATAATCAATATTTAAATATCGAGATTGTAAAATCTTCTCGCATTGTTTCCCATCACATCACGCACTTCGTCGTCCGAGAACATGCTCAGGTAGTCGGTCAGGATACCTTTGGCGCCTTCGTACTCGCCTGCGACGAGGCATACAGGCCAATCCGAGCCGTACATAATGCGTTCCGTCCCGAATGCTTCGAAAACCACGTCGAGGTACGGCCGGAAATCGGCTTTCTCCCAATGCTGCCAGTTGGCTTCGGTCACCATCCCGGAGACTTTGCAATGCACATTCGGCAGCTCGGCGAGCCGGCGAATGTCCTCCGCCCAGGGTTGCAGCTCCTGCGCTTTGATAAGCGGCTTGGCAATGTGGTCCAGCACGAAATGGACATTCGGCAGCTTCACCGCGAAGTTGAATGCTTCCTTTAACTGGTTTTGATAAATGAGGATGTCGTAAGTAAAGTCGAATGCAACCAGCTGCCCTACCCCTTTGACAAACTCCGGTTGCAGCAAAAAGCCTTCGGGTTGCCCCTGTACTACGTGCCTGAAACCTTTCAGTTTTTCAAACTGTGAATACCTTTCGAGCTGATCGTACAAATTCGCAGCCCGGAGATCTACCCAGCCTACCACACCGGCCACAAAGTCGTTTGCTTCGGCCAGATGCAAGAGGAACTCCGTCTCCGAATCGGTTTGCGAAGCCTGCACGGCCACACAACCATCGACTTTGTTCGCTTTCAGGACCGGCCACAGGTCCTCCGGCAGAAAATTCCGCCGGATAACCTGCATATCGGGCGTGATCCACGAATCACGTTCCTCGTCAAATATCCAGAAATGCTGGTGGGCGTCTATTGTCATATTCCCTTATACTGTCGCCTTCCAGGCAATCGCTTCCTGTTTTTGCGTTCCCAGTTTTTCAATACCCAATTCTACCACGTCGCCTGCCTTAAGATAAACCTGCGGCTTCATGCCCAACCCTACGCCAGCCGGTGTGCCGGTCGTAATCACATCGCCCGGAAGCAATGTCATGAACTGACTCAGGTAGCTTACCAGGAACGGAATATGGAAAATCATGTCCGACGTGTTGCTGTCCTGGATCTTTTTGCCGTTCAGGCTCAGCCAGAGGTCGAGGTTATTGGCATTGCCTACTTCGTCCGAAGTCACAAAGTATGGGCCCAGTGGTGCGAAGGTGTCGTTGCTTTTACCCTTCACCCATTGTCCGCCGCGCTCCATTTGGAACGCCCGTTCCGAATAGTCGTTGTGAACGGCGTAACCGGCTACATAATCCAATGCATTAGCTTCGTCGACATAGCTCGCTTTCTTACCGATTACCACGGCCAGCTCCACTTCCCAGTCGGTTTTCTCCGAGTTTCTGGGAATGATCACCTGGTCGAAAGGACCGCACAATGCGGAGGTTGACTTGAAGAAAATAATCGGTTCTTTCGGCAGCTCCGTCGCGCCCGATTCGTAAGCGTGCTTGGCATAGTTCATCCCAATACAGACGATCTTCGAAGGGCGGGCAACACACGATCCGTAGCGAAAACCCTCTGCTACTTTCGGTGCTGAGGCGGCATTGCTATCCAGCCAGCTTTGCAAACGGGCGATACCGTCGGTCGCAAAGAATTTCTCGTTATAATCTTCACCGAATGCCGAAACGTCCAGCTTAGTACCGTCGGCCAATTCTACGCCCGGCTTTTCATTTTCAAATGCACCAAATCGAAAAAGTTTCATAATGTATGGTCTGGCTCCGGGCACTGGGCCGTCGGCCTGATTAGGTTATAGGGTTGTATTAATTGTTCAGTTTTTCAAACCCGCCGTCGATCAGGTAATCGCAGCCGGTGATAAATCCTGCCTCGTCGGAGCAGAGGTACAATGCCAGTGCACCGATTTCCTCCGGCTTCGCCATACGGCCAATGGGCTGGGTTTTAGAGAGTTTTTCAAACATTTCCTGCTCCTTACCCGGATAGTTTTTGGAAATAAAACCATCCACAAAAGGCGTATGTACGCGCGCCGGCGAGATGCTGTTGCAACGGATACCATCGGCCAGGTAATCGCGGGCTACCGACAATGTCATCGAGTAAACCGCGCCCTTTGCAGTAGAATAAGCAAAGCGGTCGGGTATTCCTACTGTTGCCGCGATGGACGCCATGTTCAAAATCACTCCTCCGCCATTCGATTTCAGGTGCGGGATAGTGGCTGCGAGACAGTTGTAAACACCTTTGACATTGATATTGATCACCCTGTCGAAATCGACTTCGGCAGTCGTATCCGCCTTGCCGATGTGCGCAATACCCGCATTGTTGACCAGGATATTGATCTGCTGTTTCGCGGCAATCGCATTGATGGTATTCACGACATCCGCCTGCTTGGAGATGTCCAGTGCGTGTGCCTCGGCCTGGCCGCCTTCCGCCGTGATTTCGCTCACCACCTGGTTGGCCAGATCGATATTGAGTTCCAGAATGTGCACATAAGCTCCCTGCTTTGCGAAAGTCTTGGAGATCGCCAATCCGATCCCGCTCGCTCCGCCGGTTACCAATGCTGTTTTTCCTGCTAGATTAAACATATTAATAGCTTCTTAAATAATAGCTTCAATTTTCTCTTCTTCTTTGGGTCCGGGGGTTGCCCCGGCAATCGATTTTATCTAATACCGTCGGTTTTAACCGACGGAAAGGAACCAGCGATAGCGCCGGGCAAGGGCTATTACAGCGAAACGCCGCGTTTCCAGGGGATAAAATCGTCCTGTCCCAATTGCTGCGCTTTGGTGAGTTCACCGCTGGCAACCTTGATCACATAGTCGAGCAATGCTTCTGCATTCTGCTCGATGGTTTGCGTACCATCCACAACCGGTCCGCAGTCGAAATCGATCACGTCGGGCATGCGTTGGGCGAGCGCCGAGTTGGTGGCTACTTTCGCTACCGGGCAGATCGGGTTACCTGTCGGTGTGCCGAGGCCGGTGGTGAAAAGGATAATGTTAGCCCCTGCCGCGGTCTGGCCGGTGGTGGCTTCCACGTCGTTACCCGGCGTGCACACGAGGTGCAGACCTGAGTCAGTCGCGCGTTCCGTATAGTTCAAAACGTCGGAAACGTATGCATTACCACCCTTTTTGGCCGCACCAGCCGACTTGATCGCGTCGGTAATGAGGCCATCCTTGATATTGCCCGGCGACGGGTTAAATGCAAATGCGGAACCTACTGCTTCGGCTTTACCTGCGTAGTCGCGCATGAGTTTTTCAAATTTCGCAGCCTTTTCCTCGGTTACGCAGCGATTGAGCAGCTCCTGCTCTACCCCGTTCAGCTCGGGGAATTCTGCCAGGAGCGTTTGTCCACCCAATCCCACCACCAGGTCGGAAAGATGGCCGAGTACCGGGTTCGCCGAAATACCCGAGAAGCCATCCGAACCACCACATTTCAGACCTACTGAAAGTTTGGAAAGCGGCGCATCGGAACGCTCGAACTCATTGATTTTGGTCAAACCCATAAAGGTTTCCTTGATCGCACCCGACATCAAAGAGTACTCGGTACCCTTCTGGTGTTCAAATGCAAAGAATGGCTTATTGAAATGCGGATCACGCTTGCGGATTTCGTCTTCCAGCGTTTTCAACTCGGAATTCTGGCAACCGAGGCTCAGTACCGTAATACCTGCCACATTGGGATGTACGGCGTAAGCCGCAAACAGCGAACATAATGTATTCGCGTCCAGGCGGGTACCTCCGCAGCCGCCCTCGTGCGTGAGGAATTTCACGCCGTCGACATTTTTGAACGGTCGTTCCGGTTTCTTTCTGGCGACCGGCGCGTCCACGAAAGTTTCGAGGTTTTTAATGGTGCGCATATCGCCCTGCTGATACAAATGCAGGAATTCACGCACCTGGTCGCGGTACATATCGGTTTGCGCATAGCCGAGCTCCCGCTCGAATGCGTCCTTCATGATCAGCACGTTGCGGTTTTCGCAGAATACCAACGGTACTACCAGCCAGTAGTTATAAGTCCCTACACGGCCGTCTTCACGGTGGTATCCTTTGAAAGTGCGGTTTTGCCAGTGGCTTACGTCCGGCTGGGTGTATGAATAGGGTTGACGGTTGGCAGTACTGTAATCGTGCGCGTCGTGTTTCAGGTTGAATGTCGTGATCGGCTCCCCTTTTTTGATCGGCTGGGTAGCCCTTCCTACGAGCACACCATACATAATGATGGCGCCGCCGGTATCTATATCCTCGGTAACAAATTTATGCTTGGCCGAAACGCCGTATTGAAGGTGGTAGAGACTCCCCTCGTACGTCACGTCCGCGCCTGCGGGCTGATCGCGCAACGCCACGATGACATTGTCGGAAGGGTGAACTTTCAGGAATTGGGACGCCATATTAATGTTCAGGTGAATGGTAATCTGGTATATCCTACTGGTTTTCAATACTGCCAAATAGAATATATCAGCAAAACAACAGAATTATTTGAATACAATGAACTCAGACATTAGCAAATTTTTCAACTATATTGGCATATATTTCTCTTTAACGGTTTTAAACATGTAATTATTTGTGAAACCGCAGCTACTTAAAGTCCCGAAGGGCTTACAAAAATCATTCAGCATCCGGCGCGACGTGGTGCTGTATTTCTACAATCGCTGGCATTACCATCCTGAATTAGAGCTCATTCACATCGAACAGGGCTCCGGTACACAGTTCGTGGGCGACAATATCCGCAGTTTCCAAAGCGGCGACCTGCTATTGATCGGCCCCAATCTCCCGCATTACTGGCGATGCGACGAAAAGTACTTCCAACGGGGCAGCCAGCTTTATGCACAGGCGACCGTCGTCCATTTTTCGGAAGAGATTTTTGGCAAAAACTTCCTGGCGCTGCCCGAAAACAAGTCGATCCACGATTTGCTCGTGAAAGCCCGGCTCGGGATGAAGATACTCGGCGAAGGCACCGATAAAGTAAAAACGCTTTTGCACGAGCTCCTCAACCAAACGAACGGCAACCCGATTATCTCCCTGATGCAGATACTCGAAACCCTGGCCCATTGCGAGGAGATCAATGTATTGTCCAACACGCAGTACCAGAACGAGTACGACCAGTACGACACTGACCGCATCAACCACATTTACCAATATTCGATCTCCAACTTCCAGAAGAAAATCTCGATCGAGGAAATTGCTGAGGTGGCCAACATCAGCCCGCATTCATTTTGCAGGTATTTCAAAAGCCGCAGCCGCAAAACCTATTCGCAGTTTCTGCTCGAACTCCGTATCGGCCATGCCTGCAAACTGCTATCGGAAAGCCGTATTCCCGTTGCACAGGTTTGTTTCGAAAGCGGTTTCAACAATTTTGCCAACTTCAACAAGTACTTCAAACTCCACACCGGCAAAAGCCCGATGCAATACCAGAAGGAATTCCGGAAAATCCCTATTTCAGGCCATTTGCCCACTTTTAACGCTACCTTATGAAAACCAACCTGATTAATATCTTCGAAAAACGCATTCAAGAAGCCGAAATCCATATTTCAGGCAAGCATATTTCCAAAATCGAAATCACCGGTCCCGAAAACCCTGCCCTACCCTATGTATTGCCAGGCTTCACCGACGCGCATGTGCACGTGGAAAGCTCGATGCTTACCCCCGCGCAGTTTGCCCGGCTGGCTGTGGTACATGGGACGATCGCGACGGTGTCCGACCCTCACGAAATTGCGAATGTGCTCGGCGTGGAAGGCGTGCGATTTATGATCGAAGATGGCCAACGCGTGCCGTTCAAGTTCTGCTTCGGTGCTCCCTCGTGCGTACCCGCTACGGTTTTCGAAACTGCCGGTGCTACGGTCGATGCCGATCAGATCGGCGAATTGTTGGCCAGCGACGATATCGGTTACCTGGCCGAAGTGATGAATTTCCCCGGTGTCCTGAATGAAGACCCCGATATGATGGCCAAGATCCGCTGGGCCAAGCATTATAATAAGGTGATAGACGGCCACGCGCCCGGCCTGCGCGGAGAGGCGGCAAAACAATATGCGAGCTACGGCATCGGCACCGATCACGAATGCTTCACGTACGCGGAAGCGCGCGAAAAAATCGATTATGGCGTCAAAATCCTGATCCGCGAAGGGAGTGCGGCCCGGAATTTCGATGCGCTGATCCCGCTGATTGCCGAGTTTCCGGACCGCATTATGTTCTGCTCCGACGACAAGCATCCGGACAATCTGGTGGAAGGACATATTAATGTACTCGTAAAACGCGCCCTCGCGCTGGGTTACGACCTTTGGAATGTGCTGCAAGCAGCCTGCATTAACCCCGTGACGCATTACAGCCTGAATGCGGGCCTGCTGCGCGAAGGCGACCCGGCGGATTTCATCATGATCGACAATCCTGGTGCATTCAATATCCTCGAAACCTGGATCGACGGCGCACTTGTGGCACAAAAGGGCGCGTCGCTCCTACCCGATCTGCGCAGCGCGCATCCCAACTATTTTGAATGCGAACCGAAGACCGCGGCTGATTTTAAATACCCCGCAAATAATTCCGAAACGCGGATCAGGGTGATCGAGGCTTTGGATGGTCAATTGGTTACAAATGAGTGGATAACGGAGGCAAAAATTGTCGACGGCGCGATAGTCCCCGACGTGGAAAAGGATGTATTGAAAGTGGTGGTCTTGAACCGCTATTCGCCGGGGCCGCCCGCCATTGCGTTCATCCGCAATTTTGGTTTGGAACAAGGCGCCTTGGCCTCGTCCGTTGCGCATGATTCACACAATATCATCAGTATAGGATGTGACGACGAAAGCATTGCACAGGCTGTGAACATGATCATCGGAGCGAAAGGCGGGGTGTCGGCCGTGGGGGCTGGTGAGGAGCATTTGCTGAAACTCCCGATCGCCGGATTAATGACCGATCAGGACGGGTATGAAGTGACCGAAAGTTACACGAACATCGACCGTTTTGTCAAAGAAACGCTCGGCTCGACATTAAAATCACCGTTTATGTCACTGTCGTTCATGGCGTTACTGGTAATCCCTTCGCTGAAACTAAGCGATAAGGGCCTTTTTGACGGGGAAAATTTCAAGTTTACCGCGCTAAGTTTATAGAAAGCAGCGATTTTCAGGAAATAGTATCATTAACCTTTGAAATATAATTTTATGATGAAAATATTTTTAAAATATGTTTTTTTATAAATATATTTACAAGTGTAATAATGACATTATTCACAATCATTCCTAACCCCAATTCCAAATCCTTTCCAAACAATGGCTCACCTACGCTACAAGCAAGAAGAAGAACTCTGTTTTTGGGATCAGTTCAGAAAAGGCGATGAAAATGCCTACGCATGCCTCTACCGCTCTTACGTTCACATTCTTTACCAGTACTGTTCGCAATTCACGATCGACAAGCCGTTGATCAAGGATTGTATCCACGATTTGTTTGTAGAATTATGGAGAAACCGCATGACGCTCGGTGACACCACTTCGGTCCGCTTTTACCTGATGGCTTCCATCAAACGCAAACTGGTTCGCCATTTGAATGCACAGCAAAAGCATACCAGCAACGAAGATATCCCGGTTGAATACTGGCATATCAACACCCCGTCCCACGAGAACCACCTGATTTCGGAAGAAGAGTTCGAATCGACCAACCAGCACCTGAATGTGGCCATCAACGGCCTGCCACGCCGCCAGCGCGAGGCAATCTTCCTCAAATTCTACATGAACCTTAACAATCACGAGATCGCAGATTTGATGAAAATAAATATACAATCAGTTTACAACCTGGTTTTTGGCGCATTGGGTAACCTGAAAAAGCAGATGACGCTCGACAGACTGACTTTTTGATAGCCGTCTGTTTAAACGTTTAAATACATTCTCAGAAAGCGTGGCGAACGATGCCGCGCTTTTTTTGTGTTAAATTTGCTTTACATTGACAAGCTAAATTCCGACACTTCACCCATGAACACCATTACCACGCCCCTAGCCGAACGCCTCCGCCCGCGGACACTCGACGATTTTGTGGGGCAGGAAAAGCTACTCGGCCCCAAAGGGCCACTGCGGCGGGCCATTTTACAGAACGCCATCCCGTCGATGATTTTCTGGGGACCTCCCGGCGTGGGCAAGACTACCCTCGCATTACTCATTGCCGAAACTACGAAACGGCAGTTCTACAACCTGAGCGCGATCAGCTCCGGCGTAAAGGATTTGCGTGAAGTGCTTGCGCGGCCTTCCGGCTTGTTCCCGGCCATTCTGTTTATCGACGAGATCCACCGCTACAACAAAAGCCAGCAGGACGCCTTGCTGGGTGCAGTCGAAAAAGGACAGGTTACGCTGATCGGTGCGACCACCGAAAACCCGTCGTTTGAAATCAACTCCGCATTGCTCTCGCGGTGCCAGGTGTATATTCTCGAAGCATTTGGTGAAAAAGAATTGAAGGGCCTCATTGCCCGCGCGCTGGAAAAAGATCCGTGGCTGAAAGAAAAGAATATCAAATTCACCTCCTACGATGCGCTGATGCGGCTTTCCGGCGGCGATGGCCGTAAGCTCCTGAACCTGCTGGAACTGGTGGTACTCGGGAAAGGCGACGCCAAAAAGATTGAAATCAACGACGAGTGGGTCACCGAAGTGGCGCAACAGAACATTGCGCGTTACGACAAATCGGGCGAGCAGCATTACGACATTATTTCGGCGTTCATCAAATCGCTCCGGGGCAGCGATCCGAACGGGGCGGTCTACTGGATGGCGCGGATGATCGTGGCGGGCGAAGATCCGTCGTTCATCGCCCGCAGGATGCTCATTATGGCTTCCGAAGACATTGGCAATGCCAACCCGACCGCGATGATCATGGCCAATGCCTGTATGCAAGCTGTAAATGTGATCGGCTATCCCGAATGCCGCATTATACTTTCGCAAACGGCGGTGTATCTCGCTACTTCCCCGAAAAGCAATGCCAGCTATATGGCGATCGGCGAGGCGATCGAGGCGGCTACACGCACGGCGCATCTGCCCGTGCCCCTGCACCTGCGTAATGCGCCTACGAAGCTCATGAAACAGATCGGTTATGGCAAAGATTATAAGTATTCACACGATTTTGAGGGGAACTTCGCGAAGCAGGATTTCCTTCCAGACGAGTTGAAAGGCACCAAATTCTTCGAACCGGGCAGGAATGCGCGGGAAGAAGAGATCCGGAAAAAATTGCAGTACTGGTGGGGCGATTGGTACGGCTACTGACCGTCGCGTTGTTTGCGTTTCTCTTCGAACTTGCTAAAAGATAAATCCGGCGCCTCCAGATCGGGCGCAGCAGCCTCGGGGTCGCCTGGTTTTTTCAAGTTGCCTTCCAGTTTTTGGGCGAGCTTTTTGAGGTTTTCCTCTGTTTCCATGCGCTTCACATAATCGGAAAGCGGCTCCTCTTTCCCGCCATTACTATTATCGGGGCCGATCGAATCGATGTGCGGATGTTCCATATGTTGAGTCGAAATGGATATTGATAGACCTATGTACAGGCTAGCTGAACAATGCAATTGTAAAAGAGCAAACTTTCCGGAACATTGCAAGTAAAGCAGACACAAAATGTGCCTATTACCATTAACTTGCTAAAAATGTCGAGCCAGCTTTATATGATCCCCGAAAGCATTTCCCTGATTGAACGGCAACTGCTGATCAACCAATGCAGAATCCTCTCCGCCATCGGAAACGAAAAAGAGCGCGAGCTTTATGAAAAGCGGATTGAAATACTTGAAAAAGGCTATACCGGCCTGTATCCCAAGGTGTTCAATAATTTATACGAAGAAGTTCCGCTCAGCGTCTACAACGAAATTTCCGATATTATGAGGATGTACAGCCGCATCAACGACTCCATCCGTTTGTTGCCGGAAGCCGATAAAGAGTTGCTCGATCTGGCGTCGCTGGAATTCGAAGGATTCGATCAGGACAGCGGCATGCATTACTATATGATGTCGTATCTTGTCGATCGTATGGACGAGCATGGAGAGTACAAAGGCCGTGAATTAAAGTCGCATAAAAGCAATTCACTGATTAAATACAACCGCATGCTTTCGGTGTATTTCGACTACGAAAATGCGAAAAAACACCAATATTCAGGACCGGATTTGCAAAAGTTTATCGACCAGGTCAAAACGATAGTACTTGATACTCAGGCATGATACGTAACCGCCAACCGAATAGTAAATACATACGACCGTATGGCTACAAAAAATATTATTTCGTAAACAAAAAACAATGTTTTGAATAAAGAAATCATTAAGTTTGTATCGAAAACCCGTCAAAAGGTTTTCAATAACGTTGAGTAAAATCAGACATCCCGGTTACTTTGTAATTGGGATGTTTTTTTATACTCTTATCTTAATGTAGCTGCATTTTACGAAGCCTGTTGGCGTTGCGTTTGAGGAACAAACGGTCACTCAGCGAGTAGTGGGTATAGGCGCTTCGCTTTTTCAATTCAACGACCAGCCAGAACCCGCCCGCCGCTGCTCCGACAAGGGCGATCATCGCCAGGACCGGCGCAATGTTGTAGAGGTTTTGAAGTAACTGTGCCATGGTATCCGCTGTTAGTCAGGTTTAGCGGATAAACCTAAATAATCGTACCAAGCAATGCCCACCGCAAGGGTTACAACCTCACACTAAGCACTTTTACGTCACAGCCTACCACTGAATTGTTGACATAACCAACACTCAGCCCGGATATTTTTGTAGATTTCTTTGCCGGAATCGGCGTTTTGATGGTAATAACTTTGGATGTTACCACAGCCTGCACGTCGTTGAGGTACTTGAACTCCACTTCCACACTTTTTATCGGCGAAGCGGATGTGTTTTCAATCAACACATTGTGGATGGCAAGCCCTCCCACCTGGTGCCATTCGTTATTTGTCACGTGTACTTCGGCGGCTAGCTCCTCCGACCGACCGATACCGGCCTGCAACGAATCTCCGGAGCTCAGCACCTTTGTTTCCGTTTTTACCTGTTCCTTCCGTTTCAGGAAATCGAGCTGCTTGTAGTAGTATAAAATGTAGATAAAGGCACAAACCGGGATAATCGCACTAGCCCATTTCAACACCGGAATCAGGACCTTTTTGAACTTGCTCTTTTTACCTCTCTTGCTAGGCATATTAAATAACGTTGATATTCGGGATACTTTTAAGGCTCAAATATACCGCTCTGCCGGTTCAAAAAAAGTAGTTGGTCCTCCTTTTTGGAACCCGGCTTATAAAAAACAAACCGCCGGCTTATGGCCAGCGGTTTGTTTGTGTATCGTGTGAGACAGGACAATTACTGTCTTACAAATCGCTGTGAGCTTACAGTACCATCAGTATGGGTAACCTGCACTACATACGCACCCGCAACGAGATTACGCGCGCTGATGCCTGAAAGCAATGCATTGGAAGCTTCGAAAATCACTTTGCCGGCAGCGTTTACCACCTTCACCTGGCTTACTTTGCTCCAATCACCCACATTGAACGTCAGGTTTTGTGAAGCGCTTACGGGGTTAGGATAAACCAGCGCGATGCCATTGAAATTAAGGTGTTCGATATGGCTATACGCGAATGTCTCGTCACGGTCTACCATTTTCAGACGGTAGTAGTTCTCGCCTCTCAAAGGAGTTGCGTCCGCAAAAGAATAATACTGATTCACGTTGCTTTCCTTGTGTGAAGACAAAGAACCGATTTTCACCCAGTTCTTGCCGTTCTGACTGCGCTCGATATCGAAGCGGTCGCTGTTGGTTTCTTCCGAAGTTGACCAGGACAAAGAAGCGGTCTGGCCTTCACTTTGTGCTTTGAAACTAACCAGTGTAACAGGCAACGCTCTCTCGACCACCATTGTGAAAGAGGTTATCGCTGTCTGGCCAAATTGATTGGTAGCCTGTACATCGAATGCATAAGTACCGTCCTGTCCGGATGTAGGAGTACCCGAGAAAGTCCCGTTCGGATTCAGGGTAATTGTCCCTGGCAAAGTTCCAGCCAGCGTACGACCACCTGGTGCAGATACCTGATACAATGCATAGGTATAGTCTGTTGGTAAACCGCATTGAATATTAAAACTTCCTGAACCGCCTGATTGTGCACTAAAGAGGGTCGAATTCGTAGCATCGCCAATACGGCTGGCTCCAACAGTTCCCCCCGTGAAAGTTACCGGTGGGCGGGAAGCCAGTTCATGTATACGCAAGCCCGTGAACAGATTCGCGTTCACGCCAGTCGTAGACGTAACCACAACTCTATCGAAGCTACCTCCGGGTGTGAATTTAACCGGCGTCAGCGCATCGCTTTGAAACAGGCCCAGCAAATCGAGCGACAACAAACTTGTGATCGATTGTGGAGCGCCCACTGGAGTATTGCCGAGGTAAGCCTGGAACGAAATGTTATCCAGGACCGCCACATTAGCCAGCGCGGGAGGTCTCGAAATAATTGCTACCAACTCATTGTTGGATGCCGATGGCTTGGCAAGATAAAACGATTCCGAAACGGATGTAACGACGGCCACGGCGCCATTTTGAAGCAACGAATAGTTTGTAGGGCTAATAACACCGTCAACCGCATTTTGAGGATTCTGCAAGGACTGGGTCAATGTCACTCCGAGAACGCCGGTCGAATTTGGATCGATACCCGAAAAGCCATAAGAAATCAGATCACAAGCACCGATGGGCGCATTGTCATATGAAACAACGCCATCGACATTCAGAGAGATATATCCAAGTGATAGGCCAAGTGTACCAGTGTAATTGGCCAAGTCAATCTTCACCGATATAGTGCTGAATGCCGCGGAGGAAGTAACCGCAATATAAAGATTATTCGCTCCGTCTTTTACGAGCGTGCTTTGCGCCGTGCCTGCGTTGGTAGTAACCGTTATAGTGTTAGAAGAAAGCAAGCCCAGGAGATTGATCAGATCACCAAGATCCAATGTAAGACCGGTAACCGTCGGTTGCTGGATCTTTACAAAAGCCCTTTTGTTCGCGGGGATCGGCGTAGGCATTGTCAAATTCAAGGTGGCGCTACCTGTTAGCGACAAAGCGGACGCGACAATACCCGATGAGGTCAAAGTAGCGTAGCTATTGTCTGGTGCACCCAGTGCATTCGCTGCTCCGGTGATGGTACCGGGAGCCTCCACAACCAACAATTTTCCGGTCGTTGTAGAACTTGTTTGTGAGGTCGCATATTCCTGCGCATAGGCGTTCAAGGAAAATGCAGAAGCAACCAAAGCTACCGCCGTGCCGCGACGGAACCGCGATGGCGTTAACTTTTTAATCAAATAGCCGATAGAACTTTTCATAGTGATAGAAATTTTTAGAATAGAAATAAACCGTTATGTGATTGATAGAACATAAATGAAATTCAGGCAATTAGATAAAAGAAACCTGGTCCCGGCAAAACCGGTAGCATGGTCTGATCCAATGTGGTGCCCCATCTGTAAGCACACGTCTACGCGTATACGTGCGGGCGCTTGATGGTCTTTCTCGTGAAGGTGTCGTCTAACGAATAACCGGAGTGCCGGTCAAAAGAGATGAGCAAGTAATTTTTGGAATTGTACTGTAAAATGGTTTATGCGTTGATGACTTTCAGAATGTGGGTGAAATCAAGTACGTCAATTTAGTTATACTATATTCTCAAACTAGATAGTACTTATTTGCAAATGTATCTATAAATGGATCAAAACAAACCCGCATATTTTTAGTATGATTGCACCCCCAAAAAATTGGGGGTATAGAATTAATTTTATCCACGTAGAACTTACAAATTCACTGAGAGTTACTACCGACAAATAACTACTAAGCTCCAATAGGTGGTCTATTTGGTTTATATTCGAGTATTTTGTGTAGCAGAATTGATTATATCAAAAAACAACCAATATTTTAGAACATCCGCCGCGGGAGCTATAAATATCAAATGACCGAATTGTACAAAATCGGGGTATCAAATTAGGTTTATAATACTTAAAAGTAATTCTATGAATATAGTTTTAGTAGATGAACACCTCCTTCTTGCTGATGCCCTTCAAAACCTGTTGAAGCTGATACCGGAAGTAGAAACGGTAGATGCCTACACGGACGGTAGAGATTTTTTGACAGAAAGAAGCGCCTCGCCTCCCGATATTCTCGTCATGGACCTCGCCCTTAATGGACAGAATGGTCTTGAACTACTCGACGTGTGCCGTGCGACGTTACCGCGGGACATGAAAGTAATTGTACTGTCGACAGTCACCGATGCCCAAACCGTGAAACACACGATCCGTCGTGGGGCAAACAGCTTCCTATCGAAGTCGGCGCTTTTCGAAGAATTTAAGGAATCGATTTTCCAGGTGCGGTCAGGCAAGCAATATATCGGCAAAGCCATCCGCGACAACCTCATTAACAGCGTATTCACGGAAGAAGAAGTAGTAATGCATCTTTCGCCCCGTGAAAAGGAAGTGCTTCAAAAGGTTTGCGGCGGACATACGATTAAAGAAATCGCGTATGAATTGAAACTGAGCGCCCATACCGTGCAATACTACCACCGTAGTGTGATGGATAAACTCAAAGTGCGCCGTACCCCCGACCTCATTGTGTATGCCATGCAGCACGGCCTTTATATACCGGAGGCCAGGTAGTAAAAAAGGCCGAGCCACAGGCCCGGCCTCCGTCACTATTTATTGCCGGCCCGCAAAATGGCCGTAAAAATCGGGAAGGGGATTTAATACAGTATTTTTCCGCTGATGCCAATAGGGGTAGATCGGCGATTTCTCGCTTGCCTCATCCAGGCGCTTCACCTGGTCCAATGTAAGGTTCCAGCCCACAGCCCCGAGGTTTTGTTGCAATTGTTCCTCATTGCGCGCACCAATCACGATATTACTCACCGTCGGGCGTTGCAACAGCCAATTCAGCGCCACCTGCGCAACGGTCTTTTCTGTTTCGGCAGCTACCTCGTCGAGCACGTCGATGAGGTTAAAGAAAAAGTCCTCGGGTATGGCAGGCCCCTCGCCTCCTCCTTGCGCAATGCGCCCTTCCGGCGGAAGCGGCTGGCTTCTGCGGTATTTCCCTCCCAGGCGCCCCGCCGATAGTGGGCTCCAGACAATCGTCCCCACCTTCTGATCGACGGCGAGCGGCATGAGCTCCCATTCCAGCTCCCTGCTCAACAACGAATAATGCGCCTGATGGGCAATGTATTTTGCCCAGCCGTACCGCTCCGAAACCGAAAGCGACTTCATCAGGTGCCAGCCCGAAAAGTTGGAGCAGGCGATGTAGCGTATTTTTCCGGCTCGGATCAGGTCGTTCAATGCGCTGAGCGTTTCCTCTACCGGCGTGGTGCCGTCGAAGCCATGCATATGGTAAATATCGATGTAATCCGTTTGAAGCCTGCGCAGGCTGTCCTCGCAAGCCTTGATCAAATGAAAACGCCCCGAACCCGACAGGTTCGGCTTGTCCCCCATTCTGAACGTAGCTTTGGTGGAAAGAATAATCTTGTCGCGCAGCCCGATAATCGCTTTGCCCAGGATTTCCTCCGACAACCCTTGCGAATAGACATTAGCGGTATCGAAAAAATTGAGCCCTGCATCCATACACAGCCCCACCAGTCTCGTCGCTTCATCAACCTGCGTATTACCCCATGCCTTGAAGAAATCACCGGTACCGCCAAAAGTGCCCGTACCAAAGCTAAGCACCGGTACCTTTAAGCCCGATCCTCCCAGTTGTCTGTATTCCATTTGCGTTGATATTAAGATGAACAAAGCGCCGCTAAGCGCGCCGAATTAAAGGATAAAATCCTCAAACATCAAGCCAAAAGCGCCTTTTTACGCAACAGGGCACAAAAAAAAGGCCGGACGCGTCCGGCCTTTTTGCCTCGATCGTACAATTTGGAATCCGCCAGTCTCCCTTGAACTGCGGCGATCTCGGCTGTTCGTTTAGTCAGGTTGGTTATACACTATGAATTGCATTTACTGATTTCAATGCCTCTCAAAAAAATATCTTCCCTGAAATTCAGGGAAGATATCCACATTATTTACTCAACGTTCCTCTATTACCTAACCTTTAACAGGGTGCAACAGGACCTCTATTTTACTGTTGCAGCAGCCCCTAGTCCAATAATATGATTCAAATATCATCACTCGATCCGGACCTCACGAAATTTGATGTGCAAATGGTCTTTTTGGATGAATATTCGGAAAAACAGGCCTGTTTTGATGCCCGAAACGCCCTTCTTATTATCTTTAAAAGATATTTTTTATAGCAATTTGAATTTCCTGACTTAATAACCTAACCATGAACCGTAGAGAAGCTGTTCAAAGAATAACCTTCCTGCTCGGCGGCGCGATTTCAGCCCCGCTGATGGCCGGCATTGCAGGCGAACGTCTGAATTTCGGCCCCTCCATCGAAGTGTCCGATCAGCAGGAAGCACTGCTTGCGGAAGTGGCGGATGTGATCATCCCTACCACCGGTACGCCGGGCGCCAAGGCCGCCGGAGCCGAGAAATTTATCGTGCGCGTGATGCGCGACTGCTACCCGATGGAGGATCAGAAAAAGTTCTATGATGGTCTTGCCAAAGTAAATGCACTGGCCAAGGAAACCTATTCCAAAGACTTCGCCGCGCTGGACGCCACCCAGAAGAACGAGATCATCAAAAAGACCACGGTTTCCGACAAGCCATTTTTCCTTCAAATGAAAGGCCTCACCGTCACCGGCTATTTCACTTCCGAAATCGGTGCCACCCAGGCACTCGATTACCTGCCGATCCCCGGCCGGTTCGAAGGCAGCTGGCCCATGCCCAAAGGACAGAAAAGCTGGGCGCTTTAATCCGGAAACATTTAACAGGGAAGCAGCAGCGTGCTACGCATGACCTCCTGACCACTTCCTGACATTCCAAACTCTATTAGAAAAATGGCGAACCTTAATATTGACGCAAAAAAAGACATCACCTACGACGCCATCGTGATCGGCTCCGGAGTTTCCGGCGGCTGGGCGGCGAAAGAACTGACCGAAAAAGGCCTGAAAGTGCTCATGCTCGAAAAGGGCAAGAACCTGGAACACGTGACAGGCTATGAAAACGCATTGAAAGCTCCCTGGGAGACGCAATATAACGGCCGGCTGACGGTCAAACAAAAAGAAACGCACCCGTTCCTCTCGCGTGATTATCCGTACAACGAAATGACCGAGAAGTACTGGATGAACGACATGGACCAGCCATACGAAGAGAAAAAGCGCTTCGACTGGTTCCGCCCGAATATCGTCGGCGGTAAATCCATCATGTGGGGAAGGCAATCGTACCGTTTGAGCGATCTCGACTTCGAGGCCAACCTGAAAGACGGCATCGCGGTCGACTGGCCGATCCGTTATAAGGATATAGCACCCTGGTATTCCTATGTCGAAAAACACGTGGGCATTTCGGGCGAGAAACTCGGTTTGCCGCAGTTGCCCGACAGCGATTTCATCGCACCGATGGAAATGTACCACGTCGAAAAAGAAGTGCGCAAACGCCTTGAAAAGGAATTCCCCGGCCGGGTGATGACCATCGGACGCGTTGCCAACCTTTCGCAACCGACCAAAATCCAACTCGATGGTGGTCGCGGTCCATGCCAGTACCGTAACCGCTGTTCTTACGGCTGCCCTTATGGCGCCTATTTCAGCACCCAGTCGTCGACATTGCCGCCGGCAATGAAAACCGGGCGCCTTACGCTCCGCCCCGATTCCGTGGTGCGGGAGATTATTTATGACGGTAAAAAACAAGGCGGCCGTGCCACGGGCGTGCGCGTGGTCGATTCGGTTACCTTGCAGGAACGCGAGTTTTTTGCAAACATCATTTTCGTGTGTGCGAGCGCGCTGGCGTCGACCGCATTGCTCCTCAACTCTACCTCCGACCGTTTCCCGAACGGAATGGGTAACGACTCAGGCGAGCTGGGCCATAACCTGATGGACCACCACTTCCGCACGGGCGCAAGCGGTACCTGGGAGGGCGACCTCGACAAATATTACTTCGGACGCCGTGCGAACGGTATATATGTACCACGCTACCGCAACGTCGGCTCCGACAAACGTGACTACCTGCGCGGATTCGGCTACCAGGGCGGTGGCGGTCGCCAGGGATGGCAGCGCAACGTGGCCGAACTCGCATTCGGCGCCGATTTCAAGGAGGAATTGACAACTCCGGGCAACTGGACAATGGGCTTCGGCGGTTTCGGCGAAACGTTGCCTTACCACGAAAACCGCATGTACCTGAACAAGGACAAAAAAGACAAATTCGGAATTCCGGCAGTTGTTTTCGACGCAGATCTTCGCGAGAACGAGAAGAAAATGCGCAAGGATATGATGAACGACGCAGCCGAAATGCTCGAAAAATCAGGTCTGAAAAACGTCCGCACTTACGACAACGGCTCGTACCTGGGGATGGCCATCCACGAAATGGGTACCGCCCGTATGGGACGCGATCCCAAAACGTCGGTGTTGAATGGTAACAACCAGCTCCACTCGGTGAAAAACGTATTCGTGACCGACGGAGCAGCGATGACGTCGGCGTCGTGTGTGAACCCGTCGCTCACCTATATGGCGCTTACGGCGCGAGCGGTGGACTTCGCGGTGAAAGAGTCCAAAAAGAAAAATATCTGATGGCATGTTCAGAGGCCAGGTCGCAAAACCTGGCCTCTTTTTTTACATCAATTTTCGGGGTAGCTCGCCAAATCAGATGCTATTTTTTGCAACATTTTGCAATTTTCTGCAAAATTATATTTCTTTGTAGAAAATCCACGCTTACGTTCATGGAAGAGAAATTGAGAATCGGCGCAGCCAGGAGAGCAACTTTATTGATATTTCTAGTATGTGGCATCGGCCTGTCGAGCTGGGCGCCGATGGTACCTTTCGCCAAAATCAAACTGGGCCTGAACGACGCCGACCTGGGCGTGGTGCTGCTTGCCTTGGGCGCAGGAGCCATTCTGACCATGCCGCTGACCGGTTTGCTCATCAATAAATACGGCAGCCGCACCGTGGCGATCGTGTCAGCACTTGTGATCGCCTCACTGCTTCCCTTGTTGCTGATGGCCAGTTCTCCCTACCAACTCGCGGCCGCATTGTTTGTATTTGGTGCCGGCATCGGATCTATCGACGTTTCGATGAACGCGCAGGCAGTGGTAGTGCAGGAGCGGCACGGAAGCCATATTATGTCGTCGTTCCACGGCATGTTCAGTCTGGGCGGGCTCATGGGCTCGATAGGGCTTGGCTTTCTGATCAAAGCAGGGCTTTCCCCCACCTACGCGGCGATTGCGATTTCCGCATTGCTCGTTTTCATCACGGTTACCCAGTCGCGGTACCTGCTGCCGCATTCGGAAGAGGCCAAAATGGATGGCACCAGCTTTGTTTTGCCGAAAGGGCCCGTCGTACTGCTGGGCATTATGTGTTTCATTCTTTTCCTTGCCGAAGGCTCCCTGCTCGATTGGAGTGCCGTTTTCCTGCAATTCTCACGCGGTTTCGACCCTTCATTCTCAGGATTGGGCTATGCGGCATTTTCGGTGGCCATGGCCATTATGCGCCTCACAGGCGACGGCATTATCCACCGGTTAGGACCTGCAAAAGTGGTATTCTACGGCACGCTGCTTGCCGGTACCGGCTTTATTGTGGCTGTTATGATCCCCTCTGGCATTGCCGCATTGGCCGGGTTTGTGCTGGTAGGCCTGGGCGCCGCCAACGTGGTACCGATTTTCTTCACTGCCGCGGGCCGCATCCCTAATGTTCCGCCATCCATCGCGTTGTCGGCGGTTACGATTCTGGGCTATTCCGGCCAGCTTGCCGGGCCTGCATTGATTGGCGTACTGGCGGAGATTACCTCGCTGTCCTGGGCACTCGGATTGGTGGGTCTGCTACTCTTTTTCGTCGCATTCGGCTACAAGCACCGCGATTAGAATGCCTCTCCGGTGAAAAGGTAAAAACCCGGTCCGTCTTTGGTAAAACCGACATCCAGCCGGAGATAAATATCCTTTTTGGGGAACAACAAATACCGGAGCCCTACACCGCCGGAAAGTCTCGCACGCCTGGGCGTGAGCGAGCCAATCTGAGGCCCCACTACCGCTGCACCCGCAAATACCGCCCCGCCAAACCGCCTGCTGAAACCGAACGGCAGCCAACGGTGCTCTATCTGCGTCGCCAGCATATTCTTATCGCGATAGCGGCCATAGTAGTAGCCCCGCATGATCATTTCCCCGCCCATAAGCGCCATTTGATTGAAGGGCACATCTCCTCTAAAAAAGTTACCGTAAACCTGCCAGGCCAGCACATTGCGCCTGGTCAGCGGGTGCGAGCTGCGGATATCCAGGTTGAATCCCTGGAAATTATGGTGGCTGCCTACCGACTGGTTATACTTCAAAAACGACAATTCCCCGAAAAAGCCTTTGCGCACATTAAGTACATTATGCCGGTTGTCGTAAACCAGCGCTGCCCCCAAACCGATGTTGCGTGTGCCGTCGCTGCCCAGCGGCTCGTCGTAAAAATGATCACCGGGTTGTTTGAACTCCGCATTATAAAGTTGCTGGTAATCGATCTCGGGGCCCAAAAAGAGGTTACGCCTGATTTTCCGCAAAACGCGCTGACGGAAAAGCAGGTAATTGGCGTCAATGAGCGCCGGCTCCTTGTCGGGCGTGGTGTGCCCTATTCCATAGTACAACAATGGAAACCGCTGGAAACGCGTCCTTCCGAGAAAGAACCATTTGTCCTTGTCGCCGTAAATCGCATTGTCGAGCCAGATGCCATACTGACCTTCCAACGTGATGAATGTAAATGCTGCGACTTCGCTCAGCCGGTTCAGCGTGTCGCCTTTGGCCTGGAATAGCAGGAGCGACGACAGCCCGACCTCAATGCTGGTTTCCGGCGCGTACCCCAAAGTAGGATAGATCCGGAAGCTGGACTTCCCCTCGCCGGTAGTATCGGAAATCGTCTTTTGTACAAATCGTTTGAACCAACCATTCTGCGCGAATACCGGGGAAGCCTGCGCCATAATGAAAAGGGTTATCAAGAAAAGATATTTTCCGTTCAATGCGCTACTGAGTTAGATGAGAGTATTGGTTTAATAAAATAGATATAAAAATCAATCCCAAGGCTTCCAGTAGATGCCATGCAGCCGGGCTCTTTTGCTCCAAACCATTCACTCCCGCATGAAAAACAGCATTTTACTCCTTTGTTTTCTTTTCAATGCAAGTTTCCTCCTGGCACAGGACAAGGCCGATTTTTGGTGGAAAAGGAATAATCTGAGGGTTATCCAGATGAACCTGCCCGCCTACGAAGCGGCGACGATCAACGCCGATTCCATAGTCGCCGACCTTGTCGAATGCTCCGCTAATACGTTACTGATCAACGCGGGAGGCATAATGGCCTTCTACCCTACCCGGCTGGACTTTCATTACCGGAATCCCTATCTGAAAGACAACAACGTACTCGCCGACATCGTCCGCAAGTGCCACGACAAGCGTATTAAGGTAATTGTCCGCTTCGATTTCAGCCGCGTACACGAAAGCATTTTCAAGGCGCACCCCGACTGGTGCTATATTTCCCCCAAAGGTGAACGTATTATCAATACCGATATGTATGTGGTGTCGATCAATGCGCCGTACGTCCAGGAAAAAGCTTTCAGCATTATCGAGGAAGTGATCAATACCTTCCCGATCGACGGAATTTTCCTGAACATGCCCGGGTATCAGGTCAATAACCCTTATGAAGGCAAATACCACGGCATCGATCAGAACGATTATGACAAAAAGCGGTTCGCGGCGTTCAGTGGCGGAAAAACACTGCCTGTCGAGGAAAACAAAGCGGACCCGCTTTTCCAGCAATACCTGGAATTCAAAAAAGCAACCGTGGAAGACTGGTCGGAACGGCTGCACAAGCTGGTCAAATCCAAAAACGAGCAGATCGCCATTTGCACTTACTCCGACAAATTTGTGGACATCATCCGCCACGAGTCGCAAAGCATGACTACCCTGCCCTACTGGCCGTACACCGCATCCGACAATGTCGGCAATGCAGTCAATTCATTTCCGGATCACATTATCAGCAACGCGAGCATTCAGCAGATCTCGTTCCAGTCGCGGTACAATGCCGTGGAGCCGGAGGAAACGCGGATCAGGTTGTACGAGAACATCGCCAACGGATCGGGGTTGGACATGAGTATGATGGGCGACATGCGCGGGTATGAAGACGAGCGCAGCTACCCTGTTTTCAGGAAAGTTTATGGTTTTCACCAAAAGAATGAGGCCTATTTCGGAAAATACAAATCAGTCGCGAAAATAGCGGTGATAGCGCCCGGCGCCTGGCCTAACGGCGAACCCATGCAGGAATATCGGGGCATCCAGCTCATGCTGCGCGAAGCACATATTCCATTCGATATTGTGGAAGACGGCCAGATCGCGAATCTGGAACAAAAGGTAAAAGGTTATAAACTGATTATCCTCCCGGAAATCACCTACCTGAAACCCGAAGCCATTCGCGTATTGAAAGAAGCCAGCCAGCAAGGTACCCACCTGATCGCCACCAACCGGACGATGTTCGACAGTCCCGAGACATTGCAAACCCTTTTTGGGGCAAAAATCGAGAAAAAGGACAATGACGGCGCCGGCAATTACCTCGTACCCGACGACCGGAACATTTTCAGGAGTTTCAAAGGACAAAGTATGCTTTTCTGGAAGTTCAATCTCGGGCTCTACGACCTGTCGGGTGCGGATCAAAAGCTACTTCCCGTTTTGGCCAAAGGTCGCCCCGGCCCGCCGGAAATCATCGGCGGCCACGATCCTACCGGCTACTATGCATTGGGAATCAAAAATCACCCTCACAGCAAGGCAGCGCTTTTCCCGGTTAACCTGGGCCGGATCTACTACATGCACGGGTACCAGGAACACAAGAACCTTTTGCTGGATATGATCCACCACATGCTTCCCGAAATCGCACAAAATTTCCAGACAAACGCCCCTGCACGGGTCGAAACGGTGTTGAAGGAATTCACGAAAAATACCTCTGAAAAACCGGCTAAAAACACGCCTGACGGCCAGATTCTCCATTTAATCAACCTTACCGGTTTCAGTGGAAATACCTACTTCGAACCCCTGCCGGTCAATGACTTGCAATTCAGGATCAGGCTGTCGAAAAAACCACAAAAAGTGTTTACATTGACGAATCACAAGCCTTTGAACTTTACCTGGAAAGACGGTACGATCACGTTTTCGCTCGCTCGCCTCGCGGAGTTCGAAAGTATTGTGATGGAATAATAAACTAAATCAAACGCTACCCCATGAAACCAAGACTCGTCCTGCGCATCGCTGCGCTGTGCATTCTCGTACACTTAATCGGGCATTTTTTCGGGCATTTCTCCTGGAAAGAAACCCCTGATCCTGTCAAACAGGAGGTAATCAGGCAAATGACAGGCCCGAAATTCGAGTTCATGGGCGTCATGCGGAGCATGGGCGATTATTTTGACGGCTATGGCCTCATCCTGTTCGTCGTATATGGCATGTCGATAGTACTTATTCTGGCAGCCGCGCGGTATGCCGACAGTAACCACGATATTGCCCGTAATGTGCTCACACCGATCGGGATCGGGTACGTGGCGATGGGCATTATCGAATTTGTGTACTTCTTCCCCTTTGCAGGTTCGCTCAGCCTGGCCGCAGGCCTGCTGGTAATCCTGGCCATTTTCCTGAACGGATAGGTTTACAATTTGGGCGCTGCCGGCTTATTGGGTGCTTCCTCCGGATTGGCACCGCGGGTTTTCAGTTTACGGCTGTAAGTTTTACCCTTTGCATGGATAAAAAGCGTATCAAAATCTGCCCCGCCGAATGCTATTTTTGCCGCCGGACCACTGGGCGACGGCAAAATAGCATTCACACGGCCGGTCTGATCGAGGATTTGCACCCCCATACTGGTGGCTACATAAATCCGCCCTTCGCGGTCGCAAATGATATTTCCAGCGCCGGCATTATCCTCGGTATCCGGTACATGCAGCCATCCGAATCGTTGTCTGTAAGCTGGCTTGCCATCCGGTTGTATTTGCGATGAATAAACCCAATGCGAAAGCGGGTCGGTGGTATAAACCAGCGTGTGGTCGGGTGAAACGCCAACGCCGGGGCCCGGGATTGTTTTCAGCAAGGCCGCTCGTTTGCTCAAAGGCTTCCCGTTAGGTTGCGCGGGATCTTTTGTCTCTCTCCATTCCTCGCCGGGAATCAACAAGGCCGACAAAAACGCATTTTGCGACTGCCCTTTTTGAACCGGTTCCGGCCAGGCTTTCCATAGGTAACGCATTGCCTCGGGAAACAGCGATGTACCCTGCTTGCCATTGTGCCCGCCTTCGCCCCATTGATGCTTCACCTCATAACCGGCGAAAGTCAGCGCGCGCAGCATCGTTTGGTTGGCCATCCACCAGTCACCGGCATAGATATTCAGGTCGTTGGCGCCGTCCTGCATGTAAATGCGGATCGGCTTGGGTTCCACCTTCCTCAGCAATGTGGGGTAACGGTCGGCGCCGCGAAGGCCTACATACGTCCCAATCGCGCTGAATACCCTTGAAAAAGCGTCGGGCCGCTCCCAGGCTGCCGTGAATGCACACACGGCCCCACTGCTCGAACCCCCGATTGCACGGTCGTTACCGCTTTTGGAAAGGCGTATTACGCGACCGTCACTCGTTTTCTGCTTCTCCACCTCCGGCAGGATTTCTTCGAGAATGAATCGCGCGTAGGCATCGCCCAGGCCATCATATTCAAAGCTGCGGTTGAACCGGTCGTTCGCGGCGTTCGGATCGGCGGCTTTCACGCGGCCGTGCATTACGAAAACGCCGATGGTTACGGGCATTTCCTTTTGGTAAATGAGGTTATCGAGCACCGTCGGCGCCTTCCATTGAATACCATCCTGGTTCACATACACACATGCGGGCGTGTCGGGCTTGTATTGCGCGGGCACATATATCCAATACTCTCGCCACGTGCCCGGGAAGATTTTGGACTGATCAAATACCAGTTTCAGAATTTCGCCCTTGGGAACACCCGGATGTTCCTCGGATGCCGGATCTACCGGATAGTTTTCTTCCGGGGTTTGGGCGTTAGTCAAAAAAGGCGTAAACAAGCAGAACAGGACCCAAAAATGCTTCATGCAGGTGTGGATTTGAATTGGAAAAACATTTACAAATAACTTAGCCACCACGTCCGTTTCCGCGCCCGATACTCGCCATACCATTTGCAGGGCCAGTAAAGCGCCACGACGATCAGTATCCAGATCAGGTAGGTCTGCCCGAGCGGATACCCGAATTCATTGGGCCGGAACTTGAAAAACAGGCTATCATCGGTCGCCTGCTTCCAGGTATAACCCGACATGAAGACCACGACGAGGGTCATGATGTGGATGAGGTAGAAATGCACGAGAAAAAAGAAGAAAGGCACCCGACCGTACACCGTACAAATCCGGCTGAATGCATTGTCCGTCTGCTCAGTAAACGCCAGCAGAATGAGTATCGGACCTTGCGTCATAAAAGTAAAAAACAGGGAAGGCGGGTACTTGGTCACATTCAGGAAGGACATGAAAGTTTTGATGCCTGTCTCCTGGGTCGACCACGGAGCCGGGTCACCGTATCCATTGATGAACCTCAAAACAACAAACAGCACCGTGAGTACCGAGCCGATCTGAATGAGGAGCTTTTTACGGCGCGCAGGGTCGGCATTGCGGTTATAGAGCATACCCAATCCATAGCCCGACATCATGATACCCGCCCAGGGGAATATCACATACAAGAAGACAATCGCGCCGCCATCAGGCCTGGGCAAAAATGTACCCCTACCGGTGAAGAATATGCGCAGCAGGATATCGGCCGCCGTGTTTTCCTGCAACTTCACATAATCCAGCAGGTTATGCCCGAGCACCAATGCCAGCCCGAGTATGAGGACGGTTTTCGGTGAGGCAAACCGTGCGGCAATGCCCAGCACGATCATAGCCCCGCCCAGTGCCCAGAACACCGCAAAAAAGAGCGTTCTATAATAGATATCAAAGGTGAATGCAAATGTCATAAACACCATTTCTACCAGGATAAGCCAGAAACCGCGCTTGATCAGGAATATGGATTTCTCGGCGGCAGTTTTGTTCAGGCCGGATAAATAGGCCGACAAACCTGATAACATCATGAACGACGGCGCGCAGTAGTGCGTGATCCAGCGGGTCATAAACAATGCGGGCGTGGTGGTAGCAAGGTCGGTAGGGTCGCCTGTGGCGCCTGCGATATGGAAAAAGTCGCGTACATGGTCGAGGGCCATGATAATGATGATCAGACCGCGAACAGTGTCTATCGACCTGATGCGATTGGTGAGGGTGCTGGTGGCTGTGGTATACATGACTAATGCGAGTTGATGACAACTGACCTAAGAAGCCACATAAATTACTGATTTACTGCCTATATACCTCCAACAAAAGGTAACAAAAATCCCGGCATTTTTCAGCAAAACGCTGACCAATGCCGGGACATTCAAAGCGGGATTCCGGTTAGAGCAATGCCGCGCCGAAAACGCCTGCGCTGTCGCCCAGTTTGGGCTTCACGATCGGTGTCGTAACGATTCCTTTATTGAAAATATACTTGCGGATGCGTTCAAACCCGGCGGTATAAAGCAGGTCGATGTTCCCCACGCCGCCGCCAATCACGATCAGGTTCGGATCGATTACATTGATAAGCGTCGAAATGGCGCGGCCGTAATATTCGAGCAGACGTTCGATAGTCGCCTTGGCATGTTCGTCGTTGCCCGCGTGGTATCTTTCCAGCACGGTTTTCATCGAAACCTTCTCACCGCTCAATTTTTCGTAATGGCGCTCCAGTGCCGGCCCTGCAATTACCTGCTCAACGCAGCCTGCTTTGCCGCAATAGCATGGATCGCCGCCTTCTTCGAGGATGTTGTGGCCCCATTCGCCTCCGATGCCGTGGTGCCCGCCGATGATCTTGTTGTTCACCACGAGTCCGCCTCCCACGCCGGTACCCATAATCACACCGAATACCACCTCGGCGCCGTGGTAATCCTTGCCCGCTCCCATCAACGCCTCTGCCAATGCAAAGCAGTTTGCATCGTTCGCCAGCTCGCACGGCACTCCCAGTATTTTTTCAAGATCGGCCTTCAATGGCATTCCGTTGAGGCAGGTCGTATTGGAGTTTTTCATCAATTGCGAATCCGGTTCGAGCACGCCCGGCGTAGCGAAGCCGATTTTACGGGGCCGCTCTCCTACCTGGTCCGCTACCATGTCGATCAGCTTCTTGATCTGCGACAGGATATGGTCATACCCATTCACCGATTCCGTCGGCACGCGCATACGTACCACCACTTCCAGATTCCTTTCGGGATCCAGCACTGCACATTCTATTTTAGTACCTCCTAAGTCGATTCCCCAGAGTTTCATTAGCTGTTTTTGAACGTTATTTATGTTAATGACCATGGACGATGGACCATCGACCATGCTTTTGCTTCACCACCGGACGACCGGCCGCCTCCTGCCCGGCTCAGTGCGATTTGTAAAACTTATATCCGAACAGGAATATCACCGCGTAACAGATGATCGGCAGGTAGTAGGCATGAGCCACATTGGTTTCAGCCACTGCACCCATCAGGAACGGGAAGAATGCGCCGCCGGCTACACCCATCGCGATGAACGATGAACCTTGCTGCGTATGCGCTCCGAGGTTTTTCAGGCCAAGGCTAAAAATCGTCGGGAACATGATGCTGAAAAAGAAGTTAAGCATCATAAGCGCGATGAACGACGGCCATCCCCATGCTTGCGCCACGATAAGGCACATCACGATATTACTGAATGCAAAAATGGCCAGCAATGTATTCGGAGCAATGAAACGCATCAGGAAAGTACCGACGAAGCGTCCAGCGAGCATCAGTGCCATGAAACCGATCATGTAGTTGGCTGCAACCGCATCGGAGAAGCCCATTTTCTCATGACCGTAGTTGATAAAGAATGCCCAGGTACCACCCTGTGCGGCCACATTAAAGAACTGTGCAGCCACAGCCCATACGAAATGGCGGTGCTGAAACAATGTCTTTCCAGGCTCCGAGTCTACGTTCAATGCATCGGGATCGACGTCTGCTGCATGCGGGTCGATGAGCGCCGGAACTTTTACGAATGAAAAGGCCAGTGCGATCAACGCGATAACCGAACCGATCGCGATATAAAGATTCTTTACAGAGGTAAGGTCGGTGCTACCTTCCACGTGGTTACGGAATAGAAAGTAACCACCGATCGCCGGTCCGAGGATAGCGCCCAATGCGTTGAATGCCTGTGCAAAGTTGATACGCTGGTCACTCGTGCGCTGGTCGCCCAGGGAAGCTACAAACGGGTGCGCTACGGTTTCGAGCGTCGCCAGGCCGCAACCCAGGATAAACAGCGCAATGCCGAAGAATGGGAAAGAAGCCGTGCTCGCTGCCGGAACGAACAGGAAAGCGCCTAGTGCGAACAGCGACAAGCCAAGCAGAACGCCGTTTTTATAACCAAACCGCTTCATGAACAAACCTGCCGGGATACCCATGATAAAATAGGCCCCGAAAATCGCAAACTGCACGAATGCGGATTGCGTCTTACTCAGGCTAAGCACTTTCTGGAAGTGCTTGTTGAGCACATCGCCCATCGTAATGGCAATCCCCCAAAACATGAAAAGGGATGTGACGAAGACCAGGGTAACCAGGTATTTTTTGTCAGTGAACTTAGGCGGGGAGGCGTGAACGGTGCCGGCAGACGGATGGTTGCTCATTTAGCTGAATAGTAAAAATAAATATTAGGTTCGGTCTATTTTTGCAAATGTAAATCAGAGAAATTTAAAAACTGTATCCAGTCGAACATTTTAACGTCGTGCCCGCCTGGCCGGATATGAAAGCCGATTTGGCCCATCAAAGGCTGATTCAGCGCCGGAAAAGGATTGTCCGGAAAACCGTTAGTCCCTAAAAACCGGTACACCGCATCCGCGGCCCGCGCGGTGGCGAACTCACCCTGCGGATCCGCATTCTTATCGTCCTCGGCCGTAGCCAGGTAAACCGGCCGCGGGGCAATGAGCGAAAGGACGAAATGCTGATCAAATGGCAGCTCGGTATCTTTCCCTTTGTACTTGCCCAGGCTCCGCGCGTACCAATGCGGGAATACCGTACAAAGCCGGTTAATATCCTCCCCGATCCCGCGCCGGAACTGCTTCCCGCCGCCCGCACCCGACTCGTTGCTCAGTACGGCAGCAAACCGCCGATCCGTTGCACCAGCCCAAAGCGCGGCTTTCCCCAGCCGCGAAAAACCGAACACAGCCACACGTTTCGCGTCGATATTTGGGTCGGTTTCGAGGTAATCCATCCCGCGGCTCAAAGCCCAGGCCCATGCAGCAATGGTACCGAAATTATCCTCGCGCTGTTGCAACTCGGGGTATAACGGATGCACGCCGGTTTGAAACGCGTACTCCTTCCGGTCCGATGCCACCTCCTCGCGGTAGAGCGTCACCAGCGCGTACCCGCGTGCGAGAATGCTGTCGACCGCCCACTGCGAGGCGTTCACGCCCCGGCAGGCATCGGCAGCCTTGCCGTCAGCCGAGCACGGGAACATCCGGCTGTTCTCTACCCAGGCGGTCGTGAGTTTAATGCCCGGATCGGCATGAATGGCCTGATTACCAATAAAATTGACCCCGATAATGGCCGGCACTGGTTGCTTTGCCTGATTGGGTATGTAAATCAGCAAGTCAAACTGCGCTTTCTTACCCTTTTCAGTGATGTGTACTGTCACCTGCTTACGCGTCGCCTTGCCGGCCAATGCATGCTTATCCACGTCAAAAACTTCGAAACGCATGTTTTTAGGGCGTGCCGGGGCCGTTCCATACATGTCGCGCGTCATGGTTTCGAGGATTTCCTTCCGCCTGCTTTCCCACTCCTTGACCGACTTCACCTTTTTCCCGTTGTTAAACGTAAATGGATCGGGCAATGCCTGATTACCCTCCTGGGCATGTAATATTTTTGGCAGCACAATCATGCACAGCGCCAGTGCGAGAACAGAAACCCTCATAGCAAGCAGGTTGTATTTATTTTTTGTTAAAATAGGTATTCATAAAAAGGAGCTGGTGCTGCACTGCATTTTCCCAATACGGCCAGTTGTGGGCACCGGGGCGCGAAATGTAGTCGTGCGGAATTTTGCGGTATTCCAGCTGCTTGTGCAGGTTTTCGTTCACACCGTAGAAGAAATCCTCGGTACCACAATCGATAATGAGCGAAAGTGAATTGGGGGTGAGCAAATGGAGCATGTTGATCACCGTGTTCTTCTCCCACCGTTCGGGCTGATCGGCGTAGCTGCCCAGGCGCTTGGCCATATCCCAGTTGTTGGGGAAAGGGCGGATATCCACGCCGCCGCTCATACTGCCCGCAGTGCCGTACACATCCTGATGTTTCAATGCCAGGTACAATGCGCCGTGTCCGCCCATGCTCAGCCCGGTAATGCCGCGCCCTTTTCGGTCCTTGATGGTTTTGTAGTTTTTATCGACATATGTCACCAGTTCTTTGGAAACGTAGGTTTCGTATTGCGACTGCGCATCAACCGGGCTATCCCAATACCAGCTGCTGAAACCGCCGTCGGGGCACACGATAATCATATTGTACCGGTCGGCGGCTTGCTGGATGCCGGGCGCTTTGGTAATCCAGTTGGCATGATTGCCGCTGTAACCATGCAGCAGGTATACCACCGGAAATTCCTTGCCTGAATTATATCCGGCAGGCCGTACCACGACCACTTTCAGATTTTTCTTCATGACCGCGCTATTTACCTCCACGGTATCCACCTGCGCGGCGGCGACCTGCGCGGTCGTGACTAGAAATAATGCAAACAGAACAAATGCAAAGAGTGATTGAAATGCTTTTTTCATTTGAATGAGTTAAAGGGAATTGAGAGAATGACGATAACGGAGCGGCTGTCACCGTAAGTTTTGAGAAAATTTTCTACAACCGTATGGTGCAAAGGCCTTAAACCGCGCAAATATTGTAGAAACCGGGGAAATATCCCGTTTTGGCACCTCAGAAAGTGGCTGGCATCTAAATTGATATAATCCGGATATCTCTAAAAATAACACTAACTCAAAATTTTAAAACAATGGGAAATCTCCTGTATACCATAGCCGTGATCCTGGTGATCCTGTGGCTGATCGGCTATTTCGGCTTTGCGAGTTTTGGATTAGGAAATATCATTCATATTCTGCTGGTGATCGCCGTGATAGCGATTATCCTCCGTGTGATACGCGGCGACAGGGTGTTGTAGCGAAACATCCACGCAGCATAACGAGCCCGGGACGTTAGTTTTCAAGCGTTCCGGGCTTTTCTTTGCCGCAGTATGGTTACAAAATCTTACCTTGAGAAAGCCATTGCACGATAACCCCCTATTCTATGCAGTTGATTTTACGCAAAAGCCGTCCGCTGTTATTCCTGATCGTGCTGATCGCAAGTTCCGGCCGCTTGCTGGCGCAGACGTACGTCGGGAATGTCGAATTCACCAGCCAGAGCGCGCTGAATTCCTGGGAGTCGCAATGGAAAACGGTTACGGGCAACATCTACATTACCAGCCTTGCGAGTGATGTCATCACCAACCTCTCCCCGCTGCAAAATATTACCAGCGTCGGCGGTGCCGTGATTATCGCCGAAAATCACTCGCTGACTTCGCTGAACGGCCTGGGTGGGCTCCAAACCGCGGGCATGCTCGAAATATCGTTCAACGGAGCATTAAGTAACCTGGGGGCTTTGAGTGCCCTTACTACCGTTACGGGAGCGGTGAATATTGTTGGAAATGAGTCACTGACCTCGCTCACCGGGCTCGCAACCGGCCTCACAATCGGGGGAGACCTTACCGTCCGTAACAACCCGATACTTTCGGTATGCAACGTGACACCCATTTGCAACTACCAGCGTAGCCATTCCCCCGGCACTTACCTGAACGTATCCGGCAATGCGGGGATGTGTACCAACAACGCAACGCTCTATTCGTCCTGCAATGGGCCGTTACCGGTAGTGCTTACCGAATTCGACGCGATCGGCGAAGGGGCTTCCGTACGCCTGAGCTGGTCGACAGCAGCCGAAATAAATGCTTCCCATTTCGATATCGAGCGCAGCAGCGACGGACGTGCGTGGCAAAAAGCGGGGGTTTTGCAAGCCAAAGGAGAAAGTTTACAAACAGAGTCCTATTCGTTTTCCGACAATTACCCTTTTGCGGGCGAAAACCTCTACCGCCTTCGCATGACCGACCGCGACGCCACGTACTCGTATAGCCGCATACGTAGCGTATACGTGCGTGAAGCACCCGCGCTTGCCTATCCGAACCCGTTTTCGGCATCGCTATCCCTGTCGCCCCGCCCGGCCACAGCCGTGGAATTGACGGACATGCGCGGAAAAGTAGTATACCAGGCGCAAGGCGAACTGCCTGCGACGATTGCCACTTCGCAGTGGCAGTCAGGAACTTATTTGCTGAAAGTCACCGGCCAGGACGGACTTTCGCGGCAATCCAGGCTGGTGAAAGCAGAATAATTCAGAGCAAGTCTTTGATCTTAACCCAAACGTTTTCGGCGAGAATCTTGTGCCCTTCGGCGGTTGGGTGAATGCCGTCGGCCTGATTCAGTTTCGATTCGCCTCCTACCCCTTCGAGCAGAAACGGAATGAGCGTCACGTCATTCTTTTGCGCCAGATCCGTGTAAACGTCTTTGAATTCGGTCGCATACTTCTGTCCCATATTCGGCGGGATTTGCATGCCTGCCAGCACGCGTTTGGCGTCGGGGTATTTGGTTTTTACTTTATCAAGAATTGCCTGCAAGTTCTTTCTCGTTTCGGAAACCGGAATGCCCCGCAACCCGTCGTTACCACCCAGTTCGAGCACAAAAACGTCGAGCGGTTGTTTGAGCAGCCAATCGATACGGCTGTTGCCGCCGGAGGTAGTCTCACCGCTTACCCCCGCATTCACCACCTTGTAATTCAGCCCCAGCGAATCGATCCGTTTCTGGATCAGCCCCGCAAATGCCTGGGACGGGTCGTCGAGGCCATAACCGGCCGTGAGGCTATTGCCGAAAAATACGATGATCTTCTTCTTCGCAACAGGTGCTTTGGCCGCCGCTTGGGTAGCATCTGTTTTTTGGTCCGCACCGGCCGTTTTCTCGCCTCCACACGAAAACAACGAAGCAGCCAGGAGAGATAATGCTAAAAATGTCTTGAAACGATGCATATGAATCAGTTTAAAAAGCCATACCCGGCCATTCATTCTCATTTAAAAACCGTTTAAACTATATTTATGAGAAACAATAACCGAAAAGAGCCAAATTAGGTCTTTCGCGCTTGGAGCACCACGCAAACATAAAAGAAAAACGATTGATGAATACCATACTCGATCTGCACGACGTCAGTAAAATATATAAAAGCGGCGACCGCACCCTCAAAGTCCTCGACAATATCAGTTTTTCCATCGAAACAGGTTCCACGGTCTCGATCGTAGGACCTTCGGGCAGCGGCAAAACCACGCTCCTGGGCCTCTGCGCCGGGCTCGACCGCTCCACGGCGGGCACGGTAGAACTGCACGGAACCCGGCTGAACGGCCTGAACGAAGACCAGCTGGCAGCTGTCCGCAACCAGTATGTCGGGTTTATTTTCCAGAACTTCCAGCTCCTGCCGACACTCACCGCATTGGAAAACGTGATGGTCCCAATGGAATTGCGCGGGGAGAAGAATGTGAAATCGCGCGCGCTCGACCTCCTCGATAAAGTGGGCCTCGCGGAACGCGGCCACCACTATCCTACCCAGCTCAGCGGCGGTGAACAGCAGCGCGTATCGCTGGCACGAGCGTTCTCCAACCAGCCGCAGATCCTGTTTGCCGACGAGCCTACCGGCAACCTCGACGCGGAAACGAGCGAAAAAGTGGTCAAACTGCTTTTCGACCTCAACCGCGAGGCGGGCACCACGCTGGTGGTCGTAACCCACGACCTCGAACTCGCTGCCAAAACCCAGCGTATCATCCGCATCAAAGGCGGCAAAATTGTGGAGGCCAGCTAACCGAGAATTTCCGATGAATCCCAATACTTTCAACCTTTCGTGGCTATTACAAATGGCGTGGCGCGACAGCCGCAGAAACCGCGCCCGGCTGGCCCTGTTTATATCCTCTATTATCCTCGGTATCGCCGCGCTGGTAGCCATTTACTCGCTCGGCGACAATCTCCGCGACAATATCGACAGCCAGGCGGCCACGCTTATCGGCGCCGACCTTTCCATTTACAGCGGCAAGAAAATTGAGGGAAAGGCCATGACGTTTGTGGATTCGCTGGGCAAAGTGCGCTCCGAAGAACGGGCATTTGCCTCCATGGTGTATTTCAACAAAGGCGGCGGCAGCCGGCTCACGCAGGTAAAAGCGCTTTCCGGTGATTTCCCCTACTACGGAAAGCTGGAAACCATGCCGGTTTCGGCTGAAAAGACATTCAGGAATCGTCAGGAAGCATTGGTCGACCAAACGCTGATGCTGCAATACCGCGCCCAGGTAGGAGATTCGATCCGGATCGGCGAGGTCACTTTTGCCATTGCAGGCATTCTTGAAAAAGCACCGGGCGCAACCGGCGTTACGGCATCCGTGGCGCCGGTGGTTTACATTCCCATGCGCTTTCTGGACCAAACGGGGCTGATGCAAAAAGGCAGCCGCGTCGGTTACAGGTATTATTTCAAATATCCTGCCAAAACCGATGTCGAAAAGATGGTCAAAACCCTGGAACCCAAGTTCGAGAAGTACGACCTGGATTATAATACCGTCCAAAGCCAGAAAGAAGACACAGGCCGCTCCTTCCGCGACCTGACGCGCTTTCTGTCGCTGGTGGGCTTCGTCGCGCTCCTGCTCGGATGCATAGGCGTGGCGAGCGCGATACATATATATGTACGCGAGAAGCTGAACTCCATTGCGATACTTCGTTGCCTGGGCGTGAAAGCATCGCAGGCATTTCTGATCTACCTGATCCAGATCGCCGGCATCGGGCTCATCGGTACCGTACTCGGCACCATTCTGGGAACGGTCATCCAGCAATTTTTACCCGTGGTATTGAAAGACCTCCTTCCTTTTGACCTCACCACCGATATTTCATGGCCTGCTATCGGACAAGGACTGGCCATCGGCGTGCTTATTTCCATCCTTTTCGCTTTGCCGCCGCTCGTATCCATCCGCAAAGTATCACCGCTGAACGTACTCCGCTCGGCCTCCGACGCAGCGCATCCCGAGCGCGATGCCGTCAGTTGGGCATTGTACGGTTTGATCGTCCTGTTCATTTTCGGGTTCTCATTCCTCCAAATGCAAACCTGGGTACAGGCATTGGTATTTACCGGGAGCATTCTCGCCTCGTTCCTGATCCTTTTTGGCATTGCCAGCTTGCTCATGTGGCTGGTGCGCCGCTTCTTCCCTACTTCATGGAGTTACCTCTGGCGCCAGGGGCTCGCGAATTTGTACCGGCCTAACAACCAGACGACCATTCTCATCGTATCCGTCGGCCTCGGCACTTCGCTGATCTGCACGCTCTTTTTCATCCAGACCATCCTGCTGACCCGCGTGAAGCTTTCGAGCAGCGGAAACCAGCCCAATATGGTGCTTTTTGATATCCAGAGCCATCAAAAAGCGGGCGTACTGGCGATCGCCAAAGCGCAAAATGTGCCGATCAACCAGAGCGTGCCCATTGTGAATATGCGTTTGGAAGAAGTCAACGGCAAGACCGCCGCGGATTTCGAGGGCGACAGTACCGCGGAACAATCCCGCCGCATTTTCGGCCGCGAATACCGCGTCACATTCCGCGATTCCACCACATCTTCCGAAAAAATCACCAAGGGGAAATGGCAGGGTAAATACGACAAGTCCTCCGAGCTGATCCCCATTTCCGTAGAAGGCGGGTTTGCGGATAGAAGCCGGCTGGAAATCGGCGACACGCTCGTTTTCAATGTGCAGGGCACCATTATGCCCACCGTCATTTCCAGTTTCCGGGAGGTCAATTGGAGCGAAGTGCGCACCAACTTCCTCGTAGTGTTCCCAACCGGCGTGCTCGAAGAGGCCCCGCAATTCCACGCCATGCTCACACACGTGCCCAATCCCACGGTCTCCGCCCGGTTTCAGCAGGCGTTGGTGAGGCAGTACCCCAACATTTCCATCATCGACCTCGCCCTTGTGCTGCGGGTATTGGATGATATTTTCAACAAAATCGGCTTTGTGATCCGCTTTATGGCCGGTTTCAGTATTCTTACGGGGCTGATCGTCCTCATTGCTTCCGTCATGATCAGCAAGTACCAGCGCATTCAGGAGAGCGTGCTCCTGCGTACATTGGGCGCAAGCCGCAGGCAGATATTCGTCATTACCTCGCTCGAATACTTCTTCCTGGGCGCCTTCGCGGCTTTCACCGGCATTATTATCGCCGTTATCGGCAGTTTCTGCCTCGCAAAATTCAACTTCGAATCCGAATTCAACCCCGAGCTCGGTCCCGTTGTATTGATCTTTCTTTTCGTCTCCATGCTAACCGTCATCATCGGTTTGCTCAACAGCCGCGGCATCCTGTCCCGCCCGCCGTTAGAGGTCTTGCGGCAGGATGTTTAAAGGTTTATTTTTGGTATATTTATACTAAAAGCAAAACCGCACACACTTGGAATTTGACATTCAGGGCAACTTGAAGCCCTATGATATTATCTATACCGATTGGTCGACTTTTAAGGCCGAGTTTGTGGATGCCTTTCTCCGATCCGGCACGAGGCAGGTGATTTTCGAGAATTTCTCAAAGTATATGGAAAAGCTCATCACCATTATTGGTACCGACTTTCATCAATGGGTAGATGGAAGCTTCGTTACGAGAAAGCTCAATCCAGGCGACATAGATTTCGTGACATTTATAAATGCGAAAACTTTCAGCGACAATGAGCATCTACTGAATCTTTTGAAAGAATACAGTCGGGATGAAAATCTCCGCATCGATGGATACTTTGTTAAAAATTACCCAGAAGGCCACAAAGGCTTCATCCGCTCTTACCTGGATTCAGTGCATTGGATGCACGAGTTTGTCAAAGACTCCCGGAAAAGACAATCGAAAGGATTTATTCAATTAAACTATTAAGTCATGAAACCACAGATGATAGTGGAACTGGAAGAATGGGCATCGCGGGTGTCACGGCTACTGGAACTCGTGGCACTCACCAATCAAACCCTGCAAATGCATCGTGAATCGGGCGATTCCTGGTTAATGATCAAACAATACGAGGAACTCCTGGCTGATCACCAACAAGAGCTGGATGAACTCCTCAAAACTCACGGGCTAACCCTGAAAGTCATCCCGATAGACAGTGCCGCCTAGCCTTTTTCCTCCACCTTCCCGCTACTCCACTTCCGAACCCGCCTCCTATCTGCTCGCGGCGATTTAACAATTCCTTAAAACCCATTCCTTCGTTTATTCTTCTCCGCAATGCCATTTTTGGCTTGAAATGCCGCATTAATGCAACTTTCCTCATTCCTATTAGACTTTGGGATGATTTAAAATCACTATTCCTACACCGCAAAAAGCAATATTAATTTCATCCAATTTAATCTTCATATTTTTTCAAACGTTTGCACAGAATTTCAAACGTTTGCATTGCTTATAAAGTAATTGCTATTAATTATCTTAATAATACAATTGTTAATCTTGTGGTTCATTATTCCCAAATTTTCCTCTATGACTAAAAATCTCTCATGCCTCAACTTTCTATTCACTGTAAAATCCAATAATCCACGACTATGAGAAAGACTTCGACTCTATCAGTCAGGACCGGAATAATCAGAAACTGCCTTATGCAAGTAACGGCCGTTTGCGGCTTCCATGCCATGGCCGCAGCTGAAATACCCGTTCCCGAAGGCCAGCCCAGAAAGCATGTTGAAACCAACATGAATACCATGCAGGAGGTTACCCTCACCGGAAAAGTGACGACCGAAGGTTCTTCCGAAGGCCTGCCCGGTGTCACCGTAGTAATCTCTGATGCCAACGGCAACAATAAGCAAGGCGCAACTACCAATGAATCAGGCGCTTTCAGTTTTGCAAATTTGCAGACAGGCCAGCGTTACAACCTGGAATTCAGCTACATCGGCTTTGAAAAACAGTCGCTGAAAGACTTCCTTCTGACCGAAAGCAATGCCACTTCCATCGTTATCAAGCTCAAAGAAGCAGCGGCTAACCTAAGCGAAGTGGTTGTGGTTGGTTACGGCAGCACGACCAAAAAGGACATTACCGGTTCGGTAAAGTCGCTCAAAAGCGCCGAGTTCAACCAGGGGATCATTAACTCGCCGGAGCAATTACTGCAAGGAAGGGTTTCGGGCGTAAACATCACATCGGCAACCGGTGAGCCCGGAGGCAAGACCAACATTACCGTTCGCGGTCCGGGCGGTGTGCGCACCGGTAGTACGCCATTGTTCGTAGTGGATGGTATGGCGCTGGACAACAGTGGTACAGGCGGCGATGCCAACCCGCTCAACTTCCTGAACCCACAGGATATCGAGTCGATCGACGTCCTGAAAGACGCCTCTGCCACAGCCATTTATGGTGCCCGCGGTGCGAACGGGGTAATCCTCATTACCACCAAAAAAGGCAAATCGGGCCAGGCCAACGTCACTTACTCGGGAAGCCTCGGCATTTCGAATGTTGCACGCCCTATTGATGTGCTTTCCGGGCCTGAATTCCTTGCCGAAGCGACCAAACTGGGCGCAACTGTGACTGACGGTAAAGCCAATACCGACTGGCAAAAGGAAATTTTCCGGACAGCCACTACCCACAATCACAACATATCGGTTGGCGGTGGAAGCGAAAAAATGACCTATTACGCGTCATTTGGAGCTCAGAAACAACAAGGTATTTTGAAGAACAGTCAACAGAACCGCTACACAGGCCGTGTAAACCTTTCCCAAAAACTGTTTGAGGACCGCGTGACACTCGATTTCAACCTGAACGCCACCAATACCAAAAACACGCGCCCGAACATCCAGGGCGTAATCGGTAGTGCGCTCACGATCAACCCTACGTATGCGCCGTACGACGCCAATGGGCAGCTTATTCAATATCAGGATTTTACCAACCCATTGTTCACACTGCAACAGTACAAGGAGGAGCTCACTACCAACCGCGTGCTCGCCAGCATTTCACCATCCGTGAAGATTATCGACGGGCTGGTTTACAAGCTGAATTTCGGCATCGACAACTCGACGGCCACACAGGATAAGCAGTTGCTGCCAAGCACAATCCCGGCCGAAATCGGACGTCTGGAAACCTACGGCCTGCGCAATACCAACAGGCTCATCGAGAACTACCTGACGTACAACCTGAATACGAAAATGCACAGCCTGACGGCTTTGCTCGGCCATTCATACCAGCGTATTTTCATCCAGAGCCGGAATTTCAGCATCAACAAATTCCCGATCTCCGATATCGAGCCGATCTACAACCCGGGCCTCGGACAGGACCTTTCGCTGACACTCAACCAGCCAGGCGGTTTCGCGACAATCAATGAGCTGCAATCATTCTTTGGCCGTGCGAGCTATGGTTTCAAAGACAAGTATTTGCTTACCGCAACACTCCGTATCGATGGATCGTCAAAATTCGGTTCCAACAACAAATACGGATCTTTCCCCTCCTTCTCGGCAGGTTGGAGAATCTCAGAAGAGGCTTTCATGAAGTCGTCGCCGTTCTCGGAGCTGAAACTCCGTGCGGGCTGGGGATCGACGGGTAACCAGGAAATCCCTTCCAAAATCACACAGGCACGTTTCACGTCGGTCGTTTCAGGAACCGCCAGCTATCCGCTTGACGGCGGTACGACCTACCCAGGCGGTACCACCTACACTCGTCTGGCCAACCCGAACATTCAGTGGGAAGTATCCAAACAGACAGACTTAGGTCTTGACTTCGGCTTGTTCAAAGGAGCATTGAGTGGTGAAATCGATTATTTCAGAAAGGTATCCGAAAAGATGCTGCTCGAAGTAATTCCTGCCGACCCTGTTCAGCCGGCCGGTACTTTCTGGACCAACGTACCTGATATGCAGATCATTAACCAGGGTATGGAATTCGATCTGAACTATCGCAATGCATTGGACAATGGCCTGAAATACTCGGTGGGTGGAAACATTACTTTCATCAAAAACCGCGTAGAGCACTCGCCTTACACCGTGATCCCGTCGGGTTCAGCGCAAGGCTCCGGTCTGACTTCGGCGACCATCAACGGCTACATCAACGGTGAAGCGATCGGTTCATTCTACCTGAAAGAATTCATCGGTTTTGACGAGAAGGGTATCAGCAAGTTCCGTGACGTAGACGGCAACGGCATCGTCAACGACGCCGACCGTATCGTGGCCGGTACTGCATTGCCTACACGCATGTACAACTTCAATGGAAATGTCAGCTTCAAAGGGTTCGATCTGAGCGCCAACTTCAATGGTGTGGCTGGTAACAAAGTGTATGACAACACCGCGAACTCCAATTTCTACAAACTGAAATTGTCGAAAGGCGTGAACGTAACACCGGAAGCGCTCGCATCGTCTGAGGAGTCGATCAACAACTCGGCAGGTGTTTCTACGAGGTATCTCAAAAACGGTGCTTACCTGAGGCTGAATAACCTCGTATTAGGCTATAACCTAAATACCGCCAAGCTGGGTATCAACAGATGGGTGCAAACTGCCCGCATTTCGGTTACAGGCCAGAACCTGGCGTTGTGGACCAAATACAACGGTTATGATCCGGAAGTTAACAACGACCGTTCGATCGCCGGTATTACCTCTTACGGTATCGACTACCTGAGCTATCCGAAAGCGAAAACCGTCATTTTCTCGATCAATCTCGGCTTTTAATTATTGACCCATGAAGAAGAAACTATCCACCATATTTGCGGTAAGCGGCCTGCTGATGCTCAGTAATGCCTGTACCGATCTGAAAGAACAAGTGCTCGACGAAACGCTCACCGTAAAACTTTCAGAAGAAGAGACAGTCAACGGGCTGCTGGCACCTACCTATGCTTTGCTCCCCAACCTTTTCCAGCATACGACCTACTTTGCATTGCAGGAAATCTCGACCGATGAGGCGATCCTCCCCTACCGCGGCGGAACCGACTGGGGCGATAACGGTATCTATATCGCATTGCACGGGCACAATACCACCAGCACCGATCCCAACGTAAACAATACCTGGAACCAGCTGGTACAGTCTATTTCCCGGTGTATCACGGCAATCGAAGGCCTCAAAACCGCGACATCGCCCAATGCGGCACTTTACACCGCCGAAGCCCGCGGTATGCGCGCTTATTACAACATGGTTATGCTCGATTTGTTCGGCATTGCATTTGTGAAAGATGATCCGGGTACCACTTCGAAGATTATCCGTGGCGACGAGGCCGTCAAATACATCGAAAGCGAATTGCTGGCTATTGAACCGACCGTTCAGCCGAAGTCCGTGGTGGGCCCGGGCCGCCTGAACCAGGCAGCCGTTTGGAGCTTGCTCGCACGCCTGAATTTGAATGCCGCCGTGTACCGCAACATTTACGGTACCACATTTGATTTCAAAGCGGAGGACATGGACAAAGTAATCCAGTACACCGACAAGGTGATCAACTCGGGCCAGGCGAAACTTTCGGCCGATTACTTCGCGATTTTTGGAAACAACAACCATACAAACGAAGAGATCATCTTCGCGGTAGACCAGCGCGCCGAGCTGAACGGACATAACCGGATGGCCTACTTCTCGATTTCGGGCGACCAGTTCCCGTTGGCGGAATTCCCTGCGGCGAACGGTACCGACGGCCCCGGCATCACTTCCGATTTCTACCAGAGCTGGGTACAAGCCTATGGAGCTGTGGATCCCTCGCGTGACCCGCGTTTTTACCAGCAAAACATGTCGGTTTACACCAATGCAGCCGATACCTGCGTAGCCGACGCCGACTACAAGATCAACCGCGGTATCCTGAGAGGACAGCAATATGGTGCTCTTCGTGTAAATGGCGCATTCCTCCGCTGCCCGGACGGCAAGCTGAAAGTAGGAAAACTGAGCTACGTGACGCGTAACCGCGCCGATCTGCCCGTGAGCTTCTCGGAAATGATCGACTTCACTACTGCCGGAAGCAACTACAACACCGGCTACCGCGTGGAGAAATACGAATTCAGCAGCAAGTCGAACACGGGCCGTAACCGTGGCGAGGCCGATATCGTGATCGCCCGTCTGGCGGACATTTACATGATGCGCGCCGAAGCGAAACTCCGCAAAAGCAACGATGCAGCCGGAGCCCTCGCCGACGTGAACCTGGTACGCGCGTCACGCACGAAGACGCTCGCACCTCCGGCATTGACCAGCATCACCCTCGACCTCCTGTTCCGCGAACGCGGTTTCGAATTCTACTGGGAAATGCTCCGCCGCCCGGACATGATCCGTTTCGGCAAATACGAAGGTCTATGGACTGAAAAAACCAACACCGACGTGAAGAAACGCATCTTCCCGATCCCGCAAACGGCTATCGACGGCGCGTCGAATTTGCCGGGGTATTTGAAGCAGAATGATGGGTATTGACATTTTGAGTAAATAAAGAAAAGCCGGTCGGAGAAATGTCTCCTACCGGCTTTTAAGTTTAGGTTTAAGCCAGAGTTACTATTCCAAGGGCTCTGCGACCTCTGCACTCCCAGTCGTTTCTTTTACTGGATTATTTTCGTAACTATTTACAAATGTTCGTCTAACCCGCTCGGATTTATGCATATACGGGATCCATATCGCAGCAAAAATGACATTCCTGATAATTGAAACCACTGAGGGCCAGATAGTAACATCCGGATTATCAGATAATGTGTACGAAACTGCCGTATCAAAAGTTGAGCCTACAACGGCAAGTCCAAGAAAAAAGATGTAAAGGCCCGGAAACGAGTCCCGCTTTTTGAAAAAAAGAATCGCAAGCAATATTTCCAATCCGACCATAAATACATTGTAGCACACCTGAAAGATCATGAATCCCCGGTAATACCATTCGAGCCAAAACCCTTTTGACTCATATGCATTCCAGTGATCGTTTAGCAGATGACTATCCCCGAGAAGACCCAACAAAATAAAAGAATTCACCACCGGCTGTAATACCATGATCATGCCTATAAAAACCAGCCAGCTCCCAATATGGATTGCCGGTTCATGATACGATCCCGCACCTGGCGAGAATTGGTAAAGGCGTATTAGACTCATGAACGAAGCCACAATGGCCACCAGGAAAACAACAATCATGGTATCATTAACATCCGATGGCTTCATATTCCCGGTTTGTGGGGCGTAAAGCTGGTATTCTAGACTTCCAGCAAGCTTATCCATATCCGCCTTGAATTGTTTGGTTTGTGCGAGCGGGAGATGGTCTAGCAGGTTTTTGTAATGATACGTCAAACGCCAAATGTTTTGTTCACGCAAATACTTCGACTCGAATTCGATGATATATGCTTCTCGTTTGATTTCCCATTTATCCCTCGTAATACTAAATGTACTTGGCAAATGCAGATTGATCGTGTACCTGCGATCAAACGGGAATTTCAGGTAGAGCGGATCCTTTCGTGGGCGCCCGGGCAGAAAAGTCAGCTCTCCATACAATGTTTTTCCGAAGATGTCGAAGAAATATTTACTCCTCGTACTATCCAACTGCCAGGGATTTTTTAGTGAATAGCGCTCTATTAGCGAAAAATTGTTCCCCTCCCGGTGGTCATAGTATTCCAGCGTATCCGCAAAATCGACCTCTGAGTATTTAAATACATCTTTGTAAAAATTGAGGTAATCTTCTTCGAGTTGAGAAATATCACTTTCCTGAAATTCCGTCCGAAAATCGTCGGCTTCCGCGTCGTGATAAACCGTCTTGACTTCCAGCCTGCCCTGGGCGACTGTATCGCCCGTGGTGGGAAGATAAATATCCTCTACAATATCGACCGTACCATACTTAAACCTGCGGATCTCCGTCGGCGCAGACTGGCCGTTGGCAAGAATCAATCCCTTGCCATATGGTGGGCATAGCATCTGGGATGCTATCCCGCCTTGCAATGAGATGGTCGCGTCTACGAACGTGTAAACATCCTCGTCTTTAGTTGGCTTCTCCACCATTTTCACGCGGGCGATCACGTGGTTGAAATCGGAAGGAGAAGGCAGGTAATCTGACAAATGCGAGCGCTTGTAGGTATCCACCAGCACCGGGTCGCATTCAATCCCATTCGAACGCAAAATGGCGCATAGCAAGAAAGCCTTGTCCTTGCAGTCTCCATAACGCTGCGCGAACACTTCCTCCGGTGTATGCGGTTTGTGCGAGTTCTCACCGGTTTCCACGCCTAGGTACCGGATTTCATCTTGCACAAATCGGATTGCTTTTCCAATGAATTCCAGCCTGGTTGTACTTTCTGCTTTCCATTCATCCACTTTTTTCTTCAATGCACCGGTGGGGGCAGGTACCTGGTAAAAATTCAATCCCCAGTCTACCACTTCTTTCCAGCTCTTGAATTCCGTCACCTGCACAAATGGATCCTTGTTATACCAGCCTGGTACATTGTCGTCGTACGAATTGTTTTTTACATTGTTTACAGTCCATTCGTAAATGGTGTTCCCACCTTCATTCCGGGTGGCTCTTACCGGCGGCTTATTAAAGTCCTTAAAAGACAACGTGCGCCCGGCGGGTGCGAGAATGGCCGTATGAATGTGGGAAATGTAGTCGTAAGCGTCAAAATAGAGATAGGCCGAATATTTGTTCTTAAAAACCGGGTTCCAACCAGTGCGCGAGTACGACACATCTATTCGGTCGCCTTTCCGAATGTCTTTCAACACGAGCGTCGCCGAGTATTCGCCATTGTAAATAAATCGCTGGCGCTCCTCCTCGACAGGCAGCATTTTAAAATCTTGCAAGTTGAGGCGCGACAAGCGTTGCCCACCCCTCCACACCGTTACTTCATGGAAATCGATACGTTCATACGCCGGGTTGATCCTGATCGAAACCTCGGAACCATTCTGTATCCCGCTTTCAGAGACGATTTGCCTCACAAAACGGTGATATGAACTTTGGGCTCCTAAATTGACCTGTTTGTCAAGGAAGCTGGTGTAATATCCTCCCGAAAAATCCTTGGCCCCGGCCGCCTTCCCACCCGGCGTTACCGGAACGACCCACGAAGGAACTGGTTTGATACCAATGGAAGGAGCTGCCCGGAGTTCGCCGACGCACGTAGCAAGCACACACAATACGGACAGGAAGAGTCGGATTGGACGGAAAGTGAAAGTCAAGTTAATAAATCAGATAGAAGAGTTACAGATCGACTAAGCTATTCATATTTTCTCAAAGTATCTGGCAGCTACAACCTATTTATTTCACCAAACCAATCACCGATAAAGGGTCAAATCCGCAGCGACGATTCCCTGATTACCAGCTCGGAAGGCAACACGATGCTCTCAGGCGCAAAATCCCCCGAGCCATTCAACTGGTTGAGAAACAAACGCGAAGCTTCCATGCCGATCTTCCGGCCCGGGCGGTGGACGGTGGTGAGCGACGGAAAGGTGTAGGCGGAAATGGGTGAATTGTCGAACCCGACGAGCCCGATATCCTGGGGAATGCGTAGGCCTTTGTCTTTGGCCACGCGCATGGCGCCGATCGCCACCTGGTCGTTCACGCCGAAGATCGCGTCGGGCGGGGACGCGAGTTCCAGCAGCCGCTTGGTTGGAAGGATGGCGCTCTCGACATTAAAGTTGGTATTGAGAATAAGGTCTTCGCGGATGGGCATATTGTATTTTTTCAAACAATTGATATACCCTTTGAAACGCTGTTCGGAAACGGTGAGGCCGTTTGGTCCTTTCAAATGCGCGATCTGTTTATAACCTATTGAAATCAAATGCTCTACCGCGGCAAATGCCCCGTGATAATCGTCTACGGTGGCCCGGCTGGTTTCAAAATCTTCGTATTCGCGGTCGATGAAAATCAGCGGGGTTTTGCGCTGGATCACGCTTTCGAGATGCTCGTAGTAACCCGCGTCGTAGGTCTCCTGCGATACCGACAGGAATATCCCTTCCGTGCGGTTGGAAAGCAGTTTGGACAGCGATTCTTTTTCAAGCAGATAGCTCTCGTTGGTCACGCAGATATTGAGCGTGTAACCCATGGGCTGCAACACCGTGTGCAGGCCTTCGATCACCGCCGTTTCGTAATAATTGCTGATCGTCGGCACCACCACGCCAAGCGACGCGGTCTTCTTATTGAGCAGGCTCAGCGACACTTCATTACGCTGATAACCTACCTCTTTGGCATATTCCTGGATGTTTTTGCGGGTGTCTTCATTAATGGCCGGATGGTCGTTCAGCGCACGCGAAACGGTGGATGGAGAGCACCGGAAACGGCGTGCAATGTCTTTGATCGTAACAGGACGTGAGGAATTCATGAGTTGGAATAGGACAATTATTTCTTTGAAATTTTTTCAAACGTTTGCATTCAATATTAACATATTTACATTTTGTGTTTAATTTATACAACACTATCATTGTGCAAATGTAATGGATTTACCACAATGAGTAACCTGCTGATCAAGCCCCAAACACACGACAAGACCTATCATTCCCTCACCGCCGAACAGGCCGGATGGACGTACCTGAACTTCGAAGCTAAAATACTGGAAGCAGGCGAACAAATCGTGGGAGATACGGGCGAATATGAATATTGCTTTGCGCTGCTGGGCGGAAATTTCAAGGTAGAAGCCGCCGGGCAGGTGTGGGAAACGGGTAATGGCCGCAAGGACGTGTTCAGCGGGATCGGGCATGCGATGTACCTTTCGCGCCGCACACCGTTCGTGCTCACGGCCCAATCGCCCGGCACCGATATCGCGATCTGCAATGTGCTTTCCGACGAAGACCACCCGCCGCGGATGAAGCGTCCCGAAGAGGCGGCCATCGAATACCGCGGCGGCGACAATGCCAACCGCCAGATCAACAGCCTGCTCGAACCGGGCTTCGGCTGTCACAAGATCGTTTGCGTGGAAGTGTACACGCCCTCGGGCAACTGGAGCTCTTTCCCCGCGCACAAGCACGACGAGCGCAAGGTAGCCGAGGACGGCACTTTGCTCGAAGCGAACCTCGAGGAAATCTATTTCTACAAAATCGACAAACCGCAGGGCTACGCGATCCAGCAGGTTTATACCGAAGACCGCTCGCTCGACGAGATTATCCGCGTGAAAAACAATGAGGCTGTACTGGTTCCAAAAGGCTACCACCCGGTAGTGGCGGGCCATGGTTACAATGTGTATTACCTCAATTTTCTCGCCGGAAGCGATCAGTCGCTTGCCAACACATCCGACCCCGACCACGACTGGATTTACGGAAGCTGGAAGGGCGCCGATCCCAGATTACCGATCGTCACCGCCGAAATGAACGGATAGACGCTTCAAATAACCACCAACATGCGCAAATACGATCTTCTTACCCTTGGCCGCTCGTCCATTGACCTCTACTCGGCCAACGTGGGCAGCCCTTTTGAAAAAATCGAGGCATTCAATGCATTTGTGGGCGGCTGTCCGCTCAATATCGCGACGGGAAGCCGCCGCCTGGGCCTGGAAACGGCCATTCTGACCGGTATCGGAAATGATCAGGTCGGGAATTTCATCAAGCATTTCCTCGACAACGAAGGCATTGTTACCGAATGGGTGCCTACCATCGAAGGTACACGCAGTTCGGCTGTGGTGCTGGGCATCGAACCGCCCGACCGTTTCCCGCTGGTGTACTACCGCGAAAACTGTGCGGATATCAACCTGAATATCGATCACGTATCCGCCATACCGTTCCAGGATTTCAAAGCCGCGGCATTCTCGGGCACGGCATTCAGCAAAGACCCTAGCCGTACGGCGATGTTCTACGCATTGGAACTGGCGAAAAAGAATGGCGTCACCCGCTTGCTCGACATCGATTTCCGCGCCGACCAGTGGTTCGACCCGCGCGCATTCGGCGTAACCATCCGTGCAGCGCTGGGCAGTTTCAATATTGTAGTTGGAACCGAGGAGGAGATCCTGGCCACATTCCTGACCGACAAAGAGCAATTGCTGATCAAACACCAGCAGATATCCGCCCCGGAAATCCGCGGGAACATTGAAAATGCGATTAATGAAATCCTGAATTCCGGGGTGGAAACACTCGTCGTGAAGCGTGGTAAAGACGGCGCCTCCATTTTCCAACCCGGTAAGGAGGAAGTGAAAGTGCCCGGTTTCCCGGTAGAAGTACTGAATGTCCTCGGAGCAGGCGACGCGTTTTGTGCCGGCTTCTCGTTCGGTCTGCTGCGCGGCTGGGATTTGTACAAAAGTGTAAGAATGGGTAATGCGTGCGGAGCGATTATCGTGACGCGCGAAGGCTGCGCGAATTTCATGCCGGCCTACGATGAGGTAATGGAGTTTGTGAAAGGATACGGAGGATTATAAGTTTTAAAATACAAATGGAAAAATTACAGAATTACATCAACGGCCGCTGGGTCGACAGCCATTCCGAACATTACGTGGATGTGCTGAACCCTGCCACGCAGGAAGTATTGGCGCAGGTCCCATACGGAACGGCGCAGGACGTTGCCGATGCCGCCGCAGCTGCCCAGGAAGGTTTTCAGGAATGGAGAAATACGCCGGTTTCCAAACGGGTGCAATATTTGTTTAAACTAAAAACAATCCTCGAAGACAACGCCGACGACATTGCACGGACCATTACCCTGGAATCGGGGAAGACATTCATCGAGGCCAAAGCCGAAATGGTGCGCGCGATCGAGAACGTGGAAAATGCCTGCGGTATGCCGACGCTGATCCAGGGCGAATTTTCGGAAGATATTGCCAAGGGGATCGACGAATATATGATCCGCCAGCCGCTGGGCCCGTGTGCATGTATCGCGCCGTTCAACTTCCCGGGTATGATCACGTTCTGGTTCCTCCCCTACGCACTCGCTTGCGGGAACAGCTACATCATCAAGCCATCTGAGAAAGTGCCGTTGACGATGACCAAGATTGTCGGTCTGATGGAAAAACTGGACCTTCCCAAAGGCGTGCTGAACCTCGTGCAGGGCGCGCGAGAGACCGTGGACGCCCTTCTCGAACACCCGGTGATCAAAGGCATCAGCTTCGTGGGCTCATCCAATGTGGCCCGTTATGTGTATGCCAAAGGTTCGGCCAATGGTAAACGCGTGCAGGCACAGGGCGGTGCTAAAAACCCGGTAATCGTGCTTCCGGATGCGGATATCGACATGACATCGCAGATCGTGATCGACAGCGTTTACGGTTGCGCCGGTCAGCGATGCCTGGCTGCTTCGACGATCATCACCGTGGGCGAGCACAAGGACATTACCGAAAGCCTCGTGGAGTCGGCCAGAAGCCGTAAGACCGGCTTTGGATTGGATTCGGATGTATTAATGGGGCCTGTCATCACCGCGGAAAGCAAAAGCCGCGTACAAAGCCTCATCGACAAAGGTTTGCACGAAGGAGGCCGCCTGCTAGTGGACGGACGCAATACGAAAATCGATGGCTACGAAAACGGGAACTTCATTGCCCCTACCATTATCGAGGACATTCCGCTGGATGGCGAGCTCGCCGCGACCGAGATTTTCGGGCCGGTACTGAGCCTCGTACATATCAATACGATCGACGAGGCGATCCGCTTTATCAACTCCGGAAAATACGGCAACATGGCTTGCATTTTCACCAGCAGCGGTTTGAATGCACGCCGTTTCCGTCACGAAGCCGAAGCCGGCAATATTGGTATCAACATCGGCGTGGCCGCTCCGGTGGCGCAGTTCCCATTCTCGGGCTGGAAAGACAGTTTCTACGGCGATCTCCACGGACAAGGCAAGCACGCGGTAGAGTTTTTCACCCAAACCAAAGTGGTGATCGAACGCTGGCTGAAAGAATGGAACAGAAAATTTTAAAAAGACAACTCGCTCGCAATACCGAAAGATGACAAAAAAACTCAAAACCGGTGTGATCGGACTGGGCCGGATTGGCCAGATCCACCTCGCCAACCTGGTGCACCATATGCCCGACGCGGAAGTGATCATCGCTTCCGACCTCTCGCCTGCTGCACACGCATTCGCCCGCGACCTGGGTGTTCCCGAAGTCGTTACAGACGCCTACGATGTGATTAACCACCCCGACGTGGAAGCGGTGATCATTTGCTCACCTACGCCTTTTCACGTACCCTACACCGTGGCGGCTGCGGAAAGAGGGAAACATGTTTTTTGCGAAAAACCCCTCGACGTGACGCTGGAAGCCATCCAGGCCGCCGAAAAAGCGGTTTCGGACAATAATGTGAAGCTGATGCTCGGCTTCAACCGCCGTTTCGACGCCAACTTCAACAATGTGAGGCACCTCGTGGCAAGCGAGAAGATCGGCGAGCCGCATATCCTGCGCATCACCAGCCGCGATCCAGCACCGCCGCCAGTGGAATACCTGAAAGTTTCGGGCGGGATCTTCCTCGATATGTCTATCCACGATTTCGATATGGCACGCTACATCGTCGGAAGCGAGGTAAAAGAGGTATTCGTGAAGGGCGACGCGCTCATTCACCCCGAGATCAAGGAATTCGGCGATATCGACACCGCGGTAATCGTACTGACCTTCGAAAACGGCGCGATCGGCGTCATCGACAATAGCCGCAAGGCCGTTTACGGTTACGACCAGCGCCTGGAAATCTTCGGCTCGAAAGGCATGGCGAAGGCGGAGAACAATACGACCGATACACTCATTCATTTCGACAGCAATGGCGGCCACAGCTCGCTGCCGCTGCATTTCTTCCTGGAAAGATATGAAACGGCCTACCGTGTGTGCCTCAAATCGTTCATCGATTGCGTGTTGAAAGACACTCCTTCGCCAGTAGACGCGCACGACGGCCTGATGGCAACTGCTATCGGTATCGCGGCCATGAAGTCGCTGACCGAAGGCAGGAGCGTGAAGCTGGACGAGGTGCTGCAATATGCGGCGGCGGTTCAGGAATAGTCAGGTGTAGTCAAGAGTGGTCAGGTATTGTCATTTGTTGTCAGGAATGGTCAAGTATTGTCATTTGTAGTCAGGTATTGTGTAAAATGTATAAGTTTGGCTCACAAGGCACCATTCATAACAAACCTAATTAGTATTAACACAAGCAATCAAACCAAAGTATTCACGGCATTTGACAATACTTGACCATAAATGACAACACCTGACCAACACTCTACAATACCTGACTATAAATGACAACACCTGACCAACGCTCTACAATACCTGACCATAAATGACAACACCTGACCAACACCGACTCCTGACAACCATTACCGTAACGTTTAATCAACTAACCCTTTCATAAGCATGTCCACTACCGGTCTGCAATCGCTGGATTACATAGTATTTTTCATCTATCTGATAGGCGTTTCCGCTTACGGTTACTGGATTTATAAAAAGAAGAGCTCGAAAGAGGTTAGCTCTACCGACTACTTCCTCGCGGAGGGTTCGCTGACGTTCTGGGCGATTGGTGCTTCTATCATTGCCTCCAATATTTCGGCGGAGCACTTTATCGGAATGTCGGGATCGGGATTTGCCATAGGCCTGGCCATTTCTTCGTACGAATGGATGGCCGCGGCCTCGCTGATCGTCGTGGCGTTGTTTATCCTGCCGGTGTATCTCAAAAACAAGATTTACACCATGCCGCAATTCCTGCGGGAAAGGTATAATCCCACGGTAGCGACGATCATGGCCGTTTTCTGGCTTCTGCTTTATGTATTTGTGAACCTGACGTCGATTCTGTACCTGGGCGCGCTCGCACTGGAAGTAACGGCGGGGATTAATTTTCAATACGCGATCATAGGGCTGGGACTTTTCGCTGTCGTGATCACAATCGGCGGGATGAAGGTAATCGGTTATACGGATGTCGTGCAGGTTATCGTACTGGTACTCGGAGGCTTGGCCACTACTTACCTTGCATTGGACCTGGTTTCACAGCATTTCAACAGACCGGGCCTTTTCAATGCGCTGGGTTTGCTCCGTGAACAAGCCGACTCGCATTTCCATATGATCCTGCCGAAGGATAATCCCTTCTATAAGGACCTTCCCGGCCTGACGGTGATTCTCGGTGCGATGTGGATCAACAACCTCGCTTATTTCGGCTGTAACCAGTACATTATCCAACGCAGCCTCGGCGCCAACCTGCCCACCGCACGGAAAGGTATTCTTTTCGCTGCATTGCTCAAATTGCTCATCCCGATCATCGTCGTTATCCCGGGCATTGCCGCATTTGTTTTGTATCAGAACGGCATGTTCCAGCAGGAAATGCTTGATGGCAATGTGGTAAAACCTGACCACGCCTACCCTGTTTTGCTCAACTTGCTGCCTGCCGGATTGAAAGGAATGGCTTTCGCCGCGCTTACCGCCGCCATTGTGGCGTCGCTGGCCGGTAAGGCAAACAGTATCTCAACGATATTTACATTAGACATTTACAAACAGTACATCGCTCCGCATGCTACCGAGCGCCAGCTGGTGCGCGTAGGACGCTACACGATCTACGTCGCGATGGGCATCGGCGTCCTTATTGCACCGCAGTTGAGGGTGCTCGATCAGGCCTACCAGTTTATTCAGGAATACAGCAGCTTCATTACACCGGGCGTGTTTGCCATATTCATCCTCGGCATGTTCTGGAAACGGACTACATCGGCCGCTGCGTTGACAGCCGCATTGCTGACGATCCCGCTGTCGACATGGGGTAAGTTCGAATACCCGGAAGTTCCTTTTCTGGATCGTATGGGCTACATATTCCTGATTCTCTGCGCCGTGATCATCGCCGTTTCGCTGGCTGATCCGAAAAGCAAAAACAATCCGAAAGGCCTGCAAATCGAGGCTTCGATGTTCCAGCCCGGCAGGAGTTTTGTGATAGGTTCGGTGCTGATATGCGGTGTGCTGGCAGCTTTATACACGATTTTCTGGTAACCAATCCAATGCTACTAACAACTCGCCAACTCTTTGAAAAGTGCTATGGCCGCTACGCGATACCGGCCGTGAATGTGTTTTTCATGGAAGAAATCCATGGCCTTTTCGCTGCGGCACAAGAGGCGAATGCGCCTTTCATCGTACAAACAACGCCCTTCGCACGCGACTACGCGAATGCGGATATGCTCCTGTCCATGATCGGTGCGGCCGCACGCATCTACCCGAACGTCACGTACGCGATCCACATGGATCACGGCTATGAGGCGCACATTTTTGACGCCATCGACAAGGGCGGTTACACTTCCGTCATGATCGATGCTTCGCACGACAGTTTTGAAGAAAACGTGGCCCGTACCAAAGCTGTGGTAACTGCCGCACATGCCAAAGGCATCAGTGTGGAGGCCGAGCTGGGCGTGCTGGCCGGCGTGGAAGACGACCTGACCGTCGATGCGGCACATTCGTTTTATACGAACCCGCAACAGGTCGAGGATTTTGTAAAGGCCACCGATTGCGACAGCCTGGCAATTGCCGTAGGGACCAGCCACGGTGCCTATAAGTTTTCAGGCGGCCAGGGTTTGCAGTTCCATATTCTGGAAGAAATCCAAAAGCGCCTGCCGGGCCTCCCGCTAGTCTTGCACGGCGGCTCGAATGTGGTTCCGGAAGTAATCGAACGCATTAATGCAGCCGGCGGTCAATTGAAAACCGACGCCAAGGGTGTACAGGAAGAGGAAGTAAGAAAGGCCATTCCACTGGGAATCTGCAAGATCAATATCGCAACCGATACCCGCCTGCTCTGGACGATGGTGAACCGGGAGTTTTTCCGGGACCGCCCCGACGAGTTCGCCCCGACTACCCCGGGGAAGATTTTTATGGAAGAGTACAAAAAGTTTATGCTGAAAAAATTCGGTCTGTTCGGTTGCGCGGGCAAAGCGGGCGATTTCAGCGACATCATCAGCTGACTCTGTTTCGAACAGTAAATATTCAAAGACATGACCAGACGACTTACGGTGGCACAGGCTACCATCATGTTTCTAAAAAACCAGTACATCGAACGCGACGGTATCGAGGAGCCCTATTTCGGCGGCTGTTTCGGTATTTTCGGACACGGCAACGTGGCCGGACTTGGCCAGGCTTTGCAGGAGAATCCCGATTTCCGCTACTACCAATGCCGCAACGAGCAATCGATGGTGCATACGGCCGTTGCTTACGCGAAGGTCAAAAACCGGCTGGGCGCATTCGTGTGTACGACGTCGATCGGCCCGGGAGCTACCAATATGATCACCGGCGCCGCCTTGGCGACCATTAACAGGTTACCGGTACTGCTCCTGCCGGGCGATATCTTCGCCACCCGCGAGCCTAACCCGGTTCTGCAACAGCTCGAAAGCGCTGCTTCGCAGGATATTTCGGTCAATGATTGTTTCAAGCCGGTGTCTAAATACTGGGACCGCATCAATCGGCCGGAACAGCTTATTTACTCCCTGCCCGAAGTGATGCGCGTGCTTACCTCGCAGGCCGAAATGGGCTGCGTGACGCTCTCGATGCCGCAGGACGTGCAGACGCACGCTTACGATTTCCCGGAATCATTGTTCCAGAAACGCGTGTGGCACATCGGCCGACCGCGACCTGACCTGGTGACCCTGCAAAAGGCCACCGAATGGATCAAATCCGCAAAAAAACCGGTAATCGTTGCCGGTGGTGGGGCCATTTACAGCGGCGCAACCGAAGCGCTTCATCAGTTTGCCCTAAAAACCGGAATACCCGTCGGCGAAACTTTTGCCGGAAAAGGAGCGGTGCGTTACGATGCACCGTACAGCATTGGTGGCTTGGGTGCTACCGGTACTAAATATGCGATCGACGTCGCCAACCAGGCCGATCTGGTAATCGGTATCGGCACGCGTTACAGCGATTTTACCACGGCTTCCAAATCGATATTCAAAAATCCGGATGTCCGTTTTGTCAATATCAATATCAGCGAATTCGATGCTTTCAAACACGCGGCATTGCCGGTAATCGGTGACGCCAAGGCGGCACTGGAAGAACTGGCCGGGCTTTTGGGCAACCATGAAGTAGCCGGGGAGTACCGCGGGCACATTGCCCACATCAACAAGGCGTGGGACGACGAGGTAACGCAAATCTACGCCGAAGGCAACAGCACCGTTCCGCCGATCGATCAGGCGATTGTAATCGGCACGCTGAACAGCTTTATGGACGACCGCGATGTGATGATCAATGCCTCCGGCAGTGCCCCGGGCGATCTGCACAAACTCTGGCGCGCCACCGACCCTAAAAACTTCCACCTCGAATACGGCTTCTCCTGCATGGGCTACGAGATCGCGGCCGGCCTGGGCGCAAAAATGGCCGATCCTTCGCGTGAAGTATACGTGCTCTGCGGCGACGGCGGCTACCTGATGAACAACCACGAGATCGTGACGGCCATTCAGGAAGGGGTACGCTTCACAATCCTGCTTTTGAACAACAACGGCTACGCAAGTATCGGAGGCTTGTCCGAGAGTATTGGCAGTGAGCGCTTTGGAACGATGTACAAATACCGCGAGAACGAAACCGGCCAGCTGTCGGGTGGATTCCTTCCGGTAGACCTTGCCAAAAACGCCGAAAGCCTCGGTGCCAACGTGATCCGTGCTACCGACAGGCAATCGCTCGAAAATGCACTGGCACAAGCTAAAACCGCCGACCGTACCACCGTCATTTACATCGAAACCAGCCTCTACCGCACCGTGAAAGGCTATCACGCATGGTGGGAAGTGCCTGTGGCGGAAGTATCGACGTCGGCATCGGTACAGAAGGCATTTGAAACTTATCGCGAGAACAAAAAAACGCAACGTATCTTTTTATAAAGGAGGAAGGAGGAAAGGGAAGAAGGAGAAAGGGAAGACGATTGAATCTCAATCCTGCCCCCTCCTTCCGCCCCTTCCTCCCTTTTTCCCTTTTCTCCCCTTAACTATGAATTTCGAAAACATCCAACTGGGCGTTGCTCCGATCAACTGGACCAACGACGATATGCCGGAGCTCGGCGGCGAGAATACATTTGAGCAATGCGTGAGCGAAATGGCGCTGGCCGGATTTACAGGCTGCGAAGTGGGCAACAAGTTTCCCCGCGACACCAATGTGCTGAAAAAAGCATTGGGGCTTCGCGGCTTGCAAATATGCAACCAATGGAACAGCTACGAGCTGACAACCAAGTCCTTCGCCGAAAACCGTGAGAATTTCACCAAACTGCTCGATTTCCTCGAAACGATGGGCGCAAAAGTCATCGGCGGCGGCGAAACCGGAAACAGCTGCCAGGGACAGATGAATGTGCCGGTATTTGAAGGTAAAGGCATGCTGAATACGCGCGAAGATTGGGACAACTTCACCTATGGCCTCGACGAGCTAGGCAAGATCGCCCGCGACCGTGGCATGAAACTCGCGTTTCACCACCATATGGGTACCTGCATTCAAACCGTGGAGGAAACGGATCGGCTGCTCAACGAAACCAACCCCGACTATGTGTTCCTCAACTACGATTGCGGGCATTTCCATTTCGCGGGCGAAAACCCTGTGGCTGCATTGAGCAAATACATCGGCCGCACCGCCCACATACACCTGAAAGACGTACGCCCGAACGTGCTTCAACGCGTACACGACGAGCGCCTGAGCTTCCTCACAGCCGTCAAAAACGGCGTATTCACAGTCCCGGGCGATCCCGAAGGCTGCATTGACTTCCCGTCGCTCTTCGATATCATCAAAAAAAGCGACTATGCCGGCTGGATCGTCCTCGAAGCCGAACAAGACCCGGCCAAAGCAAACCCGCTGGAATACGCGATCATCGCCAGGAATTTTTTCAGGGGGTTGACAGGGATTTAAGCACTCATTCCTTCATAAATCGCCACTGGTTCAGGACGTAGCTTTTGTTTTAAAAGCCTCTGAACGAGTGGCGATAATTTTGTCAATTCCCTGTACGTATTATTTTTCGCCGTAAGGATGAACACGGCAATTGAAAATCGGGAGAAGTTCTGTTGAAAGCGAATATTCTTGTCAAATGTGAGCAGAACGCGAAAACCAGTACTCGATGCCTTTGATAGCAACGCGGAATCCCGTAATCCATTCCAACCCATTTCCCGCACGGTAAAAACCGAGTGTTCTGGAAAATCCTCCTTCAATCTCCCGGGCAAATTTTCATCCAGTAACAGCTTCATACAACTGTTCGATGTGCTTCGATGACAGTAGCTTATTGGCTGCTTCGAGTAACGCTACCGCTTGATCTCTCGTAACAGACGGGAAGTCATCCAGAAATTCATCGAGCGAAACACCTGCTTCCAGGTGGTCAAAGAGCGAATCGATAGGCACCCTGGTTCCGCTGAAAACCGGCTGCCCGCTCAATATCTCCGGGTCGATCGTAACTATATCATGAATCCCCATACTCTTTTTACGCTCCATCTCTGAAAAGGTAACGGCTTTGTAGTAACAAATTAGTGAAATTTTCGAACTAAGCACTGGCTTTATCGCCACATTTCCCCTCCCCGCTACGTAACAGCAGTATATTACCGATTAACCCCGATTACACTACGGCCTATGAAATCAGTTTACGCATTACTTTAAACTGAACACTATGTTAAATCTCAAACAATTACATCTTCTCTATGTCCTGATCTTTGCGTTGGCGGTGGTGGGTTGTAAGGATAAGGATGTCGACCCGGCCGTCGGAACCATCGATTCTACCACTACGGCGGATTATCCGGAAATAAATAACTGGTTGTATGATGTCATGGACGATGCTTATTTCTGGTACAAAAACCTGCCTACCGAAAGCTCTCTGGATAACACCATAAATCCCGACGATTATTTTGAAAAACTGGTCTACCAGCGCACGACCGTCGACCGGTTTTCAATGGTTACCGACGATATCGATGCTTTGCAGAACGAGTTCAACGGCATCAGCAAAATTTTCGGGATCAGTTATTCGCTGTCTTACATCGACAATGGCAAATCCAACATCGCCGCATTCCTGAATTACGTGGTCAAAGGGAGTCCTGCCGAAACGGCGGGCTTGAAACGCGGTGATATTCTTATGAAGGTGAATGGAACACCGCTTACATCCAGCAACTACACCTCGCTGCTGAGCAGCAATGAGACGGCCACATTTACATTAGGCGAAGTATCCGGTTCGAGCATCGTGGCAAGCAGCCAGACCGTCACGATGACCAAGGCTGAGATCAGTGAGGACCCGGTTCTTTTTTCAACGGTCATTTCCAAACCTACCTATGGCAAAACGATCGGCTACCTCGTTTACACGCAGTTCGTACCGGGTACCACGGCCGACGAATCGAAGTACGACAATGAGCTGCGCCAGGTATTTGCGGATTTCAAAAGTAAGGGAGTGAATGAACTCGTTCTTGATTTACGCTTCAATCCGGGAGGATACATCAGTTCCGCCGAGACGCTTGCGTCGCTGATCGGGACAGGCGTTTCGAGCTCCAAAATCTTTTACAAGGAGCAGTGGAATGATAAATACACCGCCTACTGGCAGAAAACGCAGGGCGCCGACGCATTGAACTACACTTTCCTGAATGAGGCAAGCAACGTAGGCAGCAGTTTGAACCGCGTATTCGTGCTGACGTCCAATGGTACGGCTTCGGCCAGCGAGCTGGTTATCAACGGCCTGAAACCCTACATGAGTGTCATCAAGATCGGGGAACATACGGCCGGCAAAAACCTGTTCGGATCGCTGATCAGCGACGATCAGGAGCGGTGGAAATGGGGCGCCTATATTATGCTCGGGCAAACGGCAAACGCCAACGGCGAGTCGGATTACGGCACCGTGAACGGCATGACGCCGGATTACGAAGTGGAAGACTCTACCGTGCCTTACCTGCCTTTCGGCGATGAAAATGAAACATTGCTCCGCAAAGCACTCGACATTATGGGAATTCCGGCCCCGGACGGCCAACGTCTGGCGGCTACGAAGAGCGTCGATAGTTTCCGCAAAATGCTTCATGATGACCTCAAAACGAAGGATAACCTCATGATCCGTCGCGGAAACGTACGAGCAATCCCTCAGTAAACTCTCACATACATATTGTTCTCTCGACCGGGCCTGCACTTGCGGGCCCGGTCCGTTTTGTGCCCGCTGCATCAAAAAACCGTCGGACTGGCATCGTTTTAGTTGTATTTACAGTAATTTTGAATCCCAATTTTTACTCACGTTCGGTATGCAGGTAACGATATGAAGTTGAGCGCTTTACATATCCTCATTTTTTTCTGCTCTTTCCTGCCTTTTGCCCAGGCGCAAACCGGCAAAAACACCTATCGTTTTAAGGGCGAGTTTACCGTGGCGCAACCGGAATGCGGCCCGGACCTCGTGCCCCAAAAAGCGGCAGGCTCGTGTAGCGCCGGAAATTCTCATGGCGGTTTTATCGGAGAGGTCCTTCCCTGTGGCGAACGGCGGTCCGTATATCACAATAACATGAACTGGGGCTTGATGTACCCCAACACGGACGGCCTCGTTTCCGAATCCTACACCATTCAGATTTACCTGAAAGTGACCAACTGGGGCCAAACCCGCGCCAGAATCATCGATTTTTCGAATGGTGCACGTGACGAGGGAATTTATTTCAAAAGCGCTCCCGGAAGTCCGGAGCGCTGCCTGGATTTTTCTCCAAGCGGCATTATAGGAGAATGCCCTTATTTTGATTCCTCCACTTACTATTTGCTGACTTTCACGCGCGACGGCGCCACAGGAAAGTTGGATATCTACGTTGGCAACAATTTGTTTGTGAGCTACATCGATGCGAATAAAAACTATGTAGGCAAAGCCGGTGTCCCGATTTACATCCTTCGAGATGATAGTGCGCAACCCTGCGAATCGGGGGAGGCCAATATCGCCTACCTGTCTTTTCGTAACGAATATTTTCCGCAGGCAGCTGTCAACAAATCAGCATCGGAAATCTGCTTTGAGGCCAGTATCGACGCTTATGCGGATTTTTCGATTTCTCCCAGCCCGGTTTGCGGCACTTCCAAAAACATAGTGGTAAAATACACCGGTTCCATTCCGGCACCGGGGACCGGCTATGATTTTAAATGGGGTTGGGACGGCGCACAGGTTGTTTCAGGCTCCGGAATGGGTCCGTATGTGCTTAACTGGCCAACGGGCGGCAAGAAGTACATCACACTTTCCATCACGAACCAGGCTTGCAACAATCCCCTTGAAAACGGCAAGCAGATTGTCATTAGTAGCCCGGTACTAACCGCGGAGGTCGCGTCGGGCAGCTGTGATACCGGTACAGATGGCACAATTACGTTGACTGCCGCGGATGGTATTTCGCCCTACCAATATTCCATCGATTCGGTCAATTTTCAGGCGTCCAACATATTTCACGCGCCGGCGGGCCATTACAGGATATTTGTCAAAGACGATAACGGCTGCACGGCCGCACAGAACGCCGATGTGAAATTCGCCAGCGATATTACCATCAGGACAATGCCGGACACGACCATTTGCACCGGGCAATCCGTCGCACTGGCCACTACGAGCAATGGCCAGTCGTTCTCATGGCAACCTCAAACCGGGTTGGATAATGCGGCGGTTTTAGAACCCGTCGCAACCCCCGAAAGTACCATGCAATATATCGTTACGGCGACCAAAGGTTTTTGCACGCAAACGGATACCGTACGCGTCACGGTGTCTCCGAAAATAGAGGTGAATGTGACTCCCGACGCTGTGATCGAGTACAATGTTCCTTTTCAACTCAATGCAACGTCTCCGCAGATTCGCAACTACGCAGCTGCCACGTTCCTCTGGTCGCCAGCCACCGGGCTGAACGACGCCAATATCCAGGGGCCTGTCGCTGTTTTGCGGGAAAACCAAACTTACACGGTGGATGTCACTTCGGAACTGGGCTGTAAAGGTTCGGGACAGGTTAACCTGTCGATTATACGTCAGGAGAGCATTATCATTCCTACGGCATTCTCACCGAACGGCGACGGACAAAACGAGGTGTTGGTGCCGGTCGTGAACGATATCGAATCGATCCGCTATTTCCGCATTTACAACCGCTGGGGACAAGTGGTATTCTCCACCAATCAGCTCAACACCGGCTGGGATGGCTCATTCAAGGGCTCGGCAGCCATTTCGGGTACTTATGTGTGGGAAATCGAAGGTGTTTCGACGAAGGGGAAAGTAATCAGCAAGAAGGGGGCCGTAATGTTGTTGCAGTAATGCAATGGTCGATGGTCCATCGTCTATGGTCAGTTTGCATCAATGACCATACGCCGCGGACCATCGACCATTCCGTTAGCGGCTTATCCAGCTAAACTCATACGCCAGATCCGGAATGCGGGTCCGGTCGGCGATTCTTCTGAGGCGTGCGGGAAGTGCCATGAGATAATCTCTTGCTTTTTCTGCTTTTTCGTTGATATCGCGTACAGAGCCTATATTCCATTCATTGAGCAGGTCTTCCAGAATATCGATATAATCGAATGTCGTGTAGACGCCCAAACGCTGCGCGGCATCGGAGAAGTGGGAGAACGTTTCACCCATTTTCACACCGGTCTCCCGCATGAAATGCGCCGGCATCACGATCTTTTTTTTCATCATATCTTCCAAAGCCAGTACCAGCTCCGACGGATCGACTTCCAATATCCGGGTTACGAACGTTTTGTATGCCTTCGCGTGACGCATTTCGTCGGAAGCGATCACACCGCATATTTTCGATAAATGCGGGTTGCCGAATTTCTTCGCGAGCGTGGCCGTGCGGCGGTGCGAGACGTTGGTGGCAAGCTCCTGGAATGAGGTATAAATGAAGTTCCGGTAAGGATCACGGTCGGTGCCGATATCGAAACCGTCCGCAATGAGGTATTGGGTCGAAACCTCCATCGCACGCATATTTACGCGGCCCGAGAGGTAGAGATATTTGTTGAGCAGGTCACCGTGGCGGTTTTCTTCGGCTGTCCAGGCACGTACCCACTTCACCCAGCCGGATTCCGGCTCGTCGACCTGGTTGACACCGATCACGTCCACCAGCCAGGATTCGTACGTAGGCAATGCCTCTTCCGTAATTGTGTCCCCGATCAGCACGGCAATGTAGTCATAAGGCAAATCGCGGCAACTTTCCTGCAAAAGCTTCACTTCATGCAAAAAATTCTCCCGCGTTGCATCCGGCAGAAAGTCAGCTGGTTGCCAGTTTTCCTCAATGGGTTTCAGGTACTCTCCAATCAGTCCGTCGAGGTCTTTGCCTATATGTTTCATTACTTCAAGCCTTTCGGCTGAAAGCGTAATATCCATTGGTATTTCGATTTAAACACTATTGACTATTTTACAAATAACGTGAATTATACGTAAGTTTTGAATGACAATTGTCATTTCGCGTTTTAGAATTTGGAGTAACCAAAACAGATTTAGACTATTTTTGCAGAAAAAATAAGAATGAAAAAAATCCTCGATTACGTTCTGAGTGCCCTCTACCTGATCCATTTCGGCCTTACCCTATTAGTTTTCCATGTTATACAGGTCGTCGCATTCAACGTCTTCGGCAAAAAGGCGCACAAAACATCGGTCGATTGGCTTAATTTCTCCCTCACATTCGGGCTCTATCTGACCGGCGCGCGTATCACACTCAAAAACCTTGCCCAGCTGCCCGACAACCGGCCGCTTATATTTGTAGCCAACCACCAGAGCAGCTACGACATCTCTCCTATTTACTGGTACATGCGGAAATACAGCCCCCGGTTTGTGTCCAAGATAGAACTCGCAAAGGGTGTACCGAGCATTTCCTATAACCTGCGCAAGAGCGGAGCGGCGCTTATCAACCGCAAAGACGGCAAACAGGCTATTATGGAAATCGCACGCCTCGGCAAGTTGATCCATGACCAAAAGGCTTCGGCGATTATTTTCCCGGAAGGCACCCGCACGGCCAGCGGCGATATGAAACAGTTCCAGTCGGGCGGGGTAGCCACTTTGCTCAAACGCGCCCCGGACGCGCTCATCGTTCCCGTGGCAATCAATGGCACCGGCGCCATGAACCCCAAAGGCATTTTCCCCCTGAAATCATTCTGTACTTTGAGCTTCACCGTACTACCGGGTATTGAACCCGCCGGGAAGAAAGTAGAAGAAGTACTGGCTGAAACACAGGAAGAGATCAGAAAGCTGATCGGCTCCGCAACGGCAGTTGTCGGATCCTGACTTCTTATGGCCATTGGCATTCAAGGCCTTATATTGGCTTAACAATCGTTAACAATCCCCTTTTAAACCTCTGCGGCGGGCGGCCCTCTAACCCACAAACATTAAAACTTTTGGGTTATGAAAAAGATACTTTTTGCCGCAGTGGTTCTCGCATTAGGATTCACCAATGCTTCCGCCCAATATGGTCCCCGTTACGATCGCGACGACTACCGTGACGGCTACCACGACGGTGCCAACCGTGAAAGAATGTCTGACATTAACAGACTTCAAAGAGAAGCACGACAAAATATAGCCAATGGTGTACAATGGGGCACGCTCACTTCCCGTGAAGCGAACATGCTGATGAACCGCTATGAAAACATCGAAGACAAGGAACGGCATTTCGCCCGTCACGGCCGATTGTCGAACCGTGAGGAAAGAATTCTCCGCAACGACCTGCACGAACTGATGTCGGATACGCGCCGTCTCAGCCGCGACCGCGACCGCTGGTCACGCGATGGCCGCCACAGAGGCAGATACTAAGATTTTAAAGGTTATAGTTGAAGGTTTAGGGTAATGCAAAAAGCACCGGGACGTTGGCCCGGTGCTTTTTTATTCGTTTTTGAAATATCTGACCAGCTTGACGTGCGACTTTTCAAAGCCTTCGCGCTGGTAGAACCTGTGCGCCTGTTCACGCGTAGCACGCGAAGTGACTTCCATCTGAATAGCCCCCTCCCCTTTTGCGAACGCCGTCACATGCTCCATCAATGCCCTCCCGACCTGCTGCGACCGGTACTCGGGCTCCACATACATTTCCTGGATCTCCGAAACCAACGCCGCGTGATGCAGCAGCGGCTGAATATGGCAGCTCACCATTCCGACGGCTTTCCCGTTCTGTTCAGCGAGGAAATAATGGATATTCGAACTTGCGATGTTGCGATCAAAAGCCGCGTCGAATCCGGAGCGATCGAGGACCATGTTTTCGAGACCGCATATCATATCGTAAATGATCTCGCGGTCGGCGGCGGATGCGCGACGGATAGTAACTGGTGCGTGCACTTTGCTGACGGGTTGAGTTGAGCCTCACAAATTACGCCCGACGGCGCATAATGGCAAGAATGCAGGCTATTTCTCCGGCCATATCACCGGCCCGCGCGTGTTTTCTCCCCTGACTGTTTTTACAAATTCCTGCATTTCTTCTTGCGTGAGCTTTGCCAGGTCGACGCGGGAGCCGTCGCAACGATACACCTGACAAACGTTGCAGGACATGTAAACCATGGTGCAGTCGAAAACGATTTCACCGTTTATTTTCCCGACCGTGACCATGAGCATGTCGTCCTGTTTTTCCGTTTTTAAGGAATCTATTTTCGCTCTAAGCCAGGGGAGATTACGAACCGGATCTTTCACGCCGCATACGTCAAGCGTCGAGGAAACAGTACGGTCTTTACAGGAAAAAATGACGATCAGAAAAAGTAATAGCAGAAGGTTTTTCATGGGGCCAAAAATTGATCAGTGTTTTGAAAACGAGACACCACATTCATGAGAACAGTTGTAAAATCCAGCCTTTCATCCGATTAAGCCTAACGCAACATTTATATTATTTTAACAATCGGTTACAAAATTTGAATTACATTTGAAAAACACTTCAAATCTGTCGTTTATGAGGCGAATTATACTGGCATTTGCGCTGATCATTTCCTTTCAAAGCCACGGCCAAATTACATTCATCGACAGTAATACCTCCTGGAAGCAGCTTTCCCAGCAAGCGAAAGAACAAGACAAACTCATTTTTATACATTTCGAAAACAGCGAATGTGTTCAATGCAACGAGGTCGCCTCCCAGGGGTTCAGCAGCACCGAATTAAAAGAATTGTTTGACGATTTTGTTTCGATCCGCTGCAACGTAGCCAGTTCAAATGGCCGGAGCCTCGCACAGAAATTCGGCATTATGAGCTCTCTGTTATCGCTTTACGTGGACCCGGACGGCAATATCCTGCACGTGAACAATGGTTCGACAAGTAATTCCTATGTATATGAAAAAGGGGCAGAATTGGCCCTCAGCCGCAAAGGCCGGAAACAGCTCTCGGATTATGACAAGGAATATAAGAATGGCGAACGAGGCATCACCTTTCTAAAAGAATACATTATTAAAAAGCGGGAAGCCTCGATGGCGGTGGATGAGTTGCTTGATGAATATGTCGCATCGCTCCCTGCCGATTCGCTCAACAATTTTCAGACCGTTAAAGCAATCTATGAATTCGCTCCTTCCCTGGATTCGAAGGCTTATAAAACCGTTGTTACTCAAACACCACGGTTATTAATCGACAGCATTTATAATACTGCCCCGTTCAACGACCGTAAATTGTTGAATGACGGCATTATCGAAAATTCCATTCGAATTGCGGTACGAAACCGGGACGAAAATCTTGCCCGAACAGTCGCCGCATTTACCAGAGATTCACACGGCGGCGACCACTCGAAAGGAGAAACGGCGTATGCTAAAACCATTACCAGATATTACTACCAGATCAGGGACCGGCAGCGGTATTTTGAGCATGCCGTGAACTTGATGGAAAGTAAATATATGCCTCTGACCATCGATTCTCTGAATGCAATGGACGATGCGGCTTTCATGGCACAGCGAACTTTTATGGAGGTCAAACCTAAAAAACCGCAGCAGGGAATTATGGTAAGGTCGTTTGCGATAGCCCCGCCGTCGCAATTTATTGCCAAAGATCTCAACGAACACGCATATCATTTTTACGAGCTCACCAGCGATAAGGATTTGCTCGAAAAGGCCCTAGCCTGGTCTAAAAAATCGATGGAATTGTCCGACGACAAAGGCAAAAGAGCGCATGGTCCGTTCAAGCTGGGTGACCCGAATTTAATTGACACGTACGCACACATCCTTTACAAACTGGGCAGAAAAGACGAGGCCGTCGAATGGCAAACCAAAGCAGTGGAAGCGCAGAAAGTTTCCGGCATGGCCTACGAGTCTTTTGAAATACGCCTTAATAAAATGAAAACAGGCACATTGTAGAGGCTCATGTACCTGTTTTCACACTATACAAACGCACTTTCCCCCGTAATGGCCCTCCCGACGATCAGCGAATTGATTTCCTTCGTGCCTTCGTAGGAGTAGATGGCCTCGGCATCGGCGACGAATCGGGCGATGTCGTATTCGAGCAGTATGCCATTGCCGCCAAACAGCTCACGCGCATGGTCCACGATGGCGCGCATGCGTAGTGTGCAAAACACTTTTGCGAGTGAAGCATGCTCGTCGGCGAGGTCGCCTGCGTCCTGTAACTGGGATAGTCTGTATACCATTGTTTGCATCGCCGTGAGGTCGCCGAGCATTGTTACCAGCAGGTCTTGTACCAACTGAAACCCGGCTATCGGCCGCCCGAACTGCTTTCGTTCCATGGTGTATTTCAACGCCAGCTCGTACGCGCCGCGTCCGCACCCGACCGCCTGCCACGCTACCCCCGCCCGCGTCATACGCAGGACGTTGGCGGTATCTTTGAATGAGTTCGCATTTTGAAGCCGGTCGGCTTCCGCCACGCGGCAGTCTGTCAATGTGATCAATGCATTCTGCACGGTACGCAGCGCCATTTTATCCTCCATTTTCTCGGCTTTAAAACCGGGATTGTTCTTCCTTACGATAAATCCTTTTACCTGGTTGTCGTCTACATTGCGCGCCCAGATAATCGTAATATCCGAGAACGTCGCATTCCCTATCCATTTCTTTTGTCCGTTGATCACCCATTCGTCCCCTTCCCGCTTGCAGGTAGTCGTGAGCCCCCCTGCCGCGCCTGAACCTACCTCCGGCTCGGTCAGACCAAATGCGCCGATCAGTTCCATACGCTGCATTACGGGCAGCCACTGCTGCTTCTGTTCTTCCGAACCGCAGAGGTAAATCGATCCCATCGCAAGTCCGCTATGCACACCGAAGAATGTCGAAATGGACGAATCGATACGGGCCATTTCCATTGCTAAGAACCCTTCCAATAGCGCCGAACGCCCGGCACAGCCATATCCGTGATAGGTAAGGCCGCAGATATTCAGCTTGGCCATGAGCGGGATCACGTGCATCGGAAATTGGGCATTATTCCAATAGTAGTTGGCGATCGGCTTGATTTCCGTTTCCATGAACTCCCGTACTTTGAGCTGAATTTCGCGTTCTTCCGGTTTGAGCGTCAATCCGAGTTCATAAAAGTCTCCATTCACGGCGGGCGGTGTCTTCTTTTTGCCAGAACCGGCTTGCATGAATTTCAGCATTTTACCCAGGTCCTCTTCACTCATTTTGGAAACAGCCTCCATTAACTGATTGAGGTCTACTTTGCGGGAGAGCTTGGCCACAGCTTCAATATCGATGGATTTGAGGAGATCGCGTATCTGAGAAATGGATTTGAAAAGGTTCATATCGCTTGTTGGATTGTGGTTTGATAAAAAGTCTGCTCCGCGGTCAGAAACGGGCTATTTCATGGATGCTTCCAATGCAGCCGCGAGGTACACCATGGGTGCATTCCAATTGATGGCGATCTCGTTGGAGGCGTAGGAGCAGTCGTTGTCGGTAAACGACTCGTCCGCAAATTTGTTGGGATAGCCTTCGCATTTGTCCTGCTGGCCCGGATTAGGACCACCGGACAGCAAGCCCGGCACCGGGTCGGCGATTCCGTCGGCAATAGAAGGCCGGTGATGCGGATGCATGACGCGCTTCGAACCAAAGCCGGTCAGGAAACAATAGCCAGTTGCATTACGACCGAGCAGGTAATCGAGATTACCCAAGGCTGCGAGCAGATATTTGCGGTTTCCGGTCAGTCGAAAGCCATACAGCAATGCAATGCCTTGATTTGCCGCTACTGAACTGCTGCCCCAGGAGTAGTCTTGCGCTCTTTTGCCCATTACCGTCGCATAAGGTTGTTTTTCAAGATCCGTTAGCAAACCGTCGGAAAAACCTACAACAGACCTTATCATCGCAGTCGAGAGCCCGGAGGGCAAGCCCAACGTATGCATATGACGCAGCAATGTGTAATATCCCAACGTCTTCACCTGACTCCAAGTGGGCAAGGCCATGGGTTGCTGTAATTCCAGGTCGAGGTCTTTGATATACTCCGGTTTCCCTGTGGTGGCATACATTTCACAGGCCGCCCAAATCCACTCATCTTTCACCGAGCGGTCGCCGTAGGCACCTGTTACGACATCGGGGTCAAACTCCTTATTCATGGCATCCTGGTTGTACATGACCGCCGGATGCTTCCCCGCCCATGCCCAGCCCTTGACGGCTGCGGTCATACAAGAATCGGCCAGGCCGGGGAATTTGTTATCAAAGTTTTTGAATACCCGCTTTGCCTGGGCCATTACCGCCACAAAGTCGAGCGCGGCCGCGGTGCCTTTTTGCACTACGTAACGGGGATTTTTCGCGGCATCCGGCATAATCATGCCATCGAAACGCGGGTTTGTGAGCTTGTGGTAAACGCCGCCGTCCGTTGGGTCCTGCATCGTCAGCATCCATCGCAGATTCCACACAACCTCGTCGAGTAAATCGGGAACACCATTGTTACTCTCGGGAATATGGGTGTTAAAATCTTCGAAATAGAGCGGATAGTCTTCGTACAGCGAAAGCAACGTTCCCATGGTAATGCCGGAATTGACGATGTACTTATTGTAATCGCCGGCATCATACCAGCCCCTTGGTGAGGAAATTACCGCATTCTCGGGTCGTCCATCCGAAATCGCCGATGCATGGATCAAGACTTTATCATCCGGGTGCCCGGCAGGGCGTGCCCATTTGCCGGCATACTTTTCGGGGAGTTCGATGGAAGCGCGCTGATAGTAGAACCCTTTCAATGCAGCCTCGGCAACCTCCCGATGGACACGGTTGCCCACACTGAACGCCGCCGATTTTCCCAACCCCGCTACTTCGATCACATAGGAACCCGGCTTGCGCAACGCACTGAAATCCGCCAAACGGGTGTTCTTCCCCGAATGCTGGCTGGTAAGCGTTTCGCCAAGTTTGCCTTTGAAAACCGTTTTTCCTGATCTAGCCTCCTTTACTTCGAATGCGCCAGCCGCATCTGCGGAGATAACGGCCACCTTGGGCGCCGCGGGATAAAACCCGACCTGATTCAACCGGATCGCATCCGAATGTTGCTGCGCGCACGCAGGCGAGAGATACAAACCGAGAGCAGCCAGCGAAGCCGCGAAAAGAGGGAGTAACTTCATTTTGCTTTCTTAAAGAGGTATCCTTTAAGATCACAAAGTCTCCCGGCAGACAACTTTACCTCAATCCTGCAATTCTTTTACGGGATGTTCGATGTTGGTCCCGGTGATCACCAGGCGGTGATATTCACCCCATTTGCGTAGTTCCTCGATCAACGGTTCGAGCGTGCGGGCATGCGCGGTGCGCTCGTACTCGATCACAGGCGGGAACGAATCGTACACTTTTCGCTCTACCAGCAGGTTCATTTCGAGTTCTTTCAGCTCCTTCGACAGCATTCGCGGCGTGATATTCGGGATCGCATTCTGCAACTCCATGAAACGCTTGTTGCCCAGGGCCATAGCGATGAGGATCGAAATCTTCCATTTTCCGCTGATTACGTCCAGGGCGTCCCGCACCGGCAGGATCATTTCCCGGCATTCGGGGTGGTTTTCCTTGAAATTCTCTTTCATAGCATTACTCCTTCAAAACATTTAGTCAACCTTCTTCGGCCCTACGGAGTCGTAAACCACTACTTTTTCCCACAAATGAGCGTAATGTTCGATAAAATCGAGATGGATGGGGTGCGTCTGATAGATCTCTTCCTCGATGATGTTCTTGAAAAAGCACATCCAGGAAATCGTGTAATCTTTCACGATCACGGAACGATTGGTAACGGCCGGCTTGCCTATATGCACATACTGGATCGTCGGGACCTTGGCGAGCTTATGCAACCCTTCGAGAAGCTGGGCTTCGTGCTGGGCATTATTGGGTTCTTTCAGGTAAAAGAAAACATGATGAATAAATAGCTCCCTGGTTCTTTCCGGCTCGGCGCTAACAGGGGAAACAGAGGCGAGCGAAGCCAATCCCGCATGTTGCAGGAATCTTCTTCTTGATTGATCTTCCATGAATTGAGCAAAAACGGACAGCGGAGAGTTTTCCGCGTTTCAGCTTCAAGGATACTGTTTATTTGCCCATTATCAAAACCCTATGGCATCCACAGATCACTTTTAAAACTAATCCAATAAAAATTAAAATTATTTTGACAAAATAATCAAGGTAAACCTGTCAAATAGAAGTCTTTCTACTAAAACTACTCAATATACCCCCTATTATGAAAATTACTAAACGAGACTTAACCGTCGCCTCTCTCTCTATTTGTTGCACCTTGACTTGTATCGTTGCCCAACCCAAACGCAGCATCCTGGAATCGACCGTTTTCGACTGGGAAAATATCGCTGTAAGAGGCACTGCGATCGGCTCCGTCAGAACATTTTTTCGTTCCCCGACAGCTACCACCGACGAGCTCGAATGCCACGTGACTACATTGAACCCTGGTGAAGCGGCACATCCGCCACACAAACATCAGGAAGAAGAAGTGATTATTATTAAAGACGGCATCGTGGAGGCGCTTGCCAATGGAGAAAGGAAAAAGGTAGGACCCGGTTCCGTCATTTTTCAGGCATCCAACCAGACGCACACGCTCCGCAACGTGGGCAAAACACCGGCAACCTACCACGTGATCAGCTGGCATTCTCCCGGGACGTTGGAGAAGTAGCTATTTCTTTTTGAAAAGATGCTCGGGGATGGGGTTTTTTTCGAGAAAGACTCTTGCTTCCGCAGCTTTTTTTTCGAAAAACTCGTCCATGTTGCGAGGAAGCTTTACAGGTCCTTCTACTTTTTTGATTTTCGTATCCAGCATAGTAACGCAAGGTAAAATTTAAGTTAAGTTAACATTTACTGCTTATATATCAAAAACGCATCGAAGCTAATGCCACTGCGAAACGCACACCATTCTCCTTTCCAAATGGTGAAAGGGTGAGGAAGATTTCCATGCTCATTTCTTTCCGCTACGTAGCCGGCAATTTCATAACCTGTTATCACTGGCAAGATTCGACTAATCCCCATTTGGTATAAGCGGGTTCTTGACGTTGTGCTGCCTGTTGCGAAAACGCTGGCTGTTGGATGCTCGTCCAGAAACGACAAGACCACATTAGCGACCGTCGCAAGGATTATCTGGCTGTCGCCGTTCCGAAGCTCAACCCGATCATCCAGCCAATCAAATTCCTCGTCGACGACGCCAAAGCCGAGGTTGTATATGTTTTCCCCCATTTTAGTAAAGCGGACAATTATGTTGAATTTGCCTCTTACACCAACACTGAAAAAACAATAGTTGAATTCATCAATTTGTTCGGCCTGATAATGCTCGAAGTATTCCATCTGACAGATCGTTTAGGTAAAAAAATAGCCAGCGAAAATGCGCTGGCTACCCTTTCAATCTGCTATATTACAAACTATTCCGTCTTCGCGTACGCCGCTGCGAGGTCGTTGAGCGTGGCATCTTTCAAGTGCTCGGAAGCAATTACCAGACGGTAGCGGAAGGTAGTCGACTCACCTTTTTTCAATTTGAAATTGAGCGTTTCCTTGCCGTCGCTAAGCGCTTTCATACCCAATGGATTCACAGCGAACAGGCCATAACCCCTCGCATGCCAGTAGGCAGGATAGCCCACATTTTTCGGGTGGTCGATCATCGCGATGCTGATGTTCTCGTCCTTGATCTTGCCTGTCAGGTTACACCAGATCGCACGTTTGCCCCATACTGTTTCGCCTTCCACGCCATTGCTGTTGCGGTAGTTACCCGTAATGCCCTCATTGTTCAATGCAGGTACCTTGGTGGCAATACCGGCTGCGTCGGTGAAGATCTCAGGCTTGTTGGAAGGCAGTTCCAGCTCACGCGCTACGCGGATGGCGTACATACCGTCTTTCACGTCGGGCATATTCACTTCCGGTAACACTGCCGTCAGTGTCGTGCTGCGGTCGATAATGCGGGTGTCGCCTTTGCCGCTGAAAGTGTATTTGGTTACCTCTTTCAGGGTCAGCGTACCGTCTTTATCCACCCAGTCGGCAGTTACCGTGAGCTCGCCTTTGTCTTTACCGCTTTTTACGGAGGTAATGCCGGTATGGAGAATCGTTCCGTAAGCGCGCTTTTCGTGGTTCACGGCATCGGAGTTATTCCAGTAGTCGTTACCGTTGACATCCTCGTAATTGAGCCAGATCCCCACGTGGTGCGGGTGATCTACGCGCTCGCCTGCACGAGGGTCCAGCGGCCAGCCACGAGTGATCACCGTGCCTTTCGCGGTCATCACCGGGTAGAGTACAGCCTTTTTAAGCTTCTGCTCGCCGGGGTAATAATATGCCGTAAATGGCTTCCCGTCGATTTTCACTTCTACTTTTTTGTCCTTATCATTCCGTACGAGATCCACCTTCTGCGCGAATGCGCTTCCGGCAAAAGCGACGGCGGTCAGTGCCAAAGCAGTATGTTTCAAATTCACTTTTCGATCTTTTAAAATGATTAGCTAAGCACGATTTCCTTTTTCTTCGGATCCCAGTTCACCCGTTTTCCGGTGTGCAACGCCTGGGTAGCCATGATGTTGGCCACGGAGTGGTTGAAGCCTACGCGGGCAGGCGCATTCGTTTCCTTACGGCTGCGGATACACTCCATCCAGTTACGCATGTGGAGTGAAGTCATTGGATCGGCACCGGTGTTGGCGTCGGTTGCGATTTTATCTCCGGTTTTCAGCGACATTTCCGGCAGCAAATTCGCCTGCAAGCCCATTCCTTTGGCATCTTTTTCCTTCAATCCGCCTTCCGAAGTAATCTTGTTCGTGTCGAGGTTGATCATACCGCCATTCGAATAGTAATATTCCTTCACACCACCCGCCTCATTGTTGAAACGGGAAGAATAAATTACCTGGAAGCCTTTGCCCTTGTCGTCAAAAGGACCGTATTCGAATGCTGCGCTGAAAGTATCGACGTTGGTACGACCATCCTTCCAGGTGTAAATACCGCCGTTCGCTACCACGTTACGCGGTGCATCGAGGCCAGAGAACCAGTGAACGGTATCGATCTGGTGCGCCATCCATTGCCCCGGGATACCCGAAGAATATGGGTAGAACAAACGGAATTCAAGATAGTAACGCGGGTTCCATTCCACTTTCGGACGGTTCATCAGGAAGCGGTCCCAGTCGGTATCCTCTTTGCGGATCTGCGACACGAGCTCCTTACGTCTCCAACGGCCCGGCTGGTTCACGTTCCAAGTCATTTCGACGGTAGTGATATCCCCGAATTTGCCCGATTTGATATATTCATAAGCAGCCCAGTAATTGGGAGCACTGCGGCGCTGCGAACCTACCTGCACAATCTGTTTCGATGCTTCCACCGCTTTCAATGCCACTTTCGCATCTTCAAGTGTTTCGGCGAATGGCTTTTCAACATACACATCACGGCCCGATTTCACGGCTTCCGCGCAATGCAATGCGTGCTGAAAATCGGCGGTACTGATGATCACCGCGTCCACATCCTTACGGCCGAGCAATTCTTCATTATTACGCGCCTTTACAAATTCGCTGGCTGCGTAGGGCTTCCCTTTCATGAACGCCTCCGCTTCATCGCGACGGCGGTTCCAAAGGTCGGAAACACCCATAAACTCAAAGTTCAGTTCCTTGGCGTGATCCGAGAAGGAAGGCGCCAGCGAGCTGCGGAAACGGTCGGAGAAACCGATGATACCTACCCTTACGCGATCATTAGCTCCCACGATACGGCGGTAGCTGGCCGCACTGAAAGCATTGGCGCCTACTGCGACACCCGCAGAAGCCAGTGCTGCATTTTTAAGAAAATCCCTTCTACTGGTCATGATATTGGATTTGAATAAAAGTTGACTTTTTGATTGCCTTTGGATCCGATTTACGGGCAATCGTCTTTAAATGTCCGACGCCCGTTTATCTACTGTAATTTTTTACCTTTTTTCCGCCAATTCGGACTATTTGATCTCCTTCACTTTCAAACTGCGGAAAAACACATTGTCGCCGTGGTCCTGCAACAACAGATTACCCTCCTGCGACAGTCCGAAGCCCTCGAACTTGGCGAACTTCGAACCTGCCACAAACTCCTTGAATTGCGGGGAGCCACGCACATATTCCACCACTTTATAACCATTGAGGAAATGCTGCACGGTACCGTCCTTCTGTACCACAATACGCCCCTGGTTCCATTCCCCGATCTTTTTCACCGCATTCTTGGGGCGATCGGCCGGGATCACATCGTAAAACGAGGCGATAGTACGATTGCCGTTCTTGCCCAGTTTCGCGTCCGGGTGGCGCTCGTCGTCGAGTACCTGATATTCGCAGCCGATACCCGATTTACCATTGGAATTGAATTTCTGGTCTACAAAATACTTCACACCGCTATTGGCGCCTTCGGTCAGCTTGAATTCAAATTCATATTCAAAAGCCGGGCCGTAAAGCTTGCGGGTAACAATGTCATTGCCAGTTTCGGAACCGTCGGATTTGGAGATATTGATTACCCCATCCTGGTAGCCCCATCTTTTCGCCGGAAACTCTGTACCGCCGTATGACCGCCATTGGTCAACCGATTTACCATCATACAACAACGAATATCCCTGCGCTTTTTCAGCGGCATCCAGGTTATTCGGGATCAGGTTCACAATACGAACGTTGGTAGCAGGGCTTGGTTTAAGGTTCGCAGTCTTGATGCGGACATTTTTCCAGCTCACTTGCGTGCCTTCCATCTCCTTGCTGCCGATCGCATGTACCTGCAGGCATATGAAGCCTGCGGGTGTCATATCGTCCACCACGTGCGCCACGGGCACACCATTGAGGAACGTGCGGATCGAGTTACCGATCGCCTCGATACGGTATTTGTTCCAGGCGTCTCTCTTAAATGCCTTTTTTCCTTCGGGGTTCAGGTCGAGCGGGTACAACCAGCCACGGCGCGCCTCATCGTAAATACCCGCCGAGTAAGCACGGTCGCTCGGGTCGATTTCTACCTGGTACCCATGCACGCGGCCATTCATATATTCAGGTTTCGACAAGCTGCGGATCTGAATGCCCGAGTTCAGTTTATTATCGACTTTCACGTCGAGTTCGAGGATAAAATCGCCGTAATCTTTTTCAGTCGTCAGGAATGAATTGGGCGTGCCCATCACGGAAGTACCGACGATTGCGCCGTCTTTTACTTCATATTTGGCCTGGCCGTTGAGTTGTTTCCAGCCCGTAAGGTCTTTCCCATTGAAAAGGTTTACCCAGCCATCTTTCGACTTCTGAGCTTGGAGCGGAGCGGCGAGGAGAAACGCGGCCATTACTGCCAGCGGTAATCGGAATTTTTTCATTGTGCTGATTAAGAATGATGAATAACTGAAAAATGCGAAAGGGTACCCTATCTAATATCAGTTATTACTTTCATAACGAAATATTAATAGGAATACCCTTACAAATCCAGTTCGGACTACAACGGATATTTTAAAACCCCTGTAATGTACTTTTTGTTGGTTTCGGCGCAAATCAGCGGTGATTTCTCAGGATCAGGCACGCCGTCGAGCTCCACCACCGCCCAGCCTTTGAACTTCACTTTATCCAAAGCCTTGAATACCGCCGGCACATCCACCCGGCCCTGTCCCAATTCCACAAACTTATAGCCGCTCTTGGTCTCCGCAGGTTTGGTATCCTTCAAGTGCAGCGAATGCAAAATATCTTTGTATTTGACGATCGCCTCGTGCGGCTCGCCGCCTCCCTGCTTGTAATGTGCAATGTCGAGCAGCAGCTTGATATACCGCGGGTCCATCGCCTGCACGATCACGTCCACTTCCTCCGGCGTTTCACCTAGCTGGTTCATGTGGTTATGATAAACAGCCTGCACACCTAAGTCGGCCGTTTGCTTCCCGACTTCATTCATTACCTGTGCCAGCTTTTTCAACTCTTCCACCGACGGAGCGCGGTCTTTCGGGCGGAGGCTGTTGGTAAGCTGCATCGCACTGCCGCCCAATGCTTTCACAAAGCTTGCGTGCGCCACGTGCGTGTCCACGGTGCTTTCGAATTTCGCGGGGTCTATCTCCACATTACCGCTCGAAAACATGCAGAGTGTCAGATTATTCTTCACCAAAGCATCTTTCAATTCGGAAGGTTTGTTGCGGTAAGGCCCGAAAGTATTGGCCCGCAGCTGAATGCCCTTGAAGCCCAACCCCGCCAAATCGGCGATGGCTTGCTCGTCTTTCCCGCCCCAGGTAATGGCGGAATACCCGATTTTGACATCTCCCTTTTTTATCGCGGCTTCCAGCCAGCCGGTACCTGCGATGGTAGCGGCCATCGCCAGTGAAGTGTTTTGTAGAAAATTCCGTCTGTTCATTTCAGGTTTAGATTAATGTAAAAATCCATAACTCCCAGACGATATAAAACAACAATGACCCGCTATCTACGGGCCATTGCGAGTGAATTTATTTCGGTATCTCCGTCAGCGGCGGCACATTCTTCTCGGCCCCCGAGTATCCCTTGTTCTGATTGATCCTCGCCTGCGTATTCCCGTCGATCGCCGATTGCGGAATGGGCCACAGCACGTGGTAAGGACTCATGGTGTATTCGTCGGCATGGCGCGTTTTAACCCCCTTATTATAAAAATCGCTTTTCTCCATCACCCGGTCATAAAAGTAATTATCGTCGGAGAACTTGTCGAGGCTGTACGTCTTGCCGTTCGGTGCCGGTTTGCCGGTTTGCGCGAAAATGTAGGCGATGCGCGTCAGCTCGGTTTTGCGGGGTTCCTCGAAATACAGCTCACGGGCGCGCTCGTCGAGAATGGTACCGATATTGATCTTATCCGCGGTGAGCGGCGTACAATTGGCACGCGTCCGCACTGCGTTTACATCCTCGGCTGCTTTCGCCATATCCCCTTTCCATGCGTACGCCTCGGCACGCAAGAGGTACGTTTCGGCAAGCCGGAAAACGTACCAGTCCGTGTTCCCTCCCTGAGGTTGTATACGCAATGGGTCTTCTACGAAAAGCTTGTATTGCGGCCAATCGAACCAGCAACGTATCGTGTCGATGGTCAGCACCACGCCCTCCGCATTTTTGAGCTGCAAATTCTTGCCGTAATAGCTGTCTTTGTCTTGAACAAGCTTGGGATTGTTATACACAATATCCTCCATACGCATCCAGTTTCCGGGTGCATGACGCAGGTCGTTTTTGTCCTCCCAAATCTGGTTTTGAGAATAATCGGTCGGACGCAGACGTCCGATCCCGCGGCCGTATTTTACTACCTGATCGATCTCAATGCCGTAGGTATCAATCGTTCCGCGGTTTCCGGCAGGCGTGTTGATGTTGTTGAACCAAAGCGGAACCCCGTTGCGCATAATGAGCATACCGCCCTCGACATTACCTTCGATATTCAGCCTGTCGATGACGAGCATCAACCCTTCCGTATTGGTTGCAAGTGCCTTGTTCTGGGGGCGGTGCAAATCCCAGATCACATTCCGGCCCGCATCGTTCGCATTCGCGCCAAAGCGGGCGGTCATCAGCTTGTGGGTACCGCCATCGATGACGTTCGTTGCTGATTTAATCGCATCGTCAAACAGCCCCAACGCGAGATTAACCTTCGTCAGCAAATGGCTTACCGAGCCCCTATTTACAGTCCCTTTATCAGTCACCAAAGGCACCCATTGCTCGGCAAATTCCAGGTCTTCCTTCATTTTTTTAAGGATTACCTCCCTTTTGGTAGTCTGGAAATCGAGCTTAGGCCCATTGATTTCTTTCAGGATCAGCGGTACATCGCCGAATTGCTGCGTCAGCCGGTAGTAGCGTGCGGCACGATGGAAATAGGCCGCGCCCAGCAGCTCATTTTTCTCCTGCTCATTTTTGTAGGTAGGTAAATCAATGCGGGAAATAGCCGTATTGGCATACTTTATTCCCTTGTAGCCTTCCAACCAATACCAGCCGATCCGGTTGTAATCGATGTGGTTCAACTGGGCATCGGGCGTAATGAGCAGGTTCAGGTTTTGCGCCGGACCCGATTTGTCGGTCGTGCCTTCGACCGCGATATCCGAAAAAATCGACTCGGTAATCATCGGCATCGCATCACCGTACCATTCCAGGCGCAGGTTACGCTCGCACGCGACGAGCGTCGCTTTTAAGCCGCCGAGGTCTTTGAATGTAAGGTCAGGCTCGTAAAACGACAGCGGTTCGGGTTTCAGCCAGGTTTCTTTGCAGGAGGTAATTACCGTTCCTACGCCAAGCAGGCCCAATGCCAGTATATATTTTGATGTTTGATTAAACATAATCCATGCAGTTTTGTGTGATAGTGATTACAGGGTGATGTCCAGCCCGATGGTGTAAATGCGTGGGCTCGGTACCGAAGTGGCGATACTGTTATTCGTCGCGCCGTTCGTGCCGTTTTCCGGGTCCCAGAAGTTCCATTGCGGCGCCCAGAAACCTATATTGCGGATGTTTCCGTAAATGCGCAGATTTTGAACAGCCACTTTTTGCGAAACGGCTTTCGGCACCGTGTAAGCCACGGATAGGTTCTCAAAACGGACAAAGGATTTGCTTCTGTAAACCGCATATCCCGTCGCCGAACCCTCGCTGGAATAGAGCCTTGCCCATTCGTTCTGGCGGTTCTCCTCCGTCCAGTAAGGGAATACATAGGAGCTCGTCCGGTCCACGAACCCATCGCGGTTCTTCATCTGGTTAAAAGTCCCTTTCTGGCCCCAATAGGAGTAAATCATGAACGAAACATCCAGGCTTTTGAAGAGTTTGAACTCATTACGGAGCGTCCAACGGAAGCGTGGGGAAGTATAACCCAGGAACTCCTTGTCGTCGCTGGTGAACTTGCCGTCGTTATTCACGTCTTTCAGCTTGAAATCGCCCGGTTTTACGCCGTACTTGGCCGCTTCGGCTTCCTCTTCTTTCTGCCATACTCCCAGGATGCGGTAGTTCCAGATCTCGTCCAGTGCGCGGCCTATGAACCAGCGGTTGGTTACGTCGTCGGCCTCTCTTCTGCCGGTTACCTTGCCCGTACCGTCTTTGATATCGACCATGTTGCCGTACAAATGCACGATTTTGTTCCTATTCAGCTGAAAGTTGAATGTGCTGCGCCATGTAAAGTTTTCGCGGCGCATGTTGTTGGAATTTAAACTGATTTCCAGCCCCTTGTTCTGCACTTCGCCGAGGTTGTCCCAAACGTTGTCAAATCCCAGCACATTAGGCAGAGCGCGTTTCACCAGCAAATCCTTTGTAGTCGACTTGTAGAACTCGATACTTCCGTCCACCAGATTGTTGAACAATGCAAAATCAAATCCCACATTCAGTGCATTGGTTTTCTCCCATTTCAAATTCGGGTTCGCCATCCGGCTTACGTAAAGTTGGCTCACCTGGTACACGGTTCCATCCGGCTTCACATGCAGGTATTTGCCGCTTGTGAGATCGGCCAGTGCGTCGTAACGCGGGATGTCGCGGTTGCCATTGTTTCCGTAGGAAAGCCGTAGTTTTCCATAGCTCAGCCATTTGGAATGCAAAAAGCCCTCATCGGTAAATACCCAACCCACGGCGGCCGATGAAAATACTGCCCGCGGGTTCTTCTGTCCGAAAGCAGAGTAACCATCCCGCCGGCTCGACAGCGTCAGCATGTATTTGTCCTTGAAAGAATAGAACAGGCGTGCCATCAATGCATCACCCGTGCTGGTCTGGTCATCGGTGTAAACAACCGGCAGCCCTCCCGCCTGGATATTGTGGTAACCCAGCACGTCCGTCGGGGCGAAGCCCTTGTTGGAAACGCTGTCGCGCCAGCTTTTAAAGCGTTCGGCATTGGCCAGGAAAGTAAGGTCGATCTGATGCTTTCCCGCAATGGTTTTGTTCCATTTCAGGATATTATCGACCTGCCAGTTGAATACGGTCGAATCCTTGCGGGAGGCTCTTCCACCTTCGGCAGCCCATTCGGCGTGTTTGGCAGATTCGGCATTGTAGCGGTGTGTATAGTCGAAACGGGGCGTAAAATTGATTTGATAAGTAAATCCAAAAGGCAGGGTTACCTTGGCGAAAAGAACGGAATTCAATGTCTGCGCGCCCTGGTCCCGTGTGATAAATTGGCGGGCATAATAGGGATGGTTTCCTCCGCTCGCCTCGCCATTCGGTCGCCAGGCATAGTTCCCATTGGCGTCGAACTCAGATCCCCATGGCGAAATGGTCCGTGCCAGATCGTAATTTACCGGTACCTGGCTTTCGTCGCGTCGGGCAAATTGGGTATTCATCCCGACGGACAAGAACTTGTTGACCTTCCCTTCCAAATTCAGCCGCGCACGTACGGTGCTGTATTTGTCGCCGACCACTATTCCCTCATTATTCAGGTATCCCAAAGACATGTAATAGGAAATGCGGTCGTTCCGTCCGGAGAGGCTTACAGTATGGTCTTGCCGGAAACCTTTCTGGAATACTTTGGAATACCAGTCTACGCTTTTACCGTCCTTGTAATTCTGGATCTCTGCGGGTTGCATGCCCAGCCGTTGGAGCCAGACGGTCGTCGGATCGCCGGTGGACCCGTCGAAGGCCAGCCATTGTTCCAGCGTAACACCCGCGGGGAGCTTGTTCGGGTCTGCGAAACGCGCAGGTTCGGCTGTCGCGTTGATGTTCCTCATTACTTCCTGCCGCCAGCTGATGAATCCCTGCGGACTGAGTACCGGCTGGTTTTTGGCAACTTCCGCGAACCCGAAATTGCTGTTGATATTGATCACCGGCTTACCTTCCTTGCCTCTTTTGGTGGTGATCAAAATGACGCCGCTGGCCGCCTTAGCCCCGAACACAGACGAAGAGCTGGCATCTTTCAGCACGTCAATCGTCTCGATGTCGTTGGGGTTTACATCTTCCAAACCCCCATTGTAAATCGTCCCGTCGAGCACGATCAACGGCGTAGACCCCGCATTGATGGAGTTCTGCCCCCGCACCGAAACATTCCCGCCGCCTTTCGCCGAGGTCGAAAAACCGACATTCATGCCCGGCACATTCCCACGCAACACATCCTGCACCGATTGCGGGTTTTCGTTTTCAAGCCGGGTCGCATTCACTTGCGACACCGCGCCTGTGAGGTCGCGTTTCTTTTGCGTACCGTAGCCGACCACTACGACTTCGTTGAGCGTTTTCAGGTCCGTGGCCAACGATATGTCGACGACACTCGCATTGCCTGTCTCCTGCTCCTGCGTGACATACCCGACGGCCGAAAATACGAGTACCGCCGAATTGCCGACGATCTCAATGGTGTACTTGCCGTCCGCATTGGTTGTCGTACCCTGGTTTGTCCCTTTGACAACCACCGTTACGCCCGGAATGGGCGTATTTCCATCTTTGGCCAATACGGTACCGGTGATCGTTTTCTCGGCTTGCATTACATGACCAAACTTTGCGAGCGGACTCGCGACAACACTGGCGGGCACCGGCGGATGCAGGCATATCGCACATATGCATACCCCGCTCATGCGTCGCAAAGAGGTGAAAAATCCTTTTGTGATGTGCATAGGTAAGTGGATTAAGATGATGTTATGGGTGAAATATACCACCCTGACGCCACCCATTCCAGCCTGCCCGCACGCAGAATAAGTCCTAATTTTCAACCGGATAGTACCATTGATTCTCCGGTAGGTTTTTTTTCAAACACCCTTTCCAAAAACAAAAAAAGGATGGCTGCCCGAGGCAACCATCCCATTAAAATTGAGTTAAGAACAGATCAATATCCGGTGTTCTGCGGAAACACCGACTTTCCGTCCGCTGTTTTGGCACTCCGGTCGATCTGTGTCTGAGGGATCGGTCTCAACACATGGTACGCCTGGATAGCCGACGCCTGCGGGTTGTATTTTTTCACCCTTTCAACAAGCAGTCCCCAACGTTTGAGGTCGACCCAGCGGGTTTGCTCACCGGCCAGCTCTCTTGCTCTTTCTTCGATAATCGTCTCCATGGTCAGATCTTTCGCGTCGATCAGCATTTTGTCCTTTTTACCAGGCCAGCCTGCACGGTATCTTACCAAATTAATGGCTTCGGCAGCACCCGCTTTGTCGCCCGATTGCAGCAATGCCTCGGCGAGCATCAGGTAAACGTCCGCCAAACGTACCACGTAATAGTCGCGGCTACCTGGTTCGTAAGTCATATCCGGGCGTTTCGAATCAAAGAACTTCTGCAAAGTCGGGAACAATGCTTCCGAGTATTTACTAGGCACGAGTACCTGGTATTTCTTGGTTGCACGAACCTCCTTCGTCATTTCATAACCCGGGATGAAGATCGCCGTATCGCCAGACGCAAACGTCACTTTGGTTTTGGAATCATCAAATGACGCCGCATTGTAGGTACCAGGGTTGTTGGACAACCAGGTATCGCGGAAAGTCTTTTTGTAACGAGAGTCGTTAACGCGGTCGGCGAAAACGGTATTGAGAAGATACTCCGTTGGTCTCAGACGCTTGAAAGGACGGCCCCAATAAGTATCCCGCTTCATACCCGGCTGTACGTCGTATTGCATCCCGAAATAAAGGTGCAAGCTGTTACCGGTTCCGTTCGTCAATGCGTCGGTGGTGTATTGCACCGCAAATACGACCTCCGCATGGTTCTGGTTGTTTTCATCGAATACGGCAGAGAAATCATCGAGCAGTTTGTAACCATACTTGGTAGAAACCTCTTTCAGAAGGTCAGCTGCTTTGGTAAAATCGTCCGCCGCTTTTTCCGTCGAATAACCCTTTGCCAGATACACTTTCGCAAGCAACGCTTGTGCGTGAGGCTTGGTAGCACGGCCATAATCGCTCGATTGCGCCTTCGCTTCGAGATCGGTAACCGCGTCACTCAGGTCCTTGATGATCGCCGCATACATTTCCGCATCGGTTGCACGCTTGGTTTCCTTCGTAGGAACCAAGGTTTCGGTCAAACGAAGGTCCACACCGCCGTATTGCTGATGCAGGAGGTAGTAGTAATGCCCGCGCAAAAATTTGGCTTCCGCAATGCGCAGTTTTTTGACGTTATCGGCAATGCCGGTCACATTCGGAGCCCGATCGATCACTGCATTACAGGTGTTGATCCCCTTGTAAAGCTCGTCCCAGGTTGTAGCCAGGTAATCTACGGTCGGGTTGAGCTGGCCATCATAGAAATGGAAGCCTTTGTAACCGCCGTCGGCACCTGTTGCATAAATATCCGTACCGTACTCGGTCATGGTAAGGCCCTGCTGGGTTGCATAGTAAAAGCGCAGCGACGAGTAAGCGGCCTTCACGCCATCTTCAAATCCCTTGGCGGTGTTCAAATAATCGTTACCTACACCGGAGATGATATTCTCGTCGAGCACATCCTTACACCCCTGCCCTGCCAGCATCAGCGCCGCCATGCCGCACACCACTATCGATTTTCTTATATTTTTCATTTGTCAGTATCTTTTAAAAATTTCAAAACCAGGCCGTTAGAATTTCGCATTCAAACCAAACGTAATCACCATCGTTGCGGGGGTAACACCTGTTCCACCAGCTGCAAGACCGGTTGTTTCAGGGTCAACACCGTTGTATTTGCTGCGGTATTTTGCCCAGATAAACGGCTGCTGGATGCTTGAATACAGACGAAGCGATTCCATTCCCAATTTTTTCGACATTTCCGGTGTAAATGTATATCCTACGTTCACGTTTCTCAACTTCACGAATGTTCCGTCGAAGTAGGTAAGCGTGCTGCCGTAAACCGGGAACTCCTGGTTGCTTTTCGGACGCGGGAACTCGTTGGTTGGGTTGTTAGGCGTCCAGTAATCCACTTTCATTTGCTGATAACGGCCTGCCAATGCGTTGTTGTTTCTGTGGAACTCGCTGCGGATCAGGTTACCTACACGTGCGAAAAAGAAGAACGAGAAGTCGAAGCCTTTGAAATTGAAACGGTTGGTGATACCGGCGCTGAAATCAGGAACGTCCGAACCGATGATCTCGCGGTCGTTCGCATTGATCTTGCCATCGCCGTCGATGTCTTTCAGTTTGATCTGTCCCACCTCGCTGTTCACCGCTTTCGCCGCATCCGCCTCGTTGGTCTGCCAGATACCGATTTTTCTGTAATCGTACACCGTGCTCAATGGGCGGCCGATGAACCAGCCGTTACCCAAATCATCTACTTTTCCATTATAAAGCGACAGGATTGCTTCGGTGTTTTTGGTAAATGTGAAATCCGTGGTCCACTTTAAACCGCTGTTGGTGTTCACGTTGGTAGTAGTAATACCGAGTTCGATACCGCGGTTACGCGTCTCACCCACGTTGCGGGTAACCGCGCCGAAACCGATCGATCCCGGAAGCTGGTCAGACAAAAGCAATGCGGTGGTATTGGTTTGGTAAAATTCCAATGAACCTTGTACACGTCCGCGAACGAGACTGAAATCCAGACCTACGTTAGCAGTAGCGGATGATTCCCAACGCAAATCCGCATTTCCGATCGTTCCGGGACGGTAACCGTAAGCGGGTGTCGTGTTCCAGGCATAGCTGGTACGGCCGAGGAATGCTTGCGTCTGGTAAGGAGCCAAACCGGTGTTACCCACTTTACCCCATCCTGCACGAACTTTGAGCAGGTCGACCCAGCTAACACCTTTGAGGAAATCTTCATTACCGATATTCCAACCTAATGCGATACCGGGGAAGTTACCATACTTGCTGTTTTCACCGAAACGGCTCGATCCGTCACGGCGTATCGTCAAAGTAACCAGGTATTTGTCGTTGTAGTCGTAGTTCAAACGTCCCATGAACGAGTTGATCGTCCATTCAACCAGGCCGCTACCAGGAGAGAATACGGTGGTTGCTGCGCCAAGGTTATAGAAAGATTGCGTTTCCACAGGTACCCCTTGCACGGATGATGTGAATGCTTCGGTACGGTCACGCTGGATAGAGTGCAGCAAAGTGACATTCAGGTTATGCTTGCCTCCGAAGGTTTTGGTATAATTTACAATGTTTTCCAAAGTCCAGTTGAAACCGATTGCATTGCCGGTGCTGGCTTGTGCATCCCCGCCCTTTCTGGCATTGGTCATTGAGCCCACAAAACGGCCGTAACGATAAATGTTGAAATCCGGACCGAAGTTTACGCGGTATTTCAAACCCGGCAGGATGCTGAACTCCGTATAAAGGCTATTGAAAATACGATAACGCTTCATCTGATCAACCTGCGCTCCTTTCACCAATTCCGCGAGCGGGTTGGTCAGCAAGGCATCGTTGGTAGGTGAGAAAATCAACTTGCCGTTCTCGTCGTACGGCACCGCGAGCGGGTTCTGGTTGATCGTCATGCCGTAGGTGTTCAGGTTTTCACCGTTACGGATGCTGTTCATCATGTAAGATGAAAGGCCGACCTTCAACCATTTGTTCACATTGTGGTCAATGTTCGCACGCAGCGAGAAACGGGTGAAGTTTGCTTCTTTCACAACACCTTTGTCACGGAAATAACCGCCCGAAATGTAGAATTGGGTACGGTCGCTTCCTCCCTGGATACCCACTGAGTGGCTCTGCATCATGCCGGTGCCCACCACGAGATCCTGCCAGTCGGTGCTGGTGCCATTGGCGATACCTTTCGCCACGTTGGGGTCACCGCCGAGTACCGCCACTTTCGCATCGGCTTCTGCATTGATCACCCCCGTGGGGATGGCATTACCGGCAGCATCCTTATAGCCTCCTGTGGCGCGGTACGCTTCCCGTACGAACTCGGCAAATTCAGCGCCGTTAAAAAGCTTTACTTTATCCAGCGATTTAGAAACACCTGCATAACCGTCGTAGCTAACGGTTGTTTTGCCTTTCTGGCCACCGCGTTTCGTAGTCACGATCACCACCCCGTTCGCACCGCGCGAACCGTAGATCGCCGTAGCGGTTGCATCCTTCAATACCTCCATCGACTGAATATCGTTGGGGTTAATATCTTCATAGCCTCCCGCCAATGGGATACCGTCCACTACATACAGCGGATCATTACCCGCATTGAACGAGCGACGGCCACGGATCAGGATCTTGGGCACCGTTCCCGGCTTCGAACCCGACTGCGTCACGTCCACCCCGGCAGCACGGCCTTGCAGCGCCTGTCCGAGGTTGGTAATAGGCATTTCATTAATCTCTTTGGAACCGACCGAAGAAATTGCACCGGTCAGCTGGCTTTTCTTTTGCGTACCATAACCCACAACCACGACTTCCGTCAGTATCTTCTGATCACTGGAGAGCACGATGTCCACCACGCTTTTATTCCCTACGGCGACTTCCTGCGTCACAAAACCTACTGCTGAAAACACGAGAATCGCATTGTCTTCCGGAATACTCAATTTGAAAGCTCCGTCGGCATCCGTATTGGTACCGCTTTTACTTCCTTTCAGTACTACCGAAACACCCGGAACCGGAAGGTTGTCCTCTACGGAAGTCACCTTTCCTGAAACTGTCCTGTCGATAACCCTGATGGTCGGATTTGAAGGCCTCATTGCATAGACCTGCCCTGTAAAACCCGTCATCACCGCACCAGCCATTGCCCAACGCATCATACAGTGGCCAATACTTGTAAAGTTTCTTTTCATACGCATTGATTGTTTAACCATTAATAGTAGTTCACCATAAACTGTCAATTCTGACGATCACTTGATAGATTACCCCTTACAAATAATTATATTTTTTCTACCAATAGTTACAAATAAGCACACAGTTACTTAGCACAGATTTGTAACCAACCTGTTGAAATATTTTATCTGGAAAGAGGCTTAGGGATGATAAAGCACTTTTGATTTCCGCCACAGGCTTATTTGAACAATTCCAATAAGCCTATTTATTGTACTAAAAGTACCATTTGGAAATCTTTCGGAGAATAGAGATTCGGGGAGAAAATTGAAAACGATCGGCGAAGTTTATTTATGCAATCGTTATCGGGAACGTTGCCAAAATAGACTCGTTCCAATATTTTATTATAAGATATTTGCACAAACGAATACAAAAATGCCATATCAGTCCGGTATACTCCATTAAAATATTGTACTTAAACAATATTAAGTAAGAGTATTACCGAGCAGATATGGCACTCAGATTGTTGATGAAGCGGTAATCTGACACCTATTTATAGTGGTCCGGATTCTCATCCCGCCACTCGTTTACGCCGTCGCGGATACGGTTCCGGAAAGTCAGTGTATCCTGCGCGAAAGAGGTCGTACCATCCTCATTTTCATATTTATAACTCAAAAATAATTTTCGTTCCTGCAACAACTTCGCGCGGTTAAAAGTGCTCGCCCCGTCGGGCTTCACATTGATCGCAGCGCCATCGGCTTTGCTGATTTTAACCGTATTTCCGTCGAGCGTAATTTTAAACGAGCCTTCCTGGTCGCTGATCTTGTTGGTCACGAGCGCGTCGGGGGCCACGGTTTTCAGCTTGAAAATTTTGGCTTCGGGCGAAGGAATGGTCGTGTAGTACTTCACGGTCTTCACCACCTTACCGGCGGCGTCTTTCACGGTCGTAACGCCGCCATGCCAGTAGTTCCCGAAAAGCATATTCTCGTATTTGAGCGCGACCACCGCCGAACGCTTGGCACGAACGATCGAATCGGCGTCCGCCGACGTGATGTAAAACGGGACCGCGTACCCGGCACGGATCGTCGCCGCGTCTTTCAGAAACCGCGCGGAATCCGCCTTGATCACCACCGAACCCATATGGGCACCGGCTTTGATCACCATTTTTGAATTGTCGGAAATCGTGAAATAATCCGCGGGCAACGGTTTCAATGTATCGACGCCGCTCACGGCTTCGCGGATGTAGCCTGCACCGGCCTTCATCGCATCCAACGCAGCGTTGTTCACCAGCGCCGCGTCCATTTGGAAAGCCACCACCCGGTCCTGCCGGTTCTCGCGCACACCTGCGAGCGCGGCGCCTACCTCTATGCTCATCCCCTCGCCCACCACGAACGTGCGCGCGTTGGTCTGATACATAAAGTACACCGAGGAATAGTCGAAATCCTTAACGTAATCGTCATAGCAAGCGCTCAGGGCCATGGTGAGCCCGAGGGCGACAGCAATTTTCTTTTTCATACCATTCATATTTATTTCCAGGCTTCCCAGCCATCGTTTTGTACCAGGTTAGACATTCTCAGCATTTCGTCATAAGGGATCGGCAGGAACGCGGAACTGTACGACCGCGCTTCCACGGCTTCGTCGAGTTTGTATTGAAATGTCCCGTCGGAATTGCGGGTGACCTTCGCCATCCGCACAGGTTTGTTCAGATCGGCGAGGCTGGTCGTCCAGCGGCGGATGTCGAAAAACCGCAAGCCTTCGAAACAGGTTTCGATCCGTCTTTCATTTTTAATAAACTCATTGAAAGCGCCCTTACCCTTCGATACGACCTCCGTAAAATAAGGGTCTTTATCGAAGCCCTTCCCGCCGTCGGCATTGTCCTTCCGGCGCAGGTACTCCATAGCGTCTTTGGCCGACATGCCGTATTTCCCGCCGTCCGGGCCTTCCACCTGGTTGGCAGCCTCCGCGAAAGTGAGCAGCATATGCTCCCACCGAATGAAGAATTTCGAATGCGGCTGGCGGTTAATGGAATTATCCGACCAATTGAGCCCCATGAACACCATCTTTTTAATATGGTAATTGGTGCGGCTGTTCACGGCCGGCCCTGCCGCATCTTTGGCATTCTGCCAGTTCTCGAAAGTGTACATCACCTTGTCGGAATTGATCCGCAAGGCCTTGGCATTGTTATGAAAAACAGTGGCATAGAAACGTGGATCACGGTCGGCATAGGGGTTGGCTGGGTCGTAATTGCTGCGCGGATCGGTAATAGGATAGCCGTTTTTCATCGGGAATGCATCCACCAGGTCCTGCGTGGCCCCTACCGAGCCTGTTCCCTGGAAACCGCCTGGGTAGTACATCCGCTCCATGGCATCATTCGCATTGTTGTACCGCGACGCCCACACAATGCCCGGGAAGTTGGGATCGAACCAGTTGACGCCCTTTTTCACATTAAAACCGTTCGTAACGGCGTCAGTCTTCATTTTAAAATCGATCACTTCCTTCGCATTCTGTGCGGCGAGATCCCAGCGGGTCACGTCGTTGGAAGGATTGAAGCGGGGACTGGCCCAGGTAAGGTATACCAATGCTTTGATAGCCCGCGTGGTAATGCCGTCCATCCGGCCCCAAAAACGGCCACCGGCATATGCCCTGTCATTGGTATTCTTCACGAGGAAATCGCGGTGCGCGATGGGCAGGTACTTGTAAGCCGAGTCGCAATCGGCGATGATCTGCTTCACACATTCCTCGTAGGTATTGCGTTTGAGGTTCGTTTCCGCTTTCACATCCACCGGTTCGAGCACGATGGGGAAGCCAAGCAGCTGACCATTGGCACTTCCGCCGAATTTTTGGAGCAGATCCCACTGAAACCACGCCCGCAATGCGTAAGCCTCGCCCTGCAAGCGGTTTTTAACCAGACTGTCCAAATGTGGGTCCACCAGGAAACGGGTATTGTAACCGCGGCGGTCTTTCAGAAACAGGTTCACGAGAAAAATCGACCGGTAATCCCTGTCCCAGTAAGTACGGAACGGGTCCTGGCTGGTAGGGAGCGAGCCCAATGCGAAGCGGGTCAATGCATGGGTCGTACTGGTAATCACCACGTCGTCCGTAGCGCCATCGAGGTACACGCCTTCGTTGTCGTTGTAGTTGCGGGGCATGACGTCGTAGCATTGTCCCACGAGGCCCTGCACCATGTCCTGGTATTTCCAGATGTCTTCGGTGGTGCGGTTACCGTTCGGGTAAGGTTCCAGGTAATCCACGCACGAGGTGAATGCGATTGCGGCAAGCGCCAGCGACAGGATGTTTTTGATATAAAATGATTTCAAATGCATAGCTCTGGCTTTAAAATGTCAGTTTAACCCCGCCGGTAAAAGTGCGGAACAACGGATAGCTGGTAATCCCCGAATTGATCGACTCGGGATCTACGTCTTTGATTTTCGAGAAAGTGAGCACATTGGCCCCGCGCACATACACACGGATACCGCGCGCGCCGATGAGGTTACCCAGGCGCACAGGCACATTGTAAGCCAGTTCCACATTCTGAACCTTGAAAAACCCGCCGTCGCGCAGCCAGAAATCCGAGGTAACGAAGTTGTTATTGACCTTATAATAGGTCAGGCGCGGGTATTGCCCGTCCACATTCTGCTTCACGAAATCGGAGTAGTTGTTGTCGCCCCAGCCATTCCAGAAATACTTGTTGGTAAGAGGTATCTGGTAAAAAGCGCGGCCTGTTCCGATGGCGGTCAGTTCGAGGTTACGGTAAGCGAGTTTCAGGTTCAATGCGTAGATCAGCCGCGGCGAAGTGTAGCCGACCTGCACCTGGTCGTTGTCGTCCACGATGCCGTCGCCGTTGCGGTCGAGGTATTTGAGGTCGCCGGCTTTCAGGTCGTCGTCGTAAACCTGGCGAATCACGCCGGTTTCGGCATCCGTTGCAAACTTGCCGATGTAGGTTTGCCCCCAGTAGGCGTCGGTAGGCTTTCCGACACGCGTTTGATAGTCGAACCGGTAGTTAGGCTCGTCCCACTTCAATACTTTGCTATTTTGCACGGTGGCATTACCCCCGATCGAAAAGCGGATGTCGCCCACGCGCTCGGTGAACTGCAATGCCGCCTCAACCCCGAAATTCCTGATTTTATTATAGTTATACCACGGCCGGGCGCCGGAAACCCCTACCACCAGCGGCAGCGTGTTCGCCAGCTGCGACACGATTCCGTCGCGCAGGTTATTGAAATAGTTGATCTCCACCGAAAGCCTGCGTTTCAGGAACAATCCGTCGATCCCGATGTTGAATTCCTTACGCTTTTCCCAGGTCAGATCGGGGTTACCTACCCGCCCCTGCGTGGTGCGGTAGGCCAGGTTGTCGGTATTGCTGCCGAACCACTGGCCGGTCGAATAGGGACCAAATGCCGATCCTGTCGAGTTAACCGCCCAGCGGTCGAGGTAATAGAACGGCGGCAGGAAACTTTCATAGCCCAGCATACCGGCCTCCGCCCTGATTTTGAGGTAATCAATCGCTTTCAGGTTCTTCAAAAAACCTTCTTCCGAAATCACCCAGCTCACACCGGCCGCCGGGAACATCGCATAGCGTTTGCCTTTATCGAAACTGTAAGTTCCCGCATAATTGAGCACGCCCTGAAACACGTAGCGGTCTTTGAAAGAATATACGCCATTAAAAACCGCATTCTGTTGTCGCTGAGGCTCTTCGATCCCGTTACGCGTCGATTTACCGAGGTAATAGGTAAGCCCTGCCTGAATGCTGTGAATGCCCCAGCTCTTTTCGTAGCTCAGGTTTTCGTACACCACAAACCGCTGCGAGTAGTAGTCGTGGAGCTTGGCCTGCCCAGCCATATCCACGCCGTCGTGCACTTTGGAGAGCCTGATCGTGTCCATGCCCGCGTCGGTCTTGCCCGGCGTAACAATGTAGGCGATGTAATCCTCGGCTTTCCCAATGCGCAGGCTGTTGAAGAGGTTGAAGCCGGCATAAGTCGTCGATTTAAGCCCGGGTACCAGTTCTTTCAGGTCATATTCAAAAGTGATATTCGAAGCACCCGTACGGCCGGTTTCGGTGTAATAGCCATTATGCACGAGGTTCCCGATCGGGTTGGTCTTGAAATTGGAACTCACCCCATACCACGGCGCCACCGGGTTGTCGGCGAATGCGGCGTACACCGGAAATGCGATCGGCGGCGTGTTGGTAATATCGTTGATCGCCGAGTTGAACTCCACGAGGTCCAGCGCGGTGTTGGTGTTGCCGTCGTCGCTGGTGAAGTTGGCATTGTAGCCGTAATTGGGCGAGCGGCGCAGGGTAAGCCCGCCGAAAAAGTCGAACTTGACTTTGATCAGCGGATTGATCTTGATATCGATGTTCGACCGCACGTTGATCCGGTTGTAATCCGATTTCGCGCCGATCTTGTAAATATCCCCCTCGCCATTGTAACCCAGGTAGGCGCTGTACTGCACGGTTTCATTTCCTCCGGTCGACGACAGGTTAACCCTCGTAAACGGTTTCGAATTTTTGAGCATCAGGCCGCGGAAATCCACGCTCGGGCGGTAGGGGTCGTACGGATTGTTCTTAGCATATGCCGCAATGTCGTTCTCATTGTAAAGCGGCGTGAGGGCGCTGTTGGTACGCGCCACATTGTTGAGCTGCGCATATTCGGAGCCGGATGCCCAGCCCGGGAACCTGTCGACCACGCTTACCCCTTGCTCGGCGTTCACACTCAGCACACGCTCGTTGACCTTGCCTCTTTTAGTTTTAATGTAAATAATGCCGTCGGCGCCCCTTGGGCCCAGCATGGCTTTACCTACAATGTCCTTGATGATCGTCACCGACTCGATTTCCTGCGGGTCGATCGGCATTTCGGTAATGTCGGTCGGAACATCGTCGATGATAAAAATCGGGCTGCGGCCGCGCATGGCGATGCCAATCTTTTCCGTAATCCTGAAATTCCCCAGTTCCTCTTCCGCGGTCAGGCCCGGCGAACCGTCGCGTTCCACCACTTCCAGGCCATTTACCAACCCGGCGAATGCATTGCGAAGGTCGTTGGTAGGGTATTTTTCAAGGTCGGCGGTTTTTAAAGTCACATAACTACCTGTGGCCATCCGTTTCGACATATTCATAAACGGCATCGGCACGGCGTCGTCGGGTGTCGCGAACAGTTTCGCCTTTTTCAGTTCCACCACATGATCGGCCACAATGTCGCCAACCAGCGAAACCGATTTGCTGTAACCATACGAGGAAACCGTCACAAAATCCTCCGGCAATGCTTTGAAATCGAAATCGCCGCTCGCATTGGTCTCGGCGTGGATCTGCCCCTCGCCTACCACCACCGAAGCATTCGGGATCGGGTTCCCGTTCTCGTCGGTCACTTTCAGACTTACATTCACCGGCTTCGGCTTCTTGGCCGGTTTATCCTGGGCCAGCGCGTGGCCGCCCCACGACAGGCACAGCATTATCATTCCGATAAGCCCCTGCCCTATATAATGCATAGTTTTCTTCATCATTGGATTGAGCTTACGGGTTACCAGACTTCGTTAGGGACGAAATTTTTCATTTTGTACATATCATCCGTGTTGAATGGCAGATAGTACATGGCCTCCTTCCAGCGCGTCTGGCGGTCGGCCGAGAGCGGCATGCGGGTGTACTTGAAGCCCGTCGGGTAAGTGGTGCTCACGGCCACTTTCTCCACGTCCATCCGGTAAAGCGTACCACCCATTACTTTGGGCGCATCCTTCCAGCGGCGGATATCGTGGTAATAATGCCCTCCCTCGAAGCACAGCTCGATCGTTCGCTCATTTTTGATGCGATCGCGGAGCTTGTCCTTGCTCGTCGCGTATGCGGGTAACACGCCGGGCATACCTGCGCGCGTACGTATGCGGTTGAGCGCCTGCAGGGCGGTCACGGACGCGCCCGGGACGGTACCGTTCGGTCCGTAAGCCTCGTTGGCGGCTTCCGCGTAGTTGAGGTACAGTTCGCCCAGGCGGATCAGCGGATCGGTGTATTGCGGGGTGGTTTTGTTGTTCACACTTTGCTCGCCCCAGGTTTTGCGCTCGTAGTAGCCGGTGCGGGTAATGCCTGCGTAGGATTGGTCGAGCAACTGGCCGTAGACCGCGGCACCGTCTTTGGTTTCGTAGTAGATTTTGGCATTGCCATAACCCGGTACCGGTGCGGTATTGAAGATAATATCAATATAAAAACGCGGGTCGCGGTTCTTGTAAGGGTCCTGCTCATCGTAGTGCCCTGCAGCGGCGGCGGCCTGGCGATCGGCCGGGGTATTCAAGGGCTCGCCCCATTTGGTTTCGAACTTGTCGATCGTATTCTGCGTAGGGCATTCACCCGACCAACCCGTTTTGCCACCGCCGAAAACGCCATTCATCTGGCCGTTCAGATCGCCGGCATTATATGCTTTCGTGCCCGCGTACCATGCCCAGAGCTGCTCGTTGGAATAGGTGGTACCTATGTAGTTTTTCTTATAATCGTCGAGCGACAGCAGTTCGTAACCATACTTTTCGGCGATCTGGATGGCTTCCCAGCTGGCCTTCGCGGCATCTTCCCAGTCGGCATTGCCTTTTTCATTGTTCAACGGACTGGCCGCATACAGCAACGCACGCGCTTTGAATGCCTTGGCTGCCACGCCGGTCGGACGTTTTTGTTCGGGGTTATTCAAATGCCCTGCCACGCCGGGGCCCGGGTCGCGGCGCATGAGGTCGGCCTGCTCGAAATAGGCCGCCGCCGAATCCATATCCATTGCAATGCGGACCAACGTCTCCCGCTTCGAGAGCCGCGGAATGTCCCATTCGTCGTCCTGATCCATCACGGACGTCAGGTAAGGCATCGGCCCCCACAACCTGAACAGTTCGAAATGTGCGAATGCGCGGATGAAATGCGCCTGGCCTTTGAAATCGTTGATATCCACCGGGCTGGCGTCTTTCAGCAATCCGATGTTTTTCAGCGAGGTATTGCATTTCCGTATGATCGCAAACATCGACCCGAGAATGGGGCGACGCGACGGATCGTAAGTCATTTTATTGATAATCGCCGAAATCTGCCCGCTTTTGATCACCTGCGCATCCATCACACGACCCATATCGCTCATATCGGTGAGCGCTTCGAGGGAGTATTTCTGGTCCCAGAAATCGAAATAGAGTGAATAAGCATTCTTGATATTGTAGGCGCGCCAGGTGGTACCGTCCAGCTTGTTGCCTTCATAAATGCCGTCGAAAAACTTCTTGAAGTTCTCGTATTTGGAAAAAACATCGTCGGGAGTAAGCCCCGACTCGGGTGCCTTGTCGAGATAGTCTTCCACGCATGAACCGAGAAGCAAAATCAACAGCACCGGTACACAAAGTATCGTAATTAATCTTTTCATCATCAGTTGGTTTGGGTTAGAATGCAGCCCTGATGGCAAACTTCACGGTGGTCATTTGCGGGTAAAAACCCTGGTTGAAATCTTTCCTTTCCGGATCGCCCTCGATGAGCTTGGTGAAGGTCCAGAGGTTATTGCCGGTCACGAAAAACACCAGGTTAGACGTTCCGATCACGCGTCGAAGGAATTTGGAATTGAACGTATAGGACGCATACACCTCCCGTAATCTCAGGTAATTGGATTTCCGCCAGAAACGGTTCTCGATCATGATATCAAAGCCCCTGTCGGCCTCGCCGCCGCCCCAGAACAGGTTGTCGGTACTGCCGCCTCCGGAGTAATGTAGCGTGGCGTGGTTCGCTCCCGGATTGGTAGGCGTCCAGTAATCCAGTTGCGAAGCGTGCACGCGCCAGTCGCCTTTGATAAACTCGACTTCGTAAGGCTGGTTGAACTCCACATATTTGCCCACATTACCCTGGAACATGAAATTGAAATCAAACTTTTTCCAGGTAAAACCGGCCGAAAATGAATAGGTAATCGGCGGATAATCCGAGCCGGGGATCGGATATTTGTCCAGGTTGGTCACCTTCCCGTCACCGTTGTAGTCGAGGAATTTGTAATCGCCCACATTCAGTTTTTGCAGGTCGATCGCCGAAACGTTATTGTGAATATCGTCCACAGAGGTATAATAGCCGCTGCCCGTCAGTTCCACCCCGCTCAGCTGCGCCCCCAATGGCTTACCTGCCGCTTTCTGGTAGTCAAACGCGTAGGGCAAATCATCCTTGAACAGAATGCGGTTTTCATTAAACCCGAAAATACCTTTCACGAAATAGTTGAGGCCGGAAGCGGTGTGGTTACGATATTCCGTTTCGAGTTCGATACCATGCTTTTTCAACCGGCCCAGGTTCAGCTCCTTGAATGAGTTACCCACAAGCATGGTTACGCTCTGCGGGATCAGCAGCATTTTCTGACGGCGTTCGTCGAAGAGGTCGACGCCGAATGTGAAAGTATCATTCCAAAGTCCGAGCTCCACCCCGAAGTCGCGCTTGCGGGCCTCCTCCCATTGCGAAACGAGGTTCGGACCGAGGTCTTCATGAATGTAGCCCGCATTGTCCTTGAAGAATTCGCTCAGGTACAGCCACCTGTTGCCCGCGATATCGCTTCCCACCTTGCCATCCGAATACCGGAGTTTCAGCTTGCTGATCCAGGGAATGCGGTCTTTGAAAAATTTCTCCTCAGACACTACCCAGCCGACAGCGCCCGACGGGAAAAACCCGTACCGCTTGCCCGGCGCGAAACGCTCGGAGCCGGTATATCCTACATTCAATTCCAGCAGGTACTTGTTGGCGTAATCGTAAGTAGCGCGGCTCACAAGTCCCTGGTTGTAGTACGGAAACTCTGTGGTCTTGTCCTTCTGCTGGCGGTTCACGAGCACCAGCCCGGTCACACTATGTTTTCCAAACGCGCGGTTGTAGCTGGTTGAAAGTTCGTAGTAGAAATCCTTGTAATAGTCATTTTCCAGCTCACCTACATTAATATCCAGCGGCGATTGCTGAAACACTTCATTACCCTGTCCTGCCCTGAACCAGGGATTTTCCTCGGTCCCGATCTTGTCGTAATTCAGCTGGTACTCCGGGAAAGAATAGCTGGCGGTGAGCGAGCGGTTGCGGTAATAGGTGCTCATGGACACTTTCCCTTTCACAGAGAGCCCTTTGGTGATCGCATCCAATTTCTGATCGAGAATGAGGTCGGTGAAAAGTTTCGAATCGAGATACCGATTAAAAGATCCCTGGTTCATCGAAGTATAGGGGTTACCCGTAAATTCCCCGAAATTCATCGCGAGCCGGTCGCCCTGGTCGTTGGGATAGTCGGGATCCGGTACTTGTTGCAGCACCCACGCCGGGAAATAGGCCGGGTAGCGCGACGGCCCGGTCGAATACAGGTTCCGCCATGGGCTACTATTGGGCTGGTTTTTAATGCCGGTCTCGCCGCCCACGTTGAGCGTCAATGTGGTGTTACGGGTCAGGTTGAAATCGATATTGGTGCGGTAGTTGAACCGGTTGTACCAGTATCGGGTGTCGTCGTAGCCTTTGTGATAGGCTTTGAAAAAATCACCCTGGTAAGCGTAGCCCAGCGAGGCGAAATATTTGATAAAATTGGTCCCGCCCGAAACGTTGAAGTTCGCATTCGCGTTGGTCGCAAATGGCTTGGTCATGATATCGAACCAGTTCACGTCCGGATAGCGCAGGCTGTTGAGGGGTGTCGACGGGTTGCGGTATTCATTCAACGCATATTGCGGAATGAGGTCCGTGAACTGCTGACCGTTCATCAATGCCTGGTTGTACATCGACATCGTCTGATAGGAACTGATGTGGTCGGGAATGCGCGTCGCCTTGGCCAGGCCGTAGGAACCCGTAAAATCGAGCTTCGGCTTACCGATCGTGCCGCGTTTGGTGGTCACGATAATGACCCCGTTGGCGCCTTTCGCACCAAAAACGGCCGTAGCCGACGCGTCCTTCAATACCGAAATGGTGGCAATCTCGTTGGGGTCCATGTCGCGAAAATCGCGCTCAACGCCGTCGACCATCACCAGCGGCTGTGAACCGTTCCAGCTCGAAAGCCCGCGGATCACGATCTCCGAATGGTCGCTGCCCGGTTCGCCGCTCTGCTGCATCGTGAGTACGCCCGAGAGCTTGCCCGCGAGCGCATTGGTGACGTTGGACGTACCTGCGCGCATCAGGGCTTTATTGTCAACTTGCGAAATGGCGCCCACCACGCTTTCCTTGCGCTGGGTGCCATACCCCACCACCACCACTTCTTCGAGTGCCTTGTTCTCCGGTACAAGTTTGACATCCAGCGACCGGCGGCCAGCCACCTGTATTTCCTGAGAAATATATCCTATATAACTGAATACCAATATTGAAGCATTATTGGTGACAGTTATTTTGAATTTCCCTTCCGTGTCCGTCGAGAGCCCGTTGAGCGTGCCTTTCTCGACGACGTTTACGCCCGGCAGGCCGTTTCCGTTTTCATCTTTGACCACGCCGGTCACGGTAGCCTGCAACGACGCCACGGCATTATCCATCACCTCCTGCATCCGCCGGGCATAGTAGTCCTCCATGGAACGGGTGTATGCCTCGGGTTTGCCCGTGGCCGAGGTTTTCAGCACCGGAATACCGTTCAGCACCTCGGTCACCGCGTGCTTTCTAGCATTGGAAACATAAATGGTTTCGTTGACCCTGCTGAAACTCAGGCTCGTTTCCTGTGAAATGTGCCGGAGCAGCTTGCCCACGCTCGCCTGCGGGAAACTGAGGTCCACCGTCTTATCCCGCACGAGTTTCTGATCGTACTGGAAATTGAAATTGGTTTTGTCGTTGATCACCACAAAGGCATCTTCCAGCGGCACGTTGTGCAGGTCGATGGAAATGTAGATTTTCTCAATGCTCTGCTCCTGGGCTTTTCCGTCGGATGCCGACAACAACCCTGCGAAAATGCATTGCAAAACCGTCCCGATAACCGCATACCTAGACATCGCTACAATTTGTCGTAGTAGTTTATATTGCATATTTTTGATCGTTTTGAATTTCACGTTCATGACACGTGACTTTCCCCGTTCCTGATTGAGCGCCAACTCTTAGCACGGGAAAGTCACACGGACCGGTAATCAGCGATGGTTACCGGTTCTTTTTTCAGGAGGTATCAGACCGCATAGGCTGGTTTCGGTTATTGGAGTTTTACAATGCTGTTATTGACTTTGTATGAGAACCGGTTGGGATAGCTCATCACCCCGAGGATGTAATTGAGCGGCTTGTCCTGGAACTTCCCGCTGAACCGCCAGTCGGCGTCCATGCGTACGCCCGGCGCCACCTCGAACTTCACGCCGTACCAGCGTTCCAGTTTGAGAATGGTGGAATGGAAATCCGATTTCTGGAAGTAGAGCATGCCGTCTTTCCAGCCGATCTGTTCTTTTTCGTCGTAGGTACTTACAATGAGCTCTCCCGCTTCTTTCTGGAAGGTCGCCATTTCGCTTTTGCTCAGGAAAACGCAGGCATTCTGGTCTTCCGAGCCGATCTGGGCATTCACTTTCACCTTTCCGCTCACGACTGCCACTTGTACAGCTTTGTTTTCGGGATAGGCACGGATGTTGAACGAGGTACCCAGCACCTTCGTCACGACATCACCGGTTGTGATCACAAACGGGGCCTTTTCGTTTCGTTTGACGTCAAAGAATGCTTCACCGGAGAGTGTTACTTTCCGGATATTGTCTTCAAATTCTTCGGGGTAGGAAACAGAGGAACCTGCATTGAGCGTCACGTGGGTACCGTCGGGCAGCACGAGCTTCCGTTGCTGGCCGTTGGCAGCCTTGTGCTCCACGGGGACATAAGCGGAAGCCGGGACATTATGGTGATCAAGGTAGCGGTTCGCGAAAAAAAACGCTCCTAACACCACACACGCAGCTGCCAGGAGTTTCCAAATCCAGTTGAGATTGATTCGCCGGGGCGTAGTTTCGTACTCTTTCGTCGCGTCGGAAGCGGCGATCGAAGATTCGAGCCGTTTCCATTGTTGCCCGATGTCGTATTCCGGGACAGATTTACCCTGAAAATGCAGGGCAAGGACAATTTTCCGGGCTTTTTCGATTTCAGAATGGCGGGACGGGTTGGCGAGGAGCCATTTCTCCCACAGATGGTCATTTTCGGGGGCGGTGCCGTTGAGCCACGCACGGAAATCGTCATCGAGGACGAAATCCTTGTAGCCAAACCGGTCGTATTTGTGCGCTTCCAATAGGATAATATTTATTCTTTACTTTGATAAAGCCAGAATAAATAGGAAGTGACCCTCGACGGGTTAAATTTTTTGTAAAAATTTTTACATTAAGTCCTTAATAACTTCTACACCCTCTCCCATGACGCTCCCGGCACCCAACAAGGTCATGTAAACACCCAGTACAAAAGGCACGTCACGCCCTTGCGGCGCGAGTTCTTCATTCAATGCATCCAGCGCTTTGTAGATTAGCTTGTAAACAGCCCGGGTCGAAATATTCATGATCAGCGCGATCTCGCCGAACGACTGGTCGTTGTAAAACCGGAGATACAGCGCCTCTTTCTGCCTGGCTGGAAGGTTTTGAATAGCGTTTTGTAACGAAAGCACATTTTCTTTGAGCGTCTGATCGTGGATCATCTTCATTTCCACCGACAGTTCTACGTGGAAAAGCGACTCGTCGTCATCCAGCGCGATGGTCATCGGGTTCGCCTTTGCGCGTTTGAGGATCAGTCGACGAAGCGAAGCCAGCAGGTAATTGCGGATAGAATCCGAGTTCCCCAGAAATGCTTTCCGCTCCCAGATGTTCATGAACAATATCTGAATGCAGTCCTTCACTTCCTCGTCATCCTTATTGAAACGCAGCCCATAATTGAGCAATGACGGATAGTAGTGTCTGAAAATCTGTTCGAAGGCGTCTCCGCTTCCGGCCCTCAGCATGTTCCAGAGTGGTGGGTTGTTAGTCAGGTTTATAGCTTCCATGTTCGCTGAGATTGGCTAGTTGTCGGTTCAGGCAACCCATCAGCAGTATGTAACTGCGCAATGATTTTTAGGTGACGCAGATTTCGCCAACCACCCTTAAAAAAGTCAATATTTTTCAGGAAATAATAAAATAGACAGCGGGAAGGCCGGGCTTAATTGTTACCCATTAGAAAGTAAAAGATAAACAGCAGAAAGGTAACCGACATGAGGATCAGTACGATGTTGCCTGCTGAAAGACCGCTGGCCTGGCCATCCTGCGTACTTTTTCTCGAATCGCGGTCGCCCATAATATCGAGCGAGCTCATAATGCGGCCCCAAATCGAGTTCACATCCTGGCTGGAAAGGCCATCGGGCTTCCAGTCGGAGGCGATCAGTACCAGTTCGCGGGCTTTGGCTACGGTATCTTTCTGCGCGGGGTATTTGAGGATCCAGTTTTCCCAAAAAGAGCGGATTGGCGGATCATCGGGAAACCGTACCCATCTTATGAAGAGGTTTTCCATTGCCAACTCCTCAGCCGATAACTCTGAAAACGGTTTCATCGATATTAGTAGATTGAATTTTAGGGCCTATCAAACTGAAATCCGGATTTAGACCATCCGGGGTATTATTTGTTTGTTAAGCTTTATGTCTAAAAAAGGAGGCGTTTCAGGGTTTATACTCACTTTGTACGTTGCTAGAAAATTATTTCAAAAAAAGCCATCCTGTACTATGGGGTATACCGAAATTTGGAATATGCGGAGCCGTAGTGACTTAATCTCGAAGCAACTGTGTACCTTTGCGGCAAATTTCACGATGATATAGTACCAAAACAGACACAATGACCTCGCATCAAATACGTCAGGCTTTTCTTGATTTTTTCCGCAGCAAAGAGCATTTAATAGTACCCTCGGCGCCATTGGTAGCCAAGAACGATCCCACGCTGATGTTCAACAACTCGGGGATGGCGCAGTTCAAGGACTTTTTTCTCGGTAACGGTACGCCCCCATCGCGCCGGATCGCGGATACCCAGAAATGCTTGCGCGTGTCAGGAAAGCACAACGACCTCGAAGATGTAGGGTTTGATACTTATCACCACACCATGTTCGAAATGCTCGGCAACTGGTCGTTTGGTGATTATTTCAAAAAAGAAGCGATTTCCTGGGCATGGGAGCTGCTCACGGAGGTATATAAACTGCCGAAAGACAGACTGTACGTGTCTGTATTTGAAGGAAATGAAGCCGACGGCGTGCCGTTCGACCAGGAGGCATGGGACCTTTGGAAAGGCATTGTAGGCGAAGACCGCATTATCCTCGGTAACAAAAAAGATAACTTCTGGGAAATGGGCGACACCGGTCCCTGCGGCCCTTGCTCCGAAATCCATATCGACTTGCGCTCACCGGCGGAGGTAGCCGAAGTGTCGGGCAAATCGCTCGTGAACAACGACCACCCGCAAGTGGTGGAAATCTGGAACCTGGTATTTATGCAGTTCGAGCGCAAGGCCGACGGCTCCCTGATCCCCCTCCCATCGACGCACGTCGACACCGGCATGGGTTTCGAGCGCCTTTGCATGGCTATCCAGCAAAAAACATCGAACTACGACACCGACGTTTTCCAAAATACCATCGGCGTGCTGGAAACGCTTTCGGGCAAAAAATACGGCCAGAACGACGAACCGTTCGCGGATATCGCCATGCGCGTGATCTCCGACCACATCCGTGCGGTTTCCTTCGCCATCACCGATGGCCAGTTGCCGTCCAATGTAAAGGCAGGTTATGTAATCCGCCGCATTCTCCGTCGCGCGGTGCGTTACGGATACTCTTACCTGGGCTTCCAGGAGCCATTCTTCCACAAGCTGGTACCGGTATTGGCCGAGCAGTTCAAGGATGTGTTTTCGGAATTGAAAGAGCAGGAAGAGTTTGTGACCCGCGTCATCCTGGAAGAAGAAAAAAGCTTCCTGCGCACGCTTGAATCGGGTTTGAAAAGACTTGACAGCATTATTTCCGGATTGAAAGAAACCGGCCTCAATACGATTCCGGGCGGCGAGGTGTTCGAACTGAGCGATACTTTCGGCTTCCCGGTTGACCTTACCGCATTGATCGCCCGCGAGAAGAGCTTCCAGATCGACGAAACCGGTTACCAGGATGCGCTGGCCGAGCAGAAAAAACGCTCCCGCCAGGATGCGGCCAAGGAAGCTACCGACTGGATCGAGCTGCGTGAGTACGACGGCGTGGAATTCCTCGGTTATGATTTTGAAGAAACGCACAGCCATATTGTAAAATACCGCAAGGTGAAAACCAAGACTGGCGAAGAATACCATATTGTGCTCGACCGCACGCCTTTCTATGCCGAAATGGGTGGACAGGTTGGCGACACGGGTGTGCTCATACTGGGCAATTCCGGCGATGCGAAAACGGTGAACATCGTTGATACGAAAAAGGAAAACGATCTTTTTGTACATATTTCCCGGGATAAGAATCTCGATGAAGCATTGTCGGGAGCCGGCATTATCACGGCCAAAATCGATATTGACCGTCGTAACAAAATCAAGGCAAACCACACGGCCACGCACCTCATGCTCTCGTCGATGCGCGAGGTCCTGGGTACGCACGTAAGCCAGAAAGGTTCATTCCTGAACGACGAGGTGCTGCGTTTCGACTTTGCGCATTTCTCGAAAGTAACCGACGAGGAACTGAGAAAGATCGAAGACCGTGTGAACGAAAAGATCCGCGAGAATATCGCACTCGACGAAAGAAGGAATGTACCGATCCAGCAGGCGCTGGATGCGGGGGCTACCGCCACTTTCGGGGAGAAATACGGCGATTTCGTACGACTCATTATCTTCGATCCGCAATTCTCTTTCGAGCTCTGCGGGGGTACGCACGTGCCTTCTACGGGCGAAATCGGCGTGTTCAAATTCACTTCCGAAGGTTCGGTATCGGCAGGTGTACGCAGGGTGGAAGCGGTAACCGGAGAGAAAGCATTGGAACTGATGCGGCAGCAAGAAGAAACGCTGAACAAAATCAAGGACCTGCTGAAAGGCCCGACCGATCTGATCAAAGCGGTTGAAACCCTGATCGAAGAGCGCTCCGCATTGCAGAAAAAGATCGCCGCGCTCGAAAACGAGAAGATCCAGGCACTGAAAACCACTTTAATTGAGAATATGGAAACCCACAGCACCTTCAACCTGATCGTGCAGAAGGTGGACGTGCCGGGTGCGGACTCATTGAAACAACTTTCCTATGAGCTTCGCGACCAGGTGGAGAACCTGATCGCCGTGTTTGGTGCCGAGATCGGCGGCAAGCCGCAGCTTTCGGTATTCATCGCGGAAAACCTCGTACAGGAAACCGGGCTGAATGCGGGCAAGATCGTGAAAGACCTTGCGAAGGATATTCGCGGCGGCGGCGGCGGACAGCCATTCTTCGCTACGGCGGGCGGCTCCGATGCAAGCGGGCTGGATACCGCGCTGGAAAAAGCGAAAGGCCTGTTCTAAACAAGTACTACTACTTATCAGCTCATAAACAAAAGAGCGGCATCCTCACGGAGCCGCTCTTGTTTTTTGCACTTCGAGCGTGCCCGATTAGTGGGTTATTCCTCAGCTTTCAACTGACCTCTGATCTCGCCGGTCGGAAACTTGGCTGTATGGATGTTTACATAATACAAGCCGGCTTTCAGATCGGCCACTTGTGCCTCGGTAAGGGTGTCTTTAAATGCGAAGGGTGTTTTGAAATCGGTGCCGAAGTCGATCACTACTGCACCGGTCGAATCCGGAGATCCTTTGTGGATGTGCCAGCCCGTGGGTATGAATACCGAGTCGGCCGACGCCGAATCCGACCTCGCGGAGTCGCTGTACGTGATGTTGAGACTTAAAATCCTCGACTCCTGGTCTAATGTACCATCTACTGAACCGGTAGCTGTTGATGGATTAGCGGGTACTTCGTTTGCACCTGAAAGTGTTGTGGACACTTTCAGTTCGGGCAATACGGGAGTTGGGTCTGCTGCCTCGTCGTCGTCATTACATGCTGCCACCATCCCGGCGATCACAAACACACCCATGAATGCTAATTTTCTCATAATGCTTTGTTTTAGTAAATAATTGGTTTGACCGCCGCCCGGTAAAATTATAGTTCCCTTTCAAACCTATTTCACACAAACCACTGTATTACAATTATTTACAAAAACAACTTAAAAACGGGGAATTGGGGAATAGGTCCTACCCTTTGCTGAATATTACAACATATTCAGGGCGTTGACCGGCTTCTGGCCCTCCCGCGTGTGAAATTTCCAGCGGTTATGCGACCACAGCCAGAACTCCGGCTGCCGTTCGATGGTGTTTTCCAGTGCCTTATAATAATGTTCCATGATACCCGCCTCGCCCAACTCGCGCGCCTGCGACGTAATGAGCCGGAACCTGAAATCATAAGTGTTGCGCTGCTTACGGGTCACGTCCAGGTACACCACGGCACAGTCGCGCTGCACGGCAATGCGCGCCGCACCTGACTGCACGAAGGTTTTCCGGTTCATGAAATTGAGGTAATACTTGCCGGATTCCGGCGGGCGCTGATCGGCGATGGTGACGAAAATGGCGGATGACTCCGCATTCCAGCCCAGCGTCCGGCGGTACCATTCCGATTTCGGGATCATCACCGCCCCGAAACGCCCCCGCAGTTTCAGCAGCCAGCGATCGAGCCATTTGTTCGAAACCGGCGAGTATGCGGCCAGCACCTGGCAATCGGCTTGCAACGGGAGCGACAGCAGGTACTCCCAGCTACCATAATGCGAGGCCATTAGTACAATGTGCTTTTTCTCACGCAAAAGGCGTTCGATCAGCGCCGTGTTCTCATAATTGACCAACCTCCCCAGGCTCCCCCGCTCAACTCCTCCGATCATGAACGGCTCAACCATGAGATCGGCGAGGTGGCGGAAATAGGCGGTTACCATTTGCCGGATCTCCTTTTCGGAACGCGTCGGGAAGCAGCGGGCCATATTCAGCAGCACCATATGGCGGCGGTAAGGCCAGAGCCGGAACAGGACCAGGAAGATCAGGTCCGACAAGGAACGCCAGCCCCATAGGGCCAGCCTGAACCGGAGCGCCTGCATCAGAACAGGTATTGCAAGCCGGCGTTGAACCCTACGAATAGTCCCTGGAAGTCTTTGGAACTGTTGTTCTTCCAGATGTATTTTTTGATAAAATCATAGTCATTCTCACGGTCGTAGGACACGTAATTGAGCGTCGGCCCGGCGAATGCTTCGAAACGGTTACCGAGTTTCAATGCAGGCAGAATACGGAGCGAGTTCTTGTTGTAGCTACCTCCGTGAAAATCAGTAAGCGTGGTACCGACGGCCTCCAAATTAATTCGTAAGCTGCTGGCCAGGGGAATATGTGCCCCTAAACCACCCTCTGCTGCGTACATGGCTTTCGGATTGTCTTTGAAATTATACCCGATACCCGCGATCCCGTACAGTACACGCCCACCCGAGCGGAAGGATACAATGCCCGTCATCGTCTCGTCGATCGTCACCGCAACCGATTTCTCCCCGTTCTTGATAAAGTTGAAGATCGCGATGGGGTAATCGCTACTGTCGGCGATATTGATAAAACCAGCCAGCTGGATACCTTTTACTTTTTTAGCCACATTGGCAAAACCGGCTACCTGGGCATTTACGTCGCCGCCTTTATTAAGAAAGCCCGCGAGCTGCAAACCTTTCGCGTCCTTTTTGGCGATGTTCGCAAAGCCGGCCACTTGCGCCGCACCCGAAGTTTCGGCCAGATTTAGAAACCCTGCAACCTGGGCCCCGTTCGCCGTTCCGCCGGTGATATTGGAGAAACCTGCCAACTGGGCGCCCGTCGCCTTTCCTCCGATCACATTGGCCACGCCCGAGATTTGTGTGCCGCTGGCCGAGCCTCCGATCACGTTTGCCGCCCCGGCTATCTGAACTCCGCTTACATCCTGCTTCACCACATTGGCCACGCCGGCAATGGACGCGCCCGTCTCCGCTTTGGAAAGTCCGGCGATGGCGTGTAGAGAGAACCGGTTGGTAATGGACGCGGCATGTTTGCCATTTGAACTGACCGGATAAATGAAACCGATATGCACGGCGGCGGAACTGTCGCGCTGGGCCATTGCGCCGAATGAGCCGGCGATCAGGAGTATGCTGATGAAGAATAAACGGGACGGATTTAAAAGCAAATTTTTCATGGGTAATGCATTGAGAAATGATTGTCTGAATGCACACGCTCTCCGATTTCATTGCAGGCCTTCAAATCGATCGGATAGTACCATGTGCATCCAACCGACAACCGGATCACGCCTTACCCTAATTTTTTTGAAAAAAATATCCGGTCCGCGATAGTCGTATTTGCCGAATAGTAAATATATCTCTACAAACTAAGTTCACATCGGATACATATCAGTAGAAATAATTTTATTTACATTCCTTTATTTCTTTAAATATTTATATACATTTAGTTCATTATCACATTAACACATTTTTCCTCTTACACTTAATCTAGATCACTATGATGAAACGCTATCTGCTTTTTTGTCAGTTGGCATTACTCCCAACACTGGCCGCACATGCACAGTTTACAGCAGGAACCGATGGTTTCTTTATCGGCCAGAACACACAGGTCTTTATTGACAGCCTTACGTTGCTCCCCAGCGTCGATTTTACAATCACATCGCAAACGCTTACGATTTCGCCAACACCGATTCCGGGCACGCCGCCCAGTATCGCCAGGGTTTACAACTTTACGACGCCGGTTAATTTCATCGGTGTTGCGGGTTTCTTCTATCGTGCTTCGGAGCTTAATGGTAATACCGAAAGCACGTTACAACTCACCCACGGCAACGCCAATTTTGTATCAACTACGGGCAGTACTGTCAATACGGGCACGCACTACATTTCCAATACCCTGCCGCTTACCAATTTCACGTCGCTTACCGCTGCACAGGAGAATGCATTGCCTGTTAACCTGGTTAGTTTCGATCTGAAACGGGTGGAGCATGCGACGGTACTTTACTGGCAGACTTCCGAAGAAAAAAACAGTGATTTCTTCGAAATTCAGCAAAGTGAGGATGCGAAACGGTGGAATGTGCTGGGCAAAATCAATGCAGCCAACGAGAGCAACTCTAAAAAGTTTTACTCGTTCGACGATGCAGCGGAACGCTATGGCACGCAGTATTACCGGCTGAAAATGGTGGACACTGACGGCAGCTTTGCTTACAGCAAAATAGAGTCGATCCGGTTGGGATCTGCTGGGCTGGTCAGTGCATACCCGAACCCGGTTGTAGACAAACTACTTATCGGCTCCAAGGAAGCGCTCGCAAGTGTAAAAATGACCGATCTGACGGGCCGCCAATTCCTGGAATTATCGAAACCTAAACCAGGCCAGGAGGTTAGCTTGAAAAACTACCCCGCCGGGACCTATCTGGTTAAAGTCGAGACAACCAGTGGTGCCATCCAGGTTATCAAAATCATAAAACACTAAACTATCGCAACCTCATGAAAAAACTATATGAATGTGGTACTCTTTCATCCGCTTTGAAAGGTACACTGTTGACTGCATTGTTCGCATTGTTCGCATTCAGCGTGCAAGCTCAGGTGGGGATCGGGACTATCAGCCCCGACGCCAGTGCCCAGTTGGACGTTCAATCCACAACAAAAGGCTTGCTTGCGCCAAGAATGACCGTGGCTGAGCGGAATCTGATCGCAAGCCCGGCCACTGGTCTTTTGATTTTCCAAACTGACTCAACTCCCGGCTTTTACTACTACAATGGTACCGCCTGGGTTCCGTTCGTATCCACCACAGCCGGAGGAGGTGCTATCATTCCGTATGCGTCCGGTACCCCTGCTGTTTTGACCACGGTACTTGGAGGTCTGCTTAATACCCGCACTGTGATGGGCTTTGGTATCTCTGCTCCCGGTATTTCAGTGGTGGGCGGACTCATCAATGCCACCTCTCTTACCAACATGGCATTTTCCGTTCCGCGTGATGGTGTAATCACTTCCATCGCCGGCAATTTCAGCACTACCGCTGCGCTTGCCCTGATTGGATCGACGATCACGATACGTGCTCAGCTGTACTCGGCACCCGCTGGATCAAACAACTTTACGCTTGTTCCTGGTGCTACGGTAAATTTGGCCCCTCCAATGACGGGCATTCTCGCAATCGGCACAACCTCTTCGGGCACTACAACCGGACTTTCAATTCCTGTTACGGCGGGAACAAGGTTGCTGCTTGTGTTCGGAGCGGACGTTACAGCGGGTCTTGACGTTGCCGCTACCATTGCCGGTTATGCCAGCGCAGGCGTTGGAATCGACTAAATACCATCCGACAACAGAGCCTCCGTCTATCGGGGGCTCTGTTGCTTTTCCACGAATCTCATTCCAATGAAAAAAAACTATCAACTGCTACTAACAGGCCTGCTTGTGCTACTAACCTTTACGGTGTATGCGCAGGTAGGTGTCGGAACGATCTCTCCGAACGCCAGCGCTCAGCTGGATGTTACCTCCAGTACCAAAGGGCTCCTGATCCCGCGTATGACTGATACCGAGCGGACAAGCATTGCCAGTCCGGCTGCCGGCTTGCTCGTTTATCAAACCAACGGCGCCGCCGGTTTCTGGTACTTTGACGGAACCACCTGGCAACCTTTTATGTACGGCACACCTGCCGCTGCGGCTGGTTTCACCGCTGCGCTGAGTTCTTTGACTGTCAATGCAAACAGCGCGATCACAGGGTACAGCACTTTGTATTCTGATGGAACAGGACTGAATGCTGCCGCTGGTACCTACACGGTTCCAACCACAGGTAGATACCGGATTTCAGCCACCGTCAACTACTCGACCACCGCGGCTATTTCGATAGCCCTGGGCGGCAGTGTGGACCCACGGATAGCCTTCCGGGTAAATGGTGTCGAGACTTTGACGGGGCTCTTCCCTATTCTTAACGTCAATGTGGTACTGGTACTAACATTGCGGGCGATTTTGGGTAGCGGCACGGTAGTAATCGCCGGAGACGTTCCGCTGACTGCCGGCGACGTTCTGGATCTTCAATATGTGGCAGACGGCCTCACCATTAACCTCAACCTGGGTGGTAGCGGTACTACCAATGGCATCGTTTGGTCGGTTAGGAAACTGTAACAAGTCATTCACATAAGTTGAATGTAAAAGCGGGTGTACCATCGATTGGCACACCCGCTTTTGTATTTAATCGCTTACAACTTTCCATACCGCCAGCTGATCCCCGCCTGCCAGCCGAGCCAGGACGTAACTTTCTTACTTCCGAGATCTATATTCGGATATCCCGACAGAGGAAATGTCTTATATCCCTTCCTGGCTTCGATGTCGTCATTGTCGTAAACAGAATACGACGGGCCGGCAAACAGCAGGAAATGTTTTCTAAACTTGTATGTAGCGGCAATCTGCAAGCGATAAAGCGTTGGCGTTTTCTCCCAGTCGCCCTGGTAGACGTTCTGGTTTAATACTTCCACGAAGAAACCTGTTTTTCTGAATGGGAAGAACTCCCTTCCGATACCAGCCCCGAATGTTTGTACTTTCTCGGTTCCGCTGAAACCGGTACCGGCCATCAGCAGGCTATAAAATTTGTGCGTGCCCATTTTCCAGGCCACATTCAGCGGCGCTACGTCCGTTGCGTACACCGAAATATTGGAAGTACTTTTCCTGACAATATTAATAAGCCCGATGCTCGCGCCGGAAGAACTGTCGGCGATATTGACAATGCCTATTTGTACTCCCCTCATTCGTTTGGCATAGTTGAATGGAGCGAGTTGCAACCCTTTGATATTCCGTGCAATATTAATCCCGCCGGCGATCTGCGTCGCACGGATCGAATCACGGGCATTGTTGGCGGCTCCGGCGATTTGTACGCCGTTGAATACGCCCCGCACCTGGTTGTAGCCGCCGGAAATCTGCGCCCCATGTCCGCCATTGCGGATCAGCCCGATGGCGCCTGTTACCTGCGCGCCGTCAATTCCTCCTCCCGCCCTGCTCAGGAAGCCGCTCACCTGCGCTCCATCGACGCGCTTCCGTACCATTCCGCTAAATCCCGAAACCTGTACACCGCTCAGCGAATCGAGCACATTATTACTGAAACCGGCAATCTGCACGCCATTCACATGCCCCGACACTACATTGAATGCCCCCGCAAGCTGCACATAGCGAACATTCTCCTTTGAAATATTAAAACCACCTGCTATTTCAACCCCATTCACACCCGCCGTATAACCTCCCGCTACATTGAGCGAAAATTTGTTGACCACCTGCCCGCTCATGCGCCCGTGCGTACCCAACCCGGGTGTGAGCGACGCCTGGTAAGGCAATGCGACAAAGAACCGGCCGATGTTACGGCTCTGCGCGCGCAGGCGCTGGGAGAGGAACAATCGCCCCAACCAGGTCGATTCCCCTTCCGAATAGCGAACGATCAGCGGATCGAGGTCTACGGCTTTGGGCTGAATGCGCATGGTTCGCGCCGACTCATCGCTGTTGCTGATCACCATTGTCGTATCCCCATAACCTACCTTGCTGACCGTCAGATAAATGGGGAAGGCTCGCTCCCTGATGCGCAGTCTGAAACCGCCATCGTCTTCGGAAAGCGTCGATACGAGCAATTGCCGCGAGTAAACGCTCGCATAATCCACCGGCTTTCCGGTTTCATCATCCAGAATGAGGCCGCTAATATGGAATGATTTTTCCTTTGCCGCCGGCAGGATGATCAGGTAGTCGCCCTTTTCCTTGTATTGAAATTTATTGTAAAAAAGCTGATCGAGCACCTGTCGCACCGGCTGCCTGGTCACGTGCAATGTAACCAGGCTATCGCCCGCGATGAGGTTGCTGTTGTAGGAAAAATAGAACTTCCCCTGTTCGCTCATGGATTTCAAAACAGCAGAAACCGGCTGCCCCTTTACGGAGATGTCAACCGGTTTATTCAGAATCTGCTGCGCAAAACTCCCGCACGGGATCATCATACCTATCACAGCCAGCCTCAATACAGTACGGAATATAGAATTCTGATTCATCCCGAAAGATAAGGCTATTTCAAAATGATCTGGTCGCCACGATGTTCAACTTTGAGTGAAAGGGTCTCGCTGACAACGCCCAGAATGCTTTCCAACGAGTTTTGATTGAACGTGGTATTAATAGGCAGATTCCTCAAACGCTCGTTACCGATCACGATATCCGCTTCGTAGGCCTCGTTCAGGATTTCGACCAGTCGCCAGAGCGGGGTTCCGTCGCAAAACAACCTTCGGGTACGGTAGTAGTTATGGAACTCGTCGGCGGTAATGCCTTTGCGCATTTCAGCACTTGCCTTCATTACCGTAGCTTCCTCGCGTGGGGTAATGCGTATGCGCTGCGTATCTCTCGAAACCTCCACAATACCCGTTTCCACGATCACCTCCGTTTTCTCCGCGTTGTCTTTCACATTGAACGAAGTACCTACCACTTTCACCGTTACGTCATTCACCGAGATCAGGAACGGCTTCGATTTATCAGGTTTTACATCAAAAAACGCCTCTCCGGTAAGTTGAACAGCGCGCGTTTTCCCTTCAAAATCCTTCGGATAACTGATACTCGACTTCCTGTTGAGCGTCACGATCGAACCATCGGGCAAGGTGTCGGAAAGCGTCTCCATGCCCGATCTGACCGTGAGCATTTCATGAGAGGAACTGCGCGTCGAGAACAGGTAGCTCAGCCAGCCGACGCCGGCTGTCATGAGCACCATCGCTACCATCCGCAGTATCCTGAACACCGGCTTGGGATACATGGGGACCACCTCTGCCTCCTGCTCTATCGTCCTCGTACGGGTTTTAAACCGCTCCCAGGCTGCATTTTCATCCACGGTACTCATGCGGGCGAGCCGCTTGCTCTCATTCCAGATCAGTTCGAAGTGTTCGAAGTACCGCTGGTTGTCGTCGTCATCGAGCAGCCATTGTTTGATCTCGATCTGCTCCGCAATGCTGGCTTCGTCGAGCATCGACTTCACCAGCAATTCATCTATGTTCGGGTTGTGTTCTGTTTTCATGACTGATCAGCTGAGGAAAAAAAGTAAAAAGGAAGCCGGAAGAAAATCAGCCAGTTTGACCCGCAGGAGCCGCAATGCTTTCCCCATCTGGTTTTCGACCGTTTTGACGGGCAATTGCAGGCGGTCCGCAATTTCCTGGTATTTCAATTCTTCGAACCGGCTCATCTGGAAGATGGTCCGGCATTTCTCCGGCAGTTCGCGCAATGCAATGTCCAGTCGCGTTTCGAGTTCCGACAGTTCAAGGCCTTGTGAAGCGCTGACACTCTGCTGCTCCTGTTGCAGCGTGTAATCGCGGTGCGCCTCCCGCACTTTGAGGTGTTTGAGATAGTTGAGGCTTTCGTGGTACACCGACCGGTAGAGGTACCCGCTGACCGATTCGCGGATATCGATGTGGTCGGTCTTCTCCCACAACCTGCAAAACACATTCTGGACCATCTCTTCGGCCATGATATCGTCCTTCAAAATAGTGCAGGCATAGGCGTGCAGTCCTTTGAAATGTTTCTTGAAAACTTTCTCAAACTCCGATTCCCTGTCCCTGCTCAAAACCGTTACGTGGTCATCCGCTAAGGCTGCATTCATTGCACCGACTGGTTTATGTAAAAAATAAGCGCCCGACTCGGGTTGTACGATATATTGACAACCGGTCGGGCGCTTACCCTAAATTTCCCCGAAAAAATATTCGGGGCTATGTCTTCAACTTATTACTTTTTCTTCGCCGCCTTTGTGGTATCGGCTTTATTCGTTTTGTAGCGTTTGTCGGGCGTCCCGTCTTTTTTGAGGTGCTTGTTTTCCTTGTAGCGTTTATCAGGCGTGCCGTCTTTTTTCAGTTTCGCTTCCGTCTTCTGCTTTTCTGCCGTAGTCTGTGCAAAAATCGGCGTCGCTACCGCCATCAGAGCCAGCAACATCCATGCTTTCAGGTTTTTCATAGTTGACAAAAATTTTACGTGAACGATATTTTAAAGCGGGGCTAAGTTACAATTCCTGAGGGAAATGCAAATGCGTATCACCTTGGAATAAGGAAGTTTAATGAGGATTTAATACTACTACAAGCTGTTACCATTTCCGGGCGGGTACGTATCAAGAAGAATGTTAAACACAAAACATTCTTCAAAATGAAAAATCAGAAGCTTATTGTTAACGATCGGGAGATTGGCATGCTGAAACAGCACAACTGGGACTTTATCTCTTTGACAGACATTGCACGGCAGAAGGACAGAGCCCCAGGCCTGGTCATTTCAAACTGGATGCGTAACAGGTTCACGATAGAGTTTAACGGTCTTTGGGAGCAGATGCACAATCCTGATTTTAACATACTCGAATTCGAGTATGTTAAAAATGAAGCCGGAGCCAACAGCTACGTACTGACTCCCAAAAACTGGATCGAAAAAACGAACGCAATTGGTATTATATCGAAGTCAGGAAGGCACAATGGCGGAACATTCGCGCACCGGGACATTGCTTTCGAATTTGCATCCTGGATTTCTCCCTCATTCAAACTTTATCTCATCAAAGAATTCCAAAGGTTAAAAGACGAAGAAAACAAACGTTTGGAACTCGATTGGGATTTACGCCGCAGTCTCGCAAAAATCAATTACACGATTCAAACCGACGCTATCAAGGAAAACCTGATCCCCAGAGAACTTGATCCGATCGCCATGAGCAAGATTTACGCGGAAGAGGCCGACATTCTGAATCTGGCACTGTTCGGCATCACCGCGCGTGAATGGTCAATGAACAATCCAAATAGCGGCAATCTCCGCGATTCCGCTACGATGGAACAACTGGTGGTGCTATCGAACCTGGAAAGCATCAATGCAATGCTCATTGGTCAGGGACGGCCGGCGGTGGAAAGGGCCATCGAATTGAACAGAATCGCCATCATCCAGATGAAATCGCTCGTCACGAGTCAATCATTGCAAAAAGCTGCCCTTCCATTAGATCAATCAAAGTGATAACTATTATTTTTGCATAAATAGGATTTATATAGCATTTGAAATGAACATCCAGCAACTGGAATATATCGTCGCCGTCGACAATCATCGCCACTTCATTCAGGCCGCGGAACATTGCAACGTCACCCAGCCTACGCTTTCGATGATGATCCGGAAACTGGAAGAAGAGCTTTCCGTGAAGATTTTCGATCGTACGAAGCAGCCTATCGTACCTACGAGCGTCGGACGCGAGATCATCGACCAGGCCAAAATCATATTGCGTGAAACCTCGCGGATTAATGAAATCGCGAAGCATTTCAATGGCGACCTCTCCGGCGAGCTGCACGTAGGCGTCATTCCGACGATCGCGCCGTACCTGCTTCCACATTTCGTCAATCCGTTTATCTCCAACTTCCCGGATATTAAACTCCACGTCTCGGAAATGATCACCGACCGGATTATCACCGCACTGAAAATGGGTAATCTGGATGTCGGCATTATCGCCTCGGTATCCGAAGAGAACAGTTTGCAGGAAATCCCGCTGTACAAGGAGCGCTTTTATGCTTATGTGTCCGAGAAAACCGATTTGTATTCCAAACAGTACATCCTCCCCACGGATATAGAACCCAATGAACTCTGGCTCCTGGAAGAAGGCCATTGCTTTCGTACGCAGATACAACGCCTGTGCGAGCTAAGCCGCAGCAGCCAGTTCGGCAGCAGTTTCAGCTATCGCTCCGGCAGCATCGAAACGCTGATACGGATGGTGGAGCGAAACGGCGGCATTACCATCCTGCCCGAAATGGCCGTGATGGAGCTCTCCGAAGAGCGCCAGAAACACATCCGCCATTTCCGCTTCCCCGAGCCCGCACGCGAGGTTTGTCTGGTCGTCAACCGGGAGCAAATGAAAGCACGGCTGATCGACGCGTTGCGAGAAGGAATTACCGCGCATTTGCCGCAGGAGTTATTGAATAAGGATTTGGAGGTAAAGGTATTATAGCGACAGGGTATTCTTCCAATCTGCTTCCATACCAGTCAGGCTGGTGAGTTTTGAATAGTTAAACTACTCTGCCAGCCCGTCCCTTCAAATACTCCTCTATCTGCACAAGATTCAGCGCATTAAAGGTCATATCCTTAGTCAATCCACCCTTTCTGGCATTGGCTACGCCGTAATGCATATCCAGGTAGCCTTCCATCGCGTGGGCGTCGGGATTGATGCTCAGCATCACGCCTTTTTCCATGCAATAGGCGATCCAGCGCCAGTCGAGATCGAGGCGCCACGGGGAGGCGTTGATTTCGACAACGACACCATTAGCCGCGCAGGCATCGATAATCACCTGGTGGTCGATCGGGTAGCCTTCGCGGGACAGGAGCAGGCGACCGGTTGGGTGGCCCAAAATGGTCGTGTAAGGATTTTCAATAGCCCTTAACAGGCGAGCTGTCGCTTTTTCGAGCGTCATCGATAGGTTGCTGTGCACGGAGGCCACAATGTAGTCGAATGAGGCCAGCACGTCTGTCGGGTAATCGAGCGAACCGTCGCCAAGGATGTCGGATTCTATGCCTTTCAGGATTTTGAAGCGCTTCGCGGGATTTTCGGCGGCAAAACGAGCATTCAGTCTGGCGATTTCCTCATGCTGGCGTTCCACGTCTTCGACTTTCAATCCCTGCGCGTAAGTCGCGGTTTGGGAATGGTCGGCGATGCCCAGGTACTCAAAACCGAGTTCACGGCAATAGAGCGCCATTTGTTCAAGGGTATGCTGGCCGTCGGAATACGTACTGTGGTTATGCAAAATGCCCCGGAGATCATCCCAGGTCACCAACTGATCGGGTATGCGGGTTTCGGCCCAAAGCAGCTCCCCTGCCCCTTCGCGCATTTCGGGCACGATGTAAGGCAGCCCGGCCTTTTCGTAAATGGCATGTTCCGTATCTGCAGTTTCATAGTAAGCATGCCGCCAGATGGTGTTGCCCGATGTGCCGGCCAGGCCAAGGTGATCCGCGCCGGCGGTTTCGAGGAAAAGCTCATTCACCAACCGCTCGGGTTTCACAGCTACGATTTCGATGGCAACGGCCACATCCTGCACATTGCCCCTCCACACGAACGGCGACGATTTTTTTTCATCCTGCACCAGTTGGTCGATTGTACCTATTGTATTTTGTAGAAGTGCGGGTGAATCGGCCCCTACCAGGATCCGGATCGTTTCCACCACTTCCGATTTCCTTCTGATCTCACCGGCCGCTTCCACCTGATCGAACGTCTTTTTCAATTCATTCACTATCAAATTCGCCACGGCCTCGGCTTTGTCCATGCGCAGTTTTCCCGCCTGGTCTTTGAGGAATGCCAGCGAATCGAGGATCTTTTGCTGGGTATTGGCCCCGAAGCCTTTGACTTTGGCAACGGTACCGTTCAAACAGGCCAGTTCCAGCTCGTGCAGGTTATCGATACCCAGTTCCTGCCACAAAACGGCGATCTTCTTGGGGCCGATACCTTTGATATTGAACATTTCCATCACGCCCAGCGGGGTGTTGGCGATCAATTCTTCGAGTTCCGGGAAAGTCCCTGTCTTTGCGATTTGCGCAATTTTCGTAGCGGTACTTTTCCCAACCCCCTGCAATTTGGTCAGTTCCTGCTCGGTCATGAATTGCAGTTCGCTTTCCTTGTATTTATCCAGGTAAAAAGCCGCTACGGAATACCCTTTGATTTTAAAAGGATCGGCATTGTGCAGTTCCAGCAGCTTGGCAGTTAGTTCAAGGACTTCTACGATTTCAGAATTACTCATGGGGATCGGGATTGATGAATTCTCTGCGAATTACGAAGTATGGATCAGCATTTGCAAGCACATCAGCCACAGCAAAGACCTTTGCAGAGTAAATATTCCATAAAAAAATATTTATAGTGATAATTCACAAGAATCGAATAGCCGACGCCGGCTTCCTAAAAGTATATCCAACAACCATTTCAAAACTCTGACCATATTTTAGACCAATGAATGTAGATCAATTGAAAAGCTACCGCGAGGAAATCCGCCGGCATTTGACGAACGAGTTGCTTCCTTTCTGGGAAAACCGAGCAGTAGACAAGGAAAACGGCGGTTTTATTACCCATTTCGATAATGCAGGCAACGATTCGGGCGAGGATGAAAAGTCGCTGATCGCACAGACGCGTACGGTTTATACCTTTTCGTCAGCGCACCGCGCGGGTTATGGCGAAGGCCGCTATGCAGAAATCGCACGGCACGGGGTGGATTTTCTGATCAACAAAATGTGGGACAACGAACATGGCGGGTTTTACTGGCTGATGGATCGCAAGGGCCATGTCAAAATCGATGAAAAAATCGTCTACGGACACAGTTTCGCGATTTACAGTCTGGCGGAATACACATTGGCTACCGGCGACCCGCGCGGGCTGGAATATGCCGAAAAGGTATTCGACCTTTTGCAAATACACGGCGCGGACACCTATTATGGAGGCTATTTCGAAATGTTCCACCGTAACTGGGACCTGAAAGGCCCCGGCGCTGCCGGCGGCGACCGCAAGACGCTCGACGCGCATATGCACCTCATGGAGGCGTTCACTACATTGTATGAGGCGTCGGGCAAGCAGGTGCACCGCCGCAAGCTCGTTGAAATCATCAATTTGCTGCTTAACAAGATCATGCACCCGCAATACAAAACGGGCATTCCGCAGTTCTGGGAAGACTGGACTGTGGCCCCACAGATCAAATTCGATATCATCTGGGGCTGGGACCGCTTTACCGAGGATGGTGTAAAGAGCGCGGCCGAAGACAATACCAGCTATGGCCACAACGTGGAGTTCGCGTGGCTGCTCATGCACGCGCTCGACGTCGCAGGCATTTCTTACGACGAATACCACGATCAGCTGAAAGCGTCGTACAACCACGCCGTGGAGTACGGCATCGACTGGGAGTTCGGGGGCGTGTACGTGGAAGGCTCACACGCAGGCGATGTGTACGACCGCGAAAAGGAGTTCTGGCAGCAAGCCGAAGTCATTATCGGTATGCTCGATGCCTACCGGGTTTATGGCGATGAAAAGTACCTGAAAGCCTACGACGCCACCCACCGATTTGTGTTTGATAAAATGATCCACCATTCGGTAGGCGAATGGCTGCCGCTATTGACGCGCCAGGGCGAGCCGATCTGGAAGCATATGAGCCATTCCTGGAAGGTGAACTACCATTCGGTGCGCTCGATGGTGCAGGGCATTGTCCGCTTGAACAAGCTGATTGGTGCCAATTAGCCAGGATTTTGGACGTTCCGTGTAAATTTTTGCTCAGTGCTCTTTGCGAAATATACCCCGAATGCCTGTTTTCGCATTGGAATGGTTCTTTAAAATGATGATGTACAAAGCGCTTGCAAAGGCGCCATTATCAAACTTAAAACCACACAATCATGAGCTCATTCACACAACAAGTAAAAGGTAACTGGAACGAACTCAAAGGAAAGTTCAAGCAACAATACGCTGACTTGACCGACGACGACCTGCTTTATGAAGAAGGAAAAGAAGACGAACTTCTTGGAAAAATTCAGAAGAAGATCGGTAAGACCAGAGAGGAAGTAGAACGCGAAGTGAACAGCTGGTCAAACTAGATCTTAAAACAGCTCGATATAAGCCCCGGGAACAATGATTCCGGGGCTTTTTTGTAGTAGCCGGCCACCCGGATGCGCTTTTAACCTTATATTACCCGCCGCAAATCCTAAATCCGTTTTCTGAAATGAATCCAAATGAAATCCCTGTCGGTATTGTTGGTCTTGGTTTAATGGGTTGCAGCATCGTGACCTGCCTGCTCATCGCCGGGCACCCCGTTGCCGCGGTCGCTCCCGTTCCTGCGGACCTCGATCACGCCGAGCGCCGTATCCGCGAGCATTTACAAACCGCGTGGCAAAACGGGATCATCGAAAACGAACCGGAATATTACCTGCGGAAACTGATCATCACGGAAGACTATTCCGTGCTCTACCCCTGCAAACTCGTGAACGAATGCACGATCGAGAACATCGATATCAAGAATGCGGTGTATCAAAAGATCGAAAAGGAGATTGCCCCGGACGCGCTGCTTACCAGCAACACCTCGGCGATCCCGATCAGCCAGCTGCAAAAACTGACGCAACATCCGTCGCGCTTCCTGGGCCTGCACTGGACGGAGCCCGCGCACACGACCCGCTTCCTGGAAATCATTTGCGGAGATGAAACAGACATCAAAAACGGTGAATACCTCTACGAACTTTCGCACTTATGGGGTAAGGAACCCATCCTCGTGCGGAAAGACATTGCCGGCTTCATCACCAACCGCCTCATGTACGCCATGTACCGCGAAGCGATCAGTCTCGTCGAAAACGGCTACGCGACCATCGAGGACGTCGACCGCTCCTGCCGCAACAATGCGGGTTACTTCATGACGCTCGTCGGCGTGTTCCGCTGGATGGACCTGACCGGCGTTCCGGCTTACCACACCGTGATGAAAAATCTCCTTCCTACGCTCAACAATAGCACCGAAGTACCGGAGCTGATCGACAAAGTCGTGCGCGAAGGCGGTAAGGGCATACTCAACTCACACGGGTTCTACGAATACGAACCGGGGGAAGCCGAGGTTTGGGAAGAGACTTTTAGAGAATTCACTTACGACATCCGTGAGTTGGCGCTGAAATATCCGGGGGATATTGTGAAGCAGCGATTGGCGGAACGAAAAAATCAGGAATCTTCCGAAAACGCCTAGTCCAACTTTTCAATATTTAAAAACACCGTCGTACCTCGAAAAACCATCCGTGTCTTTCGAGGTACTTCTGATTTGCGGCAGGCCCGTTCGGCGATCGTGCCTATGGCTGCCGGAATTGCGCGTAGGCAGGTAATAGCAGTATGGCAATGATTTTTTTCACCCTGTTCATAGCTGTAATTAACGCTTGAAACATTTTGATAAAAAAAGGCCAAAAGCCCGATCATTTTAGCGCAAATGATGGTTCTTCTAGCAAGTCTTGACTAGTTTTGAAATGCCCTTGGCAGGCTGCTCCTAAACCGGAAAACGATATTTTTTCAGTAAATCTATTCCCATGAACGACTTCATAGCCGCCAGATCCCAAATGGCCCTTTCCCTGGGCTTTCATATCATATTTTCCTGTATCGGAATGGTCATGCCGTTCTTTATGGCCGTTGCCCATTACTATTATCTCAAAACCGGTCAGACCGTCTACAAAAACGTTACCAAAGCGTGGAGCAAAGGAGTGGCCATTTTCTTCGCGACGGGCGCGGTGTCGGGTACGGTGCTGTCGTTTGAACTCGGACTTTTATGGCCGGGGTTTATGAAACATGCCGGGCCGATTTTCGGAATGCCGTTTTCCCTTGAAGGAACGGCATTTTTTATTGAGGCAATCGCGCTGGGCTTCTTTCTTTATGGCTGGGACCGGTTCAATCCGTGGTTCCACTGGTTCACCGGCGTGGTGGTGGGCGTGAGCGGGCTCGCATCCGGGATTCTCGTAGTAGCTGCCAATGCCTGGATGAATAGTCCGGCGGGCTTCGAGTATTTGAATGGACAGTACCTTAATATCGACCCCATTGCGGCAATGTTCAATGCGGCATGGTTCTCGCAGGCCCTGCACATGACGATCGCCGCATTTGCCGCCACGGGCTTCGCGGTCGCGGGGGTACACGCGCTCATGATCCTGCGTAGGAATAATGTGCTTTTCCATACCAAGTCGTTCACGATCGCGGCGGTGTTCGGGTGCGCGGCGGCGCTCGTACAACCATTAAGCGGCGATATCTCCGCAAAAGACGTGGCGATCAGGCAGCCTGCAAAACTAGCGGCGATGGAGGCGCATTTTCATACCGAAAAATCGGCGTCGCTGATTGTCGGGGGGATCCCCAATGAAGCAGAAAAAAAAGTCGATTTCGCGATCAAACTGCCTGGCTTTCTAAGTTTTCTCGCGCATGGCGACTTCAAAGCCGAAGTTACCGGCCTCGACCGTATTCCGAAGGAGAACCATCCGCCCGTCGCGGTAACCCATTACGCATTCCAGGTCATGGTGGGCATGGGTATGGCAATGATGCTGGTTTCCGTGCTCTATTTTGCGGCATTATGGAAAAAGCGAAAATGGTTGCAGGAACCCTGGCTTCTAAAACTGTTTGCCTTGGCCACACCGCTGGGCTTTATCGCCGTCGAAGCCGGCTGGACCGTCACCGAAGTAGGCCGCCAACCCTGGATCATCTACGGCATCATGCGTACCGCCGACGCTGTAACGCCCATGCCCGGCATTGCCTATTCATTCTATCTCTTTACAGCCATTTATGCCTCGCTGGCGGCATTTGTAGTTTTTATGCTCTACCGGCAGATACGGATGGTCGGGAAGTTGTACGATGTTCATGACTGATATCTCAACATTTGGCCATACTTGACTACACCTGCCCCACACATTCACTCATTAACGCTTTACCAATGCTATACGTCGTCATCACATACCTCTGGGCGTCAATCCTTTTGTACCTGCTGCTGGGCGGGGCGGATTTCGGCGCGGGGATCATCGAGCTCTTTACCTCTCAGAAAAACAAGCAGGTTACCCGTAAGACATTATACTCGGCCATCGGGCCTATCTGGGAAGCGAACCACATGTGGCTGATCATCGCGATTGTGATCCTGTTCGTCGGGTTTCCGGTGATTTATGCTACCATGTCGGTCAACCTCCATATCCCACTTACCGTCATGCTTGTCGGCATTATCGCCCGCGGAACGGCATTTACGTTCAGGCATTACGATGCGGTCGTGGACGATATGCAGCACCTTTACAATACCATCTTCGAGTTATCCAGTTTCACCACGCCGCTTTTCCTCGGGATTATCGCAGGTAGTGCGGTATCGGGGCATATCGATCCGCAGGCCGGTTCTTTTCTGGACGCCTACATTTTCAGCTGGCTGCATTGGTTTTCAGTCACGGTCGGGCTGTTTACGGTATCGATCTGCGGTTTCCTGGCATCGGTTTACCTCATTGGCGAAACCAAGGTCGAGCAGGAACGGCTGCGGTTCGCGCATAAGGCACAGTTTTTCAATATCGCGGCGGTTGTCTGCGGGGCATTGGTGTTTGCGGCGGCGTGGTTTGAGCACATTCCGCTGTTCGACTGGGTTTTCGGAAACTGGGTCGGACGCATCGCTATTCTTTCGGCCACCCTTTCGCTGATCTGGATGTGGACTTTGCTATATCAGGGTAAAATTAGCCTACTGCGGCCGCTGGCCGGTTTTCAGGTGACAATGATCCTCCTTACCACTACTTTCAGGCACTTTCCCAATATCGTCATACTAAAAGGCGGCGGCTATTTATCTCTCACCGAACATGCCGGTCAGGAAAAAACGATCGAGGCGCTTGCATGGGCGCTGTTGCTGGGCAGCATTCTGATCCTGCCGGCGCTTTTCTACCTGATTTACAGTTTCCAGAAAAAACCGATCGGTTACGAAGGCCAGCCGCATTAGAATATCTCTTCAAAACCACACAAAATCGGGTCGGTTAGGGACCATTGTTCCTTTCAATAACCGTTTGGTACCATACGGACATTGGAATAAGCTGGGTTGTGCCCGTTATCATACTTTGTGAAAAAATCGCAGCCGGTGAGCTGCATTCACCAGGTATTTTAACACCATACCCACTATGATAAAGACGCTGATCATCGACGACGAGCCCCGAGCCCGCAATGTTTTGCACCAGCTTATCATCAGTTTTGTACCCGAAATCACAGAGGTACGGACTGCCGCATCCGTGGAAGAAGCCAAAGGAGTGCTGGAATTCTATCAGCCCGATCTGGTTTTCCTCGACGTTGAAATGCCCCACCAAAACGGGTTTGACTTTTTACAGCTCCCCAACAACCCCGATTTCGACGTCATTTTCATTACCGCTCACAACCAGTATGCCATCCAGGCGATCCGGTTCAGCGCGCTGGATTATCTGCTGAAACCCATCAGCCCGGAAGACCTGAAAGAAGCGGTGAAGCGGCATTCCACCAAAAACGAGAGCTCGCGGCAGCGTAAAATACTGTTCGAAAACCTGGCCGCCAATATCGACAAGCGGGATGTCAAGGATTTCAGGCTGGCGGTGCCTTCGAGCGAAGGGGTTTTCTTTTTTCTGGTACACGAAATACTGCGCCTCGAAGCCGACCGGAACTACACGATCATCCACCTGATCAACAAGCGCCCGTTCATCGCGAGCAAAACGCTGAAACATTTCGAGGATATGCTCGGCAAGTTCCGCTTCATCCGTACCCATAAATCCCACCTGGTCAATCTCGACCACATTATCCGGATCAGCAACAACAACGAGTTTATCATCCTCTCGGACGGCTCGCGGATCGAGGTATCACGCAGGAAAAAGGACGAAGTCCAGCGGCAACTGAATATCTGAAATCCAGCCTTTACAAAACAATGTATCGGAATATTTATGGGGCAAAGAAGCATTTCTCCGTAAAAAAATATAATTCCTTTGCATTGTTTTGTTTTACTTTACAGCCGTTCCTGATCTATTAATCTTAACCTTTATGACCGATCGTAAGACGCGGCTGGCTGTCATCCTTATCACGTCACTGTTTTTCCTCTGGGGCTTTGCCCTCAATCTCAACCCGATCCTGATTCCGCATTTAAAGAAAGCCTGTCAGCTCAGCGACTTCCAATCGGCGCTGATCGACTCCGCTTCCTACATTGCCTACTTTCTGATCGCATTGCCTGCCGGCCTTTTCATGAAAAAGTATGGGTACAAGGCAGGTATCGCATTCGGATTGCTCCTGTTTGCGACCGGCTCGTTCCTCTTTTATCCCGCATCCGAAATGCGGCATTTCGGTTTCTTCTTGTTCGCATTGTTTGTGATCGCCAGCGGATTGACCATGCTCGAAACGGCGGCCAACCCTTACATCACCGTGCTGGGCGACCCCGATTCGGCTACGCAGCGGCTCAATTTTGCACAGTCATTCAATGGTTTAGCCGCATTTTTGGCACCCGCGATGGGAGGTAAATTCATTCTTTCGGGAAAAACGCTTTCGGAGGCTGAGCAAAACGCCATGACACCCGATCAGCTGAATGCTTATCTCGATACCGAGGCCTCGTCTGTCCAGGTCCCGTTTATTCTCATCGGATTAGTCGTATTGCTGGTGGCCGTAATGATCTGGCGAACTTCGCTACCGGAAATCAATGAAGAAGAGTCGACGGAATCTAAAAGCAGCGGCTCGATTTGGGGTGAGAAAAATCTCATTCTGGGCACAACGGCACAGTTTTTCTATGTCGGTGCGCAAGTTTGCATCAGCAGCTTCTTCATCCGGTTTTCCGACAAAGTAGCGGGCATCGATGAAAAAACCGCAGCCTATCTCCTAGCCGGCGCGCTGGCTGCATTTATGGTCGGGCGGTTTATAGGTACTTATCTAATGCGCTTTGTGGCACCTCCCCGTTTACTGGCACTATACAGCATTATCAACGTGGTGTTACTCGTCGTGGCCGTAATCACGAGCGGCATGTTTCCCGTATATGCCCTCATGGGTGTCGAATTCTTCATGTCCATCATGTTCCCGACCATCTTTGCATTGAGCATCCGCGGCCTGGGCGAAAAGACCAAAATCGGCTCATCGCTTGTCATTATGTCGATTGTCGGCGGTGCTTTCTTCCCGGTTATTATGGGGCAAGTGTCGGATATTTCGTCCATTCAAACGGCTTACATAGTCCCTGCGGTGTGTTTTCTCGTAGTACTATACTTCGCGATCCGTAACAGTTCCGTGAAGAGCGTGACGCTGAGCACTTCGCACTAATAGCCAAGCAATTCATTTACAAGTTTTTATATTAATCATAATGGATTTAAAACTTCAAAATAAGGTGGTCATCGTGACCGGTGGAGCCAAAGGTATCGGCGAAGGCATTGTACAAGTGCTGGCATCCGAAGGCGCGATTCCCGTGATCGTCGGCAGAAATGCGGAAGACAACCAGAAAGTAGTGGACGCGCTGGCGGCAGAAGGGAAAGAGTCGTTTCAGGTAGCGGCTGAGCTCACCCAGCCCGAGGCATCTGAAAATGCAGTAAAAGCAATTTTGGAGAAATACGGCCGGATCGACGGCCTGGTCAATAACGCCGGGGTGAATGACGGCGTAGGACTTGAAAACGGCACGTACGACGGCTTTATCGCGTCATTGCACAAAAACGTCGTGCATTATTACCTGATGGCGCACTATGCTTTGCCTGCATTGAAAGCTTCCAAAGGTTCTATCGTGAATATCAGTTCCAAAACTGCCGATACAGGCCAGGGCGGAACATCGGCATATGCCGCTTCCAACGGAGGCCGCAATGCACTGACCCGTGAATGGGCGGTTGAACTGCTGAAATACGGCATCCGCGTTAACTCGGTGATCGTAGCGGAATGCTGGACGCCGCTTTACGAAAAATGGATTGAAACACTGCCTAATCCGCAGGAAAAACTAGCGTCGATTACCGCGAATATCCCGCTGGAAAACCGCATGACCACGGCCGAGGAAATCGCGAACATGACTGTTTTCCTGCTTTCGGAAAGGTCCAGCCACACTACCGGACAGCTCATTTACGTCGACGGCGGCTACGTTCACCTCGACCGCGCGCTGGCCAATTCCTGATCACCATCCATGGAAATACTCGTTTGCACCACGCCCGGCTCGTTCTCCTACGAACAAGCCGAGGCGCCGGTTGCCTCTCCGGGAAACACCCTGCTGAAAATCAAAAGGATAGGCATTTGCGGAACCGACTTGCACGCCTACGAGGGAACGCAGCCTTTCTTTAACTACCCGAGAATCCTCGGCCACGAACTGGCCGGCGAGATCGTCGAAACCGATGCGCCGGGTTTCGTCAAAGGCGAAGCGGTCACCTTTGTACCGTATTTCAACTGTGGCAAATGCGTGGCGTGCCGGAATGGCAAGCCCAATTGCTGCGCCAGCCTGAAAGTGTCCGGCGTGCATATCGACGGCGGCATGGTCGAATACCTCTCCGTTCCCTCCTACTCGCTCGTACATGGCGATGGCCTGAGCTACGATGAGCTCGCGCTCGTGGAACCGCTCGCGATAGGTGCACATGGTGTGCGCCGCGCAGACGTGCGGAAGGACGAGTTTGTGCTCGTCGTCGGAGCCGGTCCCATTGGTCTGGGAACCATGGAATTTGCCCGCATTGCCGGCGGAAAGGTGATCGCCCTGGATATCAACGACCAGCGCCTGGCATTCTGCCGCGACCGCATCGGTGTGGAGCATGCCATCAATGGCCTGACCGAAAACGTGGCCGAACGCCTCGCGGAAATCACCAACGGCGACATGCCGACCGTGGTCATCGACGCAACGGGCAATTTGCGCGCCATCAATACGGCATTCTCCTACCTTGCCCACAGCGGTAAATATGTGCTGGTAGGACTTCAAAAAGGCGACATCGCATTCAGCCACCCCGAATTTCACAAACGCGAGGCGACATTGATGAGCAGCCGCAACGCTACCCGGGCCGATTTCGAGCACGTGATCCACAGCATGAAAAACGGCCTCGTAGATCCGAAAACATACATCACCCACCGCGTCGCATTCGGGCAGGTAAAGGATGCATTCGAAAGCTGGCTCGACCCGGCGAACGGGGTGATTAAGGCGATGGTGGAGTTGGGCTGACGGCCGTGTTTTTGGCCGCCGACCGCTGACCGCCGTTTTTTGACCTTCGGCCCGACCATGGACCATCGACGATCACATGGACAGGCGCCGGCCCCGGCGGGGCATTCTGTTTATAGCAATGTGTTTGGCAAGATGTTTCACCCCGGATGGGGTGTCCTGTTTGGTGCGTCGGGTTACCAGGAGGCTCCGCGGGAGCCAAATACCAGTGTAATAGCGTATTACTAGAAACAGGGTACCCCTTCGGGGCTGGTCTAAGCCTTGCGCGCGTGGGAATGGAAACGGCGGTCGGCGTTCAACAACTCAATTCGTTTTCTTGTAATTCAAAATCGCCCAGCTGTTCAGTACCAGGGCCATGCAGGACACTACGCCGACGTGCGGCAGTACGTCTCTGAAATTGCTGCCTTTGAGCATAACCATCCGCATGACCTCGATCATGTAACGCACCGGGTTGACGCGCGTGATCATTTTGGCCCATTCGGGCATGCTGTCGATGGAGGTGAACAAGCCACCCAACAATATGAACAGCATCATGAAGAAGAACATGATGAACATGGCCTGCTGCTGGGTGTCACAAAACGTCGAGACCAGCAAACCAAAGCCCAAAACGGCCAGCAAATAGACCGAAATAAAGGCATATAGCGTCAGCAGACTTCCTACCGGCACGATTCCATACACAAACCGCGCCACCAGCAGGCCAATTGTAAAAACGATATTGGCTAACACCCAGAAAGGGATCAGTTTACCCAAAATAAAAATGTGCTTCTTGATCGGCGTCACGTTGATCTGCTCGATTGTACCGATCTCCTTTTCCCGCACGATGTTCAATGCAGACAAGAAACCGCCGACCATCGTGACCAGGATGGCGAGAATGCCCGGCACGATAAATACCTTGTAATTCAATACGGGATTGAACCAGTTGGAAGCTACCACGTCGATCACCGGAAACTGGCTGAACCTCGGCGGCCTGACGAGCTGCATCCGGATATCCGCATTGAAATCCCCGATAATGCTTCCCAGGTAAGACCCTCCCAGGCTCGCCTTGGTACCGTTGATCGCATTCACAGCTACAAACAGCTTCTCCTGATCTTCCCGGATCAGGTTTCTTTCAAAATCGTGCGGAATTTCAAGAATCAAATCAGCCTTGTCGGATTCGATCAGGCCAAATGCCTCTTTGAATGACGCATTGTAACCCGTGAGCCGGAAGTAGCCGGACGCCACGATTTTGGAAATCAGCTTCTGAGAATAAGGGGATTTGTCATGATCCACGACCGACAGGTTGATATTCCTGACCTCATAGTCGGCTGCGAGCGGCATTAATATCAGCTGCACCATCGGCATGAAGAAAATCATCGCCACAATGGATTTATCCCGGAATATCTGCCGGAATTCTTTGCGTAACAAAAATCGTAATGTCCTCATTGCAAACGGATTTTAAAGCTTTTCAAACTCACCACCAGCAGGAATACGGTCATACCGAACAAAATCAGCGTCTCCTTCCAAAGCGCGGCCAACCCTAACCCTTTGATCATGATCGATTTGACGATAATGTAAAACCATTTGGAAGGAACAATATTGGAAATGACCTGCAATGGCACGGGCATATTCTCGATCGGGAACAGGAAGCCGCTGAACATCATCGTCGGCAACAGCATGCCCATGAGCGAAATAAGCATCGCAATCTGCTGGGATTCGGTTTTAATAGAAATGAAAATACCCAGCGCCAGGCAAGTGATGATAAACAAACTGCTTTCCGCAAACAGCAGCGCTACACTTCCCTTCACAGGCAAATCCAGCACGAAAACGCTCAGCAGCAGGATGGCCGTCACATTCACGAGCGATAAGGCGAGGTAGGGAAATGCTTTGGCAAAAATCACCAGCACCGGCTTGAACGGCGACACGAGCAGGATCTCCATGGTACCCGTTTCCTTTTCGCGGACGATGGAAATGGCGGTCATCATCACGGAAACCAGCAGCAGTACCAGTGCCATCACACCCGGCACGAATCCGTGCGCGCCTTTGAGCTGCGGGTTATAGAGCATGCGCACCTCGGGTGTAATGCGGTAAGGGATTTCCAGGTTCTGGTTGACCTGGTTCTGGTAATCTTGTATGATCGACGACAGGTAATTTGTGATCATATTGGCGGTATTCACATCGCTGGCATCGGTAATGATCTGGACCTGGGCCTTGTTGTGATGCAGCAAATCTTCATTGAAATTGGCCGGAAACACCACCACTGCCTTGATTTTACCTTTCTGAAACGTACCCAGTATCTCCTTGTGACTCAATGCGGCCTGCCGGATGTTGAAATACCGGCTCGAACCGATCTTGGTCAGCAACTCCTGAGAAGCATTGTCTTTGGCATAATCCACGACCAGGATTTCGGAATCCTTCACCTCGTTGGTCAATGCGAAACCAAAGATCAATATCTGCGCAATGGGCATTCCAAACAGGATCAGCAACGTACGACGGTCGCGGAGCACGTGATAAAATTCCTTTCTGACAAACGCGAGAAACTGTTTCATGATTAATCCCCTCTTTTGGCGCCGCGCGCGAGTTGGTAAAACACTTCGTCCATCGACCGCGCATGAAAACTGTTTTTCAGGTTCGTCGGCGTGTCGAGGACTTCCATTTTGCCGTCCACCATAATGGATATACGATTGCAATACTCGGCCTCGTCCATGTAATGCGTGGTCACGAAAACGGTAATGCCGCTGTCGGCCGCTTCGTAGATCATATCCCAGAACTGCCGGCGCGTCACGGGGTCGACGCCCCCGGTGGGTTCGTCGAGAAACACGATTTTGGGCTCGTGCAGCACGGCAACAGAAAACGACAGCTTCTGTTTCCAGCCTAGCGGCAGGGAAGCCACCAGCTTGTTCGCCTCACTTTTCAAACCCAGCCTTTGCAGCAATTCTTCGGTTTTGGTTTTAATGCGTTCGTCGGAAAGGCCGTAAATGCCCCCGAAGAACTCGATATTTTCCAACACCGTCAGGTTTTCGTAAAGCGAAAACTTCTGGCTCATATAGCCGATATTCTTCTTGATCTGCTCGGTTTGGGTATACACATCGTACCCCGCAATGGTCGCCTTGCCCGAACTGGGCGCCGAAAGGCCGCACAACATGCGCATAGCGGTGGTCTTACCGGCGCCATTGGCGCCCAGGAAGCCAAAAATCTCCCCTTTATGTACGTCGAATGTGATTTCGTTGGTGGCTATAAAGTCTCCGAACCGCTTGGTAAGCTTCTCGCAGACAATCACTTTATCGTCCTGCATCATGGCGGTTTTAATGTAATAATTTGATAAATGAATCCTCGATCGTCACTTCTGCCTCCCTGACCTCCACGCCCGTCAGCCCGTGCCCGCGCAGGTATGCCTGTAATGCGTGCGTATCCGCGTGTGCGTCGTGCAATGTTGCGTGCGCATACTCGCCGAAAGCGTAGCTGTTCAGAATACCCGGATAGCTTTCGAGGACTTTCAGCAGCTTGTACATTTCGTTGGCCTTGATGGCCAGGAGCCGGTCGGGATAGGCGTTTACGATATGCTGCGGCGTGTCGATGGACAGTATTTTACCTCCCTGGATCAACGCAATGCGGTCACAGAGCGAGGCTTCGTCCATGTAAGGCGTCGAAACGAGGATCGTAATGTGCTGTTCCTTCAACCTTCCGAGCATTTCCCAGAACTCCTTCCGCGAAACCGGGTCGACACCCGTAGTAGGCTCGTCCAGAAACAAAGTCGTCGGTTTGTGGATCAATGCGCAGCATAATGCCAGTTTCTGTTTCATCCCTCCCGACAGTTTCCCTGCACGACGGCTTTTGAACGGCTCGATCTGCACGTAGATGTCTTTGATCAAATGGTAGTTTTCCTCGATCGTCGTGCCGAATACAGTGGCGAAGAAATTCAGGTTTTCTTCAATGGTGAGGTCCTGATAGAGGGAAAACTTACCGGGCATATACCCCACCGAACTGCGTATTTGCCTGAAATCCTTCACAATATCATGGCCGTCGACGCTAGCGGAGCCGCCGTCCGGCAATAGCAGTGTAGTCAGCATCCGGAAAATGCTCGTCTTACCGGCACCGTCGGGCCCTATCAGTCCGAAAAGCTCACCCTTGTTCACGGAAAACGACACATCGTCCACGGCCACGGTTTTTTCCTTTCCGTAAGTTTTGATCAGGTTTTTGACAACAACCGCTTCCATTATTTCAGCGCGACTTCACCGTACATGCCTATTTTCAGATACCCGTCATTCTTCACCCGGATCTTCACCGCGTAAACCAGATTAGCGCGTTCGTCCTTCGTCTGAATGGTTTTAGGGGTAAATTCCGCCTTGTTGCTAATCCATTCGACTGTACCCGGCAACTGGCGATACTGCCCGCCTGCACTGTCGACGAGCACTTTTACCTGCTGGTTCAGCTTAATACCCGTCAGTTGGTCGCCCGTCACGTAGGCACGCAGGATAATCGTCGAGAGGTCGGCGATCTTGTACAAAGGTTTCCCGGCCGCCGCGACCTCGTTCGCTTCCGCGTATTTGGTAAGCACGGTACCATTCACTTCGTTGACAATTTTCGACTTGGCCAGTTGATCATTGATCTGTTCGATCTGAACAACAAGCGGCTGCACGTCCGCACGCAGGCCCGAGGTTTGTGTTTTCAAAACAGAAGTTTGCGCGGCGTCCTGTTTACGGATCACGTCGAGTTGCTTTTGCAATTCTTCTACTTGCGCGGTAATGTCGTCGAGTTGTTTGGGCGTGGCCGCGTCGGCTTTGAGCAGGTTCTGAATGCGTTTCTGCTCATGCAGCAAGTTATCGAGCCGTACTTGCGAAACGGCGATCTGCTGTTTGTAAACATTGGTTTGCGCCACAATGTCGGGCAAGCGGCTGCCGGTAGCCCGGATCTGCGCTTCGAGCTGCTTTTTCCTTAGTGCCAGTTGCAAACTATCGATGTAACCCACCGTCTGCCCGGCTTTCAATTGCTGTCCTTCTTCCAGGTCCAGTGCCATAATGCGGCCGGTCGCCTCGGCGGATACGATCGTTTCCACCGCCTCGAAAGTCCCGGAGGCATCGTAAGGGTTCTCTTTTCCATTGCAAGCCGCCATCGCCGCGGCCAATATGATCAGATAAGAATATGTTTTCATTTGATTGTATTTAAATACTTATTCGATATGGGTTCCCAGGGTGTTGTCCAAACTGTACTGCGCCATCAGCAGCTGAATGCCGTGCAGGATCTTGTTCAGCCGCGCCTGGTCTTCGGCATTCACTTCGCGGAGGAAGTCATTGGTATTGATCACGCCGTTTTCAAGTTGGGCAGCGGCCGTGGTTTTGATGCTTTCTCGCAGGTCAATAATCTCGTCGTCGGTGGTGAGCAGCTTGGTAAAACGGTCGAGCTCGGCATTCTGCTGTCTGGCGGTCAGGTTGGTATTGAAGAGAAAAGTCTCCTTTTGAAGCTGAATAGCGTCCCGGCTGTTCCGGATCAACTCCCGGTCTTTCTTGATAGTGTACAGCCCTGAAAGCGACCAGTTAAGCCGCACGCCGGTAATATAGTAGGGATCGAAGCCATTACTGAGGATATTCAATGCGGGCCTGCCGTAACCTCCCTGGAAAAAGAAGTTGAGTTTCGGCCGATTGCGTACGTCCAGCAGCTGTGATTGAACGTCCAGGTTGCGGTTCTGGGCATCGTACAATTTGAGTTCCGGCCGGTTAATGTCGCTTCCTGCCGCCAGGTTAACAGGCCTTTCCAGTACTGCCGAATCCCCCATCGGCTGTGCAGTCAGCATTCCCAGCATTTCCAGGTAGGCCTTCCGGCTCGCATTCAGGTCTATCGTCCGTTGGTCGGCTTTCAGCAATTCCGCTTTCAATGTATTGGCATTGCTTTTAAATGCGGTGCCGTTGTCGATGAGCGCCTGCACCTTGCGGATACCCAGGTTGATGTCCTTTCTAAGCAAGTCGTTCTGTTTCAACTGCTCGTCGAGCATCAATACCCCGAAAAACAACTGGTTCACCCGCTCGTTGAGCTTATACAATTCCACTTCCAGCTTTTGCGACTCCACCTGCGCATTCGCCTCATGCGAGCGCACCTGGGTGCGGACGTTGCCTCCGTCGTAAATCGTCTGGTTTAGCTCGCCATAAACCTTGTACTGGTCTTTGCTGATCGTCGGGAACTCGACGCCAGGGATCGAAACGGGCAATTTGAATTCCGTCACCGCCGACTGGTACGTCGCCTGCCCCTGCACCGTGAACTGCGGCAGATAGCCCTTGGCCGCATTGCTCACCGAATAATCCCGCGTCTTTTCGATCAGCCCCTGTTGCCTGATCATCGGGTAGTTTTTCCGGGCGAGCTGGTAGGCCTCCCGGATCGTCAGCGGCCGGCTCTGCGCCTGCAAATGCGTGACAGCGAGCGCCAGACTACTGATCAACAATGCTATTTTAAATACATTAATCATTTTATTTATTCGATTTATTTAATCATTTGATTAATTCATACATAAAAAAATAGGGTAGCTAACCCTGATCCAATATCAGCTTCATCCAGGTGGGAACCAGCTTCTTACGCTGCTCCATCAGCTGCCGGTACATCTCCTCACTGCCCACGATGGGCTGCAAAACCGGTTTAGCGACAAAAGGAAACAAGTTCATCCCCAACAAGTTCATCAAAAAATGAAACGGATTAATGTCGCTTCTGCGCGCCATAAGCTGTTTGACAAAAACCGATTCTGTGAGATGCTTTCGGGCCTGAAAACGGTTTGAAAGCTGCTCGGGGTTGCTACGGATTTCACTCAGTACGAAAATCGGCAGATCGGGATTTTCGAGGAGCATATTAATGTAACTCTCCGTAACTTTTTCCAACTTCTCCTCCAATGTCGTCGACTCATCATTGAGGACCGGCGTCAGTACGCCGAAAAGCTTGTCGATCCGCTCGGCCATCACAATCTGGAAAAGCTTCTCTTTACTCCGGAAATAGTAGTTCAGCAAGGCCAGGTTAATGCCCGCTTCCTCGGCAATATCCCTCGTGCGCGCATTGCCATAACCTTTCTTGGTAAATACAATGCTCGCCGCCTCCTTGATCTTCTCCTCGGTGCTCAGGTCCAACTCCGCCTTTTTCGCTTTCGCCATTAGTCAATTTCCGTTTGATGCCTCAAAGATAGAAGCGATTTTCGGCTTAACCAAAATATTTAATCAAATGATTAAATATTTTGGTTAACACTCTTTTCATTAACTTTTCAAAAAATCTACGATCCCAGACAGTTCTATGATCCGTAAATCTACCGCGCACTTATGACTTCATTTTCCTTCAAAAAATGGCTGCCGGGCATACTTTTTCTGTCGGCCCAGGTCATTAACACACTCTACGAACTTACCCTCGACACCCGGACCATCTCCTGGGCGCCCCATACGACGCAGGTCCATTACCGGATCGATGCTTTCGAGAATGGTGCTACGTGGGACCAGCAGGCGGTCGAGGCCCGGTATGGCCTGGCCCAAACCCAGTGGGAAGCCCATGCACCGGGTAATCTCCGACGCCTTGTCGCTTCGGTGGAAGCCAAGGCACCCGCCCACCCCGACAGCGTAAGGATTTCTTACCGCCGCAACGGCGCCCCCGAACGAACTTATCTGTGGAAAGCCAGCCGTTGAGTCCCATGCGCCATCTTAATCCTTTCTACGTTACCGGAAAGGCCGTCGTTCCCGAGCTCGTCCTTGCGGTAAGAATGCTGGCAATTTACCTGCTCCTTACGGGCGAATTCCCGTTCAATGGCAACCAGGGCGGCGGCCGGTTTTATCCGCTTATTGAATGGCTCGACCGGCTGGGTACCGACGCGCAGTTCAATTCGGGGGTCAGGCTGCTGTTTCTGAGCGGCATCGGCATACTCCTCTTCTCGCGCTTTATACGCTTTGGCGCATTATGCGTCGGTTTGGCATTTGTGACCGGACTGCTCTCCTGCCAGATATGCATCTCCGTGGCCCACCTGTTTACGGGTTGCGTATTCTTCTGCACGGCACTCAGCAACGAAGTTACCCGCACAGGCCTGATCCGTTTCCAGCTCGCGGTGCTGTACCTCGGTGCCGACCTCAACAAGGTATTCGATGCCGACTGGTGGACCGGAGCCAGCATGGAAACGCTACTTGTCACCAAGCATCAGATAGGCCCCTACATGAACGCGGCAAGCATTTTCCCGCCGGGCTTTTTGTCTCAAATGACGGGTATTGGAGTCATTGTATTACAAATTAGCATTGCTATCCTGCTGATCCGCCCGCGAACCATCATTTATGCTATGATGCTGGCGCTTGTTTTGCATTTGCCGATGGTGTTGTTAATGCAAATGACATTCGGGCCGTTTCTCTTCGCGCTGGTAACCGCCTATGGCTCCCTGCTCACCTGGCCGCGACACCTCGTGTGCGACAGCCGTTTGCACAGTAGCGCGCTCGTCAAATGGCTCGGGTGGCTGGATTTCAACAGGCAGGTCAGTCCGTGTACGGATGATGCAAAAGAGTCGCCGATCCGCTGGCTGCGGACCGGCCTGCGCTACCTGGCACATCCGGCTATCCTGTTGTCGATGACCGTCCTGACGGCCGCCATGGTACGTTACGGCCAACTTCTCCCCCTGACATTGCTTGTCGTCGCGGCGTTTTGGATCTACGCCTGGCCGCAGCGGAAGCACACACGGCAGGCACCTTCGCCTGCGGGCCTGTGAGCGCGCTCGTCATTTTTAGTTTGAACTTCTGTTTGAAAACGGCTTGAAATATTAATTACCCTCGTAATTTTGTGATTGCTTTGACCTGAACTATATATTCAAAGCATTGGAATAGGAACAACTTTCATGAAGAAAATCCGTAATTTTTGCATTATTGCCCATATTGACCACGGGAAAAGTACCCTGGCGGACCGTCTGCTGGAATTTACCAAAACTGTATCGCAGCGCGAAATGCAGGCGCAATTGCTCGACAATATGGATCTGGAACGCGAACGAGGCATCACCATCAAGAGCCACGCGATCCAGATGAACTATGTTTATAAAGGAGAAGAATATATACTCAACCTGATCGACACCCCGGGGCACGTGGACTTTTCCTACGAGGTTTCCCGTTCGATCGCAGCCTGCGAAGGCGCATTGCTGCTTGTGGATGCCTCCCAAGGTACCGAAGCGCAAACGATCTCCAACCTCTACCTGGCGATCAACCACGACCTGGTGATTATCCCCGTTTTGAACAAAATTGACCTTCCCGGTGCCATGCCCGAGGAGATCAAGGATGAAATGGTAGACCTGCTGGGCTGCGAACGTTCCGACATTATTCCTGCCAGCGGTAAAGAAGGGATTGGTATCGAAGACATCCTGAATGCGATCGTAGAGCGTATCCCCGCTCCCGTCGGCGATCCGGAAGGCCCGCTGCAGGCATTGATCTTCGACTCGGTTTTTAACTCTTACCGGGGTATCGAGGTAATCTTCCGTGTGAAAAACGGCAGCATCAAAAAAGGCGACAAGGTGAAGTTCATGGCGACCGGCAAAGAATACATTGCCGACGAAATCGGAACACTAGGCTTGCAGCAAATTCCGAAGCAAGTGGTGGAATGCGGCGACGTAGGTTACCTTATCTCGGGTATCAAAGTGGCCAAGGAGGTGAAGGTAGGTGATACATTTACGCACATCGACCGCCCTGCCAGCGAAGCGATCGTCGGTTTCTCGGAGGTTAAACCGATGGTATTTGCCGGTATTTACCCCGTCGACACGAGCGAGTTCGAGGAACTTCGCGAAGCCATGGAAAAATTGCAGCTGAACGACGCGGCACTGGTTTGGGAACCGGAAACGTCCGCGGCGCTGGGTTTCGGTTTCCGTTGCGGCTTCCTGGGAATGCTGCACATGGAGATCGTTCAGGAACGTCTGGAACGCGAGTTCGACATGACGGTGATTACGACGGTACCATCCGTGCAGTTCCGGGTTTTGACTACTAAAGACAAGCTTCTGAACATCAGCGCTCCGTCGGAAATGCCTGAGCCAAATCATATTAAATACATCGAGGAACCTTATATCAATGCACAGATCATCACCAAATCGGACTACATCGGCCCGATCCTGAACCTGTGTATGGACAAACGCGGTATCCTCAAAAACCAGATTTACCTGACGGCCGAGCGCGTGGAGCTGCAATTCCTGATTCCGCTCGCGGAGGTGGTATTCGATTTCTTCGATAAACTCAAAACGATCTCCCGCGGCTATGCCTCGCTCGACTATGAGCTGGCAGGTTACCAGGAGTCGGATATGGTGAAACTCGACGTGATGCTGAACGGCGAGGCGGTGGATGCATTGTCGGCCATCGTACACCGCTCGAAGTCATATGAATGGGGCAAGAAACTTTGCGAAAAACTGCGCGAGCTCATTCCGCGGCAAATGTTCGAAATTGCCATTCAGGCAGCCATCGGGCAGAAAATCATCGCCCGCGAAACCGTGAAAGCCATGCGGAAGGACGTTTTGGCCAAGTGTTACGGGGGGGATATTTCCCGTAAGCGCAAGCTCCTCGAAAAACAGAAGAAAGGTAAGAAGCGGATGCGCCAGGTGGGTAGTGTAGAAATTCCGCAGGAAGCATTTATGGCTGTTTTGAAGATCAACTAGTAATTCCACCATATGAAAGCAAAATACCAGCAGTACTACCTCAGAGGGTTGTTGCTGGTATTTTTGCTTTATCATGCGCCCACCATTTTCCTGGGCCCTGCGGCATTCTTCAATGCCTTCGATTCGCTCGACTCATTCGTAGTCTGGTACCGCCTCGCTACGCAAAACGCCTACGCATGGGCGCCCCCGTACGAGACCATCGAACCTTTCATGGGAGGAGTGCCGAAATTCACGCTCGTCAGCACCTATAATGTCTACTACTGGCTGAACCTCCTGCTGCCGACTTTCACTGCTTTTCAGGCCTACAATATCTTCATCAGCGCTGTGGCACTGCTCGGCATGTGGCTGCTCTGTCGGAGGCATTTGGGGATCAACGAACCGGCATCCGCCTTTCTGGCATTGTCATTTGCATTTACACCTTTCCTGCCAACCTGGGGACTGAGTATTGCGGGCCAGCCATTGTTATTGTTTGTCATCCTGAATATCCGTCAGGGACGCCCGGCCATCTGGAACTGGCTGGTCCTCGGCGCATTTCCGTTCACTTCGAACTTCCAGTCTGCCGGGGTATTCATCCTCTCTGCATTCGGGATTTTGATTGGCTATGATGTCATTCAGAAACGTCCGGTAAAACGGCTTATCCTGGCATTTGCGATCCTTTTGGCGGTATATCTGATCACCAAAATCGACCTCATCCAAAACCTGATCGGCGGCGAGGGATTTGTGTCCCACCGGATGGAGATGCGCCGCTTTCCGGTGTCATTGGGCGTTTGTTTCAAAATATTTGCCCGGTACTTCCTGCTCGGCAATGTCGATGTCGCGCTATCACTGCACACGTTTGTGCTCCTGCCGTTTGTCTGCCTGGTTTATGCGGCACACGTTATCCGGAAAAAGGAATTGCCGTTGGCCCTCACCGGCACCGTGGCCATTATCGTGCTGATCTGCTTTTACATTGCTATTCTGAATTGGGAACCGGTAGTCGGGCTTCGGAACAGTTCCGATCTGCTACGCATGTTCAGTCTCGAAAGGTTCCACATCTTCCTGCAACTGCTCTGGCATATTGCGGCGGCACAGGCACTGTTGTTGATTGTTCCCAAATACCAGAGTCGTGTTTTAATGGTCGTTGCGACCATGCAGCTGGCTGTTTGTTTCGCCTATCAGCCAACCTATTATGAACGTTTTGTTAAGAAGTTCGTTTCCATCGTCCCCTATCATTACATCTTCACCTACGAAGACTATTATGCCGAAAGGATGTTCGATAATATCAAAACGGCGATCGGCAAACCCGTGGAGAGCTACCGCGTAGCCAGCATCGGTATTCCTCCGGCCGTGGCCCAGTACAATGGCATGTGGACGATCGACGGGTATTCGAGCAACTACCCGCTGCCCTACAAGCACCAGTTCCGGAATATTATCGCGGCCGAGCTCGAAAAGAACGGGAACAACCGCGGTTTCTTCGATTTTTGGGGAAGCCAGAGCATTGTGGTGTATGACCAGGGACTACCCTATTTTGAAACACACATGACGCGCGGCATGGCCCCTTCCGAGCGCCCGATCACGCTCTCCCACGAGGCATTACGAAAGCTCCGGTGCGACTATATTTTGTCGGCCGAAAACATCCGGGAGCCCGAAAAGTCGGGTTTGCGCAAACTGGCGATCTTCCGCTCGGCGATCTGGCATGTGAATCTATATGAAGTAATTAACGCTCAGTGACGTATATGTAACCGGAAAATATTTATTACCGGTTGAAAAGTCGTAGCTGGCGGGTTGCCCATTGGGGACATTTTTGCGTATATTCACCACACCAAAAGATCCCCATTCTTTATGAGCATCGTAGTTTCCAACATCAAATTCCACAACAACCAGCAGCTCGATTATTTCGGGCATAAGATCAAAAAAACGATGATCCCGGTTTCTTCGCCTTACGTGCGCAGGCATGTGAAAGAGGTGATCGACTTTGCGGGGATCAAAAAAACCGACCGGATCATCGACGTGGCTTGTGGAATGGGAAAATATACGCTGAACTTCCTCGCGCAGGGTTACCGGGTCGAGGGGCTCGACTTGTCGCCTTTCCTTTTGCAGCAGCTACTGGTTTACAACGACAACAAGTTTCCCGTCAAGCTCCACGCCGCCGACATTCTGGACGCACCGGAAGAGCTCAACGACCAGTTCGATGTGGTCATGGGTTTTATGGCCCTTCACCATTTCCATAGCCTGCATGCCTGCTTCCAGGCCATGTACCGAATATGCAAGCCGGGCGGCAAACTGGTGTTTCTTGAACCGAATGCTTACAACCCGCTTTACTACCTGCAAATCGCGCTAACACCGGGCATGTCGTGGGAAGGGGACAAAGGCGTGGCGGACATGACTAAAAAGAAGCTGTTCACAGCCATGGATTACGCGGGCTGGAAGAATTTGAATATCAAAAGATTTGGCTTTTACCCACCCTTCCTCTCCAATACGGCATTGGGCCAGAAAAGCGAACCTGTCCTGGAAAAAATTCCGGGATTGAACACTTTTCTGCCTTTCCAGATCATCACGGCAGAAAAAAGATGATTGACGAAAAAAGAGAAAAGTGGCTTGTTTCCTATCCGGACGATGGCAACTCGGTGTGTTTCGAAATGGAAGACATGTCGTTTTGGTATCAGCACCGGAATGGATGCCTTGTAGAAGCCATGAAGGCGAATGGTTTCCCCCAGGATTTCCTCGATATCGGCGGCGGGAACGGCATTACCGCATTGGCCATGCAGAATGCAGGCTACAACGTAACGCTGGTCGAACCTTACGCTGCGGGGATTGAGAATGCAAGGAAGCGGGGAATCCGGTCGACCATCCAGAATACATTGGAGGAATATGTGGCCCAGGTAAAAGGTACGGCGCCGGCAGCGGGGTTCTTCGATGTGATGGAACATATCAGTGACGACAAATCCTTCCTCGAAAATATCAACCGGCTGCTCACGCCCGACGGACAGATTATGCTCACAGTACCTGCATTCCAGAGCCTGTGGTCCGAAAACGACGTGCAGTTAGGCCATTTCAGGCGGTATACGCTCAAACAGCTCTCCGAGTTATTGGCGGAGGCTGGTTTCAAGGTTACTTACGCCTCCTATTTTTTTTCGCTCGTATGGGCGCCGATGTGGTTTGCGCGGGTATTGCCGGAAAAATTCGGGATTAAAAAAGACAATACCCCGGAAAAGAAACGGAACGAACATATGGCAGGCCGCCCCGCCACGGCACGTCTACTGAGGCGCTTGCTGGGCTGGGAAGTCAATGCTATTCGAAACAAAACAAAGATCCCTTTTGGTACCAGTTGCCTGATCGTTGCACAGAAAACAAGAGCCTTGTGAACCAAAATTTACCCAACCATTTCCAGCTCTTTCTATTCTCGACCGACCCGGCGATCGTCCGCACGGCCGTCGCGGCGGGCGTGGACGGCATCATCGTCGATTGGGAGAATCAGGGAAAGAAGCTCAGGCAGGAGAATTTCGATACGCAGATCAATTATGATACTTATGAAGATCTGTGCCGTGTACGGGAAGTAACCCCGGCAGGAAAACTGATTTGCAGGATTAACGGCTTCTCGCCCGAGCATACGTACGACGAGGTCGAACTCGCGTTGCGTGCGGGAGCCGACGAGCTATTTCTGCCGATGGTCAGGACGGTGGCCGAAGCGCGCGACACCTTGCAGATGATCGGCGGGCGCGCCGGGTTCAATATCCTGATCGAAACGACCTCCGCCCTCGAATGCATTACCGAACTCAGTAAGCTGCCGCTGCGCCGGGCCTACATTGGGCTCAACGACTTGCATATTCAGCAAAACAGCAGGAACATTTTCGTTCCGCTCATGAACGGCACGGTAACCGACATCCGTAAACAGTTTGAAATCCCGCTGGGCGCCGGTGGCGTGACCTACCCGCCAAACGGCCAACCTATCCCCAGCAAATACCTGATCAACGAATATGCCCGGCTCGGGATCGATTTCAGCTTCCTGCGCCGCACATTCATCAAAGATTACGCCACCCACAGTATGGAGCACATGATCCATCATATCAGGACGGCTTACGACGATGCGCGCAGCCGCCCCGGCGAGCAGGTCTCCGCGGACTTCCATGCATTCCGCGAGCAGGTGGAAAGCTGGACCACCAATCCGCATCACGCATGATCCTTCTGATGTATGAACCGGTCGAGGCACATTTGCAGCGCCTGCAACAGGCCGCACCGGATCAGGAAATAGTCATTGCCCATTCACTGGAAGAAGCCCAAAAGCGGATCGAAAACGCTAAAATCGTGCTCGGCAACCGTTATTTCATTCAAAGTCTACCCTTTGCCCGGAAGCTCCGCTGGATGCAGTCCAATTCGGTGGGTGTTGACATCATCCTGACGGAAAAGCAGCTGCTCCTGGACAAAGGCATTACCCTTACCTGCGCCCGCGGCGTGTATGATGCCGAATTAGCGGAACATACGATCACGCTTTTGCTGACACTCTTCCGCAACGTCCATCTGCTTCGTGATGAGCAGCGGGCACATTCGTGGCAGCGCCACCGGCTACGCACAATGCAAGGCAGCCGTTGCCTGATCCTCGGATGGGGCAGCCTCGCCCGGGAGATCGCTAGGCTGATCGCCGCCATGGGCGGCCACGTTTCAGCTGTAAGAAACCAGCCTTTCGACTCCGAAGCGCAAGGTGTCCCGCTTTTTGGACAACAGACCTGGCAGGCACAGCTTTCCGAAACAGACGCGTTGATCGTTTGTCTCCCCAAAACTTCGGGAACGCACCATTTTGTGAATGGCCCCATTCTGGACCAGCTCCCCGACCGCGCATTCGTGATCAATATCGGCCGCGGCGGAACGCTCGACGACGAGGCCCTGCTCCAAAGGGTACAAACCGGCAAGCTGGCCGGCGCAGCGCTGGATGTATTTGAAGAAGAGCCATTACCAGCATCGCATCCGATGTGGGCTGAACCGCGGATCATGATCACCCCGCACGTGGGCCGCAGCCTCGAAGGGCCGGAGTTCAAATGGCAATCCCTTTTTGAAGAAAATCTTGCCCGTTACGTGCGCGGGGAGACGCTGCTGAATATCGTCAACTACGAAAAGGGTTATTGATGATCAGCATTGTGATTCCCGTATACAAAAGCGCTTCCACCCTGGTGGCATTGCATGAGCGGATCAGCCGGATGGCTGCAACGCACGCCATCCCCTGTGAAATTGTGTATGTCAATGACGCTTCGCCCGATCATTCGCTATCCATCCTGCAACAGCTGCCGCCCGCGATTGATTTCCATATTGTCAACCTGAAAAAAAATGCCGGCCAGAGCAGCGCATTGATCGCCGGAATGGCATTTGCCCGCGGAGAACTCATTGCCACAATGGATGCCGATTTACAGGACGAGCCCGAAAACCTGCCGGCGTTGATAGACGCCATGAAACCGGGTGTGGACGTGGTTTTTGCAAAACGGAAAGGACGATACGAATCCCCGGGACGATTGCTAACCTCCTATTTTTTCAAAGGAATGGTCCATTGGTGCTCCCGCAGGAAAATACCGATGAACGCGGGGTTGTTTATGGTGCTCAGGCAGGATGTGGCGGCCCATTTCGTCGCCTATTTGCCGCATTCACCGTACCTCATCGGGCTTATTGCCCGAACAGACGCGCGATGCGCCACCGTCACGGCGGATCGTCCGGGGAACGCCCTTGGGGAAACGTCTTACACTTTCCGGAAACGCGTCCGGGTCGCCCGGAGCTTTTTCCGGACCCTTCGGCTCCCGCCTCCGAAAGCGGGCCAGGAAGCGGGCGGATGGCTTAATTCACATCTTTTGGCCGATCATTTATATATTACCCGGGAGTCGTGAAAGCCCTGTACCAATGTGCAGTTTGGCGTACCTCAAAATGACAAAACGGCCCCACAAGGCCATACCACACTGATTATCAAGCATTACAAGAAAGACAGCTTTCACAAAGCAGGGTTACACCAATAGAGAGGGGCAATTTTATGAAGTTAAAAATCTCTCCTATTCACCTTTTATTGTAATTTTGACCAAAGTCTAAATTTCGACCAAGAACAAAAATACCTTAACAAGCGATATGGCAGAAGTAATTCGTATGCCCAAAATGAGCGACACCATGGAAGAAGGTGTTATCGCGGAATGGCACAAAAAAGTAGGCGATAAAATTAAATCCGGTGAAGTGATTGCTGAGGTGGAAACCGACAAGGCGACCATGGACCTTGAATCTTACTGGGACGGTACCCTTCTTTATATCGGCGTAAAAAAAGGCGATGCAGTACCTATCGACGGTATTATGGCGATCGTTGGTTCGGAAGGTGAAGAATATCAATCCCTGCTCGACGGTGGTTCCAGCGCAAATGGCGCCGCAGCAGCTCCTGCACCGGAAGCACCGAAAACAGAAGCGCCCGCCGCTGTTGCCGCACCCGCTGCGAAACCTGCTGCCGTTTCTACCGAAAAAATCAACGCTGCCGTAGTGCGCATGCCGAAAATGAGCGATACCATGGAAGAAGGTACGCTGGTTTCATGGCAGAAAAAAGTAGGCGATAAAGTAAAATCAGGCGATATCCTGGCCGAAGTCGAAACAGACAAGGCTACGATGGAGCTCGAAGCATACGAAGATGGTACCCTGCTTTATGTAGGCATCAAAGAAGGCGATGCAGTACCTGTGGATGCGATCATCGCGGTGATCGGTGAAGAAGGCTCGAATGTGGAAGCATTGCTGGCCCGTGAAAACGGCGAAGCGCCTGCTGAAACCGCTGCACCTGCACCCGCAGCAGCAGCACCCGCTGTAAACGGCTCCGAGAAGGCTGTTTCAGTAGCAGATTCCAACGAACGCGTTAAGGCGTCTCCATTGGCAAAACGTCTGGCCGACGAAAAAGGCATTAACCTGAGCGAAGTAGCCGGAAGCGGCGACAACGGACGCATCGTAAAACGCGATGTGGACGAGTTTAAGCCTGCTGCACAGGCATCAGCGCCTGCTGCTGCTCCCGCTGCACAAACTGCTCCTGCTGCCAAAGCGGAAGCGGCTCCCGCGGCATCTGAACCGGCATCCGGCGACTTTACCGATACTCCGATCTCGCAAATGCGCAAAACCATTGCGCGCCGCCTGAGCGAAAGCTTGTTCACGGCACCTCACTTCTACGTGACCATGGAGATCAACATGGACAAGGCGATGGCATTGCGCCCGCAGCTGAACGAAGTGGCTACCGCGAAGATCTCTTTCAACGACATGGTGATCAAAGCCTGCGCGGTGGCGTTGAAGCAACATCCTGCCGTGAACTCCGCATGGCTGGGTGACAAGATCAGAAAATACAATTATGTCAACATCGGTGTGGCAGTAGCGGTAGACGAAGGTCTGCTGGTACCTGTTATCCGCGAGGCTGACAAGAAAACGCTGTCTGCCATTTCAGGTGAAGTAAAAGACCTGGCCGGCAAAGCGAAAGATAAAAAACTGCAGCCGAAAGACTGGGAAGGCAACACGTTCTCGGTATCGAACCTCGGTATGTTTGGTGTAGACGAGTTTACAGCGATCATCAACCCGCCGGATTCTTGTATCCTGGCGATCGGTGCGATCAAGAAAGTAGCTGCTTTCAAGGAAGATGGAACGGTTTACCCAACCAACATCATGAAAGTAACGCTTTCAGCCGACCACCGCGTGGTAGACGGTGCAACCGCAGCACAGTTCCTGCTGACAGTGAAGAAACTGTTGGAAGAGCCGATGAGCATGCTGGTTTAACCCGGATACAAATGCATGAAAAAGTGTCAGGCCCGCAAGGTCTGGCACTTTTGTTTTCAGAGGCATTTTGTTTCAAACGCGACAAACATTTGCATTTCAATATCAATATGGAGAAAATACACGCTACTACCGTCCTCGGGGTGCTGCACAACGGAACTGTTGCCCTCGGCGCGGATGGTCAGGCTACAATGGGTAACACGGTTGCCAAGAGTAATGTCAAAAAGATCCGCACGCTGCAAGGCGGTAAAATTCTGGTAGGCTTCGCAGGCTCCACGGCCGATGCATTCACTTTGCTGGATCGTTTTGAGGAAAAACTGAACGGCTACGGCGGCAATATGAAACGCGCCGCCATTGAACTCGCCAAAGACTGGCGTACGGACCGCTATCTGCGCAAACTGGAAGCGATGATGATCACGGCCAATAAAGATGAGATTCTGGTTATTTCGGGAACGGGCGACGTTTTGGAACCTGAAAACGGCATTGCTTCGATCGGGTCCGGCGGAAACTTCGCATTATCGGCTGCACAGGCGTTGAAAAAGCATGCTACGCATCTTTCGGCAGAAGAAATGGTTCGGGAAGGATTGACGATCGCAGCCGATCTTTGCATTTACACCAATCATAATCTCGTGATCGAGAAAGTGGTGCAGTAAGTTTTTGAAGTTTGTAACATACAGCGGCATTGTCATGCTGAGCGAAGTCGAAGCACATGTACAATGTTGCCGTACGGATTGTCTTCGACTTCGCTCAGACTGACATCTTACATGTTCATTTCTAGTAGCACAGTATTTCACCGGACGCATTATTCCTTCCTCATCCCGCTCACAGCTCGGCCATCAGCGTCATCAGCCGTACCAGCGAATCGGAAATCACCCGGTTGCTTCCCGGCACATACTTGTGCGCGATGATCGTGAAACTCAGCAATGCGCCCGATTTCGCATTCACATAGCCCGCAAACGCCCGCGTCCCCTCGATAGACCCGCTCTTCGCATGCATATTACCCGCGGCGCGCGTGCCTTTTCCCAGGTTACGGACCGTCCCGTTCTGGCCGAGAATGGCGATGCTCTGGTAAAAATCTTTAAAACTAACATCCTTGTTCGTCAGATTCAGAATGTCTGTCAGGTTACCCGCAGTAATGGATCCAGAAGGCGATAATCCACTCCCGTCCTTGATATAAAAACCCCTCAAATCCGCCCCGCGGCCCGACCAGTAGCCGGTAATAGCCGTGGCAGCAGCGTCAAATCCCGAACTACCGGAAAGCCGCTTGCCCGATTGTTTGAAAAACACATCGGCAAACAGGTTAATACTCCAAAAGTTGGCTTGCTGACACAATTCGCGCAACGGCGGCGATTTGTATTCGTCGATGATCTTTTTGGGATTGGGCGTCAGCATTGCGGTATTGGCGGGAAGCTCACCGGCCTCGGCCACCACCACTCCGCTGCCCGACAATGCGTTTTTCAATGCATATGCCGTATACCAGGCCGGGTCGGGAATGGAGCCTTTGACGGTGAAACTCGCATTACCCGCAGGTACCGTGCCGGTCAGGAGCACTTGGTTGCCCAATGGACTGCTATAAATGATTGTCTGATCGCCCGAGCCCCGTTCGCCGGTTGTAACCTGGTTTGTAAAGGACAAATACGGAATTTCAGGCTCAGTTCCGAGTACGGTTGTCGGGTCACCGGGGTCCGCGCCGGGCTTGAACTTGACCCGGTAGAGGTTTTCATTGAAATTGAGCCCCTGCACGCCTGCCCCGTAATAATTTCCCATATCGCCCCAAATCCAGGTACTGGCTACGGCTTCTTTATCGAAAAACGAAGCGTCCGCAACGACCTTTCCCTTGATGTATTTGATCCCCGATTTCTTCACCGCTGCAACCCACCGGCTGATCATTTCCGGTGCCGTAGGATAACCCTTGATCCGGTCGCTTCCAAGAGATGGGTCTCCGGTGCCGTGGATGTAAAGGTTCCCGGCCAGCGTATCGCCACGAAGCACCCCGTCGTATTCAAGGAAAGTCTGGAATCTGAAATCACCGCCGAAAAGCGCGAGGACCGTGGCGGTCGAAACCAGTTTTAATATTGACGCCGAGGGCAGCGAGCGCTCCGCATTCCACGCAAATACGTTTTTACCTTCTTTTACGGCCTTTACGCTCACCGCCAGCGAGCCGCTGCGCATGAACTCGCTGTTCTGCAATTCGAGCACGGCATCGCTGAATCGGACCAATCCGGAACTATCGATAACTTGTGCCGGCAATGTGCGGCCCGCCAGGAGTATGCAAAACAGCAGAAGGGTGGTTCTCATCATATTAAATATTCGCCGGGCACAAAATTTTTGCGGCTTTGTCTAATCTAGTAACTAATGTCCGTATCTCAGGCTGTTTTTTGGTACTTTTGTAAGATATTAGACAAACGATTAGTAGTTTACAAAGAAAAGATACAATAGTGATATTGATTTTTCCGCCAGACGAAAAATACCAATATAGCTTTCACCCCATACTATTTATATGAAATTGACATTTTGGGGGGCTTCGCAGCAGGTCACAGGTAGTATGTTCCTTTTAGAATCGGACGACTATCGCATCCTGATCGACTGCGGCTCCGATTTTGATCTGGATGAGATCGGCAAAAAAACAAGATACGAACAGCAGAAGAGCGTTTTCCCGTTTGAACCCAGTCTGATCAACACTGTACTGCTCACACACGCGCACATCGACCACTCAGGTAACATTCCAAACCTGTATAAGGAGGGTTTCGAAGGAAGGGTGGTTTGTACCGAACCAACCCTGGCCCTGACGTCGCTTTTGTTGAAAGATGCGGCCAACCTCCACCAGAAACGACTCAATTCGCGGGTTAACTCCAAAAAACGGAGCGGCAAGAAAAAGCGCGAGGTACCCATGGATTATTATGTTGAAAAACATGTGATCGAAGCAATGGACAATTTTGTGCCTGTTGCGTTCGGGCAGCGTTACCGCATTGCCGATAATGTGACGGTTACCTATTACGCGGCCGGCCATTTGCTGGGCGCCGCGCACATTGTGCTGGAAGTTTATGAGAATGGCGAGAAAAAGCGACTTTGCTTTTCGGGCGATATTGGCCGGAAGAACTATCCGCTGCTGATCGACCCGCAAGAAATCCCGCAAGTGGATTACCTGATCTGCGAATCGACTTATGGAAACCGCCTGCATGAGGACAAGCGCGGGACGGTGGAAACGCTGGCGGACGTCATCAAAAGGACCTGTATCGATATTCCGGGCAGGCTGATCATCCCCTCGTTCAGTGTCGGCAGGACCCAGGCGCTGCTTTACACCCTCAATAAGTTGTATCTCGACCGCTCATTCCCTTACATTAAAGTATTCTCCGACAGCCCGTTGGCGCATAGCAGCACCAAAGTTTACCAGAAGCATTCCCGAATGCTGAACAAGGAGGCGCGCGACTTCAAGGAGGATAACGACATGCTTTTCGATTTCGAAAACCTGATCTACCTCGAAAGCGCCGACGCGAGCCGGGCCGTTTCAAATTATAACGAGCCTTGCATTATCATTTCGTCGTCCGGAATGGTGCAGGGCGGGCGCGTGGAAGCACACGTGGAGGCCAATATCGGCAATCCTTACGCGACGATCCTGATGATCGGGTATGCGTCGGAAGGGACGCTGGGCTGGCGGTTGCTGAATGGCCAGGATACGATCTCGATTCGCGGAAAGCAGCATCCGGTCTTGGCTAATATTGAAAAAATTGACGTATTTAGCGGCCACGGAGACCAAAACGACTTAATTAATTTTGTAAAAATGCAGGATCCGGAGAAACTGAAACGCGTTTTCCTCGTCCACGGAGAGCAGCAAAGCATGGCTGAATTCCAAAGTAAAATCCAAGAAATCGGCTATCAATCGGTGGAAACGCCGTTGAGGGGCACTACTTACGAACTCTGACCGCCCCCTGATCCCGCCCACTAATCACAGAACCTGAATTATGAGAACATACCTCGATTTTGAAAAGCCTATGGCCGAGCTCGAACGCAAGCTCGAAGAAATGAAAGCGTTGGCGAATGAAAACAATGTGGATTTTTCGGACGCCATTGCGTTGCTGGAAGGCAACATCACCAACCTTCGAAAAGAAATATTTGAAAACCTCACACGCTGGCAGCGTGTGCAACTCTCCCGCCACCCCGATCGCCCTTACACGCTTGACTACATTGAACTGATCTGCGATGAGTTCATCGAATTGCACGGAGACCGCCAGGTGCGCGACGATCCGGCTATTATTGGCGGTCTGGCGAATGTCGGAGGGCAGTCGTTCATGCTGATCGGCCAGCAAAAAGGCCGTAATACCAAGCAGCGCCAGCACCGGAACTTCGGGATGCCGAACCCGGAAGGTTACCGCAAGGCATTACGCCTGATGAAACTGGCCGAGAAATTCAACAAGCCGATCGTGACGCTGATCGACACCCCGGGCGCATTCCCAGGGATGGAGGCGGAAGAACGTGGGCAGGGTGAGGCAATCGCGCGCAACCTGAAAGAGATGTTCATGCTGAAAGTACCCGTGATCTGTATCGTGATCGGCGAAGGTGCTTCCGGCGGTGCATTGGGTATTGCCATCGGCGACCGCGTGCTGATGCTTGAAAACACGTGGTATTCGGTGATCTCCCCCGAAAACTGCTCGGCTATCCTTTGGAGAAGCTGGGATTTCAAGGAGCAGGCCGCCGAAGCGATGAAGATCACCGCGAAGGACATGACCAACTACAAGCTGGTGGACGGCATTATCGCCGAGCCACTGGGTGGTGCGCACCTCGACCATAAATGGATGGCCGAAGAGCTCAAAAGAACAATTCTCGAAAACATTGCCGAACTCGGCGCCATCAGCGAGCAGGACCGCATCGATCAGCGTATCGACAAATTCTGTGCAATGGGCGTGGTAGTAGAAGCATAAGCATATCCATGAAAAACTACAAGATCAGGAATATCATTTTCGACCTCGGCGACGTCATCCTCAACATCGACGTCCCCATTGCTTCCAAATCATTTGCTGAACTGAGCGGAAGGGAACAGAATGAAATACTCACTATTTTCAAAGAGAGCGAGATTTTCCGCCAGTTTGAAACCGGTTTGATGGACGAACCCACCTTCCGGAACTATGTGCGTGAAATCCTGAATTTTCCTGATCTATCGGACGAAGCCATCGATACCGCCTGGAACAGCCTCCTGCTCGACCTCCCGCATGAGCGCGTGGAGCTGTTGAAAAAGCTGGCCACCGAATACCGGCTGTTCCTGCTCAGCAACACCAGTTCGATCCACATTACGCAGGTGAACAAGATCCTGGAAGCATCGACTGGCGTGAAGCGGCTTGAAGATTTGTTCGAAATCGTTTTTCTTTCCTACGAAATGGGCCTGATGAAGCCGGATGCCCGTATTTACCAGGAAGTGCTCGACAAGGCCGGCCTGAAAGCGGAAGAAACGCTTTTCCTCGACGACAATGCGGACAATATCCGCAGCGCGGCGCAGCTCGGCATCGAAACCATCCACGTCCAAAAGCCGGTCACTATCCTGGAATACCTCAAAGACTATGCAGTCTAACACACGGACCCACATCATTCAGGCAGCACTTTTTATCATCACCATCATCACCACGACGATGGCCGGTGCCGAATGGATGTTCGGGAATATCTTCGGGTTTGTTTATGACATGCTGTTTTTCCTGATCGGCAAGCCCGATGGAAAAGAAGTACCTATTCCCACCAAACCAATGGGTTGGGCGGAATTTATGCAGGGCTTCCACTTTTCGATCCCTTTCCTGCTGATCCTGACGATCCATGAGTTTGGTCACTATTTTGTGGCCAAAGCGCATAAGGTGAAGGTAACACTCCCCTACTACATCCCGTTGTGGTTCGGCATTTCGCAGAGCATCGGAACGCTGGGCGCATTCATCCGGATTAAAGAAGTCGTGAAATCCCGTGTCAAGTTCTTTGATATCGGCATCGCGGGGCCGCTGGCAGGCTTTGTGGCTGCGCTCGTCGTGCTTTGGTATGGTTTCACCCATTTGCCGCCACCGGATTACATTTTCAAGATCCACCCCGAATACGAGCGTTTCGGACTGAATTACCCTCAATTTGCTTACGAAAACCCGGCAGGTAACCTCATGCTCGGGGACAATATCCTGTTCTGGTTTTTCAAAAACTACGTGGCCGACCCTGCACGCCTGCCGCATGCGTACGAGATCATCCATTATCCCTATCTTTTCGCGGGATACCTGGCACTGTTCTTCACCTCGCTGAACCTCATTCCGATCGGCCAGCTCGACGGCGGCCATATTCTCTACGGCATGATCGGCAAGAAACGTTTCAATGTCGTAGCACCGGTTCTGTTTGGCATTTTTGCTTTTTACGCGGGCCTGGGCGTGTTCCGCACAGAGTCTTTTGCCACGGGGAGCGATGCCGTATTCTACGAGCGGCTCTTCTATCTCGCCATTTACGTTTACTTCCTTTACATCTGTTTCAAACGGGCATTTGATAACCCGTCGACAGCCCTGATGACCAGTCTGCTGATCGTCGTCGGTCAGTTTGCGGTCACCTATATCCGCCCGGATTGGGAGGGCTCCGTCAATCTGCTACCATTTGTATTCATCCTCGGCCGCTTCCTCGGCATCCGTCACCCCGACACGGAGGATAACAGGCCACTCGACACCCCGCGGTTTATCCTCGGCATCGTCGCCTTTGTGATTTTCGTGATTTCATTCAGCCCAACGCCTTTTATTATTATCGAATAGCAGCCGTAAATTTTAGGCAATCGCTTTAAAATACACATGTAAGTCCTACATTTAGTCTGCAATGACCGGGTAGACTAATGATTCAATTCTTTGATAAAATAATAGCGGTACTGAACGACTTACAGATTCCTTACATGCTCTCAGGAAGCGTAGCGATGAGCTTGTATGTTGTTCCAAGGGCTACCAGAGATTTCGACTTCATTATTCATCTCGCGCCTCAAGATGTAGATCGTTTTGTCGCCAATTTTCAAGAAGGCTACTATTGTAATAAGGAATCCGTCCAAGAAGCCGTCGTTAATCCCGGTATGTTTAACATCATCGATCACGCCTCAGGGTACAAAGCGGATTTCGTAGTTCTCAAAAACGAAGTTTATCGCCGGACAGAATTTGAACGACGAAAAGCGATCGACTACTTTGGAAAAACGATATTTGTCGTGAGCCCCGAGGATTTACTAATATCAAAACTAATTTGGATACAGTCACTTCAATCCGGTATTCAAATGGAAGACATTCGTAACCTCAGGCAAATAGATGAACTAGATTGGCAATACATCAGAAATTGGATTGACAGGTTAAATCTCAGAACATTCGATCTTTTGGAATCATGACTGATACCCCGGAACATGTTAAGCAATTGCAGCTGCAAATTTGGCTAGCCAAATCGCCCATGGAAAGGCTACGACAAATGATGCTGGACAATGAAGCGCTATTTACATTCTGGAATAACGCAAAGCCGAACGTACCGCACTTCCCCACCACAGACAAAACGAGCTCCGGAAACGTTGATCCGAAATGAGTTGCATCTCCCGCAGACAATTTCTCGCGGCACTCGGCGCGGTACCGGTTGCAGCCCGCATCCGCCACGCCGACGCACCCTACACCTGGTCGGTCAACGGGAAACTCCCGGTGTCAGAAATGGGCCTGTCACTCATTCACGAGCATGTACTGGTTGATTTTATCGGGGCGGAGAAGATTTCGCCGGATCGCTGGAAGCATGACGAGGTGATCGGAAAAGTCCTGCCCTATTTGGTTGAAATCAGACAGCGGGGTATCAAGACACTGGTAGAATGCACCCCGGCATTCATCGGCAGGGATGTGGCTTTGTTAAAGAAGCTCTCCGAACGATCGGGGTTGCATATCCTGACCAACACAGGGTATTACGGCGCTTCCGACAACAAGTATTTACCCAAATGGGCATTCACTGAGACCGCCGAACAACTCGCAAGCCGCTGGATCGCTGAATTTGAGAAAGGTATCGATGGTACCGGGATCCGCCCAGGATTCATCAAAACCGGTGTGAATAGCGGGAAGCTGTCCGAACTCCATCAAAAGTTGATCAAGGCAGCGGCGCTGACGCATTTAGAAACCGGGCTTACCATATGCTCCCATACAGGACCTGCGTTGCCCGCGCGGGAGGAAATTGAAATACTGAAACAATCGGGCGTACATCCCTCGGCATTCGTGTGGGTGCACGCGAGCGGAAGTGCGGAAGAGCTGGAAGATGTAGGCAAAAGCGGCTGCTGGATCAGTTTGGACGGCGTGAATGCGGACAATATCGACAAGCATGTAAAACTCATCGCATTCCTGAAAAACAAAGGCCGCCTGGGGCAAGTGCTCATTTCGCACGATGCGGGGTGGTATCGCCCGGGAGAACCTGACGGAGGCGAGTTTCGCGGCTTCACGACCATTTCCGACAAACTGCTCCCTGCATTGAAAGCGCAAGGCTTTACCGAAACGGACATCCGCACATTAATGATCACGAATCCCGCCACGGCATTTGCGATCCGCATTCGCAAAGGTTAATCCCTATTGATCGATCCGAAACTCGGTCCACCCGTCGGTGCCGGTTTCCAGGGCAAAATCGAAGCCGTGGTTGCCGAGTATTTCGCGGGTCAATGTGAGGCCGATCCCCTGCCCGTCTCGCTTGGTGCTGAAAAACGGGTTAAATAGCTTGGTACTCACGTCCGCGTCGATCGGCTTTCCATTGTTACGGATAACCAGGCGATCATTCGTCGCGTTGATCCGTACCTCCTGCCCGCTTTCGCAAGCCTCCACGGCATTCTTGATCACATTGATCAGCACCTGCTCCATTTGACCTTTATCGACCTGCCAGAACACATTATCCTGCGATTCATTCACAACTTTCACATTCCGCGTGGACGCCGCATTCTGCATAAACACGGCCACATCGCGTGCGAGCAGGCCCATATCCGTACGTTCCTGTACGGGCGCGGGCAGGCGCACCACGTCCGCGAAATTGCGCATGAAGCGCGTGAGCTGCTGATTGCGCTCCGACGCCACATGCAATGCATCCTTGATATCGCCATAATCGGTATCCGGGAGCAAATGCGTCGTCGTCTGCAATATCGAATCAGTGGCTCCCAGCGTGTTATTCACTTCATGGGCCATCATCCTGATCACCTTGCCGTAAGCATTCTTCTCCGATTCAAGGATTTCGTTGGTCAGCTCCTCGATCATCAGAAACGACCGCCGGAACCCACGGTCCATGAAATGCGAACGCTGCGCCTTGAATGTCGCAATCCCATTGGTTTTGATCATCCTGGATTCGCCGTCGAGCAAGCCGGCTAGCTCGGTGAGCAATGGCAGATTCGTTTCCTCCGGCTTCTTGCCTATCAAAGTCGCATCGTCCTGTTCAAACTGGTTTTTCGCCTTGCTATTGAGCGATTCGATGCGATCGTCGTAGTCCAGGATGATGATCGAAATAGGCGAAGCTTCGATGAGCTTTTCCAAAAAGAAATGCTGCTCGTTCAGTTTGATACGCTCTTCGCGCAGCTGGTCGATCATCATGTTGTAAACCTCTATCAGTACATCGACCTCCCCTTTGCCCGTCGGGACAAATTTGATGGAAAAGTCTTTGTCCTTGATGGCTTCGATTCCGGACTTCACAAATTGGATAGGTTGCATAAAATTGTTGTAGAGAACGATAGACGTACCGGCCGACAGCAGCAGAAACACTTCCGAGGCGATAAAGAGGGCCTTATTCTCAAATAGCAGCTGATATACCAGCAGCACCAGCACCAGATGCAGGACCGCGATGTAGGCAATGTATTTCGTCTTCGTGGATAACCTCATACCTCCTCCGAATCAAACGATATGCCGAACTTCTCCAATCGCCGGTACAAGGCAAAGCGCGTGATCCCCAGTGAGCGGGCCACCTTGCTGACCTTGTTCTGATGGTGCTGCATCGCCCGCACGATCATCTGGTACTCCATTTCTTCCAATGTAATGCTGCCCACTTCCGGCACGTGCTTCTGCGCGGAAACGGCATTACCGGCATGGAGATTACGCTGAAAATCGTCGATATCGAGCACATTGTTTCCGGCCAGGAGCACCGTGCGCTCCACCAGGTTTTTAAGCTGGCGGATGTTGCCCTGCAACGGCAATGTTTTCAGCCATTTCAAAGCCGTGTGACCGATTTTCAGTTCGGGCCGGTTGTAAATGGTTTTCAGGTTATCTGCAAAAAACGCCGAGAGCAGCGGGATATCGTCGGGCCGCTCGCGCAATGCCGGAAGTTTTACGGTAATGAGGTTAATGCGGTAGTAAAGGTCCTCTCTGAAAGTGCCCTGGGCCACCATTTCTTCCAGGTTCCGGTTGGTAGCACAAATAACCCGCACATCCACCGTCCTGCTTTTGCTGCTTCCCAGCGGCTCGAACGTGCGCTCCTGCAACACGCGCAGGAGCTTTACCTGGCACGACAAGTCCAGTTCCCCGATTTCATCGAGAAATATCGTACCCCGGTGTGCCATTTCGAAACGCCCCAGGCGATCTGTTTTCGCGTCGGTAAATGCCCCCCGCACATGGCCGAACAGCTCGCTTTCGAATAACGTGGAAGAAATGCCGCCCAGGTTCACCTTCACGAATGGGCGCACCTTGCGACGGCTGTTCAGGTGAATGGCCTCGGCGATCAGCTCCTTGCCCGTGCCGCTCTCGCCCGTAATGAGCACAGGCGCGTCCGTGGGCGCTACCCGACCTATGGTTTCGAGGATATCGAGCAATTTCGGATCTTCCCCGACGATGTTTTCAAAATGATACTGCTGGTCCAGCTTACGGCGGCTTCCGGCCTGCTGCGCCGGCTTGGCCAGGTTCAGGATCGTCCGGATCGACTGGATCAGGTAATCGTTCTGCCAGGGTTTGGTCACGAAATCGGCCGCGCCCTCCTTCATCCCACGCACCGCAAGGTCTATCGTTCCCCAGCCGGTAATCAGGATCACCGGAATAGCCGCATGATGCTTTTTGATCCGTTGCAGCAAATGCATTCCCTCATCCCCCGATGTTTCGATCGAAAAATTCAGGTCGAGCAATATCAGCTCGGGCGTCACTGCTTTCAGTATTTCAAAAGTTTCCTCCGGCGAACCGGCTCCACGCACCTCGAAACCCTCTTTTTTTAAAAGAAGCAAAAGCGAAGTACGGATAGCCAGGTCGTCGTCTACGATAAGGAGCATTGGTATTGGGTTATGAACGATATTTTTTGACCATGGACCGCCCTACTCCTCATGCAATGCCACCGCCGGATGTATCGCAGCGGCTTGCTTGCTGGGGAACCAGGCACACAGTGTTACAATGATATAAATTACGGCGACCGCGGCCAAAATCGCGATGATGTAAATTTCCTTATCGAGGTCAAAAACGTTCATAAGCGGGAACTGGACGGCGAAAATAAGCCCTATAATGAGGCTGAATGTTGCCAGCACCCAAATTTCACCCAGAAACTGGCTGGTAACGCCGGACTCCGTAGCGCCCATCGCGCGGCGCAAGCCTATTTCGCCCTTCCGTTTGGCGATGTTGAGATTGAGTACGCCAAAAAGGCCTAATGCGACATTCGTGAGCAAAAAACCACTGACTATCAAAAATATCAGCACCGGCACGAGCGTCAGGTTCTCCCGGTTCTTGCGAGAATCCTTGAGATACCCCACTTCCACGCCCCAACCAGGCACCATCATCGCAATATCCTTTACCAGCCGGGCCTCAAAGTTGGCGTCTGTACCGGGTTTGGTCTTAATCAGGATGTTCGAGTTCCATCGGTCGTTCTTTTCGAGCATTTGAAACAGGCCGGGGCTGTCCGACATAAACTGCCCTTTCGCCTTGAATTTGTCTACAACACCGACGACCTTATACATCGTCTTATCGTCCCGTTTTACGACTTTATTCAGGCCCGATTCGTTTTGAAACAGCTTGTCTTCCATTACCTGATTGATGACGATCGGGACAAATTTACCCACGAGGTCACCATCTGTGTACCAACGACCCTTTTTGAGCGGCAGATCGAGCACTTTGGCTAATTCTCCGTCGGTGTAGTAGAAATCACCCCCTACGTCAACTTTGTTGTAAGTGACTGAGTTGCCGATCTGATTGGCCGAAAAGGGCGTATTACCGCTCATGCGGCTGGCAGCGATCACCTCGGGGTACGCCTTTACCCGCTGCATGGCGCGTTGCAGTTTTGCGGCGATTTCGGTAGTATCCTGGTTGGTAGAAAGTTCCAGGTTCCATACCTGTTCGTACTGGAACCCGATGGGCTGCAAGTAGTTGCGCAAGTTGAAAACAATGAGCGTAAGCACCCCGAAAAGCACCATAAAAGCGGCCCATACCTCGATAATGAGCAGGGAATGCGTGCCTTTTTTATTCCATATCAATTTGAAAAGATGTCGTAGCATGGCTATGCAAGATTAAAATGAGAGAATCGGCGTCACACTTTCAGTGCTTCGGCTATTTTGAGTCGTGACATTCTGAAAGCCGGCAAAACGCCCGATAGTAGTCCGAAAACGAGGCATACCGACACGCTGACCAAAAACACCGGCACGTTGATCGTCAGGTCGGCGTAGGCGATCCATCCGCTTGAATTGATGAAGTGAATGACCGCGAGCGTCAATATCAGTGCAAATGCACCGCCTATGAAGGTGATGAAAATGTTTTCAATGATAAACTGCCACAAAAGCGCTTTCGAAGGTGCCCCGAATGCCTTCCTGACGCCGATCTCCGAAGCGCGTTCGAGTATGCGGCTCACATTGACATTCACCAGGTTCACCGCCGGCAATCCCATGATCATCAGCAACACCAGCCCCACGATCGCGTAAAGCGTAACGCGGTCCTTATCGCCCCGCGTAAACATGCTGAGAAAATGATCAAAATACGTATCAGCCTTGATGATCAACACATTGAATTTATTATTATCCGAATAATCCGATTTCGGGATCCGTGCAACATGGCCGTCGAACTCGGCTTGTACAGCGGGGATATCGGAAGGTTTTTTGGCGAGGACGATCGCTACGAAACGCCCGCGCATGCCTTTTTCCTCATAATTGCTCTTCGGGGCCGTATATGGGAAATACACGTCCGAATAGGTGTACACGCGCGTCGGAGGACTGCCCTTCACAACCCCGATCACGCGATAATTGATATTCTCGATGTCGATTGTTTTACCGACAACGGTTTCGGAGCCATTGCCGAAATACTGCCCGCGCAATGCATCGGTTATGACCGCCACATGATCGGCGTTCCGGATGTTCGTTTCATCGTACGGCTTGCCTTCCAGGAATTCGAAGTCGGTCACCGACCAGAAATCGACGTCGGTGTATTTGGTATTGAGTTTGATCCGCTTCCCGTTCACATAGGCATTGGAAAAGCCGAAATTGTTCATCACCGACACGCGCTCGGGAGTTTTCAGTGTTTTGGCATATTTCTTCAAAAATTCGAAAGAAGCCGGCCCCGACGACATCGTGGTGTTCGCGGAATCCGTTTGCAGCACGGTAGCAATGTACAGCGACCGCCCACGCTTGGCCTCGGGATAATGCGCCCCGAACAGGTGATCGAGAAAAGAGGTCACCACCATCAGCACCGTGAGCGTGAGCGTAATGCCGAACAGCGTGATGAACGTATAGAAAGGATGCCGCAGCAATACCTTCCAGGCAATTTTTATATAGTTTGAAAGCATGTCGTTACGGATTTGTGTTTGAGCGTTTTTGCAATTTGACGATGGACCATGAACCAGGTTTTGCACTCGTTCTATGGTCGGCGGTCGGCGCCAAAGGCGCCTAACTAACCTGCGTCCCGTCAAACAACCTGATGAGCCTGTCGGTCTTCTTCGCCATGGCTTCGTCGTGGGTCACCATCACGATGGTGGCACCGTCGCTGTTCAGTTTTTGGAGAATGCCAAGGATTTCATTGCCCATGGCGCTGTCGAGGTTACCGGTGGGTTCGTCGGCGAGGATGATTTCCGGATTACCAACGATTGCCCGGGCAATCGCGACGCGCTGCTTCTGCCCGCCCGAAAGCTGTTTGGGAAAATGCTTCATCCGGTTGCTTAGTCCTACCTTTTCCAACGCGGCCTGTGCCAGCTCGCGACGCTGCCTCGCCGACGTATTCCTGTAAAGCAGCGGAATTTCGACGTTATCTATCACCGATAGATCATTGATCAGGTGAAAGCTCTGAAAAATAAAACCCAGCTTCCGGTTGCGCAATTCCGCCAGATGTTTGTCGGTATAACGCTCCACCGGCGAGCCGTCGATCTCGATCTGCCCTTTCGAAGGTGCATCGAGCAGCCCGATGATGTTCAGCAATGTACTCTTCCCGCAACCCGAAGGCCCCATAATCGATACGAACTCCCCTTTCTTCACATCGATATTGATGTTGTTCAAAGCCAGCGTTTCAATCGAGCTGGTGCGGTACACTTTTTCTACGTTTTGTAATTTGATCATGGCACGGTACTTAAATGTTGGACGTTTTGAATGGTTTAAAAGGTCAGGTGTGGTCAAGTGTAGTCAGGTAGTAGTCAGGTAGTAGTCAGGTTTGGTCAGGTATGGTCAGAAGTAGTCATGAAATTGTCAAGACGCCAAAACCACACATGACTATACTTGACTATACTTGACCACACTTGACTACGCTTGACTATACTTGACCAAATTATTCAATATGCAATCTTCTGGTTCTTTTCAAAATCATAAAGTGTCAGCAATCGCAAACTGTAATACGCCTGCCAGTAATCCCTTAAAGCGAGGATGAAGTCGCGCCGGGCGATGTCCTTTTCCTGGGTGGCGATACCAAGGTCGGTTACGCTGAGGTCGCTCAGGATGAAACGCTCCTTCGCGATCTGGTAACGATCGGCGGCAATGCCGTCGGCGACCTGCGTGAGCTTCACCTGCTTTTGCAGCATTTGTAAAAGGGTTACCTGGGTAAATATTTCCTGCTCAAAGGTAAGCTTATCCTGCTCTACCGACTGCTGTGCAAATTCCTGTGCGGCACGGGCCACTTCTGTCCGGGCCTTATTGCGGCCCCAGGTGAGAATGGGAAGCGTGAGTTGCAATTCGACAAACTCGCGGTCCTGCGGGCTCACGTACACGTCGCGCGGGAGATTACCCTGGTTCGATAAGCCGAAGGTTGCATTCAGCGTCGCATTAAGTCCGTTGTTTTTCCGCGCCTGCTGCACATCGCGTTCGGCTTCGAGCAGCCTGCGCCGGAAAGCCACCGAAGCGGAGCGGTTGGCAAATGCCTCGTCGAGCGCCAACTGCGTATCGATTGCGAACTCCCCCGCCTCCGCCGGAATGCCGAGTTCCAGCTCGCGCTCGTCACGCGAGCCCATGTACATTTTCAGTTTGAGCGACGCCACCGCCGCCGACTGCTGGGCCGAAGCGAGGTCTTTCTGTGCTGTAAGCAGTCCCATTTGCAGCTGCAACAGGTCGTTCTGCGAGATTTTACCCAGTTCCAGCTTATGCTTCGCAATTTTGAAAAGCGTATCATTATTGCTCCGGTTTTTCTCCGCAATCTGCAAATTCACCTGCGACACCAGCAAATCGAAATAGTAACCCGTCGCGTCCAATGCGACCTGTTCCAGCGATTGAATGTATTGCTGATTACCCTCCTGATATTTCAACGGTGAAATCCTCCGGTCCCATTTCAACGGGTTGAACTGAAACAGCGGTTGCTTAATCCCTATTTCAAACGGAATACCATTGTAGCGCGTCACATCCCGTTGGAAATCATCAAAGCGCTGCATTTGCTGCTGCATGTAAATCGTCCCGCCGGTCATGGCGATACTCTGGCTGAGCGACAGGTTGAGCGTCGAATTGTTGTTCGAAACTTGCTGGAAAGAAACTGTACCGTCGGGCTGCACAACCTGGATAAAGGAACGCGTAAATCCCGGTACCGTGCCCAGCAGGCTCAGTTGCGGCTTATAGTCGGCCTGGAACGAGCGGAACTGCCAGTAATTGGTCTTTTTTTGCGTTACAGCCTGTTTGGAAGCAATCGATTGCTCTTTCGACTGTTGCACTACCTCTTCGAGCGTCAGCTTGCGGATTTGCGCGGAAACGGTACCGGAAAGCAGGACGAGAATCCATAGGAAAAGCTTTCTCATAATCATTGAATGGTTAGCTCTTCCAGGTGTTCGTAATCATTCATATTGGTCAGGATCACCTTCTCTCCCGCTTTCAGCCCGCCCTTGATTTCAACATAATCAAAATTGGAAAGGCCGGTTTCAATTTCCCGCCGGCGTGCCTTGCCGTTTTCGAGGATGTACACGTACTGCTTCCGCTTGCCTGTAAACGCAGGGCCATTCGCTACACGCAAAGTCCTGGCGCTTTTACTCGTTACCACATATACTTCCACCTTCATGTTAGGCCGGAGCGATTCGTTCCGTGCATTATCGAGCTGGATCGAGAACCCGATCACCCCGTCCTTCACAGCCGGCTTCACCTGCGTAATCACCCCGCGCAGTTGCACGTCATTGATTTTGACAATAGCCCCGAGCCCGGCTTTCACCTGGTCGGCATACATGTCCGAGCAGCTTCCTTCCACCCGAAAACTACCGAGGTCGGCCACTTTGGCCAGCATCTCGCCTTCATTCACCGACGAGCCGATATTTTCGTTCACCCACGTCAGCACGCCCGGACGATCGGCGACGATGTCGGCCATTTTAAGCTTATGCTGCAATTCCTGCAAATTCTTACCTTCGATCTGCGCGCCCAGCTCCGTCTCCCGCAAGCTGGCCCCCATCGATTCGCGGTTGTATTTCAGGTCGTTTTCCAGCTGTTTCTTTTCCAGCTCCGCGATTTTCAGCGCATTTTCAGCCCGGGTAATATCCTCGACAGTCCCACCGCCCACTTTTTGCAACCGCTTAGCATCTTCGAAATCCGCTTTCAGCTTATTGATATTCAAAGATTTGATCTTGTCGTTAATCTCGGCATCGTACAAATTCTTGTTGAGCTTCATGCGCAGCTGATCGATCCCGTTCTTTTTCAGTTCGAGCTGATCCTTGTAGCGCTCAAATTCGATCTCGGTCAGTGATTTGTCGAGTTCCACGATCGGCTGCCCCGGCTTCACCCGCGTACCGGGGGTAAGCAGGATACGCTTGATGCTCGCGCGGATAGGGCTTGTGAAGATCTGCTCGTAAGCCGGGATAATCTCCCCGGAAGCCGTCAGCGTGTTTTCAACGTCGCCGGTTTCGACGGTGCCCGTTCTCACGCGGGCACTTTCGAGCGTGCTGGAAAGTGATCTTTTAAAAAAGTAAAACAGAACTGCCAGCCCTATTGCGGCGGCGCCGACGATCACCCATCGGCGGTTCCTGGTTTGCTTGACATATTCCGGTGCAATTTCCCGATCCATGTGGGTTTGATTGGAGGTTTTCAGTGAAAAAATTCATGGCTAATACGCCTTTTTCTATTCGAAATCCGTGCCAATATCCAACACACTCAAAATCAATCAATTATACACTTTTGTAAAAACAAAAAACCGTGCGATAACGCACGGTCGGTGTGATTTCAAACGCTTTTCTTCCGCTGTTAACTTTCCGCTCAGGTCTTTAATTTTTTCTTTTTCGCGGCAGGGAAGAGGATGTTATTCAGGATCAGACGATAGCCGGCCGAGTTCGGATGCAGGTTCAGATCGGTGGGCTCCTCGCCTACCCGATGCTGATAATCCTCCGGATCGTGGCCGCCATAGAATGTGAAGAACCCTTTGCCGTGCGTGCTGTGAATGTAGCGCGCCTCTTTGGCATTTTTGTTCTCCGCCAGGATAATCACCTCCGGTTTGATCAGCCGGTTTTTGAATGCAGTCGTCTGTCCGAGGAAGCCTTTGATAATGGTCTGGTGGTTCTGTGTAAGCATGCTCGGTACCGGGTCCCATTTGGCCGAAAACTGGAAGAGCGAGAAAAAGTCGTTGGCTTCGATCATACCGCGCTCGTCGGGCTGGTTATCGATGTCCGAAAACTCTATTTCATAAGGGTACGGGATTGTTTTGAAATCCTGGAATGCGAATGAATTGCTGTAATTCAGCTTGGTGTTCGCCGAGGGGTCCGCAGGCGTACCGTCGTACATCGCATCCACAATATCCACGCCGTCGGCTGCCAACGCAATGTCGAATGTGTCGGTGGCATTACACATCGCGAACATATAACCTCCGCCCGTCACAAACTCGGCGATCTTTTTGGCGACCGCCAGCTTCATTTGCGGTACATTATTGAACTGGAACTTGGTAGCGGTCTCTTCGGCTTCCTTTTTCTGCTCGCGGTACCAGGGGTAATCTTTATACTGAAAGAATTTACCAAACTGGCCTGTAAAGTCCTCATGGTGCAAATGCAGCCAGTCGTATTCGGGTAATTTGTTATTCAAAACCTCGTCGTCATACACCACATCGTACGGAATCTCGGCATAGGTGAGCACCAGCGTCACCGCATCGTCCCAGGGCAGTTTGGATTTGGGCGAATACACCGCAATACGGGGTGCCTTTTGCAATTTCACGGCATCCATATTCACATCCGGCGCGCTGATCTGGTTCAATATCTGGCCGGCCTGCCCTTCCGATATCACCTCGAAGCTCACGCCCCGCACTGTCATTTCGGACGCAAACTGCTGATTGTAAGCGACCATAAAACTGCCACCCCGGTAGTTGAGGAGCCAGTCCATTTCCATTTCATAGTTTTTCAGGATCCAGTAAGATATGCCGTAAGCCTTTAAATGGTTCTTTTGCGACTCGTCCATCGGGATCAGCAGGCGGTTTGCCATAGCATTCAGCGAGCCGATCAAAAAAATGACGAGCGGGATATAGAGGCGTATCACTGGTTTGATTCTTTCGACTTTCATGCGCAGTTTTACATTCAGGTAAAGATTAAATATAATAAAGAATCCGGCACGTTCCGAAATCTGTCACAAAACTCGTACCGGGTTTCCAGCGTCCGGCCCGATTCAGGCTCCGTCCGGGCACCATCGGGATTCCTTGCAAACACTATTACTAACGACCAAACCCTGTTTCTGGTGCACCACCTTTACATGCCATGATTATACGCGAAAATATCGAAGAAGGACTGCGTTCAATCCAAAGTAACCTCCTCCGGACTGTGCTGACAGCCATGATCATCGCCATCGGCATTACCTCGCTCGTGGGCATACTCACGGCCATCGACGGCATTCAGGGTTCTGTTAACAGCAGCTTCGCCGATCTCGGCGCCAACACATTCACCGTCCGCAACCGCGTGGACGACGATTTCCGCAGCGGAGGTCGCCGCAGCAAACAATATCCGTCGGTCACCTATCGCCAGGCGAAAACCTTCGCAGACAAATTCAAAACCACTTACCAGGCCACTGCCTCGCTTTCGGCTGACATTGCCGGTGCGGTGCAGGTCAACTACCGGAGCAACAAAACCAACCCGAACAGCAACGTGGTCGGCTCCGACGACCAGTACCTGGGCATTAACGGCTACAAAATCAGTATAGGCCGTAATCTGGATAAGAATGACCTCGAAAAATCCCTGAATGTTGCAGTTCTCGGCCAGGAAATTGCGCGCAAACTTTTCGAACGGAACGACCCGCTCAACAAGGAGATCACCTTCATGGGCAGCCGGTATAAGGTAATAGGTGTTTTGGATAAAAAAGGCTCCCTCGGCGGCAATAACAACTCCGACAGGCTCATCCTCATCCCCCTCGAAAACGGCCGCGGCCTCGCTGCCAACCGTACGCTTACCTACAACATTACCGCCTCAGCCCCCAATGTTGCCGACGGCGATATGATCGTCGAAGAAGCACGCGGCATGATGCGCCGCATCCGCAACGACGAACTGGGCCATGAAGATTCGTTTACCATCGACCGTGCCGACGCCATGGTGAAGGATTTCGCCAACATCACCGGCTACCTCCGCATCGGCGGCTTCGTGATCGGCACCGTCACGCTGCTGGGGGCTTCCATTGCATTGATGAACATCATGCTGGTATCCGTTACCGAACGGACGCGCGAAATCGGCATCCGCAAATCCCTCGGCGCCACTCCGCGGGTGATCCGCATGCAATTCCTGATCGAAGCGATCGTGGTTTGCATTCTTGGAGGCATCGGAGGTTTGATCCTCGGGATCATCGTCGGCAACTCCATTACCGGCGTTATCAGCGAAAACAGCACCTTTGTTGTTCCATGGCTTTGGATGGCAGTGGGCATCGCGATATGTGTCATGGTAGGCGTGCTCTCGGGCATTTACCCGGCCATCAAAGCATCACGCCTGGACCCTATCGAGGCATTGCGCTATGAATAAGCAGGTTAGCCATCGCCCCATAATTTTCTCATAAAAAACTTGCGAAAATTTGCACCCAGGGCTTGCATAATCTCTTTTTCTACCTACTTTTGCACTCCCAACCCAGAAGATCAATGCCCAGATGGCGGAATTGGTAGACGCGTTGGTCTCAAACACCAATGAGGTAACACTCGTGCCGGTTCGACTCCGGCTCTGGGTACGGTAGCCCCTCAGCTCACGCTGAGGGGCTTTTTTGTATTTAAAATCCTCCTACAATCCCTCCTTCTCCCGGGTTAGCCTGGAAACAACCGGGCTAGTTGGGCATAAGGACCGTATCTATTACGTGAATAACCCCATTGGATTGAAAGACGTCGGCTATTGTCACCATGGCTTTGTTTCCTTTCGCATCTGTCAGGACGATCTTTTTGCCCTTCTGCATGGCTGTCAGGTTTCCGCCCGCCACAGTTTTGAGCATTGCCTTTCCGCCGCCGTCCTTAATGGCTTTCATGAGGTCCTCAGCACTCATATTTCCCGGCACCACGTGGTAGGTCAGAATACCAGTGAGCATTGCTTTGTTTTCGGGCTTAACCAACATATCGACAGTTCCCTTGGGCAATTTATCAAATGCCATGTTCGTGGGAGCAAATACCGTGAATGGCCCGGGCCCCGATAAGGTCTCTACCAATCCGGCGGCTTTTACGGCCGCAACAAGAGTCGTATGATCTTTGGAATTTACCGCATTCTCAATGATATTTTTAGACGGATACATAGGTGCTCCACCCACGGTTACGGTTTTCTCCTGTGCGAACGATTCGTTTGCGATTGCCAGCAGCGCGATCAGGGCGAGAAAAAAATTTAGCTTTTTCATAGTGTAAGTCAGCTTGAAAAGTGAACAGTTAAGTGTGTGTGATCGATCAACACGACCAATCTACGCTGACTGGTACATACTTGGATCGAAACTGTTCCGGCATTTTGTCCCTGCACTCACGCCGGCTTCGATCGCCTGAGCGGCCGCTTCCTGCCTCGCCACCAGAGCAGAAAGCCTGTGACGGCGAGCAGGCCCGGTGTAAGGCCGATTATTACATACAAAACTTTAACCGGGACCCCTCCAAAATTCCCGACATGCAAAGGGAAGAATGTCGCTTCGATGCGCTCTCCCAGCGGCTTATCCGCGAACCTGCTAATGCTTAGAACCTTCCCGGTTTGCTGATCGACCCGCACGGAATTGCTGCTTCCCCAAAGTTTGCTCTGCCCTGCCGTGTGGCCCCTAACCTCAAACTTGCGCGCAGGCTGCGTGGGCAGGTACACGTAGGTGGGCTGCAAATCCGGCATTGCCAGAAGTGCCTGCCGGTACATCTCGTCGGGGGAGGTAGCCATGAGCGTATTGGGCTTGGTAGTCACCATTTCATTATGCCAGGTTTTTGCTTTGAAAGCAAAGAGGTTCATCCAGAATCCCGTGAAGAAGATCACCGCGTTCAACAGAAGCGACCACACGCCGACAATGCGGTGCAGGTCCGAGCTGATCGTGCGCCAGTTTTTCCGGTTCACTTTCACACGAAAAGTCAGGGCCTTCCAGATCATCTTCCGGTACACCACAGCGCCTGTGAGCAGGGAAAGCAACATGGTGATGCCAAAAACGGCTGTCAGCGCGGCACCCGGAATCCCCAACTGAAAGCTGAAATGAAACTGGAACAGCCATTCGATAAAACTTGGGGTAAACCGGGTCGACGGCCCTTCCCGCAAAACAGCGCCGGTATACGGATCAAAAGAAATCAATCCCAGGTCGTAGGTAAGCAAGCGGGCGTCGTTAAAGTAAATCCTGAAATTATACGCATCGCCCGGCGCGGCATCGGGATTAGTCCAGGCGATGCCGTCCAGGTTGGGATACCGGCTCGTAATGTGATCGTAGCAACGCTTCAGGACTCCCGTGGGCACACCTTCTTCTGAGCCGGCCACATGCAACAAATCCTTGTTCAAAGCGCGATCAAGCTCCGTTCTGAAAACCAGAACGGAGCCGCTTAATCCGAGCAGGATTAGAAACATTCCTGTAAACAAACCAAGCCAGCTATGCAGCTTGAAAAGGCTTCGACTAAGACGTACCTTCTTCATAATACTGATCTAAAAAAGAAAGTAAATCACCAGAGCTGATAGCTAACCCCTACTCTCACATTGAACGGATCGCCTAATCCGGCCAAAGTCACGCCTGAACGGCTGCCGGTAAAGTAATGCTTGTTGGCCAGGTTATAGGCATTCAATTGAACCTGAAACCTGTTCCGCTGATAGGAAATCGCCGCATCCAATACGGTGTAGGACGGGAACACAAAGTTTTGATTAGACAACAAACCAACCTGGTCACTTACGTAACGAACGCCGGCCGCTACACTCAACCCTTTCAGCACGTTGGCGGGAAGCGCGTACTTACCCCAAAAATTGAGCTGGTGCCTGGGCGCGTTGGCAAACCGGTCACCTTTTTTACCGTACGTGGTCGTGCTTACGAGCACATGCTCGTTGAAGGCATATCCCGCAATCAGGCTGAGCGCATTCAGGTTTCCGGTCACCGAGAACTCGCCGCCACGGCTGCGCGTCCCGTCGATAGCCGCCTGGCGGTGGGAATTTTCCTCGGTCGGGGCTGCTGTCAGGATATTGGCGTACTTGATCTGGTACAACGCCAATGTCGCCGACAACCGGCCCGCGAAAAGATCGGCTTTTGATCCTACCTCATATTGCGTCGCTTTCCGGGTCGGAAACGGGCCACCGGCCAGCACATTGTTGGAAGTTTGCGGGTTGAAGGATTTCAGGTATGTTCCATAAACCGACACGTTCCGAACCGGCAAATACACGAGGCTGATCCTCGGTATCAACCCCGAAGCCTGCAACTCGTCGCCTTGTTTGTTATCCCGTTCGGAAAGAGGCGTTTCCTTCGCATTATAGTGGTCATAACGCAGCGAAGCCAACACTTTCAATTTACTGCCGATGCTCAGCTGGTCCTGAATATAGCCCCCAACCAGGTTTGTTACACGCTTGTTGTCGTCGGACTCGTCCGCCGGGACGGAGGCATCGGGAATACTGCCGGTATAATCCGGATGGAGGATGGAAATACGGGTAGAAGATTTGTACTGATAATCATTCCGGGTCCAGCCATAGCGGTTATAATCCACGCCTGCGATAATCTGGTGACCGACCGCGCCCGTTTTGGCCATATAGGTAGCAAAAGCGGTAGTTTGCAGGCTGAATCTGTCGGTTTCCCAATCCTGGTATCCCCGGCTGATCGAGTCATTCCCGATTCTTCCCACGGGAATATGATCTGTGAAATCAAGGACATTCCGAACCGCCCTTTCAACGACCGTGAGTTTGAGTTTGTCGTTAATTTGGTGGTCAAACGTCAATGTGGCCGACGCATTATGCGTTTTCCCGTAATCCGTCGGGCTCTGGATCGTCAGTTTGTTGGAATAACGGTTAAAATCGAAACTCCCGTCGGCCCGGGTGTAAATAAAACTCCCGTTGTCATATTGCTGGACCGCCTTTGCATAGGCATAGTTCAATTCCAGATTCAACGAAGTTCTGCTACTGGCCAGGTAAGTCAGCGAGGGTGCGATGAATACATTCTGCTTCTTTTGATCATTCCGAAAACTCTCTGAACGATCGTAACCTACAATCGTGCGGTACAACAGCTTTTTCTGACGATCCACAGGTCCTGTAAAATCCACGGAAGCGCGGCCAAAGCCCCAGCTGCCAACAGACAAATCCACACTGGCCTGCCTCTCGGCCAAGGGCTTTTTAGTAACAAAATTCACCATACCGCCCGGAGAACCTTCACTGAACAATGCGCCCGACGGGCCACGGAGCAGCTCCACCGACTCGATATTATAAAGCAACGGCTGCTGGCTCCACAGAAACAAGTTTCCACGAATTCCATTGTACAACAAAAAACTCGCGTCATTAGGCGAGTAAGCGCTAAATCCGCGGATCTGAAAATTGCCGTTCCCGTTGTTGGCCTTCATACCGGTAAAAGCGCCGGCAATCTCGTTCAACGTAAACGCCTGCCTGTCGTGCAGCACCTGCGAGGACATCACCTGCACCGACTGCGGGGTGGAGAGCAGCGGCGTATTCGAGCGGGTAGACGCATTGGAAGACAAGACCTGATAACGGCTTTGGGTGGTACTCACCACAACCTCTTGCAACTCCTGCCTGCTTTCTGAAAGTTGGAGATTGAGAAACGGATTTTTGCCCCTGGATACGCGAAGACTTTGCGTGTGAGCCGTATAGCCAACATTGGAAACGGAAAGAATGTAATGCCCGGGTGCGATGCCACTCAGGCTGAACGCGCCTTCGGCATCGGTAATGGTTCCCAGCGCGGTATTCCGTAACGTCACCGATGCGCCCGATATGGCCTGTTGCTCCGCATTGACAATACGGCCATGCAGCGCGCCCTGTGCGGATTGGGCAAAGGATTCCAGGGAGTTGTTTATGACAAAAAGTAACAGTAACAGGTATTTGATTTTCATTGGATAATGCGGTTATAAGGCCCGCCCCATGAAGGAACGGACTGAAAATATCATCATAGTAAAGACCCCATGATCCGGGCGATCAGAACAGATCACCGGAGCCAAGGACAATGTGTAAAACAAGGCGTTTTACGCGCAGGGAGGCGGGACAAAAGTTGAAAGCGGGGCCTGATAAGTGGCCAAATGATACGAAAAATTGAGCTGCTTAACTTCTGGGGAGCCCGTCTGTGCAAACTCGAAATACGCGATCGGAGAAGTAAACAATTGAAGCAATGGAATACTTTCCACAAAGTCGCTCGTCTGCTGATCCTTTTTCTCCTGCTGTTCTTTCAGCTTTTTGGCCAGGTAGCATTTTCCGTCGCAATGGAGTTGCGGCTTATCGCGGTTCTGGCAGAGTACGCGGGTGATATACTGCTTGTTGATCTGGTAATATGCGATGGTCCCCCACTGACTAAACGTCGGCAGCAGTGTCGTAACAAGCCATATGTAGACTATAAATGTTCGCATCGAATCGGCGCGCAAATATAGCAAAGTATCGATGATGAAAGCTAGGAAATCTCTTGTTCGCCTGCGTCCTTAATTCCACTTTCCAATAGCCAAACCCTGAACAATTCTACATCAGCCGGGCAAAAATGGATTACCCTCCCCGTTTTGGCTACACATCCCCGCATTCAGGCTACACATGCGCGTTCGCGGGTGGTGACCTTTGATGTATTATTCAATAGCCAGTAACAGTTATGACACATCAAAGTGAAAAATCGCCCAAAGTATGGTTCATCACCGGCGCTTCCCGCGGGTTTGGGCGCGTATGGGCCGAAGCAGCCCTGAACCGGGGCGATAAAGTGGCGGCCACCGCCCGGAACCTGGAAAGCATCTCCGCGTTGAAAGAAAAATACGGCGAAAACGTGCTGACGCTGGAACTCGACGTGACGAATGCCGCGCAGGCGAAAGCAGCCGTTGAGCAGGCCCATGCGCATTTCGGCCGTCTCGATATTGTCCTCAACAATGCCGGTTACTCGCTGGTAGGGACTATTGAAGAGGCTAATGCCGACGAGATCCGGGCGCTTTATGAGACCAACATCCTCGGCCCTGTGTCCGTCATCCAGGCGGCCTTACCGCTGCTTAGGGCGCAGGCAGGCGGGCATATCCTGGGTACATCGAGCAACCTGGGCCATGTAACGCTGCCGGTGATCGGATACTATGCGTCTTCCAAATGGGCCTTCGAGGCCATTCATGAAAGTCTTGCGGAGGAAGTGAAAGCATTCGGAATCAAGGTCACCATTGTCGAGCCCGGAGCCTATGCCACCGAGTTCGGCAGTCAGGAATCTTTGAAATTTTCGGAGGGTATGGATCTCTATACCACATTCAAGCAAGCGTTTTTCGGACGCCTGGGCAACCTGGAAAGAGGGGATCCTCATGCTACACCAAATGCGGTCTTCCAGGTTGTGGATGCAGCCGAGCCGCCGCTGCGGTTCTTCCTGGGCAACCAATGCCTGCCTTGGGTACGCGAGGCCTACGCAGAGCGCCTGGCCACCTGGGAAGCGTGGGAGGAAGTGTCCAACACGGCGCAGGCATTGCCCGCGTAAGGAACTCACCGACAGCAAAAATGATTTAACATTGCAACCTGCTGACCGACTGCTTGCGCGGTCGGTCAGCATTACCGATTACGGCCGATGAAAAAAGAAGACAATAGCCCGAAGAGAATAGCCTCGCTGGCCGAGGCGCACCGCGAGTTTGGCCTGCTCAAACCGCAGCACCCGCTGGTGAGCCTTGTCAATGGCGCCTACACGCAGGTGCAGGAATCTAATATTCCTCACTTTCATGTACTGAGTTTTTACAAAGTCGCTTACAAGCCCAGGCTGTCCGGCAATCTGAAATACGGCCAGAGTTACTACGATTTTGATGAGGGCGGGTTGCTGTTTGCGTCGCCCGGCCAGGTCATCGGCAGCAATGATAATGACCTCAGCGCCTGCTCGGAGTATACCCTGCTCATTCATCCGGACTTTTTCCTTGGCTACCCCATTGCCAAAAACATCAAACAGTATGGCTTTTTCTCCTACTCGACACGCGAAACGCTGCACCTTTCCGAGGAAGAAAAGAGCACGATCTTCGGGATTTTTCACATGATCGAAAAAGAGCTGTCGGGCAGGATCGATGATTTCAGCCAGGATGTGGTAATCTCGCAAATTGAATTATTGCTCACTTATGCCAACCGTTTTTACAAACGGCAATTCATCACGCGGAAGGCCGTCAACAACGACCTCCTGCAAAAACTGGAAGATGTGCTGGACGATTACTTTACCCGTGAAATGGCGGTCGACCAGGGATTACCTACGGTTGCATACCTGGCCGAACAAGCCAATTTGTCACCCAGCTACCTGAGCGACATGTTGCGGGCGCAGGTCGGACAAAACGCCCAGCAATACATTCACGAGAAGCTCATTGAGAAAGCCAAGGAAACGCTTTCGACCACCAGTCTGACGGTGAGAGAAGTCGCCTATGCATTAGGTTTCGGGCATTCGCAGTCATTCAGCAAACTTTTCAAAACCAAAACCCACCTCTCACCCCTCGAATTCCGGAAGTCGTTTCAGACGCCACAGCAAATTTCCCGCATTGGTTAAACCATATCGACGAGAAGGCTACCAGCAGGCTCGCTATTTAATGTGTGGGAACCCGTTTGAAATGCTGGAATTTCCCGATCACACGCAACAGTCTTGGGCGGGTATACCGCTGCAATAGAACAGGATAAATATTCAGGAAAATATTGAACAGTACCAGCCACCTGGCGTCCCTGGCTGAGTATGCAAATAGCACATAGGCCGAAATGATCAAAACGACGCCTCCGGCAACCAAATGCCCGATTTCTGCGGCCCGGGTTCCCCGTTCGTAAGCCTGAAAATCCGAAAGGCTCTTTTTGATAGGCATCTGCTGCTGTCTCAATTTTTCCCATCCGCTTTTGGTCAAAATAGCCCGGTACCACTCTACGCCCAACATCCGGTATAGCTTTCCCTCCGTTTCAAAAGGCAAAGGTTCAAAATAGGGCGAGTTGAAAGCTGGTTTGAGCTGCGATTCAAGTATCGACACCCAGAACATCAGCGCAAAGTTGATTCCCAAGCTGAACGCGGCCGAGGTGATATCCATATAGCGAAGCATCAGTCCCGTTGTCACAACGGCCAGGCAGACTAGCAGCAATATTTTAACCCGTTTGATAAGCATAGGAGAACGATCTGTTATTTTTCGCCCTAAACTATCAAAAATTTTCCGCCGCATGCGAAGTATTTTTGCGGCACGATTCAGTAAAAAGCTTAGATCACGAATGAAAATCGCATTTATCACTTACGACGGGCAAGTAAAATACTCCGCGGCCAACGGTTTTGACGAAATCCAGGACCTGCTTCCTTTCCTTCAAAGCAAAGGACTTGACATACAAGCCGAAATATGGGACGATCCCGCGGTAGACTGGTCGCAATATGAAGTCGCCCTGCTGCGGATGCCCTGGGACTACACCGAAAAGCTACCTGCATTCAGAAACTGGCTGGATAAAATAGAAAACCTGGGAATAGGCCTGCTGAACGATTACGAAACCGTCCGATGGAATATCGACAAACGTTACCTCGGTGAAATCGCCGCGGCGGGGTTCGATGTGATACCATCTGTTTTCCTGGACGAAAACTGGAACGGCACCGCCGGGTCATTGTTCGAAGCATTGCAAAGCGATCAGCTCATCTTGAAGCCCTGCGTGAGCGCCGGCTCCCGCAACACGATCAGGCTTACAAAATCGGATTTGGAACAAGACGAAAACCAACCGGTGGCCTTGCCAACGTCCGAATCCTACATTGCGCAACCATTTATGCCTGAAATCAACGATGGCGAATGGTCGTTTACTTTTTTCAACGGGCAGCACAGCCACACGGTCCTGAAAAAACCGCAGCAGGGTGATTTCCGGGTCCAGCAGTTTTTCGGCGGCACCATCGAACTGGTCCATCCCGACCAGGCACGGATTGACAAGGCGGCATCTTACCTGGCCGCATTTGCTCCCCGGGCGCTCTACGCACGCGTGGACGGCGTGATGGTCGACGGCAATTTCATGCTGATGGAGTTGGAACTGATTGAACCATTTCTTTACCTGGCTTACGATCCGTCATCGGCGGAGCGGTACTTTGAAGCGATCACCGCTCAATTGGCCAGGTTGGCGGATTTCACCGGTTCATAGTAAAGCAGGATAGCGCCGGAGCCGAAGGTTTTCGTTCTGATCAATTTCAGAAGCACCCTGTCCTGGATGTATTCAAACAGCTTCATTCCCTCCCCCGCAATAACGGGATAAATCATAAGCTGGAATTCATCTATCAGGCCCAACTTCAACAGTTCAATAATCAGGCTTCGGCTACCCACCAAAATGCGCTTGTCCGGCTGCTGTGCCAGCGCAAGCACCTCCTCGGCGAGGCTCCCTTTTGCCAGGGCCGCAGTTTTCCAATCCACGTCGTGCAATGTGCGCGAAAAGACAATTTTGGGAATACTATCAATCGCCGCCGCAAACTCGTCCATGGACTTGTTCCCTGTGGGGTTTTCTAAAATACTCTTCCAAAACTCCATCAGATGATAGGTTATCCTGCCGTACAGGATCGCGTCCGCATTGCGCAGCAGTTCATCGTAATGATGGTGAATCTCGTCGTCCGGGAGCCCCTTCGTGTGGTCGAAAACGCCATCGAGCGTCATATTGATCCCGGCAATTATTTTTCCCATGTTATTTAATGTCTGATGAATACGATTTGAGCTGATACTAAATTAGACAGATGCAGCACAACATCGCGTAGTCATTCAGGACAAATAAAGGGGGAATTAGGGACATGATCCTTTTCGACGGCTCCCGCGGCAAAGCCCGTATCAGGATCCATTCGCCCGTTCCACAAACACTTTCACGGAATCGCTCCTGAACCGCGCTTTCAGCCAACTCGTGATCCGTGGCAACGAACGAGCGGTGCTGACGGGAGCATTGGAACCCAATACAACCACCGTATACTCGCTCCCCCGCGACGGGCCGCCGGAAAATGCCTGCTTACCGGCGGCGCAATAGGTGATCTCAGGAAAAAGCGGTTTGATTTCAGCCAGCAGCGTCCCTCCCATGGTCTTCGATTGCGCGATACTGTCCTGTTGTTGAAGCGAAATCGCGAGCTGACTTTTGAGCCGTGCTATTTCGGATTTGTAGCGCTCATCCTGCGACAATTTTTCCGAAGTTTCAGAAACTGAAAAACCTTGTTGGATGACGATTTCGGCATTGGTCAGTCCATAAATGTTCTTTCGCTGGTTCAACCTGTCCTTTTCCGACTGGGCGATGGGCTTACCGCCGTAAATCAACCTGATCTGCCGGTGTGCGTGATCGAGCTCCTGTTTCAGGAGAAAATCTCCTTCGATAAAGCTTTCATTCGCGATGAAATTGTTGGCGCTTTGGATAAAGTTCTCGCGCTGCACGAGCAGGTAACCATAATACAATGCGGGAATCGTGGTGACGATCGCAATAAACGATACCCATCGGTTCGCCGACCGTTTTTGCATTGCATCGGCTGGTTGGCGGATCGGATAGCGGAGCAGGCGCACGGTAATCAGGGTGGCGCTGCCGATAAAAACCGTGTTAATCGTGAGCAAGTACAATGCTCCGAAGAAAAACTGCCAGTTGGCGGTCGCCAGCCCATACCCCGCCGTGCACAGTGGCGGCATCAGCGCGGTAGCGATCGCGACGCCGGGGATGACATTGCCCTTGGACTTACTCGAAATCGCGACAATCCCCGCCAGGCCCCCTACCAATGCAATGATCACATCATATATATTGGGCTGCGTTCGTGCCAGCAGCTCGGAGTGCGCCTGGTAAATGGGCGTGATGTAAAAATAGGCCGCCGAAGTAAGCAAGCCGGCCAGTAATGCGAAAAGATAGTTGAAGAGCGCCTTTTTGAATAGGTCAAAATCGTAGGTAGCGATGCCGTAGCCCATTCCGAGGATCGGGCCCATTAGCGGGGAAACGAGCATTGCCCCGATAATCACGGCGGTAGAATTAACATTCAACCCTACGGACGCAATGAAAATGGCGAAAATCAACACCCAAAGGTTTGTCCCCTTGAACTCGATGCCGCCGGCTACCGTGTTGTGAATGACCGAGAAATCTTCCCGTTCGGAAGAAATGTCGAGCTTTTCCCTGAGTTGATCCAAAAGATTCATATTTCGTTGCCGCCCTCATAAAGTTGCTCATACTTGCGCACCAGATCGAACATATTGTCGACACCCATTTTTTTAAAAATACGAACCCTGTGCGTATTAACCGTGGACGTAGACAAGTTTAGCACCGCGGCAATCTCGGAAACGCCCTTTCGGAAAAAAAAAAGCTGCAATATCTCCCGCTCCCGGATGGACAGCAAACCCAGCGAATTCATGTTGGGGACCTGGGGTTTGATATAGGTATTCAACGTCATATCCCGCACATCATCGCTCAGATAGACCCTATCCCGGAAAAGTACCGTTTCAACGGCCAGCCTGAATTCTACCTCCGAAGCCTTTTTGGAAACAAAACCATTCGCTCCCGCCTTCACGTACGGAAGTGCATAAATACTTTCTTCATATCCCGAGAACATCAGCAAGCGCAAATGCGGATGCATTGCCCGGAATTTATCGACCATCTGCACTGAATTTCCGCCGGGAATGGCAATATCCATCACCACCAGGTCGAAGTCGTCCGTCCCCGCTACCTGCAATGCTTTCCAGAACGTATCGACCTGCGTAAAGACCGCGTCGACCAGAAAATTCCGGATCATCTGGCAGGTACCGGCACTCATAATCGGGTGGTCTTCTACTATTAAAACTCGCTTCATTGTGTTCCAAAGAGGGTGACTGTTTGGAATGCAAAGTATGCCAAAGCGTTCAATTCCCATTGTCGCAAATTTGTGACATTGGCACAAAAAAACTGAACGGGACTGGTGGTTTTATGACGTGGGCTTTGCGTTACCTGTAACTAGTTTTACACGATAAATTTCCAGAGGTTATGGTCGCAGCAATAATAGATTCTCATCCCGTCTTCCTGAATGGTCTGACACAGTTCCTGCAAGGGACTTACCCCAGCATTCAAATCATCAAATCACTTAACATCAGTGCATTCGAATCCAGTCGCGGAGAGCTCAAACCTGATTTTATCATACTCGGGATCAACAATTTCTTCAAACCCCGGGAAATGAAAACATTCGAGATGATGGTGCGCGCACTCCCCGCCACCGCCACCATCATGTTTTACGATGAGCTGCATATGGTGCTGCCCTTCCTCAAATCGGGTGCGAAAGGTTTTATTGCCAAAAAAGGCGACCCCGGCGAGTTGGTCGACTGCCTCGCCATGATCATTTCCGGCAAGAGGTACCTCAACAACGAGGTATTTGAATGGATCGTCCGGCCGACCAGCTAATTCTCTCCTGCCGTACTTACGGCAAGCACACGACCCAGGGTTGGGTTATTCTTTTATGACCAGCTTTAAAACAAAAAGATTATCCCCCTCAATGCTGAAAGGAATAATCTGACTACTTACTCAACGTTTTGGGATTAACCTTTACGGGTTACGGATACTGTAATACCGATAAACGATTAAACCAAACATGCATTTCTATTCACCTTTTCTTCGATGGCCATATAGCGTTATGACTTCCGTCGATCTCAATTGTGCACAATATTAAGCGGAGTGCGGATGATCTGCGTGTCATAATTTTCTGACGACGTAGGCCTTCTTACGACCATCGTGCCACCAATTGAAAGCAAAACGCCGGCAAATTTGCCGGCGTTTTAGCTGAGTTACCCTAAACCAAATCGAACCACGCGCCGCTTATCGCATTGCACCGGAGCGCGATGCCCGCGCCGGCGGTAAATTCAACTTTCGCACCATCGTCCTGTTTCCTGTATCGCTAACGGCTGCCAATACACTATTGAGCTCTATCACGTTCTCGATTTTCAGTTTGTAAAATATCCTTCTTTTGATATTGCTAATGGTAGAAGGCTGCTTTCCCAGCGTTTCCGCGATCCATTTGACGGATTTTCCGCGACTCAGAAATTTCGCTACTTCAAATTCCCTTGCAGCCAGTTTGCCTCGGTTTCCCGATTGCGCCAGTTTCAAAGGTTCCAGGTAGCGTGTCCACCCTTCCGGTGAGAGGTATTTCCCACCATTCAAAACCACATCGATACACTGAAGCAGGACCGTTGCGGGCTCACTTTTCAACAAGTAACCTGAAACACCCGATTTTAACCACTTTTCGGCATAGCTCGGGTAATGCCCTTCGTCGTACAGCACGATCGGGAGGTCGGGGCACAAGCGCTTGCATTGTTCAAGCAACGATACCGGATTCCGTTCCTTGATTGTATTGACGGTCAGGATCAGAAGATCGACCGGCCGCTGCGACACAAGAGCGGACAGATCGCCCACCGACGATACCGCCAGCCCCAAAACATCCGGCGCATCGCTTTGCAGCACCAGGCGAAATCCGGATTGCGAAATCGGATAAGGATCAAAAAGAACTACTGTTGCCATTTTTTTGAAGGTTCAAGATCGTGGGTCGCCGAAAAGTACCGATGCAACGGAAGCTGCTCACTTCGGCCGTGAGCCATGCTACATACCAAAATTAGTTGCCGGGAGGCGCAACGGGTGTCGCAAATTCGGGTAGATCGTATCATCCATAATGCGATCGTGTCGCAATTTTGCGACGACAACACCTATTCCCCGAAAACACATGCGAACGTGGTTCCGTCGCTACCCGAAACGACGCGGATACGAATGCCCAGCAGGATCGCAATTTCCATAACCATGATCAGCCCCAGCCCGAGGTTAGGCGGCGTCGGGGGCGCTGCGGCCGCATCGGGTCTTACCTCACCCGCGTGATGATTCAGCCATTCGACTATTTCGCGGTCCATGCCAAACCCCGCATCGCTGATGGTCACCTTCACGCCGCTGGCCTCAGCACTGGCTGCAATGCGGACGGTCTGTGCATAGGTATGTTTCAATGCATTGTCGATCAGGTTATGAAACAATATCTCCGTCATTACGCGATTCGAAGTAACGACCAGTTCGGGAGCGCAATCCACCGCAAAAGTAACCTGACTATCATGGGCCATTTCTCCGAAAAACTGCACTTTCTGCCGCAAAATATCGCCCAGTTGCAGTGGCTCATAAGCAATGCGGCCTTTCTTTTTGTAGGTAGTTTTGATAAACAACAGCAGTTCATCCGCTAGCCGAAACACCTTCGCCGTCGATTTACCGATCGACTCCCCCAGTCTGATCGTCAGAGGGTCATTCGGTTGAGCGGCCACTTGTTCGAGGTAGCGCGGAATATGCTGGCTCAACGAGCGCAACGGCGCATGCAAGTCATGGTTGATCGCGCCTATAATCCGCATTTGTATTTGCAGCTGGGTCTGCAATGCTTCGTCCGAAGCTTTGAGCCCTTCCAGCGCGCGGGAGAGGTCGATGGTCCGCTCATTGACCTTTTCGACAAGCAACTCGTTCTGTCGTGTAAGGTTTCGCACCCGCCATCGGGTGATCTGCCGCACGCCCTCGCACACCGCCAGCACGACCAGTGCGATGAACCACCAACTCACAAACCAGGGCGTTTTCACTTCCAACACCAGCCTGCGTTCCCTGAATTTACCGCCAAATCCAATCGTTTCGCGCACCACGACGGTATAGCAACCCGCCGACATCCGATAGATATCAACCCGCTGCCCGTTGCTCACGCGATGCCATTTCGGCTTGGTACTCGCTGCTTTTTGAATCGAATAAAAGAACTCCACATCATCGGCATGCCCCATGAAAGCCGCCACCGCTGTAAAGGAAAAGTGATTATAATTATAAGGTAATTGAATCGTGTCCCGGGTGTTAATCGCTTTTTCGTCCACTTCAAATGCCTCGAAACGGATCGGTGCCGACAGGTCAGGGAGCGGAATGGCTTCGGGCCTGAACCAAACCAGGCCGTTCATCGACGGAAAGGAGAAATAACCGTTGTTCAGTTTCACACCACAAGGCTGGCATCCCCCATTGAACTCGTTGGTCAGAAAGCCGTCATTTTTGTCGTGGTAGAGATACAAGACGTTGTTGCTTTTGCCTGCCGCGTAGTCGAGCAGGTCCTGCTCTTTTGTCCGGAATAGCCCCTTATTGGCCGAAATCCAGAAATAGCCCTTGTTGTCTTTCAGAATACAATGCGCGTAAGCCAGGTAATGCTTGTCGTCCGGCGGCATTTTGTACAGCCGGTTGGCTTTCAAGAGAAAAATACCATCGCCATAGGTGGTAATCCACAATTCATCAGGTCTGGAATGAAAGATACTACGGATGTTTTTCCCCCGTAGCCCCGGCACCGGATAAACCGAATTTCGGAGGCTGTCGTACATAAACAACCCGGAGGTAGCGCCCATCCAGACCCGCCCAGGCCGGTCCTGATGCAGGAAGGTGCATTTGGCATTTACCTTCGTAAGAATTTTCGGTTGCCGCGACATATCTGCGCGGGGCGGCAGGTAGGCCAGCTCGCCGGTCATGAAACCGATCCACAGGCCCCGGCCCATCCCCTGGCACAGGCGTTCGGGCTGCAACTTACCGGTGTGTATAATGTCTCTTTGCCTCCCATTGGACCTAAAAAAACCATGCGGTTCGGTACCCCACACGTAGCCGTCGCTGTCGCGCATCATCGCGTAGTGATACACATCTTCCTGCGTCCTGAAAAAGTCGCCCTTCACGGGTTTGCTGTTGGCACGGCTGATCACCAGCCCCTCCGGCGTAAGTACGGATGAGTCGGAAAACGGGACCTGGGCATAAAAAAAGCTGTTATGCGGATTGCCCGGCCCGGTGCCTACTACCTGAAACAGGTTGGAACGGGCAACAAACAGCCCTTGTGAAAGGCTTCCCAGAAACAAGGTTCCATTGCCTTCGTCATAGAGCATCCGGTGAATGAGTTTCTCTTCAATATCCAGGTTTTGGATCAGCAATTTTGTTTCAAGCTGCCCGCTTCCGGTGTTGTAAACGATTTGGTAGATATTCCGATCCAGATAGGCAAATGCCTGGCCTTTGAAACGGTTCGTAACAATCCTGATCCGGTTCTTTTTCGCAGCGAAGGCCGGATTGCGTTCGATGTCTCCGGTCAGCGTCAGCGGGATGCTTTCATTCACCGAGATTTTAAGGAGTTTCGCTCCTTCGCTACCCGTATGATAGAACAGTTTACCGCTGATGCTCATAAAATTATCCACACAAACCATCCCCTTCGTATGCGCTACTACCTCCCGCCGGACACTCGGAACGGAAGGTAATGGCTTGAAATACGGTATACCTTTGAAAGGAAAGGCACCTACCAGTTTGCCGCGTTCGAAAAACGCCACTTTGTGATCGGTATACAGGTAGTAGTGCTCCCGGTCGGCAACTACCAGCTTGTATTGAAGGTAGTTATCGGCTCCCCGCGCGGTGTCTATCTTGATATCCGTCCCTGCCAATTGCGATTTCAACCGGCAAAAACCGGCCATCTGCTGGGCTTTCGGGCGATTGTCCCTGAAAGCCGTGCCGCCATCGATCATCACCAGTTGCCGGTGCTCCGTAATGGCGGCCAAAATATCCGTCCCCACCTGCACGTCGAACCCGACGGCGACATACCGGTCGCTGTTCACCAACAGCTCCTTTCTGGTAAAAACCCGCATATTCTGTCCGTCGAACCTCGCCAGACCGCCCTGTGTGGCGATCCAGACGAACCCATAGTTGCCGAATGCAAGGTCCTGAACGCTGTTTTGCGGCAAGCCGTTTTCATCGGTGTACTGCCTGAGGTGATAGCCGGGACCGTCGTGAGACAATCCCGGACATCGAAGCGTAGCGCTCAGCAACAAAATCAGGAGCAGATATTTCCGCATTAAATCTTAAAAATTCAGGACAAACTTCTGACTGAACAGTTTCCCACCCGACTTATAGGCAATAATGTAAATGCCCGGTTGAGCGTCGCGGCCGAATGTGAACTCGTATTTTCCGCCCAGATTAGTCGCACTCACGTTCACAGGGCGCCCGGCAATGTCGTGTACCTTGTGCGACCCGATCGGTGCCGCCGTGCCAATGTAGAAGGAAGGGCCCACCAACGGATTAGGATATACGCGGTACAGACTTTCCCCGTTCCGCGTTGTTGCGTGCACGATCCGCGAGTAAGTAAATGTGCCGTCGGTATCGATCATTTTCAGCCGGTAGTAGCTGGCTCCATTGCGAGCGACAGCGTCTGTAAACGAATAGGCCGAACCTCCGCCGTACACGGTCCCGATGGTAGTGAAGCCCGCCTGCGGAATGGACGACTGTTCGATTTCAAACCGGTCGAAATCCTTTTCTTCGGACGTGTGCCAGGTGAGCAGCGTTCCTTCCGGCTTCGCTGCCGCATCAAAATCGATCAGGGTGACGGGCAACGCATTGGCCTTGGGATTGATCCAGCCCACTTCGATGCCCACATCGTCACCTACATTCCGGATAAAAATATTGATCTGCGAAACGGTTTTCTCGTTTTTGCCCACCAAACCCAGGTATTTGTTACGGTTGGCATTGGCAGCACCGATCCCGAATGCAATGGAGCCGTCGCTGGTGTTGTAGGTGGATGAAGTGGCATCGGATGGAACAGCCGGGGTCATGACCAGTTGCTCGAAGTCCGCCGGCTCTGCTTCGGAGCCCGTAAACCGGATATAGCCGTCGGGTACTTCACTGTCCACGCCGCGATTATCCATGTCGTACAAGCGGATGAATATCTCGCTGGCAGGTACCGGATTGGAAAACGACAGTTTCACCCATCCCACGTAGCTATTGGGATTGTCGGCGTTGGTGCCGGTATGCCCCCCGTTTTTGTGCCAGCGGGCGCGGGTTTCCATGGCGAAAGTCTGCGTCGACGACTGCCAGGAGGTTGTCCGGTAAGGTTCATCGTATGTTTCCATGACCACGACGTCTTCGTTGCTGGCGTTCTTGGCAACATTCATCGTCGCGGTGACGGTACTGGTGGTGGGGCCACCCCAGGCATAGGAGGCATTGTTACGGGCGGCTTGCGTATAGCCGCCCTGGTACACTGTGCTTGCGGTGCGTGCATTGGCGCCGCCGGTGTTCTGGCCGAAAGCCGTCTCGGGAAGAAGGTTAAAAGCACTGAAAATGAGGAAGGAGTAAGCAATAAGTCTCATAGCGATAAGGTTTTACTGGAATCATGAACAAAAGTAAAACCACGGCTCGCCTCCGCTGTGTAACAAAAGGCTAGCCGGCTATCGGACTTTTTGCGAAGCTGTAACAAAATTGCGACAATGCCATCGGCGGAGGTCAGTTCTCCGCATAGAGTTGCTCGTATTTCCGCACGAGGTCGTACATATTATCAACCCCCATCTTCTTGAAGATGCGGACCCGGTGTGTATTCACCGTCGAAGTGGAAAGATTGAGTTGGGCCGCGATTTCAGAAACACCCTTGCGCGCGTAAAAAAGCCGCAGTATTTCCTTTTCACGGATCGAAAGTGCATCGAAAGAATCGGACGACTGGTTCTGGGGTTTGATGTAGGTATTCAGCGTAAGGTCGCGCACGTCGTCGCTCAGGTATACCCTCTCCCTGAACAATACCGTTTCGATCGCCTGACGGAAATCAGACTCCGACGCCTTTTTCGAAACAAACCCGTTGGCCCCCGCTTTCACATAAGGAAGCGCATAAATATTTTCCTCATAACCCGAAAACATCAGCAGGCTCGTTGAAGGATGCAAGCTTTTGAACTTCTCCACCATCTGAACCGAATTCCCGCCCGGAATCCCGATATCCATGATCACGAGGTCGAACTTCTCATTGCCGGCGGCGCTCAACGCCTTCCAGAATGTATCGACTTCCTTCACCTCCGCATCGGGGACAAACTTTCTGATCATCTGGCAGGTTCCGGCACTCATAATCGGATGGTCTTCAACAACAAGAATTCGCTTCATATCACAGAATAGTTCGTATAGACAGATCAAGTTAGCTAAAAGTAATCACATCCAATTGTAGCAAATACGCTACAAGGATACAATAGGCAGGAACAGGATTTCGATTTCGATCCCGTTCCATTGTGTTGTGAAATAATACGTAAGGTCGTTGGAATCGCTGTCGCAAATTTGTTACACTGTCGCAAAACATGCTAAGCTTGTCAGATGATTTGCGACAAATTGTTACGACGAAAGCGGCTAGCTTTACCATTCTTCGGATCAGGCGTCGGTGAGCAATCCGATCAAACTTTTAACAGAACGATGGTCGCAGCAATCATTGATTCCCATCCGGTGTTCCTGAACGGATTAACAGAACTTTTACAACACCACTACAAGGAGGTCAGTATCCTCAGGGCGGTGAATATCACGGCATTTGAAGAAAACAGAGGTGACGCCCGGCCCGATCTGATCCTGCTGGGGGTGAATAAAGTATTTGATTCCGCAGAACTGGCGGTTTTTGAGCAGATTAAAAAGTCGCTCCCTTACGCCGCTACCGTTATTCTCTACGACGAACTCAACCTGGTACTTCCCTTTCTCACCACCGGTGCCAATGGTTTCCTGGGCAAGCAAAGCAAACCCGAGGAACTGATCGAATGCATTGCATCCGTCACTGCGGGAACAAAATTTCTTGATCCTCAGATATTTGACCTGATATTCACGACTCCCCGGCCGCTTAATCCATAGGGAGGCTTATTTGACTAGCTACGAAAATCCGGCCAGCGAACGGCGGTAATCCAGAGGCGTCATGCTTGTCTTACTCTTGAACAGCCGGCTGAACGACTGCGGGAATTCGAAGCCGAGTTGGAAGCCTATTTCACTCACGGTCAAACGGGTTTGCGCCAAGAGTTCTTTTGCCTTTTCAATCACAAAACGGTGAATATGCTGCTGCGCATTCTGTCCGGTGAGGTTTTTAAGCAGGTCGCTCAGGTAGCTGTCCGAAAAATTCAGCTCGCGGGCCAGGTACGATACCGTGGGAAGTCCTTCCAAAATAGGGCGGTCGGTGTGGAAATAGTCGGATAGCAGCTTTTCTAGGCGGATCAGCACATCGCTGCTGACAGGCTTTCGGGTAATGAACTGCCGGCCATAAAACCGATGCGCGTAGCTGAGCAGCAATTCGAGATGGGCGACGATCACGTCTTCGGAATAAGCGTCGATCCGGGCACCAATCTCATCGCGCAGCATTGTCATCAGGGAAATCACCATATTCTCCTCCTGCTCGGAAAGGTGAAGCGCCTCGTTGGCGGAGTAGTCGAAAAATCCGTAATCCTTTATGCGTTGCCCGAGCGGATGCCGCCGGATAAAATCGGGGTGGAATACGACGCACCAGCCAACGGGCTTGTGGTCCTCGTTAATATTGCCCGTCACCTGTCCCGGTGCGGTGCAAACCATAATGCCTTCGTCGAAATCGTAGAAGCCCTGCCCATAGCGCACTTTGCCGGTCACGTTCCGTTTCAGCGAAACACAGTACATGTCCAGAATCAGCGTTTGCATGCGCGTATCGGCATTCGCGTGATCCATTTCTTCAAAATTGAAAACACTCACCAAAGGATGCACCGGTTTCGGCAATGCAAGTATCCGGTGCTGCTCCGATATGGAATGGACAATATGAGGGGCCTGTATTTTCATCAACTAAATATAAAACATACAGGCAGAACATGTGCTCTGCCTGTACCATGGTTACTGGTCTATCGCCTGCATTCCTGCTTTGTCGTACCGGTCGCCGGTTTCGGTTCCCACCGGGATCACGGCCTCCAATCGTGCCATATCGTTCTCACTGAGGAGTATTTCAGTGGCGGCAATATTCTCTTCGAGGTATTTGCGGCGTTTCGTCCCCGGAATCGGCACCACGCCTTTGGCCATTACCCAGGCCAGCGCCAGTTGCGACGACGTCACTTGCTTCTCAGCAGCTATCGCCTGGATTTCGGCCAGCAAATCCAGGTTTTTGTAAAACTGCTCTCCCTGAAAGCGCGGCATCGAACGCCGGAAATCGTCCTCGGGCAAATCATCCGGGCTTTTCAATTCGCCGCTGATAAACCCGCGGCCCAATGGCGAATAAGCGACAAAGCCTATACCCCACTCTTCAAGCGCCCGCAGAATGCCTGCTTCTTCCGCATTCCGCTCGAAAAGCGAATACTCCGTCTGTACCGCGGTAATCGGGTGGATCGCATGCGCCCTACGGATGGTCTCCGCCGAGACTTCCGACAAACCGATGTAACGCACCTTACCTTCTTTCACCAGCTCCGACATCGCTTCCACCGTTTCTTCGATCGGCGTGTTCGGGTCAAGGCGGTGCAAGTAGTAGAGATCGATGTAGTCGGTCACCAGGTTACGCAGCGACCTTTCAGCTGCTTTTTTGACATAGGCCTTGTCCGCGCGGAACTTCCAGGTAATCTGACTGTTGTCGTCTATTTCCCATCCGAACTTCGTCGCGATAAGGTAATCGCCGCGGCGGCCTTTCGTCGCTTTTGCCACCAGTTGCTCGTTGATCAGCGGGCCGTACAAATCGGCCGTATCCAGAAAGTTCCCGCCCAATTCCAGCGACCGGTGGATGGTCGCGATGGCCTCGGCCTCGTCGGCCTTCCCGTAAATATCCATGTGGGCCATTCCCGTCATTCCCATACAGCCCAGTCCTACCGACGGCACCACCAGTCCCTGGCTTCCTAATTTTACAAGTTTCATACTTTGGTATTTTACGTTTGTTTTAACCAATGCAAAACTAGGCAGGCCGTCGCCCGCAGGATTAACCGTTTCCGGGAGGTTTGTATCCGAAATCCGGTCAGAGCATTTGAAGCACGCCCCCATCCGCGCGGAGCGACGAACCGTTGGTCGCCACAGCGAGCGGGCTGCACAGGTAAGCCACCAGACCGGCGGTTTTCCCGCCTTCCCTATTCGGCTAGCACTTCATTGCATAGTTATCCAGGATCCATTTCAAAACCTTATCCCGCTCTTTCTCAGTATCAAACAGCCACCGGTCGATAACCGACAGCTCGCCGGCACTTCCATTGAACAGTCCCCGCTCGAAGACGATCTCAAAATGGATACTGTCTTCTTTCCTGATACTGTCGATATTGTCCAGATTGATGACACGCTGTTGTTTTTCGTTACGGATCAAAGTCGGCATAGATGGTCTGATATTAGTTTCTCCCAACATAACCCAATCCAAACGGGCATCCAACTAATTCTGAGTGAAGGAAATTTATCCGGGATAAGCTGTTCAAATCCGTGATGGGCATTCAGCATTTCACGGCGCCCGGCGCGTGGTTTATCAATGCTCCGAAACCATTTTCAGCCCGGCAATGGAGAGAATCAATGTAGTAATGAAAAATATGCGCCAGAAGCTGACAGGGTCTTTAAATACCAGAATGCCTACCAGCACGGTCCCTACCGCCCCAATGCCCGTCCAGACCGCATAAGCCGTGCCGATCGGCAACGTCTGTGTCGCTTTGAGGAGCAATGCCATGCTGACAACGAGGGAAATGACGAACCCTGTAAACCATAAGTACATTTCGGTTCCGCTTGTTTCACGGACTTTTCCTAAACAAGAGGCAAATCCGACCTCGAACAGGCCGGCGACGATCAAAATAATCCAGTTCATAACACTTTGTTTTTTGATACAAAGGTCCGGCACCCGAACGACAAAAAATTTTACAAATGATAAATAAGGAATCCATTACCTGATATCCGCGCGGATGCGGCTCAGGCTCACCTGCGTGATCCCCAGGTAGGAAGCAATGTGGCATAAGGGCACGCGGTGGAGCAAATCAGGGGTCGCGGACATCAGGTCGAGGTACCTTTGCTGCGCTGTTTTGAATTGCATGGAAATAAGGCGTTCCTCGGTCTTGATCAACTCCTGACCGATCAGTTTCCGGCCCCAGTTGGCAATGTGGATATCGCTCACGAAAAGCGCTTCCAGGTCCTGCGCCTTCATCTGGTACAAATCGCACGCTTCCAGGGTTTCGATGTGCTCATAACCCGGCTGGCCCGATACGTAACCTTTCATCGAAATCACCACATCGCCTTCCTTCCCGAACCAGAAAGTAACATCCCCGCGATCTGCGTCGGAATACGCCCGCACAATGCCGTTCCGTATGAAATAGAGCATTTTCTCCACCCTGCCCGAACGAATGAGCGTGTGTCCTTTCGGATGCTGCACTTCCGAAATACGCGCTTTCAAAGCCTCCTTCGAATCGGGCGGCAGGGGGTGAAAACGGTCGAGGATTTCGTCTATTTCCATATCGTATTAGCTGGATAGCCTTCCGATGGCCTCATCCACCGAAGGGACAAAATTGATCTGCCTGCCCTTGTTGCTTTCGAACACGAAATCGCGCAGGCTTTTGCTGTCATACCGTGCAAAATCGCCCACAATAGCCAGCCTAACGCGGTAGGTGGCAAATTTCTGTAAAAGCTCACCTGCAATACCCGTTTTGAGGTCGAAAAAGTCCGGGGTGATGTTTTGTTCATGCAGGATCATCTCCCCATAACCCTGATAGTACAGGTCGACCATCAGTTGCAGGCCGTCGGCAGGGGAATGGATAAGAATCTGGTCGGATGTTACTTCCGCAATCGTCGTTTCGTTGTGTTGATGGAGGTGAATATTCATGGTAAAAAACGCAGCCTGGTTTGTTTGCGGCGGCCTGCTAAGTTAGTCAAAAAGTGCTCAGCCGGACACAAGCAATGTTTGAACTTTTTCTACATTTTAAAATATTTATTCTAGCCCTATTTTCTCATTTCAGCAATAAAAAACACAAGCGATGGGGACGGGATTCATGGATTGGCCCGGCCTTTCACAGGTCTGTATTTGCGCCTGATAGTATACAATCAGGCATTAATTCGTGCTCAACGTCAGGCTGATTGATACTTTGAAAGCCCCTTCTATGCTTTTCTAGTCGCTATTACCTTATGCAATTAAAACTATTTTTACAAATTCAACTGAATAGTATTTTTACGGCCCCGGGCGGGCTAATTTTGAAAACAGATGTGCGGTTGTTTGGCATGAGTTTTATCATTAATATTCGAATACGCCTCCCGTTAATTAAGCATCCATGACCCCGGAAACTGAGCTACATCATGCCATTTCGAACGACCGTATAACACTTTGCCGTACGGGCGCAGCGCCCTTGAAAGCAGGCCATGATGGGATAGCGGATCAGGTGGCGGATTTTTTCGGGGGGATTTTCAGTCAATCGGAATGGCCGGCCCGCTGGTACTGCGGCTCGTGGTCCGATTTTCATGGTTGGCTGTACATTATTTCCGACATCCTGATCTGGGCCGCCTATTTCCTCATCCCCATTTTCCTGATCCGGTTCATCCGCAGCAGAAAAGACTTTCCTTTCCCGAAAACGATCTGGCTTTTTGTTGCATTCATCGCTTTCTGCGGCGCTACGCATTTAATCGACGCCTTGATCTTCTGGGTGCCGGTATACCGATTCAGCGCGCTCGTCAGATTTGCCACAGCCATCATCTCGATGACGACGGTGTACTACCTGTTCAAAATCTTCCCCAATGTGCTTCTCCTCCGTTCGGTCTCCGATCTGCAACGGGAAATCGACGAGCGGACAGCCGTGGAAGAAAAGCTGGCGGAAAGCGAATTCCTGCTCACGGCGGCGAGCAATGTAGGCAAGCTCGGCGGCTGGGAATACGACCCCGCCACGGGACAGTTCCGCTGGACTGCCACCTGCGGCAATATCCTGGAAACCAACGAAGAGGACATCCACAACGAAACCGATCTGCTCCGGTTTTTCCCTGAGCCCTATCAGCTCATTATCCGTGCGGCGCTGCGGGAATCGATAGAATCCGGCAGTTCGTGGGACCATGAATTACAACTGACCACGGCTACCGGCGTGCGCAAATGGGTCCGGTTTTCGGCAACGCCATCGCTGAATGCCAGCGGGCAGGTGAGCAAGATCAGGGGCATTATCATGGACATCGACCGGTACAAAACGCTGGAACTGAAACTGGTCAAATCGATCGATCAGATGGCCCAAAAGAACAGCCAGCTACAAAGCTTTACGCACATCCTGTCCCACAACCTGCGTAACCATTCCAGCAACATTGCCCTGCTTGCGGATTTCGTAGACGAGTCGACCCTCACCAAAGACAACGAAGAGCTTTTTCAGAAGATCAAAACGGTGTCCAGGCATTTGAACGGGACCCTCGACGATCTTTCGCAGGTGATCAAGATCCGTGATAACCATCTGGAAGGTGAAAAACTGAATATCAAGGAAGTAACGGAGCAGGTGCTGGGGGTACTCGACGAAAGCCTGCACACCAGCCAGGCGGAAATCGGGATGGATTTCAAGGAACAGGAGATCGTCTTTCCGCGCATTTACCTGGAAAGCATTCTCATGAACCTGATTTCCAATGGGATCAAATATAAAAAGGACAACCAGCATCCGGTAATCCAGCTTTCTTTCTACCGCAACGAAAAAGGACTTAAAGTACTGGAATACAGCGACCAAGGCAAAGGAATAGATCTTTCGCTGCATGCCGACAAAATCTTTGGCTTATATAAAACTTTCCATAAACATGAAGATGCTCACGGAGTTGGCTTATTTTTGATAAAAAATCAGATAGAAGCCCAGGGCGGGAACATTCAGGTATTCAGTAAGGTCGACGCGGGTATTACATTTAAAATTACATTCAACGAAAATGCTTGAAATACTCTGCGTAGTAGACGACGACAAAATCTTCACTTACCTGTTGAAACGCATCATTGAGAAAGCCAAAGTAGCCCGGGAAATCATCTTTTTTGATAATGGCCGCGATGCATTGGATTACCTCAGCCACCACAAAGAGGACGCCCTGAAACTTCCACAACTCATATTGCTCGACATCAATATGCCTATCCTCGACGGCTGGCAGTTTCTAAACGAATACGGAAAGCTGAAATCGGATGTCCACCCGCCCATCTCGATTTGTATGATGAGTTCCTCCTCCGAAGTAGAGGACTACGACCGCGCGATGGGCTCCGGGCATGTGATGGATTACCTGCAAAAGCCCGTCCAGATACCCTCGCTGAAAGAAGTTACCGAACGCGTACTCTCATTTCTTGGCCCGAAATAGCGGCAGACTCGCTATTTTTGCTTTATAACCAAATTCCAAATCCGCCCTGCCATTCCGTATCCTGATAGCGCCGCTGGACTGGGGACTGGGACATGCCACACGCTGCATCCCCGTCATCCGGTACCTTATTGAGAAAGGATGCGAAGTAACCATAGCCGCCTCCGGGGCGACCGCGGTGCTGTTAAAAGAGAACTTTCCCGATCTGCCCCAGCTGCCGCTCCCCGGTTACCGCATTACGTATAGTAGCAGCGGCGGTACTTTTGTGCTGAAAATAGTATCTCAAATACCGAAAATCCTCGGGGCAATCCACCGCGAGCGGCAATGGCTACGGGAAGCACAAGCCAGGCACCGCTTCGACCTCGTGATCTCCGACAATCGCTACGGGTTAAAGATCAATGGGTTAAAATCGGTGATCATGACGCATCAATTACAGATCATGACCGGCCTAGGCGCTGCCGCAGATTCCCTGATGCGCCGATTGCATTATCGGATGCTCGAAAAATTCGATGAATGCTGGGTGGTGGACGAGCAGAAAAACGGGCTAGCCGGAGCACTGTCGCACCCTGAACAGCTTCCCTCGAATGCGCATTACCTGGGATTACTCTCCCAATTGCAACCTCCGGCTGCATTTGCACAGCCTCGGCACGACAACCTCCTTATTTTGCTTTCCGGTCCGGAGCCGATGCGGAGCATTTTGGAAGAAAAGCTAATTCAACAAGCCTCTTCCCTCACGGACTATCACTTCCATATCGTTGCCGGGAATCCCTCGGGACAGGCGTACACGCGCCTACCCGCTCACATAACGTACACCACGCACGCGAATGCACAGGTACTCGCCACCGCGCTTGCAGACGTACAGCTCGTCATTTGCAGGAGTGGTTATTCAACCCTGATGGACCTGGCGGTGCTCGGAAAGAAAGCATTACTTATCCCCACGCCGGGGCAGTCGGAGCAGGAATACCTGGCCGGGTATTTACTGGCTGAGGGCATCGCTTTGAGCCGAAAACAGGCAGAGGTAGATTTAAGGAAAGACATCGCCAAAGCATTAGATTATCCCGGATTTACAACCCGCACCTACAAGCCTGACCAACTGCAAAAGGTGGTCGATCACGCATTGGCACAGCTGGAAAATTGACAATTGTTTTTTTCTACCTTTGCGGTTACAACTCCCCCCTATCCGTTCATTTATGCATAAACTTTTGCGTTGTTTGCTGGTAACAGCGTTCATTGTTCCTGTATCATCCGTCAAGTCGCTTTCCGCTCCCGGCCAACGACCAACTGCCAAACAGGATAGTACCAGGAAAGACAGCCTCAGGTCTTTGATTTTCAACAACACCATTCCAGTTAATACCGCTAATACGCCCGTCAATACGCCTGAACAGCTTTTTGCCGGACGGGTGGCAGGGGTGCAGGTAATGGAGACGAATGGCGGACCGGGCGGCGAATTCGCGGTGACGATACGCGGTGTGGCGACTCTGCTGGGGTCCGCGGAGCCGCTGTACGTGATCGACGGACTGCCGCTGGAATTGCACAACTACGGTCAGGCTGTTCAGCAATCCAATATCGAGGCCCGTACTTTTGCCCTAAATGCATTGTCGATGATCGATCCGTTCGAAATCGAGTCGATTCAGGTCTTGAAAGATATTTCAGCAACGGCGATTTACGGTACCCGCGCCAGCAACGGCGTAGTACTCATCACCACTAAAAAAAGCCATTCGAATAAACTGAAAGTCAGGCTTGAATCCGCTGCGTCCGTTCAAAAAATGACCCGGAATGTAGAGGTGCTGAACAGCACAGACTTCCTCCGATACAGCCGCGAGCGACTGGTTGACTACCCCAACGAGTTTTCGGCAGCCCAATACCTCACTGCCGCCCCGGAGAGCTACGAGCATGTTGACTGGATGAAAGAAGTAACCCGCACCGGCCATATTCTCCGTAACAATCTCACGATTTCGGGCGGTACGGGCCCATTAAAGGTACTCGTTCAGGGAGGCCTGTTCAAACACAACGGAATTGTAAGGGAAACCAATTTTGACAGAAAGAATGCAGCAGTCAACCTGAACGCCAATTTTTGGAAAAACCGTATTAGGCTGGGAACGAAGCTTTACTATGCCGATGCAGGCGGTACGCAGCGGTCGGTACGGTCGGTGCAGACCGGCATCCCCATAGGCCCCGTGTACAATCCGGACGGTTCGCTTCATGAATTTGATTTCGGCAGCTTCAATCCCTTGCGGAGTGTAGCACGTACAAATGTAGACAGCCAACATAAACGCCTGCTTTCGACCACCCATGCAGAAATTGGCCTACTGAAAAATCTAAGCATACGGTCCTCTTACGGCGTCTCTCGAAGCTGGAACGACTACGAGCCAAACGGTTTGCCAGCGGACAGCGCATTTTCGGGAACCAGCATCTACTCCGCTTATTTCCGAAACATCAAAACGTACAATGTCGACGCCCGAGCCCATTTCTTCCACACCGGTAAGCGCATACGCTTCGAAGTAGATGCTGGCTATGCGCAGTTTACCGAATTTGGCTATTTCGGCTCTGCCCAAGGCAAGCGCGCCGCTGTTCTTGCATTGCTCGACCAGCGCAAATCCGCCAGGACATCAGCGGATTTAACGAATTTACCCGGCGTTACACAGTCGCAATGGACGAAGGGGTATCGTCGGATGAATTCTGTTTTTCTGAATGCCAAAATAGGATTAGGCAATGCTATTGAAGTGCTTGTAAGTTCCCGACAGGACATGAATCCCGTATTCAAACACACGGAATTCAGGCAGGGCAATGCGAGCAGTGTGGGTGTCGGATGGCAGGTAAATAAACCCGGAAAGGTTCTCGGCAAAACATTCAATAGCCTGAAATTGCATGCAGATTTCGGATATATCGCCAAATCCGACCTTTACAGCCGGATCTCATTAGGAGTGTCCAGTGGAGGCGATTTTTTTGACAAAGAAGTGCCCTATTCCTTGCTGGGAAACGCCGGCTTTGATGCAAGTTTGTTTTCCGATCGCCTGCTATTGGCCGTCAGTTATTTTAATCGCCAGACGCTCCACAACCGTATGATGGGCCCCGTAGTGGCCGGCAGTAGCGGCTATGTACCCACTATCCCGAAGGTGGGCAGGATGTCGGCCCACGGCCTGGAATTGTCGGTGGGATACGAACCGGTCCGTGCAACTACCTGGAACTGGAAGCTGTCCGGCAATGCGGTCCTGATGTCGAACAAAATTAAAGAGGGCCGCACCGGGGCATTTCCCTCCGACATTGGCGGATCGGGCAAAGACGGGCCAGTCGGAGCCTGGTACCGTTATCGCAACCTGGGTGTGTGGCATAGCACGCAGGAAATCAGCCAGGAATACAAGGGTGCGGCAGATCGAACGCCGAAGCCGGGAGACTCCCGTTATACCGACGACAAAGAGGTGGCATACGCGGGCGCTGCCAATCCGAAGGTCATCTGGGGACTAGCCTCCGAAATGACCTGGAAACGTTGGGACTTTTCACTGCTGTTCCGGGCAGAACACGGCCAGAAAGTGCAGAACGAAATGGCCAAACAACTGTATGACCTCCGCTTTGCGGGCAACATTTCCACAGAGGTTTACGAAAATGCCTGGACCCCCTCTCACCCCGAACGGAATTTTCCGGCACAAACTAACGGTGGCGGCGAAATCAGGAATACCGATTGGTTTTTACAACAGGCTTCCTTCGTGCGATTGCAGAACATTTCGTTTGGTTACACCTATCCGCTTACCGCGGGGGAAAGATGCGTACGTGTTTATTTAACCGGGCAAAACCTTTTCCTGCTCACTCCCTACAAGGGCTGGGACCCGGAAGTCAACAAGTATGGTCAGAACCCACACTTCCGCGGCGTCGATGATGGCATCTATCCCAGGGCCCGAACATTCACATTGGGTATTCAATTCAATTTATAACCCAAAAGAGCGGGGCGCCACAGCATGTGGCGCCCCGCTTCGATACTAGTGACTCATTGCGGGCACCTCACCCTTCCGGTGCGCACGCATCACTTGCAGCATTTGCAGCACCACCGATAATATGATCAGCGCCAGACCGAGGTAAAACGACCAGCGGAGTTCCTTATTCTCATGATAAATCAGAATGGCCAGGATAATCGTATAAACCGGTTCCAGGTTCAAACTGAGATTGACTGTGAATGCGGAAATACGGCGCAGCACCTGCGTTTGCAGCATGTACAAAACCACCGTACAGAAAAACGCCAGCAACACCAGGTAGCCCAGGTCGGCCCACGACGGCACGAGCGTCGTAACTGGAAAGAAGTAGAAGTACAACGGCATGAGCGGCGTTAATGCAATAGCTCCGCCGATCAACGCATAGACGGTCGCCGTTTCACTTTTGAATGAATGCGCCAGCCGCTCATTCGTGATCGTAAAAAGAGAGCCAAGTGCCGACGAAACCACCCCCAACGTAATACCGACGCGGTACCGCGAATCGAAACTGAAAATCAAAGCGATACCGAGCAGCGTAAGCAGGCTTAGCAGCAATTCGGAAAGTACGAAGCGCCTGCGGTTGATCAACGGAGAAAAAATGGCTGTAAAAAAGCCCACCAGCGAGAAACAGACCACCCCTACCGAAATATTGGAATACTTGATACTCCCGTAAAAGAAAATCCAGTGCAGCCCGAGCAGCAGCCCGGTCAGTGAAGTACGGGCGAAATCGCGGAAAGTTATGCGTTCGAGCCTTTTGGTGGCCGCCAGGATCAGCAGCATCAGAATGCCTGCGAGCCAAATGCGGTACCACGACAGCAGTCCCTCGTTAACGGTAATGAGTTTTCCGAAAATACCGGTAAATCCGGCGAGAATGATGGAGATATGGAGCTTGATGAAAGCTTGTTTCATTGTAATGGTTGTTCAAAAAGGTATTAAAAATGACAATCGGGCGCGGTGAAAACTGCGCAAACCCGTTAAGCAGAACCCCGCGAAAGGGTTAAGGCTCAACAACCTTCGTGAACAATGGTAACAGGGAATAACAATATCGCCTCCCGAAGAAACGGGAAGTACCAAGATAAATTCCGGTCATTAAGCCGTTCAGGCTACCGGAGGAGGCGAAATGCAGAAAAGAAGTCTGTTCTCGGACATAATATTGGTAATTGTCCCGCAAAAATAAGGCGATTTCACCGGAAGACCAACGCGGCGCCTCTTTTTCACTTTTTCCAACAGGAGTACATTGTACGATATTTTCATTTTTTTGACTTTATTTACCTTTGCAGCAATTGTTTTAAAATCTCAACACATCATGAACATTCCCCGAATTCAATGAAAAGACTATTACAACTTTCAGCCGCATTAGCTATTACGCTTTGCGCTTCTCAACGTTCATTTTCCCAGGGCTGCGTCGCCATTCGCGGTACGGGCAATGCGTGTATGATCGCACATGCCGACAGCAGCAACCACAGCCAATGGGTTGTGAGTGCCAGTGGCCGGTATTTCAAATCGTTCCGCCATTTTTCCGGCAAGACCGAAAACAAGGAACGCCTGGTCCAGCACACCGAGGTGATCAACCATACAGCGTCTCTGGACATCAATATCATGCGCATTCTGAATGACCGCTGGTCCTTGATGGTCGACCTTCCGATCATTTCAAATACCCGCTCTTCGCTGTACGAACATGGCCTGGTGAATGGCGCCAACAAATTCAACGAAAGGCACAGCATGCATTCATTCGGCATCGGCGACCTGCGTATCGCTGCCTACCGCTGGCTGTTCGATCCTAAAAAGAGCTACCGGGGCAATATCCAGCTGGGGTTGGGTATTAAGCTGCCTACCGGCGACTACAACTACCAGGATTACTGGTACAATGTGGGCCCGAACGGCACGAAAGAGCTCCGTACCGTCGACCAGTCCATTCAGTTGGGCGATGGCGGAACCGGCCTTACCGTGGAGCTGAATACATTCTATAACATCTTCCACAACTTTGGGGTGTATGGCAACTTCTTTTACCTCGTGAACCCGCGCGAGCAGAACGGCGTACGCACTTACCGCGAAACGCTCTCGCCACGCCTTGCCAACGAAGCCATCATGAGCGTCCCCGACCAATACATGGCGCGCGGCGGTTTCAGCTATTCGCTTAACCCCTTTCTGAAAGGCTGGGCAGTGGCAGTCGGTGCACGCCTGGAAGGCATCCCCGTGCACGACCTCGTGGGCGGCAGCGGCGATTTTCGTCGTCCGGGCGACGTTTGGAGTGCAGAGCCCGGCATTACTTATTCGGGAGAGAAATTCAGCTTCTTCGCGACGGTACCGGTTGCATTCGTCAGAAACCGCACCCAAAGCGTGACAGACAAAGCATATTCCGACCAAACCGGCGTGTTTACCCGCGGCGATGCGGCATTTGCCGACTACTCCATCAATGCCGGTGTTTCTTTCAAGTTCTGATTCAAGTTAAAACAATACTAAAAATGCCAGACCTGCATCGCAAGTCTGGCATTTTTACTTCAAAACCTTCATTAAATACCGCTGATCTGTACGCCGAGCAATTTGTAAAACTCTTTCAGAATAGCAGGGTGACCGGGCCACGCCGGTGAAGTAACAAGATTGCCATCCACCACCGCCTGATCCGCAGGAATGTTCTTCCAGGTTCCGCCAGCCAGCTCGATATCCGGGCCCACGGCTACATAGGCTGTCAGGGTGCGGCCTTGCAACACTTTTGCGGCAGTCAATATCTGGATACCGTGGCAAATCGCCGCCACCGGCTTGTTGGTTTCGAAAAAATGACGGGTAATTTCCAGCACACGCTTGTTGAGACGCGTGTATTCGGGTGCGCGGCCGCCAGCGATGTAGAGTCCGTCGTAATCGGCCGGATTGATACCATCAAAATCTGCGGTAATCGCAAAACGGTGGCCTTGTGTTTCCTTGTAAGTCTGGTCACCTACAAAGTCGTGCACGGCCGTGGGCACCGTGTCGCCCTTTTGGCGATCGGGAGCGAGCGTATCCACTTCGAATCCGACGGAGAGCAGGGCCTGATACGGCACCATGGCCTCGTAATCCTCTACATAATCCCCTGCCAGCAACAAAATTTTCTTCGACATAATGGTTTAAGGTTAGTGATTAAAGAAGTTGTACTGCGCTTAAAGCTACATGAAAATCGGCCTCCTGGTTCCTCCGAAGGCCGATTTTCCTACTCATACTCTTTCAGCAAAGTCCGGATATCGCGGATGAGCTCATAGGTTCCTTCGTCGGTGGTCCCGTCGTACATTCCCCGAATGTGGCGGTCTTTGTCCAGCAACACAAAATGCCCGCTGTGCAGGAATCCACCCGGCGACTTGGCATCCTCGGCCGCGGTGATCAGGTAATGCCGCTGCCCTATTTCGTAGATTTTCTCCCGGTCGCCAGTTACAAACTGCCAGGTCGCATTGCTTACACCAAGATCGGTGGCGTAGGTTTTAAGCACCGCGGGCGTGTCATGCTCAGGGTCTATGGTGTGGGAAAGAATGCGGACGGTGGGGTTATCCTTCACCTCGTCGTACACTTTAAGCATATTCTTTTTCATCACCGGGCAGATCGTCGGACAGGTCGTGAAGAAGAAATCCGCGACGTATATCTTGCCTTTAAAATCCTGCTCGGAAATGGCCTTGTTATCCTGATTCGTAAACGAAAACGCCGGGATCGACGGGTAATCTGTTTCCTCTACGGTTTTGCCTTCGACAGTCTTAACAACAGTATGAGGCTCGCCCAGATAGGGCAACTTACGGTCTTCGCAGGCAGTCAGCATCGCCGCTGCCAGCAAACCGACGATAATTCTTCGGGTATGCAGGTGCATGGTGGAATTTGAAAATAAAGAAATGGGAATAGCAGGCACGGCCCTTCGGCTGCGCCTTTTGAAAACTTAAAAAAGTAGGGGTCTAAGCCAGCGGGGGATGAAAAATATCCGTAGCAACCGTGCGGGAAAGGAATGGGGAAATATAATCAAATGTAATTTTCAACCGGCCTTCAAAATGCTCCGGAGATCTGAAAACGAAAGGCTTGCCGGTGTCCATCGTCTGAAAAAGCAAATTGGCCATGAAAGCCTGCTCCGCACGGCGCTCATCCTGCTTCTTGGCATCGACAATCTTTTCGGCAAGGTAGCATTTACCCTCGCAGACTACGATCGGGTTGTCGCGATTGACGCAAAGATTGGCGATGATGTATTCCTTCCGCAATTCATAGTCGAGGTACACCAAAGGAATAACCCACGCTTTGATGAGCATGAGAAGCGTGAACCCCAGGGTGATCCATTGTTTGCCGGAGAATTTCAAAGGAATGAATTGCAGATTTAGAAACTCGATCAATGCGACGCAAAGCTAATGCCCGCAGCCTGAGATAACAAATTCAGCCTTTTCCGTCCTTCCTTTCCCCCTTCCTCCCCCATCCGCAAAAACCTTAAAAAATATTTTTACTTTTATTTTGTACCAATTAGTAAAGTATTATACCTTTGTCATATCAAACGAAGCAAACAATGGCAGGCAGACCTAAAATATATGACGAAACAGCGATCCTGGACAAGGCGGTGGAAGTCTTTTGGGAGAAAGGATATGCCAACGCGACTGCCGACGACCTGCTCCATGCCATGGGAATCGGAAAAGGCAGTTTTTATTTCGCATTCAAAGGCGGCAAAGAAGAATTGTTCCGGAAGTCGATGGAACACGTCGTCGAACTGAACTTCAAAGCCATTCGTGACGCGCTCACAACCTGTGCGGACCCGGTACAGTTTATCAGAGACTTCTTCCTGTCGCTCACCGGCAATGAATCCCCTGTCGGGAATAAGGGATGCTATTTTGGCAATGCTTTGATACAAGTATCGGCCGACGACTCGGGACTGAAAATGATCGCCGCGAAATACCTGCATTTGCTGGAAGAAATATTTACGGAGGCGATTCAGAAAGGCAAAGACCTGGGATTGCTCCATACCGGGGAACCCGCCGAAGCACTTGGAACCTACCTGGTAAATCTTTGGAATGGCATCAATGTGACACGCAGAATGGAAACCGACCAGCATAAGCTCGCTGAACTGGTTCGTATGAACCTGAAAATCTTACACTAATTTTTTTAACCAATTTTGTACCAAATAGTACAGTTTATTTTAAAAACCATTTTTCAATTTTAAATTCTAAAAATCATGAAACGCAAAGCAACAGCCGTATGGAATGGTGATATTAAAACAGGCGCCGGACATATCACAACAGGCAGCACCGTCCTTAACCAAACGCAATACTCATTCAACAGCCGTTTCGCCGACGGCATCGGCACCAACCCGGAGGAGCTACTGGCCGCGGCACACGCAGGATGTTTCACCATGAAACTCGACCTTGATCTCACCCAGGCCGGTTATGCGGTCGAGTCGTTGGAAACACAGTCGGTTGTGACATTGGATAACGGCAAGATCACCAAATCGGAACTCACCCTGCAAGCCAAAGTACCCCGCATTTCGGAAGAAGAATTCCAGATCATCGCCAAAGAAGCTGAAAAAACCTGTCCTGTAAGCCAGGCATTCAATTTTGAAATTGTATTGAATGCTACGCTGGCATAGTAGCAAGCATTGTTTCAATTCAAAACGGCACCCGTCATTCTCCGGGTGCCGTTTTGAATTTTACATGCCGATGGATAATTTATGTTTCATTATACTAGCAATAAATTCTACGAAAAAATACAAAAATTGAGGGGTATGAAAAATTGGTAGTCCGTATCTGATAGTGTTATTTTTGTGATGGTTATACTTTTCACTTCAAAACACACTAAGCATGCAATCCTCCATCACCACAACTAAAAAGCAATGCTGCGGAGGCCAATGGAGCTCCCTGATTCCCTCAATTATTTCTACTTCCATGGGCGGTGCCGTAATCGGCGGTAGTATCGCCAACATCTCCGGCGCGCTGGCTGGCGGCGCATTTGGCGTGTTCATTGCGCTCTGTTCTGAATACCAAAATAAGAGGACGGTAACCTCCAATGATTGATTCACATTGGTGGAGGTACTGAACTCGATTATCAGGGATGTTCTCGCTCCCAGGATCATCTTTGTATTGGCTGGACTGGGAAGTGTTGCCTATCTTTTTACATTCTGGTTCCAAAACCGTTTCATTCAAACCAATCTCCCCGATCTGATCAGCACCGGGTTTCAGATTATATCTGTTACCAGCGGCGTCAAGCTTGTTCTGCACGTGTTTACGGATCTGTGCAAACCCGATGCCATCATGGAGATGGACAAGTTTTATACCGGCTACGGCGGTGCAGCAGTCTTGTGGATTTCCATTACTACGCTGAAAAAAAGGTTCTCCCGACCGACTTGACGCAAACAGCCTCTTTCCCGAACCAATAAATTCCGGTTTGTTGTTGCATCACAAAACGCAACAAACATGGGTAACTTCTTTAAAAGAATGGCATCGCCTACGGGCACGCTTACGCTGATTGCCAGCGAGAAGGGATTGAGGGCCGTGCTTTGGAACTATGATCCGCGAAAATCGAGTATCGAGAGCGGTGTGGAAGCCCCCAATCATCCCTTACTGCTTGAAGCGGAAAAGCAACTGAATGAATATTTTGCTAAAAAGCGCAAAACTTTCTCCCTGGAACTCGACTTCGTGGGCAGTGATTTCCAGATACAGGTCTGGGAAGCAATGCTGACGATTCCCTTTGGCGAGACCCGAACGTACGGCGATATCGCGCGGCAGATCGGCAACCCCGATTCGGTCAGGGCCGTAGGCGGTGCCGCCAACAAGAACCCTATTCCGATCATAGCGCCTTGCCACAGGGTTGTAGGAGCCAATGGCAAGCTCGTCGGCTTCGGCGGAGGGCTCGAAAATAAAGCACTGCTGCTCGACCTGGAAGCGCCGTATCGCCAAACCAGTCTGTTTGACTAAGTAACGAAAAAAGTAACCGACAGTTAACCTGTTAAGCTTTCGGGATTTCTTCTTACCTTTGCAACATTATTCACCAACCGGAAACACCAGGTGTAGGAGATCATTTCTTTCAGAAAAATAAATGCACGCGGCCGTGAAGGCGGCTGCTATTATTCATTCTCAAAAGAAATTTTCTATGCTTTTTCTTCAAGGTGTTACCTATGCACACCCGAACCGGGACGTGCTGTTTTCTGATATAAATCTTACTGTAAATAAACAGGACAAAATCGCGCTCATAGGCAACAATGGCGCGGGGAAATCCACTTTGCTGGGCATGCTGGCGGGGAGGCTGAAACCCTCCCAGGGAACGGTCGGTGCCGATTCAAAACCTTATTTCGTTCCCCAGCTTTTTGGCCAATACAATGCGTTGACGGTTGCCGAAGCATTGGGCATCCACGACAAACTACTGGCACTCAGGGAAATCCTGGAAGGGCATTTGACGGACATTAATCTCGAACTGCTCGACGACGACTGGGGGATCGAGGAGCGTTGCCAGGAAGCTTTCGCCCACTGGCAGTTACATGAAATAGCGCTTTCGCAACCCATGTCCGCCCTGAGCGGCGGCCAGAAAACCAAAGTTTTCCTCGCCGGCATCATGGTCCACCAGCCGGACATCGTGTTGCTCGACGAACCCAGCAACCATCTGGATGCAGCGGGTCGTGCGCTTCTGTACGACTACATCCGGTCTACCGGTAGCACGCTGGTGGTTGTAAGCCACGACCGCGCACTCCTCAACTTGCTCAATACGGTATGCGAGCTTAGCAAGCGGGGGATTACCGTGTATGGCGGCAACTACGATTTTTATGCTGCGCAAAAGGCCATTGAAAACGAGGCGCTGAACCTCGACGTAAAAGCAAAAGAAAAGGCGCTTCGCAAGGCCAAAGAGGTGGAAAGGGAATCGATGGAGCGACAACAGAAACTGGATGCACGCGGTAAAAAGAAACAGGAAAAAGCAGGTCTTCCGACGATCGTCCAGAACGCATTCCGCAACAATGCAGAGCGAAGCACCGCCCGAATGAAAGGTATCCATGCCGAAAAAGTAGGAGGAATAGCACAGGAACTCAGCCATTTGCGAAGCGAATTGCCAACGCTCGATAAAATGAAGGTCGATTTTGACAATTCGTCCCTGCACAGGGGTAAAATTCTCGTCACGGCAGAAAATGTCAATTTCACCTACGGCGATCCTCCATTGTGGCGCGAAAACATTGATTTCCAAATCACCAGCGGCGAGCGCATTGCGGTTAAAGGTGCCAACGGGTCCGGCAAAACGACATTGATACGTATGATCCTGGGCGACCTGCAACCCGCAACGGGCACGGTTGACCGTGCGGATTTCAGATCGATTTACATTGACCAGGATTACTCGCTGATCGACAACGCATTGACCGTCTACGAGCAAGCGCAGAAATTCAATTCGGGGGCACTGCAAGAACACGATATCAAGATCCGGTTGAATCGCTTTTTGTTCACCCGTGAATATTGGGACAAATCCTGCGCCAACCTCAGCGGTGGCGAGAAAATGCGGCTCATGCTCTGCTCACTGGCCGTCGCGACACAGGCGCCGGATATGATCATCCTCGACGAACCCACCAATAATCTCGATATCCAGAACATCGGGATACTCACCGCCGCGATCAACGAGTACCGCGGAACGCTGCTGGTCGTATCGCACGACACTCAGTTTTTGCGGGAGATTGGGATCGAAAGAGAGCTTGTTTTGAACTAGCCCCCTTCGCTATGTCAAAAGATCGGAGAATGGAGACTACCCGTTAGAGGTAGCCCTTCATTCTCCGGTCACATATCCATTTTTAGGATATTTGACTGAATACCGCAAGTTCAGCTCTTTACTTTCTCCCGCCGGAAGCGACAGATTCCAGGTGAGTTCACCCGTGTTGTCATCCGCCCTGGCATCCTGGGCCGACTTATCGAAAACCTCGACATCCTTACTCCGCGCCAATGGATACTGATCTTTCACCACGATCCGGACGGGCGTCTTTTTCATATTTCGCAATGCAATGCGATAAGTTCGGTTTTCAGTCACGTTATTTCCCAGAAACTGCCTTTTGGTGTAGCTCTTTACCTGCTCACGACGCACCGACACCGATTTGTCGACGCCAAACGAAAGGCTAAGCGTATCCGATGCATTGCCCGGGTCAAGACGGGTTTTGCCGACATAGCTGCTTTCCAAATACAGATTTACATCACCTGGAAGCAAATTCAGGTTCGCCCACGACGGCAGGTAAGCGTTCAAAAACACGTCTTGTCTCACTTTGGGAACAGCCAGGTATTCGTAGTAGCTGTCCGAAATTTGTTCAGTTTTCAGGTCCGCAGTGTAAGTTTTGCCGTCGGAAAGCAAGGTATAGGCAACCGGAATTTCATAGGTTACGCTGGTGGGGGCTTCTTTTTCAAAGGTGTTCAATTGAATAGATTGTTTTTTGCTGATACTCACCCCCGCCGCTCGACCTGCAAGCACGGTCTTCCTATTATCTCCATAGCCAATTGTAACTACTTCCTGCAACATTTTAACATCCGGTTGCAGATTAATATCGACACGGCGTTCCGTTATCGCCTTTGATTGGGGAACATAGCCAACAAAAGCAAAAGATAGCATACGTTGTTTTGCAGGCAGATTACCCGGAACCGATATTTGATAGAAACCATTCACATCTGTATTTGCTCCGATATTCGTTCCCTCGATAGTCACGGTAACGCCTGGCAGCGACTGATTCTGCTCGTCCTTTACAAATCCGCTGACTTCCATAATGCTATTATTTCCCGGAAGATTGTCCGTCGAAACCGCCTGATACTGGCTATAATCATTCGGAGAACCCCAATACCAGGTCTTCAACTCGGGTACAAACAACCTGTCCTTCGGATTCGCCGAAGACAATATCAATTTTACTTTCTTCCAATCCTCGCCAGAGTATTGGTACATTCCGGCTTTGAATTGCAATGCCAACGGGGCAGATAAATCCGTCAGTTTCGCATCATAGCTCGGGTACCAACCCGCGTCGGCCACATAGTAGCTCAATTCCAGTTTTACCTGCGCGGTTTTCTTTGATGAAACCGTCACCACGATTTCCATAGTAGCCTTTTGCGAATCGGTGACGAGGGGCGTCAGGTCCTTTCCCACCGCTTTGAGGCTATCCTCCCATTTTTTGATATTGTTGGAAGTTTCGAGCTTCTTCTCCAAAATCTCGGTGAGTCTTTTTCGCTGAAATTCAATGGCTTCTTTCAATTCCAGCATTTTCACAGAAACCTTATCACCGCCCAGCTGCTGATTTTTGATCAACATTTCCTCTTCCTGCTTATAAACCAGTTCCATACCCCGTTCGAAAGCCAGCTTTTCCTTGAAAGCCTCACTTCTCGCCTCCAATTGCTTCATCGCCTTCGACTTCTCTCCTTCCTGATTATAATTCATTTTCGGCAGTACCGACAACACCGTCAAATCCGCCAGGCCCGAAAGCCGGATGCTCTCCTTATCGAGGGAGCCGGATAATCCTTTGAATATCAGCTCGTGTGTCCCTTCATCGAGCGATACGGCGATGTCTCTCGTTACCTCAGCCCCATTCCTGTAAATCGTGACCTGCCTGATGGTACTATTGACAATCTGTGTCTTTTGTGCTCTTGCCTGCACAAGCGACAAAAAGCAGGCGATTATAAGATTGCCGAGTGAAAGTAAACGCATAACGGAATTTGATAAAAGGTGAGTCGTAAAAGCCATTCTTGATAGCCTTCAAAAAGTAATCAAAAAATAGAGAATACAAATGCGGGAAGTAACCCTTATTTAACAAATGGTTCTTCCCACTTATTGGGCATTCGCTTATCTTTAACCCAAAAAATGTTCCCATGCTGGATATCGTAATCGAAGCCCGGAAGGCGGCAATCAGTGAATCGGTGATGGTGAAGCGGATACTTCCTTTTCGCCTCAGGAGGATGGTCGGGCCATTCATATTTATGGACCATGCAGGGCCGCTGGGGTCGGTTCCGACCAATCCGTCGTCGATGGATGTATTGCCGCACCCGCATATCGGGCTTTCCACGGTGAGCTACCTGTTTGACGGACAGGTTACGCACCGCGACAGTACCGGGGCGCAGCAGATTATCAAGCCCGGCGAGGTAAACTGGATGACGGCCGGAAGCGGCATTGCGCATTCGGAGCGTTTCGAAGATCCTGCAGCGCTGGCCGGTGGACTGGAAATGATCCAAACCTGGGTGGCATTGCCTGAAAAGGATGAAGAATCGACACCCACATTTAGAAATTATACCAAAAGCGAGTTACCTGTTTTCACCGACAAAGGTGTGTGGATGCGGCTCATTGCCGGGGATGCATTTGGATTGGTCAATGGCGTTGAAACGCTTTCCCCGCTATTTTATCTGCATGTAGTCCTCGAAGCGGGCGCTACATTCCGAATTCCGGACGGGTATTCCGAAAGGGCTATTTACCTGGTCAAAGGATCGGTGGAAACCGGCGGCCACTTTTACCAGCCCGGACAAATGCTGGTTTTTAATAAAAATGCCGAACCGACGATCAAAGCAAGGGAGCATACGACGCTGATGTTGCTCGGGGGCGAACCGCTTGGCGAACGCTTTATATGGTGGAACTTCGTTTCATCCCGCAAAGAGCGCATCGAGCAAGCCAAGGAAGATTGGAAGCAAGGGCGCATTCAGCTACCGCCTGCCGACGACCACGAGTTCATACCGTTGCCCGAGGACTATTCGCGCCCCGCCGGTGCCCCTCCCCGCCCCGAACCACTTTCCTGATATTCAAACCACTACCGCTTTGCGAATTTCCTGATGCGATGAAACGTCAGGAAGTTTGCATCATGGTTATTCCGCGCCCCGCCGAGGCCGTCGTCATAGGCGGTCCGGCATACGAACAGGATATCTCTGCCATCGAAAAGCCAGTCGACATACTGAAAACCGTGATGGACCACATCGGGATGTTGCAGGAGAATTTGATGAAAATCCCAATTCACCAGGTCCTTGGAACTGTATAATGCAAGCGTGTTACGGATACCGGCGGGCGATTTGCCAGCATTGGCCTTTTTCACTTCTTCGGGAATCAGGTTCGTGAGCGTCCAGTACAGTTTTGTTTTCGGGTCAAAACGGATCGCAAACTTTTTACTGCCACCCGGAAAACTGATAAAACCGCTTGACGGATCAAAAGTGGCCGTTTTCCCATCCTCGCCTATGCGGACGATAGCCGCCTTCTCTTCCAGCGTCGTCCGGTCGTCGACGCGCAGGATGTCGGCCATAGAACCGTCGGGCATCACCACCGCATTACCTTCGAGCCAGCCGGTGAAATGCCCGCCGAGGTAAGTCGAATCGAAGCGCATGATATTGGTACTCGTCCAGTTGGACGCGATCATCGGGTCGGCGTCCAGCGGAATGGACGCTACAAACGCACTGTACCGCTTTCCCCACTGCTTGGGCGGGCCGGCTGCATCTTCCATCGCCCGCCAGAGGCGACCGCGGTGCTCGACCAGCGGCATTGGCGCACAATGGTACTCCCCCTCTTTCAGCAAGCCGTGTGAGGCGTCGGTTGGTTCGGTCCAGGTTTCCCCGCCATTGGCCGAATGCCGGATGATCATATTACCATGATGCCGGTCGGTACCGAGCAGATAGAGCTGCTCCCGATGCACAAACAACTTCGACCAGAACTGCCCGTTAATCTCCGAAATCTGCTGCCAGCTTTTCCCACGGTCGCGCGAGCGGAACACGCGTGAGGTCGCCCGCACGTGCTCATTCGACTTGGGCCCGAAAAAATCATGAGAAGCCACATAATCGCCATTGGGTAATATCGCAATGCTCGGCGAACCGATGTAAAGTCCCGAAGAAGCCGGACTATGGGTGATCACTGTGCCGGGAACCTGCGTAAGATCGGGCGCCTGGGCAAACAGGGGGCTTACAAAAAGGATTAATAGCGCTATCGCGGAGAATCGGCAAATCATTAATGTATCGGAAGTTACAATGGGCTGATTCTCTCATAAGGACTCATGCCATGAATTTTACTGACACCCCAAAAGAAGATAGCCCCGCAACCAGTTGGTTACAGGGCTTTTATATGCGGCAAACTTCCATCCGTGCTCCTTACCCGGCAAGCCTGGATGGCGGTACGCCAAACATCTTTTTAAATGCGAAAGAGAAATGCGAAAGGTCTTCAAACCCGATTTCGAGATACACATCGGACGCTGACCGCCCCTTTTCCTTGATCAGGTAATGCGCTTCCTGCAACCTCCGCTGTTGCAGCCAACGGCTGGGCGACGTGTGAAATATATGTTCAAAATCGCGCTTGAACGTTGCCAGGCTGCGGCCCGTCAGGTAGGCAAACCGGTTCATCTGCACATTGAAATGGAAGTTTTTATGCATGAATGCTTCCAGATCGATCTTTCCGGGCTCACTAAAATCGAACAGAATGTCATTCATGACCGGCGACGAGCGCAAAAGGATCATCATAGCCTCCCGCAGTTTCAATGCCTGTAAATCCGCGTCGATCAGCTGGTCGTCCTCACAGTAAGGCATCAGCGATTCCATAAACCCCTTCACCAGCCCTCCCGCTTTCAATGCGATAACCGACCCGGCTTCCTGGCTTTTCGAATGATCGGCCTGATACCCGTGTTCCATGGCAAAACTTCGCAGCGTTTCCTGGTCCAGGTAAACCGAAACGGATTTAAAAACACCATCTGCCGGCGGCTGTTTAATGAATTTCAGCAATTGATTACGCCGCGTGAAGCGGTAATCGCCTTCTTTGAAAACATATTCCTTTTCCCCGTTATTGATCGTCAGCGTCCCGGAAATCTGGTAGCTGAACACGTGCTCGGGTGCAAACTGCTCCCCCTCGCGGTTCCGCGTGAAATAGCAGGAAAATGCGATGGGTGATTTCTGTTTGTTGGATTTCAGATCGGCCATGAACAAAGTTAGCTATTATGCATTCTTTTTAATGCCGGTGTACCATTTGCCCATGGAGGTTTCCAGAAAATCCTCTGATTCGTGGTGGTCCGTCGAAACGCTCACCTCTTCCCAGGCTTCCATTTCTGCTTTTCGGGCTTCGTCGGCACTTTTCAATATACCGATCGCCTCGCTACCCAGTACCAGGTGAACCGGCGGCGCAGGGTGCACTGCCAAAGCCACCATCACATCGGCAGCTCTTTCAGGATCGCCCACAGGCACGAATTTTCCGGATTTGAAATAGTCGGTACGCTGGTTGACCATGTCATACCCCTCGATCTCACGGGCATAAGTCATCGAGGCGCCTGCCCAATCGGTACGGAAACCGCCCGGCTCCACACTCGTCACATGAATGCCCAGGGGCGCAACTTCCTTGGCCAATGCCTCCGTAAAACCGCCCAGACCGAACTTGGCCGCCTGGTACATGGTAAGCCCTGCATTGCCAACGCGCCCGCCTACCGAACTGATCTGCAAGATCCTGCCGCTTCCCTGCTTACGCATATAAGGCAGCACCGCACGGGTGATTTCGATCGGCGCATAAAGGTTGGTTTCCAGCTGGCTGCGTACCTGGTCATCGGTATAAGCCTCGGCAGCGCCGATGATACCGAAGCCTGCATTGTTCACCAGCACGTCGATACGCCCGAAATGCGCAACAGCATCGGCTACCACGCGGTATACCTGCTCATAATCCGTCACGTCGAGTGATACAGGGTAAATCTGATCGCCGTATTGCGCCGCCAGTTCATCCAGTTGCACGGTATTCCGTGCTGTGGCGACCAATTTATCTCCGCTTTTCAAAACCGCTTCTGCAAGGTTGCGTCCCAATCCGCGGGAGCTGCCTGTAATAAACCATACTTTTGTCATTGTCTTAGTGTTTTAAGTACAATACAAAAGTACCTGGCGCGGCTCGGCCCGACTTTGCTGAAAAGCTCAGAGTTGCTTTGTTAAAAAGCTCACTGCTTCAATACATAAAAGTATATCTCGGTACGGATCTCAAAACCCAGCGATTCGTACACCCCTATCGCCCGCGCATTATCCGCTTTCACGTGCAGGAATGGCTGTTCACCGTTCAGCTGAATGCGGTTGACCTGCCGGAGCAGCAAATGCCTGGCATATCCCTTGCCCAGGTGGTCGGGGTGGGTGCAAACGGCGCTGATCTCCGCGTAACCTTCGGGGTGCATCCGCTGGCCGGCCATTGCCACAAGCTTGCCGTCGTCAAAAATCCCTTCATAATGCCCGAAACGGATCGTTTCCTCCGAGAATGGGCCGGGGGCAGTAAGGCTCGTCAATGCCACCATTTCAGGCACGTGCCCGACGGTGAGGGGGACAGTCGCCGGACCGTCCGACGCGGGATACGCCGGGCCGCGGTAAAGCATCTGGTAGCCGGGTACCGCCGCCAAAAGCTTCCACGGGCGAGGGATATCCACGTTTTCGTTGCTTACAAATATGACGTTATGATCGAAAGGAATGGCATCATGCAAGGCCGGTAGTCCTTCCAGTGCCGGACCTTCCACCGCCACAAAAGGCGAAACTTCCGGCAGGAAATAGGCCGCCCCTTCCTGAATGTTCCCCAGCGCGCGGTTGTGTGTGCGAAGCGCGTGCCAGGCCGGATTATCGAGGATTTGTTTCATTTTAAATAGACAATTCCCAGGCGGACTTACCTTGGCCGCCTGTTTTACCGATCAACAATGCCTACACCTGCTTTGTTGCATGCCTCGGAATAAAAACAAAAAAGGTGGCTGCCATGAAAAAGCAGCCACCTTTGCCAAAACACACGAAAACACTATTCGAAACAGAAGGCCGCAAAGCCACTTCATGCTAGTCAATATCGGGTTGTCGGCCCGTATTTTGCATATGCAAAATTGATATTGCAAATATCGGGAAAGCGGGACCGATCGGCCCGCACGATCTGTCCGAAGGTTAGGACAATTTGAACATTCACCTCTCGCCCCCTACTAGCTAACGGGCACCGGCGCGGAATTCTTCCGGGGTGAGTCCGGTCTGTTTTTTGAAGAAACGGGCGAAATAGGATTGGTCGCTAAACCCCAGGCCATAGGCGATTTCCTTCACCGAATGCTGCCGGTGATAGAGTTCACGTTTCGCCTCGATGAGCATCAGCCGGTAGAGCAGCTTGCTCACGGTCGTTTTCATTTTCTCACGGAGCAGCTCGTTCACCCTTTTAGGCGTAAGCCCAATCTCCCGGGCATAGAACGCGGCCGATTTTTCCTGCCGGTAATGCATTTGCATTAGTTGGAACAGTTTTACCAACCGGTGGTCTTCTGCCCCGGCTACACGGGGGTTGCGCTTTCCGAAACGATAGAGATGCGTGAGATAGGCAGTGGTATACTTTAAAAGCAGGGATATGTCCGCGGCACCGTTGCATTCGAGCAGTATCAGCTCGAAAAGGTGGCTGAGAGGTCCCTGCATATCGGCCGGGATCGTGAAGGCCTCGTTTTCAAAAGGCAGGAAAAGCTGGCGTAAATGCGGCTCGTCGATACGGTCGAAAATATCATGTGCGAACACGATCGCGCGCGCGCGCGGGAGCGTTGCCGCGGGTATGGAATGCACCTGGTTGGGTGCCAGCAAAAACACCTCATTGGCTTTTACCGGAAACGACTCGAAATCGATATGATGGGTACCACCGGTTTCGGAAAACCAGACAATGGCAAAAAAACTGATGCGGTGGCTTGGCGCATGATCCCCCAATGCAAGGCCGCTATCCGACGCCATAAAGCGCGAGGGCGGAAGTTCATGCAATGGAAAATCGGTATGGTGCGCCATGGATCGTAAGCCCAGGTTATGTCGAACGCGCCGGGGTATGCGACGCGTTCGACAAATTTACATACCAAAACCGCAGTATCACTTTTTGACCATTACTTTGTGAGACGAATGAGAGGAAATGAGAACCGGCTGCCGGAACTTCTCAAAAAGAGCGTTCGGGCAACCGGCTTTCCTAACGTGATGGCTAACTTTTTAAATCATAACACTCCTACATAAAAGCGTACTTACTGTGGTATCCGAATCAATGAAATTTTTGTTACTATTCCCTTTCGAGATGTCATTGAGACGTGCCACGGTGAATCTCACCAGTTCAAGTTTTGCGTGGGTTGGTGCTTGCTTTTTCATTGGCTTATTATCGTTTATGGGTTAATGATACCACTAAATAAGCCACTGAAAGCATTCTTTTTCAACTTTTTATACCAACATGAATATATGTTCGACCAAAACAAAGATACCTTCGCGCGAGACTATTCTACCGGTATCATCATAGCAACCTTGAATTCGGTTTCAGACTCAGATCTTTCGAATTTGTACCGACCTTGATAGTAAATCCCTAATCTTCTTTCAAGATTAACCAGTCCAATTCCACCACTTCCAGAATTGTTACGTAAAGGCTGTGAAGGCTTGCTATTGGCTATAACAAATTTGAGCATACCTGCCGAAACAGTAATTTGAATGTCCACGTAGGAATCGTGCCTGGTCGAGTGTACCCCATGTTTGAATGCATTTTCGACCAGTGTAATCAAGGAAATAGTTGGAACTCGGTGTGCTTCCCTGACCTCCCCGTGTTGCTCTACATTGATTTTGCAACGCCTGTTGCTTCGAATCGATTCCAATTCGACATACAACTTCATGTAGTCAAGCTCGGTTTCGAGTTTGACAAACTCGTCGTTCATCTCATACAGCGAAAATCGCAGAATTTCGGATACTTTATGGAGGTATTCGGCTGCATCCTCAGAAACGGGTAAAACTTTGGCATACGCAGCATTCAGTACGTTAAAAACGAAATGCGGATTAATCTGTGATTTCAACGCCTTTAATTCCATGCTGCGCGCTTCGTCTTGAATTTTCTGACGTATAATGCGCTCATTTGCTGCGTACTTTGCTGTTTTCAGGGAAGCAGGTAAGATAAAGAACTGTATCTCCGAAAGATCGTTGCTAAACACGAGCCAGGCACTTGGGTCCCGGAAATCAAACGGGGTGAGGTACAGCTTCGCGAACGCTTTCATCCTTTCTGGCAGGTTGTCCAGACCCAGTACATAATCTACCCCAGCATATAATATTACTGAAAACAAATGGTTCACCATCAGCGCGAAAACAAAGAGTAGCAAAAAAAGTAAGAACCCTTTTACGTAGTCGCGAAGCAAATAATATAACCCTACACAGAGATAATATTCGGGAATGATTTTAAAGAAGTAGAAGAAGCCTATTACTGTAACGCTTGCATCAGCAGACTTTCGGAGGAGCGTAGGCAATGCATAAGAGTAATGCAGCAAAATAAACAGAACCCAGAAAAGAACATGATAAGAAATCCTCAGTCCCTGCGTCCGGGGAAACAGTAGCCTTTCTATAAGCGACCCGTTCTTTGTGATATTGCTATTCATTCAGAGTCGACTATCTTTCTGTCAATTGCCGAAGAACCTCGTCCCGCGTGGGGGACACTGCGATCGATACTTTCATACCGTTCAGCATGGTGACCATGTTTCCTTCAATCATCTTGATCATATTACGGTTGACAATGTAGGACCGGTGCGTCCTGACGAACGTGGGGGAAGGCAAGCGGGTTGTCATGGCAGCCATGGATGCTAGCGTCACCAATACGCCGTCGGTATAATATACTTTCACGTAATCCTTCAATCCTTCCACAAAGTAGATGTCCTTAAACCAGACACAATACATTTTGCGGTCGGCGCGGATCCACATGTATTCTTCCTGGGCCGTATCGGGGCGCGGTTCCGGAAGTGGCGGAGCTGGCGCGTGCTGGCGGTCGGCCGAGGCCATTTCATTCGTAGCCGCGTCGGTTATCGACCGTGCCCTTTCATGCGCCAAATGGCTGTCACCAATCAGTCTCCTGACTTTCGTGACAGCCTTCAGGAACCGGTCGAAACCGATGGGTTTTAACAAAAAAGCGGTAACGTCGAATGTAAAACCATCTACTGCATACTCAGGATAGGCGGTGGTCATGATCACGTGCGCATCCGGGGCGTGGACGATATTCAGCAGGTCAAGTCCCGACAGTTCAGGCATATTCACATCCAGAAAGATAATATCCGGCTTGACCTCCGGGATCATTTCCAGCGCCTCCAATGCATTGTAGCAGCTTCCTGCGTAGGTTAACCAACTGAGTTTCGAAATCAGAAATTTAAGGACTTCATGAGCCGGTTCCTCATCATCCACAATGAGGCAACTAATTTTCCCTGTCATACTTAAACCGCGTCCGGGTAGTGACTTATGAATTTACTGCTTGTACAAAGCAAATCCCGCTAGGCACAAACAAATGTCAAATGTGCCACTTTTTCCCTTCTTGCCAACTTAGACTCGTAATATTTTTTCAAATAATGATATACAACTAACTCATGTTCACGCTGTTGAGAAACAAAAAGCCGGTTCAGGAACATATGCACCAGGCTGCTGGCAAAGTTACCCAATGAAATTCCACTGCGCGGCAGGATTACCGCCAGTGAAGCCCTGATACCCGCAGAACGTTTTTCGAGCAATGCGATGATTTCGCCGATGCCGTTTTGAGCGTCATGCTCCGAGTCGAGAAAGCTCCTGATCTCATCGGCATGCTGGCGATACTTGTTGTTCAGCTGGACATTCAGAGGGGTATCTCCCCGAAATTCCCGGAAGAAGCGCTCCTGCAACTGCCCCGCAAATACTTTCTTTTCTTCCAAAGTAAAACCCAGGTCATCCAGCAGCACATCCGTTCCCCTCAAACCCGTCAGCCACCGGAAATGCTCTCCCTCGTCCCCGGACAACAAATTCAGAAGGTCCGCTGTTGCGACACTGTCGGCAAAGAAGATAGATTCGACTTCTTCGAATGCCTGATACCCGTAACGTTCCAGCTCGCGCTTGTAGGTATCGAGCTGTATTTTATGGACGGTACCATTTGCCAGGTAAGGCTCCATCAATGCGTGTAATTCGGCCAGGACAGTCTGCCAGAACGTTTTGTCACGGCTATGGTAAAATCGCAATCGGATATGGTTATCTGGGTCCCCGTAACGGATGAAAAACCATTTTTCAATAGCGCTTTCGGCCATGAGGCGATCGGCGAATGGTTTGATGACCGTCGTCAGCAGGCGATCGGCCGTGCGGGTCCCGGCGTAGATTTTCACATACAACCATTCACTGCCCGCCATAAAATCACGCCGGACCGCAGGCTCTGTTACCCATTGCTGCTCCCAAACCTGTCTGGACGGCACCGGTTCCTTTTTATAAAGAAGGGGCAGCAGAATCTCATTCAGATAGCTCTCCCCCGGCTTGCCCAGGAAACCTCCCTGTTCATATTCAGGAAACTCCGTCAGTGTGACCTTGTCAAACTTTCTGATTGTATCGCCCACCACTTCCACCGCAAAGTCCGAATCTCCGTCGATCAGCAGTTCACTGTCCCCTTGCCGGAGCTGCACAAAACGCGGAATGTTGAAAGCATTCCTGAGTGTGCGCCACTCCCGGGCAGTCAGGGTTTCGCTTCCTACAATATTGCTGATCATTTTTTGATCGATATTCCAGGTGGCACGGCTCAATATCCAATGCTTGTATTCGACGCGCGGCAGGAACGTGTTGGACGCAAGATGCCCCCACTCCCAGCCCAAGTACCGATAATCGTGCTGATAGGTGAGCTCGCAAAGAAACCGGTACACGGGTAGCCCCGCCGAGAAGTTATGCGCATTGGTAAGCCGCGGGAAAACGCGTTTGTTCAACCGTTTCGACCGTAATATCACTTCCCCCGAAAGAGATACCGATACCAAAAGGTCTTCCGGCAGGATCTGGTTTTCGCGTGGCATCGACGAGCCTGAGAGGTAAGGGATTTCAAATTCACGCAAATGCGGCCGCATCAGCACATTACCCACACGCGCTTCGGGCAGGTGGGCTACTTCTGCATACACCGCTTCCTCCCCCAGCGCTTCTTCCCCCGCCACTGCTTTTTTCACCCACTCGGACAGCTGACCATTCCCATGGCAAAACCGGCCGATCAGCTTCAGGCCCGAAGGCCCTCCCATCGCTTTGAATGCGAACTTGAAATTGCCGTCGTCGACATCGCCCTGCGAGGCGGCAATGATATTTCCGAACAGATAGAAGCTGCCCGGCGTCTGCCCGGTATCTTCGGCTGTTTTCCGGAAGTCGTTCAGAATGCTGTCTGTGAGGCAAATGCGCATACCCTTTTCCGCAGCGGATTGCTGATAAAGCCTGTCCCGAAGTTCCGCCATGGCAGACACATCCGCTTCCGCGGGTTTGGGGCTCTCGGGCCACTGCATTTCGTCCAGCAAAGGGAGGTTATCAGCCCTGCCGGCCATGGCGTCGCCGTAGCCGATGCCTGTTTCGCAGTCCAGCACTTCCAGGAGCGGCATCTCGCGCTGCTCATACCTGGCCAAAAACCTTTTTTTGAACTGATCCATCTCCGGAATCGGGTTCCGGAAGCCCAGGCATGCCAGGTTCTGATATTCCCTGGTAAGAATGGAAACCGCCTTTTCATTGATCGTGCAGGACCGGGTTTGAAGAAAAAGATCTGTTTGCACGAGGTCCTTGCTGCCGGTTGTTACAAAATGCTCCGCCAATACCGATTCCACTTCCCGGTATTTGTCCACTCCTTGCTCTTCCGATTGGAGCAGGCCGGCGATCTTGTTCAGTTGCTGCAAATCTTCCTTTGCGCCTTCTATTCCGCTTAGTTTGTCAACAATCGTAAAGAAGAACTCCTCACCGGTAACCGTGGCTGCGAACTCAGAGACCAGAATTTGCGCATGGACGATCGCATCGATGAACTGCTCCGCTTCCTCCCGGGTAATCTCGTCGGATACAATGCAATCTGCCAGCTCATGGACGGTGGCGCCGTTACGGGCTGTGGCAATGATCTTGTCCAGATAGGCGTTGCGGTCTACCGAGGCCAATATGTACAACCGCTTTTTGTTGTTCAATGCGCTTTCGACGTAGCGGTAAGCGTCACCGATCTGGTAGAGGCTTGTGTTGGGGAAGAACTTCACCTCGTTGCGAATGGCGGTTTTTTGCAAAAGGCCGTCCGCCAGTTCGGCGACATAGTTCATATCCAGCCGCACGTGTTTCCGGAACGGCTCGGTTTCGTCGAATGCAATGCAGGTCTCCTGCCCCAGCTCACCCGCCGCGCACCCTGCAAAAAGGCCGTACGGAGTACTGCGGGAGGTCATCCTGACCAGGTATTTGTACAGCGTTTTCAGCAACTTATCCACTCCGGTCCTGACCTTACCCTCGATCAGGCCCGTGAATGAATTGTATAGTTCCGGCGAGGCCACGTAAAGCGCCTCCAACATCGACGATTGCGAGAAAAAACGGATCAGCTCCCGCTCGAACAGCTCCGGCCGGTTGCCGGCCCGCTCATTGAATGCATAGAGGACGTCCAGCGGCAACCGGGGACGTCTTAGCATGAAGAATCCTTGGGATACAATAGACATATGATAGGAAGGTTTACAATCTCTGGTTGAAGCTAATCACCAGAACTGACTGAAACCAAACTATTTATGCCAACAACAAGCTTTCATCGACCAAGCTGGCGGTACGCCGGACGACCACTCCCGCCCGCGGTTTCGCAGTTCGTCGAATTAGATACATGGTTGGTCTAAAAAGTTCTCTTTACACGCCCGGCCATCTACACATTTGTACGTAAAAACCAACGGGTACCATGACGACATCAACAGGAATATCGGGGCTTTCGGCTATGATTGCTGCTGCGAAAATCGATGAGATCTACGAAGTTGTAAGTACACACAAAAAGCAGCTGAGCAGTTTCGGTTTTACCCGGGGGTACCTCGGCGTTTCTGTCTTCACTTACCTGTATGCGGTGCATTCGGGCAAAAAGCATTATCTCGACGTTGCACGCGACGCATTCGACCATGCATGCGACCTGGTCGACGGCGACCCGTTGAAAGCCTATCCGCAAGATTTTGCGAGTTTGGGCGCGGTAGCGCAATACCTCTGCCAGGTGAGTGTGCTGGACCTCGATCCCAATGTTTTCCTGAGCGACATCGATGCGGTCCTGCTCAAAAAAATGCGTTCGGAGTTATACATCGGGAACCTCGGCGGCTTTGGCACCGGGGCACTCGGATATGGTATCTATTTTCTTCAAAGAAGTTATTATAACAGGGCATTCGCACAGCCGGTGATCGATGAGCTGGTACAGGGCATCGTACGCTACGCAATACCTACGGGCGAGGGTTGTTACTGGAAATCGGGACTGAACGGCCACCACGCGAAGCCTGCCCTTTTCTCCCCTACCGAAACCACGGCAGTGCTTCTTTTCCTGGCGCGTGCGATCGAGATGGGCCTTTGCCCTGCCGACTTCCTGGAAGGGATCGTCAACGAGGCGATTATTTACATAGAAAATCAGGAAACGGACGCGAATGCTGAAACCGGCTATGCATTACTGCGTGTCGGGGCGGCATTCGGCAATCCGTCGTGGACACGGGAAGGATTGGAAATGCTGAAAAAATATGCCAAATGCCGGCAGGAACATCTGAACTGTACCAGGGACGCCGGGATACAATATGGTGCCGCGGGTCTTGCACTATTGTTCGATCGCGTCGCGCGGCTTACATACGACCAGACACTCGAAAACGCCGCGGGCTTCTGGTACAGGCAAATCCTGCGTTTCGATATCCATCCCGACGGATTTGCAGGTTACAAAACATCCGAAAATTCATGGAGTATGCAAAAGAATCTGGCATTCGGCGAGGGGATCGCCGGGATCGGGAGTGCATTGGTGAAAGCCTTGCATCCCGAAAAAGTCAACTTCGACGACCTGATTTGGCATTTCTGACATAACGCTTCTTCAACATCATTCAAAAAAATAGCCCCCGGGAAATTCCCTGGGGCTATTTGCATAAAGAGGTTTAACACATGAAGCAATTATCTTGCTACGATGATCTTCTGTGATTTCACTCCCCCATCTTTGTTAACGACTTTCACGAGGTACATACCGGCAGCCAGTCCGTCGACTCTGAACGTTCCGCCCGCTGCAATCCCCGCTTCCTTCACGGTTTTTCCGTTCATATCGATCACCGAAACGCTCTTGACATGATCGGCGTCCTGGATGTACACTATGTCGCGCGCAGGGTTCGGATAAGCGAGCTGGTTAGCAATGTTGTCGAAAGCCACGTTTCTGATGGCACTGTAAGCGAATGTCTCGTCTTTGTCCACCATTCTCAGGCGGTACAGGTTTTCGCCCGCCAGCGGGGCCGCATCGGTGAATGAGTATTTCACCAGTACCTTGCTTTCACCGGTAGACGCCACGGTCCCGATCTTGTTCCAGGCCTTGCCATTCGCGCTACGCTCGATCTCGAAACGGTCGCTGTTGGTTTCCTCGGTAGTAGACCAGGCAAGTGAAGCGGTAGTTCCTTCCTTCCGGGCATCGAATGCCACCAGGGTTACCGGCAATGCGATGTTTGCCCCAAAAGTGAACGCCGAATAGTTGTTCGGAACAACGCCGGTCGCAGTAATGCTGCCGGTGGTAGCAAGCGCGCCGGTAGTACCGCCCGCCTTACCCAGGCTTTCCCATTGAGTGGTAGCCGGGTTGTATCCCACGATGATCAGGTTCACCATGTTCGAGCTCGCCAACGCATTCAGATTACTGGCCGCGTCCCAGGTAAGGGTAATGTTCACTGGTCCCGAACCGTCGAGGTCCCAGTATTCCACGGCGCTTACGCCCGTTACATCGGACTTCTTGCTTGTCAGGGGAAACGGCGCGCCTGCCGGCAAAGTAGCCGTACCGGCACTTTCCGACCAGTAAGCGGCCTTGTACACACCCGACGATGCAGGTGCCGAAATGCCGATGGTCCGCAGCTTGGTACCATCACCGACCGGGAAAACGAATGCGCTCGTTCCGTCTTTGGACACGTAGCCATCTACATGGTTAGCGTCGTCCTGGCCCGAGTAGGACGCACTGGTCCCGAACCCCAGGATACCCGGTGATGTCGCGCGATTGGCCTTAACAATGCCGGGTTGGATGCCCGCACCGCCCGTGAGGAACGTATGCGCACCGAACACCGTCATTTGCGTGCCTTCGGAGATGACCGTATTTCCCTGACTGCTCGACTGCGCCGCCGCGGGATCGGTCATTAGCGTGAGCGACAGGCACAATGCCGCGCTCAGGCCAAAGAGCTTTTTATGGATGATTTTGTGCATAGTTCACTCATTTTGAAATGGTAGCCTCGGATTTTTGCTGAGCAGCATTGTCAAGCATCGCTTTGATGCTGGCTACCTCAGCTTTGAGCGCATTCATTTCGCTCAGTTGCGCTTTCAAAGCGGCGATTTCCTTTTGCTGGTCTTGTACGGCTTTTACGAGAAGGGGGGTCAGTTTGCTGTAACTCACAGACCATGGTTGAAGTTTAGCGTCCTTGCCGCCAACTGAAACCGCCTCCGGGAACACCTTGTAAAGATCCTGTGCGATGAAACCGATCGTACGTGTTTTAGACGCGTCATCGATAAAATTGTAGTCAACTACGTCAAGTTTCATCAAATCCTGGATGTTATAGTGCGTGTCTTTGATGTTCTCTTTCAAACGGCGGTCAGACGATTCAGTGAATGTTACGCCTGTTCCACCTCTTTTAATAGAACCATGCTCTGTACCGTTTACACGGAAAATTGCAAAGTAATCACCAACCGCTGCGGCCCTCTTTGTCAAAACCAGGTTCGGTGCATCCCCGGACTGAACTATAATTTGAGCCTTATTGATCTGTACATTTTCACCGTCAACTACTCTTACCCCCTCCTGATAAAGCCGATAGCCACTTAGAGCGGATGTACCCATTGCCAGTCCGCCCGCATCTACATCCTGTTCAGACCCCTGAAGCGAGCCGTTAACATGAACTTGATTGTCCGCACTAACGAAATTAACCCCGATGCCTAGTTTACCGCTGGGAGTCAGCATCATTCTAGAAACCGGGCCGGCAGCAGCGCTAGCCGAAGTGTGGAATACCAAGCCTCCGTTACCGCCTTGTACAGTTGGACGAATAGCGATCCGGTACTTAAGCGGATTACCGGGAGCGTCGGAAAAGTCAATCGCAGCACCGAAACCCGGATCAATTTGATCCGTTCTCAAAAGCTGAATAATACCTCCTGGGGCGATCGTTGACTTACCCTGTCCGGCCGGAGTCTCCCGCATGGATACGATATGGCCGTAACGGGAGATCATCCCTCTCTTAGCACCGCCAGCGTCATTCTGTGTCGTACCTGCAAAAAAAGCGGTCTTGGTGGGCGATTTATAAACTACCCAGGCTCCGTTGATACAAGTCCACTGCTGACCAAAAGTTGCACTGGTTTCTTCGTTATCCGTGTAGATAGTTTTGGCAGGACAAGAACCGGTCGGCGCACCAGCGCCCTCGGTGTAATTATACGTGTCGTTTGAGTTTAACCTCACCCAGGTCGAACCATCGAAGAAATACTCGCCTGGCTGTACCTCACCGTTGTCGGTCGTATTATACACGTGCATACCCGCCACGGCATTCGTTACCGGAGCTGCTACATCGGTGGCAGTAAGCGCCACGCGCGGCAGTAAAAGTGCCTTGGTAGCACTTTCCAGTTCGAGAATAGAACTGGGGTTAATGTTGTTCGGGTTGTCCCCGATTTTCACCTGCGCCATCAACGGCGAACCCACAAAAAGCAAACCGGCCGTTACTCCGAATGCACCGGCAGTGCGTGTTAGTAGTTGTTTTACTCTCATTGTTTAATTGGTTTTAATTAATAAATCATTGAAAACAATATGGTATTGAAAGGGTAATGAATGCTGGATCAAAAGGGCACACCGCGACCGCTCGAAAACGGACCTCTGCTGCCTCGTTCCTAGATGACTTCGGATGATCTGGTTGTAAATTGATGGGGCTTAAATCAGCACACTATCCCGCTGGACAATGGCCCGTTTGCAGCACATGTGCAATGCAAACTATATCTACAAAGTAGCGGGAAAAATGTATTCGATTCGACGGATGAGCAGGTGTTAAAAAGCCATACATTTCCACAAACTATTGTATACCAAATGGTTATAAATAGTATTTTTTACAAAGCATAGAAACACTTCTATGCTTTTCTATCGCCGGAAATAGAGCGCAAATGGAGATATTTTTACCTCGCTATCGGGATGGAAAGGCGGGAGCTATTTTTTAGGATTTAAAACAGCATCACTATTGGACAAGTGATACATCTCAACGCGCTTGGCAAGATCGAGCAGATTGTTAACGCCCAGCTTTTTAAAAATACGGGCCTTGAAAGTACTGACCGTTGTGCTTTTTAAATTCAATTGACCGGCAATATCTTTCGTCCATTTCCCTTCCAGCAGCATCTCCATGACGACCAGTTCTTTGGGCGACAAAAGTTCGGCCGGGTCGGATACGCCCTGTTGCAGCATGGTGCCCAGCAGCTGTGTACGGATAACCGGGCTGAGGTATTTTTGCCCGTCGAGCACCACGCGGATGGCTTCCTGCAACTCGGTGGCTTTCGATTCTTTGGAAACAAACCCGGCCGCGCCCGCGCGAATGCAATGCAGGCCATACAGCTCTTCCTTCTGTCCGGAGAAAACGAGTACAGGGACGCCGGGTTGCAGCGCACGCAGCTTCTCGATAGTCAGTAAATGGTCGGTGCCGGGGATATTCAGGTCGAGGACGACCAACTCGTAGCTTTTTGACGAGACCGCATTCGCCGCCTCCCTGAAATTGGCCGCCGTGTCCACCACAGCTTCATTGATCATCTCCCGGATGAGCATGCTGGTGGCGATTCGGACAATATCGTGGTCTTCAACGAGTAAGATTCGGGTGGGTGCAGATTGCAATGGTACTGGGGTTGTCAATGATATCCCGAATTAACAAAAACTCCTCGAAATTCCATCGAAAAGTGTAGTACTATATTGACACCCGGAATTCAACATATCGATTGCACCTGCATATGCCCGTGCCTAGTTTTGGCACTATAAGCTTTACCCGCTATTGTTATGAATCAAATTTACTGTCATTAATGAATGTATTACTTATTGAAGATCACGCAGTTGTGAGAATGGGCATGCGCCTGGTGATACGCGAACTTTTTCAGAACGCAACGGTTTTGGAGTCCGAACATTTTAACGAAGGACTCCGGATAGTCCACGACAAACCGATCGATCTCGTCGTGCTCGACATCCATCTTCCCGGCGGCCAGGACGTCAAAATGATCGACATGATCAAGAAGGCCAGAACGGAGGCTAAAATTTTGATATTCAGCGGTTTGCCGGAAGAAAAATATGCTTTGAAATACGTGCAGGCCGGAGCGGATGGCTATTTGTCCAAGCGGTCGGATCCCGAAATGTACGGGGAGGCGATATCGGCAGTAGTGAATGAAAAGAAATACCTCAGCGAGGCGGTCCGCGAGCAACTGGTGACGCAATTGCCACAGAATTACAACAAAATCAAACGCAGGAAATGGATCGGACTGACAGACAGGGAACTGGAAATCAGCAGGCTGCTCATCAAGGGTATGTGGACCAAAGAGATTGCTACCCAACTGCAACTGAAATTGAGTACCGTAAGTACTTTTAAGAAGAAGATTTTCCAAAAATGCGGCGTCACGAGCGCCATCGAACTCTCGAAAATCATCGACGACGTTGCGGCTACGGCCTGCTAATGCGCCTTGGCTTTGGGTAGCCTCCTGATGGCGGGCTACCGCAACATTTCCATCTTCTCCGACAAGGCCACCAGGTTGCTCACTTGCAGCTTTTTGAAAACATTTGCTTTGAAAGTGCTGACGGTACTTTCTCTCAGGTCCAGCATTTCAGCAATCGCCCTGATTTTGTTCCCTTCCAGCAGCAAATGTACGACCAGTCGCTCCCGCGGCGTGAGCAGCTGCAACGGGTTATGATCGGAGGCGTCCACGTTGGCAATCACCTGTGAGAGTAGGCTCTCCTGGATCGCTTTGCTGAAATACGTCCGTGCGTCGAGTACCATATCAATCGCGATCCGCAGCTCGTCCCCCGAAACATCTTTGGACAAGAAACCGTGCGCACCGGAAGAAACCGCCGGAAGTGCATAGGTAGCCTCGCTCATCGACGAATACACGAGTATTTTGCCCCCGCGCGCGATCGTGCGCATTTCGCGGATCGTGTGCATGCTTCCGCCCGGAATCCCTATTTCGATAATAATGAGGTCGAAAAACTGGTTTTCAATGGCTTCCAGCGCTTCGTCAAGCTGTGCCATGAGCATCACCCTGGCCTGGGGCTTGTGATCTTTTACTTCCCGTTTAATCGCTGATCTCATGAGCGGATGACCGTCAATAACGAGCACTTTCATAGGTTAAAACAGTGGGTTAATCCTTAAAATTGGTGTGGTAAAATGACGGTTGCCCGCTGTGCGGGCAACCGTACATGGTCTATCGAATGTGGACGAACTTGTGTGTGTGAACAGATCCGTCCGTGTGCGTTATGTGAAGTATGTAAACCCCCGCGTCAAGCCCGGAAACATCGATGCTGCCCGATGTGACCGGCCCGGAGCTGTAAACTTTGATACCCGAGAGGTTATCGATACGAACCGTTTTGACCTGCTTCAAGCTCGTAACTTTCAGATGGAGCACGGTGGTCGCCGGGTTCGGGTAAATACTGCTTTCCAGCTTGCTGTCGAAACGTACGCTCCGGATGCTGCTGAATGCGAAGGTTTCGTCGCGGTCTATCATCTTCAAGCGGTACAGGTTCTCGCTGGCACCGGCATCGGGCTGCCGATCGGTAAACGTATAGGTTTTACGCACCTTGCTCTCTCCTTCCGCTTTCACATTACCCAGCACGGCCCACACCTTCCCGTCGTTGCTGCGCTGCACCTCGAATCGGTCGCTGTTCGTTTCCTCGGTGGTCGCCCAGCTCAATTCCACGACGTTTTCGCGCGCCGCAGCCAGGAACGACACCAGTTGCACAGGAAGTGCGCCTTCCCAGCGGACTGTGTAAGGTACAGAAGGTGATTGCTCGCCGGCTTCATCGAGGAATGCATATTCGAACGTCACATTCGTATAGCCCAGCCCCGTCAGTTTGATGGCCATCAAGGCCGGGTCGTAGGCAGGGATAACCTGTCCCTGGGTGACGAGCACACCATTGTAGTAGAGCTCGGCCGTACCCGGCAATGCGGTGATTACCACGGTACGGTTCTTGCCCGAACCATTCAACGTACCATCCTCCTGGTCATTTCCGGTAAACCCGCCAGGTGACGAAGTGCCTGCTCCGGTGCTGGAATGCGAACCGTCCAGGGTAATAGTCAGGCCTGCTGCCGGGCGATCGATCTGGTATTCCTTCGAATCGGCCAGCGGAGGCTGCTGGATACCGAAATTCGCATTGGTCACTTCCTGACCAGACACTGTTACATTGGCAAGAATTCCATTGACCGCATCGTCGCTGCCCACGCCTGCTCCCAGGTTTTCGCCGGTGTTGATCCAGCCCGAAGGAAGCCCGGCTACGGTAGCCCCGGCCGCGTTCTGGTGCAGCACAATGCTGTAAGTACCGGCAGGCGTAGCACCGAAATCGTAAGTGCCATCGACACCCACCGGAACCGTTTTGACAGCGGCACCTCCGGCATCCACCAGCGTGACATACAGGCCCGATGGCAATGCTTGCGCCGCACTGTTATTAACGGTGACGTCTTTCAGCCCGTTGCCGTCGTGGAATACATTACCCGACAGATTTGCAGGGGCCAGGCACGCCTCCGGTGCATTGATCGCCACATTGACGGTCTTCACCAGCTGGCATTGGTTGACATTATCGGTAACCGTCACCGTGTAGGTTCCGGCAGCATTTGCAGTGAATGTCGGGTTGGCGACAAAAGCATTGGAAAGGCCTGTCGCAGGGCTCCACGCGTAAGAATAGCTACCCGATGACGTTACGTTCAGGGACATTGTAGCCGGGCTGCCCTCGCAAAGTGCCAGGTCTCCCGCTGTCGCCGTGATCGTGTTCGGATTCACTACTACCACAATTTCCTTGTAATTACTGCAACCGGTAGCCGCAATGGTTTGGGTTAAACGATAAGTTCTCGTCGCCGAACCTGTTATCGTCGTGGTAGGGCTATTGGGGTTTGCCACGCCAACAACGGGTGTCCATTGCCAGGTGCTTCCAACAGCCGGACTAGCCACCGAAAGCGTAGTAATGCCGCCCTCGCAAATAGCCGTGCTTCCGGTGATATTGAAACTCGCCGGCGTATTGACAGTCACCACAACCTGATCGGTGCTGGTACAGCCGTCGACAGTCACTTCTACGGTGTAGGTGGTCGTAACGGTCGGCTTGACGGTAGGTTGCGCCACATCGGCAGCGCCCACAATACCGGCTCCGGTCCAGGCGTAGGTAGCGCCATCCATAGCAGGAGTCCCGACCACCGTCGTTTCCCCGGGGCAGAGTGCAACGTCCGCACCTGCATTGGCAGTGGACGTAACGGTCACCGTGTCTTTGAAAACACAGCCGCTTGGCAATGTGACAGTTACAACATAGTCCATTTTGCCCGTTACCGTGGCAGTTGGATTGGCCGCGGTGGCATCATTCAGGCCGGTCGCGGGTACCCATGCATAGGTCGCACCTGCGGGTGCGGACGGGTTACCTGCCGCTCCATAGCCGATTTCTACCGGTCCTGCCGGGCAAATGGTCTGATCAGTCAGTGCCAAACCCGACACCTCGTTTACGGTCAACACGACCTGGTCGGAAATCGGTGTTGTACAGCCCGGGTAGCTCACTTTTACCACGTAAGTAGTCGTCACGGTCGGGTTCAGCACGATTGGATTTGCCGCTGTGTTGCTGCTCAAACCGGTAGCCGGGGTTACACCGTCGGCCATGAACCATTCGTATTGCGCAGATGGCGCTGCTTCACCACCCAGTTCCACGGGTTCACCTGCACAGGTTGTCGCCCCTGCTCCCGCATACTCTCCGGCAGTAACCGAGTTGCGGAGTGTTACCTCGTCGGTCGCAGTGCAGCCCGAGGCCGGATCAGTTACGACCAAAATAAATGTCTGCGGTGCTCCCGAAGCGAATTGTACTTGTGGCTGGGCATCGGTAGCGCTGGTTCCGTTGGCCCAGGCCGCATTGGTTGGCGACCAGGCATACTGCCAGCCGGAACCTGCTGGTGCCGCGGTGCCCAATGTAACGGTTGCTCCGTTGCAGACAGCACGGTCGGGACCTGCCGCTGCTACCGGCGTCGCTACATGCACCACCACCGTGTCGCGGTTTTTACAGCCCGAAGCCGTTTCAGTGATCAACACACGGAACTCGGTGCGGGCGTTCACTGTCGCATAAGGGTTCGCAAGTGCCGCATTGTCAAGGCCTGCGGTCGGCGTCCAGGCGTATGTAAACCCTGACACCGGTGCATTCCCGATTTGTACCGAAGCACCTGCGCAGGCATATTTATCCTCCGCGGTGAATACCGGCAACGACCACCCCGGCGGGTTGATCACAATTGATTTAACACAGCTGATAGATGCATCGTACTTATTGGTAATAGTTACCGTGATGGTAGCCTGTGCCATCGACGTGATATTGACAGTCGCTCCACGGGCATTGTCCACCAGGTTGGCAGGGCTCCACGAGAAGTTGTAATCGGAAGAATTACTCAGGGAAGTACCCAGTTTAAGCGCCGCAGCCCCAAACACTTTCGGGCATCCCTGATCTGATAACGTCACGATCTCGAAATCACAGGAACCAGGCCCGCCGGAGCACGGCTGTACCGATATCTCCGCGCTGCAATCCACGCCGTTCAGGCTCACGGTGCGACGGAAAACGGTGGTGCCCGTGTTGCTTTTCAGGTATGCATTTTTACCGCCGTCCGAAGTTTGCAAAATCACACCATCACCCGAAACCACACTCCACGCATAGGTAGTGCCCGGCGCATTGTTCTCGTCCAGGTGATTGCTCCACACCGGTCCGCATACGGTTTCGTCCTGATCGGAAATGCGGGAATTGAGCACGGCTACTTTCACCTGGTCGGTAAAAGTACAGCCAGTTTTCACCGCTGTCACGGTATAGTTGACCACGCCACCGGTTACGCTGGCAGTCCCGGCATTGAAAACGGGGTTCGCCACCTGCGCTTCGGACAAATATTGCCCGGTTGTCCAGGTGTAAGCATAGGTATTATCGGCAGTACCGCCGAGCGTTACCGAGGTATTTTTACAAATAGTCTTATCATCCCCGGCAAATGCTACCGTTCCATTCGGTGCGGCAACAGGCGTTACCGTCACATTGGAGAACGAAGAACAGGTACCGCCTTCTTTGCGCTGCACCGTTACCGTCACCCGGTATACGGTTGTCACAGTAGGATTGGCAATCGGCTGCGCACAGGTGGTGCAGCTCAGCGTAGTAAGAAGGTCACCCGAAATCCGCGTCCAGGCGTAAGATACCGAAGGACTTACGATCGGAGCGGTACCGATTTGCACGCCGCCCGTACCCTGGCAAAATGATTTGGCGGTGCCTGCATTGGCTACCGCCGGCACGATCGTCACCTGATCGATATCGACACACCCGGCCGCATCGCTCACCTGCAATGTGTACGTAGTCGCCTGGGTGACCGCCGCGGTCGTCCATGAAGCAGTGTTGGCCAACGGCGTACCATTGCTGGTGCTGCCTTCAAACCATTGGTAAGTGAAAGAGCCCGAGCCGCCGGTGGCCGAGCCATTCAGCGTTACGGTGTTGGAACCGGCGCCGCAAACGTACCATTGAGGCCCATCCGCATTGGCGACCGGGGCCGCATTGGCACCGATTACCACTTCCGCAACCTGCGACACATCGAGCTGCGTCAACGCACAATCCTGGCCATAGGTTTTCACCAAACGGCGGTAGTACCGGGTAGTTTGCGAAGGCTCCGGATTCAGATCTTTAAAAACTTCGCCTGGAATATCTTCCCATGGACCGGCAGCCGCATCGGCCTTCTGCCATTGGTAATACAGTTGGCTGCGATAGCCCGCCGGTGCGGTAATGCTCACCGCGTTGCCGGTAATCACACCCGGAATGCCCAATGCACAGGCAGCCTGGGTCATCGGCGCAAGACTGCTGGCGGAAACTGTCAATCCAGCAGGCAAAGGATCCTGATTGAATTTGACGATCATCCCGTCGTTACTGCCGTTCAATGCCGGTTGATGGCTTCCCGCGGAGGCAAGAGCGCTACTGGAAGAGGTAAAACCCATCAAAATACCACCATCACTCGCAACGGCCAGGTTAAAGGTATTAGAGGACATTGCTTGCACCCCAGCCGTGGAATAGGTGCCATCGGCCCCTGTTCCACCATAATAGGTTCCCCACAACCGCTGGCCGGTTGCAATATTGAACTTATTGAGGAACACATCGCCATTTGCACTTGGCGTTACCTGGTAAGCGCATTCGGTCGCCAAACCTCCACCGTTAGCATTGGAAATACCCATTATGAGCAAGTTGCCTTTACCATCCAATGCACAGTCCAACGCCCTGGCGAAATTTGTACCCGTGGAAACGGCACCTAAAAAGGTACCACTCAGGTAATGTCCCGACAGGTCGAAACTGGCCCAAACACCATCGCGCGCGGCCGCCAGCGTTGTACTGTGCGCGCCGGGCGATGCCACTCCGGATGCTACATTCGTACTTCCTACGACATGAATCCGGGCATTGGTTTCATCCACTTTCAATCCCGCGATCGTGGTACTGAAAAATCTGCCCCACAGTCTGGATCCGCTGGCGCCGTCGAATTTACCTATGTATCCCTTTTGCGGGGATGTTCCCTCGCCGACCACCGCGGCGAACCCCGCATCAAAAGTGGCGCTGGTACCCGTACCTGCCACGTAAACGTTTCCGTCGCTCCCGAGGTCCATGGCAATTCCTGCTTCCGAGAACAGCGTTGTGGCAGATGTAGAAGCTCCCGCTACATAGGTTCCCCACTGTCTCACACCGGCAGCATTGAACTTAACGAGATATGAAGTGTTACAACCGCCATCCGTGCGGAATGCCCCGGGCGTAGCGATATCTCCGGACCTGCAAGGGTTAACCCCCAATGCACGCCTGCTGCCCCCGAAAGCAAACAAATTTCCTTGTGCATCCACTTTCAGCGCTTCGAACCATCCGGGATGGGCGGCATCGCCTGTTCCACCATAGTAGGTCGCCCACACCCTTGCTCCGCTGTTCGCATCGAAACGCGCCAGGAAAGGTATTCCAGCGTCTGCGGCCGAGATTCCGGTGGTTGTCTGATGTGCTCCGGCTGTCGCCAGACCTTCACTGTTGGTTTCACCACCGATGTAAACCTGACCACTCCGGAAAGTAATGGCATAAGCCTGTTCGTCGTTGCTTCCACCATAGTAAGTAGCCCACTGGCGCACGCCCGCACTGTTAAACTTGGCGATAAAGAAATCATTTCCGCCCGCCACAGTGCCCTGGTAAGCGCCGGCTGATGCAATACCACCGGTGCTCGCGGTGTAGCCCACCGCATACACGTTTCCGCTTTCATCGGTGTCGATCGCCGTAATGGCATCGGTGCCCGAACCTCCGTAATACGTCGCCCATTCCAGGTTCGGAGACGGGTCGATCACCAGAGTCTGGCGCTTGTCGTACGCCGGTACCTGGAATGCGAACAGATTGTCACCCAATGCCTTGTAAGAAACCTCAACAGGCTTGCGCTTTTCCCCTACCCAACTGGCCGGGATGCGTTCCTGTAACTTCCCGTGTACGGTTTCCACTACGATACGCTCGTTACGGAGTGCCACTTTGCGAGATCCTTTGTAGCGCAGCTGAATGCGTCCCGGATCGGCACCGGGGTGGACGATGAAGTTGTATTCGACATTTTTGTCCGATTTCGGGTCGGCCACGAATTCCAGGTCGATACCGGGGTAAATGTCGGTGTAAGTAATGCGCTGAAAGTTGCGGATATTCCGGAACTCCCCACGCTCGTTGATCACGTTGCTGACCGCGTCGCCGGGCATGTCCGCAGTCAACGTCGCGGCCTGGTTGGCGCCTACCAGTTCGATATCGACCCGATGGAACTTTTGCGAGTTACCGTTTTTACGCACGTAGGTATCATAGCTGAAACCATTCCGCCGTAATTGTACATGGAGCGGACCATTTTGCAGCAGGTACCTGACGCCGCTGTTCGCCTTCCCGTTCTGATCGACAAGCTGGCCCTTGTTTTCAACAAAGCCGGCGCGATAGGCTCCGACAGACTTTGAAAGTGTGTTTGGAACATCGATGGCTGTCTTGCCTATGCGCTGCGGTTCCGGTGGTGCCGGTTTCTGGGCGCAAACGGCAAAGGAAGTCCATCCGCTGATGACCAGCGAAAGTAGTAATCTTCTTTGCATAGAAGTTTGGATTGGATTTAAACTAATTTTCGGGGTATACTAATGGGTATTCATTGCTATGCTGACTATTTAGTAGGAAGGAGTGTGTGTATAGCGTAAACAAACGATTATCTATATACGCCTGAATAAGATTTCCCTGATTTGATAGTGCGGTGTGGGATTGTGGTATCCGCATCAAAACTAATTAGAAATATGTCGTATTAGCTCGCACAGGCCAAAACTAGACCATAGAAAGATTTCTACTATTTTAAAACCCCGCCGCTTTCTGCGACAACTCGAACGTATCGGTTACATTCATTTTTTTGTAGATGCGCTTTTTATAGGTGCTTACCGTGTTGCATTTTACATTGAGCAGGAATGCAATCTCTTTCGTGGATTTACCCTGCACCACCTGAGTCATCACAATCCGCTCGCGTTGCGAGAGCGTTTCGAGCGATTCGAGGGCTTCCTTCTGATGGTCCGAGTCGATCATCGAGATCAGCGACGCCTGTAACTCGACACTCAGGTATTTGCCGCCCGCCCCCACGATGGCGATCGCCTTGGCGAGGTCTGCAGGCTTTTCGCGTTTCATGATGAACCCGTCGGCACCTGCCCGGAGTGCGGGCAGGGCAAAAATCCGTTCTGCGAGGCCTGAGTAGAATAATATGGAGATGCCCGGCTTGGCGGATCTGAGCAATTGAATAATTTCGGAAGAGATCAAACCCTCCATTTTCACTTCGGTAATCACCATTCCGATGTCGGGATTTTCCCGGAGAACCACCCTCGCGGTTTTCAGGTCGGCTGCTTCAAAAAGTTGATAATCGCTGGAAATGGTTTCCAGAAAAAGCCGCATTCCAGTGCGCAGCAGCGTTTGGTCGTCGATGATGAGAATGCTCATGATGGTAGGGCCAATGGGCCGGTCAATACAGATAACGGTCGCGTCCCGGACGCGAGAGACAGGAGTAAAATGATAAGCCGGTGATGACGGTAAAAGTAGAGTGAAACGGCTTTTGATACAATCGCGTCATCGTAAATAAGGTATAGAATGATTTCTATGGTCTGAAAGCAAACATCAGCGATGATTTGTCATTATTTTGTGAACGGCAACGAAACGATTTCGCTTATTTTGTATTAAATATACCCGCTAGCCCCAGTGTCGAGAGTCGTCAAATTGTTACAGTGCTTGGTGTTTCAAGTGGTCTTTTTTCCGCTAACGGCTCAAACAACTGCACAAATCCGGAATTACACGTTACGGCATTTTACGAGTGAAGACGGCCTGCCGCAGAACTCTGTCCGGGCCATCGCACAGGACCGTGATGGCTTTTTGTGGCTGGCAACGGATATGGGATTAGCCAGGTTCGACGGGCAATCGTTCAAAGCATTCGGAAAAAAAGACCTCGGCACACGCACAGACCTCGCCATGTACTTCTCTCCCGACTTACATGGAAGAAAGGACCGAATATATGCGTTGGACGAGCGCCTCGACCATATTCAAATTTCCCGGGGTAACGCTACGCTGGACAAACAACTGCTTGAAACCCATTTCCCGGGTGTGCCAAAAGGCAAAGAGCAATACAGCGGCTGGTCTTACACGATGAGCTTGCCCGACCGCTTTCGCGGTGGATACCCCATCTCACATTATCTGTTTTTACTACCAGATGAACAAGGTAGTTTTTATTTATGGCGAAAAGGCGGGCAGATCGATTTGTATCGGAACTGGAAAAAACAAAAGACCTCCGCAACGCAGGCGCTGTCCGCGTTCGGAATTTTCAGGCTGGGAAAAAATCTGTATTATGACGACGGGCACGGCAATATCGGGCTCGCGGCGACAGATTCCAAAGCCGTCGACACTCCGCGGAAGGCCAAACTCACACCCGTAAATGCGCGGGCACCGAAGCCGGATCTGACGAAACCTTATGTTGTTCACTCCCATGATCTATCGGGAAAGGCATTTGTTTACCAGGATCAAAAACTGTATTTACTTTCGCAGAGAAGCCCGGGGCATATCCAAACCCGCATCCTGCTCGAAAACTTCGACTTTCACCGAAACAACGTCGTTTCCGTTTTCTTTGATGAAAGACACCAAAGACTATATCTGGGAACGCTCACCAACGGGCTTTACATTCTTGACTTCCATATCTTCGAAACGCTGACCGTTGATACCAATGAACCGGAAGCGAATGTGTTCTATTCGCACATTGCATTTTCGGACAGTAGCGTACTGACGCCCTCGTTCAATGTGCTTGGTAAGACGGCTGCCGGGCAAACCCTTGCGTATAATGTTCCGCAACTAGTCTATGGTTTTCCAATGAACCGGCACAGCGTACTTGTAAGCCGCACCGGCGATATTTGGTGCACTAAGCTCAGCGAGCTGTTCTGGTTCGACGGCAAAACTAAAAAGTTGAAAGGCAAGTGGGACGAAGGCAGCGAAATTTCACGGATTTACGAGGATAGCAAAGGACGTATCTGGACCGGATCGAGGTTCAACTGCCTCCAATACATCGATCCGAACGAAAAGGGAACGCCGGCCCATATCTTTACCCGTAAAATCAACGACATTACCTATATTTTAGAAGAAACCCCTGAGCTCTTTTGGGTTTCGACCGGTCGCGGATTGTTCAAAATTAATCCACGGCGGCAGACGGTTTCGATCGTTCCCCGAACTGAAAACCTATGTGTCAAAAGCCTCTATCTGTCAGGGAAAGGCGAGCTCTGGTTTTCAACATTTGAGCACGGCCCCTTTGTTTTAAAAAGCGGCAAACTGACGAGGCTCCCTGTTGATAAAAACAAGATACTGACTAATGCGCATTGTATTGTAGGAGATAAAAACGGCTATTTATGGATACCGACCAACTCGGGGTTGTTCCGCATTTATCGTCAGGATTTGCTTGATTTTACTGTCCATAAAGACAGCACCAGGCTGTACTATCAACGCTACTCGAAAAAAAACGGCTTCCATATCGACGAATTCAATGGCGGCTGCCAGCCATGTGCGGTACGCCTGAAAAACGGTTACCTTTCGTTACCCTCCATCGATGGGCTGGTTTTCTTCAACCCCGAAAAAACTCCGGTTGACGTCCCTGATTCTAAAATCTTTATCGATCGAGTTGAAGCCGATTCCAGGGCGCTGCCGGTAAAGGATTCAAAAATCGAACTTACGAATATCAACGATGTGCAGATATTTGTTTCCTCGCCTTATCTGGGTAACCGTGAGAATCAACAGCTGTATTACAACGTCTCCAGTGATAGGGTAACCGAAACGAAGCAAATCTGGTATCCCATCCAAAATGAGCAACGTTCCATTCTCCTCAACAACCTGACATCCGGCACATATACCTTAAAAATCCGCAAAAACACGGGATTCGGCCGTAATTCGGTTCAGTTGACTACCCTCACGATCGTCATTCCCTACGCTTGGTACGAAACATGGCCCTTCAAATTACTGGTAACCACAGTTGTATTAGTTGGCATTTACTTCTATTTCAAAAGCCGACTGAAAAAGGCCGACCATTTGAATAGGGTCCTCGAATCGCGGGTGTCGGAAAAGACGCGCAATTTGCAGGACACGTTGGCTGTACTGAAAGGCTCCGAGCAGGAACTCCTCCGGCAAACACGCCTTCAGATGCACCTCATCGCCTCCATCAGCCACGACATCCGCAGTCCGCTGAGATCGATCGAATTTGCATCCGGGAAAGTGCCAGGCCTCATCCAAAACGGCGACCTGGAACTGGTTGGAACAATCGGGTCCAGCGTCAACGAGTCGTCGAGAAGAGTGCTTTCGTTGCTGGAAAATATGCTTTCCTATGTCAAATCGCAGATGTCAGGTAGTTCCGTGGCTTACGACACGTTTGCCGTGCGAAATCTGGTCGACGAAATTGCAGTCGTTTTTAAAGACTCATTCAAAGTCCAGGAAAACAGGTTTGTGAATAATGTTCCGGAAACACTCCTGCTTAAATCTAACCGGCAATTGCTCAAAATCATCCTGCATAACCTGATCGACAATGCCAACAAATACACCCCGGAAGGCAAGGTAACCGTGAGCGCGAGCGAGGATAACGAGGCAATCAGGCTGCTTGTTACCGACACGGGCGCCGGATTGCCGGAAGCGGTTCTGCATTGGTTTAATGGCGACAATGAAATCATTTATCTCGAGTCGGCAGGCAATGGGCCGGGTATTCACGGTATCGGGCTGGTGATCGTGAAGGAGCTGGCCGGGATGCTGAACGTACGCATCCGGGCGACATCGGTTTCCGGAGCGACGTTCTCGATTGAGTTTTGGAAAGCCTGAAAGTCTATGAGATTTAACGCCAGCCCACCCCCACTCCCACGCCCGCATGTGAAGCCAGCACATTAGGCAGCAATACCGGCGTGTAGCGCAATTTGAGCATGTAAATCCATTTCCGCGACACAATATGGAAGCGAAAACCGGCTACGCCTGATGGCGTCAGCAAGCGTTGCCTGTTAGTTCCTGAAAACAGGGCGTTGTCGTAACGATCCACCATGAACCCGCTCAGCCCCGCCTCAAAATAACTCTCAATCAGGTAATGACCGGCCTGGGGAACGCAGGAATTGCGTTTGTAAGGATTTAAAACGAAGCAATGCGTCAATGCCGCCGAAAGCGTAGGGCTCCGAAAGTCGTACTTCGTGATGGTGCCGATTCCCGCCTGAACATCCCAAAATGACTTCCTCAAATAACCAAAACCCGCCTCCGCGCCGAGCGCGTACCTCGGGGCGATGCCGTACACGTCGGCGCTAAACGCCCCGCGCACACGTGTGTAGTACGGCTGCGCAGCAGCGTATTGCGAACAGAAGAAGAGGAGTAACAGGTATCTTGGGAACACGTGGCGAGTTTTGTTTTCTAACGGGAAAACGTACCGATAATTACCATATCGGTTACATTTGTTCAGAAAATACCCAGCCATTCGAAAAAGCCGCTCTGCAAGGGATAAAAAGGGGAATAATCTCTCCGAAATCGTTATCCGGTTTAACATTATTACTTTTCAAATTCCTATCTTCGGTCTTATTTTAACCCGGTAAAAAATAGCTGGGTCATCGTAACAAAAGCGTAACACTAGTAGCAATATTTTGAAAAGTATTTTAAGAAAGTTCCTTTGGGGAGTGATGATTGTGTTGATGGCCGGCATGCCCGTTGTAAGAAGTATCGATACCGGTTTGGGCCTTCATCAGCTCGCGGCACATAAAGCCGCACTCCAAGGAGATTTCTGGTTTCCAAATCCCTGGAAATACCGTGTTTTTTCCGTTTGGATGGCCGAAACCTCTTATCAACTTTACAATAACACGATTGAAAAAGTAATACCGATAGACGGCCTCATCAAATACACCAATACAACCGATCCGGACCGGTTCACGTTGACTGCCGATCTGCAAAGATTTAGTGAAAATGGCCGCGAGGTAGCTTATCCCGATTATTTTATCAAGAAAGCTGCACCTGGAAAATCGGAATGGGAAGTAATAAAAGAATACCACCGGTATTTTATTGTTTTCATGATCCTCAAATTTGCGATCAATTTGGCGATCCTGTACGTCGCATACCTGTATTACCGGAGCGTTTTTTCTAATTTCTGGATGATAGTACTCGGCATTGTGTTTCTGGATAACGGAATGAATAATGCATTCAGGGACACCGCATTTGGTTTCGACACCTACATTGATCTATTACTATTCCTGCTCACTGCGCTCATCATCATCAAACAATATTCGCCCCTATGGTTGCTCCCGGTTATGGTTATCGGAATTTTTAACCGTGAAACATCATTACTGATTCCGGCGCTGTTCGCAACCACCCATTTCGCGAGGGATGGGTTCAGGATCACGCTGCACAACTTTCTCTATTCGTTCGTACTGGGAGTCATCGGGTTAGCAGGATTTATAGGACTTAGATGGTATCTGGGTTACGAGCCCTACATGTTACCTTCCGGGTGGTTTAGGGTTATGCAGAATTTCACGAATTATTCCATTATCAGCGGCCAGTTCGCTATTATGCTCATATTGCCGTTCCTGAGCTTGTTTTTCCTCCGGAAATCCCCGATTGTGCTACGTACCATCTGGATTACCATTATTCCGGTCTGGTTTGCAGTTCACTATTGGTCGATGCCCGTTCTCGAATCGAGGTATTTCCTCGTTCCCTTTGTGCTGGCTATCATCCCCGTTACATTGCTTGGAATTGAAAAATCCTACCGAAATGAGAAAGTCCCTGGCCTTGTTTGATTTCGACGGAACGATCAGCTCGAAGGATTCCTTTCTTTACTTTTTGTTGTTCACACATAAGCTGCCTCAGATTGCGGCTAATGTACTTCGTACCTCGCCGTCCCTCGTTGCGTACAAGCTCGGGTTTATCTCGAATGAAACAGCAAAGCAGCGCCTTTTCAAAAATTTTTACGGAGGAGTTTCAAAAAGCGAGTTTGATAATTGGACTGCAAATTTTCTTCCTCATATCAACTCTTTTGTAAAGCAAAAAGCGCTTGCCCAAATCCAAAAACATCAGCAGCAAGGCGATCGTGTCATTGTCGTTTCGGCCGGCTTTGATTTGATATTGCAAAAATGGTGTGATCAGCAAAATATCGAATTGCTTGCTACCCGCATTGCGATTGACAATGACGTCATTACGGGATATTTCGCCAGCCCGAATTGCTACGGAGCCGAAAAAGTGAATAGGGTTAATTCACTTTTGAAACTTTCAGAGTATGAAAATATATACGCATACGGGGATTCGCGGGGAGACCTGGAAATGATTGAAATAGCTACCCATCCAGCACACAGCAAGAAGCTCTTCGTGTAGTTAAGAAATACCCTTAGATATTCTGTAACTCGCTCAATAACCCTTCCATTTCAGCAATAGAAGCAGAAGATGACGTAGGCAAGAAAAATGGTGATGGTCGACTGTAATGCAACGTCCCGAAAAAGCAATGTCGTAGGGTCTCCTTCTCCCTGGTATTTATCGATATCCGCAAGCTGAATAAACCGGAACAGCCCGTAGACGACAAACACCAAAGAGTATTTCAACTTGTCCGATCCTATTTGCCTGATCACCGTAGAGTCGATCGTGTAAAACATATAGCTAATCAAAGTCATTGTCGCACAGGAGAATATGTAAATATCAAGCAATTTGATCGAATAGTTGGATAACGCCCTCCGATGACCGTTTGCGTGCTCGTCCAATACATTGAGCTCTCCTTTTCTCTTAATAAAAGCCAACAACAAGGCAAGAAAGAAAGTTACTACCAATATAAAATCGGAAGGGTTTACGTGGATAGCCTCGCATCCTGCAAGAATCCTCAATTCAAATCCAATTGCGATGACGATACAATCTACGATGCTGATGTGTTTGAGAATAAATGAGTAAAGCACATTTAATATGCAGTAGCTGGCAATGATCGCGGCCAATCTGATATCCCCAATGTACAATAGTATCGCCGTCGAAAGGGCAATACATCCCAACGCACAAAGCACCGCCACGAATATCGGCAGCTTACCTGACGCCAGCGGTCGGTGTTGTTTCACCGGATGTTTCCGGTCCGAATTAATATCCCGGATATCATTCAATACGTAAATACTCGACGCCGCGAAGGAAAAGCTAAGAAAAGCCAGCAACGAATAAAAAACGGTGGTAACATTAAACAGGTTTCCCGAAAAAAGCAATGGCGCCAGTATCAGAAGGTTCTTCACCCATTGACGAACCCGTATTTGCCTGAGAATTAAAGTAATCATTAACAACTAATATGATGAGGGGGAGTGGAGTAAATCAATAAGAGCTATATGCCGAATACACCAGTTTCTTATCGGCATTAAAACATAAATACCAACTCTCTCTGTCTTTGTTCAGGCTCATTACATATCCAACATTACTTTCATATTCATTCCGGAAACTGCTATTAAAATTCATAAAGTTATCCAGATTAAAGCCTAAAAACTCCGATGAACCCGCCAGCAGGTCACGGAAATAAGTAATTTCCATGAAGGTCAGATTAGGTGCTCCAAAACCCGGCCCACCATTGAAATCCTGGTTAAACTGGCGTATCCTGTTAAATGAACCGACCCATATTACCTCTCCGTTCTCCTTAAAAAGAATAGGAAGAGTAGTTGCACCAAGGAACTTGACAGATACCATATATTGCTTGCTCCCGTCCGACATTACCCTGATTGTACAATCGGAAAATACCAGTTCATCGTTTTTGATAATGTACTGACGGCTCACCTCGTTGAGGTTCGTAAGCGAATTGACAAAAGTTGGGTTTGGCTTATTTCGGGCAGCGATATATTGCTGGATCACATCGGGCAAATCCTGAATATCCCTGGTAACATATCCCCTTTCATAACTGGTGAGTGTAACACCTCCATTCACAAAACGTACCAAATATTTCACCCCGTTCAATTCATAATCAGCACCGTACGAATCCTGCTCATTGAGATAGACCAGCCTTCTGTAATTACTCAATTTCCCTCCCCGAATCGCCAGGCCCTCAACCCTTGCAACGAGTGAATCCGGCACCGCTTCACCCACAGTAGCCGCCACCCTGAGAATACTGGACGTACCTACGATGGCATTATAACCAGCATTATCATTTTCAAAAGACAGCTCGTACACACGATCTTTTTCCACCTCGGAAAGGGCTTTTAAATTGCGCGCTGATGGGTATGATTTGTAAATGAGTTCCTTAACCTGTTCCGGTAATTCCAATGATGGCTCCGGCGTAGTTTTTGAAGTTTCCGGGTTTTTACACCCTTGAATTACTAATAATAATGCCGTAAAAAATAAAAATAATCTCATTGGCTTTTTTAAACAGTTCATTCACTTAACCATAGACCAATTTCCAGGCCCAAAACGTTGCCCAACCCCAAAAGAAAACCGCATTATTTTTAGCGTTCCAAAATTTTTTCAAAAAAATTCCGGAACGCAGGCAACACTTCATGCCAACCAACCTGTCTGTTAGGCAAACAAGTCAGCAATACGCTCTATTTTAATATTGATGAACTTCGAAAAGGTTGCCTTTTTTATCACAATCATCTGCTTATCAATACTGATCGGCTGCAATAAGGTATTCGATGTACAGGAACCGGATACGGAAACCGTTCCCGACGCCACCATTTCGGCAATAAAAACCGACTACCCGGATGCCGCAAAATTTGTATTCAAAACTTTATTGAAAGACAAATTATGGAAAGCAAAGTTTGTCAGTAACGCTTCCAATTTTGAAACACAGGTCAGTCCTACCGCCATTGTGGCCCAGGTTTACCGGGAATCCGGCGATATCAACTTGTACAAAGACCTTACCGACAAACTGAAAGTAAAAGGCGGAACCATATCCGGTGTGCAGCTGGCCGACAAAGCCACCGACAACGGGGCCAGGATGAAATACATATTCAACGGCAAGCCATTCCTGCTGAATTACTATATCCTCAACGACTGGCACATTATCAAACTGACCGCGAAAGCTCCTTCCGAATCCATTGCGCTCGATGCCGTCGATTTGCCGGGGAATATTCAGTCGTTCTGCCAGCAAAAGGGCATATCACTCGCCAACAGTACCATGAGCCTGATCACCGATTCCGATGGCAAGAAGGCCTATTACATTTATCCGGCCTCGCAATTGTACCCGGTTATTTTCAATGAGGCGGGCGAGCTATTGTGGATAGCGCGCAATTCCGACGGCTCGGCCATTACCAATAAACCTAATAATGAGGTAGGAAATGCGGAACTGCTCGCGAAGGTGAGCGAGGGGTACGAAGACTTCACGACCCCCACCACGGTCGCTTTCGAATCGCAATTCGACGGCCTTAAAAGTGTACGATATGTGTTGCAGAAAAAATCGGGGGTGGAAGGTACACGCACATTCATTAATGAACTAAGAGAAGTTTTTGTCAACGCCACCACAGGGGAAATCATCTATGATCAATACTCATCCTATGTTTTTAGATAGCTTGTTCATGCAGGACTTTCGAACAGTCAGCAACTAACAGCCTCTGTTTCGACAAAACTTGCGAATGGCCTTATTTCAATTAAAAAGTAAAATGGATTTAGCGGAGCTCGTGAAAGCTTGCCAACGGCAGGACTCGCGGGCACAGGCTGTTTTCTATGACCGCTACAAAAGCAAGTTGCTGGGCGTTTGCCTCCGCTATGCGAAAACCGTGGCCGAGGCGGAAGATATTTTTCAGGAAGGGATATTACGGATTTTCGCAAAAATCAATGACATCCAAAATCCTCAATCCATCGATAACTGGGTGAAAACGATCATGGTCCGGCACGCGATCGATTACTACAACAAGGTGACGCGCAAGGAAATGCTGAGCGCCTCCCATGATGACGTCAGGCTGGATTGGGAAAACAACGACTACACCCTGCTGTTCAATAAACTGGACATCAACCTGCTTCTCGAAGCGATCAACGAACTCCCCGACGGCTACCGCATTGTGATCAACATGCATTTCATCGACGGATACAAACATGCGGAAATAGCTGAAATGCTGGGCATTAAGGAAGTCACATCCCGTTCCCAATTGTTGAAGGGACGGAATCTTTTAATTAAAAAACTGGAACAAAAAGGGATCAAGCAGCATGAAATCTTTTGACGACGAATTAAACGATGCCATTCGAAAGGCCCTTCACGATTCGTTTGAGAATTTTGAAAAAAAGCCTGGTGCGTCCATCGACCAGAAAATACATGATGCCCTCGACAGGCCGTCGAGGATAAGGCCTCTGTGGCTATTTGCGGCTGCAACACTCTTGCTGCTGCTCGGCTTCGGGGTAACGGAAATGCACGAACGCTACACTTCTTTCCGGGCAATTACGCATTCCCAGCCGACCCGCGAAGAACCCAAAGAAAGCGCCACCGTAGTACCGCTTCATGGGAGCATCCTCGTCAACGCCGATCAACCGACGGATCAAAAAAAGGGCAGCCATACCAATCCGCCCAAAGCGCCAATCCGGAGGCCGCTGAAAAAGGCTGCGCCTTTAAAAACAACGGAAATCCTTCACGCGCATGCGAAGCCGGCAACAGGCAAAGTCCGGCATGATGCGGGCCTTGTTTTCACGGCCCACAATCGCCCAGTACCGGTAATGGCGCACACCGGGTACGCATTGCCCGCTCAAAAGCAGGAAAGCCGCATTGCCCACGCCAACCCCATCACGATCGGCGAGCCCGCACCGCTGCCTGTTGATCTGGCAATGCCGGAAATCAGCTCGATGAAGAGCGCTGAGGATTCGGTGTCTAACGTACCTGCGCATGAAGCGGCACGGGAAAAGCTCGATTTGCCACGCTACCAGCCACCCGGCAAAAAATCATTTGCCTGGCTTTTCAATCTCACAGCAACAAATACATTTCAGAGCATTTATCTGCTGCCGAACGCCGAGTCGCGTATCCTCAAAGTTTCGTTTCCGGTATCGACCGCGAATCTGGGGTACAAATTCAGCGCGGGATTCCAAACGCTGGGTTTTCAATGGCTCTTCCATTACAGCCATCTTAGCTGGAAAGCAGAATACATTTATGCGATTGACGAGTTTAAAGCGGATGAAGAGGGAGCCAATCGCTACGTTTTCGAACGACTCGGAAAAGCGGAAACCGTTACGAGCAAAGCGGAACTCGCCGGGATAGGTATTAAAAAACAGTTCGACTTCAAAGGCAAGCGCACCGGGCGGTTTTTCGCACAAATGGGTCTTGATTATTCCCGTCAGCTGCAATCCAGCGGGCAGGATTTCGTGACGGGCACGATTTCGGCAGGAAAGGTATTTGCTGTAAACAAAACCACCGATCTGGTAATCGGTCCCTATTTCGAATACAATTTCAACAAAGTGGCAACTGCCGAATACAGTATCAAAGTACGGCCCAATCAGGCCGGCTTATCGGTGGGTTTAAGGATAAACAGAACGAGGTAGCCAGGTCGGTGGCGTTCATGCGCGGTTGCAGCTTAACGCAAAGTTTCCAGGTAGTTCTTCAATTCTTCCAGGTAAGGCAGGTAAATTTCTTTGCTTCTTTCCAATTTACCGAAGTTGCGAATGCCCCAATACCCCGACATGACGAACATCGTTACCTGCCTCGCATTGACATCCTTCCGAATGGTCCCGTTTGTCTTGCCGCGCTCGATCAGATCGGTCATCGCTTCGGTCCATTGCTGGGTCAGTTCGTTTAATGCTTTGTTGAAATCTGCATTCCACGAGGTCATCTCGTGGGTGAGATTGGCCGCCGGGCAACCGTACTCCACTTTGAGAAATTCATTTTCGATCAGCAGGTTATACATCAGCTGGTAAATGGCGGTTAGGGGATCGGCCCCGGTTTGCAGCGGACCGATAAAGCTGCCGGTAAGCGTCGGTTTCAAAAGCTCGTTGATAATCGACAGGCCCATTTCGTCCTTGTTTTTGAAATGGTAATAAAAAGCGCCTTTCGTGACCCTGGTAGTCGCGATGATGTCGTCGATACTCGTGGTTTGATACCCCTTCACATATATCAGCTCAAATGCCTTTTCCAGAATAGTCAGCCTGGTCGCTTCCGCCTTTTTCATGGGTTTGCCTCATCAATTTTCTACCAAACCTACAATTTTTTACAGGCCAAATTAATCCGGCAGACTTTTAATGTAATCCCTGATCAGCCTTACCCCTTCTTCGTCTACCGTCGTCGTACCGATTTTAGGCATATGGTACTCGCCCATCGTGCTCATCCGGATCACCATGTTCTCCTTGTTATAACCAATGCCCGTTTTTTCGAATGGCGTGATATAGCTCAGGTCCAGCGAAGTGTTTTCGGCCGAACCCGCTTCACGGTGGCAATGGGCGCAGTTCATTTCGAGGTAAGCCCGGGCCCGCGGCGCCAATGCCAGGGATAAATCCTTGTAATCCGGAAGTGTGTCGATTCCCCGGATATCTGTCTGCGCGAAAACACCTCTTTTTACCAGATACTCCAACTGATTCAACTTCTCTCCTTCCACTTCTACCGTTACATTCAGATTTCGCGTCTGGGGGCCAAGCGGAATCAGCGCGTCCCCGGCCCGGTGGCACGTCCCGCAATCTTGCTGGGCCGGAATCCTGTATGCCAAATGCCGGCGCTTACCCAATCGGTCTTCAAAATAGACCGGCACGGTGGCGCCGTCCATCAACAGTTCCGCATCGGTTTGCGCCGCATTCCAGCGATAGGTGGCGGCAATCCACTTTCCGCCGGAAAGCAACAGCACACGGGTTTCGATTAGCTGCCTCGTACCCTTTCCGGTTTTTGAATAATAGAAAGTCTTCGCGATGAGCGTTCCATCCGGGAACACGGGCAGGCCGTCTCCTGCAACGACAACTTTTTTTCCCTCAGGGACTTTCATCAGTCGCTGCTTTTCGGCGTAATCGGTGAACAGCGACGAGCCGATCCGGACCGGCACCACATGGTCGGCCGGTACCAACTCCGGCATATTGCCTTTGAACAAAGCATATTCCGACAGTTTGTTCTTGAAGGAAATGCTGTTACCGATCGCTCGCGGGCTGGTGCTACACGCCTGCACGACTATGCCCGCGAGCATGAGCCACAATAGCCCAGCCAATCCATTGCCAGGCTTATCCGCTGTTCTCAACACCATCTCCTTATTCCTTGCCATTTTCCCAAATCGCCTGTTCGCGGGCGAGGATGTGCTTGTCGATGTAAAAAGTCCCGAAAGGAATGATGCAGGCAAGCAGGACCTTCCAGGAAATCTCTGAAAACTTCCATCCGTAAGTCACCGCGGCGCTTAACGTAGCCAGTACGAACAACGTGAAGAGCAGGCCGTGGACCGGTCCGATCATCTTTACGAGCACGGGTTCGCCACCCCAGTATTTCAGGGGAACCGCGATAAAAACCAGTAAAATCAACGAAATGCCTTCGAAAAAACCGAGTATTCTCAGTCGCCCGATGGGCGTTTTGACGAGTTGAAACATCAGGAACAGTGGGTTAAGTTAAAACGATCTGAAATAGGGCCGGTTTACCAGCGGGGAAAACGGCCAGGGAATGGCTGCCAGGATGATTATCAAAGCAATGGTAAACCAGACGAGCATTGTCCTGAATTTTTCCCGATCTGACGAGACACGTTTCGCTTTGGCCGATCCGATCGTGATGACGACAACAGCAATGACCATGAAAGCGATGTGAATCAGCCGGAAGAACAGGTGCTCGCTGACAAGCCCCGTAGTACCTGCGACGTCGAACTTCACTACCGGACTGATCATATAAAGCGAAAGCCCCAGCAGTAACTGGACGTGCGCAATGGTGGCCGTTATGTGCCTGACGGCATTGGTGGTAGCAGAAAAAGCCCTGCCCGACCGAAGGCCAGCCAGGGCGATCCCGATTGCATAAAGGAGGCTTGCCAAGACAAGCCATCTGTTGATGGAGTGTAGAATAAGAAGTGTTTGATGCATGGGTTCTTTGGTTTCCATGCAAAGCTAAACCAAAAACATACTAAGTAGTATGTTTTTGGTTTAAGATATTTTTACCGGTGCCGCTTAATCGACCATTCAATGCCCTGGCGTAATAATTTCCGATAGTTGGTATCCCGAAAGGCCTCTGGCCCGTGGCCCAGCTGGATGAAAAGCACTTCACTGCCGCCGAACGGGTTGGTCCAGGCAATGTATTTTGAGCTTCCGGGGTGCGTGGTACTCAGCAGCGGCCGAATGGTAGGCTGTGTCCCGAAGTTTCCATACACCTCGTCGTAAATCTCAAAATCGGCGAGCCCTTTCGTGACCGGATGGGCAGTATTCTCGATTTTCACCGGGATAATCACGTCGTGCTGGTAGCTCGACTTGACCGAATTGCCATTGACCATCGTCGCCTTTTCGTAATACTTTCCGCCGATGATCCGCTGAAAATCGTCCCAATGCTGGTAGGAAACCAATGCATGATGCAAGAAGACCATTGCCTTTCCTTTTTTTAACAACCGCAAATAGGCTTGCTTTTGAGGAGGCGTAATCGAATCGTACATGTCGTAAAAAACCAGCGCGTCATACTGGCCGACCGCCGGGGAAGCGATCAACTCGTTGGCCTTAGGCTGCTCAATCCGGTCATACGTGAAGTTCCCCAGTGAATCCATCATATTGTAAAACGGCACTTTTTCGAAGCCATGACCGCCGGTGATCACCAGCAGACGGTATTTGTTCTGGGCGAAGACCGTAACATGAGCCACGCACAGTAAAATGGTCATCAACAATGATTTCATAGCAGATCTGTTGGTTGAGAATAATGGTTAAAGACTGATGAGCTCCAATCTTTCACCTCGCCTGGTAGGAAATGTGAATGTGCTGCCGCTCAACTGTTCGGCTTTCTTTCCATTCCGGAGCAACTGTACCGAACGGCCGGGCCAGGGGTTTTTCATGCGGCACGGCCTGCCGGCTTCACTCAACAGTTTGACATACCCTATTTTGCCTTGCTGCAAGTCGCTGCTGACCAGAAAAGCGCCGTAAGCCCGAAGTTGGTCAAAACGGGCATTTTTCGCTCTGTTCCAGTTGGGAAATATCCTGACGACCCCTTCATAGCTTTGCATCATCATTTCATTGATCGTCAGCGGAACTGCCGCCAGTGTTTCTATCCCCCCGCCTTCCGCGGTGATCCAAAGATTAGGCAACGACTGCCGGTTAATGCGATCGGTAAGCTGCTTCATCACCTCGTCGGAATCATAACCCACCCTGACAGCCGCGGGAAAACACGTTTCAATGCCATTGCCGAGGGTATTCGCCCACTCTCCCGGCGCTTTCATTTTGTCTTTCCAGCGGCCGACATCGCTCAGCAGGACCTGGTTGAATGCGGAGTCAGTCACCGGCCCGCACACCCCTCCCGGCAGTACCAGCCCGTGGATCGACACCCTGGCCAGGCCCTCAACCCCGCTATGGATTGGGGAGGGGCTCGTTTCGACTCCTTTCAGGCTCGGCTTACCATCTACTTCGCGCACCGTGAACGGGCTCATATGCTTAACAATGTGCGCCCACTTCTCCTGCCTCTCCTGGTCGACATTTAAAAACATGCTCACGTCGATGATCCCCTTGAAAAGCATTTTTACCAATCCCACCGATAATGTCGAGTTGAAATCACCCAGGAGCTGGCGCCATTGGCCCTTGTTTTTAAGATTGGGCATCACCTCATTATAGTGGTCCATGTAGATGACGTATCGCCCGTTCTCGAACTTCAGATAATCTTCCCAGAAATTCGCGCACTCGCGTATGTACGGGTACACCTTACCCGCATACGCGGCATCATACGTGCTGTAAAAGCGCATGAGCATATTCCCGACGCTGAATACGGCATTGATCTTTTGTCCCAGAAACTTGTAGCCCCCGTCGATCGTATTTTCGCGGGAAGCGTACCGCCTCTCCATTTCATCGGCCGTCAGCGGCCAGCGGGTGGTGACCAGGCCCATCGGCCCGATACCCACCGGGTAGTAGATTCCACCGATCCCGAGAAGCTCCTTCGCATGTTGCTTCCCTTTTTCCATGTAATCCAGCAGGGGTTGATCGAAATTGTCGGTTTCATCGATATGGTTCGATGAATAGGCGGCCCAATAAGGTGCCTGGTAATTGTAGTTCAGGTGATAGTCCCCACCCCAGGCCGCAGAATCCTTCGTGATGAATGGCCCCCATATGCCCGGCGCAAATTTGCCTGCCCGCGAAGTAGCCCCGAAAAGGTATTGGGACGCATAGTAATACTTTTCCAGAAACGGGTCGCCTATTTGTACCGACGACCGGCTCCAATACTTCTCCCACCAGGCATAATGTTCCTTTTGCAACTGATTGATAGTCGCCTGCGAAGTGGCCTTGGCTACTGCTATCGCCTTTTGTTTCCAATCCTTCGAATCGAAATTGGTATACATGGTTATTACCAAAGTCACTTTGCTATTGGGCTTCAAAGTAATGGCGCCATCATTTCCCGGCTTCGTTCCCAGTACTTTCACGGCCATCGCTACGTGCGATGGCCATTCCAATAGTGGCGTATTTTCAAAAGAGCGCGTTACCCAATAGGTATCCCCATCGGTCCCCTCTGCATTGACGGACGTATTCCCTTCCGCCGCTTTCAATGCAAAATTCATAGAGCAAGCCTTGCTAGCCCCCAGTTCGATAACAACCGTGTTGGCCGTCGCCGATACCCAGGTTTTCACCGACACGGAAAGGCTATCCCTGGTAAACCTGGCAGCAATCTCCGCTTTCTCCTGTATTTGCTCGGCATAATAAGCTGCGCCTGAAAGTGCGGGAATATGCATTTCCAACCATCCAGGCAACGCAATGCCCCCGCCGGGATAGACCGGATAGGCACGCCAAAAGTCGTTTTTCCCCAGGTAGAAAAACAGCTTGTCGGGATTTCCGCCCAGCGTCAGCCCGATATCCCCGTTTCCGGCCAGCGGCCCGTCGGGCGTTTTGGGAGTCGGCACTTTCCGTGGGGCGCTGGTGAACACGGCTTTGTAGCGTCCTGCGTATATTTTCTGGGCGTTTACTTCTGGCAGAAAACATAGCAGCAATACCATCGAAAGGCTGATTCTTTGAATGGCTATTATCCGAAAAATCCTGTTCATGGGCGTTCAAATTTCGCAATGAAGCCGCCGCCCTCTCCCAGGCTCAGGCGTATGCTGCCGTTTTTGTCGTAATTCCCTTTTCCAAGCGCTACACTGGCGGGGTTTTCCTCCGAATCCCTTACTTCCGAAGCGCTGTAAGTACCTTCTCCCAGGAAATTCAACGGAATATCAAGGAGCTTCGGCGCGGCGCCGTTCATCACGGCCAGAAACCAGGTGGAACCGCTCCGGCGGGCATACACCGCCGCCTCGCCTATCGCAGATCCCGGCAACACGATGGTCTCGTCCCAAACGGAGGGAATGCTTTTGATCATGTCAACCGCCGGGTTTTCCAGCAAATGCGCCGGGCTGGCCGAGTAGGTCAGCAACGGGGCCGAAAATATGGCGGCGCTGGCGATCTGGTGTGCCCAGGTCGTGTTCCTCCGGCGGTCCCCGAAATGCACGGGCGTGTACTCGGCGTGCCCGGTTACAAAGCGGGTGAATGGCAAAGTCACATTATGCCCGGCCCGGTCTTTGAGTTTGCTGGCTTCCATTCCCTTCACCGCCTCGCGGGTGAGCTCGTTAGGCCAGGTACGCTCCTGTCCGGTCGGCTTATTGGCGCCATGGAAATCCACCATAAGTTTCAATTCCGCCGTTTCGCGCAGGATGGATTGGTACAAATCTATTTCCTCCTTTGCCTCATGATCGAAAAAATCGAGCTTCAAACCACTGATACCCAAATCCTGGCAATGCTTGAAAAACGCCTGGCGGGTCTTCGCGTCACGGAGTTCTTTCGAATGCTCCCACAACCAGATGTGAACACCCTTTTCACGGGAATAGTCTACGAGCGATTTCAATTCGCTGTCCGACCATTTTTTCCAGAAACCTTCGAGGATATTGTGTTTGAAGCCCAGCTCGGACGCTTGCCGGGAGTATTCCTTCATCGTTTCCAGTGTGCCTTCGCCTCCATTATCGAGGTATTTCCACACCGCGGAACCCGGTTGGATCCAATCGGTTTTAATGCCTTTCGGGAACAGTTTCTTGTCCGGCGCCGGGCACAGGTTGTGCACGATATCGCTGTTGGCCAGCGCATTCAACCCATTGGCAATCACGATTACGCGCCAGGGAGTAGTAACCGTTCCGACGATGGCGGCAGGTTGTGAAAGCCTCAGTACATCCTCCGCACTGTAACGCAATTTGTAGGGATAGGAAGTCGGCTGATGCTGAGGCAACCTCAATACCATTCCCCGCTTGCCGTCGGTCTGCAAGGCCATTCCACCGTAGTTTTTAAGGTCCGCTTCCGTCACGGACAAGTAGAGTTGGCTATCCGGCAACCGGAACGTCACCGAGGGCGCAGCCCATTGTCCCGCTTTCACGGTGTCCAAACCTTTCCGGGCATATTCGCCTTCATAATGCATGTTCAGGTCGTGGTACCAGGTGGTGGTTCCGGCAGGTAATGTAAAAACGGTAGACTCGTCGGCAATGCGTTTTGCATCGGGCTTACCCGGAACGATCAGTTGAAACGACGCCCCGTCATTAAACACGCGCACATCAAGGGTATATCGCAATGCACCCTGGTTGACGCCGATTTTCGAGCCATTGCAGTGGTTCCGGGCAACCGAATGCGCGCCATTCCACGGATACTCTTCCTTCACCTGGTAGTTTTCCGCTTTACCCACCCTTACCTTCTCGGTAATCGTCTTCGCGTCCAGCGACATGCGGATCGGCGAGGCTTCGATCACCTTTTTGTTCTCGTAGGAAACATCGTAGAACAGGGCGTCGTCTTTCACAAAGACGTGGAACGAAATTTTGTTGTCCGGGCTCTTGACGGCGAGGTCTTCGGCGGCCAATAAGGAGCCGGGCGCTAAAAGTATCAGCACCAATATTCTTTTTATACCAAACATCTTTTTAGTCCTTAGTAATTTTCATTTTGTGTCCAAACCCCTTTCATAATGTCCATTTGCCCCAGCGGGATCGGCAACAGGTAGGCCTTGAACTTTCTTTTCGTGCCTTTCGCATCGTAAGCCACTTGCGGGATCACTTTGTCCGCCAGCTTCCAGCGCACCAGGTCGTTGTAGCGTAATCCTTCGAAAGCCAGCTCGACCCTCCTTTCGTTCCGGATCATGTCGCGCGTGAGGGCCGTTTTCGCGGGCATTTCCACACCCGGCCTTGCCCGCACGTCGTTCAATGCCTTCAATGCATTGGGATCGTTTCCTTTTCCGCTTTCAAACATGGCCTCCGCGTACATGAGCAGCAAATCGGCGTAACGGATCTTCACCATATGCTGCTCGCTCAAAGTCGAACCCGATCCGTTGTTGATCGCCGGATTAACCCATTTCTTAAAGGCCATGCCGGTGTACGGGATCTGCCCTTCCGCGAGGCTTCCGGTTTGTTTGAAACCGGCCGGATTGTATGCCCAGGGGTCCCCCGCCTCGAAAATGGTCATTTTGCGGCGCGGGTCGTTCGGCTCGTAAGCATCACGAAGTTCGAGTGTGGGAAACACCGACATCCGGGCGCCGATGATCTGGTCGAGCGAATGGTAATCGTCCGGCGCCTTGAATTGAATGGAAAACATGATCTCCCTGTTGTTGATCTGGTTTCCGAAAAATACCCCCGAATAGCTGTCGGCGAGTTTGAAAGGATTGGCTGCATCGCCGATCAGGCTCCACGCGGCATCGGCTGCCTCGGCATACCGCTCGCTGTTCAGCAACACCCTCGTTTTTAATGCGATCGCCGAACCTTTCACTGCACGCCCGTCTGTATACGCACTCGCGGGAAGGTATGAAATCGCCAGATCCAGGTCTTTCAATATCTGTGCTACCACCTGCGCTTTGGGCGTTCTCGGTATCTCACGGATATTATCTTCCAGTTCAGCCGGTTTCAGCATCAGGGGCAGGTCGCCGTAGAGCTGTGTCAGATCATTATAATAGAAAGCCCTCAGAAACAAAGCCTCCCCTTTCATACGGTTGCGGACGGCGTCGGTGGTGGCCGTTACGCGATCGATGTTGGCGAGGAAATAATTACAAGCCGCAATGCCCTGGAACCCGATTGTAAACGACTTGCTGACGATCCCCGTGGTGGCCGAATTATGTTCACCCCGCATCACGACGTCGAACGACTCGTAATTGGAAGTATTGGAAGCATTGTCCGACAGCGCTTCCCAAAAAAGGAAGTTTCCGCTCTGGGCCGGGCCATTGGATATGATCGGTTCTTTGAGTTTGGCATAACAGGCGATCAATGCCTTGTTGGCTTCCGTCTCCGTTTTCCAGAAATTCTCGGAGTTGGGGTTGGCCAGCGGGTTCTTGTCCAGTGTGTCCTTGCAGGCGAACACCACCGTAGTCAATATCAGGAGAAATATATTTTTTGCGTATCTGGTTGTCATAGCATTACGGATTAAAATGTGACTTTAACACCAAATGAGTAGATCTTGGCCTGGGGATAAATAGCCGCTCTGCCACTGGCTGCCGCACGTTCGGGGTCGATACCTTTGAAAAACTTGGTGAAGGTTACCAGGTTATCACCCGAAACATACAATCTGAGCGCCTGGACTTTCACGCGGTTGATCAGCTTTGCCGGGAAGCTGTACCCCAGTTGGAAGTTCTTCAACCTCAGGTACGACGCATCTTGCAGCCACCAGTCGGACACCTGCGTATTAGGCGCGTAATTTTCATTGAAGATATGCGGGATCGTATTCGATGTTCCCTCGCCGTCCCAGGCTTTTTCCCAGAATGTAGGAGGCGGTCCCGCCTGGCGGAATGGCGCAATCCCCCATTCCTTAATGTAAATCTTGCGGCCTTCCACACCTTGCAGGAAGATACTCAGGTCGAAATTTTTGTAGTCGGCATTCAAGGTCAATCCATAATTAAACTTGGGGAATGCGCCGCTGACAACCATGCGGTCGTCGGTGGTGATTTTCCCGTCCGGCACCCCATTCGGGCCGCTGATGTCGCGGTACTTCATATCGCCCGGTTTAGGTTTCACGAGCGGCGTCGGGCCATTGTCGATTTCACCCTGATTTTGGTAGATACCGTCAAAAACGTACATGAAATAGGAATTGTAGGGCAGTCCCTCCTGGGTTACCGTGCCGTTCCCATTGTTCACTTCACGCGCGCCAAACTTCACGACTTTGTTTTTATAGGTCTCAAAATTCCCCTGAACCTTGTAACGGAAGTCCTTGATCCTGCTCTGGTAGCCCAATGAAATTTCGACACCCGTGTTGCTCATTTCTCCCAGGTTGACCGTCGGGCCGGCAACACCGATAAAATCAGGCACCTGCAAAGGCCTCAGGATGTTGGTCGTCTTTTTGGAATACCAATCCACGCTCCCGAACACCGATGCCCGGAACAGGCCGAAATCAAAACCGACATCGGTTACGGTCGTGGTTTCCCAGGTAATGTTGCGGTTGATGAGGTCCGTCTGCGTCACGCCTTGCTGCAATGAGCCTCCGATATTGTACACTACGGGGTTCAGCACCTGCTGGTACGGGTAAGGCACCGATTCTCCGCTCAAACTCCGGTTCACGTTCTGGTTACCCACCTGCCCCCACGATACGCGTGCTTTCAAACTTTCGAGCCAGCTCACCTGTTTCAGGAATTGCTCTTCCGAAAGTCTCCATCCTGCCGACGCCGAAGGAAAAAAGCCCCATTTGTTACCTTTCGGGAAGCGCGACGAGCCGTCGTACCGGAAGTTTCCTTCGAGCAGATATTTCTCTTTGAAATTATAAGTCACCCTTCCGAAAACCGATTGCAATGCCCATTCATAAGCCAGACCATCGGACAGTTGCCCGCCCGGAGAATATGCGCCCAGTTCCAGAAGGTCGTTCGATGGAGCATTCCGCTTGAAACCCTGCAAACGATCATAACGGAAGGTTTCCTGGCTCACACCCAGCAATGCGTTCAGATCGTGGTTCTCTCCGATTTTCCGCGTGTAGTTCAAAGTACCGAATACTGTGTACTGCACGTCATTTTCCTTCCGGACCGTCAGGTTGTTTTCACCCACTGTTCCGTTCCATTGCGTGTTGTACAAATATTGTCCGCTCGCATCGGGCAGGAACATGTATGCCGGGATACCCACCACGTGAACTTTCGTTTGCCTGTCGTTGAATTTGACGGCCCCTTTAATCTGCCCCTTCAAACCGGGCAATATGTTGACATCCAAAAATGCCGATGCCAGCGCGTAGTAGTTTCGAATGTACCGCCCGCCGTTTTCGGCCAGCGCGACGGGATTCTTGTTACCGCCTTCCTGAATGTAGGCCTTGGCCGCATACCGGCCGCTTCCGTCGGGCAGTTTCGGCGTAAACGTCGGGTGGGCTGCCAATGCGCTCAAAATCTGATCCTCTGTCGAATTTCCGTCGAACTGGGTGTTCAATGCAGTCTCATTACGGTCTCCTTTTGAAAAAGCCAGGTTGGTACCGAAAGTGATTCTCTTGTTGAGGCTGGTCTTGAAGTTGAACTGGGCGTCATACCGTTTGTAGCCGGTCGCAATCAGGATACCTTCCTGATTAAGATAGCCCGCCCCGAAATTGTAAGTCGTATTTTCCTTTCCGCCATTTACACTCACATAATGCTGCTGCATCGGCGAAGTCCTGAAAATGGCGTCCATCCAGTCGTAGCTCGGGTATTGCGCGGGGTTGGTAATGCTTCCCTGGCGATACTCCTCGATCTGCGCGGGCGTGTAGAGCTGGTTGGCGTTCGTTCCCGTGTGGGCGATCGCCTTGTTAAGCAATTCCATGAATTGCACGGAATTCGTGATCCTGTCGTAAACAGACGTTGCCCGCTGGCTGCCGAAGTTGTAGCTGTAATCGACATTCAACCGACCGGCAGTTCCGGTTTTAGTGGTCACGAGAATGACCCCGTTAGCGGCCCGCGAACCATAAATCGCAGCGGAAGCCGCATCCTTCAACACCGAAATGCTCTCGATCTGGTTCGGGTTGACGTTGTTCAGGTTACCTTCCACGCCGTCGATCAAAATAAGCGGATCGTTCCCCGCGCCGCTGAATGTTCCCTGCCCGCGGATCTGGATACTGGCGTTCTCGGCGCCCGGCTGGCCGGAGTTCTGCGTTACCTGCACGCCTGGCATGCGTCCCTGCAAGAGCGAAGTAGTATTAGGCGCCTGACGCGTAGTCAGTTCGGACCCTGTCACATTGCTTACTGCGCCGGTCAGGTTCACCTTTTTCTGGGTACCGTAGCCTATCACGACTACCTCTTCCAGTGCCTTTTCATCCGTGGCCAGCACCACATCCAGCACTTCGCGTTTGCCCACTTCCAGCTCCTGGGCCACATAGCCCACAAAACTGAATATCAGAATCGGATTATCTCCCTCCAAATCGAGATTGTAACTGCCGTTCTGATCCGTTATGGTCCCGTGGCTGGTCCCTTTGATAATGACGCTCACGCCCGGCAGGCCCTGCCCGTCCTTGTCCGTCACCTTACCCCTCACCGGGGCCCGGGTTTTGATTTCGGGAACCACGACCTCGCGCTCGGTCAGAATGATATTTTTGCCCTCCTGCCTGAAAGCCAGGTTCGTCCTGTCCAGAATCATTTCCAGCGTCTTCTGAACAGTACGCGATTCCTTTCGGAGGGTAATATTGTCAAAAGGCGAGACGGCCTTTGAAAGATAAAAGATATTGTAGCCCGATTCCTGTTGAAGCCTTTGAAGCGCTTCCCTCAAAGAAGATTTTTCCAGACCAATGGTGACATTGGCTTCCCGGATGTCCTGCGCGCCGCTCACTCCTGCGAGCAGCAGTTGCGTTGCCATGATCAAAACACCGATACCATAAACGCTGATCTTCATTAGATTGCAAAGATATCGACACAAGATACCTTGCCGGATAGGCACAGTTCTTCTGCCTACGGATATAGGTTTTTTCATATATTTGTATTGTCTAGAAATTTGTTTTTGCGAATTTTCTATTCAAAGCTCCCTATTGCTGTCCAAGGCCGGGGAGCTTTTTCATATGACTGCCGGGAAGCTACGGGGCCCGGCCTGAATGCATGGAGGTCTGTTTCATAAGAATTTAGTTATCAGTCAATTTAGCGGCATCCTTCGCCGCTCAACACCAGTTCACCACTGTCCAGGGTGTATTTCGTATTGCTGGTCAGTGTCAGCACCTTAAAGACTTCTTCCAGGGTTTCCGTCCCCGAAAATCGCCCGGTAATCAGGCACTGCTGCAATTGAGGGTTTTGAAAAGAGATCTTTACGCCGTAACGCTTTTCCAGCATTTCCGCCAAGGCCCCGAAGGGCATTTCCTGAAATACCATATCGGCCTGCACCCATGCAGTGAGCTCGTCGGATTTCACCGCTTTTTCGTCAGCCACTGTCGTGTGGGTATTGTACGTCACTTGCTGGTTCGCGGTCAACAGGCTGGTGTGCTTATCACCATCTTCCACCCGCACCTTACCCCGGGTAACGGTCACCACCACCTCGCTTTCCGAGGGAAGAGATTTAATGCTGAATGCCGTCCCGAGTACCGTAGTCCTGATTTTACCGGTCTTGATCACAAACGAAGCTGGCTTCTGACCACCCACATTCAGATGCACTACATCGAAGTAAGCTTCGCCGGTAAGCGAAACTTCCCTGGTTTCCTTGCTAAAATCCCGGTCGTACTCGATGCGCGTGTCCCCATGCAGCACGACCCGGCTTCCGTCCGGCAACACCACAAATTTGGTCTGCCCTTTTACGGAGCGATGAATCACCGTCCTCGCCACCGAAAGATTGACTCCGGGATTCCGTTGCTCCCTTAACTCGAAGAAAGCCCAGCCCGCGCCGACCAAAATGAGAACGGCCGCCGCCACGCGCCAGAGAACGCCTGGCAGAAGCGGTCGTGATCTCGCAAGTGGAGGTGTAATGCGTTTCGTGATATTGCCCTTCATTCGCTCCCGGACGTCGGCGAGCTCGTCCTCCGACATCGTCGATAGCCGGTCGGGCTTCCCCGCGAACAGTTCATAGTACTTTTCGATCATGTCCGATTCATCCTCATCAGCACTACCGCTGAGGTACCTGGCGACGATCGACCTGAACTTATTCCTATTTCCGCTTGGCATGTTTATAGAATGCTGTTTATCTACCAGTGAAGGAATTCCCCAAAAAGTCCCAAATGAACTTCTAATTTTTTCAAAAAAATTTTTGGTAGGATATAAAAAGCAGCTGGGAAGCGCTACGGGCGGAGCAGCAAAATGGCAATCGCAAGCAGTTTCCCGATGCTTTCGCGCAGGCTTTGTTGAGAAGTATTCAACTGATTTTGAACAGTTTTTCTCGAAATATCGAGCTGCTCGGCGATTTCAAGGGTGGAAAGTCCTTCGAGGTAGCGGAGCCTGAAAATTTCCCGGCGCTTTTCCGGCTGAGTTTCCAGCCAAAGATGAATGCTTGACAGCAGTTCGTCCCTCATGAAGTTGGCATCTGCGTCGTCATTCGAAAACGCCATATAATCGAGCGGTTCCTCGAAGGCCGGCAAATTTTTCCGCCGGTGATAAACCGCAAAAACCTGGTACCTGACCGCGCCCAGTAAATATCCCCGGAGATTATCGATCTGCCGGTTCTCTTTTTTGTTCCAAAGGTCTACAAAAACGTCCTGGACGATTTCCTCGCTATCCGAAGAGTCATTGAGCCTTTTATAGGCTTCATTGTAAAGCTTTTTCCAGTAGCGCTCATAAATCAAGTCAAATGCCGCCTCCGAACCATCCATGAGCATGGCTACCAGATCTTCGTCCGCTGCATTTTCATCAATATACATTCAAAGGGAGTGTCGAAATACGAAAACAAAAATAACAAAAAAATAAAGACGTAATGTCCTATTTCTCACCCCTACGAAGCCTGTCATGTTTCAAAAACCGGGCGAAATGCAGGTTGTTGCGCTACCGATTGAATGTATACGTCGACACTTTTATGGCTTGAAATCAATAGGGTTATTAAACATCGATACTACTGAGTGTACCGGGTCCCGGCCTATGCCAGGGAATACATTTTCGACTAAATTATGATATCTGCCGTTACGGTTTTTTACCTTTACCAAGATAAGAGCCCATTGTACTTTTGTCTAAGGGTCAACCCAATGAAAAAACTGAGAAGTGGCAACTGAATTCTTTGTAGGTCCAATCCTGGACGACTGGCTGAAATATGGCCTCATTTACGGTCTCATCGTTTGCTTTTATCTGGTCTTGTACCGGAAAATGTACTGGGGAATTTTCGATCCGATGTTCCTCACGACGATAAATCTTAGTGGGGGTGCGTTTTGCGTGTATTTCCTTTATTCGGATCAGTTACTTAAACCCGTTTACGGCTGGTCATTTATCGGAACAGAAATAGCGCTCTTCCTCGGAATGTGCCTTGCTACTGTCATCCCCACACTCCGGATCAACAGCAACAGAGAGTTGCCGCGCGAAGTCGATTCAGGCATCAGTGAATTTGATGTTTTCTGCTTCACCATGTGCATCGCATATGTAATCGTGGAAATTGTCAATCTAAAAACAGTTGGTATTGTATTGCTGGACGAAGAAAACAACCACGTATCTGCCTACGGGGGACATGGGATCATCAGGGCATTCCTGGTCTCTTTCAGAACTTTGGTAACCCTCACACTCTACTATAAACTACTCTTTCTCAAGCGACGCTTAAACTGGTTGGAAATCATCGTATGCCTTGTGTTGCTGCTAGACCTTGCCACGAGCGGTTCCAAATCGGCCATCATTGTGTTTTTTACTTTGTATTTCTTAACGGCATATCCTTTAATCCTGCATGGCCAGCTACGGAAAATCAAGATCCCGCTGGCATTACTGCTTGTACTTGCGTCGTTCCCGATATTGGTCGTAATGATTTCTGTGGGGGCCTCGCCGGAAAGTGCAATCCAGCAAGTTGCGTTACGGCTCATGGCGAGCGGCGATATCTTTCTTCTGGGGTATTTCGATGATGTGCTGGCTAGTATCCAGGAAACCTCGTTTTTTAAATATGCATTTTATCCGGGGTGGGGCACCATTCTAAAAAACCTTGGTTTTAATATTACTCCCCCGGAAGTGATCGGTGTTGATGTTTTCGCCTATTACACCAATCGCCGCACGTCGGGTGCTAACGGCCGCTACAACTATCTGGCCTACCATTTTTTTGGATTGTGGGGAGGGTTCATTTATGCGTTCATCATTGGTATCCTTGCAGGGTATATCCGACAGATCTACCTAAAATTTGAACCGTCGAAAATAGGATATTTCGGCTTCCTGTTCATTGTAACATTGGTCAGCTGTTCAACGAGGTTGATAGATGATCTGCTGCTATTTGGCAATACCAGCTTTTGGGCGCTGCTATTTCTTTGTGTTACCTATGTCGTTGCTAAGACCATACACCTGGTGCTGAAAGCCATTATGACTCCGCAAATTTCCAGATCAATCAGTGACGCCTGAGAATTTTGATAAGACTAAAATTCTCACATTTCTGGTAAAGCCGAAAAAACAAGCCCCTCAAATCGATGATTTGAGGGGCTTGTTTTGATTTCGATAGTGATTTTTTGTGATCCCGTTGTGATTCGAACACAAGACCTACTGCTTAGAAGGCAGTTGCTCTATCCAGCTGAGCTACGGGACCTGATGCGTAACTGCCTTCTAAGCAGTAGCTCCATTAAGGTCATAAAAAAAGGCAGTCAGCAGTGCAGTTTTACTGCATACGGCTTACTGCCTTTTTGCTTTTTCGTCGGGGAGACAGGATTCGAACCTGCGACCCTCTGGTCCCAAACCAGATGCGCTACCGGGCTGCGCCACTCCCCGAATTTTATCTTTCTACTTTAAGAAAGAATCCTTTTTAGAACGTCCGGAAACCGCGTGGAGGAAGCGGGATTCGAACCCGCGGTACCCTTGCGAGTACGGCAGTTTAGCAAACTACTGGTTTCAGCCACTCACCCATCCCTCCTTCGTCCGTCGTTCTTGAGTGCAAATATAGCTGGTTCGTTTTCAGAAAAGCAAACATTACAAGAAAAAAAATCTTCACCAGAAGCCTGAAATGCCTATTTTTGCCCAAGTTTAAATCACCCAATACGTTCATTATGAACTGGAATTACCCCTTTGAGAGCACCGAATATTTTTTTATATTTTTTTTCATTTTCGCTTACACAGCCTATATCATACGCACTGTTCGGGTCGCCCGGCAGCTTCAAACCACTGCCCGGACACTCATCATTAAACTCTTTTTACGCAGCATTACCTTCTCTCTTTTGATCATTAGTCTGCTCGGTCCATCGTTCGGGGAGGCCGAGCGCGACATTCAAGCAAAGGGCAAGGACATATTTATGGTAGTCGATCTCTCGAAATCGATGGACGCCGCAGACGTGACCCCCTCGCGCCTGGAAAAAGTGAAGTTCGAGCTCAACAGGTTTGTCGAGAACGAGCGGGCGAACCGGATCGGGATCATTATTTTTTCAAACGACGCCTATATACATGTGCCGCTCACGTACGATGCGGCCGCGCTCGAACTTTTCATCCAGTCGCTGCAAACGGATTTGCTTCCCACCAATGGTACCAATATATGCGGGGCCATTGAAATGGCTTATAACAAGCTCATGAACGCTGCCGACCCGACGAGCCGCGCCAAGATGATGGTGCTTTTCACGGACGGGGAAAACAGTTCGAGTTGCAGCAATGCATTATTCAATAACCTCCGCCGCTTCGGGATCGGGGTATATTCGGTCGCCGTAGGGACAAAAGTGGGCATCAGCATTCAGCAGAACGGCAAGCCGCTCATGGACAAAAACGACAAGCTGGTGATCAGCAAACTGGACGAGAACTTCCTTCGAGGCGTGGCAGGCTCCGCTCGCGGGTCGTATTACGAGCTCAACAACTCCAAGAACGACGTCCAGAAACTGATCAGCGACATCAACCAGGCCGAAGGCGCATTGGTAGATTCGCGGACGATCACCGTGGTGTCCAACAAGTACTATTATTTCCTGGGCGCGGCGCTCGTGCTGATCCTGCTCGACGTACTAATTACCATCGGAACGTTTCGACTCTAAGCGCAATTCCCTATTTTTGCACGCAAATGTGAACCGAGTATGACGTCTCTGATCCTTTATGTCCTGCTTTGGCTTTGGGATAACCGTACGTTTGATTCCATTACCAAGGCAAACCAGAGAAAGCTGGATGCCGAACAGGCTTTCCGAAAGAAAGAGTTTACCAAATCGGCCGAGCTGTACCGGCAAATCACCTACGGCTCGCTCTTTTCGGACCCCGCCGCAAGGTTGAACCTGGCCCACTCTTTATATAAGGCGGGCGACTACAAACAAGCATTGAAACATTACCGGCTACTGAGCGACATCAAAAATAACAGCATTGCCTCGGTCGCAAACGCACAGATCGCATTGATACTCGTCAACCGGAAAGATACTGCCAGCGCATTGACGAACCTGAGAACCGCATTACGCCTCGAACCCGGCAATGCATTGGCGAGAACCAACTATATTATCCTTAAAAAGAGCTTTTCGGGCGTAGACCAGCCGTCGGACCTGACGACCCGGAAACGGAGGTCGAACCAGCAGCAGACCACCCAGAGCCAGCCGGCCCCGCCGCCTGCACCGCCGCAGGAAGCACGCGAGGTGAGTGAGGACATTAAAAAGGAGGAATTGCTCAAAAGCCTGAAAGCAATGAACATGTCCGAAGAACAGGCACGGGCGATCCTCGATGCCATGAAATCGAACGAATCCCAATATATTTACCAGCTCCGGCGCAAGCAATACAATACCAAGCCCGGACAAAAGAGCGAAATCGAATGGTAATTTTACCAATAATCTAATGAACAGCATACCAGCAACCAACTTCCAGTTCCCCGGCCAGACGGCCTTCTATAAAGGAAAAGTCCGTGACGTTTATTCTTTCGAAAAACGTCTGGTAATGATCGCCACCGACCGCATTTCGGCATTCGACGTGATCCTGCCGCGCGCTATCCCCTATAAAGGACAGGTTTTGAACCAGATCGCCGCCCACTTCCTGAACGCGACTTCCGACATCGTGCCTAACTGGCTCGAAGAGGTGCCGGACGCGAATGTCAGCATCGGCATTAAGTGCCAGGCTTACCCCGTGGAAATGGTGGTGAGAGGCTACCTCGCAGGCCATGCGTGGCGCGAGTACAAAGCCGGAAAACGCGAAGTATGCGGTGTAGCATTGCCCGAAGGCCTGAAAGAGAACGACAAGCTCCCCCAGCCCATCATCACCCCTACTACCAAGGCACATGAAGGCCACGACGAGGACATCTCACGCGAGCAGATCCTCGCGCAGGGGCTCGTGAGCGAGGACGAGTACGAGCACCTCGAACGCTACACACTCGCATTGTTCGCGAAAGGAACCGAAATGGCTGCCGATCAGGGACTGATCCTGGTGGACACCAAATATGAATTCGGCCAGCTGGATGGCACGATTTATCTGATCGACGAAATCCACACGCCCGATTCGTCACGGTACTTCTATAAAGACACGTATGAAGAAAATCAGCGTGCCGGCGTGGCCCAAAAGCAGCTTAGCAAGGAATTTGTAAGGGAATGGCTGATCGAGAACGGCTTCCAGGGAAAAGACGGGCAGACCGTGCCTGAAATGACCGACGAGAAAGTAACCTCGATCTCGGAGCGCTACATCGAGCTGTTCGAAAAAGTTACGGGCATGAAGTTCCAGAAAAACAACCTGGACCACCCGCTCGAAAGAATTGAAAAAGCCATCTTGCGCGCAATGGCCTGAGGCGAACTACTCACTTAACAAAATAATTGTTCGACAAAACGACAACCGAAATGGATTTTAAACTGGAAAAGAAAGAACAATACGTTTACATTGAAACGGATGCAGCCGCATTCGCCGACGATGTACCCGCATCTTTCGAAGAAACAGCCCGCGGCCTCTTCCGCGAGGGCTATCACAGCCTGATCGTGAATATGCAAACAGTGAAGTCACTGGATGCCACCGGGATCACTACCTTGAAGAAAGTAAACCGCCTCTGCGCGAACGACCTCGGCCTGCTCGTGATCGTAACCCGCGACGACGATTTTATCGATACATTGGAAGACCTCCGCATCCCCGATCTTACCGTTTTGCCTACCAAAGAGGAGGCGATCGATGCCGTTTTCATGCATAGCCTTGAAAATGAGTTCGGCGCGGGCGATGATGATTATGACGATGAAGATTACGAAGGCGTGAGCGAATCGAAAGAGCCTTAATATTTGAATAATATAATTTTCAGCCATTTGTATGAACGTCCCGCCGAGCCCCGGCGGGACGTTTTTCTTATCCGGTTCTAACACTTTTTATATTTTCCTTAGGCGCTTTTTGTAATCCTCCAAGTCACCGAAAATGGCCTTTGCAGCTTTCCAAAATGGCAACCAATACTGGTATCCGTTGCGGGTTTATCAATATTCTGATAATAATTGTAATTAATCGGCCAAATGCATATTAGTGATAGAAAATTTTGCCATTCCCATAATAAGCCAAATATTTTTTATGGGTATATTGCGTGGCTTTACCCAAAACATCACACACTGGCGTTTTCGCTTTCCTTTTAAAGTGCTTATTTAAACAGATTCTAATTACGAATTTGTTAATTACCTACAATTCGATAAATGTCGCAAATGTCTGAACAAATGGTAGAAAATCAGGGACTGTACCGCCCGGAATTTGAGCATGATGCATGTGGAATCGGTTTCCGGGCTAACATCAAGGGTCGTAAGTCGCACCAGATCGTGGCTGATGCCATTCATATGCTCGAAAGGATGGAGCATAGGGGTGCAACTGGTTTTGACCCTAACACCGGTGACGGTGCTGGTATTTTAATTCAGATCCCTCACGAGTTCTTTGTAGAAGAATCTACCAAATTGGGCTTCCACTTGCCGCCGGCAGGTGAGTATGGTGTAGGGATGATCTTTTTCCCGGGCAACGAGCTTGCCAGGGAGGAAAGCAGGGATATCCTGAACCGAAAGATCAAGATGCTGGGCCTGCAATTGCTCGGCTACCGCAAGGTACCTACCCTGAACAACACCCTGGGTGAAGGTTCTCTCTCCGTTGAACCCAGCGTAGAGCAGGTTTTCATTAAACGTCCGGACGACATTACGGACGATATGGCGTTTGAACGCAAGCTGTTCATCCTCCGCCAGGTTTCTGCAAGATTGATTAAAGACACGGTAAAGGGCGCGAAGAACTTCTATTACTCGTCGCTCTCATGCCGCACGATCTCATACAAAGGACAGCTTACCACTGCCCAGCTGAAATATTACTTCCCGGACCTGGAAAACGAGTCGGTTGTATCTGCGTTGGCAGTAGTACACTCCCGTTTCTCGACCAACACTTTCCCTTCATGGGAGCTGGCACAGCCATTCCGCTACATCGCGCACAATGGTGAGATCAACACCGTGAAAGGTAACGTGAATTGGATCCGTGCCGGGGAAAAATCATTCGAGTCGAAATTCTTCACCAAGGAAGAAATGGATATGCTCCTGCCGATTTGCGACAGGAACCAGTCCGACTCCGCCAACCTCGACAATGCGATCGAATTGCTGCACCTTTCGGGCCGCTCATTGCCGCACGTGATGATGATGCTGATCCCCGAAGCATGGGACGGCAACGAACAGATGGACGCGGAACGCAAAGCATTCTACGAATACCACGCTGCGATTATGGAGCCATGGGATGGCCCTGCGTCGATCTCGTTCACCGACGGTAAAATGGTAGGTGCTACGCTCGACCGCAACGGTCTGCGCCCGTCGCGCTACTGGGTACTCGACGACGACACCATCATTATGGGATCGGAAGCGGGTGTACTGGAAGTGGACCAGGCACGCGTTGTGACCAAAGGCCGTCTGCAACCAGGACGTATGTTCGTGGTGGACATGGAGCAAGGCCGCATTGTACCGGACGAAGAGATCAAAAAGCAAATCTGTACCGCACAGCCTTACCAGCAATGGCTCGATGACAACAAGCTACACGTAGACGCGCTCGATCACCCGATCCGCACCTACCGCGCATACGACGAGAATGCATTGCTGAAACGCCAGGTCGCATTCGGTTATACTTCCGAAGACCTTCGCATGATCCTCGGGCCAATGGCGCAGACGGGCATGGAAGCGATCGGCTCCATGGGTACCGACAGCCCGCTGGCAGTTCTTTCGGAGCAGTCTCAGCATTTGTCTACCTATTTCAAACAGCTGTTCGCACAGGTTACCAACCCGCCGATCGACTCGATCCGCGAGCGTGCGATCATGTCCCTGATCTCATTCGTAGGCAGCACCGAGAACATCCTTACCGAAACGCCAAAGCATTGCCGCCAGATCGCATTGCCTCACCCGATCCTTTCGGTGCAGGAATTCGACAAGCTGCGTTTTGTAGATAAAGACGGCTTCCAGGCCAAGACCATCAATACTTACTTCCGCGCCGATGAAGGCGGAAAAGCATTGGAAAGAGCGTTGGAAAGAATCTGCCGTTACGCGGTAGACGCGATCGAAGACGGATTTGAGATCCTCATCCTCTCCGACCGCGCCATTGACTCCGACCACGCGCCGATCCCTTCATTGCTCGCAACGGCAACCATCCACCACCACCTCATCCGTGAAGGATTGCGTGGCCGCGTAGGCTTGCTCGTGGAAGCGGGAGACGTTTGGGAAACCCACCACGTAGCGACATTGATCGGCTACGGTGCTGCGGGTGTTTGCCCTTACATGGCGTTCGAAACACTTTCGTACATGAACCGCAAGAGCATGATCGAAGGCGAGTTCACCGACGAAAAACTGCATTACAACTACATCAAGGCCGTTAACAAGGAGCTTTTGAAGATATTCTCTAAAATGGGAATCTCTACCCTGCAATCGTACCAGGGCGCGCAGATCTTCGAATGCGTGGGCTTGAACAAAGACGTAATCGACAAATATTTCACAGGAACCATCTCGCGTATCAGCGGTATGGGCATTCCTGAGATTGCACGCGAAATCCTGGTGCGTCACAAAGTGGCTTACCACGAAAGCGCCGAGCAAAAGCCAAGACTCGAAGTAGGTGGTGTTTACCAGTGGAAACAACGTGGTGAAGCACACATCTTCAACCCGCAGTCGGTGCATTTGCTCCAACAATCAACCCGCAATGCGAGCTACGAGCAGTTCAAGAAATACTCCAAACTAATCGACGACCAGAGCCACAAGGCGCTGACATTGCGTGGTTTACTAAGATTCAAAAAAGGCAATGCGATTCCTCTGGAAGAAGTAGAGCCGGTTGAAAATATCTTCAAACGCTTCGCTACCGGTGCGATGTCCTTCGGATCTATTTCGTGGGAAGCGCACACTACCCTGGCGATCGCGATGAACCGCATTGGCGGTAAATCCAACTCCGGTGAAGGTGGTGAAGACGAACTGCGCTACAACCCGCTGGCGAATGGCGACAGCATGAACTCGCAGATCAAACAGGTTGCCTCGGGACGTTTCGGTGTAACAAGCCACTACCTGAGCAATGCGGGCGAGCTGCAAATCAAAACCGCGCAAGGTGCAAAACCGGGTGAAGGTGGTCAGCTTCCGGGCTTCAAGGTGGACGACTGGATCGGCCGTACCCGCCACTCGACGCCGGGCGTAGGTTTGATCTCCCCTCCTCCTCACCACGACATTTACTCGATCGAGGATTTGGCGCAGCTGATCTTCGACCTTAAAAATGCCAACCGTGCGGCACGTATCAGCGTGAAGCTGGTATCCGAAGCCGGTGTAGGAACCGTAGCATCCGGTGTAGCCAAAGCACACGCCGACCACATCCTGATCTCGGGTTACGACGGTGGTACCGGTGCTTCTCCATTGAGCTCGATCCGTCACGCGGGTCTGCCTTGGGAACTTGGCCTGGCTGAAACGCACCAGACATTGGTACGTAACAAATTGCGCGGACGGGTAACCGTTCAGGCCGACGGACAGCTCCGTACCGGCCGCGACCTCGCGATCGCCGCATTGCTTGGTGCCGAAGAATGGGGTGTTGCAACGGCGGCATTGGTAGCCGCAGGCTGTATTATGATGCGTAAATGCCACTTGAATACCTGCCCCGTGGGTGTGGCAACACAACGCAAAGAACTCCGCGCATTGTTCTCGGGTAAGCCTGAGCACGTAGTGAACATGTTCACCTACATGGCGGAAGAGCTTCGCGAGATCATGGCCCAGCTGGGTTTCAGAACTGTGAATGAAATGGTTGGTCAGGCTCAGTACCTCGAACTGCGCAATGATATCAAACATTGGAAATACAAAAACCTGAACTTCGACGCGATCCTGTACAAAGAAGGCGACCTTTCGGTAGCCCAATTCAAACAGGAAGAACAAGATCACGGTATCGACGCCATCCTTGACCTCGACCTGATCCGTTCGGCACAGCCTGCATTGGAGAACAAGGATGAAGTGTACGCGGAATTCCCGATCAACAACCTGAACCGGTCGGTGGGAACGATGCTCTCGAACGAAATCTCGAAGAAATACGGCGGCGTGGGCTTGCCAAACGGCAACATCCACTTCAAATTCCGCGGTACCGCGGGCCAGAGCTTCGGTGCATTCAACACGTTGGGTGTACGCCTCGAACTGGAAGGTGACGCGAACGACTACTTCGGAAAAGGCCTCTGCGGCGCCGAACTGATCGTGTACCCCGACCGCGACGCGAAGTTCAAGCCGGAAGAGAACATCATCATCGGTAACGTGGCATTCTACGGAGCTACTTCGGGTGACGCCTACATCCGCGGAACCGCGGGCGAACGCTTCTGCGTACGTAACTCGGGTGCGAAGGTGGTAGTAGAAGGTGTCGGCGACCACGGTCTGGAATACATGACGGGCGGTCTGGCGATCATCCTCGGCGAAACAGGCCGCAACTTCGCGGCAGGTATGTCGGGCGGTGTAGCTTACGTCCTCGACAAAAACGGAACCTTCGAAGAGAAAGTGAATAAAGAAATGGTGTCGCTGGAAGCATTGAACGAAGAAGACAAGAGCATTCTTCGCGAGTATCTGGATAAGCATTTCCAATACACTACCAGCAACATTGCTTTCCAATTGATCCAGAACTGGGAAGAATCTGTGAAGCAGTTTGTAAAAGTAATGCCGTCCGACTTCCGCAAAGCGCTGGAAGGACGCGGTATCACGCTTGCACAGCAGATTGCAGACAAAAACGTGGTGTATAAGGACATCGTCGTAGACGTGGTACACCAGTAATTTTCAGTTTCAAGATCAACTATCAGAATTTTCTAAATCAGTAATAAGAATGGGAAAACCAACCGGATTTTTAGAGTTTGAAAGGGAGTTGCCGAAAAAGAGAGCAGTAGACGAGCGTCTGAAAGACTACCGTGAGATTGAAACCGCACCCACCGACTCTAATTCCAAACAGCAGGCAGCCCGTTGTATGGACTGCGGAATTCCTTTTTGCCATAATGGTTGTCCGCTAGGCAACATCATCCCCGAGTTCAACGACGCGGTGTATGATGAAAACTGGGGACTGGCCTACGAAATATTAGCGTCTACCAACAACTTCCCTGAATTCACAGGCCGTATTTGCCCCGCTCCTTGCGAAGCATCCTGCGTACTGGGGATCAACAAGCCGCCGGTAGCGATCGAGTATATCGAGAAATCGATCATCGAAAAAGCATTCGAGCTGGGTTTGGTGAAACCACGCATTCCGAAAACCCGCACCGGCAAAAAAGTGGCGGTAGTAGGTTCGGGACCTGCGGGTATGGCTGCGGCTTACCAACTCAACCAGGCCGGTCACTCGGTGGTGTTGCTCGAAAGAGCGGATAAAATCGGTGGTCTGGTTCGCTACGGTATCCCCGATTTCAAACTCGACAAAGGCATTATCGACCGCCGCATGGCGGTCATGGAAGCGGAAGGTGTTGAGTTCCGTACCGGCGTGAATGTGGGTGTGGATATCAAAGCCGAAGAGCTTCAAAACGAATTCGACGCAGTATTGCTGACCGTTGGATCGACTGTTCCCCGTGATGTAAAAATTCAGGGCCGTCAGTTCAAAGGTGTACACTTCGCAATGGAGTTCCTCAGCCAGCAGAACAAGCGCGTAGCCGGTATCGACCGCGTGGTAGATCACCGCGGCGCGACTTACACCAATGGCGAAATCCTCGCTACCGACAAGCACGTAGTGGTAATCGGTGGTGGTGATACAGGTTCCGACTGCGTAGGTACTTCGGGCCGTCACGGTGCGAAATCCGTAACGCAGATCGAACTCATGCCGATCCCTCCGAAAGAGCGCGACGCAAGCACGCCTTGGCCGAACTGGCCGATGATGCTCCGCACATCGACTTCGCACGAGGAAGGCTGCGACAGACACTGGTCTATCAATACCAAAGAATTCGTCGGTGACGAAAACGGCAACCTGACTGCATTGAAAATCGTAGACCTCGACTGGCAAAAAGACCCGGAATCGGGCCGTATGCAGATGAGAGAGGTGGAAGGCAGCGAGCGTACCATTCCTTGCGACCTGGCGTTCCTGGCAGCCGGCTTCCTGCACCCGCAGCAAGAAGGTTTGCTGAGCGACCTCGACCTGGAATTCGACGAGCGCGGCAACATCAAAACCAACGGGTACCAATCGACCTCCAACGAGAAAGTGTTCGCAGCCGGTGACTGCCGCCGCGGACAATCCCTCGTGGTATGGGCGATCTCGGAAGGCCGCGAAGCGGCACGTTCGGTGGACGAGTACCTGATGGGCGAGTCATTCCTCGAAGCCAAGGCTGTATCGATGCTGAATCCTGTATTTGCGCATGCATAATTGATACAGGTTTAAGCCAGCCTCTATATATTGTTATTGCAAGAAAGCTGCCCTACCCGGCAGCTTCTTGTTTTATATCCCTTTATATTTGAAGGGCAAATTTCATCGACGGCATGTTCCTGCATCATTCCCCATTCTGGCTGAAAGCGTTTTTCCCCGGTTTTACCTGGCATATTCCCACGAAAGAGAAAACCATTTTCCTCACTTTCGACGACGGGCCCATTCCCGATATTACCGAAAATGTACTGGAATTACTGGCCCGCTTCCATGCGAAAGCTACCTTTTTCAGCATCGGTAACAATGTACTCAAACATCCCGATGTGTACGAAATGGTCAAAAACGGAGGCCATTCCATCGGTAACCACACTTTCAATCACATGAATGGCTGGAAAACGGAAGACGCAGTGTACCTGGACAACATCAGGCAATGCACCGAGCAGCTGAACCTCGAAACGAAGCTCTTCCGCCCGCCTTACGGACGCATCAAGAAAAGTCAGTCCAGAGTGGTTTTGCGGGACAAGCAGATCATCATGTGGGACGTCCTCAGTGGCGACTTCTCCGCGGAGATCAGCCCTGAAATTTGTTTAAAAAAATCCATCCAACACACCCGGCCAGGCTCCATCGTGCTTTTCCACGACAGCATCAAGGCCTCCAAAAACATGCTTCATACCTTGCCCCGCTACCTGGAACATTTCAGCGAAAAAGGATACCGTTTTGAAGCATTACCCATGTAAGTACAAATGATTGAAACCCACGCCCACATATACAGCGACGATTACGCCGAAGACCGTACCGAAATGCTCAACCGCGCCTGGAATGCCGGTATCGAGCAAATATGGATGCCCAATTGCGACCACGAGACGATCGACGGCATGCTCCGGCTCGCTGAGCAGTACCCCGGCAAATGCCTCCCGATGATCGGCCTTCACCCAACCTACGTGAAAGAGAATTTCGAGCAGGAACTACAAATCATGGAAGAATGGCTCGGCAAATACGAGTTCATTGCCATTGGTGAGATCGGTATGGATCTTTTCTGGGATGTTACCTTTAAAGCGCAGCAGGAAAAGGCATTTTTATACCAATGCGGCCTCGCGCGCAAGCATAACCTCTGGATCGACATTCATAGCCGCAGTGCATTCTGGGAAACCGTAAAACTCATCGAAGACTTTGCCGATCCTGCATTGACGGGTATTTTCCATTGCTTTACCGGCACCCTGGAAGAAGCGCAGAAAGCGATCGAACTTGGTTTCAAACTCGGTATCGGCGGCGTGGCGACTTTTAAGAATGGAGGTTTGGATAAAGTGATCCCGCACGTCGGCCTGGAACACCTGGTACTGGAAACCGACGCGCCCTACCTGGCACCCGTTCCCTATCGGGGCAAACGCAACGAAGTAGCCTACATCGACCTCGTAGCCCAGCGTGTGGCCGATTTGAAAGAAATGACCAAAGCCGATGTGATCGCAGCCACCACTGCCACTGCGAAAAACATGCTCAACAAGCTATCCCAATGAGTTATACCAAAATACACATCAATCCTATTTCGCCCGAACCCACCACTGGTTCTGTGCTCGTGATTTATACGGGAGGTACGCTCGGGATGGTTTACGAAACAAAGGGCAAGCAGCTGGTCCCATTCGACTTTCAGCAGATCATCGAAAAAGTCCCGGAAATCAGCCGCCTGGATTTTGACATCACCTTTCTTTCGCTGCCCGAGCCGATCGACTCATCGAACATGAACCCGGCAATCTGGGTCGAGCTGGCGACTATTATCGGGGAGCATTACGAGCAGTTCGACAGCTTTGTGATCCTGCACGGCACGGATACCATGGCCTACACGGCTTCCGCATTAAGTTACCTGCTCGAAAACCTCAATAAGCCCGTCATCCTCACAGGCGCGCAGCTGCCCATCGGCGTGGCGCGCTCGGACGCACGAGAGAACGTGATCACCGCATTGGAATTGGCCGCCGCGAAGAATGCGGAAGGGCATCCGATCATCACCGAGGTCTGCATTTATTTCAATTCCAACCTGCTCCGCGGCAACCGCTCCAAAAAGCAGGAAAGCTCCGATTTCAACGCATTTCATTCCGAAAACTACCCCGCCCTCGCGAATGCGGGCGTGAACATCGAATACAACTTTCCGTATATTAAGTCCTACCAGCCCGGTCTGAAACTGAAAGTCCATCAAAACTTCGACAGCAATGTGGCATTTCTGAAAATGTTCCCGGGCATCAGCCAGCAGGTGGTAGAATCCATATTAAACATTGAGGGATTAAGGGGCATTGTGCTGGAAACCTACGGTGCCGGCAACGCCACGACGGATCCCTGGTTCCTGAATGCAATCAGCAACGCCATCGAGCGGGATATCGTCATTTTCAACGTTTCCCAGTGCGACGGCGGTCGCGTATCGCAGGGCCAGTACCAGACCAGCAAATTCCTGCAACAGATCGGCGTCATCAGCGGCTCGGACATCACCGCCGAAGCCGCTATCACCAAAATGATGTACGTTTTCGCCTGCGAACGTCCCGGCGGCGCCTGCATCGACCTGCTCGGCAAGCCACTTCGCGGAGAAATGAGTATTTGATTTGGATTAAAAATTATGTGTGCTATATTTGCACCCCAATAGAGAGGTGCCCGAGTGGTTGAAGGGGCTACCCTGGAAAGGTAGTATATGGGTAACTGTATCGAGAGTTCGAATCTCTTCCTCTCTGCAAAGGCCGTTCCTGAAATCAGGAACGGCCTTTTTTATTAACCCTGTCAAAATCCTCCCCTGATCCCCTATCTCCCCAATACCCGCTTCACAAACCCATAACTGTGGATAATCGCTAACCACACGTTCCTTTTCAGTGAATCGAAGGTATTCGCCCAACCGATGTAGGCCGTTTCCCTGATCTCCCCGAAATTTCGCTCGATGTATGCTTTGGCGTTTCTTTCGGCATTTTCATAAATATCCCGGCTGGTGTTAGCCTGCGTGCCGCTCCCGGTGCCATCGAATGGGGCATGCCGTACGTAGTCCTCCAAACACAGATGCTTAAAAACATATCCCTTTTTATACATGTCGTGGGACCAGACGGTTGCCGTATCGACACCGCCCCAGTTCCCGCCATAACAGCCAATCTCGCCGTTTGGAACGGTTTCAAGCCGGTATTTGTCGATATCGATCAGCGCGCAATACTCGTTCAGCCGGCATTCCGGCAAAATGTGCACCCTGCCGCTCTCGATGACGCTTTGCTGGATGTGTTGCCGGGGAGTGGCATACGCCGCCGTTAGTTCCAGCGCTTCCTCCATAGACGGGACGTACTCCTGATACTTGTACGAATTGCATTTATTCCCCCAATCAGGCCCGGCAGGGCAAGACCAGCATTGCCCGATTGACCCGACACCCGCTAAGTTTGGTCCCCCGGCATCAAATGCTTCGAGCATATCGCCAATCATATCTTTACTATAAAGCATGTCATTATGCATAATGCACAGATACTTCTTATCCGTGGTTTCCAATGCGTATTGGTACATAATGCTCTGCCGCCATCGTTTATCGACTTTTGCCCTTTCGAGATCCATCACACCCAATCCTAAATGATGGTATGGGTACTGAACGACCAATCGTACATCCGGATCATCTCTGAAATAGTCGATAACTTTAAAAATTCCGACATAATCATTGTGTGGCTGCTTCCTCTCCCTTGAAAAATAGATTTTATCAATATGCGCGCCACTGTACTTCATTAGCGTCTTGATGGTTACGATTGCCTGGTAAGGTTTACCATAGAATGCAATGCTAACATCTACCTTTTTGCTCATAACTAAGCCTTTGTCCTATTCTGATTACAGTTTCCCCGGGATTTTCGAAATCCCTTTCATTTATACATTTTTATTAGTGGGAGATAAAAAAGCTGTTGCGGCCCGCTTTTCTTTCCGGATTTCATTTGAGCGGTCTACGTCGTTTTAGTTCAGCAAAAATGCCGCCAAATTGTCGCCGAAGCTCGTCCTATGCTACAAAGTAATTGGGTGCCAGTCACTAAATTTATGCACAAATGTTTTTGTAACCTAATATTAACCAGACATAAAAAGCGCCGTGCAACTTCATGGACCAATTCCAGAACCCTGGCGATAGAGCCTATACGCAGCGGTCGGGAACGGATTTTTTGTCTTGCGCCTTTTCGAAGAAATCAGTCAGAAGCAATCATAAAGACAGAATGAATCTGAACAATCAGGCCCTCACCCTTCTTCCAACGCTCCCGGGCAGGTTGGAATGGCAGCTCGTCAACCAGGGAGAATCAGGGGACATCGTGTACCGCCGGAGCGACGGCCAGGCATTTGCCAAAATAGCATCTCCCCCACGTGCTGCCGCACTGGAATCCGAGTTCTTGCGGTGTGAATGGCTGTCGGCATGGCAAATTGGCTCTCCGGAGGTTCTCGACTGGGTCAAATCTGACTTGGGAGGCTGTCTGATCACCACTGGCGTGCCGGGTATCCCCGCCGATGAGTTGTCTGCCGATTCCCTCATGACGGCCTGGCCATCTATTGCCACGAAATTTCGGCAGTTGCATCAGATTCCGGTCAGCAAATGCCCATTCGAACGAAAACTTTCCAGTGTATTCGACCTGGCAACGGATGTCGTAGGGCGTAACGCCGTCAACATCGATTTCCTCGATCCCGCAGACCAAAATACTTCCTTTGATCAATTGCTGGATGCGCTGAAAACGGAGGTGCCCCTACGTACAAGGCAGGAAACACAGGATTTGGTGGTTTGCCATGGAGACGCATGCATGCCGAACATCATGGTTGATCCCGTTACGCTTCAATGCACAGGCATTATTGACCTGGGACGTCTCGGTGTCGCCGACCGCTACACCGATCTCGCCCTGCTGCTTGGCAACACCCGCGAAACCTGGTTGAACGATCAACAGGAAAGCCAGGCATTCGAACTACTTTTCAAAACACTCGGTATATCCAACCCCGATCGCGAACGCCTCGCATTTTACTTGCGGCTCGATCCCCTGACCTGGGGCTAGGCTGCCTTTCTATTCCAAACACATCCGTAGGGCATTCAGAGAAAGGAAGTTTGTCCAAACATCTGTACATTTGTAGATTATTTAATAAAAAATCTATTTTTCTTCTAAGTGTTTGGGGCGGTGAGAACGACATTATAATAAGGCCGTCTGAACCGGCCTTTTGTCGGCACTTTTTAACCCGCTACTAATGGATAGTTTGGAATCGTCTGATCATCACAAGGATCATACAGGTCAGCCCGCACCTCCCGGGAACGGCCCGGACCGCCTTTCGCGCCGACCCGAGTTTCCTGCCGAATCGGAAATGTTGCTGAAAAAGGCGTTCGAATCCGACACAAATACCGGAATCGAGTTGCTTTTCCGCTGGTACTACCGGCCCTTGTGCAGCCACGTGGTGCGGTATGTGTCGTCGAAGGAAATAGCGGAGGACATTGTATCCGAAGTTTTCTACAAATTCCACAGGGACAAAGTCTTCGCCACCGTGGAAACCTCATTCCGGAACTACCTGTTTTCGGCCGTGCGGTACAGCGCCTTCGATTACGCCCGGCTCGAAATGAAGCGGAACACCTCGCTGGAACATGCCGAGTATGTAACGCTCCAACCGGAACAGCAGCCCGACCATATCACCCAATATGAAGACCTGTACAACGACGTACAGAACGCTATCAACGCGCTTCCGCAAAAGCAGCGCCGGGTATACCTCATGCACCGGTACGAAGGTAAAAAGTACAGTGAGATCGCGACGGAACTGGGCGTATCCTACCGGACGGTAGAGTCGCAGATGTACACCGCGATGCAGGAACTGAGAAGGATTATCAAAGCCAAATGGCTGTTCGCCCTGCTCGCCCTGTTCAACTAACCCCCTGCTCCTATGGCACGGGAACACATTATCCGCAAAAATTAACCATGAAAGATCCCATAAACAAAGAACTGATTTTCAACTACTTTTCAGGCAATGCAACGGCACTGGAGAAGGACCAGATCGACCGTTGGAGCGCCGATCCGCAGGCCAGGGAACAATTGTTCATATGGCTGGTGGAATGGGAAAATCAGAACGTTCAGTACAATGCCAACGTCGAGCGTGCCATCACCCGCCATTTCGCACGCTTCGACGAGCAACCTTTGGAAGCCGCCGATGGGCCCGCCGCGGCACGACCGGTGTTCAGGTTACCGGCAAAAGGAAAGTCGTGGCTCATAGCGGCGACGGTTACGCTGCTCTTGCTCTCGGGTGGCTGGCTCGCGCGTGACCATGTCCGCTATGAGATCCACACGACCGGTTTCGGGCAGATTCAGCGGCTGGTGCTGCCGGATGGCAGCAAAGTGGTCCTCAATGCCAACTCCACACTGCGGGTACCACGTTTCGGCTTTGGAAAAACCACCCGCGACGTATACATGACCGGGGAAGCGGACTTCGCCATCACGCACACGGCGAATCATCAGAAATTCATCGTTCATACCGAAAAGAATTTTGATGTGGAGGTACTCGGTACCGAGTTCAACGTATATGCGCGGCCACGGCGCTCGCGCGTGGTGCTGAACAAGGGCAAGGTAAAGCTGCATTACCTGAAAGGCTCTGAAAGCGATCAGATCGTGATGCGGCCGGGCGACCTTGTTACTTTCGATGCGCCTGGCCATGCGTCGGTCAGGAAAACGACCAATCCGGCCAATTACTCCGCCTGGAAAGCCCATCGGTTTGTTTTTGAAAATGAGAGCCTGCGTGAAATATGCGATCTATTCGAAGACAATTTTGGGCTGAAAATCCTCATCCCCGACTCTACTCTTGCCGCTCAAACGGTCTCCGGTTCATTCACCGCACTGAATGCCGAAGAACTCTTTGAAATACTGGCCGATGATTCCGGGCTATCCTATTCCCGCTCGGAGGATGGCAAAGTCATCACCCTCGATTATTAATGCGATTTATCTAAACCTCTAAATACTATACCAACCCCTTAATCTTTTCTTTCCCTGCTTAAAACCCATTTTCTATGAAAAGACCGTTACGATCCCTTCTATTCGTATTGGCTGCCGCGGGTGCCGGTTCTCCCGGCCATGCACAGCTGCTGGCGGCCATCGGGCAGCGGCAACACGCATTCGTGGCCCAGCAATCGACCAGGAGCCTGAAATCAGTGTTGCAGGATTTCAAAACGCATTACAAAGTAGACATCCTGTATTTCGACAGCGTCGTGCAGGGCTACGAAGTGCCGCTGAGCGCATTGGATTTTCAGGCCAACCCGGAAAAATCCCTCAGCCGGATATTGAAACCGCTCGGCCTGCAATACCGGAAATCCAAAACCGGCGGGTACATCGTGATCAAACCTGTGAAAGGCGACAAGAAAGCGCAGCAGGCCCCGGTATCGGAGGCAGGCGATCAGCCGGCCGACAGTCCGCTCCGGCAATTGGCTTTTCTGACCTCCGCTGGCGGACAAGCAGCCGGTACAACAGCCGAGCTCGTGCTCAAAGGCAAAGTTTCCGATGACAAGGGTGCAGGCTTACCGGGTGTGAGCGTGGTAGTGAAGGGTACGCAGCGCGGGACGATCACGGACGAGCGCGGAGAGTTCTCCGTCGAGGTAGCCGACAGAAATGCCATTCTCGTCTTCTCATTTGTCGGCTTTTTATCGCAGGAACAGACAGTAGGTAATAGAACACGAATAGATGTAACGCTCGCGTCGGACATTAAATCGCTCGAAGAGCTTTTGGTAACCGGTTACAGTTCGCAGAAGAAATCGCTGATGACGGGCTCCGTGGCAAGCGTAAATGTAACCGAAGAGATGCAGAATATGCCAACCACATCGGCCGGCAACCTGCTGGCGGGAAGGCTTGCGGGCGTCAACATCAAAACGCCTAACGGGATACCTGGTACCAATCCCGAGATCAGCATCCGGACGGGCTCTTCCCTCAACGCGCAACCCGTTACCTACGTGATCGACGGGGTAATCAGGGGTTCAGGAGACTTCAACAACCTCAGCCCAAATGAAATAGAAACCATTACTGTACTCAAAGACGCAGCTTCGGCGGCTGTTTACGGTTCACGCTCTGCGGGTGGTGTTATCCTGATCACAACCCGCAGAGGAAAGGCGGGCAAGCCGTCGTTCAATTACTCCTTCAATACCGGTTTTGATACCCGTACAAAAAACGTGGCCCTTACGAGCGCGGTGCAGGCAGGCGAATTGTACAACCGCATCAACGGCGCCGCTGACCCGGCGGGCTGGGCATGGTCGCAGGAGGAAATCGACCACTACAAAAGCATTAACAACGGCTGGGGGTACGATCAGCTGAAATCCGTGTGGCGCAACCCGTCCACTTCCCAGCACAACCTGAGTGTGTCGGGTGGTAGTGAGAAAGTCAGGTACTTTGCAGGAGCGTCTTACGTGAAGCAAAATGGCTTTTTGAAGCCTTTGACCTACGACAAATACAATATCCGCCTCAATGCCACTGTCGATGCGACCAAGGACCTGCAATTTTTTGTAGGGATGGGGCTCAGCAATAATCTTCAGGGCAATGTTACCTGGGAAGGGCCGCAATCGCTTTACCGGAAACTGCTGGTGTGGCAACCAGATCAGCCGGTTTACACCGACAGCGGAAAACTGCTCGACTACGGATGGATCGCCAATGTAGGCGGGACGGTTGCAGGCGACGGCGGCTACGACAAAGCTAACTTTCTCAAACCGCAGATCGTCCTCAATGCGACCTACCAGATCCCGGTCATCAAAGGGCTGAGTGCCAAGGCCGCTTACAGCAAAAACTACGCGTACAACCGGCAGAAAATCTTCCAGAAGAGCTACCTGATGCACGTTATGAAACGGGATGGCGCCAACAAGCACATTGTGCATACCGACGACGCGAGCATTATCGGCACCAAAGCTTCTACCAACATTCCCAAGGATTACCTGCGTACCAATGTCGACTGGGGCCAGGACTACCAGCTGGACCTTCAATTGAATTACGAAAATACCTTCAACAACGTGCACCACGTGCAGGGCCTGCTCGTGTATGAAAAGGCCGAATCGAGCGGTAGCGGCATTTTCGCGGGAAGGGAAACATTTCCCGCGTATACGACCGACCAATGGTGGGCGGCAAGCAGTACCCGCGCGGACGACTACGGCGGCGGAAACACCGACTTCGTCAATGGCCGCGCGTCCTACATAGGCCAGTTCAACTACGATTACGACGGGAAATACCTTGCCACCTTTTCATTCCGGCAGGACGGTTCGATGAACTTTGCTCCCGAGAAACGGTGGGGATTTTTCCCGGCCGGGGCAATAGGCTGGGTTGTTTCAAAGGAGTCATTCTTTAAAACACGGGCGATCGATAACCTGAAACTGCGCCTCTCGGCGGGGCTCACGGGAAATGACGCGGTAGGCGGGTTAAACGGCAACCCGGTGCTGAGCGGCTGGCAATGGCAGGAATCCTACAAACAAGGCACCTCTGCCTACTTCGGCACGGATGCCAAACAGGCTACGGGCATTACCTACGGGTCGGTGGTGAACCCGAACCTTACCTGGGAAAAGGCATTGACCTACAACGCCGGTGCAGACATTACATTTCTGAAAAACTGGACAGCCACCCTCGAATACTGGAACCGGAAATCCTATGATATTCTGGGCATGCGGACGCTGTCGATCCCCCCGACATTCAGCCTTACCCTGCCACCGGAAAACTACGGCGTGATCCGGGCCAAAGGATTTGATTTCAGCATGGGCTACCAAAGCTCAAAGAAAGCATTCACCTACTTTGGTGCGCTAACCGCATCTTATGGCTGGAACAGGGTCGTCACACAGGATTACGCCCAGAATGCGCAGCCGATAGATATCCCCACCGGCAGGTCGCTGACCGTGATCAGGGGACTTCAATTTGACAAAATTATCCGTACCCAGTCGGAGCTCGACCAGTTCAACAGCGAACACCCCGGCTACAAGCACAATGGATTCGCCCCCGAGCTCGGCATGATGACTTACAAAGACCTGAGTGGCCCGCAGGGAACAGCCGATGGCATTATCGATACGTACGACCGTGTCGTGATCAAAGCCAATAATTTCCCTATCGTCTACGGATTGAACCTGGGCGGAAGCTGGAAGGGATTCAGTGTGGATCTGTTATTCAACGGCAACCTGAAACAAAAGAAATCTTACCGCGATCTTGCCGGCGGAGTAGAATGGAACAGGATGTATGCGGGATGGTACGACGATAGCTGGACACCCGGAACACCCGGCGCGACCCTCCCGAAACGGGTTTCCGCCAATCAGTCGAATACCTACAACACCGAATCTTCATTCTGGTTCCGGAACGCAGGCTTCGCCCGGCTCAAATACCTGAATGTAAGTTACACCGTTCCGACCAGGCTTTACAGTAAAGCATTGGAGAGCGTGAAAGTCTATTTCTCAGGAACTAACCTGTTCAATCTAACCGGCTTTTCTTACTACGACCCTGAAATCGGCGAGGGTACGGCATATCCCGTCATGCGTAGTTTCAACTTTGGTCTCAATGTCACATTCTGACACTTCAAACAGGATTTCATCATGCGTAAACATATCATAAAGTTATCATTGTGCTGTTTGACGGCGGGCTTGCTCTCCCAGGCTTGCAAGCCCGATCTCGACTACGTCAACACGGGCGCCATCAACCCCGACAACGTCTGGAACGACGAAAAACTGGTCAGTGCTTTCCTGACCGACATTCACGGCAACATGATCCCGTCCTGGCCGGTCAACGGCAATAGCAGCGACGAGGGCATGAACGCGCCCGGCTCGATGGGGAATTATCTCAGGGGGATCATCAGTGTCGCCTCCGACGGCCAGAATCTGACTTACACCAATATCGACAAAATCAACTTTTTCCTCGCAAAGCTGCCTGACGTTTCGCCCGCGGTAGTGTCCGAGGAGAAGAAGAAGCAAATGATCGGTCAGGCACTTTTCTGGCGGGCATGGGATTACTTCGGCAAGGTAGCGACATTCGGAGGGGTACCGCTGATCCTGAAACCCCAGGACCCGGCCAATAAGGAAAGTCTCTTCGTACCCAGAAGCAAAACTTCCGAATGCGTAACACAAATCCTCGCCGACCTCGACGCCGCCATTGCAGCTTTGCCCGATCAATGGGACAATGCTAATTACGGACGGATCGACAAGGGGGCGGCCATGGCATTCAAAGGCAAAGTGTTGCTCTGGTATGCGAGCCCGTTGTTCAACCCGTCCAACGATCAGTCGCGGTGGCAGAAGGCCTACGAGGCCAACAAAGCCGCCCTGGACTTCCTCACAGCGCAGGGGAAAGGCCTGCTCGGCGCCTACGGGCAGATCTGGAAACAGGAGCGTAACAAGGAGGTGATTATGGTAAATCAATTTTCCTACCCCGATCATCCGTTCAACCAGGCGGGTATCCGTCCCCAGCCGCTCACCCAGGGCGACGCCAACAAGAACCAGCCTTTGCTGCCATTGCTGAACGCCTATCCCAAAAAAGACGGCTCGCAGATACAGTTCGACGCCGCAAAACTGCTGGCCGACCCGGCTTACAACGAGCAGTACCTGACCGACTTCGTCACCAACCGCGACGACCGGTTCTACGCGACGATATTCACCGGCGGAACACCCTATCCTACCCCCGACCTGCCCACCGGCACCCGGTACTGGAGTGCATGGAGGAAAGCGGCAGATGCCTCGGCCCCCGGCGGTTTCAAATATGTTTCGCTCGCAAGCGATCAGAAATCCGTCACGATCGGCGCGGGCGTTTCAGGGTTCTTTTGTATCAAAGGCCTCGACAATACGCTCACCAGCACGGTGATCGGCAATGCGGCTACCGACTGGGTTGAGATACGCTTCGCAGAGGTGCTGATGCATTATGGTGAAGCAGCCAACGAAGTAGGGAAATCCGAAGAAGCCATGCAGGTATTAAAGGACATCCGCGCGCGGGCAGGCATCACACCGGGCGCATCGGGCAAGTACGGCCTCAAGGCTACCACGCAAGCGGGCATCCGCGAGGCATATATGGCCGAAAGGTTCGTGGAGTTTGCATTTGAAAACAAGAGATGGGGCGACTTGCGGCGCTGGAAGCGGTTCGACGTGGTGAATAAAACCGGGTTCCGCCAGGGCATTTACTTTGTACTCAAAGACGGCGCGAAAATTGAGTGGACCGACGATATTTCAGACGCCGCAATCCGCAAGAAATTTACGGCCGTGTTCATCGAAAATCTCGACGGCGACCCGCAATACAAATTCAATCTCGACACGAACCACTGGTTTTACCCGATCAGCCAGACGAACCTCGAAGCCAGTTCGGCGTTGAAGCAAAATGCGGAATGGGGCGGTACATTTAACCCATTGGAGTAAAAATAAAGTAGGTCCCAAGGGCGATGATGCTTACTCTGCAAGTAGGCATCATCGCTTTTTTATGAAGGTTACTTTCTGTGTTTAATTAAATTACCCAACTATGCGATTTCAGATTCCCAAAACACTTTTCCTAAGCCTGATTGCCGTTTTTCTGGCATCCTATGCCCACGCCCAGCAGGATTTCAGTACCAGTTATTTCAAAATCCGCATCGACAACAAGGGATGGATCACGAGCATGAAAAACGTGACGGGAAAAACGTCCCAGCGCGAGTTCAGCCCCGCCGACAAACCGTCGCCCTTGCTATCACTGTTTGACAGTAAAAAGAACAAGTATTACCACCCGACAAAAGCCATTTTCAATAAAACCAAAGAGGCATTTACCTTGCATTTTGCCAATGGCTCGGTGGCTGTGGTGTCGCTCGTCCCCCACAAAAAATACTTTAAACTGACATTGCAGTCGCTCGCGCCCCGCAACGGCATCGACAATGTGCAATGGGGTGCCTATCATACCAACATCACCAATCTTTTCGGTGAGATCATCGGTGTGGCACGCGATACGAGCGAGGCCGTCAACTATGCCATTGGTATGCTGGCGCTCAACGATAACACGCTAGGCGGCACATCCGAAACCGTGGCCGACGCCGCGCCGTTCCAGTACATGATCCATAGTCCGGACAAAAAGCGTTTCCCGCTTCCCGCCCACCTGCACGAAGGCCAGGTGTTTCCGATTGGCGGCGACGGGATCAGCGATGTCGCTTTCTATTCGCATAAGGAGCCCTATTACAGGATCTTGTACGGCAATGCCGCGCAGATCGACAACCAGGGCCGGATATCCATTGCCTACAATTCGAGGGACAGGGCACCCGAGCGGACCGTATTCTTTTCGCTGATCCCGAATATGGAAGCCAATATCCCCAATCACCTGGACGTACAGCCGCTGCCGGGCGTCGATTACATAGGTTCCTCGGTCGCTTTCTGGGGCAGCCCCGACAGCACCGCCTTGCTGGATGTGGTTCAGAATATCGTATTATCCGAAGGCCTGCCCTACCCTACCTTCAACGGCAAATGGGTGAAGGACCCTTCCGCGTTCATGCCCGACGTGCTCACCAGCGGCGGCGTGTACGACAGCATCGTGCCCTACACGCAACAGCTGGGTTTCAAGGCCATCAGCCTTTACGACCAGGGTTTTATCCGCCCCGACCGTGGCAATGAAGGGTACATCGACGGAAGAAATTTTGAAAAGAAACCTTTGAAAATGGCTGCCGGGGCGAAATCGCACAAGGAGCTTTCCGAAATAGCGGCCCGTTTGGGCATTATCATCGGCCGGACGCCCATCACCACCGCGCTGGCACCTGGCACAAAAGACGCCAGCCCTTTCCCGAGCGACAGCCTCTGCTACCAGCAAAAGCGCCTGTTGACGAAAAGCATCGGCGCATCCGACACGCTGATATTCGTCAACGATCCGCAATACCTGGATGAAATAGCAAGCTGGGAAGGCCATTGCAAGAACCTGAATATGATCAAGATCGGGAAGGAGCTCATTCACTACCTGGGCGTCTCCAAAGAAGCTCCCTACCGGTTGCTGAACGTCAAACGCGGTTATTGGAATACCACAACTGCCAGCCACGCAGCCGGCGACACCATTTACAAGCTGCAAGTGACGATCAATTATGGTTATGACGGGCTGATCCCCAATATGCAGTTACAGGACCAGATCGCCGAATACTATGCAAAAGTTTGCAAGGTCAACGGGCTGGCCTACTACGATTTCGATGGTCAGGAGTTTTTGTTCAACAACGGCCATGGTTACTATTCCGTCAAACGCTTTTTCCGGAATATGTTCGACAAAGCCAGGACGCTGGGCGTGCCGTACATCCGCTTCACGGGGTCGACGCTCTCCGAAGGCTCCTGGCATTACCAGAGCATCTGGAATGTGGGCGGGGGCAAAAACCTGTACGACGCCGAAACCCGGGAATGGGGCAGCAGCACCAGCCAGGGCAAAGACCTGAGGGACGTTACCTTTGCCAATTTTTTCCCGTCCGGCATGGGCGGCAACTTCCCGATCAAGGCGGGCGCTACGGTAGCGCAGTACGAGCACATTCAGGCCATTTCCGTGGGCATTGGCTCTACGTACAGCCTTCAAATCAACCAGAAAGATGTGGAGGCATGCACCGAGAAATATGCGATTTTCAAAGCGATCCGAACCTGGGAGAATGCCCGGGCCGCCAATGCATTTCCCCGGTGGGTCAAAAAGCAGCTTGCCGACCCGGCCAATCAATTCCACCTGGAACAACTCGACAAGGATACCTGGAAGCTCTCCAAAACCGATCTCGACGGTAAAAACAGCAGGCCGTTCTGCACACTCAGGCGATCGGCACATTAACGAAAGAGGCCCGGCGGCAACAGCCCCGGGCCTTTTCATTGTAAAAGCCCGCAAGTCAAAGATCTGCGGGCTTATGTATCACCGATTAACCTAATGGACTAAATAGCATGATTATGCCATAACAGCCTTCAATTTACAATTACTTCGTCGACAAACAGCCAACCTTTATTTCCTTTGCCTGCATGCCAGGCCGGTATTTTCGTGAGCGGTTTCGCGACCAGCTTGATACAGCTTAACTGCTGCGGCGCAAATCCGGCTTCATATACAATGTTCTCCGTGCCCGGAATGTCCTTGGCCGGGATTTCGGGGGTGATTACCTTCAACAATTTCAGATTTTTAGGATCGGCACCACCCCATACTTCGATCTTCGTTGGGGAGAAAATATAGCTCCCGAAGCTTCTCAATGTACTGACCGTCACCACACTGGCCGTTACCGGCTTTTTAAAGAACAGGTAGCTCTGTAAATCGTTTTCGACATACCCCAGCCATGTACCGCTCACCCGCTCGGTATCACCGACTTTGCCATCGGAGATCGAAGCAGCACCTTTGGCATGGTACCGCTGGTCTACCGGCGTGATCAGCTGCGCGCTATCGACGTGGAAGCCTTCTTTGAAAAACAGCTTGCTCACCTGCGTGCTCCCGTACCATCCTTTTCTGAATGCCTTGGCTTTAAGGGTTATGTTCCCGGTAATCGGGATAGGCTTTTCGTAGATGGGAGAACTGGCGCTATCGGGCTCGGAGCCGTCCAGTGTGTAACGGATCACCGTACCGGCGATCTGATGTTTCATCGCCACCGTTTCGCCCTTGCTTATCAGTTGCTTTTCGGTAACGATTACCGGCGGGTTGAGCGCCATTACCAGGGTGTCGCTGCGGAAACCCGTTTCAAATGCGATCTTCTGGCCCTTTTTCAGCGTTTCCATTTCCTGAGGACCAATGCCCGTACTCCACAGATACACCCGTTTGAGTGCCGGGAAACCATCCAGCGACTTGACATGCGCCAACGTAATACCCGTACCGCTCAACGAAAGCTCACGCAAATTGGGCAGTTTTTTCAGTTCGGTCAGGTTGGCTCCGGTAATGTCGGTAAAATTCAATATCAATCTGCGGAGTTCGGGAAACTTGGCCAATGCTTTGATATCCTCATCCTTCACGGGCATTTTACTCAAATCCATGGAAACGATCTGGTCTTTCAAAGGCATCAGACCTTCGATGTCCTGGCTTTTGAAATTCGCCCTGTTGTAGAAGTTCACGAACAATGCCGGGGAACCGGCGGACAATGGCTTGATGAGGCGGTAGTTGGTATTGAGCTTCTTCACCTCGTCGGCCGACGCCGCACTGAATGCGTATTGCTCTTCGGTACGGTCCCCGCCGAGCACATTTTGCGCATAGGAATACACCGGGCTCTGCGGTGATAGCGAACTCACCATCTGGTCGAACCGCGATCCGCCTTTTACCCACGCCGCAAGCAGTACCACTTCCTCTTCCGTCAATTGCACCTTGCCACGCGGCGGCATATGCTTTTTATCGTCGAGCGGCAAATGCAGCCGGCTGATCAGCAATCCGAGGTCCGCCTTGGTCGTATCCCACAGCATCCCTCCTTTTCCGCCTTTTGTCAGCAGGGCCTGAGTTTGCATTTGCAATCCGCCTTTCGATTTTTCTTCATTATGGCAGGAAAGGCATTTCTGTTCGATCACAGGTTTCACCAGATGCTCGTACACCTTCGCTTCCTCGAAAGCCACATGTTGGGCAGGTTCCGCCGACGGCCCCAGCGGAGAAATCAGGAAATCCTCCCCGTGGGTGAGGTTCCCGCCCAGGTGCCCGCCCACGAAGAGCAGCACCAGGAACGCCCCGGCAACCACCTTTGCCCCGGCAGTCCATGGCGAAAGGGATTTTCTTACCCCATACCAGATCACCGCGGCAATGGAAATAGCGATACCCAGCCATTTGTGCCAAAGCAATGTATCCGACTCATAGCCTTCTTCGTGCGACAAAACAAACCCCGAGAATGCGGCTACCGCGGCCGTGACCGTACCAATCACAAGCAGGCTATCGGCCAGCGCTTCATTCCAGGCATGGGAATCCGGCTTCCGCACGATCAGCACCCAGAGGCTGTACAGGATCAGTACCACCAGCGGAAAGTGCAATACGAGCGGGTGCATTCTTCCCAAAGCCTGCATCCACTGCGGAACAGCAAACCGGCTTTCGAAGAACAACAGAAATACGAGCAATCCATTCAGGAAAAAGGCAATGTTGTAGACGTACCCTTTCCAATCCGACAAAATTTTACTCACTGTATCAGAGGTTAATACTTTACGCAATAATACCTTTCACCAACTTGCCTGCTACGTCCGTGAGACGGTAGCGGCGACCCTGATGTTTGTACACCAGTTTTTCATGATCCAATCCCAACTGGTTGAGAATAGTCGCATGAAAATCGTGGACGTGGACAGGATCTTTGACAATATTGTACCCAAACTCGTCGGTTTCACCATACACAATGCCCGGCTTGATCCCCCCGCCGGCCATCCACACGGTGAATGCCCTCGGGTGGTGGTCACGGCCATAGTTGTCTTTGGTAAGCGTTCCCTGGCAGTAGTTGGTCCGTCCGAACTCTCCTCCCCAGATCACCAGCGTTTCGTCCAGCAATCCGCGCTGTTTCAGGTCGGTAACCAATGCCGCCGACGCCTGGTCGACGTCCATACACTGGCCTTTGATTTCCGTCGGCAGCCCACCGTGGCTATCCCAGCCCTGGTGATACAACTGCACGAAACGCACGCCCTGCTCGGACAATTTTCGCGCCAGCAGGCAGTTGGCAGCATAAGTACCCGGTACAAGGCATTCCGGGCCATACATTTTCACGATCGATTCCGGCTCCTTGCTCATATCCGTGATTTCCGGAACGGCCGTCTGCATACGGAACGCCATTTCATATTGCTGTACCTTGGCCGTGATTTCCGGGTCGCCAAAATCGCTGAATGTCCCCTGATTCAGTTCCGCCAGGTTATCGAGCATTTTGCGGCGCTGGGTACGGTCCATGCCGTCGGGGTCATTGAGGTACAGCACCGGGTTTTCGCCGCTGCTGAACTGCACCCCCTGGTGTACCGAATCCAGGAAGCCGTTGGTCCAGAGTTTGGAATAAACCCCCTGTCCATTCCCCTTTCCGCGTGAGAGCAATACGCAGAAACCCGGCAGGTTCTGGTTCTCACTGCCCAACCCATAGCTCAGCCACGCGCCGAAGCTCGGGCGGTTGCCTACCTGTGCGCCCGTCTGGAAGAAGGTAAGCGCCGGGTCATGGTTAATGGCTTCGGTATTAAGGGTTTTAATAATACAAAGATCATCGGCAATGCTGGCCATATGCGGCAGCAGCTCGCTCATCCAGGCACCGCTCTTGCCATGCTGTTTGAAATTAAAAATCGAACCTGCCAACGGGAACTTGGCCTGATTGGCGGTCATGCCCGTCAAACGCTGGCCGCCCCGGATGGATTCGGGCAAGTCCTGGCCGTGCATTTTGTTGAGCATCGGTTTGTAATCGAACAAGTCCAGCTGCGAAGGGGCCCCGTTTTGGAACAAATAGATTACCCGCTTGGCTTTGGGCGCGAAATGCGGCAGGCCGGCCATCAGCTCGTTCACATCCGCCTCGCCGCCACCTCCCTTGAACAAATCCGGTATGAGAAGCGATCCCAATGCAGCACTACCGACCCCAAGGCTCAGCTTGGACAGAAAGTGCCGGCGTGTGGTATTCATCCCAAAATCAAATATTGGCTTTTCCATGATATCTCGGTTTTAGCTTTTTGTAATCGTCTCTTCCATGTTGTACAGCGTGTTGATCACGCGCATCAGCGCCGCCGCCTGCACCTTGTCGGCCTTCGCGTCGTGCGGGTACTCGCCGACGTTCAACACTTTGGCGGCGTTGTCTTTTTGTTTAGAGAACATGGATGCCTCTTCACTGTAATACTTTTTGAGCAATGCCACCTCTTTATCCGTCGGCTGGCGGCAGACAATCTTCTGGAAGGACGAACGGATATTGCCCTCGACATCCGTCGACTTCGCTACCAGGCGCTCGGCCAACACGCGCGAGGCTTCGAGTACCGTCGGATCGTTCAGCATGACCAGCGCTTGTAGAGGCGTATTGGTTTTGGAGCGCTTTACCTCGCAGTGGTCGCGATTGCTCGCGTCGAAAATGATCATCGATGGCGGCGGCACGGTCAGCTTGATGAACGTGTACATGCCCCTGCGGTACAAGGCATCTCCCTTGTCCTGCTGATAGGTGCGCAAGGTACCGCGTCCCGACGTTGCGGCCTCCCACAGGCCTTTCGGCTGGTAAGGTTTTACGCTCGGCCCTCCGATCTTAGGATTTAGCAATCCGCTGGTCGAAAGCACCATATCGCGCACCAACTCTGCCGGCAGGCGGTAGCGCGGGCCGCGCGAGAGGTAAATGTTTTCCGGATCGGCTTTCAGCTTTTCGTCTGTCACCTTGGCGGATTGCCGGTAAGTGGCCGAAGTCACGATCTGCTTCACAAGCCTTTTGATATCCCATCCGTGGTTCATAAAATCAGCGGCAAGCCAGTCGAGCAATGCAGGGTTCGTCGGCAGGTCGCCCTGCATGCCGAAATCCCCGGTGCTTTTCACGATACCTCTTCCGAAAAACTCCTGCCAGATCTGGTTAATGAAAACCCTGGCCGTGAGCGGGTTGCTCTTGCTGGTGGTCCATTTAGCCAATCCCAACCGGTTTTGGGGCAATTTGATGGTGTCAAACCGCATGACCGCCGGTAATGCAGAAGCGGTAACTACCCTGCCCGGCGCGTCGTACGAGCCGCGGTTGAGGATGTGCGTCGGCCGGAGTGTGTCCAGGTCGCCCAGTACCGACACCATCAGCCGGCTGGTGTCCGGCCGGTTGATGAACGAAAGCAATGTTTTTGCTTCCTCGTCCGAAATGGTCATGATCGGGTTTTTCGCTGGCTTGGTCTGCGATATATCCCCCTCAAAACCAGACTCTTTGGAGTTGTTGAAAAACGCGAACATCCGGTAGTAATCTTCCTGTGAAATAGGGTCGTACTTGTGGTCGTGGCATTGCGCACATTCCACGGTAAGCCCCAGCACCCCGGTGCTGAAAGTTTTCGTTTTGTCAATATTGTATTCGATCCGGTATTCCTCCGGGATCACACCACCTTCTTCGGTATATTTATGGTTTCTGAAAAACGCGGTAGCCAGTATCTGCTCCTTGTTGGCATTGGGCAGCATGTCGCCCGCTATCTGCCACATCAGGAACTGATCGTACTTCATATTCTTGTTGAATGCGTTGATCAGCCAGTCGCGCCACGGCCATTGCGTGCGTACTTCGTCGTCCTGGTATCCGTATGAATCGGCGTAACGTGCTACGTCCAGCCAGTGAACGGCCATTTTTTCGCCATACGTTTTCTGTGCCAGCAGCTGGTCAACCATTTTTTCGTAGGCTTTATCGCTGTTGTCCGCTTCAAACTGCTTTTGCATTTCCACGGTCGGAGGCAGGCCTGTGAGGTCCAATGCTACCCTTTTTAACAAATGGCTTTTGGCGGCTTCCTCGTTCGGTGCCAGTCCGGCCCCTTCCATTTTGCGCAGTACGAAGTGATCGATTTCGTTTTTAGGCCAATCTTCCTTGGAAACCTCGGGAACCGCGGGCAGTACCGGCGTGGTAAATGCCCAATGGCGCTCGTACTTGGCACCTTCCTCGATCCATTTCTTCACCAGGCCGATTTCACCTTCGTTCAGTAACCCTAGATGCGACTCGGGCGTCGGCATTTGGTACGACGGGTCGGGCGAGGTAATTCTTCTGTATACTTCCGACTGCTCCGGTTTGCCCGGAAATATCGCCACACCCTTTCCGTCTTTCAGTTTGGCATAGGCGCTTTCGGCAATGTCGAGCCGGAGCCCCGCCTCCCGTTTTTTAGAATCGGGCCCGTGGCAGGCGAAACATTTATCGGATAAGATCGGCCGGATGTCGAAATTATAACTTACAGCTTCATTACCCGACTGAGACTGCAACACGCCGTTCTTTTTGAAACAAGAAACCGCCAGAAAAGCAACGGCGCCGGATAGTACCCCCAGATACAAGAACTTCTTTTTCATTTGCAATTTTTTACACAATCAACCAATCTTTACTTCGCCTTTAACAGTCTCCGAACTCAGGAACTGCTCTATTTCTTCCAGCCTCTTCCCTTTCGTCTCAAACAGCTTCCGCTTTGCGTACACATACGAGCAGACGCAGAAGAAGGAGAAAACGAAAAATGTGTTGGCCACACCGAGCCCGTCCCGCATGAGCGGAAAAAGCAGGTTTACGATCCAATCGGAGACCCACATCGTCATAATGCAGATCGACAATGCGGTTCCCCGGATATGGTTTGGAAATACTTCCGTAGCAATGACAAACTTCAACGGCCCGAGCGAGAAGGCGAAAAACAGCAGGAACAGCATGATGCACACCAGCATTCCCCAGCCATTGATGCCATAGGCAAAACAAAGGCCCGTTAACGCCAGCGATACCGCCGCCCCGGCAGAGCCCATCAGGTACAGCGACCTGCGCCCCAGCGTATCGACCTTCCAAATGGCTATGAGCGTGAACACCATACTGGCCAAACCCAGCATAACCTGATACAGCAGCACATCGCCGATCACAATACCGGCAGAACGGAGAATGGTCGGCCCATAGAATACCACGCCATTGATCCCGCTGAACTGCGACAGGGCCGTGAGAACCATCGTCATCGCCAGCAATCCGCGCAGGGGATATTGCATCAGTTCCTTTACGCCTCCCTCCTTTTGTGCGAAGGCCTCTTTGATTGCCCCGAATTCCGCGCGGGCATTGTCCTCCCCATTGATTTTGACCAGTATGCTAAACGCCTCTTCATCCCTGCTGCTCTTTGCGAGCCAGCGCGGGCTTTCGGGCACCGTTACAAGCAATACGCAAAACACCGCCGCCGGGATCACGCTCACGAAGAACATCCCGCGCCACACCTCCTCCACGAATAACCAATGAAAAATGCCGCTTCCCGTGCCCGCATGCGCCAGCGAGTACCGGTGCAGGAACAGGTTACTGATGTAGGCCGCCAGCACGCCAATCGTGATCGCCAGCTGATAGAATGTAACCAGCCCGCCGCGCTTGGGCGCAGGGGCTATTTCCGAAATGTAGAGCGGCGACACGTTGGACGCTACCCCCACACCCGCTCCGGCCAATATGCGAAACAGGATCAGAATTGAATAGGTAGCTGAAAATGAAAATCCTATGGCGCTCACCAGAAAGAGCAGGGCCGCCACAAACAGGACTTTCTTTCGCCCTATTTTATCGGCGAGATAGCCCGAGAACGCCACCCCGATAATGCAACCCAGCAAGGCAAACGACACAAACAGCCCTTCCTCCGCAGCAGACAGGCCATATTGCGTCCGAACCGGCTCGATGATCCCGCTTACGACCGCCATGTCGAACCCGAACAGAAAGCCCCCCAACGCCGCGATGAGCGTAATGAGAAAGGTAAAATGTTTTACTGGTTGTGTTTGCAAGGTGTTTTAGGTTTAGGGGCTTTGTTATATAACCGGCATTCCGTTACAGAACGGGTTTCGTTTCAAGGGCAGCATCAAGGTTCACCAGCTTTCCCTCCCAGCCACATAAAGCAGCACCGGTGCCGTAAACAATACATAAATCCGCAGAGGCATCCGGTCGCAAAACCCTTATTTTCTGATCGTCCAATGAGTGAAAGCCGTTTCCAAAACTTCCGGCGGGCTTGTCGTCGATGGCCGGGGTTTTAAGACAGGCCTCTATGTCATACCAAAGGACGTTCCGGCCTGCTGCTGTGAGCGCGGCGTGCAGATGCTGCCGGACATTCTCCCAGGAGCGAACGCCGAAACCGTCGATCGCCGCGGCTTTTTCGTGGCGCAGCCGTTCTACCAAAAGATCGGTGTCATATACCGGGGCAGCCAGCTCCGTCGTATCCGCAGGAACTTCCTGTTTGGCCAGGCAGGCCGCGCCGGTCAGGATACATGCTTCGGTATCCTCACAAAACACGATATGCACTTTATGATCAAGCGCTTTCAACCGGTTTTCTAATGTATTGGAAAACAAATGGCCCGCTCTTGCGATATTTCCGCCGATCACCAGCTCATCGCACCCGAACTTTTCCAGCCACGGAAGTAAAAATTCGCCCAGGTTGGCACCAAATTCACGGAAGAGACGACTCGAAATTTCCGAATCCATTTCGGCCAGCTCGCGCACGCCCGCCATCGCCTGCCCGGTGGCCTGCTTGTAGGCGTCATGAAACCACCGCGTTGAAAAGTAATCGTCGGCAATGGATTCACGGAACGGTTCATTGTAAAATGCGCACGACCGCGGCAATGCAGCGTGATGCGTCACCAGCTCGCCGTCCTCCATAAACGAAGAACCGAAACCCGATCCGAGCGTCAGGAAAACTGTGCGTCTGCTTTTCAGGCCATTCCGCGCATAGGCGCCGACGGCAAAGCAATGCGCGTCATTAAAAAACCTGAATGGGGTATCGGGCATACCCGTAGCATCTTTGAGCGCCTGCCCCAAATGAAGCCCAAACATTTGCTCGAACTTCCCCCCGACATGCAGGACGGTACACACCCCCTTGGGATAGTTGAACGGCCCGGGAAATGCGATCCCGATCCCGGCAACCGGCTGCTTGCCGGCAAGCGCCGCCTTGATACAGTCGCCAATTGCCGCGACGATCGCGGAAGCTGCGGCGAAACTATCTATTTCTCTTCGCACCAGGTGAAGCGACGCTTCTGCCGCGAAAGACATATCGACGACACTGGCCGTCACATGACTTCCTCCGACATCCAACCCCAGACTTACATTTGGCGCTTCCATAAGGGACTTTGTAATATATGTTCAAATATACAAACATATCACTAACAGTCAAAAAAGTTGCATTAAATCAACATAGAAAAATAATGAATATTATATATAACTAATTAATAAACAGATATTTATAAAAATATCATCAAATCTTGTTTTGTATTTTTGTTCTACAAGCCACTCAGAAAATAGAAATTTTTCGTCGAAATTTCAGCAATATGTATGATATGTATATACATATTAAAATAAATCCTATACATACCTACCCGGGTTCATTTCAGCCTGCCGATGATATGCTCCCCCACTTTTTTCCCCTGCCTTGCCCCTTCCTCCACGCTGTTCCGATAGTGAATACCGCCGTACAGCCGACTGACAGATGCCTCCGCGGCAGCTTCCTGAAATGAGTTGAAATGGCGCTGCATACCGATGTACCTGAGATCGCTGGTGTCCTGAAAAGCAAAATTTTGCCCGTAAAGATGCGCCAGCACGGCAGACGCCGAAGCCGTAATGCTGCTATGGCCGCTAGGATATTCCGGAAATGGCGGGGTTTGTAAAAACGGCACGAAATCCTTGCTGATCATCTCATTGATAACGGTCACCGGCCGTATTACGCTGCTCCGGTATTTCTCGTCCCAGCAGGCAATGAAAGCATCATACAATGCAACGGCGGTAAGGGCATATCCACGGGCTGTTTTCACGGCGTCGGCGCGGGTCTGCTTTGCTGCGATGGCCGCAATACCCATCCAATGCCCACCGGGCGTAATTTTCTTCTTACCGACAGTCAGGTGCCCCGAATGCTCGATCACGAAAGGATTGTCGTCCCAAAACCGGGCGATATCGATCTGCTCTTCGGTCAAATTTTCGCGCACGGTGAATACCTCGCGAGCTGCGCGGTAAAATGCGCTGGTCGTATCCTTGCTGAATGCGGGAGGTCGCGGGGGGATAAACTGGGAGGCCGAATCGAGCGCCATGGGCCGCATGGTATTCCAGCACCATTCCACGCCGTCGAGGTAGTCGGGGGGCGTGGGCCGCCATTTCCCCGGCTCGGAGCTGCCAATGTATTTGGGTTTTCCGCGCGACTGGGTGTAACCATCGGCCTTGGCCCGGCCAAGAATCGCCCCCGCCACCGAATCCCCGAAAGCGACAGACCGCTGGTAAGTCGAATCGTCGAGGTTTTGGCTGAATTTCCGGTAGACACCGCTTTCGTAACGGGCGAGCGAATCGACCGAAAACACCCTCACTTTGCGAACGACGCTGAAAAATGCCTTCGTCGCGGCCAATGCAAAATCGTAGGTTTTTCCCGGTTCAGGCTGCGGCATTTTCCCGAACCCGTTCAGTTTTTCCGCAATCGACGGACTTCCCTCCTGACCGAACCGAATAGCCTCATAGGATGCCAGCGACGAGTAGGCGTAAATGCGGCTTGCCACAGGCGGCGAAAACACGTCGTAGATGATCACCTGCGTCAGCATGTCCTGATTTTGGTGCAAGACCTCCGCTTCATCGATACGGACAGCTTCTTTCCGCGAACATCCCGCGATCAGGCATAGCAAACCAGCGAAAATGCCCCATTCCTTCAATGACAACTTCATAGATTTTCTCAGCGTGTTAATTCAATTTTTCTTGTCCGGCCCCGGCTATCGGCAACGGTTACTGACCTTGCCTTACCTCCCACAAGCCGGAACCTCGCCGATTGCGAAAGAAACGAATCGCCATAATTCACCTCGACTTTCTGTTTCCTGCCATCCGCAAATGCGATTTCCGCACGCACATCATCCGGACTGAATGCCAGGGTGTTACCATTCATTTTCAATTCGAATATTTTCAACGGGCCGCGGTTCTGGCCGGCCGCTACGAGGTACTTACCTCCCTTTCCCCGCAGTTTCACAAGTGCCTTGCCGTTGCCGGGGATAAAAATTCCGCTTTCCAGGATCGATTTCGGAATAAAACCTCCTTTCCCATCGCCTTTCAGCAACAGTCCGTTGAGCGCGTCGTACCGACCGATGGTTACGTCGGTTCCATAGTCGTTCGTATTCATCAGCACATCCAGGTTACCGTCGCCGTCGAAGTCGTCGGCGACCATTCCGTTCAGGGCAGAAAGCTGCGCGGTAAATGGCAGAGGAACCAGCGTAAACCGGCCGTTACCGTCATTCCGGCAGTAGCTCGACCGGAATTCAGTCGCCTTCAACACCAATGCACCAGCCAGTTGCTCTTCCGTAAAAAGCTGGCCCACCGAGGCTTCCGCGTAAGTTTTATAGTTTTGATATTTCGCCCGCAGGCTGATCATCTGCTTCACGGCGTCGTCGCGCATGTGCACGGGATACGCTTTGCGCGCAGCGTCCTGCTGGCTCGTGCGCAGGTACAGCGCAGGGAATGCGTCGTAACTTCCGTTGTTATCGAAATCTTTGGCATACACCAACGCAGGCTGGTCGGCGGTGGCCTTAAAGTAGGAGTTCTGCCCGAGGTTCGCGGCGATGTAATCCGTATCGCCGTCGTTGTCAAAATCGCCGGCCACCAGGCTGTTCCACCAACCTTTCCGAGCCGAAATACCGGTAGCAGCCGTCACATTTTTGAAGGTGCCATTATCATTTTTAAGAAAAGTAAGCGGCATCCATTCTCCGGCCAATATCAGGTCGGACCAGCCATCGTTGTCGAAATCACTGAAAACAGCATCGCAAACCAACCCGACGCGATTTAATTCCTGTGCTACCCGTGGGGTAACGTCCGTAAACCTGACCTTCCCATTCCGCGAATCGTTCCTGAAAATGTAGCTGGAAACGCCCTCGGGGTAGCTCCACGGCTTCACCCTACCCGCCACCAATAAATCCAGGTCTCCATCCTTATCGTAGTCGACCGCCCGAACACAGGATTTACTGGTGAGGTGACGGGGGATCGACAGGCTGTCGGCAGTGAAGTTTCCTTTGCCGTCATTTGTATAAAACTGATCGCGGTAGTCGGGGCTGTCCGCTTTGGCCTGGTAACCGCCGCGGGCAATGTAGAGGTCATTATCCCCGTCGCGGTCGGCATCGAAAAGGAGCAGTCCCATGTCCTGATAGTGTACATTGGGATCTTGATTCGGCTTGCCAACCCACTTTTGCGTAAACGAACCGTCGGCCTGCTGGACGAGCAACGTCGTGCCCGAAGCGGAGTTACCCCCTACCACGATATCGTCCAGCCCATCGCCATTCACGTCCCCGGCTGCCAGTGAAGGACCGTATTCAGAGAGTTTGTGCGGCAGCAATTTTTGGGTATTAAAATCAATGTAGTCGGTCTGCCTGTACTCATACTGAACGCCTGATGCAGCCGTCACTTCCCGAAATAGCGCTTTCCCGGCTCTGAGATCCCGGTTCCAGCTATACTTTCCGCGCGCCTCCCTTTTGTCGATCCGAATCACCTGGTCGGGCTTCACGTTTCGAACTGTCTGAAGCGCGCCGTCCGGCCATTTAACAACCACCGAATCAATTGCGGCATTCGCACCGAGGCCGAAACGGGGATTCAGTTGCACGGAAGACAAATATCCGCGGTAGGGCGATTGCTCGTACACCTGACGCCCGCCGGCATGGTACAGTTCCACCCAGGCACCTATCCCGTTGCGGTTCAACGGGTCGCCCGCTAGCTGTACGGTCAGGTAATGCTTGCCTTCCGGCTTCTCGTCCTGCAACGTATTTTCATACACCGAGGCCGCATCGTTGATATTGTTAACGACCATATCCAGGTCGCCGTCATTATCCAGGTCGGCATAGGCTGCGCCGTTGGCGAATGTCAGGTTGGTCAGGCCCCAGTCTGTCGAAACGTCGCTGAACTGGCAATTACCGTCGTTTTTGAAGGCATAATTATGCAGCTTCACCTCCGGGATCTGCCGTAATGTTTCCATTTGCGGGGTTACCGGTGCCGCCTGGAGGCGATAAACCATAAAATCGTGGTCCGTCACATCTTTGGGAAAGCCGTTGGTAACCACAAGGTCCCGCAGCCCGTCGTTGTCGAAGTCGGCCACCATCGGCGCCCAGCTCCAATCGGTGGCAGCAATACCCGAATAATAGCCGGTTTCGCTGAAAATGGGGTCGCCGATCGAATCACCGGCGTTCACCCTCGGGCCCTGGTTCAGCTGGATGGTGTTCCGTACATATTGATATTGGTATTTAAAAAAGTCATTGAGCTGAAAAGTCTGGTAACTGATCGACCCCATCATCATTTTCTTCCGGTAGTTATCCTCGGGGTTCATATCGAGTTCCACCACATCCGGCAACCCGTCGTTGTTGATATCGATCACATCCTGGCCCATACCGTTCGCCGAGGTATGCTTGAAATAGGAAGCCGCTTTGTCGGTAAATGTCCCGTCGTGGTTATTGATATACAACAGGTCATTTGCAATAAAATCATTACTGACGAAAATATCCTTCCAACCATCCATGTTGATATCCGCGACGGTTGCACCATGGCCATAGCCTTCGATAGTGAGCCCTGCCTCCCGGGTCACATTGGTAAACACCGGGTGTTTCAGCGGTTCATTGAAATCGTTGCGGTAAAGCCGGCCGGTGCTGGGGAACGATCCGTCCACCACCTTGGGCTTGAACGTCGAGGGGTCTACTTTGGGCAATATCTCATTCACTACCAAATACATATCCAGATCCCCGTCATTATCGTAATCGAAGAAATTGGCCATTGTCGAGTGGGAAGTATCGTCCAACCCGTATGCCGCCGCTTCTTCCCTGAAAGCAACGGACCCGTTCGCCGTTTTACCCTGATTGACGTAGAGCAGGTTTTTCCTTCGCTCCGCACTCCCGTGTAGCGACGCGCACACGTACATGTCCATCCACCCGTCGTTGTTGATATCCACCACGGCCACTCCCCTGCACCATTTCCCGTTGCCGCCCACGCCGGCCGTGGCGGTAATGTCCTCGAAACGCATTTCTCCCTTGTTCAGGTAGAGCTTACATTCCACCATGTTTCCGGTGAAGTAAATGTCCTGCAAGCCGTCGTTGTTGAAGTCGGCTACCCCAACCCCGCCGCCATTGTAAATATTGACCAGGTTAATCGGGTTCAGGGTGTCGTTTTCCCGGATGCTGTTATTGAAATCGATCCCGGAATCTTCCGCGGCAACCAACCTGAATAGTTTATCATTCCTTTTGCACGAAAAGCAACCCGCCGCAACGGCTATCAAAAACACGAAAACAGATTTCATATGCTGGTAGAAATGGACATGAAGCCTTATTGAAACTGGTAATAAAAACCAATGGCGAGTATGCCCCGCCATTGGTCCAAAATACCTCAACTATTTACTAATTCACTCTATGAGATTTTACACGATCGATCAGTAGCCAGGGTTCTGTTTCAACGCACCATTGCTTTTCCGGATCTCGGTGTTCGGGATCGGGAAGAGGTAGTAATGGTCTCCCTTCCACGGCTTCCGCACCTCGGCTTCGGGAATTACCCCGTAGGTATAGGCGAGTTTACCCAAAACATCGCCCGGTTTGGCACCGGTCCAGTCCATGGTCACTTTCGTAAGGCCCCTGATCGCAATGTCCACATTTCCCGGGGCCGCTTTCCAGCGCATAAGGTCGAAGAAGCGGGTGTCCTCCAAATGCAGCTCGATAGCTCTTTCGCTCCGGTACACCCGTACCAGCTCCGCGCCGGTACTTTTAACATCGGGCATATTCACCGACGCCCGCTTTCTCACCTTGTTGATGTATTCCTTCGCGACGGCCTCATTGCCCAATGCCATCTGGATTTCGGCATAGTTCAGGTAAAACTCCGTCAACCTCATGAACACCACCACCTGGTTATAGTCATAGTCAAAGCTCGCGCGCGGGCCGGCAAAGTCGTCGGTCTTTTTGAATGTATAACCCGTCTGCACCCGCCAGTGGAATGGCGTAAGCCCTTTTACCCAGTAGGTTTTAGAATCACGGCCGAAGTCGAACAGGTTCTGGCCATTTTTAGGATCTACCTTGTTGGGGTTGATGTACGGGGGCGCATTGTCGGCGTTTGGATTGGCGTCTTCCCAGTACTCGTAAAGGCGCTCGGTACTTTTCGAACCATCGACGATGTTCAGCGGGCCTGCCCCGGGGTAGATCACCGCGTCGTAGAACCTCGGGTCCCTGTTCTTTTCGGGCTTCTGCGGGTCATAGCCGGAGGCCGCATTCACAGTCACGCCGTCGGCCAGGTAGGGATATTCCCCGTTGGTCATCTGGAACATATTCACGAAATTCTGCGTCGGAACGATCCGCTGCTGCGCGTCGAAACCGCTGGGCCAGTAGTCGTAGTTGTAACCCCAGCCAGGTATCCGGGTAGCGGGCGTGAACGACTTCCCGAAAATGGTTTCGTCCGTTTTCAGAGGCTTTTTGAACAACGCCGCGTACTCCGGATGCAGCGTGAATCCCAGGTCCAAAACCGCCTTGGTGGCCGTTTCGGCCGCCTTCCATTTGGCCATATCGTTGGACGGGTTGTTGAGCGGACTAGCCAGGTAAAGCAATACTCTGGCTTTGAATGCCAACGCAGCCGCCTTGCTGATCTTGCCCGTATTGACCGGCACGCCGTCCAGGAACCCAATCGCCTTATCCGCCTCTTCCAACACAAACTTCGCACATTCATCGAAAGTATTCCGGGGCACATCGAAGCTCTCGGAGTTCAGCTGGAAGCTGTTTGTGATAATAGGCACCCCGCCGAATGTGCGCATCAGCTCGAAATACATCCACGCCCGCAGGAAATGCACCTCGCCCCTCATCGGATCCAGTTTATCGGCAGTAATGGTCGATTTCTCGATGTTTTCGAAGAACACGTTCGCTTTTCTGATAAAGCCGTACTCGTAGTTCCAAAGCGGTGTGGCATCCTGCATCGCGGCCAGATCGGAAACGTTATCCGCGGTGAGGTTTCCTTCAATGTAGTTACGGATACCTCCCGAGCGCTCGTGGGTTTCGGGCTGGTTTACCGCAATGTCGGTCAGGGCGTCGTAGCCGCCGGTCCCCGGTGCCCAGGGAGGCTTAATGCCGTTGTAAACATTATACACATAGTTTTGAAGAAAGACCGCATCATTAAATACCGCCTCATCCGATATCGCGTCCAGCGGCTTCTTGTCAAGCACATTACAGGAAGTAGCGGTTGCGATGATGCCCACAACCGACATCGTGAACGCCCGCTTCATCATGCTATTTTTTATAGCTAAATATTTCATAGGTTCTCTGAATTAGAAAGTAAGATTGAGGCCGAAGCTCAGGGTCTTCATGTTAGGATACGCGCCGCCGTTTCCACTCAGGAACTCAGGGTCACCATTGCCGTACTTATTAAGCGAATTGAAAAGCATGAACGCATTGTCGCCGGAAACGTAGATCCGCAGCGCGGCAACTTTCGCTTTCGAAAGCAGGCTCTTGGGAAGCGTGTAGCCCAGCTGCATGTTTTTCATGCGCATCCAGGTTGCCTTGTGGTAGTAGAAATCGCTGTCGGAGTTGGCAAGGCCGGTCGGAGCGATCATCGGCAGTTCGGAATTTACATTCTCCTTGGAATAGCTGTTCAGCGCCACATATTCCAGCCCATTACCACCCGCACCCGAGTTGAACCCGGTGCTTAGGCGGAACTTCGCGCCGCTCTGTCCTTGCAGCAACATCGTCAGATCGAAATCCTTGTAATTCAATCCCACACTCACACCATATTGGGTGCTTGGGAAAATCGTCGTGATGTTTGTAACAGGGTCCGTGTTGTTGGTGGTGTTGAACATGTAGCGGTCGTTGCTGTCGATCTGGCCGTCATTATTCAAATCGGCAAAGATCAACCCTCCCAATGTCGCGCCCGGATATTTCACGCTGTTGTCCAAATCCTGCTGCGTCCGGTAAATACCGATTGCCTTGTACACCAGGCGGGAGCCGAAGGGCTGCCCTTCGAGCTTTTGATAAGACTCAGCTTGCGGGGTTTCGTCGAAATAGACAATCTCATTTTTGTTATAGGAAATATTTCCATTGATGCGTAAAGTCAGGTTGGAGAAATTGTGGCGGTACCCTGCCTGCAACTCGATCCCCTGGCTGTTCATCTTGCCGATGTTCTCATCCGGCAGGATCAACCCCGTATAGCTCGGAATGGAGGCCTGTCTTCTACCGAGGATATTGGAAGTTTTGTTTTTGAAAATGTCCGCTTCGAAAGTCAGGCGGTTATCCAGAAATGCGGCTTCCAGCCCCACGTCGGTCTTTTCGCTGACCTCCCAGGTGATATTGGGGTTTGGCGTCGACTTCACTGCAATACCGCGGGCGTCTACGCCATTCACCACCCATCCGGCGTCGTAGCCGTAAGCGGCGATGTATTGGAACGGATTGACCCGGTCGTTACCCAGGCGTCCCCATGAGGCCCGCAGTTTCAGGTTACTGATCACGTTCTTCGGAATGAATGCTTCGTTACTGATCACCCAGCCGGCCGACACTTGCGGGAAAAATCCAAACCGGGTTTCCTTCGGGAAGATCGGCGATCCGTCGTAGCGCGCGCTGAAACCGAAGAGGTATTTCTCCTTAAAGTCGTAGCTCACACGCCCGAAGAAGTTCTGCCGGCCGGATTCCGTGGCGGTACCATCATTGTTCCAGTTGGCACGGTTGGTACTTCCGGCAAAAAGCTGGTCGATGAGCGGCGAATCGTAACCAAGGCGTTGCGTCCAGAACAGGTTGTCGTTGTAGCTCATCTGCTCGTAAGCCACAAAAGCATTCACCTTATGATCTCTCGCGAATGTGGTGGTGTACGACAATTTCACGTTTCCTGTCGTGCGCAAGCTTTGTTTGAAATCCTCGCGCAAACCAATGTCCTCCACGGTCCTGGATTGCTTTTTCACGATCGTTCCATCCGGAGCACGCTCGTAGTAAGGCCATACGTAGTTAAACTGTTTGTTATAATCAATGGTCTTGACAAGCGACAGATAACCGTCCAATACCAATCCTTTCACGAACGGAATGCTGTATTTGGCCCGCAGCGTTCCGCTGGCGACATCGGCCTTGTACCGGCGGTAGCCTGGGCTCAGGAGGCGTGCCGCAGGGTTCAGGTGTGACCAGCCTTCGCCCGGATACCGGTAGTCGCCGCCGATGTAGGCTTCCTGCAAGGGGCTTGTACTCGCGAGCGAACCTACCTCACCGCCAGGACCGCCCTGAGGGGTCTGGGTGTATTTCTCGCGAACCGAAAGGTCGAGGCCTACTTCAAAGTCTTTCGTAACGGACACGTCGATATTACTTCTCACATTGTACTGTCTGAGTTTCGACTTATCGTCGCCGCGCAGGATACCGCCCTGGGAAGCCGTTCCCAGCGACAAGAAATACCGCACCCGCTCGGTTCCGCCCCGCATGGTGAGCGAGTAACGTGTTTGCCGCACAGGTGGTCCGATCAGCGCGTCCCACCAGTTTTCCGGCCTGCGTTGGCCGGTTCTGAATGCATCCACCAGCGCATCCGGAAAATCCGGCGGCGTTCCTTCTAACGCTCTTCTGTCGTTCAGCACCTTCATATACTGGAACGCGTCGGCCGATTTAACTTTCATGGTCGGAGATTGCCACGACTGCGTGGTAGAAAAGTCGAATGCTGGTTTCCCGGTAGTACCTCTTTTGGTGGTTACCAGGATAACGCCGCCCGCCGATTGCGCACCGTAAATGGCCGCGGAAGCATCTTTCAACACCGAAATCGATTCAATATCATTGGGATCGAGGCGGTTCAAGCCATCGGGATCGGCATTAGCCACACCGTCGATTACGATCAGCGCCGATGTGTTGCGGTAAGTACCTGCCCCCCTCACGAGGATCTGAGAATCGTCAAAACCCGGTGCAGCGCTCCTTTGCGTCACATACACCCCCGCCATCCGGCCCGCAAGGGAGTTGGAGAGGGAAACCGCATTGGATTTCTTGATCTCCGCGCCGGTCGTCTGCACGACGGCGTTGGTCAGCTCCGACCGTTTCTGCGTTCCATAACCCACCACCACTACGTCGTTTAACTCCTGGGGCGACACATCCAGCTTCACCGCGATCGTCGACTGCGAGCCAATCTTCACTTCCTTACTCGTGTAACCAATGTAAGAAAAGACCAGCACGCTGTTTTCGTCCTTCACCCTAATGGAGTAGTTCCCGTCCTGATCGGACACGACCCCGTTGTTGGTACCTTTTTCCAGGATGTTAACCCCCGGTATTCCGGCATTGTTTTCATCCGTCACCTTTCCGGATACGGCTTGTTCTGCACGGCTTCGATGCATAGCAACGCCGGGGGCGCGACTGAGCGGACCGGCATTCGCCCACGTCGCGGGAGCGAGAAACCCCATCAACGCAATCCCCAATAAGGTACACGACGCACCGTGCCCAATTTCAGTCAGTAGTTTTGGTTTCATAAATGGAAAGTTTAATTAATAAAGTCCCTGCCTGCCGGTCAGAGGACCTGCCAGGTAATGATGGTAAGTACTTCGGGGTTTGCTGATGATATATATAACGGTAACAGATAAACGTCAATGCAGTTTACACAATTGGCATAGCGCGGCCATGCCGCCATTGCTCAACCAGGCAGTCCGTTCGGCCTTTCGCATTGCCTCTTTTTGAAGTACGGGCAATGCGGTAGCGTTCGGAGCGGGGCTCGCGTTATTCGGTTATAGTATTATCGGTAATCGCACTTTAATATGTACAAACATATAAACATACAATCAAACATACAAATAATATCAAGAATAATAATTCATTGATTTTGTATGAATTTTATAAGTAAACATTACGTGACAAAAAAGAAACCCGCGGAGTTATACGTGGAGCGGCCCGGCAAATGTATCTACAATCATTCTTAAAAAACGAGGGAGCCGCCTGTCCGTTCATATCCGGACCTGCGACTCCCTCGTTATGCTCAAAAATCTGTGGGCTATTCCCTTACGCTTTCGACCGTATAGACAAAGCTATCCGCACGGTAATAGCCGATATTGTATTCGATGGGGCGTTCGCCCTGGTCAAACACGAAACGTTTTCTGAAAAGGATCGGACTTCCCGGCTCGACCTCCAATTTCGCGGCGGTAAACTTGTCGGCGGCAATCGCGCTCACCTCTTCCTTCGAGAGCGTGGCGATCACCATGTGGTCTTTTTCGAGAATGTCGTACAATGGGCGCTTGAAATCTTCCTCGCCCGTAAGGCCTACCCGGGGATGGAAATAGGATATAAAATAGACGAACGGCCCTTCGGCCTTCCCTCTCAGCCGCTCCAATTTGAGCACCTTTTTGTCGGTGCCGATATCAAAAAAGTTGGCGATTTTCTCGTCGGGCGTCACCCAGGTGACGTGCAGCTCGAAGTTTTTGACGATGATCCCGCGTGCATTCATTTCCTGTGTAAAACTGAGCCAGTTCTTTGATTTTGAACTGATAACAGGCTCCGTCACCTTCGTACCGACCCCTTTTTTCCGGATGAGCAGCCCTTCATACACCAGCTTATTGAGCGCCTGGCGCAGGGTTGACCGGGAAATTGCCAGCCGCTTTGCCAGCTCCACCTCATTCGGCAAGAACTTCCCATCCAGGTGCTCCGGAGAGTTGATCATGTTGCGTAATAGGTTCTCTGCCTGGATATGCAAAGGAACAGGACTCTTGTGATCGATACTAAATTTCATATTGACGGATTGCAGATAGACAAAAGCAAAAATAGCAATTTTGACCACGCCCGGAAATAATAAGCGAAACGAACCCTCCAAAGTCCCGTAACCAGCGGGGTATTATTCCAGTAAAAAGCTCTCCGGCTGGTATGCACCCAGGCTGAAACGAAGCTTGTGATGCGTCACGGGCACAGGTTTTCCCATCACCTCTCCCCGAAGGTTGACCGGAGTAGCCCGGGTAAATTTCGACTTTTCGGGAAACGAAACCGTGATACTCCCGGACTCGCCTGCCTGCTCCCAAACGCGCAACACGGTACCGGCCCCATCCGGATTGTCGCCGAAAGCGGTTATCAATGCCCCTTTCCTGGAAACGGATATCCCCTCCTGGCTGGTCGGAAGCTGCCCTTTGGGGCCATCGGCCACGCCCATGAGCAAGGGTAACCGCGCCTCCCACGCGTGGCGCACGAGGTCTTCGTTCGTTTTTGCATCCCCGCCGATCCCCCAAATCCTCACTTTTTCACTCCACGAGCCGTCCTGCCAAAGCGGGAAATTAGTATTCCACATATTGTTATAGACGTTTACGAAAACCGCCGCCTTCCGGGGCATATCCTTTTCGGAATACTTCCACAAGCCCGGTTCGCCCAGGCTGATCAGCGGGGAGTCCACCGGCGAAAGCCCGACGCCCGACCGATCCGAGCCCGTAACGGCCACTCCCGAGCTAACCGCCATCAGGTATCGGTTGGTACCGGCAATGATGTCTTTCGACGGATCAACCATCCCGCCCAATCTTCCGACCGTAAAAACCGGCTGTTTCACGGCCAGCGGGAAGCATAGCCATCCGCCTTCCGGGTGCTTTTCAGGTATTTTGGAATCCACAAACCATTCCACATCCACATAACCTTCATGCCTTGGGAATGAAAAGACCAGCTTGTAGCCTTTGGCCAGGCCCCTGGTATCCGCCGGGGTCAATGTCGCGATATCCGCTGCATCGGAACGGGCAATATGGATTTGCCAGTCTTGTGGGGTTATCGCAAGGTACGGAACCTGCGCCGCACTGGCCATGCCGGGTTTCCCCAGGTCGTTCAGCCCCCACCCGTCCTTGATCCGACTGTATTTGTTGAACCAGTCACTTACCTCGTTGTTGCTGAATCGTTCATGTAAAAACTGCCCTGCCACATATCCCTGCGCACTGTCTATGAGCTCCTTGCCGCTTTTTTTGTCGACAAGCGACGAGATACCGCCTTTTTTCAGATCAAAAACTACCTTGAAATAAGGCGTCTCCATTGTAGAAAGCGTGTTGGGAGTATCGGTAACCTGGTGTATTTCCTTTTCGGAAAAAGACACGAAACCCGATGCGGGCACATCCCGCGCCAGGAAGTATTCACCCTTTTTCCACGGGATTTCCACCATTCCCGACCGCTTCCACGGCAATGGGTTGTACACGACCATCCGCCTTCCTTCCATACCAACGGATTGAGCGAGCAGGTCAAGATGCTCCGCCAGCTCACCATTTACGATCTTGTCCGCATTCATGATGTATTGTCGTTTCTCATCATAGGAATGCAGCCATTTCCGTTTGCTGCCGGTTTCGGTATGCCTCGCCGAGCTATTCTTCAAATGGGAATAGTCGCCATTCGCCGGTACCGGCTCCGCTTCCGCTTCCTTCATCCATTTTTTCCAATCCTCCCCATAGCTATAACGCGGGCCGTATTCGGCATTCATTCCCCAGGTGTGTTCGGCGTACAGAAGACTTTGTTCATAGGCCTTCGCCAATTGCCCGGAAATGGACTCGACCGGCAATTGCCATATTTTCATTTGGGTATTCAAACCTTCCAACGCGGGAATCATCGGCCTGATTCTCCTTCCAACCTTGGTCTCCCTTGGGTTGGCCAAGATGCCGTGTATCCAGGTGTCGGGCATATCTCCCCTGACGACCGGGAGTTCCGGGTTTTCTTTCAGGACGGCCCGTGCGAAATCGTCCAGCGTCCCCAAATGTACCTTTACCCCGGGCATATCCTTCGCGATCTTTTTGAGAATGGCATCCAAATGCGCTTTTGCCGGAGGTCCCTCATTGTCGTTGGTCATGATCATTCCCAGGTAATTACGGCATGGCCAATCCGGCCCGGGTTTGATTTCCGATCCGTAAAGAGCGGTGTACTGGCACAATATCCTCGAACCGTCGGCCCCTTCCCACCAGAACAGCGGCGGCACCCTTGGGTACTGGCTCGCCGGGTTGCAGCCCATTTGCAAGAATTTGACGCCTGCGTGATTCAGCAACGTCGGTAATACCCACGAGTGGCTCGGAACATCCGTCAGTTTGGCGCTGACAGGCAATGGCAACCCGTAAGCCCGGGCTACTTTCGAAGAAAATCCCAGCCCGCGGACCAGGTCTTCGTAGTCGAGCGACTCGGTGTGCGTCGTGAACGGATATGCATGCACGGCAATCGCCCCTTCCCTGATCGCCTTCTCTATTTTCTGCTTTCGTTCCGGCGTCTGCAACGGTCCGAGGATCTGCTCGCTGAGCGGCCAGCCCGGCACGGTCCAGGTGAAACGCTTCTCAGGCGGCATCTTCGCATTATCGTCGATTATTTTCAATGCGCCATCCATCATTTCGCCCCGGTACCTTTGAAATACATTCTCAGGTAAATCGGTGAAACCGAGATCAAAATGGGTCTTAAAAACCAGCCAGATATCCGTCACTTTGGAATCATCGGCCGCGTGCTTCTGGGCCAATGCCGGCACGGCCAGCATCACCAATATCAATAATGTTGCTCTCTGTAACATCTAAACAAAAGAAATTCTATTCCCTATTTTCTCACGTAGGCTTTCAGCGTGGCGCATTTCTCGCCCACACTTTTGCCCCACGGGGTAATCGTGTACGAGGGTACATCCGCGGGCACGATGAAAGTCTCGGCGTAGTGGACCACGTAGGGTTCAAAAAGCCCGTCCGGACTTTCCACAATCGCCTCGTCGCCTTCTACCAGATTGACCACATTGAGGTTCCCCTGCGTATAATGGGTCACTTTGCTGTCGAACCAGTGCCTTCTGGTTTCGATAAACTGGGTATTGAACAGCCCGGTCGATTCCTCCATCGAATGGCCGTTCACTGAAATCTGCTCTACATTATTGAATAGGTTCTCCTTCACCCAATCTTCGTCGCGGGCCCAATCGATCACATTTTTGCCATGCTCGATGTTGATCGGCCGCGGCTTTCCGTCGAGTCCCAGCCTGCCCCAATCCCATAGTTTGAAAGTGAAAATGTAAGGCGTGGCCGAAATTTCGAGAACTACCGCATTTTTGCCCGAACAATGGATCGTACCCGCGGGGATCAGTATGTGGTCATGCTTTTTGACAGGCAGCTTATTGACATATTTCTCCGCGTCGAAATCTTCGAGCCCGCCCTGGGCTTTTTCCAGATCGGCAATCATTTCGGTGGCGTTCACGTCCCTGCGCGTACCCAGGTATACGCAAGCATCCTGCCCGGCTTCGAGGAAATAATAGCTCTCGTCCTGGGTGTAATCCATTCCGAAATGCTCCTTGATATACTGCCGCGTGGGATGTACCTGCAAACTCAGGTTACCGCCATCCATGGTATCGAGGAAGTCGAACCGGATCGGGAATTCGGCACCGAACAGGCCGTAAACATGCTTTCCGAGCAGTTGCCGCGGGCGGGTGAGCACCAGGTTGATGGAAGGCAGCTCGAAAATGCATTCGCCGAACTTGAACAGCAGGCTGTTCTCTTCCGGAACGCAATCGAATCCCCAGGCGTAGTTCACCTCGCCCCTATCCAGGTCCGCCACCTCTTTCAGCCATTGCCCGCCCCAAGGTCCGGGGTCAAAAAACGGAACGACCCTGAAAGGCCTTCTGACCGCCTCGTCCAACCCCTTGTGGTACATCGGCGCATCCACCATTTTAGGCACGTCCTCGGTGCAGGCGTCGATGAAAAAATCTATTTTATCGAAAAACAAGAGCTTATGGCGATCGAAAACGCGCCAGTCGAGGAAATAACCCTGCTTGTATTTCAATGCGAATTGGTCGTCGGCGTTATCCATCCCAAAGTTCCCCACAACGCCGCGTTTCATCCTTTTCTGGATCTCCCATCGCGCCAGATCGGCATATACAAACAGATCGGGATCGGCAAAAAGGGCAGCCCCCTCTCCGTAAATAATGACTGTCCCTGACGTAATGCTGCGAATCTGCCCGTGCACCCGACGCAACTGGTCCGCGTCAAAGAAATCGGCCATTTCCAGGTCGTTCATCTTCCCGAAAACCTGGTCATCCGTCACAAACGGGTACACCATCGTCCCGATCTCATCCGCACTTTTAAGCGCGTCGCCGGTATGGATCACCAGAGCCGTGCTCAGGTGCCGCCCGATCGCTTCACGCACCGGTCCGGTGTCGACCCCGTGGTATACATCTATGCAAATCACGCACTTCGGCCGGCCTGCTTGCCGGGCAAAGCGCGCTATCTCCCCAAAAATATCGTCCCAGCCCACAAAGCACATGTCGGATGATTTGCTTACTTCTATAAAGGGATATTTGTCGTAATTCGAAGACATTTTTATTTTGATTTGGAGCTTTGGCTAAATCTGATCCGCACGAAGCGCGGACGGTACAGGTTGGGTTGCTTGGGCAAAACTTCCAGAAATTTGAAAGTATTGACATTATAGGAAACGAGTAATTCACCCGGCGCCGACAATGCGGGATGCGCCTTGGCATTATAGGTAAACAGGTCCGGGTCGCTGATATCCGCGGACGTTTTATACAATACGATCCTCGGCCCGAATGGCCCGTAAGGAGTTGGCGCCACCTGCATACAAATTTCGGGAAAAATGCTGCCAAGCTGATACACCAATGCATATTTACCGGGCGCCAACATACTCACGCTTAATTCATTCGAAACCGAGTCGCTTAAAGCTGCAACCGTCCCCGCATTTTTTGACCAACCCTGCTCTCCCCGGAATTCCCATTCGTCAAATGCGGTGAGCCTGGCCGGTTTTACCCTCGCGGCCACGAGTTTTTTTGTCGGCCCTTTCACCCCATAAATGTACACGAAGCCGTCAGGTGATACCTCTCCCGCCGCCTTGCTGCTATTGTAGATCCCCACGCCGAACGAGATCGGCTCCCCACCGGCCTGATAATCATTGAATGGCAATGCAAATTGCTCCTGATCCGCGTAGGGAAAGGAACTACCGGCCGGTACCCGGATCACCGAGTTCCCGGTTTCCCTGAACGGAAATGGCGAATTATCGTGTGTGTTGGTGATTTTGTAGGCAAAAATAAAAAGGTCCTTGCCCGCGTCCGGATTTACGAAGCCGTCGCCCAGCCAGAAATAGGTATCCTTATCGGGCTTGTCCGATTTCGGGATAAAAACCGCCCGGTGCGCCCCATCCTCACTTGCAATCCTGAATGTGGTTTGGCCCGGAGCGGGTGATTTTCCCTTCAACAATGCTACCGAATTGTTTACCAGCGAGAACCCCGATTTCAGCGCGCCCCCTTCAATTTCTCCCAGCACCGTATCGCTGAAAAGGAAAAGGACACTGTCTTCTTTCTGGGTATCACGGCCGGAAAACGGGATCGCAAATATGCCGTCGCCGCCCAGCCAGCCCGATTTTCTCAGGAACAGGTCCGACCATTCCGGTGCAGGTGAGGCCGTAAATTCGTTGACGTCTAGCTCACGCACGCCCGCCCGCGTCTGCCCGAACGCATACCCGAGACAAGCTAAACTTATCCATAAAATCAGAATGGTGTTCCTCATCCGCTGTCCAATTTTTCCTAAATATAGTTTATATGTACATATGTATATACATTATTTAATTAACTGGCATCTTTTCCTTTCCTCCCGACATCCCGGCAGAAGCCTTGGGCATCAGTCATGTTACCGGAATATTACAAAAAACCTTGCAACTCTTGTGATCAGGAAATACTTTTGCGGCACTCAAATTATAATAAGTCTAAATAAATGAAATATCTACTATCAATATCCGCTTGGCTGCTTTTGCCCTCATTGGTGCTTGCTCAAACGGGAAAAGTAAAAGGAAAGGTGATCGACAATACGCAAATCGGCCTACCTGGTGTGAGTATCGTCATCAAAAATGCCGGATCAGGCGCTCAGACCAACGAAAACGGCGTATTTGAAATATCCAATATCAATGATGGCAGTTACACGCTATCCATTTCATCCGTCGGATTTAAAACCAGGGAGTTGCCGCTGGCTATTTCGCAGAATGAAGTCGATCTCGGGACGATTACGCTATACGAGGGCGACGAAATATTGCGTGAAGTAGTCGTGGAAGGCGAAAGGGAGAACAAGTTCTCGCGCAGCAACACGGCCTACGTCGCCAAACTCCCTTTGAAGGATTTTGAAAACACACAGGTGTACAGTACCATCACCAACTACCTTCTCCAATCGCAGATCGTGACCAACTTCGATGACGCGCTCAAAAATGCAGCCGGGGTCGACAACCTCTGGACATCCACAGGACGCGGCGGCGACGGGGCGGGCTACTATTCGCTTCGGGGCTTTTCTGTGCAACCGAAACTGGTAAATGGCCTTCCCGGGTTGACAAACGGCACGATCAATCCGGCCAATATCGAACGCATTGAAGTACTGAAAGGGCCTTCGGCTACGCTGTTTGGCAATGCGGTAAGCTCCTACGGCGGGCTGATCAACGTGGTGACGAAAAAACCTTACGTAGGAACAGGAGGCGAGCTTTCCTTTACCACCGGCTCTTTCGGCCTGAACCAGATTACCGGCGATTTCAACACGGCCCTGAACAAGGAAAAGAACCTATACTTCCGTTTGAACACCTCTTATGCTACCGAACGCAGCTTCCAGGATGCGGGTTTCAGAAAGTCGTTCTTCGTGGCGCCTTCGCTTTCCTATAAAGTCAACAACAAGCTTTCGTTCTCGTTTTACGGTGAAATCACCCAGGCCGAACAGACTAACCCGATGTTCCTCTTCCTGAACAGGGCCGCCCCTTCGGTCGCCAAGAACATGAAGGAATTGGGATACAACTACAAGCTGTCGTTCACCAGCAACGACCTTACCTTACAGAACCCGACGCAGAATTACCGGGTTGAAATGGATTACAAATTGTCCGATACCTGGCAATCGCAAACGCTGGTTTCCAAAAGCGCTACTTCCACGAAAGGCTATTATACCTACCTGTACGACTACGGAATCCTGAAAGGCAACACATTTTCACGCTTTCTGAACAAGCAGAATGAATACACGGGTACGTCCGACATCCAGCAGAACTTCATCGGGGATTTCAAGCTCGGCTCGCTGAGAAACCGTGTGGTATTCGGGCTGGATTATTTCACCGCCACTTCTACCAGCAATGGTACCGGGTACGCGTTTTACGGCAATGTAACTGCCGACGGCGGCGCCAATGGCGACAATCCGTTTACGCCCACCGTGGAGACGACCGCCTACCCGCTTTCCGCCGCGGCCGTCGATGCCGTGCTCGCCTCACAACCGGTGGCTAATGCCAAATCGAAATACAATATTTACAGTGCCTATGCCTCCGATGTGCTGAACATCACCAAGGCGCTGTCGGTAATGGTAGGTCTCCGTCTCGACCATTTCGACAATGTCGGTAACGTATCCAGCTCCGACGACGACTACAACCAAACTACGCTCTCGCCGAAGTTCGGGATTTTGTACCAGCCCCTGGCCGACAAACTCTCTGTTTTTGCCAATTACCAGAACGGCTTCACCAACGTGGCGCCGGAACTCGTAGGCAACCCGGAGGATGGCCCGCAGACCATCAAGACTTTCCGACCTGAGCAGGCAAACCAGATCGAGTTTGGTTTTAAAACCAATATCATCAAGAACAAACTGAACCTGACCGTCAGCTACTACGACATCAAGGTGAAAGACCAGGTGATCACCGATCCCGCCTCGCCATTCAACAAAATCCAGGGAGGCGAAGCTTACAGCCGGGGGTTTGAGGTTGAATTGAATGCCAATCCTGTGAACGGATTGAATATCCGGGCGGGATTCAGCAACAATGAAAGCAAGACGACCAAGTCGGATAACGAGCAAATCCTGAACAAGCGTCCGTTGGGAGCAGGCCCCAAGACGCTTTATAATATGTGGGCTAACTACGAGCTGCCGGCCGGTAAGCTGAAAGGCTTCGGGGTCGGTGCCGGTTTCAACGGCGCAAGCGAGCGGTACGCGATCAACTACGCTTCAACCGGCGATTTCATGCTGCCCGCTTATACCGTGGCCAATGCCGCGCTGTTCTACCAGGCTGCGCATTACCGCATCGGGTTGAAGCTCAACAATGCATTTGACAAGGAGTATTACAAAGGATGGTCCACCATCGCCCCGCAGACACCACGGGCATTTCTGGCCAACTTTACTTATACATTCTAGATTACGGCCCTACGTCCGGAAAGTAACCGAAAGCCGCCTTTCACGAGGCGGCTTTTTTATTTGTCGCCGCTTTGGCACAATATTTCTAGCCATATTTACCAAAACAACCTTGCTACTATGAAAAGGATTTTTGAATTGATCGGTGGTGTCTTGTTTACATTTTTATCGGTTTCATTGTCTGTTTCAGGGCAAAATACTGGCATTCAAATCACTACCACATCTTCCAGCGAATACCTCAAAAGCCCTAAAACTTCGATATACCCCGCATTTGTCGACAATATCATTTACCAGTCATGGACAGAGGCCGGCCCGTCGCCTTTCTTTCAACTCACCGCCGAAGGAGGCACACCGCCCTACACCTGGGCTCTGGCTGGCGGCCAACTCCCCAAAGGCCTCCAAATGGACAAAAGCGGAAAAATCCGGGGTATGGCCAGTAGAGAAGGCAATTATGCATTCACCGCCCGGGTAACCGATTCGAAAGGAGCATCCGCGACCAAACCGCTTGTTTTTGAAGCCGCTCCATATCGGTCCAAATGGTTCGCAGACGCCAAATTCGGCCTGTTTATCCAATGGGGTGTATTCACTCAACCATCGCTCAAAGGCAAGGATGGCATAGCACAGTTTGAGAAAAGAATTACCAAGTTCAATGCCGACGAGTGGGCACAAACGGTGATCGACCTAGGGGGGAAGGTGCTGACGGTAACTATCAACGCAGGCGACGGCGTGCGCTTATGGCCCTCGACAACACCGAGCAAGCTTGAATTGAAAACCCAGCGGAACCTTGTCAAGGAACTGATCGATGCCTGCCACAGAAAGGGGATCAGGTTCGTTGCCTATTTCGCGCCCGACAAAGCCTGGAATAAGGACGTTGTCGACACCGGTCTGGACGGCACCTATGGCACACTGAACCTGGGGTTGATCAAAGAGCTGGTACTGATGGGCGTGGACGGATTCTGGATCGATATGACTTCCGCCACGGAGCTCTACAAGGGGTTCGACTATAACTGGTTTCCCTGGAACAAGATGATCCCGATCATGCGGGCCAACAATCCGAAAGTCATTTTTGCCAATAATACCGGCCTATACAATGGCGGTACGGTACTGCAATATCCCAATACGGATGTCATCATTTACGAGGGCGGCACATCTCAATACGAAACGGCCCTGGAAGTGGCTAAGCCGACTACCGTCAAAAAGAAACTGGCGATCGAGGTGAACAATTTGCTGGATAACACCTGGTCCTGGCGGGAAGACCCTAAACTCAGGAATCCGAAACCGCTGGATATGATGATCACGAATATCAAGAAGAACTGGGAGGCGGGCGCGACCTACATGCTGAGCTACCCGGTACCGGCAGATGGGGATATTTTACCGTCGATCTACAAGGAGGAACTGAAACAGATCGCCAGTTTTGTCAAGAAAAATCAGGGATGGAGTGAAACGCCCCGTGCCTCGCTTTCGGATACAGTTGATTATGACAAAGGACAAAAGCTGGTACTGACCGCCTCCACGCGTTCGAAAATATACTACACCCTTGACGGAGACCGGCCAACGACTGCGTCCAAACTCTACAAAGCGCCGATTGCGATCGGCAGAACGAGCCGCATTCAGGCTATTTCGGTTGAACCCGGCAAACCTGCCAGCAAAGTATTTGACCAGACATTCTCCATTTTGACCAGCGCTACCAGGACAGCGGCCAATGCGCGTTCGGCCGCGCCCGCCACAACGCTGGCGGCTAAGGAAGTTGCCGGAAAAACTGAGCCGAACGGGTTTTACAGGGGGATGCGCATTACCGTAGGCCCCGCGCCTATCCGGCTTACGGATATCGGCCGGAAATACATTCAGGGAAACAAGGGGCGCCATTCGATCGTCATCAGGCGCTTCACCGACGACCGCCCCGTTTTGAGCGCTGCGTTAAACACGGCCCTACTTCCTGTTGCCGATGACGGTTATCAATATGCGCCGATTCCCCCGCTCGTGCTCGAAGCCGGGAAATCGTATATGATCGGCATCAGCGAAAACGGCAGCGATCAATTTGCACCCGACGATTTTAAAAATATCCCGTCGTTCGCCGACTATCGAATTATCCAATACAACATTATGAGCCCGCAAGGCACCAAACTACCTATCGTGGACGATAAAATAGGCCAGTTGCTAAGTTTGAAGTATGAAAAGCTGAATGTCGGCGGAGCTAAGGTTAACCTCGCATTGGGTAAGCAGGCATTTTTGAGGGCTAACAATGAAGGGGCTCTCGGCCCGTCCAGCCAAATCTATTTCGCGGAAAACGCGGTGGACGGTGATTTTAACACAATGGCGGCGGCCGGCGGCCAATATCCCTGGACATTGTTTGTAGACCTTACGAAGGTCGAGACCGGCATTGCGCAAGCGAAAATCACCTTTGCTCAAACGGCCTATTCGACGGAGTTCCAGGTGATGGCTTCCCCGGACAACAAAACGTGGACAACCCTGTTTGAGAAAAAGAACAATTCAGACCGGGTCAATGACATAAAATTCAATCCCATCGATGCGCGCTACTTCAAAATCAGGTCATTTAAACCTGAAAAACAGGGTGATCCGGGCCGCGGGATGGGCATACTTGAATTCGAGCTGTACCGGTAATCTTTCTGATACTTGTTTTTGAAAAGGCACAACGGATAGAAACGGAGCGTTCCGGCGCGAACGCGCATTGTTCGTTACCGGACAATAATTGCGCCTTCAATATTTTTCAACATATTGATTATTAATTATTTAATTTTTTGGCAGACTATTTGATTCAAAAGATTTCAGATTTGTCTGGAAGAACAAAAAGATGCTAAAAAACTATCTCAAAATCGCATTCAGGAACCTGCTCCGAAACAAGGCTTTTTCGGCGATCAACATTCTGGGGTTATCCGTGGGCATGGCGAGCGCCGTGCTTATCCTGTTTTGGATGTACAATGAAGTCAGCTACGACCGCTTCCACAAGAACAGGGACTACCTCTACGAAGCCTGGAACCGCGGGAAGTTCGACGGGAAACTGCAATGCTGGAATTCCACCCCGCAAGTACTCGGCCCTGCGCTGAAAGCGGAGTACCCGGAAGTCACCCATATTTCACGCAATTATTCGCGGTGGTTTGTGGCACGCGTGGGCGACAAGAAAATTTCCAGCGAGGCCATTATTACCGATGCCGATTTCCTGAGCATGTTCGATTTCCCGCTCTTGCAAGGAAATGCCCGGACGGCCCTTAATTCGGTCGGCTCGATGGTGGTTACGCAGAAGATGGCCATCAAAATGTTCGGTACGGAGGACGTGCTGGGTAAAGTGATCTCGATCGATAAGGATAATTTCACGATTACCGGCGTCATGCAGAATCTTCCGCCCAACACTGCATTCAGATTTGAGTACATACTCCCGATCGAATACCTGAAAAGGATTGGCTCGGCCGATGATGGCTGGATGTTTAACACGGTGAAAACCTACGTTCAGTTGAAACCAGGCACCAACGCTGAGGTGTTTGCGGGGAAAATCAGGGATATCACGATCCGCCATTCCAACAAAACCGAAGAACACGAAGTATTCCTTCATCCCATTTCCCAATGGCATTTGTATTCCAATTTCGAGAACGGCAAAGTCGTTGGCGGAAGGATCGCCATTGTACGGTTGTTTGGCATCATCGCCGCATTTATTTTGCTGATTGCCTGCATTAACTTCATGAACCTCAGCACCGCACGCAGCGAAAAACGCGCCAAGGAAGTAGGTATCCGTAAAACAGCCGGTGCGAATAAAGGCCTTTTGGTTGGCCAGTTCATCGGGGAATCGATCCTGATCGCGCTGATCGCCGGCACGATCGCCCTGCTGGCCGTTTACCTCGCCTTGCCTGCATTCAACACATTGATCGGCAAAGAACTGGAAGTACCGGTTACCAATCCGACGTTTTGGGCTGCCGCATTGGCGTTTATTCTTTTTACGGGTATTGTTGCAGGAAGCTATCCCGCGTTTTACCTGTCGTCGTTCAAGCCGATCAGTGTGTTGAAGGGCGCATTTAAAAAGACCCACTCTGTATTTAGTCCCCGGAAAGTGCTGGTCGTTGTGCAATTCAGCTTCGCAATTGTCCTGATCATTTCCACGCTCATCGTGGTGGAGCAAATCCGCCACGCCCAGAACCGCGACCCGGGTTACGATCGCGGACAGGTGGTTTACCATTGGATTACCGGCGATTTGGGCAAACATTATGCGCAGATTAAGCGCGAGCTATTGAGCGCGGGCATCGCGACGTCTGTTACCAAAACATCTTCTCCGCTGAGCAGTGTTTCCGCCGATACCTGGGGCATCGAATGGCGAGGCAAGAACGTGGCCGAAAAAATTGATTTCGATATTTTCACCGAAGACGAGGGGCTTGTCAAGACTGCCGGGCTGCAACTCATCCAGGGGCGCGACATGGATCTTACCCAATTCCCCTCCGACTCCTCGGCTGTGCTGCTCAATGAAACCGCGGCCAAAATCCTGGGCTTTAAAGATCCGATCGGCCAAACGATCAAGGACAATGGCGTTCCATACCACATTGTCGGCGTCGTGAAGGATTTTGTGATCCGGTCGCCTTATGACCGTCAGAGCCCGCTGATCATCGAAGGCGCGCAAAGCTATTTCAACGTGATCCACATGAAGCTCAGCGCCGATAAACCTGCCGCCGACGTGATGCCCGCTGTGGAGGCCATTTTCCGCCGTTACAACCCGGAATACCCTTTCGAATACCACTTCGTGGACGAAGACTACGCCCTGAAATTTGAAGACACCCGCCGGGTTGCAAAGCTGACCGGTATTTTCGCTGGCCTTACCATCTTCATATCCTGCCTCGGGTTGTTCGGTCTGGCCGCTTACATGGCCGAAAACCGCGTAAAGGAAATCGGTGTGCGCAAAGTACTTGGCGCCAGCGTGATGAGCATTGCGGCATTGCTTTCCGGCGAATTCATGGCGTTGGTTATCATCTCCATCGTGATAGCCGTCCCCGTTGCCTGGTACGTGATGAACCTCTGGCTCAATGATTTCGAATACCGGGTCGGCATTCAGTGGTGGATATTTGCCGTATCGGGTTTTCTGGCCATTGCGGTATCCCTGGCGACCGTCAGCTACCAGGCGATCCGCGCAGCATTGCTGAATCCGGTAAAAAGCCTTCGCAGCGAGTAAGGTAACTGCAAAAATAGCTGCAACCACTATTCGGAGCTGGTCTTGCCTTTGAGGGCGATGATCAGCTCCTGTTGTGTTTGAATGAGCTGGTGTAATACCTGATTGTCTTCGTGTTGAAGCCCCGTTTTCAAGAACTTCACCTTATGCAGGCTCACCAATGTTTCAATGTCGGTTTCCAGCACCGCCGCGATCTCCGAAAGCCGTCCCATCGTGATCGAATCCTGTTCTTCATTTTCCAGCTGCCGGTAGCGCTGCTTGGAAATCCCAAGACGCCCGGCGACGTACTCCTGTGAATAACCCAACCGGTTACGCACGAGACGTATATTATCACCGATAGGGATTTTGTGTTCTTTCATGGGGTGCCACTGACAGATGTTTACACGGATAAAGGCCGGTTGTTACCCGTCATTCCTGCTCACACTTTTCAATCGGCAACCGATTGATGAGCATACGTATTGTCCTATTTCTACTTCCCTTCACAACTAGTTAAAAGTACCACCAGGCTAGTTCTTAACCACCGGAAAAAGTAGCAGAATGCAGTGTTTTTTCAGGCTATTTGCAATTGTATTTAATACAAAAACTACACGCATTATGAAGAGAAAACTACTATTGTTTGTTTGGTGCATTGCCTACCTCGTGGCCACGTTCATTCCCGTCCGGGCGCAACCGATTTACAATCAGCACAATGTTGTCCAGGATGCTTTAACAAGACATTACGACGACTCGCAGCCATTGTGCGTAAAGGCGTTCCGCAACAATCCCGACGGCACAAGACCCTCAATTATTACCGCAAACTTCGTCGATCCTGATTCTCCTTTTAATGAGTGGAAAGCCAATTTCCTGTTTGCTGACATCATTCTGGATGTGAAATAATCATCATTAACATTTAACACAACACTATTATGAAAAATCTACAACACGCTCTGATAGGAGTCATTTGCCTATTGCTTCACTGCACGGCATTAGCCCAAAACCTGCACAATCCCAAGAATGTCGACCGGACGGCGATGAGCTACTACAATGGATTAAAAACGTTCAGAGCCCTTGAACACTCCATCAATCCCGATCCCCAGAGTGAAAAAATCTATCGTCTGCAGACGCTACCCGAAGATGGTTTCCCCTCCATCCAAATCTATGGAACAGATAACGGCTCAACCGTTTTCTTCGAAGACAAAGCACCATACGACAATAATTTCGCGGATAACCCTACCCCCTACCTAAGCTCAGAGGCAGTTCAATTGTTTTATGGATTTCAAACAGCAATGAAGATTTTAGATCAACGATTTGCATGGAAAGGAATGGATGGCACAGACACAAATGTTATCAAAATATCCATTGAAAATTCTGACGGAACTTTGAATGATTACAGCTATGCGCGCTATTCTGGTGATATGGATAACCCCTATTTTGCGTTTGGCAAAAGTTTCATCAACAATTCGCCCCTACCCACGTCAATCGATATTTTGTCGCACGAACTCTCCCATGCGATTATGAAATACAGAAGTAACATCGCCTATCTGAAAAGTCTGTGTACAGAATACCGATCCGTTGATGAGGGACTTGCAGACGTATTCGGAATATATGTCAAAAACAAATTTCTGCAATCGACTCCTCAAAATTACAACTGGCTGCTGGCAGAAGAAATTCTTTCGATACCACACAACATTTCAAATCCCAAATCATATGGCAGGGCAGACACTTACAGGGGTGAATATTTCGATAATAACTGCTCCGACGATTATAATTATATTGCGGGTTCCGGTATCGTTACCAAATGGTTTTACTTGCTTTCATCAGGCTTTCAAGGTTCGGCGATTAATGACCTTGGTTATCAATACAACAATCTGACGGGAATAGGGGTGGAAAAAGCGATTCAGATTATCTGGGATGCCATCCCCAAACTAAAAAGTTACTCCGACTTCCCGGCATTCAAATTGTTCACACTTGACGTAACAAAACAACTATACGGCGCAAACTCGACAGAATATCAAGCCGTAGAAAAAGCCTGGTGCGCCGTGGGCGTGTGCGACAACAATCTTTCCTTCTTTAAAATCTTCCCGGCTAACGCATCTTCCGAAATCGAGCCATGGCCTGCGGTAAAGGTTAATTTTTCCTGGGACGATGACCCGCGCATTAAAAAGGTAGAGGTGCAAATGGATTACGATCGTAACTTCACAAACCCGCAGGTATACGAAGTCAGTAACTTCGACTGGTTCTTCAAATACGGAGGCGGCACATTTTACAAAGGCAGCGCCAGCGGATATTTTCGTCCCGGCGAAACAGTGTATGTAAGAGCTAAAATCACCCAAGCAGACCCCAATTTTTGCAAAGGTCTGAATCCACTTTGCAAAATATATCAACAATTCAGCCCAACACATGCTTTCAAATTAAGCGATAAAAGAGTCGAATTCTGGCCAGCCACAACCTCCACTACTGTACAACCCTGGCATCCGGAACTAACCTGGAAATCACAGAAAGATGCGGAACTCTACCTGATGCAGGTCGCCAGCGATGCTTCCTTTAACTCCGTCATCTACGAAGGATTTTCACCACATACCGGCAATTTTACGGAAATCGGGTTGATCAACGCCACACTGGATATCGGGCAAACCTGCTATGCACGCGTTGCTGCGAAGAGACTCGATAAGCCAATCCTATCCGGCAATTGGGGTCTCTGGTCTAAACCTCTTACAATCAAGGCGGCTACACCTTCCACAGCCATTATTCAGGCCAAAACGCAAAAACTCAATGATCCACCAACACCGGTGGGATCCTTAGGGCGCATGGTGTCGTGGGACCCCGTTCCCGGCGCGGACGGTTTTATCATAGAGGTTGCCAAGGACAATGCTTTCAACAACATCGTAACATCCGTCACAACGGGTAACATAGCCAGCACAATCCTGATTTTCCCGCCATTGCCAAACTTTACCAGTCTGTTTGTGCGTGCGCGCCCCAAAAAGGGTTTGGCACTTGGAATTTGTAGCAATGTCTGGCGCATCATAATTGATGAAACCGCCGCATTGCCTGCTATGAAGTCACCGGCAAACGGCACCACCTTTCCATTTAAGAACTTCGCTGCAACAGGTTTTGAATGGAAAAGCGGGACACTTAACATGAATACAGTCCATCATTTTGAGGTACATATTGTTAAAGATCCACCAGCTCCGGCAGCTATTTTTACCAGCCAGGGAAAGTCTATGCAATTATTTGTACAGGACCCTATCCTATTCAATGCGCAAAAATTACAGATAAGCGTGCTCGCTGTTAACGAGTTGGGCGCTAAAACAGCGCTTTCCCAGCCGTTTGATTACAACATTTGCCCCGACCATCCCGCAGTATTCTTCCCGGGGGATTTGGGGAAAGTCGATCCAACCAAAGATTTTAAAGTAGAGTGGTTCCCAAGTGAATCGTTTCCTCCGGGCAGCCAGTTTTTGGTGACTATTGAAGAGAGCGGATTGGCCGCATTACCGGGATTCAAAGACAAACCGACAATCGCCAATTTTATGCTCGTCCCCGCCGGTACGCTCACAAATGGTAAAAACTATACCCTAACGGTTAAAAACTCTTCCTCTTGTCCGGCTCTTTTACTACCCAAAACGTTCTTTTCAGCCGTCGGTGCCGGCGGATCGAACCAACCTCCGCAACCTACCTTTGTTAATTTCAAAATCGAGTTAAAAGGCTTCCGTAACGATCCGGATGCTTTTTCGATTCCTCCTGCCTATGGAACCTCCAATTACGATTTGGGAATCGAGCTCTTTGACCCAAATGGCATTTCGCTCGGTCTGCTGGATCCTACCATGATGCCGGTCAACAAATTGGCCGTCGACTCCGAAAATTCCGGGGTTATTTTGGTCGGCACCAACATACCGCAAGGCAAATACAAGCTCAGATTAAAATTAAACAAGATCTACCCGCCCAACACCTATTATCCGTTAGACCAGCCTCGTTTCTCGGTTTTCCTCAACAATCAGGTAGTCGTCTCCAACCACATTATCACGTTCGATATCTTCAACCCCGGATCGGCCTTTGACGAATGGAAGGATGGATTTCAGTTTGCAGACATAATCCTCGATATCAAATAAATCACAAATTCTAAACAAACACGCTATGAGAATTTCCCGATTACTATTAACAGCCAGTATCCTTTCTGCTTCCGCATTGGTGGCCCAGGCACAACAAATCAGGTATGCTACAAAAGCATTGACGATTAATCGTCATGGCGACATGCTGACGGTTGTCGACGCCTCAGGTAAACACCTGGTCAATGTAGATTTTACAAAACCTGCATTTAAGGGAAAAGTGATCGCCTTCGCTTATTCCAGCAAGAAGAAAGAAACCGTGGATGAAGCGACCGAGCCGGTAAACAGTCTGACGCTTTTTCCAAATCCTGCCTCGAAACAAGTGCAGGTTGATTTGAAGGGAGAATGGAAATACCCGGTAGATGTACAGATATTCGACAAAAGTGGTAATATCTCAGAATCCACCCAACTGGAATCGTCTGGGCAATCGCTGAACATTGAGTCGCTCATCCAGGGTGTATACATTTTGAAGGTACAATCCGGCAACATTAGCGCAGTGAAGAAACTGGTTGTACAATAACCGAAAAGGGAGCACGACCGCATGGCGTGCTCCCTTCGTTTTTGATGTCCTGATTACAGACTTAAGGCGCGAATTGTTTACATTTAAGAGACATCAACTTATTTGTAACCGCCATGAGATATAGTGCGTCGCTTGACAAATCCACCAAAGTAATCACCGCTGTCATCACCGCCTTGTTCGTCGGCATTCTTGCTTATGAATTACAAACCTTTACCAGAGGTGAGCAAAACGGCCTCCTAATTATCAGCGCCATTCTGCTAATCACTTACGGATCAGCATATATTTATCGCCCGACGGGTTACAGTGTCACGGAGCAGGAACTGATTATCCACCGGCCGATCAACAGCATCCGTTATGCCAGGGAAGCGTTGGAGTCCGTTCAGGTAATCGTAAAAAAAGACTTGCAATTCACAATCCGCACTTTCGGTGTTGGCGGATTGTGGGGCTACTACGGCTATTTTTACAACTCAGCTTACGGGAAAATGATCTGGTTTGTCACCCGCCGCGACCATCTGGTGTTGATCAAGACCGCCAACAAAAAGACAATCCTGCTCTCTCCCGACGATATCGACTCCTTCACCAGCGAGTTGAACCCCATTGCCTCGGCGATGAGCTAGCCATGAGATTACGATAACTTACTTTGTGGCAAGATTCTTCGAAAAGAACGGCAACATTTTTGTCTCGATCCGCTCGCCAATCTTGTTGATATGGTCGCCTTGATATTCCTCGTATGTGTGCTCGATTTTGTAGTTATCGAGAACCTGATGCAGGATTTTGATATTGGCAGCAATAGGCTGATCGCGGTCACCGGCGTCGAAACCGATTCCTTTCATTTGCCTCAGATTGGTCATGTACTGATCAATGCTCGTAAGCGGCATATTGGCGTTCCACTTGATTTCCGCGACGGGGTTGAGTTTTCCATTTTCCACAATGGCGTCGGTGTAGAATGGAGGTCGTAGGGGATTGGGCGACCAGGCTGCGGCATACGCCAGGGCTGCTTTGGTCATAAAATCAGCTTTCGCAATGTCCTCGGGTGTTTTCACTGCCTCTATTTTGGCCAGCGCTTCCGCAGAACGCGCGTTACCCGGCGCCAGACAGCATGGGCTCAGCAAGTAAATGCTCGAAAATATCTCAGGATGCCTTTCTCCGATCCGGATCGTGCCATAACCGCCCATCGAATGCCCTGCCAGACCACGGCTTGCAACTTTGGCAATTGTCCGGTAGTGCTGATCGATGTAGGCGACGAGCTCTTTGGAAACAAAATCCTCCCAGTTGCCCGCAGTAATGGAATTGGAATAATAACTGCCCCCGCTCCGCGTGAGTGCATTGGGTGTGACGATGATCATCTCCTGCGCCTGACCGGCCGCAAACACCTTGTCGACAATCACCGGCAGGTTGATCCAATGTTTCACAAACCCATACCATTGCGCGTCGGTATCCGTGAAGCCGTGCAGCAAATACACGACCGGGTACCGTCGTTTCGATTCCTTTTTATAACTCGGTGGCAGGTATACCGACACATCGGGATCGACCGGGTTGCCTTCCAGATTCTCTTCCAGTGATTTGCCGTGTACTTTAATACGCTCCACCGACCCTTTCAACGGTGATTGCCCGAAGGTAAAAACGGGTGTTAACAGGATCACGAACAAAAGAGCGCTTAATCTATGTCTTTTCATTGCAGGACAGGTTTGAATGTGCCCCAAATTAAGAAAGATTAACCGCCCGGTAAAGCGCATGGAATTTTGATTAATAATTAAATCGCTGGCCTTCCGACAACGTCGAGACGTGCCTCATTTTCCCATGACGGAAATCGCTGTAAAGCTCCTTGATTTCCTCCTGATGATCTGAAATGAAAGGGCCATGCGAGACGATCGGATCATGCTGCGGCTCGCCCGCGTACAGGACCACGCGTGCGCCCGCAATGCCTGCAACAACCGCAAGCTCGCTTGCCTCACCCGCTTCGCCGCGACTTAACCATCCTATCTGATTGATCTTCAACTCCTGACTCCCGTCGCCAACCTGCACATTGCCTTCAATCACATACAAAAATGCATTGAAGGAGGCAGGTATGGATTCCGAGAGCCTTGCGCCCGGTTCCAACCGAATATCGGCAACAATGAGCGGCACATAATTCTTCACGGGCGAATGCAACCCTGCAAATGCCCCACTATACAAAACGGTCTTCACACCGTTCGTCTCAATGGTGGGCGCATTTTCAAATGCCAGGTCCTGCACCCGCGGGGTGGTCCAACGATCTGCTTTCGGCAGGTTCAGCCACATTTGCAGCAAGCGCATCCGAGATTTCCCTTCGATTGTTTCGGTATGCACAATGCCACTGCCTGCGGTCATCATTTGAAAATCACCCTGCCTCATCATGTGCGTCTCGTCCCCGATTTCGCCTTCCAGTAACAGTGAAACGGTTTCAAATCCGGCGTGCGGATGCGGCCCTCCTACCGGCTCGTCGTCTTTCTTATCCAAAAAATCATCCATCAATACAATGAACGGGTCGCTATGCTCGAACTCGCGGTAAATCACCGCCCGGGCTGTGTGATCCGGTCCGAGAAACCCCGGTTGGGCAGGCGGGGTTTTGATACTGACTATATTTCTGACAATGCCTTGATTTTCCATGATCTGTTTTGCTTTCTGATTGAGGAGACCATTCCGGCCTCGTTTAGTAAACAAAAACAGCACCTCTCCTATCCATTTCCTTCGCTATACAATAGGTTAGCGAAGCAATGAAACCGGATTCCCATTCCGTCAAAAGGCCATTTAAGGACAAAAAATCGCCGGTAAACGCGAAAATCCGGTAAAAGGCCAAATTCTTTCTGTCAACTTTTTGTTAAAAAAGGTAACAGGCTGCAAAGTCCCACTACACAGCCCAGGCCATGTATCCCATTTAAGAATCCCATTTTACACTTCACAATGCAGTTTTATTCAGAACGTTTACGCTACGAAAAATTCACCCGGGGCCATTTCGAAGACTATTTCCGGCTCGTGTCACAGGAGGATGTCATGCTGCACATCAGCGGCACCGGGCTCGACATGGAAGGTGCCCGCAAAAGATTTGAAAGATCGCTACGCGCCGATGGCCACCAAAGCGATATGGGTTTTGTCGCTGTTTACGAACAATGCAGCGATTTGTATGTAGGCTTAGGCAAAATCGTACCTTTTGAAGACGGCTTCACGGAAATCGGCTATGCGTTACTACCCGAATTCTGGGGTAAAGGCTATGCATCCGAAATCACCGGCAGGCTCATTGCCTACGCCCGCGAATGCGGCAGCGTCGAATCGCTCGTCGCGCTGGTAGCACCCGAGAATCAGGCATCCATCAATGTGCTGACCAAACAGCAGTTCCGCTTTTTCAGGGAAGTACCGGAAGGCGATGTGGTACGGCACGATTACATTCTGGATTTATGAAACGCCCGGTTGATTAATTCCCTTCCAGAAACTCCTTCACGAGCGTCGCGGTGATTTCCGGTTGCTTGCTGCCGGCTTTTATCGTGCAAATCTCGCCCAGCAATGCCCCGTGCACGCCGGGAAGGATTACCAGTTCGGCCTTCGGGATCAGCCTGGAAATTTCGACAATGTGCTCGGTTTTGATCACGTCCTTGTCCCCCGTCATAATCAGTGCGGGAGCTTGTATACGCGTGAGGTCGCTTTTCGGCCAGTCGGTGAAGGTCCGGCGGCGCTCGCGATCCTTATTGAACATCGTTTGCAGGCCCTTCGGATCGGGATTTACTTTGAGATAATATTCCTTTAATGGCGCCGGCATATTGTCGAGCGACGCGTTGTCCATCATTTCAAAAAAGCCGTCGATCATCCCGGCCCGGGTGTAGTTGGAAGCCACGACGACGATCTTGTTGATCAGCTCAGGATGCCGGCCGGCCAGCTGCATGGTTGTACAGCCACCGTCGCTGAAACCGAGGACGTTGGCCTTTCCTACGTTCAGATACCGGAGCAATGCGGCTACATCGTCGGCATCCTGCTGAAACGACTCGGGTGCATCGCGGTCGCTCGTACGGCCGTGCGCCTGCAGTTCCACAGCGATGATCTTACTGAATGCCGCCAATTGGGGAAGGATATTACTGAACGTCGTTTCGATCGTCGAACCGCCGCCGTGAATGAGTACCAGCGGAATAGCGCCGTTTCCGTAAATCTCATAATACATTTTGAGCCCGTTCACGGGCGCATAACCGGTTGTTTTCGGCTGTTCCATACGAGTTTGTTGTGCTTGAACGGATAAATTCAGCATTGCGCCCAGCAATGCGGCGACCAGCGCTCTCATGATTGCGCGGCCGCTTTTCTGCCTTCCAGGTATACCGTCAGCTTGTCGACATTCTGTTTCAAACCTTCGGCCGCATTGTTCGACTTCACGATACGGATCATCTGCTCTGCCGACTCGAAAAGCATATGCCAACGCAGGAACGTCTCCTCACCCTGCGCTTCAAATTCGACGGTAGTCAGGAAATTGGGTGCAAAATGCTGGTATACAATCTTTTTTAAGGGAATAACCTCTTTGAATATACTCCTGTTCTGGTAATCTTTTCCATCCGGACCGTGCATAACGAGCTCCCAAACACCGCCCGGTACCACGTCCATAGTCGTAATCGTATTAGTAAAGCCATTGGGCCCCCACCATTTGGCGATATGCTCCGGCTGGGTCCACACCTCCCACACCAGCTCCACCGGCGCATTCAGTTTACGGGTAATGATCAGTTCGCGGTCGTGCGTGCTGCTTTTTTCATTTTCCATATCGCTCTTTTTTTAGTTGTTCCAAATAGCTTTCCAATGAATCCAGTTTGCTTTCCCAATGCTTTTTGTACTGCTCCACCCACATCGACACCTCGCTGAGGCTGTCGAGCCGGGCTTCACAAATGTGGTCCCTGCCCTCTTTCCGGATAAAGATCAGCCCGCAATCGCTCAGGATTTTGACGTGAAGCGAAATCGCCTGGCGCGTCACATCGAATTGCTCGGCAATCGCATTCACATTCTGGGGCTGCTCGGCCAGCATACCGATAATCGCCCTGCGGGTGGGGTCCGCAATGGCCTGATACACATCTCTTCGTGCTCTCATAACATGCAAGTATTTGCTTGCAAATATATATGCAAGTATTTACTTGCGCAATATTTATTTGTTAATTTTGAAGTCTCGGAAAAAGGGTTTCAATTTGTCGCGACCGCCCCCTGCGATTGTCCTTTTTAGGGAGCATGCATGACGGTGCAAGGCGATACTTTTGCATCAGTCAACAATCTAAAATCAAGTCCGATCACCTTTTAAATCTTTTAGCTATGCCCAAAATCAATCCTTACCTCAACTTCGACGGAACTGCGGAAGAGGCTTTCAATTTCTACAAATCCGTTTTTGGCGGCGAGTTCACCGGCGTTCACAGAATGGACGGCGCTCCCGGAACCGAGAACTTACCTGAAAATGAAAAAAACCGGATTATGCACATCTCGCTGCAAGTCGGTGATGAGCTGCTGATGGCCTCTGACATCATGCCTTCCATGGGCCAAAGCCTCGCGGTGGGCAACAACAACTATATTTCCATTTTCACCGACAGCCGCGAGCAGGCCGATCAGTATTTCAATGGCCTCTCGGTAGGTGGCGCCGTCGAAATGCCGATGGAAGATCAGTTCTGGGGCGATTATTTCGGTGCTTTCCGGGATAAATATGGTGTAAACTGGATGATCAACTTCCCCGCGCAGCAAGGCGCATAATGTACAGTTGTAATGACGAAAGGCCGGTTCCCGAAGATGCGAACCGGCTTTTTTGTTTACCCTTCGGTTACCTTACAGCTTCTTTTTCAAATAATAACGCTGCACAAAAGCAATCCAATCGTTCTCACTCCCGGGAATGCGCACATCCGGCGCGAAACCAATGTTGTCGATCCGGAATTCCCGCACCCAGCCATTGCGTCCCCACGGCACGGCCAGGTTAAAGGTTCCATCGCAAAGGTCGAAGTTCTGATCGGAGCCATAGTCCATCACCCCGTGCGAGTTAACCCCGAAAAGCGTCACTTTTTTACTTTGTTTACCCTCATAAATAAAGAACTCCGTTGCACTGCCGCACCCCTTGTCGATCAGAAAGGCAATTTGCTGCGGGTACGCCTTGGGATCGATCTCGTAGGTGCGTTGCAAGTCGTCGCCATCGCGCACAAGCTCGCCCGGCTGTTCCTTCACTGCCTTCAAAAGCCGCTTCGCTCTCGCATAGTAAGGATTGGCAGTGTCTTTTTGTGATTTAAAACTCTTCTCCATGTAGGCTATGTACTCTTCGCTCGACCGATAATCCCACGATGGATAAACAATGGGATTCGTGTAGATCAGTTTGGCCATTTCGTCGGAAGTACCGGCATTTCCCCCACCATTACCCCTTAGATCGAAGATCAGGTAGGGCATTTTGGCGAGCAACGACTTGTTGGCAATCAGAATGCTATCGATTTTATCCACCTCCCGCTGATCGAACGCCGCAAGTTTCAGATACAGAAAATCGTCATTCAATTGCTTGAACTGCACCAGATCCGTGCGCGAAGCGTTCGCCTGGGTGGTTGTCATGCCTTTGGGCCTCCAACCCTGCCAGATGATAAAGACATGACTGTCTTTGAAGAAACCGGTGTAGTCTTGCAATATTTTCAGGCATTCTCCCTCTGTCTGCGCTTTCGGGGCCCGGTTGCGGAGTTCAGTAACCAGTTTTTCGTAGGCAGGACGTGTAGCGCCGGTCACCTTATCCTCGAATCCCGCGTAAATCCGGGTAACCTTGTCGATGGCTTGCTCCAATGCGCCCTTACAACCGCATCCGGCATTTAGTAGTTTGGCTTGCCCCGGATCGGATTGCGCTGCAACCCGGTTCATTTGGCACAACAGGCCAAGCATGCAGATCTTCAAAAAAGCAGATTTCATTGCGCTGTGATGGTGTTACTGTTTTTGATTTAAATAAAAAGGTTTGCTACTTTCATGCGGTTACCTCTGGCCCCGAAACGGTCACAAATCTGAATCCGCATGTTCAATACAATTCGCTGTGCCATTGTCGAAGACGAGCCGCTGGCGCAGGAACTGCTCGAAAAGTATATTCGCCGCGTTTCCTTCCTGCAATTGGCAGCGGTCTTCGACGACGCTATCGCTGCATTTACAGCCTTGCCCGCACTCGCGCCCGATGTTATTTTCCTGGACATCAACATGCCTGAAATGAACGGCGTCGAGTTGTTGAAAGCCTTGCCTGCGCCGCATCCGGCCGTGATCATGACCACCGCGAACCCCAGCCATGCGCTCGATGGTTTTGAACTGGGCGTGGCCGATTACCTTTTGAAACCCATTACTTTCGACCGGTTTCTGAAAGCGATCGGCCGCGTTCGCGAACGGTATCCGCTCTTGGCCAATACGCAAAACAATGGAATTCCACCGGTAGCTTCCCCTTCCCAGGATACAGCCACAGCCGACTCCCGTTTCGCTTATTTCAAAACCGACAAGCGCCTCGAACAAGTGCTTTTTTCGGAGATCGAATACGTGGAAGCTCTGGGCGACTACCTGCGTATTTTTCTGCCCGATCGGAATATCGTTACCCATTTGACCGTCAAGAAACTGCTCGACATATTACCGCCCGAACTTTTCATTCGCATTCACAGGTCTTACGTCGCCCAGCTTCGCCATATCCGGAGCATGGAGGGTAACGTGCTCCGCCTGTCATCCGGGAAGGAACTGCTTATCGGCCCCAACTATCGGGACGAGGTGCGCAACCTGATGAAAAAGTGGCTTGCCAATGGCGAAGGTATCCAGCGAAGCCGGCAGCACTAAATTGATTCGATGAATACGTTGATATTTTCGGTAAAGATCAGCTCTGCATTTTGATCGAAAATCCGGCGGCTCTTGTCGAAACAATGCGCTGGACATATTTAAAAGCAGGTATTTTAGCGTGCATTCAAAATTCCAGACATGGTACAACGCATCCTGGCGCTGATCTCCGATGAAACCCGTTACAGGGGGCTTACCCGTATTGCATTCCATGGGCTGCTGGTCATAGGCGTATTTATTCTGATAATTTCAGCCTATATCCCATGGTTTCTTTACCCGGCATCGCCGCTCAATATTCCCATCAAAACCTATGTCGGGCCTATTTTACGGGATTCACTTTGCGTGATCGCGCAGTATTATATGCTGGTCTATCTAGTGAAACATTATGCACGGAAACCACTCATATTGGTACCGGGTCTTGCGGTCTACTATCTGATTCTCTTTACCTTATACTATTACAGCTCTTACATTGTCAAGCGGCACTTCGGTTTACCCGACGATTATTCGGGCTCCATCGGCCACTTCGAACGGTTGTCTTACAGCGAGGCACTGTTTCATCCCACCACCTTTTTTCACCTGCTATTTATCATTGAAAGAGCTTTCTATCCGCTGGCTGCAAGGTTACTGATAGAAATCTATCGCAGGCATATCCGAAACCTCAACCTGGAAAAGCAATACACGCGTCTCGAACTGGATTTCCTCAAAAGCCAGATCAACCCGCATTTCCTTTTCAATGTGCTGAATAGCATCTATTCGCTCACCGAGGAAGACAACCCGCGTGCCGCCCGTATCGTGGAACAGCTTTCGGCCATGATGCGGTATTCACTATACGAAACGAATGGCGCGCTCGTGCCCCTGCACAAGGAACTGGCGTTCATCCGCGACTACATTGCCCTGGAACAGCTACGTACCGCCAAAAGACTGCAAGCCGAGCTCAGGTTCCCCGAACAGCCAGATGAACATTTGCTCATTGTGCCGTTCGTTCTGATCATATTTGTAGAGAATGCATTCAAACATGGCGTGCACAATACCGCCCGTAAATCGTGGGTGAAACTCGAAATCAGTTTGGAAGGTGAAGCGCTGACTTTAAAAATCAGTAACCAGAAAACCTCAAATGCGGCAAGCCAGGTGGGCGGCATTGGTCTGTTGAATGTCCGAAAACGGCTGGACGCATTGTATCCCGGCCACGAACTGGCAATTCGGGACGAAGCCGACGCTTACCATATGGTGCTGAAAATCAGATTGACTAAAAATATCGAAAGCAATGATGCGGCCACAACGGGCTCGCACGTCGAACCGATCACTGCTACTCCTTATGCTGGGCAAACATCCATTCCATGATACCCTCCTCTTTTACCTTATCCCATATCCCGTGGCCGGCAAATTCGTACTCGGTGTATTTCGGGTTGCCGCCCGCCTTACGAATCGCGTTGATCATATCGCGCGAATGCGACACAGGTGCGAGCTTGTCGCGAGCGCCATGAAACGCCCAGACAGGTACATCCACAAGCTTTGACCCGTATCGGGGATCCCCTCCGCCACAAATGGGAATCGCAGCGGCGAAAAGCTCGAGATGGGCGCTGATGAAGTGCCAGGAGCCATAGCCGCCGCCGGAAACCCCCAGGACATAAATACGCTTTCGATCGATCGGCAGCTGGGCCTGTAACTGACGAATCGTCCTGAAAACCAGCGAATCCACACTGGCGTTACCATATGCGCCGCTAAAACCCACGTTCCGCGGGCTTTGGGGCATAAAAATGAATGCGGGATATTTGGTTCTCGTGGGCAGTTCCATGAGAAAAGGCGCGGGATCTGCGGATAGCTGCTGCATATTATCATTCCCGTGCGCACCTCCGTGATGCAAGCACACGATGAGCGGGTATTGTTTGGTCGAATCGTAGTCGAGGGGTTTGAGCAGACGGTAAGGTAACGAATCACCGCTTTTGTCTACAAAGTGATACGCGTCCACGCGTTTCGCACGCCGCAATTCCAGTTCTGACGGCTTGTAAGGCTTGGCACGCCTTAGTGCCTCAACGGAAAAATTGAACCCGAAAAACAGCAACCCGAAAATCGCAATCAGTTTCAGAAGCCCGGGAACAGCCTGCGGCGGCGCATTATCGGCATCCGCCCATCGCTTATTTTCCTGATAAAAATGGACGACCAGGCAAGCCAGTGCACTCAATCCAAAAAGCGAGACCCATCTGCTTGTCTTGTCGATCAACAGTTTGGCACTGCCCTCACCTGTCCGAAAATAAAGGAAAGACAAAGCTGCCAGCAAAATGGAAACCAAGATTGTGAGGATACCACTCAGTCGCAGCCATCGCTTCTCGCCGGCTTTTGTAAAAACAAGGCTCAGCCCCCAGAACAAAGCCGTCCCGAGAATCACCGAAGCCACAGCCGGGTAATGCTCCTGATAGATTACCCGCCATTCACGATTCAGGATCAACTGATAGTGAATGAACACAGCTACACAGGAAATCCCGCACGCAATCGCTGCCAGCCGATACGCCTGATGCCACAGGTAGCGGATTATCGCCCCTTCGGCAATCGCCATCACAGCGAGGGCCATCCACATCCAGCCATTAAATGATTCCAGGCCCATCATCGTAGGCCCGACAATCACCAAAGCCACGGACTCAACCAGGGAAACGATGAACAGAACCGATGTAAAGAAAAGAAGGAAGGAATAAAACTCCTTACCGAGTGGCTTGGCTGTCATAATCGGAAGCGATTGGTGAAGGATTAGTATCAGTATTCCAAGAAAGAAAACTTACTTTACCATTTAGCCTTCTCTTACACAATCGGTTACATCTTCATTTGAATGGGCAGGCTTCGCCGCAAATTTGGCTTATCATTTCCCCGCCAGCTTCTTAGCCTGAGCTTCCAGAATAAGTTGCAAATCGGCACTGGCGTCGGTCACGTGTGCATATGAGCCCATGCCGAGTTCGCTCAGTTTTTTGAGTTTCTGGCCGGTATGTTCGTTCCGTCCGAAGGTGAAAACGCTGAGGTAAACATCCTGGCGGGCATTTTGGCGGATCATCTCCACGACTTCGTCGCTCACGGGAAATTCGCCGTCGGTAGCCAGCACAATGCGGTTGTTCCCGGCGCGGATGTATTGTTTATTGGCGGTCTTGTAAGCGAGTTTGATGCCCTCGTTGCCGTCGGTGTCGCCGTCGGATTGCAGCAGGTCGATCATCCTTGAAATTTCCGCGGCTTTGGCGCCCGAAGTGGGTTTCAGGACAACCCTCGCCTTGCCCGAGTAAAGCACAATCGAAATCATATCCTCGGGCCGCACGAGTGTCAGCAGCGATTTAATGGAGCGTTTCAGCAACGGCAATTTGTAGGGTGAGTTCATCGACGATGATACATCGAGCAACAGCACCATATTGTTGGGCGCGAAGCCGTCGAGGGAGCGGGTAACGTTTTGCAGTTGCGCATTACGATCTACATACACGGTGTCTACGCGTACGCGCTCCACATACACGGTATCGCGCTTCGCCTGCACCGCGGGAGCATTTGCACGCGCGCCCTCGTTCGTGAGCGGGCGTGTATCCTCGCGGGCGGGAGGCTGTTGCATTGCGGGTGTTTCCTTGCTGCTGGTTTTGACCTGCGCAATATCCTCGACACGCCTTTCACCCGGCTTTTCGATTGGCTTATCATTCGCCGGCCCCTCATTCCTGATGGGCGGCGCCGCTTGTTTCTCCGGCTTGGTCCGCCGGAATGCGAAAACATCAGGCTGGTTTATCGTTTTCAAAAGCCCGGCCTTCGAGAGCTCTATAAAGTTGTTGTATTCGTAAACCAGCTCATTGTTATAAAAATAATAGAACGACTCGTAAGGATGTGCCGCATAACCGGATGTAGCGGGTTTGTACTTCCGCACACTCTCCGCAAACCGCCCCGCATTGGCTCCCAGGTCCTCATACGGCGTGTACGGACAAAGCCCGTTACTGCGACCGTAACGCTGCAACCCCTTCATGTTTTTGTATTCATCCGCAATCAGTTGGCGGCTGTCTGCTTCCAGTTTGTCCGTTTCCGGAAATTTGGCAACCTCCCCTTTCAGGTAATCCCGCATGCCGAACATCACGTCGTGCCCGTTGTCCATGGTTTTGAGCATGGCATTCCCTGCAATGTACCACGAGCTCGTCGGTGTCGCATTGGGATAGCTTTCGTGGATGCGGCGGATGTCGTTGTAAAGCTGCTCTTTCTTTTGGTCGAGTATGTCAAAAAGCACGAGGTAGCGGTCCAGAATGGCGTCGGAGCGTTTCAGCTGGTCTTGCAGGTATTGCTTTTCAGAGGTGTAGCGGATCAATTCGATGCTCAGGCCATCCATTTCCTGCAACACGTTCATGAGCACTTCCGCCTGGCCCGTCACCGATTTGCGGTAAGGCTCAGGAATGGCCGGGCTGGCGCTCATAAGCAATGTATATTCGGAAGTAGGCAGCTTAAAATCCTCGTGCGAAAAGCTGAGATTCGCCCGTTTCTGTGCCTTCGCCGGGTCACGGTAATATTCCGCCGAGCCCTGGTAATTGCGGACGATCATTTGCAGCAAATGCATTTGCCGCAGCGACTGGTTGATCCAGTCGACATATTGATTTAAAGTTTTAATGACCGCCGCGCTGGCAGGGGCATTGGCCTTTTTCACATTCAACGGCTGAAAGGACTTATCCTGAAATGGCGGGGTGCCTTTAACAGCAGAAGCCACGTCCCCTGAACCCGCTGCCTTCATCACCGGGCTGAAAAAAGGATAGTTCAGCAACAAATACTTCGGCCTGCTGTACCCGACAAATGCCTTGTGAAATTCCAGCATGTCGTGATTGAACTGCTCCACCAACGATCTGTAAACCGCATTTCCGTGTTCCGCGGACTGTTGGGCCGCAAAATTATGATCATCCAGCGCGCGCCGTTTGATATCTTGCATCGAAGCCAGCGCGGATTTGAAAGTACCCACCATATCCGACGCGGGATATTCCAACTGTGACGCCGTGTTTCCAATAGTGGCCAGCGCCTTTTCATCGTCGAGCATGCTCTGCCGCACCAGAGCCGCGGGCCATTCGGCTTTGGTTTCTTCGTTCAGATAATAGGGCAATGCTTCCAGTAAACGCTGCTGCGCGGCGATTACCTCTCCCATGGCCTTTTCGGTAACCATATAGGGATCAGTATCCGGCCGATAATGAATACCGGCATAAATCTGCCGTAACTGCGTGTACAATGCGTTTTTATCGTGTGCATAGCGTTCAAAAAGCAACTGCATTTCCGCAACCAGCGCGTCGGACTTTTTCAGGTTATCGCGCTCGTAGTCTTTTAAACGCACATAAGTTTCCAGCGCTTTGCAGGTTTCGTCGAGCTTGTTGAGCACTTTCCAGACATTTTCCAGGCCCGCATTCAACTGCTTCCGCTTCCCGGCCTCAACGCCCAGCCCTCCCATTGCCTTTTTGTAATAATATTCTTCCAACGGCCCCGACGACGGCAGACGCAGTCCATAGTCCGCTTTCTTGCGGTAACGAACCACCTCGTCTTGGTAACTACGAAGCATTTCGAACCGCCGGATCACCAGTTCCGACGACTGGCTCAAAAACTCGATATAATGGTTCAGTGAGGTCTGCTGCGCTTCCTGCTGCGCGGCAACCGGGCTGATAATGAATGTAAAAAGGATGATCAGGATGGAGAATCGCCTCATACGTAAACTACTGGAAGTATGTGTGTTACCGAATGCACGAAGGTCGGGATTTTTACCCGAAAACCGGCGGGGCACATACTTCCGTAAAATAAGTCAGGGAGCGGTTTCAGTCATTTACCTTTTGAAAAAACAAAGTAGTTACGCGTATGGCTATACCGTTCATTGTCTTCAACTTCCATGTCCTTGCTGGTCATTTCCAGGCGCTCTTCCCCGGCAACAGTCTCCATCGCAATCAGAAACTTCATCGACCCGTCCTTTTCAAAAATATCCGGAGCCGTGATGTTTTTGAAAGTATCACTGTAAAGGTAAATGTACGCCAGAGCGATATCCTTGCCGTTCCGCGTTTTTACATCGAGCTTCCATGTGCCTTTTACGGCGGGAAAGTTGCCCTTAAGGTCGTAACTGATAAAACTTTTATCGGCGAAAAACTCATAGGCAAAGGTTCCCGGGTTAACGGTACCCTTTCGCTCCCAGTCTCCTCCATCGCGCTTTTTCCATTCGGGATACCCGCCCTTGATTTTCCAGTAACCCAACAACGCGGAATTGTCCGGTTCGGGCGCCTTCTCCTTTTTGTCACTACATCCCGCACTCACATTCAGCAAGCCACAAAACGTCATTACCGCATAAAAAACCAGCTTTTTCATAGCAATTCCCATTTAGATTTTCGAAATAACCCGGGCATTTACCCGACCATTCAAAACTAAATGGAGCCACGGCGGCCTTCAACCGGCAATCGACGAGCGACGTTTTAAATAGACAAATGGGGCGTTTGCTGGCCACCCGATTGCAAATAGCCGGTGAGTTCCGAAATATCGATTTTCAGCATCCTGCTCTTGAAAAGATCCGCCTTGTATTTAAAAATGAAGTTCCGGAGCGACATACCCGTCTGGTTGAGCACGCAGAGATTGGCAACGTCTTCCGAAATATTGAAGCGCATCAGCAATTCGGGCACGCGGATATTTTTGTTCTGATGCAACTCCTGTCGCAGGTAATCGATAATAGCGCCGGCAAGACGTTGCCGTGAAGTGGCTTCCTCTACTTTTTTACTCTCGAAATTATTCCGGGCCAGAATGGTGACGATCAGGTCGATACTGCCGCGGATCAGCTTGTTATGCGACGTCGGCTGCTGGGTTACTTCGAAAAGGATCTGGTTGATCAGGTAGGTAATGGTCTGGGCGTCGCGCTCGTTTTGCAGTGGTTTGCCCTGTGTGAGGCGTAAGCCGTCGCAGAGATGTTCGGCTTGTTTGTAAATGTCGGCAAAATCGGGACTGAACTCCTTTTTCTGCAAAAAATCCTCGGAAAGCCAGGTATCGAATGCGATGAGGAAGATTTCGGCACTGCTGTCTTCCTGGAAAATCGGATGCTGACCGGGGCGGAGCAGGATGACGCCCTGCTCTGCGTAATCGTGCAATTTTCCGTCGAGGCTGAAATGCCCCTCCCCGCTGCGGATGAAAAGGATGCGATAATGCGGGGTCAGATCATTGTGGGTTTCCCAAACGCGGGTTTTACTTTGAAGCACATGGTACTTCTTGTGGGCATTAAATTGAATTACTGACATAACACGAACCTCCTGCTGTTTGAACCCAATTTGGTCAAGCAACCTTTGGAATGAAAATACAAATCGCGGAACGGCCGTTTTCCGGGGCTGAAACGGCAATTTTAAATGCAGAAGTAAACGGCAGGTTATTTTCCCAACCAGTTTTTAAACTCCGTCATACGCTCGGAACTCACATAAGTTTCCTGCGCGGCAGCCGGGTGGAGGTCGATTTTCAGCTTTCCCGCCGACATCGCATGCATTTCACGGATCGCGTGGAGCGATAGCAGCATGGTGCGGTTAATGCGAAAAAACTCCGCGGGGTCGAGCATTTGTGAAAGCTTTTCGAGGCTATACTCCACCGCAAAATGCCGGCCGTCGTTCAGCCGTAGGAATGTGGCGCGTTCCTCGATCGTAAAATAGGCGATTTCAGAGGTTTTGAAGGTAAACATCCTCGGACCCGCGGTAACCAGGAAGCGGTCCTTGTATTTTTCCGACGCATGCGCGTTTTCTTCCTGTTGCAGCCCGCCGTTTGGCCTGATCTTCCTGAACTTGTTAAGCGAAGCCTGCAATTCGAGGGGGTTAATGGGTTTCAGCAGGTAATCGATGCTATGCACCTTGAATGCCCGAAGCAGGTAATCGTCGAATGCCGTTGTAAAAATAACCGGGATCATGAGCCCCTGGCTTTCGATGATTTTGAAGCCATTGTCGTCTTCGAGGTGAATGTCCAGGAAAATGAGGTCCGGCTGTGTATTGGCCTTGTTTTGCAAATAGGCAATGGTTTCAAAAACCGACGGGATAATGCCGAGCACGCGAATCTCAGGATCGATATGGCGGATCAGGTTTTGCAGGCGTTCCGCACTCAGTTCCTCGTCCTCGACAATCAGTACATTCATGACAACAATGGGATTTTTACAGTAAAATGCGTGGCCGTCCGCTCGATCACCACACATCGGTCCTGCAACAGATTATAACGGCTGATAATATTTTTCAATCCAAGACGCGTAGTAGGCTGATCTTGTTGCCTCAGCTGCAAAGGATTGCTGACGACAAGCATTTGATCCACAATTTCAATACTGATTATCAAAGGGTTGAGCAGCGACATCGTATTATGCTTCACCGCATTTTCCACCAATAGCTGTAAGGTCAGCGGGATAATGGCATACCGTTCCTGGTCCGCAGACGAAAGCGCCGAATCGAGCACGACCTTCTCTTTGAAACGCGTCCGCAGCAGGTACATATAAGTATCCAAAAACTTCATTTCCTCCTTCAAACTGATCTTGTCCAGCTCCGATTGTTCCAGAATATAGCGGTACGCCGACGACAGTTCCTGTATGAACTCCCCCGACTGCTCCGGCCGCGACTCCACCAGCGACGATAGTACACTGAGGTTATTGAACAAAAAATGCGGGCTGACCTGGTTTTTCAATGCCAGAAAACGGGCGCGCATGTTCTCTTTTTCCAACCGCTCGGAATTGACGAGCAACTTCTTCATCTTTTCCTGCACCTGGTTACTCACACAGAGATAATAGGCGGCGATGAGCGCGAGGATCGTGAGCGCCTGCCCGGCGCGCCAGCGCGTATGCATGAGGTCGCGCGTGCGGAGGTCGCCTAACGAGGGCCTTGGGTACGGGTTCCACCATTGGCTCATCAGCCCCCAGGTACGCGCCAGGATCATATTGAATAACACGGCCAGCAACACCGCGGGTATTAATGCAATGAGCTGGTCGCGGATACTGAATGCCGGCGATTGATCGGAGCCGGTAAGCGCTGCCTGTTTGCTCAGAAACCAATCCATCAGATAAATCCACGCGGTATAGAAACCCGTGCTGATCACGATTTCCAGTCCGAACAGCGGCAGGTTGCGCGGGATTGTGTACCAATATTGCTGGGGGACGTTAATATATGTTCGGAGCGGAATGTAAACCAGTGCAAGGGCGAAACCCAGCAGCCATTTTTGCCCGAAAAGATAAGGCCGCATAGTTAAGAGGTCAGTTAGGATGCCCAAAAATAAGGTAATTTCATGAAAATTTATCAGTATTTTGCAGGACTCAAATCAACCGGAAACACTTAAATTTAACCCTATGACCCGTTTTTTCGTTACCGCAGCCGCCGTGCTGCTTTCCCTGAACACCTACTCGCAAGCACTCAACACACTCACGGCAACAGAAAAGAAAGAAGGATGGAAATTGCTATTTGACGGTAAAGATCTGAAAGGCTGGCATGCCTACAATGGCAAAGCCCCCGGCTCCGCCTGGCTGATCGAAGATGGCGCCATCAAGCTGAATGTACCCGAAAGGGCCGGCAACAAAGCCAAAAACGGCGGCGACATCGTGATCGATGACGTCGTAAATGGCGACTTCGAATTCAAAGCCGAATGGAAAGTAAGCAAATACGCCAACAGCGGCATTTTCTTTTTTGTACAGGAATCGCCTACCAACAAAAACATGCACGATACCGGGCTGGAATTGCAGGTGATCGACGATAAAATCTATGAAGGCGCCAAAGAAAATACCCACCGTGCAAGCGACTTCTTCGGCGTCGCGAACGCCCGCCTGCGCGAAGGCAACCCGCAGGGAGAATGGAATAAGATCCATTTTACCGTAAAAAAGGGCAAACTGACCGTGTACCAGAACGAGTTTATGGTGCAGGAACACGATCTCAACGGCGCCGACTGGAAACAACGCATCGCCAACAGCGGGTTGAAAGCCGCACCGATCGCCAAAGGCAATTACAAAGGCCGCATTGGCTTGCAGGATTGGGGCAGCACGGTTTGGTACCGCAACATCAAGCTGAGAAAACTGTAAGGAACGAAAATAGTAGAAAGCCGGGGCCACGCTCCGGCTTTTTTAGTCTCCCTTCAAAAAGCGCTCCTGCAAATACCAGCGTGCGCACGAATCGCCGTCCATCCTGCGGACGAAACTGAAATACATATCGGATGTGCACCCGTCGGCGGCTACGAACATGATCCCTATTTTCGGATATTTCCGCACAATGCTGTCGGGCACCATCAGCTGATTCGACGTGCTGCTCGCGTAATAGGGCACGTACGTCTGCGCACCCGAAGTATCCTTCAACGGCGCAAGTACCCAATCGAGCCCAATGGAAGAGGGGGTATCCGCCGTGAGCAGAAGCCCGTCGGTCCCCGCATAGCAATCCGACGAAACCGTCACCTGCTCCACCGGCACACAGTCATCACGTTTATCGACTTTCTTTTCGGAACAGGCCAATGCAAGCGCCACAAGGGCAAGATATTTCTTCATGGAGAAACGGGATTTTAATGTGTAACACAGTTAATCATGAGAGGTTGCAGGGGCGTTCTTCCGGTAAAAAGACAATAGCTACCATTCTCTTACTTCTACAAACCTCAAGGTCATTTTAATTCTTGTTTTCCTTGCACTATTTTGTTATTTTTGAAACCCGATAATTGATATTAAAAGTATCAATATGTAACTCAAACGTTCCTTATGGCTCTCCCGCTCCTGAAAAACGGCATGTTCGACAGGCTGCAAGAAGATATTCTTGCTTTGCAGGGATTTCGTACGCCTGTTGGAGCCAGGAAGATCGATTTCGGGCTGGGAATAATGGATGCCTCATTCCCTAATCACACATTTCCGACCGGCGCTGTGCATGAGTTTATCAGCAAAGATCCGGAAAGTGCGGCGGCCACCACCGGCTTTATAGCCGGGTTATTGGGGAAACTGATGGGGGAATACGGCATTTGTCTGTGGATCGGGATACGGCCCATCGTATTTGCAGCGGCGTTGAAAGCATTCGGCGTGGAACCGCATCGAGTGATTTTCATCGACCTCAGTAAGGAAAAAGATGTGGTTTGGGCCGTGGAAGAGGCTTTGAAATGCGAATCGCTGGCGGCAGTGGTCGGGGAGCTTCGTGAAATAACTTTTACGGAATCCCGACGGTTGCAGCTGGCGGTGGAACAGAGCCGGGTTACGGGGTTTCTGCACCGCTGCAATCCACGCGCTGTAAATACCCTGGCCTGTGTGTCGCGCTGGCAAATAACCCCGATGGCCAGCCAACTCGAAGAAGGCATGCCCGGTGTCGGTCACCCGTGCTGGCGCGTAGAACTGCAAAAAATCCGCAATGGCGAACCGGGTGAATGGGAAATGCAATGGGCCGGACGATTTGAATACCTCCGAAAGGAAGTTATGGAAGCTCCGCCTGTTTATCTGCGGCAAACCGGTTAATCAGTATGCCTTCAAGTTTTGCTTCAATTATTTAATTTTATATATAATTTTATTTTATATTTATAAATTAAAATTTGAAGGAATAGCCATGACTAATTTACTGCTGCCGATTGTATTTGTCTTCCACGCCGCACTGCTAACTTGTGAAAAACCGGCCCCGGATACGACCAAAAACAAGTTACCGGACACAACGGGAACGGTCATCGAAGAACAATTCGAAGCGAGAACATTCAAAGGCGAGTTCTACGACGATATGCCGAATGCCTTTGACGGAGAACTGATCATGGTCCCGGATGATTTCGTACCCATTGATGTCGACGTACAACCGCAGTTTCCCGGTGGGCAGGCTGCCCTTCAAAAATACATCGACAAATACCTGAAAATACCGTCCACTGTCCGGCGCATGAAATTGAACGGCAAGGTATACACGTCATTCATCATTTCAGAAACGGGCGAAATCGAGGAAGTCTCGGTCGTTAAAAGTTTGCAATACAATTGTGATCAGGCCGCATTGACGCTGATCCATGACATGCCCAAATGGAAACCGGCCGTCAAAGACGGCCAACCGGTGAGCATACGGTATTACCTGGAAATACCTTTCAATTACCGCGATCAATAGGCTGTCATTTTCCTATTTGTCTCTTAAAAAACTTCCACGACTCCTCGAACATATCAAAATCCGTCACAAACTCGTGCTTGCCGTTCACGACTTTCAGCAGCGTGACTTCCGGCTTGCCCTTCTTCTGATAGGTGTATTTCTCCACTGTGATATTGTTGGAAGTATCGCCATCCGGCATGATGGATTTCACCGGTTCACCGGTATAACCATCCAGTTTCGCCCAATATTGGAATGACTGGTCGGTGGACCTTACCGTTCCCAATGTGACGCCGGGCGTTGTTACCTCGCCGCCATTGTAAGGATTGGTCTGGTCTGCTGTTCCATTGGTAATCATTACCGGAAGAGGCACATTCATGGGTGCGCAATCCATATTTTCATCCGTAGGCAGGTTGGCCACGATGGCGGAAACCCCCCGGATTTTCCCGGGCATGGTGAGTGCCAGCTTGTACGACATATGCCCGCCCCCTGAAAAACCCGTCGCGAAAACCTGCTTTTTATTGATTTTGTATTTCGAAGCAAAAAGATCGATCAACGCATTGAAAAAAGCCTCCTCGTTCAGATTCTGCACATTGGCTACCGCTGTGGAAGCCTTTCGGCACTCGTTCCAGTACTTTTTATACCCGCCCGGATACACCACCAGCACATTCTCCGACTCCGAAATCGATTCCAGCTTCGCCCCCCGGCGCGCAAAACCCAAGGGCTCCCCACCCGATCCATGCATAACGAATACCAGACTGGCGCCCGGCTTCACTTTGGCCGACGGATTATAAGCATACGTGCGATAGTGACCTTCGATCAAGAGTGAATCCAGCACATGCTGGGCATTGGCGGAAAACGCAACGAGGATCAGGACTGCGGAAAGTAGCTGCTTGAGCATGGACGATGAAATTAGATTTTGTTCATGCAAGTTACATAGCGGGCAGGAGATTCAGGCTTAAAATCAATCAAATCCTGCTTTCAAACATCCACACATGCCCGAATGGATCCACTACATCGCCTTGCCGGTAACCATAATCGTAGCTCTGTGCCGGCGAAGTAACCTTTGCGCCCGCGGCGACTGCTCTTGCCATGCAGGCATCCACGTCGTCCACGAACAAGCCGATCGTCACCGTCGATCCCTGATGACGCGAAGGGCTAAACAAGGCAGGATTCCGGGTCTCTTCATGCAAATGAAACACCGCGCCGTTAATCGATAGCTCCGAAACATGAATTGTGCCGTCGTCGTTGCTGAAACGACGAAGCTCAACCGCTCCAAGGCCATTAATATAAAAATCGACATCCCTCACGCCATTCGGAATGTAAAGTTCGGGAGCAAAAGTTGGGGTAGTGGTTTCCATCATTACTTCTTTAACATTCGTTTTACAGCCTTCAAAACCGCCTCCCGGTTCTTCGCTGCTTTGATAAACTGCGGAAGCTTCCCGACCATCGTCGTAACCCGCGTCGCAGGTGGGGCTACATAACGGTTAGCTTCGCTTTCCATGTCGTCACTTTTTAATGGTAATGTCAGGAACAGGTGCCTTGGCGACGTCAGCAATCAACGCTTTACGTTCAACTTTAAGCTGGGCCAGAAACGGCTGAATGTCCTTGCCATAAGCGCGGTTACTGAGCGCATACAGCAATATACCCTTTTGCCCCGACTTCGCCGTAACTGCTTTGAAACGGTATACATCGTGTTCGTAAATGCTTTTTGCGTCGTCGGCCGCCTTCTGTCCCAGCAGGCAATCGATAATCTTTTCGCCCGTGGCTGCATTGCCGATCACCTCATAATTGACATCAAGTGTCTTTTTCAGTTGATCCAATTCGCGGAGCTTGGTCCGCACCGCATCATCCACGCTCGCCGTTGCCACTACAAAATCAATCGTAATCATTGATTTGTAGTTCGGAAAATCATCGCCGGCCACCAGGTACTCCTGCTTATAAAGCGAAGCATCCGGATGCGACGACCATTTCAATGGATAGCTTTTCTTTTGGAACACAATATTTTGAGTTAACGGCACATTCAAAATGCTTCAACCCTGTACTTTGGCAAGGTAAGCATCCAATTGGCCCCAGGTACCCTCGTAGCCCTGGTTCATACTGGCATTGAGGTCTGCGAAAGTTTTCTCTTGCTCAGGGGTTGCATTCACCGGCTCAGCATGCAGTGTCAGCGTGGTGATACCGTTAGTCTCACTCAAAGTAATCCGATTATGCACTTCCAATGGAAAGTCAATCGGGAATGGCGAAGAAGTGATATTACCTTCCGGGTCGGTGAAAGAGCTCAGAAATTCGATGGCATCCGGCTGCCGGATTTTCTGGTAGCGGAAAAGCGCCCACATGAGCAAGCCGTTGCTATCAAGTTTGTAATGGGTCCTTCCGCCTTCACGAAAATCAAAGCTCAGCACGGTGAGCGTAGATCCCGCCGGCCCCCACCATTGGGCAAAGGCTTCTTTGGAAGCAAAAGCGGTGTAAACAAGTGACTGCGGCGCTTTGAATTGGCGTACGATTTTTAGTTCTGCCTTTTGATTTACCTGGTTTTCCATGTTATTGATCGGATTGGTTGTTGTTTTGAATTCGGTTCAGATAATGATCGAGGGAATCGAACTGCGTATTCCAGAACTGCCGGTACTGATCAACCCAGGTAGATACTTCTTTCAATGCATCCAGCCTGGCCTCACAATACCGCTCCCGCCCCTCCTGCCTTACCATCACCATTCCACATTCCATCAAAATCTTAATGTGCTGTGAAACAGCTGGTCTGCTGATCGAAAAATTTTCAGCAATGGCATTCAGGTTCATCGATTGATAGGCTATCAGATTAATGATCTGCCTGCGGGTAGGATCTGCAATCGCCTGAAAAACATCTCTTCTTGCTTCGACGGACATATATGTAAGTGTTTGCTTACGCAATATTATATGTAAGTATTCACTTACGCAAATTTTCGAACCAGAATTTATTCAACTATTTATCAACTCATGGAGATCTCGCTATTTAAGCCGTTTTACTGGCAATTCTCAAATCATTTTGATATTATTGTAATCTATTTAAAGATATTTAAAATATCATTTCTTCACAAAGACTTCATCAGCAATACATTTAAAATGCCCGGTCGCTTCATCTCCATATGGTTCCCAAACCTGGCAACGGATCACCAGATCCGTGTCAGACCGGAGCTGTACGGACTTGAATTTGCGCTCGCAGCACCGGAACGGGGACGCATGTTGGTTACGGCGGTAAGTGCCGAAGCGGGGGCATTAGGCATCGAAACCGGGATGGTCGTTGCCGATGCCCGGGCTATATTGCCTTCGCTTGTTGTGCTGGACGATGAGCCGGAAGTTAGCAGGCAGGCATTGCTGGCATTGGCCGAATGGTGCCTGCGCTACACCCCGACCGTCGCGTTGAATGCGCCCGATGGCCTTTTCCTGGACATAACCGGGTGTGCGTACCTGTGGGGAGGCGAATGCGCATATATGAATGACCTTATCACCAAGCTAACCCATGCGGGCTATACGGTACGCGCAGCCATGGCGGATACCATTGGTGCGGCATGGGCACATGCGCATTATGGCCGACCGGGCGCAATCATCCCATCCGCGGATGAGCATCATGCATTGCTGAAACTCCCGCCCGCCGCGCTGCGCCTGCTACCCGATACCCTCGAAAAAATGCAGAAGCTGGGCTTTTATCAAATCGGCGGTTTCATTCAGATACCTGCGAGAACGCTGCGCCGGCGTTTCGGAGAGGACCTGCTGGAAAAATTGAATAAAGCGCTCGGTTACTCCCACGAATTTATCGAACCCATCCGGCAGGCTGTCCCTTACCAGGAGCGGCTCCCCTGCCTGGAACCCATCGTAACAGCGACCGGCATTGAAATCGCATTGCAAAAACTGCTGGAAACGCTTTGCAGCAGGCTGGTAAAAGAAGGTAAGGGACTTCGTAAAAGTGTTTTGAGCTGTTTTAGGGTCGATGGTAAAATGCAGCAAATCGACATTGTGACTAACCGTGCCTCCCATCATATCAAACACCTTTTCAGGCTTTTTGAATTAAAAATCAAAACCATTGCGCCAGGTTTTGGGATCGAGTTGTTCCTGCTCGAAGCACCCGAAGTAGAGGATATGACCGTAACACAGGAGACCATGTGGGATATTACGGGCGGTTTTGAAAGTGCGGCCATCACTGAGTTGCTTGATGCCGTCACGGGGCGGACAGGTATCGACACCGTCCACCGATATTTGCCGGATGAACACCATTGGCCCGAAAGGTCCGTAAAAACGGTAGCCTCCCTGCGCGAAAAACCGAATACAAACTGGCGTACCGACCGGCAAAGGCCTGTTTTTCTGCTGCCGAAACCCGAGACCATTGAGGTAACCGCGCCAATACCGGATTATCCTCCCACTTTTTTCAGGTACAAAGACCAACTGCATTATATCAGCAGGTCCGAGGGGCCGGAGCGCATCGAGCAGGAATGGTGGCTGCAACAAGGCCTCCATCGCGATTATTACACATTGGAAGATCAGGAAGGGCAGCGCTACTGGGTTTTCAGGCTTGGGCCGTACCCGGAAGAGACGGAGAAGGAGCCTCCCCAATGGTTTATTCATGGCTTTTTTGCGTGAACGGCGAGCTGTTTGCCCGAATTACACTTCATCATCATGCATTACACCGAATTACAAGTAACGACCAATTTCAGCTTCCTCCGCGGCGGATCGCATCCCGAGGAGCTGGTGGCGCATGCCATTGAATTGGGTTACAAAGCCATTGCTATCACCGATCGCAATACGCTCGCGGGCATCGTACGTGCGCACGCGGCCGCAAAGGGCAAAGATTTCCGCATTATCCCGGCCTGCCGGCTGGAGCTGCTCGACGGCCCCAGCCTGCTTGCCTACCCTACCGACCGTGAGGCTTACAGCCGCCTTTCCGCATTGCTCACCGAGGGAAACCTTCGCACTGAAAAAGGCAAATGTGACCTCTACAAGGCTGATGTTTACCGCCATGCGGCAGGGATCAAATTCATCGTCATACCGCCGTCTGCATTAAACGAGTCTTTTGATTTTGACCCTTCCTTTGCCCGAAACCTGAAAGAATACCGCGAAGCGCTCGGCTACAACCTCTACCTCGGTGCCGTGCGCTCCTACCAGGGCGACGACATGAAGAAACTCTACCGCCTCGACCAGCTTTCGGAACGGCTGAGTATTCCACTCATAGCGACCAACGACGTGCATTACCATAACCTGCAACGGCGCGAATTACAGGACGTCCTCACGTGCGTACGCGAGAAATGCACGATCTACAATGCCGGTTTCCGCCTGCACGAAAATGCGGAACGTTACCTGAAACCCGCCCAAGAAATGCAGCGCCTGTTTCTCAAATACCCCGAGGCGATCGAGCGTACGCAGGAAATCGTGGATGCCTGCCAATTTTCGCTGAGCAGCTTGAAATATGTGTACCCGGAGGAGCTGACTACCGAAGGAAGGACGCCGTTGGAAGAATTGAAGCACCTGACCTGGATTGGGGCTAACAAGCGTTTTCCAAATGGCATTCGCCCTGACATACATGCTAAAATTTTACACGAATTCAAGTTCGTAGAGGAAATGGATTATGCGGCCTATTTCCTAACAGTATACGATATTGTCCGCTACGCAAACGAGAATAAAATCCTCTGCCAAGGGCGCGGCTCTGCTGCCAATTCCGTGATATGCTATTGCCTTGGCATTACAGCCGTCGATCCCACTAAAATTGACCTGCTTTTCGAACGCTTTATTTCTTCTTCCAGAAATGAACCACCCGATATCGACGTAGATTTTGAGCATGAGCGGCGCGAAGAAGTCATGCAATACATTTATAATAAGTATGGCCGTGACCGGGCCGGTATAGTCGCTACGGTTACGCAAGTACATCAAAAAGGTGCCGTGCGGGATGTAGCAAAGGCTATGGGCATGTCTATGGATGCCATTAACCGTCTTTCGAGTTCGTTATGGGAATTTACCGATGAATGGTTTGATGGTAAAATCATTACCGAGCATGGTTTCAATCCCAATGACCCGCATTTGATTAAAATCCTCGACCTGACCCGGCAATATATGGGCTTCCCCCGTCAGTTAGGTCAGCATACCGGTGGTTTTGTCATTACACAAGGTAAATTATCCGACCTCTGCCCTATCCTCAATGCGAGAATGGAAGACCGAACTTGTATTGAATGGAACAAAGATGATATTGATGCATTAGGTTTTCTCAAAATAGACGTGCTGGCATTAGGTATGCTCACCTGCATTCGTAAAGCTTTTGATCTATTAAAAAAAAATTACAACAAGGATTATACCCTGGCAAACATTCCACCTGAAGACCCGGCGGTTTATGATATGATCTGCAAAGCCGACACGATCGGTGTTTTTCAGATTGAAAGTCGGGCGCAACAATCGATGCTGCCAAGATTGAAACCTATTTGCTTTTATGACCTTGTAATTGAAGTGGCCATAGTACGCCCCGGACCAATCCAGGGCGATATGGTACATCCCTATTTACGCAGAAGAAACAAAGAGGAGGATGTCGTATATCCTAAAAAGGAGCTGGAAGATATTTTAAAAAAGACACTAGGAGTCCCTCTTTTTCAAGAACATGCCATGAAAATTGCCATTGTAGCCGCCGGTTTTACACCAACAGAAGCCGACGAGTTACGAAGGAGCATGGCGACTTTCAAATCCAAAGGCATTGTTTCCAAGCTGCGCGACAAACTCATCACCGGCATGGTCAGAAACGGCTACGAACAAGACTTCGCCGAGCGCATTTTTAAACAACTCGAAGGCTTCGGAAGCTACGGTTTCCCGGAAAGCCATGCGGCCAGCTTTGCATTGCTGGTGTATGTTTCTTCCTGGATCAAATGCCACCATCCCGATGTTTTTGCGGCGGCATTGCTCAACAGCCAGCCGATGGGCTTTTACCGTCCGGCACAAATCGTGATCGACGCGCAGAATCATCAGGTGAAAGTACGGCCCGTCGATATCAATCACTCGTTTTGGGATAACACCCTTGAACACATTCCGGGAGAACGATGTGCATTGAGGCTGGGTTTCCGGCAGGTTAAGGGATTGAAAGAGGACGAAATGCAAATTTTGACCGCTGCACGCACCAAGCCATTTACCCACATCCATCAATTACTGGAAGTAGGCATCTCCCAAACCGCATTGGAAAAACTGGCCGACGCCGATGCATTCCGATCCATCGGTTTCGACCGCCGGCAGGCATTCTGGGAGGCTTCTGCCCTCGCCGACCGGCCGATAGGCCTTTTTGAAGGGCAACCGTCCGCAAGCGCCAATGAAGCGAATGTGCAATTACCGCACATGACGCTCTCGGAGCACGTCATCCATGATTACGCCGCCACGTCGCTTTCGTTGAAACAACATCCCGTCAGTTTTGTACGCGAGCAACTGAATGCGCTCGGGGCGGTAACCAGCAAAGAGCTCGAAAATATCAACGATGGCAAAATAGTGAAGGTAGCAGGCCTTGTGCTGGTGCGGCAGCGCCCCGGGACTGCCAGCGGCATTTGTTTTATCACCATTGAAGACGAAACCGGCACAGCCAACCTGGTGGTTTTTCAAAACCTTTTCGATACTTATCGCAAAGAGGTACTGCGCTCCAAATTGCTGATGGTCGAGGGGAAGGTGCAAAAGGAGAGTTCGGTGATACACGTGGTGGTGAGCAAATGCATCAATGCATCCGGATTACTCCGAAACCTTGTAGCAAACGAGGAGCAGGAACCCGATGTACTCACATTATCCCGGGCCGATGAAAAAGACGAATACGATTCGCAGAGCAAAGCACGAAAATTGCAGCCCCGACGGAATGTGCAGGCAGAGATTTTCCCTTCATCCCGCGATTTCCGGTAATCAATGTGCCACCATATCGAGGTCGATCACCTGTATTTTGTAGTTTTCGGGCAGCAGCATGTTTCTAAAAAAAGTACCGACACCCAACCGCCGGCTGAATTTGTAAACAGGAAGCAGCAGGTCCACGAACCAGCCTCGTCCCAAGCCGAGCAATGCATTCACACGCTCGGGCACGAGCCGCATTTGCACATTCCGCAGCAAATGATACCGGTACCAGCCAAGGTGTTTCCGGTATTGTTTGTAAAGGTCGATGGTGAAATGGCTCTTGATCAGGTTTTCCTGCAAATGCTCCGCGCGCATCCGCTCCCATGCGCGCAGGTTCGCAGGTAGCCCGGGGACGCCCATGCCCTCGCCTACCGCACGGAAAACCGTAAACAACTCTTCCTTTTCGGCGGTCGTCAGCTTCCTTTCGAGTAATTCGAATGACCGAATCGAGTAGTCTATGAGCATAAAAAGTACATCACGGTAGGCGCTGTCGGGGATGCGGGCATTGCGGCTTTGCTCCACGCCCTGGTGGATCGTCGCGATCTGGCGAATAGCCCGCATGGCATCGTCATATTCGGAAAACACAATCTGCCTTGCATAACCCACTGTCGAGAAAAGCCTTCCAAGTGGGTCCGCGGGTAGTTTTCCGGTAAAATAAAGCCAGTCTACCGATTTATTAAGTGCAAATTCAGCGGAAGCGCCTGCGAAAATAAACAGGATCGTGTCTGCCTTCCCCCAAATCTCCCGCACGATAGAACCTTCATTTACAAACCATTTCATACCGCCTGCCTTTTGTTAACCCGCATTTCAACTCCCACCACCAGTACAATGCCCAATGTATAAGCAACGATATCCGACCACGAAAAGGTCGTCCCGATGATCGTCCGGGCAAGCACATTCCCCTCCAAACCAAGTATTCTGATGATTTGCAGGTATTGTAACGTTTCGATCAGGCAAGCAAAAACCCAAACTGCCAATGCCGCCGACAGCACATTTAACCGGGTAACAGCACGCACAAAGCAATACAATAGCACAACCACCAGCACATCGCCTACCCAGGGCCGCACGAAGTCGTCGTGTACGTACAGCGCTATGAACACCTCAACAACAAAAATCACCAGTGTGGCAGTTAAATAATTCAGTTTAAACATTTCAATGCACGATTAAGGGTTCTGATCTGATCAATTCGGGGGCATCGGGTTGCCTTGTACCGCTGCTCCGCAATTTCACCTTCGACAATATCGATTCCAACAAGGGTAACATGGCATTCAGCCCCTCCGTTTTGATAATAAAATTCCAAAGCGGCTCAAACTTTTTCCAGCCGCCTGTGTACAGAAAATGTTTGGCAATATGCTTCACAGAATCGTGATGCAGACTTGACTTGATGATGTTCTTCCAACTGTAAAATGCGTCATAAGCCCACCAATAGCCCTTTTCCAGCGCCTCGGCGCTAAGCCCTGCTGTTTGGTACACCACATGCCGGGTATCGTACCGGTCCCAGTTGCGGGTCAGTATGCGCCCGGCAGCCTCCATGTTTTTGTATAATTCCGTACCGGGGTAAGGGGTCAATATATGGTAGGTAGAGGTGGTAATGCCGTGGCTGACACCCCAATCGACGGTCCGCTTGAACACATCGCTATCATCCTCGTCCAGGCCGAATACGAAACTCCCATTGATCATGATCCCCAGCGAATGCAGCCGGTTCACAGCCTTTGCGTAATCCTTTTCCAGGTTTTGCTTCTTATTGCTCTGCTTCAAATTTTCAGGAGAGAAAGTTTCGAAACCCACGAAAAGGCTCCTCAAACCCGCTTCCGCTGCCTTTTCGATCAGGTTCCCCCTTAGTATGGCATCCACCGTGGATGCCCCCTGAAAAACACGGTTCATCCCCCGCATTCCTTCAAACAGCGATTCCGCAAACTTCGCATTGCCCAGCAGGTGATCGTCCAGAAAGTACAAGTGCCGCCCCGGTAACCGGTCGATTTCCGCGAGCGCATCATCCACCAGCTGCGTATAAAAAGTCTTACCTCCTTCGAAAAACGCATCCTTGTAACAGAAGCTGCAATGGTGCGGACATCCCCGTGTCACCACAATGGAATTGGGTACCAGGTACAAATTGCGTTTGATCAAGTCCCTGCGAATAGGCGGTATGCCCGCAAGTGTCCGGATGGTTGAAGTGTACACCTGCTTTGGAGTACGGTTTTTAAAATCCAACAAAAACTGCGGAAACGTATCCTCGCCCGGGCCAATGAAAATACTATCGGCATGTGCCATGGCCTCATGCGGGAGCGAAGTCACATGCAAACCACCCAAAATGACATAACTCCCCCTCTTACGGTACGCATCCGCGATGTGGTATGCCCTGAAAGCATTGGTTATGTAAACCTGAATAACGACCAAATCCGGCGTGTCGTCCAATCGCAAAGTCTCCACATGCTGGTCTTGCAGGTCGATCTCGTCCTCCGGCGAAAGATAGGCGGCCAGCGTGGCCAACCCCAAAGGCGGAAACAGCGAATATTTGATGGGCCTCCAAAGCGGACTCTCCGCTTCTGTCAGTGCCGGCAGGATCATTTTTACTTTCATGACCAATATTTAAAAGTACTTTGTATTGCAAAGTAAAGTAATGCATTTGACATAAGCAATACACGCCCCTTCAATCAGGCCAAATAAAAACAGCCCCCGGAAACCGGAGGCCGTTTTGCATTCACAAATCTGACTACAACATCATTTTAAATCTTCAAGCCGGTAACCCAGGAAATCGTCGATGACCAGCTTGTAATTCAATTTCTTTCTCGGACTGGCGATATGCACACTGTAATTCCCCGCTGCGAGTTTCGACATATCGAACCACCGTCCGTAAGAGGGATCTTTAACCTGCTCGTGATAGATTGTGCGCAGCTCACTGTCGATAATCCGGATATCATAGCTTTCCTGCGCGGGATTTTTAAGAATGACTTTCATTTTTCCCTGCTGCACCACATACACGTTCGACATGGCTGTTTTCATGGTCACTGTCGGCGCAGACCAGTCCGGCTCCGATGTTCTCCGGTAATCCGTCCGGCTATCTGCGACAATATCGTACGCTTTCACTTTTTCGGACAGCAGCTCGCGCGCCATCAGTTTGGTCAGCAAATCGTCAAAAAGCCTGACATTCCGTTTCGACAGCTTGATGTACTTGCGCGACATCGATTCCTGGTACAGCAATTGGTTGTTGCCGTCGAAGAACTGCACTACGGTGTTGCGCGAGTTCGGATCGGTGTGGACCTGCCAATAACCCTTATCGGATTCTACGTACGACGGCTGGTCGGCGGCAGACTGCGCTGCGGCCAACCCGAAACTGGCAAGCCACAATGCGGGCGCCAGCAAAAGGGCAAGGTGAATTTTTTTCGTTTTCATGGCTATCAAGGGGTGGAATATTTTTTGAATAAAAACACAAAAAGTACTCAATGGGAATAGCTTTCCCATTCCTTAGATTGATGGCCATCAATTTGTTTCAAAGAGAATGTTTCAAATATGAAAGTTGCAGCGAATGCAAATTCTTTTCGAGATTGGGAGATAAAACGAAAGAATATGGTGACGATCACGCAATTTGTTTATATCAAAGAAGGAAAGGCCGATGTTTTCCAGCAATTCGAGGCGCTGGTGCTGCCATTGATACCCCTATATAACGGAAAACTGCTCCTGAGGCTGCGTACGGGCCCGGAGCAGTTGATCGAAGGCGAACTGGAAGCGCCTTATGAAGTGCATTTGGTCAGTTTCGAATCGGAAGCGGACCTGGCTGCCTATATGGGCGACCAGACCCGCGAACAATATCTCTACCTGAAAGAGGAATCCGTTCTGAAAGTGATAACCGTCAAACAGTCGTAACGCGACTCAGGGCGCTGGCGGAATATACGATGGCACTACGTTGGACACCGGTTTGATGGATTTCAGGTAAGCAAAAATGGCACGCATATCACCGTCAGCCATGTTTACGTAGTTGAACCACGGCATCGGCGGCATCAATGGGCGGCTGTTTTCGATGCCTTTGAATTTCCCTTTACGCATAGCGGTGTTGAACTGCTCGAACGACCAGTTGCCGATACCCGTTTCGTCGGGCGTCAGGTTAGCCGCGAACGACATGCCCCATGGCCCCGCAAAAGCGGTGCTCTGCCCGTTGAATACCACCCACTCGCCGGTTTTGAGGATGCTCTTGTCGAACGTGCCCAACGGCTGAGTGCTATTGTGTCCTGATAAAAAGCGGTCCATATCAGGTGCTGGGCCCTTGGGCGTCATTTTCTTGGGCGCGTGGCAGTCCGCACAACCCATGATCGTAACGAGGTACTCTCCCCTTTTCACGGCGTCGTCTTTCGAATCCGCTACGGCTTTTTGAGATTTCGACACAGTTTCCACAGCGGCGAGTTTAACGCCTTTGGGTGCTTCGGGCTGTTTTGTAAAAGCACAAACAGACCATACAGCCGCCGAAGCAGCCAAATAAACAAGTTTCATGGTGAATAGATTTAAAGTTAAAAATTTGGATCAGGCAAACCGCACCTGCTTATCGGGCAACCTGAAATATTGATATTGATCCTGAAAAATATTGGTTGGCACTTCCTGGGTAAATTCTTTGAAGTCACGGATAAAATGCGCCTGGTCCGAATAGCCGAATTTGTACGAGAGCTCTGCCCAGTTGGGCGTCGACGACATGCCGCAAAACGATTCATAGACGTTTCGGAACCGGATAATGCGCTGGTACATCTTGGGCGTTGTGCCATAATGGTCCTTGAAAATCCTTTCCAGCTGGCGTTTGCTGATGTACAAATTCTCACTGAGCGCATCGATGGATAACCGGCCCTGGGTTTGGCGGATCAGCCGCGTGGCTTGGGAAATGTGATGCTCCTTGGAGCGGGTATTCTTCAACAATCCGAACAGGAAAATCTCCGTGATACGCACGACCTCGTTCATGTCCTGTACTCCATATACGTCGTCCACGAGCCGGTTTATTTCCCTTCCGAAATAGCTTTCGACATCGGTGAACTGGTTGAACAGCGGCGCTATCGGTATCCGGAACAATTCCAATGCGCTCTCCGGCCGCAGCCTTATCCCGAATTTACGGCACGAACCCACTGTTTTCCATTGTACGGCGTCACGATACAACCCTACCAGAAACGCGGGCGGCAACTTTTCCCACTGCCTGTCGAAAAACGCATTGCAGCGGTTGTCGTCCAGATGAAGAATCAGTTCCAACGTCCCGAACGGCATGCAGCGCTGCACCGGCGATTCGCGCTCGCCTTCGGTTTCGAACCGGTGCAACCAGTAGCACTCGACATAGGGCTGTAATTCGGCAGATGGTTTAAATTCCTGATAACCTGAGCTCATCGTTTGCGAAAAGGGCTTTTTGTATTGACGCTACAAAACTAGGGCTATTCTAAACGCCTGTATTGTAAAAAAGCGACATCCCGAAGCGAATTACCTAAAAATCAATGTATTATTAGATATTACAGTTAGTAAGCGGTGTAAAAGAGCCCTGAAAAGCAAGGTTTATCCCTAATCCATCACATCAAACCCCGCCCCATTTTTCGCCGCCCATTCCTCCATTAAATGAATGTCTGTTACCTGTGCAATCTGTCTCATTGTTGTCAGTTTGTTTCTTCCAATTTCACGAGGAAATCGCAGCAATAACTGATCCAATCTGCGATTTGCCGTGTATCAATAACGTCCACTCTTATTTTTGAGCCGAATAGCCTATTTATTCGGCTCAAAATTTTACTATATTTGAGCCGAATAAACCTCTTAATCGGCTCATGCTCTACATTTGGCAACATCCTGCGTGGCCTGAATTCCGGTATGATCTTACTGGTATGGAGGATATTTTATTGGTTTTTGCGGAAGAAACAGGGCATATCAACGGCATTTTGAAGGGTGCACCCAATACACTGCAAATCGAAACACTCATCAATACGCTTGTTTCCGAGGCTATCAAGACCTCGGAAATCGAAGGCGAGTTTCTTAGCCGGCAAGATGTCGTTTCTTCTATCAGAAACAACCTCGGTATTGCTCAAAAGCCTGAGCCCGTCAAAGACAGGAAGGCCCAGGGAGCTGCCGAGTTAATGGTGAATGCCCGCAACTCCTATGCGGAACCACTCACGGAAGCAATGCTTTTTTCGTGGCACCAAACATTGCTGAAAGATAGCAAGACCATCAATACCGGAACCTGGCGGAAGGATTCCGCCCCAATGCAGGTAGTTTCCGGCTCGATAGGCAAAGAAAAAGTACATTTTGAAGCGCCTCCTTCCGACCAGATACCTGCTGAAATGGAACGATTTATCGAATGGTTCAATACCACTGCGCCAGGAGGTACAAGAGAAATCACCAAGGCACCCGTTCGCTCAGCTATTGCGCACTTGTATTTTGAAACGATTCACCCTTTTGAGGATGGCAACGGACGGATCGGACGTGTGATCGCAGAAAAAGCTTTGTCGCAAACGCTCGGCCGACCAGTCATGCTGAGCCTTTCCAGAAAGATCGAGGCGGAACGTAAAAAGTATTACCAATCTCTGGAAACTGCCCAAAAGAATATCGATATCACGGTGTGGATCCGATATTTCGTACAAACTATTGTAGACGCCCAAATCGAGACACGGGACATACTGGATTTCACTTTGCAGAAAACCCGCTTTCTGGACCGTTTCAGAAATTTAATGAATGAGCGGGAAACGAAAGCTGTCCGGAAAATGCTCGAAGCAGGCCCGGAAGGTTTTGAAGGAGGCATGACTGCGAAAAAATATATGTCGATCACCCAAACCTCCAAAGCCACCGCGACGCGTGATTTACAGCATCTGGCGGAAATCCAATGCCTTATCGCTTCTGGCGGCGGCCGCAGCACGAGTTATCAACTAACTATTCCAGGAATTTGATTTTTATCTCTAACTTTCCCAACCTTTAATACCTAAAAAATTTATGAAGAAAGTATTCCAAACCAACCTGTGCCGGATTTCCCGGAACTTGATGCTTTCGGCGGGTGCCCTGCTGATGGCAACCTTTTCGACCCAAGCCGACAATGCTCCGCTCGCCTCGCCGATAGAAGGGCGCTGGGACATTTCCGTAGACGCGAACGGCAAAGTATTACCGTCGTGGCTGGAAGTGCGCCACTCGGGCACCAAAACGCTCGTAGGCCAATTTACCGGGTTCTCCGGCAGCGCGCGGCCTATTTCCGTGGTAAATTTCAAAGAAGGCAAATTCGATTTCGCGATCCCGCCACAATGGGAACGCGGTGAAAGCGACCTGAAAGTGGAAGGAACCGTTTCGGGCGATGCGATCACAGGATCGTTGACTACCCCCGACGGCAAGACTTACAGCTACAAAGGCGTGCGTGCACCGTCGCTGCGCGGAAAGGCTACGCCCGCCTGGGGAGCGCCGATCAAACTGACGGCCGGCAACGAAATCAAGGGATGGCACGCGACGGGCGAAAACCAATGGATCGCTGAAAACGGTATTCTGCGCAGCCCGAAATCAGGCGCTAACCTGGTCACTGATCAAAAATTCGGCGATTTCAAACTCCACATCGAGTTCCGCATCCCGAAAGGCAGCAACAGCGGCGTGTACCTGCGCGGTCGTTACGAAGTACAAATCACCGACGGCAAAGGCATGGAGCCCGCACTCGACCAGATGGGCGCGATTTACGGGTTCATTACACCCAGCGAAATGGTAGCCAAAGAGGCCGGCGAATGGAACACATTCGATATTACGCTAATCGGCCGCATGCTCACGCTTGTGGCAAACGGCAAAACAGTGATCAGCAACCAGGAAATCCCCGGCATTACCGGCGGTGCATTAGATAGCAACGAAGGCGAAGCGGGCCCGCTCTACATCCAGGGCGACCACGGTCCGGTGGAATACCGCAATATCGTGCTCACACCAGCGAAGTAATCCTGGCTGACCATATTAAAGCCGCTACCCTGCCCTTTTCAAACCCATATAATGACTGCGTAAAGGCTTGTCGAAATGTTCGATCGAGTACCGCAGCAAGGTCCGGGGCATGGTAGCGGCATATTTATCCAGGAACTTCTGCAACTGCTGGCGGTTCACCTGCCCCGCACTCCGCAGCATCCAGCCGGTGGCTTTATGAATAAGGTCCTCCGCATCATTCAAAAGCAGCTCCGAAACCCGGAAAGTATCTTCAATATCGCCTTTCCTGATAAAATAGCCGGTGGCAACGATACCCGTCCGACGCTCCCAGATACTGGCGGATTGGGCCAATTCGTAAAGCACATCGCGCGGCGCTCCGGAAAGGTACAAATACCCTCCTACCACATGTGGCGCGCAGATATCCACGAGGTCCCAGTTATTGATCCTGTGCGTATTGCGCAAATACAATTCGTACAGTAACCTCCGTTGATCGATCGTGGTCTTTTTGCTCCTCGCCTGTTTATCAATGATGCTTAGTGCCCCGGTGCGGATTTCGTGAATCGGGCTTTGCAGCAACAGCTCAATTTCTTCCAGCGGCATGTGGATATAAGCCTTCGCCATTTCGAAAATCTGTCCCATGCGCACGCCCATGAACACGTCACCCTCGCCATATTGTCCTTCACTGGTTTTGAAATAGCGCATCAGCTTCATCGCTTCGGCCGGAGAGCGGTATTGCTCGATGTGTTCGATGAACTGCGCGGCCGCCGGGTTCAGTGGTTTTTCCTTAATTAGTTCAATGGCTGCCATAGATATGCTGTTGAAAGTGCTTTTCTCAAATATAGCGATATAAAAATGATCAAATCATAACCCTCGGATAACAACCGGTAACGGTACCGCAGGTAATTTTGGCGTCCTAAACTCACCGATATTAATGGATTCGAGAAGAGATTTTCTTAAAAAAGCGGCCCTCCTCGCAGGCACGGGCGCGATGGCGAATACACTCCCGCCTGTGATACAAAAAGCCCTGGCCATAAACCCCGCACCGGGCAGCACCTTCTACGACGCCGAGCACATTGTGTTTTTGATGCAGGAAAACCGCTCGTTCGATCACCAGCTGGGCATGTTGCAGGGTGTACGGGGGTTCAACGACCCGCGGGCGATCGACCTGGCCGATAAAAATAAAGTGTGGTTCCAAACCAATAAGGCCGGTGAAACCTACGGGCCTTTCCGCCTCAACGTAAAGGACACCAAAGTGGCCTGGATGGGCTCCATACCACACGGCTGGACCGACCAGACCGACGCCATGAACAACGGAAAATACGACCGCTGGCTCGACGTGAAAGCACCGCGCAACAAGCAATATGCGCATATCCCCCTCACCATGGGTTATTGCGACCGTTCGGATTTCCCGTTCTATTATTCTTTGGCCGATGCATTTACGGTCTGCGATCACAACTTTTGTTCGAGCATTACCGGCACGCATCCCAACCGATATTACTGGATGACCGGCACCGTGCGCGAGAAGAACGAGCCCGCGGGCATCGCGCATTTGTGGAACATCAGCAACTACGAATATCCCGAGCTCGAATGGAAAACCTACCCCGAGCGCCTCGAAGAACACGGGATCAACTGGAAGGTGTACCAGAACGAGCTGACTATGGGTTATGGCCTCAAAGGCGAGGAAAGCGCATGGCTCAGCAACTTCGGCACAAATGTGCTGGAATATTTCAAAGCTTATAATGTGCGGTTCCACGAAGGCGGGATCGCCAATTTGGAAAGCAAACGGCAGACGATCGTTCAAACGATTGCCGACCTCGAAAAAGAGTCGGCTAACGACGCACGCGCAGCTACGCGGCTTGCGGCGGCTAAACGGTTGCTGAAAAACATCGAAACGGCCCAGACCAAATTCAACAAGGATACTTACACCCGTCTTTCGGATAAGGATAAAAAACTGAATGACAAGGCATTCAGTACCAATAGCAAAGACCCGCACTTCCACGAACTGACTTCGATGCAATATTCCGACAATGGCACAGACAGGACCCTGCAAGTGCCAAAAGGCGATGTATTTCACCAGTTCCGAGAGGATGTGAAAAACGGCACGCTGCCAACGGTTTCATGGCTGATGCCGCCTGCCCATTTCTCCGACCATCCGGGCGAGCCATGGTTCGGGCCGTGGTACGTGAGCGAAGCAATGGAGATTTTACTCCAAAACCCCGAGGTTTGGAAAAAGACCATTTTCATTGTGACCTATGATGAAAACGACGGCTATTTCGATCACCTGCCGCCATTCACCGTTCCTAATCCCTACAAAGACAACACCGGCAAAGTATCCGCGGGCATCGATGCGAAAATGGATTTTGCATTGGCCGATCAGCAAACAAACCCTTCGGCCAACGCGGCCAGTATCCGTGAAGGCTCCATTGGCCTCGGCTACCGCGTACCGATGATCATCGCATCACCCTGGTCGAGAGGAGGCTATGTCAATTCCGAGGTATTTGACCATACTTCGTCGCTGCAATTCCTCGAAAACTTCCTGGAAAAGAAATTCAACAAGAAGATACAGGAAGAAAATATTACCAAGTGGCGCCGGACGATCTGCGGCGACCTGACATCGGCTTTCAGGCCTTACAACGGGGAGAAGATCGAGAAACCCGTTTTCCTGGAACAAAAGCAGTTCATCGAAAGCATTCACCAGGCGCAGTTCAAGCAGGCTCCCGAAAATTTCAAAAAGCTCGGAGCTTCCGATCTGGCGGAATTAAACAAATACCCTAAAAACTCGGGGCTATTTCCCATGCAGGAAAAGGGGGTACGCCCTGCTTGCGCGCTGCCATACGAGCCGTTCGTCAATGCGCAGCTCAGCAAAGCGGGAGACGCGCTGCAACTGTCGTTCAGAGCGGGTAACCAGCTTTTCGGGACCAAAGCCAGCGGCATTCCTTACCGGGTATATGCGATGAAACCCTACCGCAATGAAGTGCTGCGCTCGTGGGATTACAGCGTCGCGGCCGGCGACAACCTTACAGATGACTGGCTACTGGCTAATTTTGAAAACAATGCCTACCACCTGCGCGTCTACGGTCCGAATGGCTTCTACCGTGAATTCACAGGTAATGCGGGCAACCCGAAGTTGAAAGTGAGCTGTGAATATGAGACGAAATCGTCCAAACCGACGGGTAATGTGGTGGTGACGATCGAGAACCTTGATTCCAAACCGCATGAGGTATTGATTGAGGACAATAGTTATAAAACAGGCGTTAAAAACAAGACTTTCGCCGTCGGCGGCAAGGCCTCGCTGGTGCTGAATCTCGGCAAATCGTTCCAATGGTATGATTTCAGCGTGAAGGCAAAAGGTTATGATGATTATGAAGAACGTTTCGCCGGGCACGTAGAAACAGGCACGGTTACGAAAACCGATCCGCTGATGGGCGGGATCGCATAGAATGGCGACAATAAAAACGGGTCGGAAGCGATGAGCTAACCGACCCGTTTTTGTTGATGAAGTGTAATTCAAATGCTATTTTTTGAATGGAATCAATGCCCGGATCTTCTCGTCGCGCAGGTACAGGCCCGCCCACACGAGCACACCAAATACGGATGCGAAATACAGGGGTTGCTCGGCACGCACCATAATGGCGATCGCTCCGCCTAGGTAACCGGTGATCAGAATGGCCCCCAGTACAGCTGTGCGCGGGATGATATAAAGGATCGTGGAGATCAACAGGGCTATGCCGATGCTCTGAACTTGGTCGGCTGGCCAACCCAGCGCCACGGAGCCTTCCATATGATGCGACTCCTTGAACACTTTGCCTAACGCGTCGAAAAGGAGAAATAAAATGCACAATGCGCTGATGATCTTGCCTGTGAGCACGGCCTTGTCGGTACGACCTTTTGCGACTGGGGTAACAAATGCAGCTTCCATGATTTCTTTTGGTTTATAAAGGTTTTGTTTGATTGATTGGTTGATACAAAACTAATGGGTACCAAAAGGACGGGCGCTGTGTAAAAACGGCAGTATTGGGGGGCGTTTGCGCCACCATCAGAACGTTCTATGTATAATTCGATACAATGGATCTGTTTCTACTGCGTTTTAGGTTACAAAAAGTAGAAATTATTAGTAACTTGCTTATATCTGAAATTCAAACGTAGCCCGCAAAACCTGAAATATGAAAGAACCGATCATGCAGGATCATATCCTTGCAGCAAGCATCCGCAATGGCGACATACCCTCTTTCACAAGGGTTTATGAAACCTACCACGCCTACTTGTTCCGCTTTGCACTACGGTTTTTGAAATCCACTGAACATGCCGAAGAAGCTGTACACGATGTATTCCTGAAATTATGGGAGAATCGCGACGGGCTGAACAACGAATCTTCGCTGAAATGCTACCTGCTCAAAATCTGTAAAAGCCACATTTTCCACACGCTAACACGTGCGAGCAAAGAGCAGGCAGTACTCCAACTTTGACCATTCCGAACCGGGCCAGATACATGGATAAAGAAATTCATATCAGGAACCTCGTTTACAAATACATCTCGAACCAATGCGACGGTCACGAGCAGGACGAACTGCTCCGGCACCTGCAAACGCCGGCGGGCAAGTGGGTTTTTGACGAAGTAATGACTTCGGAGGCAGGTAAAATATTTACAAAAAGCGAAGAAATCGAACCGGCGGTATCCAGCCGGCTGCTGGGACGTCTGCGGCAAAGTATGGTCGCAGAAGAAGCCCTCGACGAGCAACCGATCCCTTTTTATCGTAGAAGTAATTTTATTCAGATTCTGGCAGCCGCGTTGGTAATGCTCGCTGCATTGGCGGTTTACTGGTTCACCAGGTAGCACAGCCCTTCCCTATTTCTTAATGTATTCATCCGTGAAATGCGTTCTGGCTTTTGGCTGAGCAAATTTCTCGCTGTTGTAGCTCTGCGATTTACCGCGCGGGATCGATAGCGACGTCCATTGATCGTCCATCGCCATTTTGCCGATAAATACGATCTGCCCCACATGGTAAGGATAATGCGCAAGCTGCCGGTTGATGGCCTCCATAACCGAATGCCCCTGATTTCGTATGTAAATAATGGTACTCCAGTTCGACTCTTCCAGTGAATCAAGCGCCCCGAAAAGGCATGCCCATCCTTCATTCCATTTGGCAAGGAGTTCGTCCCGGCCATTGATATCGTTGTCAAATTCAGCTTCGCGGTTGCGCCATTCTTTTTCGCCGTCGGTGGTGAGGAAATCGGTCCAACGGGAGCGCATATTACCCCACAAATGTTTCACAATGCTGGCAATGCTGTTGCTTTCTTCGTTGTACTTCCAAAAAAGCTGCTCGTCGGTTAGCTGCGCGATCGTCTTCTCGCCCAGCATTTTATAGTATTCGAACTGTTTTCTGACGCTATCGATGTATTCCTGGTTCATGGCCTTGGGGTTTGATTTTATCTTTTACCCAAATTACAAATTGTTATCCATTCATACGAACGCATACCACCTCGCCATAGGCTATTTTGATATCAAAAACACTGGTCAGCGGTATTTGATCTACGATTGAAAGGATCAGGCGGATGACACCTGCGTGTGTGACAATAGCCACTTGGTCGTACGCGGATTTGCCCAGTTCCTCCCAAAACGCTTTCACACGTGCGTACATTTGCATCATACTCTCGCCCCCGGGTGTACACACGTTCACGTAATCGTCCATCCAGGCCTGTAATCGCTGCTGATCGACGGTATCCCAGGTTTTACCCTCCCATTCTCCGAAGTCCAGCTCCTGTAAACGATCGTCCGTCAAAAATGCTGGCGAAATCGCTTGGGCGAGCTGGGTACACCTGGATGCCGGACTGGAATAGATAGCATCAAAATCACCGCTCAATTGCGATTGCACCGCTTTTAGTTCGGATTCAAAATCTGCGTGTAGTAAAAGCGCCGTCCTGCCATAAATCAGGCCGGGTTCGAATACCGGCGTTGTGTGGCGGATCAGATAAACTTCCATAGGACGACAACAAAAAAGTAGAATGCGACCTCACACACCTGCTGGATTGCACCCAGGCAATCGCCCGTATAACCACCGATCCATTTTTTGAAATAGCGAGCCAGCAGGATCGTAATCAGCCCCAGAACCAGGATTACCGCCAAAAGCAGCGGCTGTTTTAGGTACACGACCATGCCAAACAATGGCAGAACACCCAACACAATAGCCGAAAAGAGTACGCTGAACGGAGGCTTTTCAGCAACCGGCTTGGCTTTGCTGTCGGTATCGCGCGAGTAAGGGAGCATATAAATCACGAAAACGGGCATCAGCCTGCTCAATGCATGCCCGCTGACCAACACGGCAACGATACTATTTTCGCGGCCAGCAATGGATTGCAGCAATGTAAATTTCAATGCGAGGATCAATATCAGGCCCACGGAGGCATAGGTACCTACGCGGCTGTCTTTCATGATTTCCAGGATTTTGTCGCGCGTCCATCCGCCTCCGAAACCATCGCATACATCCGCAAAACCATCTTCGTGAAACGCGCCCGTCAACAAAACGGAAATGATCATGGAGCACAGTACTGCTATCGAAGGGTTTGTGAGGAAATCCGCCGCGAACCAAATACCACCGGCAATTAAACCTACGATCCAGCCCACAAATGGCAGATAGGCCGTCGCCAGGCTGAGGTTTTCGGGCCTGTACACTACCCACTTCGGCGCAGGCAGCCGGGTGTAGAATTGTAATGCCGTGAAAAACAGATCAAGCTGGTGACGGACGTTGGACATTGACTATCGGCTTTCGGTGGGATCTTCCGTTTTCTGGCTCACGCCCGCACTTTCAAAACTCGCCATTTCATTCAGAAACGCCACGGCACTTTGCAGCAATGGGTAAGCGAGCGCACAGCCCGTACCCTCGCCCAGGCGCATGTCCAATTTCAGCAACGCATCCGCGCCCAGCGATTGGAGCAGCAGACGATGTCCTTTTTCATTGGATTGATGACAAAAAACCGCATAGCGCTGAATGGACGCATCCATTTTCAAGGCAGACAAATAACTGACCGAAGCGATGAAACCGTCGACCAGCACGAGCATACCCAATCGGGCAGCTTCCAGCATGGCGCCGCACATCATGGCAATCTCGAACCCACCCAATGCGGCCAGTACCGATTCGGGATCGTTCGGCACATTTTGATGATACTCCAACGCGTTGCTCAGTACGGCTATTTTTCTGTCCAACTGCGCCTCGTCAAGTCCGGTCCCTCTCCCCACGCATTCGGCTATCGGGATATTCAGCAGGCGGCTCATAATCGCCGATGCCGAAGACGTGTTACCAATACCCATTTCACCGAAGCCGATCACATTGCAGCCCGTCTGCTTCACTTCACGAACCAGCTCGGCCCCTTTTTCGAGGCACTGGCGGCATTCGGCCGCCGTCATGGCGGATTGTTGAGCGAAGCTTTTAGTCCCAAAATTGACCTTCGCGTCGATCAGCTTTTCATTTTTACCAAAATCATAATCCACGCCCGCATCCACCAGCAACAAGTTAATGCCATGCTGCCGCGTAAAAACGTTGATCGCCGCGCCACCGCCGATGAAGTTGAGCACCATCTGCGGCGTCACCTCCGACGGATAAGCACTCACACCCTCCGAAGCGATTCCATGACTCGCGGCAAAAACAATGACGTGCGGTTTTACAAGCTCCGGAGACAGAGTACCCTGCACCGAAGCAATCTGAAATGCCAGTTTTTCGAGACTGCCCAACGCACCCAACGGCTTGGTTTTCAGATCAATTTTCGCCTGGATTTCCTGGCTGGTAATGGTAGCGGTATGCATCGTTATTTAACTGATTTTAAGGTTAATGGAAGCCCGGAGACCATCATAGTCGCTTCCTTTGCTGCTGCGGCAACATATTGATTGGCCCAGCCCTGCAAATCGGCGAACTTCCGGCCGGCTTCCGTTTCCGCATGGACACCCATGCCTATTTCATTGGAAATGATGATCAAAGTAGCGTCGACAGCCGATAATGCGTCGATTTCCGCTTTAAATGCCGCGAGCGATTTTTCAATATCATATTCAAAGGCGACAAACAGATTGGTAAGCCACAAGGTAACACAATCGATCACGGCCACTTTTCCCGCCAGCGGTAACAGGTGAACGTCCCGCTCGCTTTCCAGCGAGGTCCATTCCGGTCCGCGCTCGTCCTGATGCCGCTTTACGCGCTGGGCGAAATCCGCATCCCAGATCCTCGAAGTGGCTACATACAGTGGATTGGCACTTTTTTGCAATGCCAGATCCATCGCAAACCTGCTTTTTCCGCTCCGGACGCCGCCTGTCACGTAGATGATCATGACGGCTCGGCGCTTTTGAAGCGTTTGTACAAGAAGAGCTGCCATTTTTCCTCCGCCACACCTGCCTTATCCATTTCCGCGCGCGCGAGGGTAAAAAACAGGTCTGAAAGACGGTTGATATAGCCTGGGATCGCCTCGTGTACCTCGTCTGTTTTGGTCAGCGATACCAAACGGCGTTCGCCCCGGCGCATTTGCGTGCGTGCGATGTGGCAGAGTGCCGAAACCTCGTTTCCGCCCGGAAGCAGGAAATAGTCCGACGGAGAAGTCATGGCTGCTTCCAGCGCATCGATCCACTCCTCACAAAAAGCAGCGCCGTCAACCGGCATCGGGTTTTTGTTCTCCTTTTTGGCATCCGAAGGTCTTGCCAAATGCGACATCATATCCATCAGGTCCTTCTGGATTTTATGCAAATTAGGCTGCCACTCGTGCCCGGCACCCAGTTTCACGCGCAAAAGCCCGATCGTCGAATTTGCCTCGTCGAGCGTACCGATGCATTCGATGCGGACATCGTCCTTGCTCACCCTGCTTCCGCCGAACAACCCGGTGGTGCCTTTATCGCCCTTTTTGGTATATATTTTCATTTAATTAATGGATTTATAGTAAATCAATTCATGCTTCGGCAGCAGTTCCGGATGAATAATGCGGATCAGATCGGCCAGGACCAGATGCGGGTTTACTGCGCCGGATTCCCAGTAATCGTTCGCTCCCTGCGCATTCATCCGGTTATTGTAGCTATATATATGATTGATTTTAAATGATTTAAAATCGGCATACCGAACATCTCGCGCGAGGATATCTTTCTTTGTTTGTACGTTTCCAATGCTCACATTCAGCCAGAAATCGGCCTGCAATGCAACCGGATAAACGGTTTCAAAACTCAGCGGCAAGCTTCCTGTCGCCTTTGTGCCCGACCAGTGGTACGAAGCGCCGGCGTCCTGAAAAAAACGATTTACATAACTATCGCCATTCGGGACATTCCAGGCATCTTTGGAATTCATCCCGGTAATCAGGCTCGGGCGTACGGCAACCTTACTGGTCAACCTGGCCAACCGTTCATACTCCCGCTCCACATGAGCAAACTTTTGGTTTACCTCCCCTTCCTTATTGATCAGCGCCGCCAGCAGTTTCACCCATTCGGCCCGGCCCAGCGGCGTCGTCTCCACCCATTCCGAGTTGACCATCACCGGAATCCCCGCCTGATGCAGCGATTCGTACCGGGCGACTTTCGAAACGGGGCTCCCCGTTGCCATAATGAGGTCGGGATGCATACTCACAAGCAGCTCCTCATTAAGGCCCTGGTCCTTGCCTACCTCGGCAATCTTGCCCGATTTGATCCGGTCCAGCACCTTGGCGGATGAAACATATTTGAGGTTCCCCATACCCGTGAGAATATCCTCACAACCCAGGAAACCAATCAACCCGATATGCAGCGACGACATCGCGACCATACTCCGCACCGGGATTTCGATCAGCTGGCTGTCCTTATACCCGATGGGCCGCGGCTTGCCGCGTTGCACGAGCACGTAGGTAAGCGTATCCGTCGATTTCTCGAACGGGCTCATGATTTTGACAACCTTGAAATATTTGTGATAGGTTATTTTAAAGCCTTTGGCATAAGCCACTTTGGCTTTTTCAGGAAACAGATCGGGGCCTGAGTAATGGGCATCGCCTTTTTCGTAAAGCGACGAAGAAGTGCTGCAACCGGCCAGCAAGCCGCACAGCAGCAGGGCTGCAAATATTTTTCTAATAATCATGTAGTCATCGGCCTTTCTTCCGAAAGCCATCTTAACAGTGTTTGCAGGCAGGTCTTCTGACTCGTTCAACCCTTGTGCCTTCCCGGGTTAACCCAGTGGCTTCTTACAAGAGCCTCGTTGTGAACTCACAGCAGCGGAGACTGTTCCGGATTCTCACCGGATTCCCTTTTAATCACGCACGATACGTGTACCTGGATGGCCGCAAAACTAGCAATATTTTATTGCTTATCATTGCAAAGATTCATTTACACACACCCTTCATGCAACGCGACGACGCCCTCTGGAAATCAATCCTGGAAGATATTTTCGAAGATTTCCTGCTCTTCTTCTATCCCGATGCCGGTTCCTATTTCGATTTTTCCAAAAATTTCGAATATCTCGATAAAGAGCTGGAACAATTGTTCCCACCGGAGGATAATTCATCCCAGGTCCGCTTTGTAGATAAACTTGTAAAAGTGCATTGCAAAAACGGGGACAGCGAATGGATACTCGTTCACATAGAAGTGCAAGGCTACCACGATATACATTTCGGACGCCGGATGTTCACGTATTACTCGCGGATATTGGACAAATACGATAAACCAATCACCGCTTTCGCGATTTTCACAGAGAGCAATGCGGCTTTCAAACCTTGTGAATATTACCGGGAGTTTATGGGAACAAGTGTTTTGTACAAGTACAATTCATTTAAAATACTGGAACAAGACGAGCAGCTGCAGGTGAAGAGCGACAATCCGTTCGCTACTGTGATTTTAACAGCACTGGTTGCGCTGAAACGCAAACATATTCCTGAAAATGAACTACTTTCCATTAAAGCAACGCTTGCCCGGGGTCTGCTCCTCAAAGGGTTTTCAAAGAAAAAAATTGCTAAGCTAATGAATTTCCTACGTTACTATATCCGCTTTGAAAAAGCAGAAACAGTTGTTAAATTTGATCATATCATCAATCATTTAACTAAGCGATCGACGACGATGGGTATCGAAGAATTCTTGTTGGATAGAGCGAAAAAAGAGGGAGAGCGCAATAAGGCCGCGGAACTAATAACCAATCTACTGAGGGAAACGTCGTTCACTATTGAGACCATCGCGCATTTGGTTGGCATGCCGCCTGAGTTTGTGGAACAAGTCAAACTCGGCAGAGCATCTCAACTGCCCAATTGACCAGGACAATAAGTAGAACCATAGTTAGACACGTCCGATGGTTAACATTTGCTACTCTTGTGATTTCGACGGACGCAATCATTCGCTCCTTCTCCCCGATAAACGGCTTCTCCACCACCTTTCCATGATACACATTCGGGCCGCCGAAGCGACAGTCGAGAATTCCCGCTAACGCCGCCTCAGGGTAACCTGCATTCGGGCTTTTATGCTTGTGACCGAATTGGAAGATGAACCGCAATCCACGCCGGCTTCCTGTTACCAAAATCATCAGCAATGCCGTCAGTCGCGCGGGTAGGAAGTTGGCCACATCATCCAGGCGGGCAGCGAATTTCCCGAACCACTCATAGCGCTCGCTCCGGTAGCCTAGCATAGAGTCCATCGTGTTGACCATCTTATAGGCCATCATTCCGGGAACACCTGCAATGGCGTAATAAAACAGCGGAGCCACCACTCCATCGCTCAGGTTTTCCGACATGGTTTCGAACACTGCAATGCGTATTTGCTGTGCACTCAACTGTGAAGTATCCCTCCCGACAATCCTGGAAAGCTGCTTTCTCCCCGCATCCAATCCTTCGTTTTCCAGAACCGAAAACACTTTCCTACCCTCGGCGATCAACGAGTGGTTAGCCAAACCGTAGTAAACCCAAATGCTGTTGACGATCAAATACAATGCCGGTACTGGCACAAGCAATGCATCGAGCCGGTAAAAAAATAAAAACACGAATACGACCAGGGTCATGCTCAAAATAGCCCCTTTGAGAAACCGAAAACGGCCACGGTTCAGCCACTTTTCGCCCAGTGCAATCGCGTTGCCGAACACCCTCACGGGGTGCGGCCAATTGTCGGGGTCACCTAGCCAGAGGTCGAGCAGGTAGCCTGCGATCAACGGGCAGATTAATAGTATAATGTCTGCCATTCGCTCAGTGCCTGGATCAATTTCTCGTTATCATCCGGTCGCTGAGTGGCGAGGCGGAAATGTTGCCGCGTGAGTCCGCGGAAGTTGCCCGCGTCACGAATGAGCAAACCGTGCTTTTCGATCAGAAAGTCTTTCAGTTGAGCGGCATTCCGAACGAGCGTCCGCGCCAAAAAGAAATGTGTATCGCTTTCCAACACTTCCAGGCATTCCAGTTTTTGCAATTCTTGAACGAACGTTCTTTTATCGTCCAAAAGTTGGAGGAAGGGCGGCTGAATGCTGTCGAAATGGTCGAAAATATAATGGCCTGCCGCCATGGCCAGGGTGTTCACCGTCCAGGGCTGTTTGATATTCATTAACGATTCCACCACCTCTTCGCGTGCGAGCAGATAGCCTAACCGCAAACCGGGAATCGCGTAAGTCTTGGTAAGCGACCGCATGATCAGCAGATTTGGAAACCGCGCCATCAACGAAACCGCGGAGTCCGCCCCTTCCGTGAAATCGATAAATGCCTCGTCTACTACAAAAAGGCATTGCGGATTAAGTTTAAGCCAATACTGTAAATCCCTAAAAATAAGTCCTGTGGGATTATTCGGACTGCAAACAAATACCAGATCCGTTCTCAATCTCGGCAATTCCAGCGCCTCCTGCCAGCTCAAACTATTTATTTCATGCTCGAATGACAAGCAGGCATCTTCGTATTCCGCAAATGAGGGAGTAACGATGGTAGTCCGCTTTCCGGAGAACAATTGGGCGATCAGGTAAATGCTTTCGGTGGTCCCGCTGCATACCAGCACCCGCTCCACCGGCATTTGGTGGTGCCGTGCGACCTTTTCCCGCAAACTCTCTGCAAGCACCTCGGGATAACGGTTTACTTCGCCCCATTTTTCAAACACATACTCCTTCAAACCGGCTGGCTCTCCGCCATACCAGACATTCGTGCTAAAATCGGCGATGATCCTGCCGCCATACCGATAGCCGTCGTCACCGTGCCCGTGTAACATACTCTACTCAGTTATACTATTGTAAATCAAATCCATATCTATATGTGCACGCAGTAAATCGGCCAGTTTATCATACTGCCGCTCCTTGAACGCCTGATAATCATAATGCGCACCTTCCTCGCTGGTGTACGGAGCTAAAATATGATCGATAACCACCTGGTTATCCAGGATTCCGTGCAGGTATGTCCCCCAGGTGCGTGCGTCGCGGAAATAACCGTCATGACGGCCATCGTCGAATGTAGCAACGGGTTCACCAGGTTGCAATGCAATGGTTTCGCCCATGTGGATCTCGTACCCGGAACACTGCTCCTCGTTCTGCCGAAACCGAAACGTACATTGTAATGTCGTCTTTTCAGATTGCAGAATGGTTTTCACAGGCAACAACCCCAGCCCGGGCATTTCTTCCACTTCACTCTCGACATGATAAGGATCGAGCATGCTTTCGCCCAACATCTGATAGCCCCCGCAAATGCCAATCACGGTCTTTCCGGCTTTGTGAGCATCATAAATGGCTTTGGCAACGCCACTATTTTTGATGACCAGCATATCCCCGATGGTATTCTTGCTCCCAGGAATTATGACCACCGAGGCTTTGGCGATTTCCGACGGCTCATTGGTATAATACAAATTCACCCTCGGGTCCTTTTCAAGTCGATCGAAGTCGGTAAAATTCGAAAGCCTTTTCAGCAGAATCACCGCCACATTCACTTTCCCTTCCACCGCCGACCGGTATTTGAGTTCCAATGAAACGGAATCTTCCTGCTCAATATGAATATCCCTGAAATAAGGCAAAACCCCCACCACAGGCAGGCCGGTCAGCTCTTCCAGCATTTGCTTGCCGTCCTCGAACAGCCGTCCATCCCCGCGAAATTTGTTGATAATGACTCCCTTCATACACGCACGCTCCTCGGGCGTAAGTAAGGAGATCGTGCCATAAACGCTACCAAAAACACCTCCTTTATCGATGTCGGCAATCAGGTAGGTGGCGGCCCCGGCATGCGCGGCCATTCTTAGATTCGTAATATCACGGTGTTTGAGGTTAAGCTCCGAAATGCTGCCTGCTCCTTCCATGACAATCGGGGAATACTTCGCTGAAAGCCGATCGAACGCCTCCTTTACTGCCGAAAATAGCTCCCGTCGGTCATTAGCCATAAAATACTCGTATGCCGACTGATTGCCCACCGGCTTACCATTCAAAACAACCTGAGAAGTCTTATCATTCGTAGGTTTGAGCAACACCGGATTCATATCCGATTCACACGGAACTTGCGCCGCCTCCGCCTGCACCGCCTGTGCGCGACCGAGTTCGAGACCGTCGGCCGTCACAAAGCTGTTGAGCGACATATTCTGCGCCTTGAAAGGTGCCGGAGAGTAACCATCCTGCTTGAAAATCCTGCAAAAACCGGCTGTAATTACACTTTTACCGACATCCGAACCCGTGCCCACAAACATGATCGGGCGTAACTTTTTAGTATTCATTCCATTCAAATATCAATGCGCTCCGAAATCGTCCCGGTAATTTCATCGGCCGAAAGCTCCTGTAAAGACAAATATTCTCCGCCCAGTGCAGTCGCCAGCTCCTTCGCTTTCCCGTATCGCACATAGCCACCTTCCGTGTCCAGCACCAACGCGGGATATTTCAGATTCTCAGCCAGTTGCACCGACTGCCGCCAGGCGTCGCCACCTGCTCCCGGCAAAGGAACATTGGCCTTCCCATCGCTCAATATGACCAAAAATGGCTGAATGCGTTCACTTCTCACCAATGGGGCCAACATTTTTTCCGCCAGTTGTAATGCGTGCGGCAATGGCGTACGGCCGCCTGTCGGCAGCTTTTCCAAAGCCTGCTCCGCGAGTTCCGTACTCCGGGTCGGTTCGAGCAGCACTGTCGCCTCCACGCCGCGGAAAGCTATCACGGCCACCATATTGCGTTTTTGGTAAGCGTCTTGCAGCAAATTCATCACACTACCTTTCACGGCCTCCATCCGTTTACCGGCCGCCATTGAACCGGACGCGTCTACCACAAATAAAATGAGGTGTCCCGCCTTACCGCTTCTGATCTTCTGGTGCAGGTCTTGCCTGCCGATATTCAGCACGTCCGGGTCTCGGGTCAATGCATGTACAATCGTGTCGGTGAATGCAATATCGGTTGCCGAATCGGTTTTAACAGCCCTCACCTGCAAGCCTTTTTCGCTTTGTCTGGCTTTAATTGCCCGGCCATTGATCGAATCAGGCAATGTAACGGGTTCTATACCGGGCAATTCTGGAATACTCATTCTAAAATCAATTCCGGCAACAGTTTCGCTGCCTTCCGGATCGCAATTTCCTTCGCCGCACTCCCCTTTCTCCTGATCTTCTTCCCCAGGTTTTGCAGGATTGAAGGATTGCGTGCCGCTCTGCGTACTATCGCCCCCGCTCGCATTCTCCTGGCGATCCTCCTGCGACTGACCGCCTTGCGGCGGCAATGCTTTTTTGCCCCTTCTGTGGGTCAAAACCAGCTCGGCCCCTTCACGTATATCTTGCGGGGTTACTACCGGCCGGCCGTTCAACGCAGCAAGGGTTATCGCGGTTTTATACAGCACGATATCTGCGCGCAAGCTGCTGACATTCCATTCAACGCATACCTGGCTGATCATTTTAAGCAGTCCGTCAGGCATCTGAACAAGCGGTAGCAGATCTCTGGCCCTGCCTATTTTCTCCCTGATCGCCTCCTGGCCGTTTACCCAATGATTCGCAAATGCAGTCGAGTCATTTTCAAAGGCAATCCTTCTTCGTACCACCTCAGTCCGGGCCTCCACTTCTGTTTGGGCCTCCACTTCCACCATCAGGCCGAAACGGTCCAGAAACTGCGGCCGCAGGTTCCCTTCTTCCGGGTTCATCGTGCCGATCAGCACAAATCGCGCCGGATGGCTGACCGATAACCCTTCCCGCTGAACCGTGTTGACGCCCGAAGCAGCTACGTCCAACAAGACGTCCACCAGGTGATCGGCCAGGAGGTTTACTTCATCTATATACAAAATCCCCTCGTGCGCGCTCGCGAGCAGGCCCGGGAGTAGCTTTTTAGTCTTATTGGAAAGGATCGCCTCGATATCCAGGCTGCCCAGCACCCGGTCCTCGGAGGCGCCCAGCGGCAAATCTACAAATGGTACCGGTTCGCCTGTGTTCGCCAATGCGGGCATTACCTCCGCCAGTCCGCGCACGGCGGTGCTTTTCGCCGTACCTTTCTCCCCTTTGATGAGCACACCGCCGATACCCGGATTGATCGCGCACAGCAGCAGCGCCTTTTTCAGTTTCTCTTGCCCGACAATCGCGGAAAACGGGTATAAATTCATTTCGTTATTCATTTGAACGCACATTATTCACTCCTGGATTCCAGCAGCGTCTCGCTTTTGAGGTACAAATCTTTCAACCCTTCCAGCGCCTCCTCCGACGGTTTTTCCCAAAGTCCCCGCTGCGCCGCTTCGAGCAGACGCTCCGCAATGGCATGAAGCGCCCAGGGGCTGTTTTCTTCGAAAAACTGCTGCATAGCCGCATCCAGCGCGTAAGTTTCGGTCACTTTTTCATACATCCAATCATCGACCACCCCGGCGGTCGCGTCGTAGCCAAAGAGGTAATCCACTGTCGCGGTGAGTTCCAGCGCACCTTTGTAGCCATGTTTTTTAATGCTTTCGATCCATTTCGGATTCACGACCCGCGAACGGAAAACGCGTAAAGTTTCTTCCTTCAAATCCCTCACTACGGGCCGCGCGGGATCTTGCGAATCACCAAAATAGTGCTTGGGCTGCTGGCCGGTGAGGTTACGGATCGTGGCAATCATCCCACCGTGAAATTGCAGGTAATCGTCGCTATCGAACAAATCGTGTTCCCGGTTGTCCTGGTTGTGCAAAGCCACCTCCACGCCGGCGAGCCGCTGCGTGAATTCCTTGCGGGCATCCACGCCCTGCGCATTGCGCGAATAGGCATAACCGCCCCAATTAATGTAAGCCTGGGCAAAGTCGCCGTCGGTTTGCCAGTTTTTTTCATTGATCAAGGGCAAAATACCGGCCCCATAGCTCCCCGGTGCAGCGCCAAAAACGCGGTAAGATGCCCGCTCCTCGGCTTGTTCAATAGATAAGGCGTCGTCCTTTTGCAGTTCGGCCAGCTCTTTCAGATAGTGTTTTTTAACAAAATTCTCTTCCAAGGGCTCGTCTGCCGCGATAACCATCTGTACTGCTTCGTCCATGAGTTCGATCAGGTGCGGAAATGCGTCCCTGAAAAAGCCGCTGATACGTGTCGTCACGTCGATACGGGGGCGACCAAGCTCCGCCAATGGGATGATTTCCAAACCATTGATCCGCCTGCTTTCCGCCTGCCAAACAGGCCTTACGCCCAGCAATGCCAGCACTTCGGCCACATCGTCGCCGTGGGTGCGCATGGCACTCGTGCCCCAGATGCTGATCCCGACGCTTTCCGGATACCTCCCGGCCTCCTTCCAATGGCGGTCCAACACCTCCTTGGCCAGTTGCTGTCCTACTTCCCAGGCTGCCTTGGAAGGCAACACCCGCGGATCGACGGCGTAAAAATTCCTTCCCGTGGGCAGGATGTGCGCCATCCCGCGTGTAGGCGCGCCGCTGGGGCCCGCAGGTACATACCCGCCCGAGAGGCCATGCAGGAGATTGGTAATTTCCTCGTCCGTACGGGCCAGGTTCGCCACGAGCTCATCTGAAATGAATGCAAGTATCTTGCGAAGGCCCGCCAATTCGGGCAAGTTCGGGTTCCGGTCAATCGACTCGAATATGACCTGATCGATTACCCCGGCATCAAACCGGTAATGCTCAAACAGCCTGACGATGTGTGCCGCCATTTCATCGAGTGCTTCCAGCGCATCGGCCGACGTTACGATCGGCCTGCCGGCCCACGCCGACAGACTTTCCGCAGGCACTGGCAACTTTTGTCCTTTTTCTTGATGAAGTGTTTCAATATTAAAACCAAATACACTGGCTAAAACAGCCTGCATACCCGGAACCGGGCCATTCGGAAGCCTCGTGAGCGATTGCAGCATATCTATGAATGCGTCGCCCTGGGGCATTTCGCCCAGCGTATGCAACCCGTTGCGGATCTGCGCGGCGCCAAGTTCGCATAAATAGCCGTCTATATCCTCGATCAAATGCGCGATATCCTTTCCGTCCATTTCGGCCAGGCTCACCGGCACGCCCTCCGGCGTCATGCCGTCGTCCCAGTCGTGCTTGTGATCGCCATGGTCGCGGCTCAGCATGGCCGAGAGGTCAGCATCGAGGTTGGTTTGTTTGATCAAATCCCAGATTTGCCGCTGCAACAAGGGCAGTTTGGAAGGGTCCAGGCTTTCGACCTGGTAATATTCATCGACGAGCTGCGTGAGCTGGGCCAGTTCGCCATAGGTATCCGCCGAGGTCATCGGGGGCGTCAAATGATCGACCACCACCGCATGTGCGCGGCGCTTTGCCTGCGAACCTTCGCCCGGGTCGTTGATGATGAACGGGTAAAACAATGGCAAATCGGCCAGAAAAGCATCGGGGAAGCAGTTTTCCGACAAGCCAATGCCTTTTCCCGGCAACCATTCCAAGGTACCGTGCTTACCCACATGCACAATGGCGTCGGCGCCCCAGCCGTCCCGCAGCCAGCGGTACAACGCATAATAATGATGCGTCGGAGGCAAATCGGGCTGGTGGTAGATCGCGTCGGGGTCCATACCGTAGCCCCGCGGCGGCTGTAAGGCTACAAACGCATTGCCCAGATCGAGCCCTGCCAATGCGATATGGCCGTCGTGCACGTAGGTTTCACCCGGCGCCGGGCCCCACTGTTTCAGCATCTTTTGTCGGGCGGCTTCGGGAAGCTCTTCAAACCAGCCCGCATACTGCGCAGCAGGCACCCTCGCCGCCGCCTGGGCAAGCTGGTTTGGTGTGAGGAAGTCATCGTCATATGCACACAGGTCTATCAAAGCATGGATCAGCGCTGTACCCGTCGCAGGTAAGTCGTCAATCCGGTAACCCTCGTCCTGCATGGCCCTGAGGATATTCATCAGCGACGCCGGTGCATCCAGCCCTACCGCATTCCCGATTTGGGAAGCCTTGGTATTGGAGTTGGTAAAAATGAATGCAACCTTTTTATCCGCATTCTTTAAATGCCTTAAACGTGCAAACCGGATCGCTAAACCAGCAACGCGGTCGATCCGGTTATCCAAAGGCTCATACCCGCGTGAGTCTTTTCCTTTCTCCTTGAATGAAACAGGCACCGTGATAATGCGCCCGTCGAACTCCGGAATAGCCACATTCATGGCCGTATCGAGCGGGTTGAGCCCCCGCGCCGACGATTCCCACGGCCCGCGGCCCATACCGCTCGTAATGGCTTGCAAAACCGGTACGTTCAAATCCAGCAGCGCCTGCGAGGGATCGCTGCCCTGGCCTACCGGTTGAATGTCCGTCATCGCAAACGATATCGTATTGACCAACACATCTATTCCCATTCCCGTACCGCTTTCGAAAAACTCGAATGCAAACGGGCGTCCGGTTTCGGCATTGACCGATTTGAGCGAAGAAGTAAAAACAGGCAGCACATTCACCCCGCGTTCTTCGAGCGCGCGGATCATCGCATCCACGAAACCGGTATTGCCGCTCAGCCAGTGGGCCCGGTAAAAAGTAATGCCCACCGTGGCCAGGGTCGGATTATGGTATTTCAGCCAATCGGCGTTATCTGCAAATTCGGGCAGATCGGGATGGTAAATACCTTGTTCCGGCAAGTTCACGGGCGCTTCGGCTCCGAAACCGGTCATGAGCAAGTGATCGGACAGATAGCTCAAAAGCGAGATCAGGTTACTATAACCTCCGGCTTGCAAATAGGCCAGCGTATCCTGCAAGATGGCCGGTGAGACGGTCGATACCGCGGCAAACTCGGGATTCAGTTCTCCCGTGCCGCTCACCACGATCAGGTGTTGGCCCCGCTGCCCGGCCAATTTGACCAGTTCATTGAAACCCGGAATACTGCTTAGCCTTCCGTGAATGCGGATTACAATAATCTTCGCCTCGGCGATTTCGCGCTGCAATAGCTGCTGCATTTGCTCTTCGCTTTTGATCGCCATCAGGCTGATCCCCGTCGTTCTGGGGAAATCATCCGGAAGAAGCTGCATGGCGCGGTCGAGCGTGAGCAGATCCGTGTCCGCATGCGTGAGAAACACGATGCCATCGGTAGGAAGGGCCGTTTGGCCGAGCTCCCTGGATGCTTCGGAACCTTTCCAGGTATAAAATTGAAATACGTATTCGGCCAGGTCGGAAGGCGGTACCAGGTAGCGGTCGGCTTTCACCATGCTTTCGATGTAATCAAAAATCGCGATGATCTGCCATTCGTAGTTAATCGAATGAAACCACACCGAATGCCTGTCGAACAGCAGCGTCACCACGTTTGCCAGCGTGCAAGGCCCCAGGCAACCGCCTTTGGTCATATGCACCACATTGCGCAGCTTCCGCCTCAGCCATTCATTTTTGTATAATTCCACAGGAATGGGCGCATACCCACGATCGACGCGCCCGCAGCAGCACGCATTGTAGCAGTAAGACAGGTGCCCGCGCCGCTGCACGAGGTTAATGGACTTTCCGTCGGACCGGGTAACTCGCTGGCGTTTCATTGGGGACTTTCGGCTGTTGTTTTGTTGATGAGGTTTTGAATGAATTCAGGCTTGTCTGCCCAATAGAAATGCGCGTAGCTCGCGAAGGTATTTTTAGACCTGAAAAATTGTGTATCTACCTGAACGCCCCTCGCATTGGTCATTTGTGCAAGCGGCGCCTGCACAAATTGCTCCTGCAACGAGGAATAGTGAAATTCATGCCCCTTCATTTCCAGTCCATCACAATGCATAACGCGATAGCCCAGCGTCATTTTGGAGCGTTGGAGCGTCGTCGTGAGATCAAGTACGCCGGCCATTTTGAAAACATGGCCCTTACTATCGGTAAGCTCCCTTCCCAGGTACATCAGCCCGCCGCATTCAGCATAGGCCAATCCCCCGTTGGCGCAATAGCTCCGGATGCTTTCCAGCATGGATTGATTCCGCGACAATTCCGTCGCAAACAATTCAGGATAACCACCCGGCAGGTATAGCAGGTCGGTTTCCGGCAAAGCCTTGTCATTCAAAGGACTGAACCACTGAACCTCCCCGAAAGCGCGCAGGCATTCAATATTCTGGTGGTACAAAAAGGTGAATGCCTCGTCGTACGCCACACTGATTTTCAGGTTTCCGAGATGGCTATTACCGAGATAAGATTGACTCTGTTTCTCTAAAACAGGCTCATTTTCACTGCTGCAACACACCGCGGTAATTTCCAGCAACTTGTCCAGATTGACGGTCCGTGGGATAATTTTTGCGAGCTTCCGGATAATCTGCTCATAGTCTGTCTCGGCAGAAATATGCAGCCCCAAATGTCGGGATGGAATATGCAGATCTTCATTTTTGGGCAAATATCCCAACGCTTCCACACCTGCATCCGCGCAAGCATCCTGTAAAAACCGGTAATGCGATTCGGTACTCACAAAATTGAATATCGCGCCCACCACGCGGATGCCCGGATAAAAGTTTTTCAAACCGTAGATCAGCGGAGCCGCCGAATACGCCATCGACTGCGCATTAATCACCAACACCACCGGAATGTCGAGCAACGAGGCAATTTCCGCACTGCTGCCCTTCATTTTATCCGCCCCGTCGAAAAGCCCCATCACGCCCTCGGTCACGCTCACGTCCGCATGCGACGCATAATACGCATACACGTCACGCATGTGCGCTTCCGAGGCCATAAAAGTATCCAGATTCAGTCCCGGCCGCCCCGCCGCCGTGCTATGGTGGATGGTATCGATATAGTCCGGCCCGCATTTAAACGCCTGCACGCCAAGCCCCTGCTCCCGCAACGCACGCAGCAACCCCAGGGTGAGCGTAGTCTTACCCGAATTGCTCGACGGAGCAGAGATGAGGAAACTGGATTTGATATTGGTCATGGTGCAATTATCTGCCGGATGCCGGTTTTCTTTTGAATTAAATCCTTCTTATTTTTGATTATGGGAAAAACCAAAACATTGAAAACCAACTATGCGCTTCCTGGTCAGCCGATGACCGAGGAGGAAGTAAAAAGTATGGTTCAAGAAACTCAACAAGGTAAATTTCATTCTATGCAGGATTTAAAACAGAAAATCGCTGAATGGAAGTCGAAATTCGCCCGGTAGTCGTTAGCGATCTGGCTATCGAAAGTCTCGAAAACATCTACACATACGGCCTCGAAACATTTTCCTATGCTTCCGCGACGCTCTTCATAGAAGAACTTTACCTGCGCATCAATCGGCTTTCCTCTGAATATCTCCTTCATCCCATCTGTCGTTTCATTCCGACGAAAACCGGTATTTACCGAAACCTGCAACATGGCAAATACCTGGTCATTTACCGCATTACGCCCAAACGCATTGAAGTCCTGAACATCATTCATAGCAGTCGCAGTCCTTCCAGAATCAAGGCGACCCAAAAAGTTAAGATTTGAGGCTACCTGAGAGGTCGTTTTAATAATCAGCAGAAAAATAGAAAGGCATACCCGGCAGCGGCGCTACCCGGCGATCGTCGGACCGCAGATGTGGGTGAAAACCCGACGAATATCCAAACCAGACCCTGCTTCATACCGCGAAAGCATTGTCAACAAGGAAAGGACAGGTGCTCTGGCTCGGGCGTTTGCCCCTTACAGTTGCGCGACAGCTCGTGATTAACCGCTTAGGCGGTCGTAACGATTCCCCTGAATGCATTGATATGCAATCCCTTTTCCTGTTGGAGAAGTATGTTAAAGAACTTTTAATGCCGTAAAGTTAGCGGTATTCGGCTATTTTTCTGGCTTATCTCCGACAAAAACACCTAGCTTTGCATATTCATTGGTTCGCGCCTCCGGGCGTGATTAAAAGGGAATCCGGTGTAAATCCGGAGCAGTACCCGCTGCTGTAAGTTCAAAACGAGACTTTTGCAAAATGTCACTGGGTTGACCCCGGGAAGGCGCAAGAGCTGAACGAGCCAGAAGACCTGCCGTTGAATGATCCGGTTTTGCTTTCGGGAAGAAAGGCAAGAGGAAACGGCAGGCTGCATCGCGGCCACGCTACTCCCTGCATTCTCCCATAAGTTAATTTCTAATTTATGCGGAAAACCAAATGATTCAGTATCTGCTTATTGACTCCCTGCTCCTAGGCGTGCAGCATTCTTTCGAACCCGACCATATGGCTGCGGTTTCGGTTCTGGCAACGGAAGAAAACAAAAGCCGCACCCGGCCGGATGCAGCCCAGCATAGCCCTGCCCAACGTGGCCAGGCGCTCCGATGGAAACTGATCTGGCGATCGTCGCATTGGGCGCTGGGGCATTCACTAACGCTCATTTTATTCGCCGTTTTGGTGCTCTTGCTCAAATCCACGATGTCGCTGCACATTGCCGACCGCGTGGAAATGCTGGTCGGGCCGCTGATGATCTGGCTGGGGATTTTGGCGATCCGCCGGAATTTCAAAACCGCAGCGCCTGCGCCTGTCGAACGCAAAGTAAGCCGTTCGTTTTGGGTGGGTATGGTACATGGCCTCGCTGGCACGGGCGGCGCATGTGCGGTGGCGCTTACCCTCGCGGCACGCGATGCCATGACGGCCGTGTGGATCATCGTCATGCAAAGCGTCGGCATTATCCTCTCCATGTCGGCTTACGGCTATTTTTTCGCCTTTTCCGTAGGCCGTTTTGCCGGGAAACGCGAACGTTTTCTGATGATCGTCAACTACCTGGTTGGTGCATTTTCGATCCTGATCGGCGCGATTACACTCTTTGAATCATTTCAATTTTAACAATGCATATTCAATTCTACCGCCCCGCCTGCATTTCAGTTGGTGGACTGTTTCTATCGATCCTGGCTATCTCGGCCATGTCCACCTCCACGGCATCGGCACAGGAAAGCAGTGTCGATTCATCCGCCAAAAAGCTGCTCGACCCGGTCGTGGTGACTGCCACCCGTTTTGAAACCAAGAAAGAAAAGATCGCCCAGAAACTGGACATTATTTCCAAAGAGGATATTCAAATGACGCCGTCCAACGACCTGACCGACATTGTCAGGAAAACGGCGGCGGTGGATGTGATCCAGTATCCCAATTTATCTTCCGGTATCGGCATCAGGGGCTTTCGTCCTCAGTTTTCAGGACTGAATCAAAGGACGCTGTTGCTCATCGATGGCCGTCCGGCAGGTGCTACCAACCTATCGCAGATCAATTTAAATGGTATCGAGCGGATTGAAGTACTGAAAGGCCCGGCGTCGTCGCTTTACGGCTCGCAGGCGATGGGTGGCGTGATCAACGTCATTACCCAACGCTCCAAAGGTACGCCCGGCGGCAATGCTTTCCTGGAATATGGTAGTTTCAAAACATTGCAGGCAGGTCTCAATACCGGCGGCAACATCACTTCCAAACTCGATTACGACCTGTCTTTCAACTATCTGGAAAGATCGAAAGATTACAAAATAGGCGAAGACAACTGGCTTCGTAATGCATTCGGCTACAAGCACGCGCAGAAAAATTATACCGATCGCCCCATCGTCGAAACCGACGAGACCACCGGCGACGGCAACCGTCGGCCATTCACCAAGCTGCATTACTTCTCGGGCGCATTGCGGCTCGGTTACCAGATCAACGATCGCTGGCGTGTGGATGTGCGCGGGGAGCAATTCCAGGCACGGGACGTAGAATCGCCGGGTGAAATATCGTCAGGAAGTACGGAGGCCAGCACCAAGGATGTTGATCGTCAGGCGCTCGACATCTCGCTAACCGGGCAAATCGGACAGCATAGCCCGAGCGTGAAGGTTTACGCTTCGGAAGAAAACACCAAAAATTACACACAGAATGTATCCGGCAAGCCGGTGGTGCCTTTCCGTTCCGCGCAAGGGCACAATGCATGGAAGGGTATTCAGGTGAAAGACGTCTGGAAACTCGGCCGCCACTCGGTGATATTGGGTTACGATTATCTGAATGCTTCTACCAACAGCCGCCGCTGGACCAACGACACCACCGAGCGCGCGCCTACCCAACCCGAATACGCACTGATTTCCAGCGCATTCTTCGGGCAAGCGCTATTGAATGTAGGGCAACTCACCCTGCAACCCGGCATCCGCCTCGACCACATTACCTTCGATGTACGTGAAACGCCGCTACTGCCTACTTACAAAGCCGGCAAAAAGACCACTCCTTTCACCAGCCCCAGCGTGGGCATTACGTACGCCCTGCTTCCATCACTCCGCGTGAAAGCCAATATCGGCCGTGCGTTCGTTACCACCGATGCGTACAGCGTGGCGGGGTACAATGAAGTACGCGATTCCAAAGGCCGTATTGCCGTTACAGCCGGGAATCCCGATCTGAAAAACGAAAGTAGCCTAAGCTGGGACCTGGGCCTTGATTTCAACAAACCACAATCCGGCTTCGCAGCTAATGTGACTTTTTACACGACAAAGGTGGAAAACCGCATTGCCAAGATCATCAAAGTTGTGAACGAACCTTTGGAAAACGGCGATGTGATTACCTCACGGGCCACTTTCGTCAACGCGGCCGATGCTGAAATCACCGGTCTTGAAACCGAGCTATCTTATGACTTCGGTGCCAAAAGCGACTATCGCTACTCCTTGAAGGCATTCTGGAACGGTAATTCCATAATAAAGGCAAAAGAGCTCATCGTCGGCACCGACGCCTCCGAAATACGCCGCGACATCCAGAACGTCGCACGCAATACGTTCAATTTCGGGTTGGCTTATGATAATCTGAAATGGCTGCAACTGCGACTTTCGGGAAGAGCTGTCGGAACAAGAAAGGATATCGACTACACCGATCCCATCAACCCCGAAATTGAATATCCGCAATACATGGTACTGGACTTTGCCGCTCAGTTCAAAATCGCCGGCGGTCATACCATCGCATTGAAACTGAACAATATCACAGACGAAAATTACTATGAAAAACGCGGCTACAACCTGCCCGGACGGGCGGTATCGGTGCGGTATTTGAAGAGTTTTTGATATGAACGGCCAGGCTTTTACACCTGGCCGTTTTTGTATTAGTATTTATCCCACCAATTCTTAACCCCTTTACTGTTTCTCCCTCCCAGTTTTTCCAATGCCGTGCGGTAGTGAGCCCCGTTGAGTGAGGCTTCCACGAGCGGGTAGCTCATGCGCTTGGAGATGTCGGCAACGTCGGGGTCGAGGGAGCCGTCGGCGGGGAGAGCGAAGATGGCTTTGCCGGTGACCGGGTCCTTGAAATCCAGCCGGAGGCGTTCGAGCCAGCCCTGAATGCCCTGAGTGTACATGGCGATCCATTTCTGGGAACCGATGCTGTCCTTCCACTTAGCCGCATTGTAAGGCACTTTTTTGAGGTAAGTTGCGATGTGTTCATCGCGTATGCCCGCAAAGCGCATGGAAGCCTCCACACCTTCCTGGTAATACTGGGCAGCCGTCCCGGGAAGCCCTGCTTTCAGGTCACGGGCCTGGATTTCGGCGAGCATGAATTTTACCTCGGCCAGATCGAGCCAAATCGTCGGGGCGGTAGCGCCTATTGCATAGTTGGAAGGCAGGCTCACCACCGCCGGGTCGCCATAGGAATTCGCATTACTGCTTGCCAGACCGTACGTTTCGCCGACATAGTTACTCGTGTTCAGCAGTGGTTCAGCGAATACGGGCAGCCGGGGATCGTTATACAGTTTGAGGTAGTCGATAAACGCCTTGGACATCGAGAAATCCACGCGCAACTTGAACGACTGGTTCATCGGGTTGTTGTTCGGCGGCGAGGGGAGCCAGCGAAATAGCGCACTTTGCTCCTGGGTAGTAATAATGCCCCCATTGACCGGATCGAGCGCTTTTTTGATCGCCTCGGTAGCTTCGCCAGGTTTCACGTCGATCATCCGCAATGCTATTCGAAGCCGGAGCGAGTTGGCGAAACGCTTCCAGGCATTCACATCGCCTCCATACAATACATCGCCGGTGGCATAGCTCGGCTCAGCGGCATCCAGGATTTTAACCTGCTCATCCAGCGTAGCCAGCAGGCCGGCATAAACCTCCTCTCCCGTATTGTAGGCCGGCGTGACGTCGTCTGCATTCAGCGCTTCCGCGTACGGGATCGGCCCGCCGTAAATATCGGTCAGGAAATGGTAGGTGTAGGCCTTCATGATTTCGGAAATCGCGATCCGGTTTTTGAAACCCGGCCATTGCGACTCCGTTTCTATCCTTTGCGATTCGTGCAATTCATTCAACACGTCGGCATAAAACGTGTTCCACATAATCTGGTTCGTATTCTCGCGAATCTGGTAACGGCTCTCATTGGAGTAATAGGTCGACGCCCAGTATTGGGCATAGTACATACCAAAACGACCATTGTTCCACTCGTCCGTAATATTGGTGGAAAAATCGTACTGGGCATTGGTGAGCAACTGCGCGGAAGTGGCTTGCTCCGCCCGGTTGGGATCTTTGTTCATTTCCTCAAAACCGTCGGTACATGCCAGCGCCGAGGTGAGCAGCAATGCGGTGGATATTCTTCTGATATTTTTCATAGCTGTTTTCATTTAAATCCGAAAGAAACGTTCACGCCCATCGAGCGGACGGACGGTAATGCGCCGCCCTCCATCCCTTGCCAGTTGGAGATCGAGTTCGTGATCGCGGTGGGGTCTACATGTTTGGAATTGGATTTGATCAACCACAGGTTCCGCCCGGTAAGCGATATGCGCACTTTACTGAACGGGGTTTTGGAAACCCATCCCGCGGGCAGGCTGTAACCCAGATTGATCTCACGCAGGTAAATGTAGCTGGCATCAACGACGTCGACCGAATTGATATTATCGCCCCCGTTGCCGAGGAAATGGTCCTGAGCGGTGATGACCACATCGTTGGGCGTGCCGTCCTGTTTCACACCTTCGGCAATGACTCCGTCCTCGCGTATGCTACCGACGGCGGTTTCTTCCAGGATGCCGGTTTGGCGACCAAACATTTGTGTCGTCGAGAAAAAGCTACCGCCCTTCTGGAAATCAATTAAGGCCGAGAGGTTGAAACCCTTGTAACGAAATGCGTTGATCACCCCGCCTGTGAACGAAGGCAGCACCGAGCCGAGCACTTTCTGGTCGTCGGATCGAAGATACGTCCCCTCCTCGTCCACAACTTTCTGGCCTTTTTCATTGTATACAAAATCATACCCCACAATGGAGCCGAACGACTCTCCTTCACGTGCTTCCAGCTGCACAGCGAACGGTGCATTGGCCAGTACCATCGTTTTCTGGTCGGTGGTAAGCCGCACAATCTTGTTGTTGTTCTTCGCCCAGTTGAGCGTAATATCCCATTTGAAATTTTCCATTGAAACCGGGGACGCGTTCAGGCTGAGTTCAATGCCTTTGTTTTCGAGCAAACCCGCATTCACATACTTGTAGGTAGCCCCGGTGGCGGCCGAACGGCTGAGCGGGATGATCTGGTTACGCGTACGACGGTTGTAATACGACAAGTTCAGCCCCAGCCGGTTGTTCAGCACTTTCAGTTCAGTACCAAACTCGTATTCCGAGGTAATTTCCGGTTTCAAATCCGGGTTAGGTAACGTATTCGGCACCGAAACGCGCGAATCCGTACCAAATGGCTGGTAAAGCAGGTATGCAAGCGTCACATTGTAGGGATCTGTGTCGTTACCCACTTGCGCGAGCGCGGCGCGGAGTTTCAGGAAATTCAGCCAGTTGGCATCGATCAGCCCCGACGCAATCCACGAAACCGAACCCGAAGGATAGAAATACGAATTGTGCTTCACAGGCAGCGTCGACGACCAGTCATTGCGCGCGCCGAGGTCGACGAAAAGCATATCCCTATACCCCAATGAAGAGCTTGCGAACACCGAGTTAATGCGTTTTTTGGATTTCAGATCCGTGATATCAGGCCGTCCCATCGATGCTTCGAGGCTGAAAACATCCGAGCTCAGCCCATCCACGGTCTTGGAAATGAGCGTCGAGCCGGTGCGCGTCATACGGTTTACACCCACGTTCGCATTCCAGGAAAAATCTTTGGCAAACAACTTGTTATAGGACAGCAACCCCTGAATATTGTTTTCCAGGTGACTGTATTTGCTCAGCCAATATTGTGAAGTATACTGCGATCCAATGGCAACCCGCTCCTCCTGTGTTTCAAAATAGGTGTCGGTCATGTATTTCAGTTCCGCGCTAAGCCCCTCGGCCAGCTTATAATTGGCTGCGAGGTTCCCAAAAACACGGGTACGGCCGTCCGTTTCGTAATTTTTATGCCTTACCCAGTACGGATTGTTCGAAAACAGCGGTGTAGGGTTGTACCAGGCAGAACGGTTCCAGGTGAGCTGCGTACCGTCGGGGAGTTCGTACTCCCTCATTTTGTTGAAATCGATCTGCCGCTGGCCCCACTGGGTAAACTGTACCATCACGTTCGCGCCGTCGTCGGAGTAGCCGGTTCCGGGTCTGCCCTTGGCCGAGTGCGTCACAAAGTTGGCGGCACCCGAGATCGTCAGGTTTTTAATAGCCTCATAGCTGGCATTGATGCTCGCATTATGCCGCACGAGTTTGGAATTGGGCAGAATAAATTTCTGGTCGAAATTGGAATAGGAAATTCGGTAGGAGCCTTTGTCGGTAGCGCCATCGAGTGATACGTTGTGGTTGAAGGTGCTTCCGGTCTCAAAGAAGCTTCTGATATTATTGGGCTGCGCTTCCCAAGGTACCACTTTCCCGAAATCGGGGTTACCGCTGTCTTGGTCCCAGCTCCAATAAGGTCGGTAAAGCTGTCCTTCAAATTTCGGCCCCCAGGATTCGTCGGTAGCATATTGCGGCAGTAAGTCGTAGCGTCCGCGTCCGTCGTTGTCGTCGTAACTTCCCTTGCGATCTCCCGGGAATGCTTCGGGATTGTCATTATAATACAATTTCTGAAATTCGTATCCCCCGCCGTACTTGTTCTGGTAGTGCGGTAGCTTGTACACCTTGTCGATATTGTAGCCAAATGTGTAGCTCAAACTAGGCTTTCGCGATTTACCGCCCTTTTTTGTCGTAATTACAATCACGCCATTCGAACCCCGGCTCCCGTACAGTGCAGTGGCCGCGGCCCCTTTGAGCACGGTCACATTCTCGACGTCATTCGGGTTCAAATCCTGAATGGAGTTCCCGAAGTCGTAACCACCCGAACCCCGCTGCTGTTCAAGGGAATTGGTATTCCGGTTTTCCATCGGCATTCCATCGACGACGAACAGCGGGTTGTTGTTGCCGTAAATCGAGTTGATCCCCCGGATATTGATCTTCGCCGAGCCGCCCATCGAGCCGGTGTTTCCTGCTACCTGCACGCCCGCGAGCTTCCCCGAAAGCGAATGCACCAGGTTTGCTTCCCGCACGTTACTCAGTTCTCCCCCGTCGAGTTTCTGTGCCCCGAAACCAATCGATTTTTCCTCCCTTCTGATCCCGAGCGCGGTGACCACCACTTCTCCGAGCTGCCGTGTATCCTGGACCAGCTTAATATCCAGCCTCGACCGGCTGCCGATTTTTATCTCCTGCGTCTCAAAACCGATGTAACTGAAAATCAATACCGTCGTATCGCTTCCGACTTTGATGCCATACTCCCCGCTCTCGTTTGTCTGCGTGCCGATATTCGCATTCCTGATCTTGATATTAACCCCCGCCAGCGCGGTCCCGTCGTCCTGGGCAGTTACCGAGCCGGTCACCGTCCTCTCCTGTGCGATCGCATGCATTGCCGGCAGCAAAAGCATGCACCATAGTGAATAGATATTTTTCATGGTATATATGGATTGGTAAGAAATACGCACGCGTTGCCGGCGCGTAGGACGCGGCAAGGGGGATGAAGCGATACAACAGGTGCAATGCTCCTCCGCACCGGCTGACCAGCCGGTGTAAAAATGAATGCGTTAGTTTTTAACGAAACAGGCTAACCTGCTCGGCAACGATCTTCCAGCCTTCGGGCCGGTGCTGCCAGACGCGGGTAAAGAATCCCTCCACAGTTTTCCCACCCCACACGGCTTTGGCTTTGCCGAAACAATAAGCGAGGTCGCCTGCATTGGAAATACCTTGTCCTGACCTGATAAATTGGTATGATTGAATTTGTTGCTGGGCTAATGTACCGAGCGCTTCCGATTTGGTTTTACCAAATGGCCTGTCGCTCCGCAGTAGCACGACTTCTTCGGCCAAAAAACGCTTGTAGGCCTTATCGGCATCCTTTCCCGCTTCGGATGAAAACTCATCCTCCATTTTCCAGGGGGTCGGGTTATCGTCTTTTCCAAGCGCCGCGGGGGAAATATAGTCGTAGTCTGTACTTCTTTCAGGCTCGGGATCAAGCCGGAACACCTCTTTGTGACTGTGATCCCGGGAATGGATCACCCCGCCATCCAGCATTACCTTGAATTTGCCCGATACATTCTTTTTCCACACAGAAAAGAAATAGCCCGAACCCACGGCATCTTGCCCCCGCTCGGCTATGAATTGAAACGGCCCGGAAGTAAAACCCATATCGCCATTCTCCGAAACCTGGGCAATCAGCGGATACCATTTCAGCAGCTCCTTGCCGCCTTTCGGCGCTTTGCCGTACTGCGCAATCCCGTTTACGGCGCCTTCGCCATTAAATATCACGCCGGCGCTGTCCAGGTAGGCCAGAAAAGCCGTCGGGACATCCGTTTCCTCCGCCTTTGCCGCAAATGCTTTTTCCTCCCTTATCAGCAGCTCCACATTGGGGTCTACCTGCTGTGACTGTACACTATATACGCAACCCAAAATCAATACGGCACAAAGAATCCAGCGTCGGCAATGGTGCACAACGCCATGATGCGGAATATGTACAAGTCGGGACATGCGGAACGATCTAGTTAGGAGTTAGTACACAATGATACAGCATCTTACGGAATAGTAAAAGTAAAGAACGCTCCTATCGACGAACGACGCCAAGTATCGGCCAAATGCATTTGTAGAATAAAATCGTCGTATAAATGCGTCGTTGCGCCATTCGTCTGCCCAACTACGCTTTTGAATAAACAAATCCCGCCCCGTGTAAAACGGAGCGGGATTTGTTTTAAGCCAGAATTACCGTGGCCGATCAAAAAACGATCTGTCCCCGGATTTCTCCTCCCGGATGCAGGATGTTATGAATATTGAAATAATACAGCCCGTTGAGCAGCTCCGTTTCCTTGATCTTCACGCCATCCACCAGCACCGAATTGGAATACTCCCCTGACAAGTCTTTGGGGAAATTGGTAAAAAAGTCGTGCTGAATGGGTGCATTGGCACCAGGGGCCGCTGTTCCGTGAATATGGGAGCCTGTTGGCGTAGCTTCCAGGTCTTTCCATTTGATGAAGTAGCTCAGCAACTTGGTCGATTTGTTGTACATCACATCCACCGTTCCCGTGCCGGCAGAAACAACAGGCGGCACCTGCTGGGATCCCTGAAGCGGTAAACCTTTGGCAATCACGATATGCGGCTGGTCGTAGAATTCGATCTGTCCGCGAATCTCCCCGCCGGGGTTAGTCGGCGTATGGATATTGAAATAGTACAGCCCGTTCAGCAGGTCGCTTTCGTTGATACTCGTTCCGTCCACCAGCACCGACGATGAGTAGGAACCCGTCTGGGTTTTCGGGATCGACGAAAAGAAATCGAACTTGATACCCGCATTCGTGCCCCGCGCGGCTGTGCCATGTATGTGCGCGCCCGTGGGAATGCCCGTCAGGTTCGCCCAATTGAGCGTGAATGTGAGCAGGTGCGTGGTTTTGTTATACGAAACATCGGCCCAGCCTGTTGCCTGTGATTTCTTGGCTGGTAACTCCTGCGAACCGCTCAATGGTAAGCCGTTCTGCCTGACAACATCCTCCGGGGTATCATGGTCGTCACAAGCTGCAAACAGCACGACGAGCAACCATACCAATCCAAACTTGCATAAAATTTTCGTCATTTGGTTTTGTTGGGTTGAGTTGAAAGATTTGCACAAAGTATTCCCTTAAAATTACAATTAAATAACCACAGTTATAGGAAAAACAGATCAATAAAACGTTAAGAAATAGGGATTTGCGGATTCGGGCATTTCCTCTACTTTTTCGGGCGTTGGTCGATATAATTTTAACGGTTACGATCTTTTCCATTCATTTACCACATCATTTCAAAACGCGCCTATGGAAACGCCCTTCCTGGAAAAGCAAATCCGGTTTCCGCTCTCAAACCGCACGGTTACCATCAAATATGCGCTGGTGCATGCGTGCTACTGGCTGCTGGTGACGGGCTTTTTTTTGTACGAAAAGCGCTACCTGATTCACAAGGCGAGTCTTAATTTCTTTGCGATCTGCGTGGTGGCGCGCGTGATGCTGCTGATCGTGATCGCTTACCTGAATCTGCATTATTTTTTACCCAGGTACCTCTTGCGGAAAAAGTACGGTAAGTATTTTGGATCGGTACTGCTTTCGATCCTCGTCTACCTGCTCGTTCAGAGCCTGTTCGACTATTACTTGTATGGCTACGTGATCGGCCCGCTGCGGAACAGCAACCTGATAGAAGCCATTTCCTACAATTTTTTCAGTACACTCTGGTACCTCGCATTGATGGTCGCCCTCAAACTGAGCATCGACTGGTACGAGCAGCAGCGCATCCTGCAAAAGATCGCGGTCGAAAAGCTGAATGCGGAAGTGAATTTCCTCCGCTCGCAGGTGAACCCGCATTTCCTTTTCAATATCCTCAACAACCTGTACGCATTGACGCTGAAAAAGTCGGATCTCGCCCCGGAAGTGGTGCTGAAACTGTCTGAAATGATGGAGTACATGCTCTATGACAGCGACGACGGCACAGTTTCGCTCGATAAGGAGATCAGCTATTTACATAACTACATCGAACTTGAAAGGATCCGGTACGACAACAATCCGGACATTTCACTGGAAATAGCCGGCAACCCCGATGGAAAGGAAATCGCCCCGCTCCTGCTGCTGCCGCTGGTTGAAAATGCATTCAAACATGGGGTAAGCCGCAGATCCGAGAAAGGCTGGCTGCATGGAAAGATACATGTCGGCCCCGCTGCGCTGGAAGTAACGATCGAAAACAGCAAATCGACGGCGTCGACCAAGGATAGCAAGGGAGGGATCGGGCTGGCCAACCTCCGCAAGCGGTTGGAACTCCTGTATCCGTCGCGCCATAGCTTGCGGATCGATGATCAGCAGGAACGTTTCAGTGTTTTTATGGAAATCAATCTGGCCAATGCCTAATCAGAACTAGTCATGAAAAAATCCATCCGACTTTCGCTCATACTGCTTACTTCCTGGTGTTTATTAAGCTGGGAAGCCCCCCGGACCGTTTCGCCCGAACCTGAAATATTTGTCGCCGCCACTCCCTGTGACGCCGTGCCCAGGCACCTGCTGGCCATCCCCGCAAACCTCGATTGTGAAATGATCAAATGGCGCCTTACCCTCCGCCGCGACCCGCGCAACCTCGGCCGCGACGACTTCAAACTGCAATACACCTACGGCATGACCAAACCCGGCACGCAGGGTTTCATGAACGACGGTTTCAGTAAAGAGATTTCAGGCAAATGGGTTATTTCCAGGAACACCGGTAAAACGCCGGGCAAGCAGATCTTTACACTGCAACCGACCACATCCGACGGCGCGATCACCTTTTTACAAATGAGCGACCGGATGCTGCATTTGCTGGATACACAGGGAAACCTGATGATCGGCAATGCGGGTTTCAGCTACACTTTCAACAAACAGAGCGCGAATCTCTAACTACCATCTGTTAGCTATGAAAACCTTATTCTTCATTGCTGCATGCATGATCACGCTGCAAACGGCGGAGGCGCAATCGGCGGCCCCGGCCAATGTACCCTCCAAAACGACCACACGCCAGCCCATTGCCGAAGGCACAAACGTGTGGGGCGTATTTCACGGTCGCGTTCCCTGCCAGACCATGGCGGAGGTATTGCACATTTCCGTCCATTCGAATTGCGAGAAACTGAAATGGGGCTTTACATTCTTCCACGACCCGCAGACTAAAAAGCCGACCACTTACGTGTGGGATGGATCGCTTTTCCGCGACAAACCGCGAACCGGCAAATGGGCATTCACGAAAGGCACCGCCGAAAATCCCGACGCCACGGTGATCCAGCTCGACCCCGACCAGCCGGAAAAATCGATATACCTGCTGAAAGGCGACGAAAATGTGTTATTTATACTCGACGGTTCGAAAAAACTCATGGTAGGAGGCGAATACCTGAGCTATACTTTCAACCGTGTCAGCAACTGATACCCGCCGCACAAATCCGTGACGTATGCTGCAATGCGTGATCATCGACGATGAACCTCTCGCGAGGGAAATACTGGAAGAATACCTGCAAAAATCGGGCGTTACCGGGGTCGTCCAGTTCAGCAACGCCCGCGACGCGCTCGCGCACCTGCAAACGCACGAGCCCGACGTCCTGTTCCTGGATATCGAAATGCCCGAAATGAACGGCATCGACTTCCTGAAATCACTCGCGCAACCACCCGTGACCGTTTTTACCACCGCCTACCGCGACTATGCGTTCGAAGGTTACGAGCTGGGCGTGATCGATTTTCTGCTCAAACCCATCTCTTACCCCCGCTTCCGGCACGCCCTCGAAAAAGTGCGCGATTTCCTGCAACTCAAAGAACAGAATACCAATCTCGAACAGAACCTGTCGGAAGAAAAGCCCGACTTCGTGTTTGTCAAAAGCGGTGTCCAGCGCGTCCGCCTCGCTTTCTACGACATTTCCCACATCCAGGGCCTGAAAGACTATGCCATTATCCATACCGTGACCGGCAAAGTGGTCATCAAAGGCTCGGTAAAAGCCATGCTCGACATCTTCCCGCCCGCTCGCTTCCTGCGCGTACACAAGTCGTTCATTATGGCCACCGACAAAATCCGGCGTATCGAAAGGAACAGGATTATCTGGGGGAGTTATCAGATTCCCATCGGGAGGAACTATAAGGAGGAGGTAATGCGGGTGATTGAGTGTTAACGCTATTCACCGGCGAGGGAAAGAATCTGATCGAATACCTTTTGAGAATATCTGAAATTTGTGAGCTGAATTTTTTCTAAGAGCGGCCTTACAGAATCGATGATATTTAATCTTTTCGCTTTTAGAACAACACCAAGTGTTCCGGAAATTTCCAGCCCCATTCTTTGAGCCACTTTTCTGGCCTTGTAATCGTCCAGAATAACAAGTACCGAATCCAGCTCCAACGCCAATGCAATCGCGCTTGTTTCGCCTGGATCGAGATCGAAATCATGTTGTAGATTCGCGTTTTTTACCCATCGGACAGTGAACCAATCCGCTAGGTCACTTCCGAATTCTCGGGCGATTTCGTTTGTGATCGTAACTCTACCAAAAATTAATCTCAGAAGGTCCAACTCTCCAATCTTTTCCAGGAGAATGAGGCAACTGGTGTCGGCGATAACTACCTCATATTCTTTCTGCATCGGCTACGATGTCGGAGACTGGATAATTCAATAATGATACTCCATAATCTCCCAATAGCTCTGCAAAAGTTCGTTTGGTAAGTCCTGCCATCTCAGCCGCCTGACCCAACGAAAGTTTCCCTGATTCATACAGCTTTGCCGCGATGAACCGGATTGTATCATTCTGATGTTCCCCGAGGCTATCGGGTACTTGTAGCGTGATCGTTGTCATACTAGTAAAAATACAAAATTTGTCATAACCAGACAATTGTCGGAAACTTGGAGCCCCGCAACCGAACAAACTCCGTCCGAAACTGGACAGCCCATACATTGAAAAACAGCGTTTCCAGCACGGCAAGGCAGTTCGTCTCCGCTGGTACAGTTCTTGCGCCAACTAGGGAGAAACGCTGACAAACCCAACGACCTCATGTTGCTCAATTACCTCAAAATCTCCTTCCGCCGGTTGTGGACCGACAAGACGAGTTCCACCATTAATATCCTCGGCCTTGCCCTGGGCATGACCTGCTGCCTGGTCATTTTTGTGTTTGTGCGCTATGAGGCCGGATTTGACAGTTTTCATTCCAATTCCGAACGGACGTATCGCATTGTAGAACACAGCAAAAAGGCCGACGGCGTTCAGCATTGGCCTACCACCGCCTATCCGCTGGCTGCAGCGATCCGGGAAAATATTGCGGGTGCGACCATTACACAAACAGCCGGGCCGCTCGCCAGGATCATCAGCTCCACGGATAGCCGAGGTACGGTACATCGGTTTGAAGAAAACAGGTTGATGTTTGCGGATGGTCAGTACCTCAAAACATTCGACTTTCAAAAGTTTCATCCGGAAGGTATCTGGCTCGCAGGCGACGCCGAAACCGCTTTTACCCAAACCAATGCAGTAGTGTTGACGCAAAAACTGGCCGAACGTTATTTCGCCGAGCATGCCGGGAACTTGAATCAAATCGTCGGAAAGACATTGATGCTCAACAATACCGACCCGCTGGTGGTGTCGGGGGTGATCCGCAATCCGCCGGGCAATACGAACCTGCTTTTCGACATGCTGGTGAATTACCAGTTTTTCAAAACCAACAACCCTTATCAGGCGGGTAACTGGTCGGGGAATTACCAGGGGACCACTTTCGTGACGCTGGCCAACGGCACGGACCCAAGCGCTTTTGAAGCGCAGCTGACGACGATGAAGAAAAAGTACATGAGCAAGGAAGACGACAACCGGATCACCTACCTGCTGCAACCATTGGCCGAAATCCATACCGAACCGCTTTACGAGGATTTTCTCGGCGGGTATCTCGTCGGACGGGATGTATTGTGGGGCCTCGCCAGCCTGGGCGTTTTCCTGATCCTGATCGCTTCTTTCAATTTCATTAACCTTACAACCGCACGTGCATTACGCAGGCGCAAAGAGGTAGGCGTACGCAAGGCGGTCGGCAGCACGCAGGGGCAGCTCTTTTTACAGTTTGTGGGCGAAACATTCATCGTAACCTCTGTCGCAGGGGCCATTTCCCTGCTCGCGATGGGCTTTCTGCTCAACTGGCTCAACCACTCATTGAGCATCATCCACCTCGACCTCCGCCCCGACGCGGCCGTCTGGTTTTTCAGCGCGTTGCTGATGGTAGTCGTTGCCACGCTGGCCGGCTTCTATCCGGCCATGGTACTATCCCGTTTCCGGCCCGTGCAGGCACTCAAAAATGCGGTGAGCGTCGAACGCAGCCGGTTTTCGTTACGCCAGGCATTGATCGTCGGGCAGTTTTGCATTACTTATGGGTTGCTGGTAGGCACATTTGTGGCGTCGGGGCAAATGAACCTGTTCAAAAACAAGGACCTGGGCTTCGTGAAAGATGCCGTGATCACGGTTAACGGACCGCGCAACCAGGTGATGAGCAAAATGGAGGCATTCAGGCAGCAGCTTTTGCAAAATCCGACGATCAGGGAGGTGAGTTTTTCAACGGGGGCGCCGATTACCAAAAACTATTACGGTACCAATTTCAGGTTGAAATCGGAAGACCAAACGATGAACCGGCAGGCGGAAATGAAAGTCGTGGATTTGCATTACAATTCACTTTTCGATCTGAAAACCGTGGCCGGTCGCTGGTTTAACAATGGAAACCTGGTTTCCAACGGCTCGGCATTCAATGGCTTTGTCGTGAACGAAACGATGGTAAAAATGCTGGGGCTTACCCCCGAAACGGCCATCGGGAAAATGATGACGATCAGCGAAGGCGAGGCCCCTATCATCGGCGTCGTGAAGGATTTTCATAACGTATCGTTACAGCAAACCATCGCCCCGTGTGTGATCATGTGCTGGAACACCGATTTTTACGAGCAAATCCACATCGCACTCAACCTGACCGGCGATGCATGGATGCAAACCGGCGCCAGCCTGAAAAACATTGAGCAAACCTGGAAAAGCATATTCCCCCAGGACGTTTACCAATACATGTTCCTGAACGAATCGCTGGCGAAAAGCTACATGGTCGAACGGCTGGTTTTTGACGCATTCCGCATCTTCGCAGCCATTTCGATATTCGTTTCCTGCCTGGGGTTATTCGGCCTGGCTACATTTGCCGCACAGCAGCGTACCAAGGAAATCGGTGTCCGAAAAGTGCTCGGCGCTTCGGTAGCGAGCATATTGTCGCTGCTTTTCGGCGATTTCCTGCGGCTGGTATTAATCGCGATTGTGATCGCTTCCCCCATTGCCTGGTATGCCATGGAAAACTGGTTGGAAGACTTCGCCTACCGCATTGAAATGCAATGGTGGATATTTGCCGCAGCCGGGGTACTGGCAGTTGCCATCGCATTGCTGACCGTCAGCATCCAAAGCCTCAAAGCGGCATTGATGAACCCGGTACGTTCATTGAAAACGGAATAGGCTCAGCGGGGTAATGTGAGGGAAGTAACGAGCTGCAATGCCGCCTGATCGTGCGCGTTCAGGCGCAGCACTTTACGGGCATACAACAACGCCCCGTCACGGTTATCCATCCGGTAGTAGGCCGAAGCAATGCGGTTCAGCACCGAAATGTCCGACGAATCGGCCGGCAAGCGCGACCGCAGCGAAACCACCTCGTGCACGAGCGCCTGTACGGGCGTGAGGTTCAAGCCGGATGTGTTGTTACCGATGGCGTAATCCAGGTATGGAATGGCCTTTTCCGGCTCATCCATTTTGAGGAACAATACAAAAAGATACCGGGCCGTTTCGAACGACGGAGCCATGCTGAATGCCTTTTGAAAACTATACAATGCACGATGCGCATCGCCTAACCGCCCGCTGAGCATGGCCGATTTGGAATACAAGGCGGCATCTTCCGGTTGTTCCAGGATCAATGCCTCCACAATCTCCCGGGCCTCGCGATAGTTCTGACCTTCTATGTAGTGATTATAGGCCTGATCCATCGCATTTTCCCATGAAATACGCCGGTAAGCCAGGTCGAATGCGACGCGTTCCTCGAAGGTTTCGGTTTTCACGGAATCCCGGTCCAAAGCCGCATTGAAGGGCCAGCTGCTTTTCAGATTAGCCACTTTGTAAACACCCGCCAGCGAATCGATCGCCGGTATAGGCATTTCTGCTCTGAGTCGGCTAAGGGACATTTCAGCGCCTCGGCCATCGGTGCCCGGCCCCGGGCTGATGAATTTCGCTTTTTTCAATGCCTCATAAAATGCGTCCGACAGCAATGCATAACCTTCCAAATCGGGATGGACGTGTTCCAATATGAGCTCCTTGCCAATGACGCCATGGGGCGAAGCCATTTCAAAAACATGCCTGGTGTTCACCAGATACGCATTGGCATGTGTGCCAACGAGTTGCCCGATGATTTTGTTGAATTCCTCGGGTGCCCTGAAACGTAGCCCGTCCAGGTCCCTTGCAGTGGAAAAATGCGCCCTTGCCCCCTCCGCATTGCCCCTCGCCAATTCGAGCTGGCCCAGGTAGTAGTTGCAAAGTGCATGCGATTGGTAACGCTCAGCAGCCTTTTTGAAATAACGATACGCCTGAGCGCTGTCTGCTTTTTGTAAAAAATCCACGGCGATTCGATAGTTCTGCGAAAACCCGGGAAAACGGGTGCTATCCACCGGAAAGCTCACAAAAGGTTTCAGGTCGCCCTCGTTGCTGACGAGGTTACTGATAAATACAGGCACATTTTGCCGGGCAAAAATAGCCAGCACCTCGCCCATATTTGCCCTGAACTGCGCCACGCCCCGCTTGTACAACTCCGATTGGTACGGAATCTGTTGCGCGGCCACCATCCGCTGCATGCGCGTGCCGTCGCTTTCGGATTTACGGGCCGCCCCCATTGCCAACACCTTTTCATACAAATCGGCAGCAAGCTGCATGATTTTAAAGGAACGCAAACGCAGTACCGCATTCACCAAAGCGGGGCTTCCCCCAAACTGCTCGGTAGAACCCACGCCCATCGCACCATAATATTCATTGTGTCCGGTGTAAATCAAAACCGCATCCGGCTGGTAATCGACCAGCTCACGCGCGAAGCCCAGCACGGTGTAGGAATTCACGGCTGTCAGGGCCAGATTGACGATCTCGAAATGCTGGTCCGGGAACGTGTGCGCCAGCCGGTATTGCAGCCAGCGATGGAAAGAGCCATTGTGGAAATAGGGATAGCCAATGGTCGTCGATTCGCCCAAAACGAAAATGCGACGGGTACCTGGCGCCTTGTCTTTACGAAAAGGCTCCACGTTACCGGTCGTCGCATTCTTCTGGTTGATGAAGTATCGTTTGGACGCGTCAGGGTTTAGGTATAGGTAATTTTTGTTTTGCGGATACTCAATGAAAAGGCTGAGGTCGCTCCCGTAATGGAACAACCGCAAGCCGCATTCGAGTATCGCCAACAGGCAAAAAGGAACCGCAACACTGATGATTTTGAACATCAGTGTGCGGTTACCCTTTGTTTGCTTCTGATCAATAACCGTCATTTTGCTGCCACTTCGGATTCCGCGCCATCTCGTTGACCGGGATTGGGGCGAGGTACTTTTGTGCGAAATTGGTATTGGCCGGGATCGGGTTTTCTTCCTGGCTGCGCTCGGCTACGATTTTCGGCAGCAGCTGCAATCGGACAATATCGAACCAGCGTACGCCAAACTCTCCCGCGAACTCATACGCCCGCTCGTACACAACCGAATCGCGGAATGCATTGGCCGAAAGCCCCGGCGTGAGGTTGGGCAGGCCCGCCCTTTTCCGTACCTCGTTGATTGCCGCATAGCTGGCTGCCGTCGGCCCGCCGCCCGACATGGCCGATGCCTCGGCATAGGCAAGCAGCACCAGCGGGTAACGGATAATGTCGTACACCTTGTTCGTACTCGGGTTGATCGAATTGATGGCCGTCTCCGTTTCCGAAACGCCGTCGCCATTCAACCCGGCGCGGAATTTCTTGTAGTACGGATGCCGCGCATGTGTTTCAGGAGAATCCCAGGGCACCAGCTTGAATGTCTTGCCGTCGGGCTGGCGCAGTTTCAAAGTCGTGTAGAAGGTATCATCCGTGCGCTTGCATTTCGGCGCTTTTTTGTAAAAATTGATTTCAGGATAATAATCGTCCCAACCGCTCGAACCGTTCGTGGCCACTTCATCCAGAGGCACGCACGACGAGCCCGCGCTGCGCAAAGGCAAACCGCCATTCACGTTGTATTGCAAACCAAAAATCGATTCAGGGCCATTGTTGGTTGTGAATACCTGCGCATAAGGCGTGCTCAGATTGAATTGCCCCGATTTCATCACGGCGTCTGCCTCGGCCGCAGCTTGCGCGTAGTTGCTGGCCTGGTTCAATGGCCAGCCGGTCATGGTCAGGTACACGTCGGCGAGCAATGAGCGGGCCGCCATTTGGTCGGCTTTCCCGGGGGCATTGTCAAATTTGACGGGCAGCAGCTCTTTCGCTTTCTGCAAATCGGCGATAATGGCTTCATACACCTTCTCGATCGGGTCACGGTCGGGACGGTCGTCGACGTCAATCGGCGTGAGGATCACCGGCACGGGCCCAAAGGTGCGCACGAGGTAATAGTAACCCAATGCACGCAGGAAATAAGCCTGTCCGGCCGATTGGTTTTTCTGCTCCTCCGTCGAATTCACTTTGGTATAATTCGCAATCACATTGTTGGCCTGGTAAATGCCCTGCCAAGGCCCCTGCCATTGCGCGACCATGCTCCCGTTACCGCTGCCGCCGCTGAGCCGGTCGAACAGACGGAAATCCTCTTTGTTCAGACCCGGGTCGGTCGTAAAATCGTCGGAACCGAAATAGGAAGTGCTCCGGTTGGTAAAACCCCAGGCGCCATCACGCGCAAACTGAATGTAAATCGCCGACACCGCGCCATCCAGATCCGACTGCGTTTTGAAATAGGTACCGGGCGTCAGGTTCGCCTTCGGGTCCTCGGTCAGGTTCTGGCACCCCGAGAATGCCACCGCGCCCAACAGAATCGATAGTATTGAATATTTGATTTTCATAATGCTCTTTTTAAATGTCATGAAACCGTTACAATCCTAGCCGCAGACCCACCGTGTAAGTCTTCGCATTCGGGATCACACCCATTTCCAATCCCTGCGTAATGGCATTGAAACCATTCGAAACCTCCGGATCGTACCCCGGGTATTTCGTGATCATAAACAGGTTCTGGCTGCTCAGGTACACTTCCAGGTTGCGGGTTTTGATTTTATTCAAAACCACGGCTGGCAGCTTGTAAGTCAGCGACACGTTTTTCAGCTTGATATAACTCGCATTGTACACGTACCGGCTACTGTTGTTGAAGTTCTTGCTGGTATTGCTGAAAGCCGGGTTGTCGGTCTCATTCTGCGGCGTCCAGATGTTGAGCGCGTCCTGTGTGGTGGCATTGCGCTGGTCACCCAGACCGCCCCAGAGATAAGCGAGGGTTTGCGAGTAAATCTGATTGCCGTGCGTGCCCTGGAACATGAAGCTCAGTGTGAAATCACCATAGCTCACATCGTTGATAAACCCGAATGAATACTTGGGCGTACCGTTCCCGATCGGCATGCGGTCGGCGGCAGTGTAAGCGTGGTCGCCATTCACGTCGGTGTATTTGGCGTCGCCAGGTTTCATACCGTATTTGGTCGCTTCCTCGGCTTCGTTGGTTTTCCAGGTTCCGAGGAACTGGTAGCCGTAAAACTCGCCCAATGGCCGTCCTACCCGGAGGATGGAAGCGCTGTTACCCGCGGAACCGATACCATTCACGATCACATTATCGAGCCCGCCGAGGTCGGTCACTTTGTTGCGGTTGAATGAAATGTTGAAATTGGTCGTCCAGCGCAATTTGCCCGAGCTAACTGGTGTCCCGCCTACCGAAAACTCGATCCCGCGGTTCTCCACGCTTCCTATGTTGCGCAGGTAGTCGCCGCCGCCCATATAGAATGGCGCCTGGTAATTATAGAGCAGGTCTGAAATGTTCTTCTTATAGGCATCGGCGGTGAATGTCAACCGGCCGCGCAGGAAGGACGCATCCAAACCGACGTCAAACTGCTCCGTACGTTCCCATTTCAGGTTTTTGGAAACCGGCGCCCCCAGTGGCGTCGAAACGCTCGGCGTGGAGCCATCGTAATAGTAGGCCGGCTGAGGGCCACCCGTACTGATCTGCGCGATGGTTGCGTAGGCACCCACGGCCTGGTTGCCGGTTTGTCCGTAGCTCGCACGCAGTTTCAGGTCGGAAAACACCCGGGAATCTTTCATGAAACTCTCGTTGGCCACATTCCAGCCCAATGCCAGCGACGGGAAAGTACTGTATTTCTGGGTCAGGTGGGAAGAACCATCCGTACGCACAGCCGCGGTAAGCAGGTACTTGTCTTTGTAGGAATAGTTAACCCGCCCCATATACGACTGCAATGCATCCTGCGAATAGCCCGAGCTGGTCAGCTGGGTAGCGCCAAGGCTCAGGTTATAGTATCCCAAAGCATAGGACGACAGGTTGTTGGCACGCGCATTGATGGAGGTATTGTTCCCGTTCTGCTGTTCATACAAAGCCGTAAGCGTGATCGAATGGTCGCCGAAGGTGTTTTTGTAGGTCAGAAAGTTGCTGTTCTGGAAAAATCCGCCGCGCGACGCATTGCCTTCCGCATACAAAACCCCATTGCTGGTACCCGGCCCGAACAGGTTCTGCGTGAAGCCTGTGCGGATTTCGTAAGTATTAATGGTCGTAAACGAAAGCCCTTTCAGAATGCGGTAGGTCAAAATCGCCGTTCCGGTCACATTGGCCTGGCGGTTATCGAACTGCTGGTTCGTAGCTCTCGCAATAGGGTTGTATTGGATGGAACCATAAGGCGCCGTGTAAATAAACTGGCCGGTAGCCGGGTCGCGTACAGGCGAGGTCGGGTCCCACTCGGTGGCCTGGGTGAACGGGTCCACAAGGTCGCCGGAATAACCATTGTTACGGCTTTTCGGCAGCATTGCCGCGACGTTGAATTTCAAATCGATTTTGTCGTTCAGCTTCGCATCGATGTTCGCACGCAGGGTAGTCCGTTTGTAATACTGGTTCAAAATCAGGCCCGGCTGGTCGAGGTAGTTGGCCGAAAACAGGTAGCGGACATTGGAAGAACCTCCCGACACATCGAGCTGGTAATTCTGTATCCACGGCTCCTGGTGCAGCTCGTCCTGCCAATCAGTGCCGCCGCTCGCTTTCAGTTCGGCCAGGCGCTGATCCGAGAATGCCGGCGCATTGCCTGTCGACGCAAACTGCGCGTTCACGGTCCGTGCGAAATCGTAAGCATTCATCAGGTCGAGCTTTCTCGGGATGCTCGCCTTGCTGAACCACGTGCTGAAATTCACCCGCGCCTTACCTTCCTTACCGGTTTTGGTCGTGATCAAAACCACGCCATTAGACCCTCTCGAACCATAAATAGCAGCCGAGGAAGCATCTTTCAGGATTTCCAGCGACTCGATATCGTTGGGGTTGATGGACTCGATATTACCGCCTACAAAACCATCGATCACATACAATGGCTCGTTGGAACCGGTAATGGAGTTGGCGCCGCGGATGCGGACGTTCAATCCGCGCCCAGGCTGCCCGCTCGAACTCGAAACGGTCACGCCGGAAGTAGTACCCTGCAGGGCCTGCTCCACACGCACCAGCGGACGTTTGGCGATCTCCCGCGCCGAAACGCTGCTCGATGCCCCGGTAACATCGCTCTTACGCTGCTCACCATACCCCACGACCACGATTTCATCCAGCCCGCGCTCGCTCACCTGCATGCCCACGTCGATACTCGTGCGCCCGCCTACAACCACCTCCTGGCTCGCATAACCCACAAAACTATACACCAGCACGGCGCCGGAAATCGACTCATCGGGAATTTCCAGCTCATACTGCCCTTCCGCATTGGTAGTCGTACCGCGTTGCGTGCCTTTGAGGACAATGCTCACTCCCGGCAGCGCGTCGTTTTTTTCGTCGGTCACTTTCCCACGGACATTAATCACCTTCGGCGCGTTCTCAGGGCTGATCGTGCTTGCGCCCGGCTGGTTTTCCAGGGAAGACTCTGCATTGGCCGGTACGGTTCCGGCCGGCGGCAGCTGGGTTTGTCTTAGGCTCTGTTTCAGCTCGCGTACCGAGTTCGCGTCGGCGTCTTTCGGGAAAATGGCGTAAATCTTGCCATGTTTTTTGTATTCCAAACCATTGGCTTTCAGAATGCGGTCGAGGGTTTCCTCTATGCCTTCGCCATTGCGGCTCTGGTACTGCACCTGCAATGACTTGATTTTGTCATTATGGTACATGAAATATACGGAATGCCGTTTTTCGAGGTCGCGCAGGACCTGATCGAGGCTTCGGTAGGATGGCTGCTCGCTGCGTTGGGGCTGAGGGACCTGTCCGCGGGCGAACGTCTGGGCATTGGCCACAGAACCGCCAACGCATAGCAATCCCATCATGAGTAAGTTGATCTTTTTCATGAGCATTGATTGAAGGTTCGATAAAAATTTTAGCTGTTAGTTAGGGCGGCCCCGGATCGTCACCCGTTGCTCCTGATGTGTAATGGCTATGGGGAGAATGCTTTCCAACGCACTGAGCAGGTCGCCCATATTGTCGGTCGGTACCACGCCATTCACGGTTTGCTTTTTCAATGAATCATTTTCAATAGTAACGGTCACTCCATACGTTTCCTGGATCAGCACGGCGATTTCGGCCAGCGAAGCATCGTTCAAAGTCCAGCGGTTGTTCTTCCAGGAATACATCGGGCTGGCGTCGGGCAGGTGACGGATGTGCAGCTGCTGCTTGCTCCTGGAAAAATCGACCAGATCGCCCGGTTTCATCTGAATTTCCTTCCCCGGCCGGTCGTTCAGCCGCAAATGCACCAAGCCTTCGCTGAGTACCACCTGCGTCTGGTCCTGCCGGGTATTGACATTGAACTCCGTCCCCCGCACTTCCACATTCAAGTCGTGGGTATGAACGGTGAATTTGACCGCGTGGCCTTCCTTTTTCAGTTTACTTACACTAAAAAAAGCCTCCCCGTCCAGCCAGACCTCCCGCTCCGTACGCCTGCCCCAGCGATCGGCCACGCGCAGACTTGAATTCGCATTCAGCGTCACCAATGTGCCGTCGGGCAGCAAAACCCGCCGGGACTCGCCGAATGCGGTACGATAGGTGTGACTTTGGCTCTGCCGGTAGAAATAGCCTCCGAACGCGACCAGCAGCAGTACTACCGCCGCCGCTGCTTTCAGCCAGATCACCCGGTTTCTGAAAATGACAACTTCCCCGCTCTTTCCTTCTTCGATTCCCTGCCAGATCCGGTCGACGGTTTCGGAATTGGGCGCTATGCCGTCATCCGTCGACGCCAGCAACACCATTTGGCGTGCCAGTTCAATGTCACGGGCTTTGGAAGGATTGTTGCGCAGCCAGTCGAGCCAGAGGCGCTCCGTTTCAGGAGTAGGATGAAGCACCCAGCTGCAAAAAAATGCATCGGTCGCAAAATCCTCCGGCTCAAATGACTCATAGTGCATAGGAAAGTCTTGTTTTCATCCTCAAAAATCAAATGGAGAAAGGCCGTGCAGATTACCCCCGAAAATGGGATTTTTTTTACAAAAATTTAAAATAGCCTAACAATGAGGTCATTTGTTTCAGGTTAAGGAAGAGTCAGAAGAATTAGTATGGATAGGATGGTTTCAGAATAGCCCGATAATAGCTCCCGCAGCCCCTTCATCGATTTTTGCAATGTATTATGCACCGATTGCAGCGAGATATTCATGATTTCGGCAATCTGCTGGTGGTTGAACTCGTGGTAATAGCGCAAATTCACCACTTCCTGCTGGCGCGGGGGCAATTGCGTGAGCGCACGGCCCAAAGCGCGTGAGCGGCCCAGTTCGCTTTCGGTATCGATGAGTTCGCTTTCGGTCGAAACGGAAAAGAACCGGTGCTCGAAGGCAGAAATCTCCGCCCCGGCACCGGCTACGTTTCGGTTTAGCGGGTGCTGCGTGATCTTGCGGCGCAACACCCGGAAAAGGTAATATTTGATGCTATCGGTATCCGAAAGCCGTTTGCGGCTGTTCCAGAGCTCGATAAACATGTCCTGGATCGAGTCTTCGACCAGCTGCGTGTCGACGGTCAGTTTATGCCCATACCGGTAAAGCATGTCGATATGGGATTTGTAAAGCATTGAAAAGGCCGTTTCATCCCCGTTTCGGAAACTTCTCCACAAGTCTGAATCATTCATAGGAAATGGTGCCGGAAAATTGGTCGATAAGTCCGGCAAACCTAAAATCCCACCCTTAAAAAAAACTTAACAAAGCATTAACAAGCCCCATTCCGGGCCAATTTTTTAAACAATTCTTATAAAAAATTGGCCATTAACATTTAAAAGCTGGTTATCAAGGCTTTAAAAGCGTACCGTCGCTCTTCCGCACCGTCCACCGCGACTTCGTTCCGATCGGATATTTAGCCGCCTCCTTCTCATTAATATCGATACCCAGGCCGGGCGTCTCATTCACATAGTAATATCCGTTCTTGATCGTCGGGCAACCCGGGAAAACTTCCTGTACTTTTTCGCTGAACCGCTGCGACTCCTGGATACCGAAGTTCCAGACCGCGATATCGATATTGTTGTTGGCCGAATGCCCCACCGGCGACGTATCACCCGGCCCGTGCCATGCCGTTTTCACGTTGAACCATTCGCCGAGGCGCGCTACTTTCATGGCCGGCGTAATGCCGCCGATCTGAGAAATGTGGCACCGGATGAAGTCGAATAGCTGGTTGGCCATCGGTTCGCGGAACTCGTTGATATTATTGAAAAGCTCACCCATCGCGATCGGCACGGTCGTGCTCTGGCGCAGCTGTTTGAACCAGCCCATATTCTCGGGCGAGAACGGATCCTCGATAAAGTAAGGGCGGTATTCTTCCAGCCCTTTGATCATATTAATCGCGTCCATCGGCTCCACCAGCTCGTGCATATCGTGCAGCAGCTCGATGTCCTCACCACATCTTTTACGTACCATTTCAAACATTTTGGGCACGCGTTTCAGGTACGTGCGCTGGTCGGAAAAATCGTCCGTAGCCCGGCCGAAACCAGCTGCCTTGAAGTCGGGCTTGATTTCGTCCATGGCCCCTACTCCGCCGTAACCGCCCTGCTGGATGCGGATGTGGCGGAAACCTTCCGACATGTACTGCTGCACTTTATCGGCAATGGCCTCGGGAGTAGGCCCGCTCGCGTGCGTATAAGTGTCCACCGCAATGCGCGCCTTGCCGCCTAACAGCTGATGCACAGGCATATTGGCACGCTTTCCTTTAATATCCCAAAGCGCCTGGTCGAGGCCCGACAATGCATTGTTGAGCACGGCGTCGTTCCGCCAGTATGAACTCACATAAGCCGATTGCCACATATCCTCGATATTGTCGACGTCCTTACCCACGCAAAATTCATCCAGGTAAATATCCACAGCCGGAATCACCACCTTTGCGCGCTGCGTGAATGTAGCGCACCCGAGGCCGTAAAGCCCTGGTTCCGAAGTTTCAACTTTGACGATCACCAGGTTCGCACCGCCCGGTGCGGTCGTAATGGCACGTACCTTCTTAATGGTCACCGGCGCCACTCCTTTGGCGTATTGCGGGGTGATGTAGCGCTCGGCGCGGGCTTGGGGGCTATCGAACAGCGACAGCAGACCAGCCGTGGAGCCTGCCGCGAGCATTTTCATCGCGTTCCGGCGGCTGTTTTCCGTGGGGTTTTCTCTTCTACTCATTATGTACAGGTTTAGTGTTATTTCAATGCAAATGCGATGTAATTACCGCCGATCTTCTGTCCGCGGCCACCACCGGCGGCGATCACGATGTACTGCCTGCCATCCACCTGATAGCTGATCGGCGTAGCGAAGCCACCGGCGGGCAGCTGGTATTCCCAGACGGTCTTGCCGGTTTTCTTATCAAATGCGCGGATTTTCTCGTCCTTGGTGCCGGCAATGAACACCAGCCCGCCTGCCGTGACGAGCGGGCCGCCGTAGCTATCGGTACCGGTGATCGGAATGCCCTTTTTGGTCAACTCCGGGTATTCGCCGAGCGGCACGCGCCAGAGGTACTCGCCGGTGTTCAAGTCAATGGCATTCAATGTACCCCAGGGCGGTTTTACACCCGGATAACCGTTCTGGTCGGTAAAGCGCTGCCAGGTTTTGCTCACGTAGGCAGGCATGTACGGGAAGCCATCCTTATTGGCAGGTTTGGCGGCCGCATTAGCGGTTTTCACCGGGCCCTGGCCTTCCTTTTCACGATTTAAGAGGAAATCGATCAGTGCGTCGTGTTCCTTATCCGACAAATGCCCGAACGACGGCATCCGGCCGCTTCCGGTTTTAAGAATGCCTTTGATCTGCACCGGGCTCAGTTTTTTACCAATATCCACCAATGCCGGCAACTCCGGGCCACTCCCTTTACGGTCCTGCCCATGACAGGCCGCGCAATTGGCGAGGTACAACGAGTTCCCCAATGTACGCGGTGCTTCGGATTTCTTCTGCGCCGCATCCACCATGATCAGTTCCCAGGGCTCTTCATTCACATTCTGGTAGAAAACACCATCCGGATCGACCGCATTGCCGCCCCACTCAGCCCCTCCGCTGTACCCGAACAGCAACGTACCGGTAGTGCTGGGCGGCGTGAATTTGTGGTCGGTTTTAATTTTGAGATAACGCTCTTTCACATAAGCATGCGCCTCGGGCGAAATATCTGTAATGTCGGCCTCGGTAAATACCTGCCGGGAAAGCGGCGCGGGTTTTAGCGGGAATTTCTGGGTGGGATATGGGTGCTCGCCGGGGAGGCCATTCACGGGTACTTTTCGTTCCTCGACCGGGAAAACAGAGGTGCCCTTATCGCGGTCGAGCACATACACCAGGCCGTCTTTCGTACTTTGAACCACCACATCTACCCGCTTGCCGTTATGCGTAATGGTGGTCAGGTTTGGCGGACTCGGGTGATCGCGATCCCACAGGTCGTGATGGATCGTCTGGTAATGCCATTTCCGCTTGCCTGTTTCGGCGTCGAGGGCCATAATGCAGTTGGCAAACAAGTTACTGCCCTCTCGGGCGCCGCCGTAAAAGTCGGAGGCAGGCGAGCCTGTGCCAAAATACACCACACCCCGCTTTTCATCGAGACTCATACCGCTCCAATTGTTGGTGGCGCCGATTTTCTTGTAAGCGTCTTTCGGCCAGGTATCGTAGCCATACTCGCCGGGTTGCGGAATGGTATGGAAAACCCATTTCAAATTTCCCGTCACCACATCAAATGCGCGAACGTGCCCGGGCGCGGCATCCCCGGATTCGGAAACGGCCGAGCCTAGTATGAATGTGTTTTTGAAAACGATTCCCGGACTGGTCGCATTCACGGAAAGCCTGCTTACATCATGGTCCAGCCCCGTCTGCAAACCGGCGTGAATATCCACCCGGCCATCTTTCCCAAAGCTTTTGATAATCTCCCCCGTCACGGCATTCACCGCATACAAGCTCGACCCGACCGTATAGAGTATACGTTTATCATTCCCGTTCTCCCAATACACCACGCCCCTGTTCGAATTAAGCCTGTCATCCTTGAAGGGCTCGAATTTCCAGATTTGCTCGCCGGTACCGGCTTTCAACGCGAAGAGTTTCAGCTCCGGCGTCGTGCCGTAAAGCACCCCATTCACCACAATAGGCTGGCATTGAATGGCCCGGTTCCGCTGCCTGCCCGGATTGGCCGGATCGGGCTTTTCGGAAGCATCGTACATCCAGGCTACCTGCAAATTCTGCACATTCCCGATATTGACCTGATCTAATGGTGAATAGCGGTTCCCTGCCTTGTTACCGCCATAATTCGGCCAGTCTGATCCGGGAGCCGATGATCCGAGAGCCGATGATCCGGGAGCATCGGCTCCCGGGCCCGGGCCGGAATAACCACTCCCCAGCATCATAGCCACGCATAATGCACCCGCCGACCAGCCGATGCCCTTTTTCCAAAGTGCCGGCCGCAAAAACTGCTCGCTTCCCATGAATTTCAATGTTTCGGTTAAAGTTTCAGCTACTGGATCGACAGCTCGTCCAGGGTATATGCCTTATCGCGTGATACGGTCTGCTCGCGGATCGTTTTCACGTCGGTCGGGCGCACGGGTGGCGAGTTTGTAAACTCATACCGCACATAACTGAGTACCGAAGCGATCCATTCGTCGTCGTTATCCTTCATCGAAGGCATTTCGGTCGGATAAGTATTGCCCTCGATCGGCCCCGACAGGCCGTGCAGCAGGATTCGCACCGACGCCTGTGTGTTGTTACGGTTCAACCTTCGCGAGCCTCGCAGTGCCGGTGCGGTTTTGCTGGCCAATCCGGCCCCATCCGCGCCGTGGCAGGTGGCACACAGCGATTTATAGATCACCGAGCCGTTCATGACTAGAACACGGTCAGGCGCGTCGAGCCGCCCGAGTTTCATCCCGAACTTCTTGGCATCCTCATTCTTTTCCACGCTGCGCTGCGCGCGGGCCAGCACCTCTGCGCCATTCGCATTCCTGACGATTTCACCCGCCAATGCTTTCGCTTTCGGCGATTCGCTGCACGCCAGTGAGAATATCAGCTGCATGCGTACGTCGGCCACCGAATCGGCTTTCAGCGCAGCCAGCGTTTCTACCATTGCATCATTCTTTTTTAAATAAGGCTCCGTCATGCGCACAGCGGCTTTCCGTATTTCGAAATCGCTGTCTTTCAATGCGCGGCCAATGCTGTTCTGATCCAGTGCATTCAGCCCTTCGAGCGTCCATAATGCGTGCAGGCGCGCTAACGCCGAAGGTGATTGGATCGCCTCGTTACTTTCTCCGGCCGCAATCGCTTTCAGCAAGGGTACTACCGACTGGTCGTTGCGTACGACCAGTTCTTTCTGTGCATTATCGCGCCACCAACCGTTCGGATGGCCCAGGTAGCCCACCAGTTTTTTCGAACTTTCATCCAGCATCTTAGGCTTTGGCCCCGGCGCCATGCCGTCGTGTACGAGGCGGTAAATGCGGCCATGCTGGATATTTTTATCCAAACCCAGCCGCTTGATCTGCGGGCGAAGGTAGCTTTTCGGGCCTGTCCAGTTGCCCTCCTGAATGATCCCGCGGTTCATATCGACGATGTACAGGCAGCCGTCCGGCCCGGTGTACATGTTCACCGCGCGGAAGTTCATATCCGTGGATGCGATGAATTCTTCTTTATCGTAAGCATTTTCGAGTGTGATCTTGCCATTCTTGTTGCTCACTTTCGCGCGGCGGATAAGCCTTCCAACCGGCTCGCTGATCAGCAAATCACCCTGCAAGTCGGCCGGGAGCTTGTCGCCCCGGAATATTACCTGCCCGCAGCTGGCTGTGAAGTGATTCAGCGTCGTGTCGGCACGCAGGCGTTTCAAACCACCCTCTACATCAGGGGTTTTGATAATCGGCCATACTTCGTTGAATTCCTCTTTGTACTGGTCGGCGAATTCCATTCGGCCATAAACCGGGTTGATCTGGAAGCCCAATGCAGGCGTTTCGCCACCCGCCGACGAGAAATACAACCGCCCGTAGTTGTCGTGCGTAAGCCCCCACTGCCCGCTGGAACCGCTGGGAATAGAGTCGGCCTTCAAAACACCATTGGTATACCGGAACCGCACCGCATCCACGGCCATGTAAATCCAGTTATCGACGTTCCAGTCGAGGCCGCTGCGCTGGTGTTCGAGGTTGCCGGGCGCTTTTTTGTCAGGCGTGTAAACGGGGCGTTTTTCGTCGGCTACACCGTCCTTGTTGGTGTCTTTATAGCTGTATACATTATAGGTATCCGTTTCATTCACCAGCAATTCATTACCTACACAAAGCAACATCCTCGGTAAAAGCATTTTATCGATAAATACCGAACTCTTATCCATCTTGCCGTCATTGTTGGTGTCTTCCAGCAGCATTACCCGGCTTGTGGGCGCGTGCTCGTCCGTGCCTTCCACGTCCTGCATGTACGTATTGAGCTCGGCTACGTACATACGCGCATTACCATCCCAGGCAATCGCCACCGGTTCGCGGATCATCGGCTCGCTGGCCACCAGTTCGAGGTGATAGCCCTTGGGTAATTTGAATGTTTTGATACTTTGCTCGGGCGTGAGGTGTGAAGGCGAAGGGTTATCGGTGAATGCGGGGATCGCGCCCACAGATGCATCCGTGGTACGCAGCATATCGGTTTTGGAGCCGTTTTGGCGCGATACCTGGCAGGTAACCAGCGTGGCAGCCAGCAATCCGGCAATCCATATTTTCTTGTTCATGGTGATAGGTTTAACAAGGGTTAAGTCAAAGGGTAAATGTGTAGGTCTTTCCTTTCTCTGTTTTAAAATCGTACAAAGCCGTTGCCGGCAGCTTCGAGCCTGTGATTTTGGCGGCAGGCGAAACGATGGGCTTCGGAATATCCAGCAATTGGTAAAATGGGTTGCTGTTTGAAGTGCCTGCGGGAGCCAGCGCCAGGGCATTCCCTTTCAATGCATTCGGCAGTCTTAAACGGCAGTTTCCGCCGAGATTTGATTTGATCACCAGTTTAGCGACCTTTCCGTTTCGCCATTCCAATGTCACGATTTCAAAACCGCCGCGTGCCCGCAAGCCGCTGATCGACCCGTTTTTCCAGCTATCGGGAATGGCCGGGAGTAAATGGATGGCGCCATCATGGCTCTGCATGAGCATTTCGGCAATGCCGGCGGTGCAACCGAAGTTACCGTCGATCTGGAATGGCGGATGGGCGTCGAAGAGGTTGGTATACGTTCCTCCTCCCCCTTTTTTCCCGGGGGCATTGACGGGCGACAGTTGGTCTGTAATGAGTTTGTAGGCACGGTTTCCATCCAGCAAACGCGCCCACCAGTTCACTTTCCAGCCCATCGACCAACCGGTAGATACGTCGCCGCGGTGTTCGAGCGAGGTTCTTGCGGCGCTGAACAATTCCGGTGTGCGGTAAGCCGAAAGCTGGTGGGATGGGTACAGGCCGTACAAATGTGAAATATGCCGGTGCTTATCCTCCGGGCTATCCAGGTCTTCGAGCCACTCCTGCAACTGGCCAAACTTCCCGACCTGCATCGGAGGTAGTTGGGCACGTTTGGATTTCAATATTTTGACAAACCCGGCATCCGTCCCCAGTGCTTCCGCTGCGCGGATGGCAGCCGTAAAGATGTCGTACACGATCTGGTTATCCATCGTATTCCCCGCCCCGATCGTCGTTTTCGGGCGGATCGACGGCGCATTCTCGGGCGACATACCCGGCACCACTACCAGCCATTGGTGCGTCGGTTCGGGTACCAGGAAGTCGACGAAGAATTGCGCAGAGCCCTTCAAAGCCGGGTACACCGATTTCAGGTATTCCTTATCGCCTGAATAGCAATATTTTTCCCACAAATGCGTGCTCAGCCACGCTCCACCCATCGGCCACATTGCATAAAAAATCGGGTCAACCGGGCCGGTAATACGCCACAAATCGGTGTTGTGGTGCGCCAGCCAGCCCTTCGCTCCGTACATGACCCGGGCGGTTTCCTGCCCGGTGACGGACAATTCCTTCACCATCTGTACCAGCGGCTCGTGCAGTTCGGTCAGGTTGGTGACCTCTGCGGGCCAATAGTTCATTTCGGTATTAATGTTGATGGTGTATTTGCTACCCCACGGCGGATTCATTTCCTGATTCCAGATACCCTGCAAGTTAGCCGGCTGACCGACGGGCATTCCGTTTCCGCCCGGTTGCGACGAAGAGATCAGCAGGTACCGTCCAAACTGGAAGTATAGCGCCACGAGCTGCGGGTCATTACCCGAGGCAAATTTCACAATCCGCTCATCGGTAGGCCATTGCGCAGCCTCCGACGTCCCCAAATCGAGTTTCACCCGGTTGAAATAATGCTGATAGGCCGCGATGTGGCTTTTCAGGATGGTATGGAAAGGCTTGGCGGCGGCTTTGCCCAGGTACTGGTCCGCTTTCGCTCGCGGATTAGCCGTGAGCGTTTTGTAGTCGACGAAATTGGTAGCAATGGAAATGTAAATCGTAGCCGCATTGGCCTTGCTGACCGTCAGCGAAGTATCGCCCATGCTCAGCTGCCCGCCCTCGGGCGCCACGAGCACGTGTGCACGAAAGGCTACCTGCCCTTTAACACCTTCCTTATCTCCGCTGATCCCCGCAAAAATCAGCTTCCCTCCTTTCTCTATCTTCCTTGCTCCCTTCTGCGGGCTGTTGAGAAACGAGGTGAATGTGAGTTTGCCGGGTTTGTCGGCCGTCAAGCGGATCGCGATCACCTGGTCAGGCACCGAAGCGATGACTTGCCGGGTATATTTCACTCCATCCACCGTGTAGGAAGTGGTAGTTACCGCTTTCTCGATGTCCAGTTCACGATAGTAATCCGTAAACTTCTCATGGCCCGGAAAATCGAGATTCAGATTTCCCACGGGCTGGTACATCATCCCGTTCGTTGTTTTCGACTCGATTTTCTCCGCCGCGAGTCGGGCAGCGTCGTCATTCTTACCCGCGAAAATCAGCTTGCGTACCTCCGGCAAAGCAGCCAGGGCATTCGGGTTGTCGTTCCGGTTGGGGCCACCAGCCCACACCGTCGATTCATTGAGTTTGAGGACCTCTCTTTCGGGATTACCATACACCATCGCACCCAGCCGGCCATTTCCGACAGGCAATGCGTCGGTCCAGGTGTTTCCGGCTGGCTTTTTGTACCAGAGCTTCCATGCTCCGGGCGTGACGACGCGCGGCGTAGCGACGCCCGGCGTCTGTGCAAAAGTTGGATTGGTAAAAACAAAAACGGTCAGGCTTAGGAATAGGCGTTTCATGCAAATTGTGTTCTTGTCCTTTGCGTTAAGAGGACACAAACGAGGATTTTTAATGCTCTGGGTTGTTAAAGTTTAGTTAACCGCTTACGGGCGTGAGGACAGCTTGACACAATGCCGCTCGTTAACGATTCAAAACGATGGGCAAATTAGAGGGATGGGATTAACAGGGGGCTTAATAAAAGCTTAATGCAGCCAGGAATTGTAAAAAAGGTTCTTTGGATAGTTTAAAAATGCATTTTCATATAGGCCGAAACGTATCCGCTACTAATCTAATATCTTGCTGGTAACATCCGGATCGGCGTTTAGGTACGCATCTTTCACGACAGAAAAGAACCGGTTATCCATATGCATCAGAATGGATGTGTGCTTCACTTTCGCTTCAAAAAACACATCCTTATCCAGTTTTACAATATCTTTTTTGTCTTGCAAGAGATACCAGCCATTGAATTTCCGCCGACGACTTATTTGTTTTTCGTCATCATCGTCGCAAATAAATGTCAGAATGCTATCCCGGTGAAGGTCGAAATGCTCGGTAATGATTTTTGTCAACGTGCACATTACACGTGAGTCGCGTCGCCCTGAACGGCTTGACCAAAATCCAAATGTGTAGATTTCATCTGTAAGCTCCGGAAACAAGGGAAACCACGAGGCATCAAGAACAAAATAGACTGTGAAGTCTACATTATGGTCAGTGTCAAAGTGGTAAGTTCCCGAAGCGGGGTTGTGAAAGTAGCTATATGGTCTTGACAAATTTGATTCCACGTACATGCAACTCCTGGATTGTGATTTCGCCCCTGAAATAGGCATTGATCGACTCTTTTGTATTTAGAGCCTGACCAATAATGCGTCGGAACTGAATTTTCGTCGCATCTGTCTTTTGAGGAGCCTCCATGTCTGTTGATCGTGAATCTTTCATTGTATCAAATCCTTACATCCAAATATACTGAAATTTTGAGTGGTTTAGAAACATCAATTCTCCCAATAGCGGTGCAAAACCATCCAATCAGCACGTTCGATTATCCAGAGGCAAAACAGCCTATTAACCAGCCTTATTAACCCGTCGTATCTTCTCCATCAGCAATTGCCTGTCCGCCTTCGACTTCGCCATAGACAGCGATGTGTTGAAATACCCCAAAGCCTTCGCGTCGTCAAGACCTGAATAGAGCTCTCCGAGCAGCGAGTGGTACAGGTGGTTATCCGACAGGTCGAGCTTTTCGGCTTCGCGGATCGCGTCGGCTTTGGAGCGGGCTTTGGCCAGGGCGTAGGTGCGGTTCAAGGCGGCGATGGGCGAATATTCGAGAATGAGCAGTTGGTTGTAGTATTGTAAAATGCGTTCCCATTTTTCGGGAGTGTCGGCTTTGATGGTATGCCAATACCCGATCGCCGCTTCGAGGTGATAGCGCGACAGTTGCTCGCCGACGGAGGCTCGATTGAGGTAGTACTCCCCACGGCTGATCAGCGCCGCGTCCCAAAGGCTGTCGTCCTGGTCCTGGTACAAGACGGTTTCGCCCTGCGGGTTGGTGCGTGCCTCGAAGCGCGAGGCGTGAAAGCACATGAGCGCAAGCAACGCATTCACGGGCGGGCGGTTGGTACCGGGGTTTTCGATCAGCATCTTCGTCAGCCACATGGCTTCGATGCAAACATCCTTCCGGAGCGTCACATCCTTTCCGGCCGAATAAAAGCCTTCGTTGAAAAGCAGGTACAAAGTTTTCAGCACTGCATCCAAACGGGATTCGATGTCGGTTTCGTCGGGAAACTCCATTTTCACCTGCTCGGTACGCAACTTTTCCCGGGCGCGGTAAAGCCGCTTGTTGATCGTTTCCTTGTTCGTCAGGAATGCGCTGGCAATTTCATTAATACCGAACCCGCACAGGACATTGAGCGCCAGGCCTATTTGTGATTCGACAGGGAGCGAAGGATGACAAATGGCAAACATCATTTGTAACTGGCTGTCGGTAATGTTTTGCGTCGACAAATCAATTTCAATTTCCTCGGCCGTCTGGCTGCTCCTCACCACCTGCCCGCTGACTTTCTCCTTAAAAAGCTTATCGCGCCGGAGGTAATCGAGCGTTTTATTGCGTGCCACGGTGTAAAGCCACGCCACCGGGTTGTCGGGGGCCCCTTTGATCCCCCACATTTCGGAAGCGAGCAAAAACGTGTCGCTGGCAATGTCCTGGGCGGTTTCTATGTGTTCCAAACCGAATGTCTTGCTAAGTACCGCCGTAATTTTGCGGTATTCGGTCCTGAACAGGTGAGGTATCAATTCCTGGTTTTCCATGGCTTCAAATTAAAAAAGCCTTTGCTGGTTACAAAGGCTTGGGGAACAATCGGGCGTCCGGATTACATGCGGTCTATTTCTCTTACTTCTACATTGCCGCCAAACAGCAGGATGGGGCACCCTTTGGCCATTTCGGTTGCTTCGTCCAGCGACTCGGCGCGCACCATCGTATAGCCCCCTACCGACTCCTTCGTCTCGATATACGGACCGTCGGTAATCGCCAGCGAAGGTTTTACCACCTTACCCGCCGGATTCAGCCGGTTGCCGCGGTCGATCAGCTTGCCCTGTGCAGCAATACCGCCGATCCAGTCCATCCATTTTTGCATGCTGGCCTGCATTTCCTCGGGTGAGCGGTCGGCCAAAGTGGAAGGGTCATTTCTGAAAACAAACATGAAGTCTTTCATTTTGATATAAGTTTAAGTTTTAAAGCCTATTGACGAACAGCCCGCGCCGGACTGGACAAAAGTTTGGTTTTTTTCTGAGCTACATTCTGATAATAGGCCTTACTTCGACATTACCGCCCGCTGAGAGGATAGGGCAACCTTTCGCGATTTCTGTGGCCTCGTCCAATGAATTCGCCTGCACCATAATAAAGCCGCCGACAGATTCCTTGGTTTCAATGTAAGGTCCATCCGTAACCATTTTAGCTGGTCTTACCACGTTACCCTCATCGCCCAGCCGGCTTCCGCGGTCCACCAGTTTGCCCTGCGCCGCGATTCCCCCTATCCAGTCCATCCACTTTTGCATACTGGTTTGCAAAACCTCCGGCGACATGCCAGCCATTACCGCGGGATCATTTCTGAAAACAAACATGAAGTCTTTCATTTTTGATACAAGGTTTAAGTTTTAAAGCCCGTTGACGAACAGCCGGCGAGGGACTGGACAAAAGTTTGGTTTTTTTCCAAAAAAGAGAAGAAGACCTTTTTACAAAAGATCTTCTCCGGGAATGATGATCGCAAGAACAGAAAAAGGACGAACAGCTATTCCTGCGAGCCGGTGTCGCCGTTTGTCAGTCCTGAAAAAGCCCCCTTCTTATGCTTATGCAGCCGTTGTGCCGCATCGATGGAATGCGACATATGAATATCGTTGTCCACTTCCGACATTTCGGCCAGTTTCTGGTAGAACTTTCGCAATACATCGAGCTCCGATTCGCTCAGGTCCTCAATGTCGACCATCCGGTTGCTCGCAAAACGGCTGGCGGCAATCAGCTCATTCAGTTTCAGTTGAATGGCTTTCGAATCCTTGTTCTGCGATTTCTGAATCAGGAAAACCATCAGAAAGGTGACGATCGTCGTACCGGTGTTGATCACGAGCTGCCAGGTATCGGAATACCCGAAGAGCGGCCCGGTGATCCCCCAAACGAGTATAATGCCGAATGCCACCCCGAATGCCATTGAGCTACCGGTCCAGGCGGTGATTCGGGTAGCCATTTTCTCGAAAAAATTGATTCTTCCTCTTTCCATAAACAGACAATGTTGAGGAAAGCAATCTCCGATCTTTCAGGCTGAAATGCTATTTCTTTATCTGATTTTCAAATAAAAATACACCGTTCTTATTCGCAATGACAATGTCAGGCCGGCGGTCGCTATTCATATCATGCACGGTAATGTTCAATCCTGCGCCCGAGTCGTCGTCGATTATGTGTTCCTTAAAATAGGGCTCCTTTTTGGGAATAATCTCGAAATAGAGCAGCATCGCGGGATCGCTGTCGCCCGGGTCGCGTCCGTGATGCGCGAGAAAACGCTTGCCGGTGATATACTCTTTTTTACCATCACCGTTGAGGTCTGCCATGATAGACGAATGCGTTTGGGCGGTTGTATTGCTGATCAGGTGTGTTTTGAAATCGATCTTGCCGTCGGCAGTTTTAAGCTGCTCGTGCCACCAGATCCCCAGGGCGTGCGCGGATGCGCTTATGACATCATTTTTACCGTCCGCATTAACATCCAGCACCTGCATGTGTGAACAAGGCTCGCCGAGGTTGGCGGGGTAAAATTCCCAATTGCCCGATTTGTTATCCTTATTACCTTTGAACCAACCCTCTCTTACCACAACATCGCCGATGCCGTCCTTATCCATGTCGCCATAGCCAATACCGTGGGAGAAATTCTCGGTACCCGGCACATGCTCTTTGCTTAATGGGAATTTCTGCCAGCGGGTTTCACCTTTTTTAACCGGGGCTTTGAGCCATATGATCTGCTTTTTGGCGGCGTCACCGCACAGGATATCGAGCCGCCCATCTCCATCCATATCCACAAAACCCGGGGACTCATTGGCAATCCCCACGGAGTCGGCGATGTAATGCTTTTGCCACTCCCCCGGTTTGTTATGCGGATTCTCGAACCAGAAGGCTGCCTTGCCCGGAAAGTCGATGATCACCACATCGTCCCAGCCGTCGAGGTTGACGTCCATTCCGAGGTTAAGAAATGAATTGCTGTATTCTTTCCTGGGATCGAACGTGCGCGAAGGCGCCAGTTCGTGCCTTGCCCACCCTGGCGCTTCAAACCAGTAATACCCCGCAATAATGTCGGGTTTTCCGTCTTTGTTCAAATCCGCCACCGCCACTCCTTCGGAAATAAAGTCTCCGGTCAGTTTGGTCTTTTTGAAACTGCCCTCCGGCTGTGCAAAAGCGGGCGCGATACCGAACAAGCAGAATAGAACTATCCGAATATTTACATTTTTCCAGAGCATGATTATATACGATTTAGAAGTAATACATTAAGATTCAATGAAATCACAACTAAAATCACAAATATGACTTTCGTCATGTTTTCAATTAAATTTATTCGCATATATTTGTAGAAATACTTCAATCAATTTTACTCAACGTTATTAAAAAAAGGGCTCCTCCGTGAAGCCCTTTTTACTTTTAATGGCTCATGGCCGTTCCGGTCGCATGGTCGCCGTGTTGGTGCGGGTTATCGGCTTTACCTACCTTGTTATAGTCTTTCAAAACCTTTTTAGATTCCTCAGTACCAATCGCTTCCACACGCTGGATCATATAAGGAAGCATCTTCGGAAACTTGGATTTTTCTGCTAACTGCAAGGCCCGTTTCGCATCAATCGGCGCCAAAGGTTCGGCGGCATACCACTCCATAAGCGGTAAATTGTGGTCATCTTTGTCGTCTGCCTTTTGCACCAATGCGTCCAGCACGTCCCAGCGTTGCGAAGGATCGAGGCGGAGCATTCCGGAAGTGAGGTAGAGCCTTACCAGCTTGGAGTTATCCTTTTGCGCCAATTCCACAAATTTTTTCAGGGTCTCCGGTGAAACCGACTTCCCTTCGGTGAGAAGCTGTACCGACCAGCTGCGGATGTATTCGCTATCGTTGGAAAGCAGGTCGGCCAGTTCCTTTTCTGTGAGTCCTTTCGTCACATGGAGGGTCCATAATGCGCGGAGCTTCCGGGTTTCGTCGGGATTCTTCGTAAGGATCTCTTTCAATGCCTTGTGTACCTTTTTATTGGGGCCTCTTTCCTGCAAAATGGTGCGGGCCTGACGAACATACCATTCATTCGGATTCAGCTGATGGTTGACAAGCTCCATATCGGATGCTTTGGACAAATCCACCTGTATCCATTTATCGTTGTCATGGGTTATCTTGAAAATCCGGCCCATGGTTTTGTTATGCACGTCCGGGTTCGGGCTGTGGCACTGGTTTTTGTCGTACCAGTCGATCGCCCAAACCGAGCCGCTCGCATCGTATTTAAAGTTCAGCCACTGCGACCAGGAGTCATTCATGGCCATGAAATCGTTCTTGTGCGTTGCTTCATAGCCCGATCCCGAGCGCGTCAGGTGATCCGTGTTGAGACGCGCGCCATTGATATTGTTCATGAAGATATCGTTGCGGTACTCCTTCGGCCAGCTGTTGCCGAGGTAAATCATCGCTCCCGCATGTGCGTGCCCGCCCCCCGCGGATGCCGAGCGGAAGTTGCCCGCGTGCGGCCCGCGCTCGCCTACCCAGTGCACGTGATCGGCGATGGTCTTGATATCGTCGTAAGTGTATGGATTGAAATGCTTCCCGGCCTGCCGCTGGTAGCGCGCGCCCTGGATCACGTGGTACATATGCGGGATCACGCACACGGTGATGAACGGGTGCCCGTAATCATTGAAATCGATACCCCACGGATTACTCGATCCTTCGGCAAATACCTCGAATTGATGCGTAGTCGGATGATAGCGCCATACGCCGGCATTGATTTTCGTCCGTTCCGAATCCGGAGCGCCGGGCTTGCCCACATTGGAATGCGTAAATACCCCGTGTGTGCCGTAAAGCCAGCCATCAGGCCCCCAACGCAGATTGTTGAGCACTTCGTGCGTGTCTTCCAGCCCCCAGCCGTCCAGCAAAATCTGCGGCGGCCCGGCGGGTTTGTCGTTTTTGAAATCAGCAGGGATAAACAACAGGTTAGGCGCCGAACCCAGCCATACGCCTCCCATTCCTACTTCGATACCGCTGATGAGATTCAGGTTCTCTGCAAATACCTTCCGTTTGTCGAGTGTGCCGTCGCCATTTGTATCTTCAAAAATCAGGATCTTATCCCTGCCTTGTCCTTCCGGGGCGCGCACCGGATAAGTATGCCCTTCTACTACCCAAAGTCGTCCGCGGTAGTCGACCGTGAAGCTGATCGGCCTTATAATATCCGGTTCCGCGGCGGCAAGCGTGATCTTGAAGCCCGGCGGAGGGGTCATTGCCTTAGCCGCGTCCTTACCCGACAAACCCGCATTCAATACAGGGTCCAGGGGCGGAAGAATGATGATATCCTTCTGTTTCAACTCATTGGGAAAGTCGGGCCGACTGGGATAAAAGCGAAAATCATCAAAATTGATATGGGCCCATTTGTCATTGGGAATGTAGGGAATCTGCGAAATACCGGTTTCGTTATCGACGATCCGTATAAAAATCTCCTTGTTCAGGTAAGGTTGAAGATCTACCACGGCAGGCTGTAAGGTTGCCCTCCCCTGGCCGGTAATGTGATACACGACCTTATTATCCGCGGCCGTCACGATTTCCACCCGCGTGTCCTGCAACGCTCCGCCCGACACCCTGAATGCCGCGAATGGCTGAGTCACCAGAAACGGCACGGACGTCAGCGTGCCTGTCTGCTTGTAATTGAGCGTGCCGCCGCTGCTAAGGAAATACTTTCCCTCGTAGCCGATATTCATTTCCTTTTCGTGCACGGGGGACGGATCGGAGCTAAAAAGCGCGTTGGCGAACGCATCGCCGGTTGCCGTCCAGTTTTTAAGATCGCCAGTTTCAAAACCCAGGTTCAGCGGCTGGCCGTCCTTCACGGGAAGCTGGCCTGCCACCGTTTCATTGGAGATAACCCCTTCTACCACTTCAAAACTGCCCACCATTCCTGCGGCGCGGTGCCCGGGTACGGAACAGAAATAGGTATCGCTCTGCTCGGCTTTGAATGTAATGCTGGTACTGGTGCCTTTTTCGATGATGACTTTGCTTTTGATACCCAGTTTTTCGAGGGCGATATCGTGCGTCATGAGCTCGCCATTCGTGATGGTAATCCGAACGCGGTCACCTTTGTTGGCTTTCAATGTAGGGTTACGGGAGCCGTCTTTGGCAAAAAAACCGAGCATAGTCGCTTCCAGCGCATAATCCCGGTCGAATTTTTCCGCAGGCTGTGTGGTAGTTGGTTTTTGCGCGAGAACCTCCTGCGCAGGGATAGTCACCATGGCTAATGCCAGCGGGACGAGCATGTGTGTCAACCTGATCATATTGAACTATTTAGGAATTTCGGTTTTAAAAGTTGAGGAATAAAGGAGGGCGATACTATGTTTATACTTATTTGAAAAAATTCAGTTTATAATTTGAAAAAATTCATACATTTGAGTGCTCAATCTCCTTTGTTATGAAAACCGTTGCTCAGTCCGGATCAAATTTGAAATCCAAATTCAATCACATTGACATGAACAGCAATTTTTCAATTGTGCTGTCTGCCCGGAAAGGCCTGCACACCAAAGTTTTCTACGATTTCGCGGAGGCTATCAAAATGCCCGAACGGAGATTGGCGGCCATTATGAACGTTTCTGCCCGTACGATCAGCAACTATAAAGAAGCGCAAAAGCCATTGGAGCCGCTTTATGGCGAGCACCTTTTGAAGCTGATCGCGCTTTTTGAAAAAGGGGAAGAGCTATTCGGCACGATCGACGAGTTCAATTACTGGCTGCAAAAACCTTTCTGGAATTCGGCCGAAAAGCCCGCCGACTGGCTGACGACCGGCGGCGGAGTGGATTTTTTGAGCGAGGAGCTCGATAAAATGGCAGAAGGTTATCCGGCGTAAATGATGCTAGTATTCCGGATTGTCCACAAGCTTTATGCCAATACTTTGTTCGCCTCCGGCATGCGCGGCAGGTGGAACAGCGCGGGCAACAAAGTAATTTACGCGTCCGAAACAATTACGCTCGCGCTGCTTGAAAACCTGGTGAGGCGACAGGGCGTCGGGTTCAACAGCGATTTCAAAATCATGTTTATCGAAATACCCGACGATGCGATGATCGAAACCGTTACCGAGACCGACCTGGAAGCCGGATGGCGTGATCCGAACGATTACGCGCAATGCCAGCCATTGGGGGACAGGTGGTTCACCGCCGGTAAAACGCTCGTTTTAAAGGTACCTTCGGCGGTAATGCCCCTTTCCTACAATCTTGTGGTGAATACCCTCCACCCAGACTATTCGCGCGTGAAGCTCGTGGAGGTCACCGACCTGGTTCCCGATCCGCGAATTGAAGACATTTTAAAGAAATATGGGGTAAAAACCGGCGCTTAATTCACTGCCTGTTTTCCGGCCGCCGCCTGATTTTCCGTAATCCGCAATTCGGTTATCTTCCTGATCAAATCGAGCGGCATAGGCTTGTTCAACGGAAAATGCACCGAACCTTTTGTCCCCTTATAACCAGCGAGCTCAGCTGCCAGCGCCTCGGCGATCTTTCCTGTAACCGGGTAAAGCGAAATATGCTTTTTCCACCCGGCAAAGTAAATGAGGTAGGTCCCATTCAGATTGAATGTGGGCATATCATATGAAATCGCCTCCTCGGCTCCTGGTGCTGCGTCCTTGATAACCGTGCGGATTTCCTGTAATGTCTTTTGCACATCCTCCGGAAAAGTTGCGATGTACTCGTCTATTGAGCTGTGTTTGGCGGCCATGTTCGCGGTCTTTTGTGAATGGATAAGTTAGCAAAAATTTCTACTTTCGGAAATGTCTAAAACCAAACTATCCCTTATCTCGCTCGCATTGTTGGCGGGCATGAGCCTTGTTGCCCTGAAAACCAGGAACACCTCCGAAAAACCGAATGCCGCCAAACGTCCCAACATCATCGTCATCCTTGCTGATGATATGGGTTATTCGGATATGGGCTGCTATGGGGGCGAAGTTCACACGCCCAATCTGGATTATCTTGCCCAAAACGGCCTGCGCTACCGGCAATTTTACAATACCTCGCGCTGCTGCCCCACGCGCGCATCCCTGCTCACGGGCCTGTACAACCAGCAGGCGGGCATCGGTAAAATGACCGAGGCCGAAAACCAGCCGGGTTATCAGGGGCATATTACCGAAAATACCGTAACCCTCGCGGAGGTGCTCAAAACCGCAGGTTACCAGACGGGCATGACCGGTAAATGGCATGTTTCCAACACTTTCACCCAAAAGACCCCGCAGGAACAGCTCGCCTGGCTGAACCACCAGAAAGAGGCAGGCCCCTTTTCTCCCATTGAGCAGTACCCGACCAATCGCGGTTTCGATCAGTACTTCGGTACCATTTGGGGCGTGATCGATTTCTTCGATCCTTTTAGCCTTGTCAATGGAAAAGAGCCGGTCAAAAGTGTTCCGAAGGATTACTATCACACCGACGCGATCAACGACACGACCGTGGCTTACATCCGCGAGTTTGCGAAATCCGACAAGCCATTTTTCCTCTATGTAGCGCAGAATGCCCCGCACTGGCCGTTGCAGGCGAAACCGGAGGACATTGAAAAATACAAAGACACCTACAAAGGCGGCTGGGAGGCTATCCGCAAGGCACGTTATGAAAGAATGGTCAAAATGGGCCTGATTGACCCTAAAACAACCCCATTGCCGGAAACACCGACGGGCGCTATGAAATGGGAAGACAATCCGGACCGCACATGGGATGCGATAGCTATGTCCGTCCACGCAGCGATGATCGACCGCATGGATCAGGGAATCGGCCGTATTGTCCAAGCATTGAAACAAACCGGCGAACTGGACAATACACTGATCCTTTTCCTGACCGACAATGGCGCCAGTCCCGAAAACTGTGCGAAATACGGCCCCGGTTTCGACCGCCCGAGCGAGACGCGCGACGGCCGCAAGATCGTCTACGCTACTGAAAAACAAGTAATGCCGGGCCCGCAAACGAGCTACGCTTCCATAGGAGCGCGGTGGGCAAGCGTCGCCAATACACCATATCGGTATGCAAAAGCCGAATCGTTTGAAGGCGGCGTCAATACACCTGTAATCGCATTCTGGCCAAAGGGCATTACAGCTAAAAAAGGAGGTTATAGCGATCACACCGGCCACGTGATGGACCTCATGGCGACATTCTGCGAACTATCGGGCGCAAAATACCCAAGTCGGTTTAAGAATAAGGATATCAGGCCAACGACCGGTACCAGTCTTGTCAGCTCATTTTCCGGGAAACCCTCGAAGGGTCATTCCGAATTGTTTAATGAACATTTCGGCGCGCGTTATGCACGACAAGGTCATTGGAAGCTCGTTTCCACCGCCGCCGACTCCACCTGGCAGCTCTACGACCTTTCGACCGATCATTCGGAAACGAAAAACCTGGCGGACGCCAATCCCGATAAAGTAAAACACCTGGCAGGCCTTTGGCACCAATGGGCCAATACCCACCAGGTATTTCCAAAACCGGGCAAACCGGCATCCTCAAAATAGCGAACCGTTATCGTCCCTGGCTACCGCCTGCATTGGTTACCATTGAACTCGTGGTAAAACTGGTGCCGGCGGTTCCCGCGGTATAAGTGCCGGATGTGTATAGTCCGTAAAAATCGGTAGTACCGGCCGTGGTACCGCCCGTGTAAACCTGGTACGTCGTCCCCTGTTTCAGTTTCGGGCTTGAAAAGAGCATCGTCGTGTATGCCCGCGGGATGGTGAATGTCATGACTTCCCCATCCGAGGAGCGGATGTGCATCAGCTGGTTTGCCGAGCCGGAGCCGAGAATCACCGATGGCTGGGTGCTTACATTCGCTGTGGGCGAGCTGGTTGCTCCACCGGTACCAATGAGTATGCCGCCAGTGATTTTAAATGTATTCCTGTCGCAATCGAAACCTTCTTCCGGGCCACCTGCTGCAATGGAAATAATCCTTCCGCCGGTAATCGTCATGGGGCCATTTGAGTCGATACCATCGTTGGAGGTGCTATACACGTAAATATTGCCTCCGTTGATGTAAATGAAGCTGCCGGCATTCAGACCGTCGTCGGTAGTTTGGATATTGAAATCACCGTTGTTGATCGTCAGTACGCTTTTGCTCTCTATACCCTCTCCCGCCGATGATTTGATATTAAATGTCCCACCGTTGATCGTCACGAACGGGTCGATGCTCGTATCGGTGTCGTAGCTGGCAGTAATGGCCTTGTCGGCCACGTTGACGGTGAAGTTGCCGTTGTTGATCACGATATACCCCTCCTCACACTGAATGCCGTCGCCCGCCGCAGTGATGCTGACCGTGCCGCCGTCGGCGATGAATGCGTCGTTGGTGTGAATGCCATCCGACGTCGCGCCGGTAACCGTAATATTGCCGCTGACAATGCGCACGTAGTCGTCGCTGCAAATGGCGTGCTTGTAATTGCCTTTCAGGTTCAGGGTGCCGGTTCCGCTGAAAATCATCTGCCCTTCACTGAATAGCGTGGCTTTCATATCTTCCTCCCCGCTGGCCGCGTAGCTCGCGCCGTCCGTCAGCGAGTTGATGGTGTTGTCGGCCAAGACAATAAATGCACGCTTTTCCGACTGGATATTGATCGCCGGACCATCCGCGTTGGTCACGCTGACGCCGTTGAGCGTGAGTTTGAACTTCTTATCGCTGTAAATCTTGACAGAGCCGTTCGTGGTGGTTCCCGACAAGACATATTCTACCTCGGCTACGGTCGCATTGATGGTTACATCGCCGTTGGACTCCGTTACCGACACGCCATTGCCTGCCAGCGGATTGGTAATGCTGACGGTACTCCCGAATTGGATGGAAACAACCGATGAAAAAGTGGAATTAGCTAAAAGGTCGTCCTCGTCGGCCGCTGTGCCGGTGTCGCCCTCTGGTGCGGTAGATGCGAAACTGACGCTATCGATATTCACCGAGCCATCGGCATTGGTATTACCCGGATCGACCGTATTGTCGTCGTCTTTGGAACAAGCCAGGCACGTCGCGACTACCAGCGCCGCAAACGCGGTCCTTGTAAATTGTGAAATTCGGAGGTTCATATTGAGCTATAATTGGTGCGTAGAATTGTTACTTATAGCTCAGTACGCGGCTGCGTCGGTGTGTGACGCATTGTTGGTGGTATTTGTCTCTACCTGGCTAACAGATATTGCCCGAGATTGTTGCTCAATACCCATGCGGGCAACGGCATGCAATCCTTTGTTAACTCGATAACGGCATCGTAAGTCACATCGACTAATATAATGCGGGAGAACAGGATTTTGTTTAACTCAAATAACGGCATAGTAGCGGCATACATCTCTCTGATCACTTCTGCCGTAACTTCATGACCTCCATTCAAATGTCTGATTTTCGCTCGATCCAGACAGACATTGATGTCATCCGAGAAAAAGAGAATAAGATCGATTTGATTTTTGTAATCAAAGGCCGCAATAGAGCGCAAATAGTCGTAGTGGGACTCGAAACCTAGATTTAGCTCCAATGCAAACGACTCACGATTAAACAAAAAGTCACGGATTCGTTGATTGCTCGTCAGCGATGCAATATCCTGATAGTTGGCAAAGCCAACCTTTTTGTACTGGTAGGCCGCCAAATCCTGATCAACAATAGGGATTCCGGCGGGGATGAACGATTGACTGTGTGTGCTTTTACCGATACCCGGAGGTCCCGCGACCAGGTAAATGGTCATCGGATTACCTGTAACCGGCCGTCCTTGTGCTCTGCAACGATATGGCCATCACGCTTATAAACCAACGGTTGTCCAATCGAAAAAAGGTAATCGCGTGCATTTACCGCAAGTTGTTGCTGCCATTGGGAACGTTCCTCCCGCGTCATTGAATGCGGATCGTTCGTCCGGCGGCCGGTTTTGAATGAAATATCTTCTTTCATCTGTTCATTTTTTACAAAAATACAAAATACCGCATTCTCAAAGCACCAGCTTATACCCTCTCCCCCGAATATTAATAATCTGAATTTGAGGGTCCTCGCGGAGGTAGCGGCGGAGTTTGGTGATGAAAACGTCGAGGCTGCGGCCGTTGAAGAAGGAGTCGTCGCCCCAGAGTTCGGTGAGGACTTCGCTGCGGCCGAGGACTTCGTTGCGCTGCTGGTAGAGGCGACGGAGGAGCTCGGCTTCGCGATGGGAAAGCGTTATTTCCCGGTCGTCGACAGTGAGTTTCTGTTTGGCCGGATCGAAGATGTAGCGACCTATTTGGAGCGTCCCGCTCGCGGTCGTGCGCGAGGCGCCTGTACGCAGGAGCGCGTTGATGCGTGCGACAAGTTCGTCGAGGCTGAACGGTTTTTTGAGGTAGTCGTTTCCCCCCAGCTCGAAACCGCGGACAACATCCGATGTCTGGGAGCGGGCGGTCAGGAACATGATCGGGGTATACGGGTCATCGCGGCGGATTTGCTCGGCCATCGTGAATCCGTCCATGTCGGGCATCATGATATCGGCCACCACGATATCGGGCTGGTACTGGCGGTATTGCGCCAGCCCTTCGGCCCCATTGGCGGCATACAGCACATCGAAACCCCTGTAAACCAGGCTATCCTTCACAATCATTCCCAGCGCGGGCTCGTCCTCGATGAATAGTACCGTAGCCATTTTTCAGAATTTTAAAACAAATGCACTACCCTTGCCCGGTTCGCTGGCCAGACTAATGCTACCACCATGCTTCTCGACCACCTGGCGCACATAGGCCAATCCGAGACCGAACCCTTTCACCTGATGCAGATCGCCCGTCGGGACGCGGAAGAAACGATCGAAAACGGAGGCCTGATAAGCCTTCGGAATGCCGATCCCGTTGTCAGCGACGGTGAGCTGCCAGCCATGCGGCTCCTGCTCGTAATTGAACGATATGGTCACCCGCTCGTACGAATACTTGATCGCATTGTCGATAAGGTTATTAATCACATTTCCAAAATGCATCCTGTCCACCTGCACCATCGTGCCAAATGGGATATGCATGTTAAAAACTACTGTTTTAGCAGCTTTGATGCGGTGGCTAGCAGCCAGTTCGCATAAAATTTCCGCCAGACTGACGGGTTCCGTCCGGAATTCAAACTCCTGCTTCTCTTCCACGGCCAGGTTCAGCACTTTTTCCACCAGGTCCGACAGCCTTTGAAGGTTGGTTTGCGAAATATGGAGATACTCTTCCGTTTTGCGGGGATCGTTCAGTACCCCGAAATGCAGGAGCGCATCCACCGCCGCATGAACCGTCGCAATGGGCGTTTTGAGCTCGTGGGTCATGTTGTTGATGAAGTCGTTCTTGATATCGGAGAGCTTTTTCTGGCGCAGGATCGTCCGTAACATAAACACAAAGCAGCCCGTCGTGAGCAGCAATAGCATCAGCGAACAGCCCAGCAGCCAGCCCATTCGTTTCAGCAGATAGGGAACCGGCGTATCGAAAGTGGCCTGTACAAACAAATGCCGCACCGGATTGACCGGCAACGGTAAAGTCTGGAACCGGCCGGCGCTTTGCTTCCTCAACCCGTTAAAAATGATCACATTGTTGGCCCCTGCCTTCGGACGGATGTACAAAGTATCGAGTAAAAAACCTGCGTGGATATCCCTTCGCGCCAACTCGGTTTGATAGGCTGCATAAATTTTCCTGAGGTCCACCCGGCCGCCTTCCTTCCATTCCTGCACCACAAACCTGGAAATACGGCGGGCAAGCGTATCCGCCGGCGCGACGATCACGCTATCATTATTGAACTGGTAATAAAACCGGGATGCTTCGCCGCTGCGAACACCCAGGCGTCGGACCACCACGCGCGCATCGCGGGCTACGCCGCCGGGGGCTTTTCCGGCTGCATTGCCGAGCGGAGGTTTGTTGGGAACATTTTGCTCCCGCATTAAAATACGCGCATTGTCCAGCTGCTGTCCCTCGACAACCTGAAACAAAGCGTCCTGAACCACATTGGCGAATTGCTGCCGGTTGAGCCGGTAGGTCGTCAGAAGCCAATATCCCTGGAATGCATTGATAGCCACAATGCAGGCGGTCATGAGCCAGAAAATCGATCGGATACGGCGGTTCGTCATACCGCAAAGCTAAGCTTTCCGAACGGATGATTTCCGGCACCTTAACACTATTTAACACAAAATAGCATTGATTAATAGGGCATTCTAGCGCAGTAGCGAAATGGCCGGCGTTTCCTTACGATGGAAAATCTTAACCCCATCCAGTTCCCGCACAAGCCGGTAATGCCGTTGCACGTACTCGCGCACAACCGGCACTTTGTCGTGCGGAAGAAAAAGATGACCCCGCTCGGAGTAATCGCGGATCATCGCTTCGACGAAGATCTTCGGTTTGTTTTCCTCCATATCTTCCAGAAAATCACGTGTCCACGTCGGAATAAGCGGCGATTTCATCGAAAAATGGAAAGTATGGACATCGCGGTAGCCCATCGGCCGCTGCGAAGTCACCAGCAAGCCGTCGCGCCAGCCCCATACCACCACCGGGTCGGACGAGCGGCTGTATTGGACGATATGCCCCACCACCTTTTTATCGATATCGTCGCGCTTGTCGTACGCGATGTCCTCGTCGAGGTATTTGAGGCTGACAGCCGTTTGGGCAATCCCGCCGAGCAGCAGCAAGCCCACCGCATATTTACGGACCTCCGGTTGGGTTACCGACAAAAACAATGCGACGAAGATCAGCAACGGAACGAAGAGAAACAGTTTGTAATGCTCAAAATTGTTTCCTGATTGCAGCACGGCGTAAATGCTCAGCAGCAAAAGCAAAAAGGCAAAAACAAACGGCATCCAGTTGGTTTTGAATTCGGACGCCCATTTCTTGAAAGACAATACCGGCAATACCACGGCCAATGCGGCCAGCGTGAATACATAAATTCCCGAGCTCGTGGCGTAGAATATAAACCGGACGACGCGCCCCGGACTGAACCGCTCGGCCATGGGCATGGAGGAGAATTGCGTCGTGAAAGAATAATAAAAGTAGTTCCAGAAATAGTTGTTCCAAAACACATCCACCTTGCCTCTTAAACCATAAAACACATTGATCAGCACCGTAGGTAACAGGCAGCCCGTCAGCAGTGCCGCCATATTCAGCCAATCCTTTCGCCGCGCCATGGCGAGCAATAAAAATGCCCCGGTGAGCAATCCCATCGGGGCATTTTGAAATTTGGCGTAAACAAGGCTTCCGAGCAACACGCCCGCAAAAGTGGCCATTACCGGGCTTGTCCATCGGCGATAGACGTACAAAAAGAACAATGCGACGCCCGCAGTGACCATGAAAATACTGCTATGCTCGGAATTGTATGCGGCAAAAATGTGGCATACCGTGCCCAGAAACAGCGCGAGGCTCCAAGTCATCACCAAACTGAGGCCTTTCCCCGCGAACAGCTTGCATATCTGATACAGCATCAGTACCGTCCCCGTCCAGAGTAACAAACCGATAATTTCGGCGCTGCTGTAATTGACCGGCATTCCCGCCCAGGAACCGGCCAGTAAGGGGAACACCGTCAACGGACGGGCGTCGGTGTAATTGAGTAGAGTCCAGAGCTTGTCGGGATAATGGTTGATGGCTATCACCGCACTGAGCCAGGTACTTGTGTCGATATCGTATTCTTTATCGCGCAAAAACGGGACTCTTACGGCCCAGATCAGCACCAGGATAATGGCGATTATAGCTGCCGCTCCTTTTCCGGAAACCTTGCGTTTAGGGTCGTTGATATACACCTTATAAATCCACAAAGTCGATAGAAAAAAGACAACAAACAGGAAGAGTTTGAAGTAGAGGTTATAAACCATTAGTATACAGAGGGTTGCTTAGGTTGAGTTCGTTAATCCAATATAATGCCCGTCCTCTTATAATGCACTATGGAATGGGATTTTTTTTAGTTTTCGGTCAAGAACTGGCATCAGGAGAGTTTTTTATTGAACTCTTTCGGGATTCCATCTTAACACTACTTAACATTAAATAGCAGAACCTTACAAACCGTCACCTGACCTTTGATCCATCCAATCAAAAACACGGTGATACAATGAAAAAGCTTCTTTCAATGATCGCGCTGCTCATGGCGGCCTCCCCGGACATACTTGCACAAACCTCCGGGCAAATCAATTACGAAGTCGTGCGGAAAATCGACCAATCGCGGCTGCGCTTCATGGTGAACGGCGAGGAGGTGAAACAAGGCGATCCGAATTTCCCGACGGACGTTCCCGACACGCGCACCATCGGCCAGAAAGTGCTCTTCGCGGGAAACTTTGTCCGCGAAAACCGCGACGAGGAAAACATGATGAAAAGGGTCATTCAGGAGCCCGGCGGCATTCCGCAAATGAGCAATGCAGGACGCCCGTTTGAGGAATACGCGGTCATCGACATCGCAGGCCAGAAAGTCCTCACATTCGTGACCGTAGGCAAAGAAAAAGAGGCCCGAACCTACAAGACCGAAGCGCCGATCGAATCGACCGGCGGATGGCAGCTCACACAGCAGACCAAGAAAATCGCAGGCTATTTATGTCAGAAAGCCGTCGTCAACTACCGCAAGGAACCCTATGCCGTATGGTTCACGACCGAGCTGCCGTTCCGGTACTCGCCGGTACCCAACCTGACGCCCGAAAAAGGCGTGGTACTGCTTGTGGAGGGAAGCCGCGAGCAGTTCAGGGCTACGAAAGTGAGCCTGGGGAAGGTCGATGACAAAGCCGTCATGCCCGATGTCCGGGCCGAAAACGTCAGCGCGGAACAAATGACCGATATCCGCCAGAAAGCCATGGCCGATTTTCACCAAAAAATGGGACCCGGCGGTGGAGGCATTTAAACTGATATGCTGCCTGCTATTGCTGTCGCTGTCGCCCTTGCTGGCACAAAAAGCTGCGCCTGCGGGTGAAATCAGCGGTATCGTACTCGACTCCGCCTCGCGCAAGCCGCTGCGGATTGCGTCCGTGTCGCTCCTGCACGCACGGGACTCTGCATACGTAACCGCGACGACCACCGGCGGAGAGGGGAATTTCCTCTTCCGGAAGGTCACCCCCGGCCCTTACCGGCTGCTCGTCACTTTTATGGGTTACAAAAACATTTCCTTGCCTGTTACCGTGCCACGCGACGCACCTTTGAACGTCGGCACGCTCCTCATGACCGAGCAGGGCACGCAGCTCGATGAGGTGGTGATCAAGCAGGAACGCGCGCCGGTGACGATCAGGCAGGATACCATCGAATTCAATGCGGGGTCATTTAAAACACAACCCAATGCCCAGGTGGAGGAATTGCTCCGCAAGCTGCCGGGGGTCGAGGTAGCACGCGACGGCTCCATTAAGGCCAACGGCCAGGCCGTGAACAAAGTACTGGTGGATGGTAAACCATTTTTTGGCAACGACCCTAAAATGGCGACCCGTAACCTGCCCGCCGACATTGTCGACAAGGTGCAGATGTACGACCAGTCGTCGGATCAATCGCAGTTCTCAGGCGTGGACGATGGCGACCGCGAGCGGACGATCAACATTACCATCAAAAAAGATAAAGGCAAGGGCTATTTCGGGCAAAATGCATTGGGTGCGGGCCCCAAAAGCGGAGGACAATCGGCACGGTACGAAGCCAAGCTGAACATCAACCGTTTCAACAACCATAATGGCGGGCCCAACAGACAGATTTCGGTCATCGGGCAAGCCAACAACCTGAACCAGCAGAATTTCACGATGTCCGACGGAGGCGGCGGGCCGCAATTGGTGGGGCAGCCGGGCGATGGTGGCGGCGATGGGCCGGCTGCCCCATCCAATATCACCGAAGTTGCCGCCCTGGGGGCGAATTACCGGACAGAAAGCAACGCGGTCAGATGGGGCAAACGGGCCGAAATGGCGGCCAGCTATTTCGCCAATCGTGCCGTCATTACCACCGATCAGCAAAGTCATCGCGAAAACATTTTACCCGGCCAGTCGTTCCTCACCGATAAAAGCAATTATTCCAAAAACACCATGCTGACGCACCGCATCAACGGCCGCTTCGACCTGCCGATCGACTCGCTGACCAGCTTGCGGTTCACGCCTAACATCAGTTTCCAGACGAAAGACTTGCTTAGCAAAAGCAGCAGTTATTCCTACCGGTCGTTGACGGACTCGCTCAACAAGGGCCTCACCCACTACGACCTCCACGGAACCGGGTTGAATGGCTACAACAATCTGCTGCTGATGCTGAAGTTTGGAAAAGAAGGCCGGTCGCTCTCGGCCAACCTGAACTCAGTGCTGACTACGGGCAACACGACGGCTTACAACCAGTCAGTTAACACCTTCTTCGACACGCTGACGACCGAATCCCGGCAAAGTATCGACCAGCGCAATGCACAGAACCAATTGGCATTACAAAACACGGTGACCGTTTCTTTTACCGAACCCATTTCTTTCACCAAAAAACTGGAATTCCGGTACGCTTACAGCAACAATTTCGGAAAACTGTTCCGGAATGTGGCCGACAAAAGCGGGGAAACCGGTCAGTACGACCAACCCGACGCATCTTTGAGCAGAAACTTTGTGAATACCTTCGAAACCAACCGGCTGGGGGCCACTTTTCAAACGCGGCGTCTGCGTTATACGATCGCATTGGGGGCCGATGCGCAACTGGCTTCCCTGCGGCCAGTCGACAGGTCCAGCGACGCCGCTTATCGCTCACGCTATGGGTATTTGATGCCTAATGCACTTTTTTCGTACACATTCCGGGGCAACAGAAACCTCCGGCTGCAATACCGGACACGCGTTGTTTCGCCGGGCATTACCCAACTAATCCCGATCGCCGACAATTCGAACCCGCTTAACATCAGCATCGGGAACCCGGCATTAAAGCCGGAGTATTACCACAATGTGACGCTCACATTCAGCGCTTCGTCGAGAGGCGGCACCGACAACCTGTTTGTTTTCAGCAGCTTCAACCAAAGCAACAACCGCATTGGAGTTTCTACCGTTACCGACGGCTCAGGGGCGCAGGTGACCACGCCGATCAACACGAGAGGATTTATGTCGGGAAATGGATTTGTTGCATTGAGCAAGAAGATCGAGCCGCTGCGGTTGTCGGTCAACCTGAGCACACAGGGAAGCATTGCCCGTAATACAAACCTCATCAACGAATCGGACAACATCACAACCTCGACATCCATCGGCCAGGGTATCCGGTTGCAATCCGATTACAACGGGCGCATCGATTACGGCCTGAGCGCACGCATTACCTATCAACAGGCACGGTATTCGCTCCTGTCCCAACAGAATATGCAGTACTGGTCGCAATACGCGACGGGAGATGTGCACTGGCAACTGCCCGGGAATGTGGCCATTGCCTCAGATCTAACCTACACCGGCAATACGGGCCGCGCCGAAGGATACAACCAGCGTTTCCTGCTGTGGAATGCATCCGTTTCCAAACAGTTTTTACGCACCCGGCAAGCCGAGGTCCGGTTACAGGTTTTCGACCTGCTCAACCAGAACCGCAGCCTTGTCCGGAACACGGGTGATGCCTACATCGAAGACGTCCGCAGTCGGGTGTTGAAGCGATATTTCCTGATCAGCCTTGTATACAATCTCAGGAAGTTCGGGGTGTGAGGTTATGGCTTCTCCACCACCAGCCGGCCAACCTGCACCTCCGCCCTGCCGCCGGCAAGTGTGTAATAATAGGTACCAGGCGCCAGTTTCGAAACATCGAGCGGCTGGCTGTCGGAAGTGACCCGGCCCGATAATGCGACTTTTCCGTTCCCGTCGCTCAGCCGGAACTCGCCCCCGCCGGCAGCCAGCCCATTCGCCAGCGTTACCTGGCCGGTCGATGGATTAGGATACACAAAGAAATCCCTTGGGATCTTCTGCCGGGGCACCTCCGTCGACAAACCGGCAGGCGTGCTGATGAGCCCCTGCTGCGTAGCCACGTACAGTCGGCCGTTTGCATACGCGAGGCCGTAGGTGTAGTATCCGGCCAGTGTGTCCACCGTCGTCCATGCTGCCGACAACGGTGCGGCAATGCGCCAGCTGTAAAGGATGGTATGGTTTTCACCGTAATTCACTGCCGCGTAAATGTGCATGGCAGTGGCCGTTGCCCGCGAAACGCTCCCGTGCCGCATACCAGCGGGCACGTGTACCCAAGTAGCGCCATTGTCGACGCTTGCGTAAGCTTTGGAATTGGTGAATGCCCAGATCTGCTTCCCCGTTTGCACAAAATCGAAGGTGGTCAGGCCGGGGAGAATCCGGCCGCCATGGTAGCGGATATCCCATTCGGCTGTTCTGTCGTTCAGCACGGCGAGCGTCCCGTTCGCCCCCATCCCACCGATAAGGCAGCTGTCGGTATTGATGATCGCATTGAAACTGTAACTGCTGCCGAAATCGAGGCCTTTGTTGAATGCCGCCCAGGCAGTACCGGCGGCATTGAGTTGCTGTACCCCCTGGTCGTCGGTGGCGACATAGAGTGTACCCTTCCTTTCCGCAAACCGCATGGGGGCTGCGCCGGAGAACCCCTGGGATGCAAAACGCCAGCTTTTACCGTTGTCCGTGCTTTCGTAAATACCTTTCCCGTAACCGGTGGCGTACAGTTTGCCTTTGAAACTGATCAGATCGTCGATTCCTTCGGGCGCCGGGTTCAATTGCTCCGAGGCAGTCCACGAAGTGCCCCAACGGTCGGCCACAAATACCTGGCTGGCGCTGGTTGCGTAGAGCTTTCCGTTCAGGTTACGTATGGCGTAAATGTCGGTGGCCGGAATCTGCCGCTCCACACGCCAGGCACGGTCGGACGTAGCCAGGTCGCTACCTGCGGCATCGGGCTGGGCGGCTGCGTATTGAAAAGAAAGTAAACTGAGAATAATGAATATGATTTTCATGGCTAACAAATGTTGTTGAAAACATGATGTCGCAAATGCCGTGAAAATGGTTTGCAAGGATTGAGTGAACGGTACGTATTCCCGCCATAAAACGACAAAAAGCGTGCGATGGCAGCCCCATGACACGCTTCTACACTACTGTTCGTTTATCGGCTTATTATTCTTTCTTAAATCTGGAAAACTTATCCTGCCCCGAGCAGCATCTCAGCTTATACATTGACAGTCAAGCAACTAATTATTCTCCGCTCTGGCACGATGTAAAATTAGTTCTATAATGCAAATAACAAATATTTCCAGTCTATTTTTTTGGCAAAACGAGCGGAGCCCCTATTTGCGGGCATCGCGGGGAAGGTAGCCGAACTTTCGCCTGAATGCGGCCGTGAAATGCTGGGGGTTTTTATAGCCGGAAAGCGCCGCTATCTCGCCGATGGAGAGCGCCGAACCCTGGTCGAGAATATGGCGGCGGGCTTCTTCTAGGCGGGTATCGGTGATGTAGCCGAAAATGGTGGTACCGAACAATTCCTTAAAGCCCTCCTGCAACTTCGTGCGGTTGAGTCCGGCAACGCGGGCGAGTTCTTCGATCGAGAACGGATCGTCGATATTACGCAGCAGGAGGTCTTTTACTTCATACAATTTATCGACATCCGACCGTTTCAGGTTCTTCCTGCCTTCCTCACCCGCGTTGATCTGGCTGATCTGCAAGGTCAGGAGCTCCACCACCTTCGCTTCCACGAACAGCTTTTTCAGCGAGCCCGTGTACGGGCAGTCGCGCACTTCCGCGAGGAGCCGGTTCATCGCCGGGGTAATCGGGAAACTGCGGTTACCCATCACGGCGGGGTGGTTCTGCTCGATATTCTTCCCAAAATCGCGGAGCACTTCGAGGTCGTTATGGAAAAGCCTGCGCAAGAAATCCACCGAGAGTTCGATCTCGACGCTGTACGACAATGGCTTTTTGAGGTAATGCAAATGGCCTTTCAACGCCGGATAGAAAAGCAGGGAATGCGATCCGCCGTAAATAACCGTGTCAATTTCCGATTTGGCCTTCGGAAAATAGAGGCAGCCGGTCGTTGAAAGCTCGAAATGCATTTGCAGGTATGGAAAATCGCTTTCAATGATCTGTACCAGGTCGCGGTCCAGGATGCCTTCGATCATCGAGAAGATCATTCCCGGACAAAAGATCCGGTGAATGCGGGAATGCATGCCCAGGTAATCGTATTCGTATTTCTCTTCCCATATCCCCGACCGCTCGTCCACGCCGAAGCCTTCGGAGTATCCCCGCTCGAAATTGAGTTCCGCAAATTCTTCCGATCTGAATACGATTTTCATCAAACTCTGTTTTTGACGGCATTAATACTGCTTTTCGCGTTAACCGCACCCGAAGCCATGTAGGTACATTTGCACTTATTTTTAAACAGTCTTAATTAAATAAAAGTAATATAGCGTTGAAACCTTTCCTCATCCTGTTACGATTTTTTATTATCTCGGCGCTTTTCATTCCGATAACAACCTATGCACAAGACACTTACAAAATAAGAGGAATTATCGCAGACCATCGCGGAGAGCCGCTGATCGGCGCTTCGGTTTCAGTTGAGGGACTGGACCGACATGAAATTACCAACGAAAAGGGGGAATTCACACTGGTCGTCCCGCGCCGGAACAGCTACACGGTGAGCGCCCGGCACATCGGTTTCAGGCAGGCAACTCAAAAGATATCCTTCGCCAGCATCGGCACCCCTTTCACCCTTACATTGCAGGACGACCAGACGCAGCTTTCGGAAGTGCAGGTTACCGGCCGCACCGAAACCCAGGAGGCCAAACTGCAACCGATCAAAGCCGAAGTGATTAACACCAAGGCGGTCCGGGAGCAGCCATCGACATTGGTAGAACTCATGAACCGCTCGGCGGGCATCCGCATCCGGCAGACCGGCGGGCTCGGCTCCAACGCCGGACTGATGATGAACGGGTTTCAGGACCGGGCGATCAAGAATTTCAAGGATGGTATTCCAATGGACTACCTCGGGGCAGGCTACAACATCTCGCTCGTACCTGTAAACATGCTCGAACGCGTGGAAGTGTACAAGGGCGTGCTCCCCACGGGCCTGGGTGCGGATGCGCTGGGCGGGGCTGTGAACCTGGTGACGAAAAAGTCGCTGTACCGGTATGCCGAAGCCTCCTACGAGATTGCTTCGTTTAACACCCACCGCGCATCGCTCAATGGCCTATATACCGACACGACGAGGCATTTTTTCATCGGCGCGGACGCATTCCTGAACCGTTCCGACAACAATTACAAAGTCGACGTAACGGTTACCGATCACGAAACCGCTGCACGCAGCGAGGCCGAGGTGCGGCTGTTCCATAACAAATTCACGAACTACTATGCCGAGGCCTACGGCGGGCTGACCGGTCTCCGCTGGGCCGACGAGCTGCGCCTGGGCGTCACGTGGTTCCGCATTAACCGGCAAAACCAGTACGGCTCGTCGATGTCGCAGCCATTTGGTGCTGCATTAAGCAGGCAGTATTCGGTGATCCCTACCCTGCGCTACCGCAAAACATTCAAGCGGCTGAGCCTCGACCAGTTTCTGACCGTAAGCGACATTCACACCCAGCAAGTAGATACCGCCCGTGGTACTTACGACTGGTACGGCACCTTCATTCCCAGTCCTTCGCGCCTGGGCGAGATCACAGCGGACGGCAGCCTTTCCGACATTACCTTTTCCTATTTCACCACCCGCACCCATATTGGTTACCGGCTCAGCGACGCGCACAAGGCGGAAATCAATGTGGTATCGACCCGCATCGGGCGTAAAGGCCACGATCCGATGGGCCTGAAATTACCGCAGACAGGCGAAGATATACTCTCGCTTCCGGCCACGTATAACAAGTTCGTAGCCGCTGCCGGTGTGCAATCGGTTTTCTGGAATGAAAAACTCACCAACAACCTCATTGCCAAATACTATTATTACAACACGTCTACCATTAACGTCGATGTGTACGGCACCGCCCTGGGCGAACACCGGTATGCGTCCAACGGCAGTTTCGGGATCGCCGAAGCCCTGAAATTTGCGGTGACGTCGGGCACGTTTTTCCGCGTATCGGCGGAGGCGGCCACGCGCCTGCCCGAGCAGGACGAGATGTTCGGCGACGGGAATTTTCACCGGTCCAACTTTCTGCTCAAACCCGAGAAGAGCGTCAATATCAATGCGGGTTTCCGCACCGAAAAACGTAATGCCTACAATCTGGAAGTGAATGCGTTCTACCGCATTACCCGCGACCTGATCCTGAAAGTCCCGATAGATTTCCTCTTTACACAAAACCAGAATGTGAGCAATGTAAAAGGGCTGGGCCTCGAAACCGACCTGAATGTAAACCTTACCCGCTGGCTCCGCGCGAACGGAAACTTTACCTACCAGGATTTCCGCCTTTTCGACACCGGCAACCGGCTAACCGAGAAAGCCAGGCTACGCAACACCCCTTATTTCTTTGCCAACCTGGGCCTGAACGCCAACCTCGACCGCATTCCCGGAAAAGGCCGTTTGCAACTGTACTACTATTTCACATTCGTCCGCGAGTACTACCTCGAATATGTGCCCAAATCGCTTGAACCGGATGGTTTCCTGGGGTTGTGGGGCAAAGCCAAATTCGAGGCGCCCAACATTATCCCCAGCCAGGCGCTGCATTCGGTCGGCTTCACCTATAACCCTGTCAATGACCGGCTTGCCATCGCATTTCAAGCCAAAAACATCTTCGACACGAACGTTTACGACAACTTCCGTATCCAGAATGCCGGCCGCAGTTTCCATTTAAAAGTCAACTACACCCTCAAATAAAATTTGTCCATTTTACAATCAAACTCATGAAAACACCTTTGTTCAGATCACTCCTGCTTGGCCTCGCATTCACAGCGTTTCTCGGATGCTCGTCCGACGATACCACCGATCCGACACCGACTCCCGTTGAAAAAGACAAGTTCGTACTGATGACCTCCACCGAACGCTTCGGGTCGGGTTACTTTACATCGCTCGACAGCCTGCCGAAGGGAACGATCCAGGCGACCAATGCCAAATCCCTGCAAATAAAAGAGGCTTTCGGCTTCCGTACTTTTGGCAAATGGTTCTTCAACCGCAGCAATGCCACGGGCGACGCGGGCCTTCAAAAATATACCCTGAATGCAGACGGCAGTCTTAAAAACGAAGGTTTCATAGCCGGAGCCACGCAATACCTGGTGGTAAACGCGACAATCGGCTATTACCTCGATGAAACTCGCAGCTTACTGAAACTGCAAAAATTCAACCCCACCACTATGCTGCGCACCGGCGAGGTCGACCTTTCGGCGGTTCAGAAGCAGGGCGTGGAATACCAGGCAGTCGGGAAACACACCATTGCCGCGAAAGAGGGGAAACTTTTCGTAGGTATTTCCTATGGTACCAAAGCAGCGGCCGGTTATGGCGACGACGTTTTCAACGCGATCGAATTTGCGGTGGTCGACATAACTACCGACAAATACGAAAAGACCATCAAGTACGATGGCCTCAAAGGTGTCGGTTGGGGTTCGTCGGGTAACAAAATGTGGTCGATCGGCGATGACGGTGCGTTGTACCTGTACAGCACGGGACTCGGCAACACCGGTTTCAGCAACCCTTCCATCATCCGTGTGAAAAAAGGCGAAACCGATTTCGACAAATCATGGGTGTTCTCAACCAAAGACCTGCAAGACGGCAACTCCCTTGCAACGGCTTTGATCAAAGGTGGAAAGCTGTATTTCGAAATGGCTTCCACGCCGCTGAAAACAAATTATTCCAACCTGACTGCTACCATTTTCGACTACTATGTATATGATATGACGTCGAAACAGGTCACCAAAATCTCCGGCCTGCCGCTTCACGACTATGCCTACGCCAACGACCAGGCTATTACGGAAATCGATGGCAAAGTGTATTTGTGGGTCAAAAACTCGGCTGAGAAAATCGATGGCTACTATGTCGTAGACGGTACCAAAGCCACGCAGGTATTCAATGTGGCGTTGGATGGAGCCATTCAGGGCTTTGCAAAACTGTCTGAATAAACCCCTATTTCCCTAACAACCATGAGCTCCGTCAAGCAAATCAAAACCTGGTTCCTGATCCACAAATGGACGAGCCTGATCTGTACGGCATTCCTGCTGATGCTTTGCATTACAGGCCTGCCGCTGATCTTCCATGAAGAAATCGAAGAACTCGAAGGCAAGCCGCACCTCGCGAAACAGGTACCGGCCGGCACACCGCTGGCCGGGCTCGACAAGCTCGCGGAAACCGCCCAGGCCAAGTACCCTAGCAAGGTAATCCGTTTTGTGTACTGGGACGAACACGAACCGAACACGACGACATTCAGCCTTTCCGACTCCATCGATGCCCCGCCGGACAATTTTACGACGGTGATTGTCGACGACCACACGGCCGAATTGCTCGACGAGCCCAATTACCAGGAAGGCTTCATGTATGTCATGCTGCAATTGCACATCGACATGTTTATGGGCATTGGCGGCAAGTTGTTCCTGGGACTTATGGGTCTGCTTTTTGTGGCGGCGATCGTATCGGGCATTATGCTCTACGGCCCGATCATGAAGCGTTTTGATTTTGGCATGATCCGCACGCAGCGTTCCACGCGGCTGAAATGGCTCGATCTGCACAACCTGCTCGGCGCGGTGACCATTGTGTGGGGGACGGTCGTAGGGCTTACCGGCGTGATCAACACCATGTCGGAAATCGTGCTCGGGCTCTGGCAAATAGGCCAGCTCTCGGAAATGACGGCCCCTTACAAAAACGCCGAGCCGCTCACCGGCAAGCTCAGCTCACTGGATCAGGCGGTAGCGCTGGCACGGCAGAAGGCACCGGATATGGAACCCTCGATTATCACCTACCCCGGTACGGCATTCACGAGTAAGCACCATTATGCGGTATTTATGAAAGGCAACACACCGCTCACCAAACGGATCATCAAACCCGCGCTCATCGACGCCAAAAGCGGCACGCTCACGGATATGCGCGATATGCCCTGGTACGTGAATACGCTGTTCGTCTCCCAACCCCTGCATTTCGGTGATTACGGCGGATTGCCCCTGAAAATCATCTGGGCGCTGTTCGACATCGCGACGATCGTGATCCTGGGCAGCGGGCTGTACCTGTGGTTTGCCCGCAACAAGGCTACGAAAGCCCATATTAATCGGCTGAGCAAAAACGAGACAGAAATCCTGACCGTCATCGCTCAGAAAGAAAATGCATAACCGGAACGATCGTTCAAAAATATCCCTGCTATGAAAAGTACTTTTTGGAAAGTTTGGGGAATGCCGATGATCATCGGCATTTTTTCGGGCATAGGCCTTATCTCGGCCCTCACCGGCGACAACATCTGGGACGCCGTGTCATGGCTGGCACTCGGGTTTCCCGTGGTGGTTAGTTTCTGGTTTCTGAGGAAAAGCTGGGGGTGATTTTTTAATGCCGCGAATACACGAATGTTCACGAAAATATATTTGTGGACATCCGTGTCTTCGCGGCATTAAAGCTACACACCTGCCTTCCTGACAACCCATTTCCAGGTCAAAACCAATCCGGTAATGCTCACCAGCGTCCCGCCGATCATCAACACAATCACCACAATATCCCACAAAGGACGGCGATAGACGAGAAACCGGAAGTCAAAGCTGTGCAAACCGTGGTAGAGCCAGCGTTCCAGCCGGCTCAGGTCCTGGTGCTTCAAAACAACCTGCGCCGTGGCCGGATCGACGTAATACCACCTCTCATCTACCGAAGCCATTTTCACCCGGACTACCGGTAACCGCTTTTCCCGGTTTTTGGAATAGTAATAATCATCATATTCGCGCAGTACGACCGCCTCCTTGACCGGCACACCTGCATTCATTTCCTTCAATTTTGAAACAAACGGCCCGACGGGAAGCCGCTCAACCGACACAGCCGCGTCTTGACCCGCGGAGAGCAGGCGGGTATGCTGCTCATCGGCGTATGCGATGTAATAGGGCTTCCCGTTCCACTGGCTGAGCTGGATCTCTTTGGTACCTAAAACCGAGCCCAGCTTTCCGGCGGCGACGGCAGGAGAAATGCTAAACTTTCGCGTATCCAGCATGCCGCCGGTCCATTGCAGCGATTCCTCCGGTTCGAGCCGCGTAAACGGCGCCCAGTCCCAGGGCGTCATCGAAAGCAATCCGCTGAATACCCAGGTAAAAACGAACAAGCCGAATGCGAAACCCGTGTAGTGATGCCAGCGGAACCATCGCTTTTTATACGGGCTGAATGCCAGCCCGCGGTTACGCTTGTACCGGACGAAGCCCATCGCAATGCCCGCAATGCACATCAGGCTGCCGATCGTCGAAGACCATACGATGATATCGTTCCAAAGCGGGCGGTTACGGAGCAGTACCGTCGGGTAAATCCAATGCGGGATGGGGCCCAGCCAGGCAAGAAAGCGCTGCTTCGCATTCACCATTTGTACCACCTCGCCCGTTTGTGCGGCTACATATATGTACGTGCGCGCGCCGTCGCCCATGCGCACGCGGTACACGGGCGTGGTATACCCCTGCGAGCGCGCTGCCGCCATCCATTGGTCTATTTCCGTCAGCAGGTCAATGCGCCTAATGCTTCCTCCCTCGGTAAAACGAAGCGCGAGCCGCGCGGCCAATGCAGAATCCGCACCTTTGAACAATGCCCCGTCGTCGGCAAAAACAGCCTGATAAGTACCCTTGATCGACGCCAGGCGATACACCGGCCTGTCGAGCAGCATTCCCAGCCGGACCGAACGCAAGGTATCCGTAACCTTGGCACTGTCCAGGGCTTGCGCGAGGGTGAGATTTGCCTTACTGAAATCGGGCGCCGGAAGGCGTTGAAGCCGCTCGTGGTACCGCATGGTGGGGTACTTGACGTACATCATCGCGAAACCCGAGAGGAACCAGATGACGAAAAGCAGGCTGAGGGCGAAACCCAGGCAGCGATGGATCAGCAGGGTTAGTTTGATCAGCTTTTTCACAAACTATACCTCAGACTAACCAGGAAATTACGCGTGGCGCCCGGCGAGAACTGGTTCGCGTAGATCGCATTCGCATAATAGCGCTCGTTGAACAGGTTATTGACATTCAGCCGGATACCAATGCGCCCCACCCGATAACCTACCGCCAGATCGGCCACGGTGTAGGCCGGCATGACATATGAATTGGCGCTGTTCGTGAATGTTTCGTCCATGTAGTTGATGCCCGCACCCACGCTCGCCCCTTTCAACGCACCGTTTTGTGCTTCGTAGTTGAGCCAAACATTCACCATGTTTTTCGGTGCAAATGCAACTTGCTTGCCTGCTACCGGATTTTGTTCCACGCCATCGAATGGCAGGTATTTAGCCTTCGAAAAAGTATAACCCGCCGTCACATCCAACCCGGGCGCGAGCGAACCATTAATCTCAGCTTCAAACCCTTTCGATTCCGCCGAGCCGATGCGTTTGTAAATACCACCCGGCAATGCTTCCAGCTGATTGTTCTTGCGCATATAATAGAATGCCAGGTTAGCCGTCCATTTCGCGCTCATTTCCAGCCTCGAACCTACTTCACCCTGGTAACCCGTTTCGGGATCGAAGGTTTCGCCATTTGGCGCTACACGGCGGGCAGGTTTGAAATAGGTCGAATAAGAACCGTACACCGAAAGTGCTTCCACAGGCTGGTAAACCAATCCGGCACGGTAGGTCAGGGCCGATTTTGAAATCTTCGATTCCGGGCCTTCCGAAGTCACGTTGCGATCGGTATCGACCTGGTCGGTAAAATAGGTACCTCTGAAAATATCATAGCGCAGGCCTATCAAACCTTTCAGTTTTTCACTGATTTTAATCCAATCCTGCAAATAAACACCATGCACGTTCTCCATCGTAGCACGGTAATAGGTGTCTTTGAAATCAATATAACCCTGGTTCAGGATCGGGTTCCGAACCGCTACCGTCGCATTCTTCCCCGGCCCGAACACGTCGCCGTTGTAAGTCTTGCGGTCGAGGATACTCAGCGAATAGCCGGCGAGGAGTTTGTGCGAAATACCTTTCGTATCGAACTCGTATGTCAGTTCCAGCTGATTTTGCAGCGGTTTTGTGAGGTGATTGAAATAGAACGGGAATGACCGGTTCAGGGAATCGAGCGTAGCATTGAACGACAGCTCCTCGGTCGAGAAGTAGTTGATATTATCGTCGTAATACGAAAGCTGGTCCGAAAGCGTCAGGCCCGAATCAAAGCGGTGCACATATTTCAGTTGGTAATCGTACCGCATATGTTTCAGGAAATCGGCCGGATCGTTATAGCGCGCATTACGGTCCATGCCCGCTGCGAGCTTGCTGCCTTCGAGCATCGGCAGGCCGGTATCGGTATCATAAATATCCTTGTTGGCACCGATCGTCAGGTAAAACAAATCGCGCTCGGTGGGCGTGTATTCCAAAGCGAAATAACCATTGTTGGTATTCGAGCCGGAATGGCGGTAGCCGTCGGTGTCCGACATCCCGAAATCGACGCGGTACCGCAGCTTGTCATTGATAGGCCCTCCCGCGCCCGCACGGATGCGGCGCGTATTGAAACTCCCGTAAGCTGCCGAAAAATCGGCTTTAAAATCTGCCGAAGGCCGTTTCCGCGCGATATTGATAATGCCGCCCAAAGCCGAATGCCCGAAAAGTACCGAAGCGGGTCCTTTCAAAACCTCCACGCTTTCGACATTGGCCAGGTTCGTATTAGGCGCGCTGGTGGAAATGTTGTGCCGCTCGTCGCGCACGCCATCGACCATCAGTACAAAATTGGAGAAACCACGGATCGTGAAATGCTGAAAGCCGCCGTAGGTATTGTTGGCTCGCACCCCGGTGGTGTTTTTCATCGCTTCCTGCAAATCGTCGATCCCGCGCTGCTCGATGGTCCGGGCCGAAACGGCCGAGGTCGTCAGCGGCATATCGCGCAACGGAACGTCGATTTTGTTAATGCCGGAAAAGGCGCTGCGGTGCGCTCCCGAAACGGTTACTTCGGACAAATGATGGGTACGGGCGATGCCTGCTTTTGCCACGCTGTCGACAGCGGTTACGGGTGCGGTTTGTGCCAATGCATTACTCAAAGGAGATGCCAGGGCCAGAGCCAACAGGGCACAAAGAGAGGTCTCCCCGACTCTGCCATACCGCGGGCAGCGGGTCGTAAAAATGAACATACTTTTAACTGGTTAGATGAGTGGTAAGTTAAAAGTCCGTCAATCATTTTTCAGGATAGGCAGGTCTCCTGACTTGTAACATTTATGCCGTCCTTCCCGGGAAATTTCCCAGTGGACATGATCCTGGCATAAACTGCATTCGTTACTTACAGTTGCGCGACAGTTCGTGATTTGCACACGATTCCCTATTAATTCACTGAATGTGAAACCTTTTCCTGGTAGAAAATAAATTAAAGAACTTGTTTGGGGCGCAAAGTTACTATTTAATCATAGTTTGCGGCATCAAAAACGGAAGATTAGTTACTTCAAAAATTTGTCATATGGAAAGACATGTCGAGACACGGCTGCGGCATTGGGTATTTGTCGACGACGTCAAATTTTTCGGCCCCGGGCGTTACGAACTCCTCGAACGCATCGCCGAAACGGGCTCTATCGCGCAGGCTGCCAAGGAAATGGGACTTTCGTATAAAAAAGCATGGGCGATGGTCGACGCCCTCAATACGCTGGGGAAAGGCCCGTACGTAGTCACGCAGAAGGGCGGTACCAAAGGCGGCGGCACGGTGCTTACCGATACGGCGCGGGATGTAATGGCGGCCTACAAACGCCTCAATGACAAGCTGCTTGCCGCATTAGCGGAAGAACAGGAGCTTTTGTCACTCATCTGACGCAACTCGTCAATTTTTTCCCGCCTATTGGCAGGGACTCGTTATATTTGCGATATATCCGTTTATACATATCGCTTTCGAATGAGAAAACTGCTATTACCCCTACTCACCAATCTTGCATTTGCCGCACTGGCACAGGAAACCCCCTCTTCCACCGATCGCACCTTCCAGTTGGGCGAAGTACGCGTGTCGGGCATCAGTAACCGCGACAGTATCGCTTCCCGCCTGTCCTACCGGACCATCGAAAAATTTAACCGTAACGACCTTTCCAATGCATTGAACATACTGCCCGGCGTGAGCATTGCCAACGTAGGGCCAAGGAACGAGTCGGTGGTGTACGTGCGCGGGTTCGACCTGCGCCAGGTACCTGTGTACATCGACGGCGTGCCCGTGTACGTGCCTTACGACGGCTATGTGGATATGGGACGCTTTACCACTTTCGACCTTGCCGAGGTGAATGTTTCCAAAGGTTTCGCCTCTATTTTGTACGGTGCCAACACCATGGGCGGGGCGATCAACCTCGTTTCGCGCAAGCCCGTGAGCAAGTTCGAGATCAATGGCCGGGCCGGCATTTTCAGCGGCGACGGCTACCGCTGGAATGTCAATGCCGGTTCGAGACTGGGCAAATTCTTTTACCAGATCGGCGCTTCGCAGCTCAAACAGGACACTTACCCGCTTTCCGACGATTTCAAACCCCGTAAATACCAGCAGACTGCAGACCGCGCGAATGCTTACCGCGACGACCTGAAATTCAGCGTCAAAGCCGGTTTCACACCCAATGCGACGGACGAATACGTGATCGGGTACATCAACCAGCGCGGAGAGAAAGGAACTCCGCCATACGTCGGCGACGATTCGAAGATTACCACCCGCTTCTGGAAATGGCCGAAATGGAACAAGCAGAGCCTGTATTTTATTTCCAATACGGCGGTGGGCGAGAAAAACAAAGTCAAAACGCGGCTGTACTACGATACTTTCGTGAACTCGCTGTTCAGCTATGACGACACGACCTACACCGCCCAAACCAAGGGTTATGCATTCCAGAGCTTCTACGACGACTACACGCTGGGCGGTAATGCCGAATTCGAATCACGGGCCTGGGATAACAATGTCTTCAAATTCAATGTGCAGTACAAACGCGATATCCACCGGGAACACGACAAAGGCGAGCCGGTGCAATCGTACATCGACAATACCATTTCGATCGGCATCGAAAACACGTACCAGATCATCCCTTCGCTCGCCGTCGTACCCGGCATCAGTTTCAATGCGCGCAATGCCGGCAAAGCGCAGGAGTACAATGCCACTACCAAAGAGCTGAGCGATTTTGCCGACAGTAAAAACAATGCGGTAAATGCGCAAATCGGGTTATTCTGGGACATCAACGACAGCCACTCGCTCCGCGGGACCGTCGCGCGCAAGACCCGCTTCGCCACCATCAAAGACCGCTATTCCTACCGCATGGGCCAGGCTATTCCGAACCCCGACCTCCATGCCGAAGTGGCATTGAACTACGACCTGAGCTATACCGGCAAAATAGCCGAGAAGCTCGCATTGCAGGCCAGCATTTTCCAAAGCAATATCAACGACATCATCCAGCAAGTGGACAATGTACAGCCGGGCCGTTTCCAGTTGCAGAATGCCGGAAAAGCCCGTTTTTACGGCGCAGAAGCAGGTTTTGACTACCAGATCATCAACGGCCTGAAACTCGGCTCGAACTATTCGTTTATCAAACGGAAAAACAAAACCAACCCGGCCATCCTGTTCACCAATGTGCCGGAGCACAAGGTATTCACCTACGCCGACTTCTCGTTCCTGAAAGTAGCCAACCTGCTCGCCAGCGTAGAGAACAACAGCAGCCGGTACAGCACGAGCTATGGTACAAAAGCGGGAGCCTACACGCTTGTCAATGCAAAAGCCTCGGTAAAATTGTATAAATTCATCTCTGCCGAAGCCGGTATCAACAATATTTTCGATAAGAATTACAGTCTTGTCGAAGGCTTCCCGGAAGCGGGCAGGAACTTCTTTATAAACCTGATTTTCAATTATTTATAAACAATGTCGGAACGCCGCAAGGTATTGACGTGGTACAAATCGGGGCGATCGGGGTGGATAGTTGCCATCCTGACCGCCACTTTTTGCGCATTCGCCAGCCTGGTGTCCTACACGCACAAAACGCCGGTGCCATATGCGCTGAAATACCCGGCCAACTTCGGCTCGCGCTTCACGGTACCCGCCGATAATCCGACCACGCAAGAAGGCGTGTACCTCGGCAGAATGTTGTTTTACGAGAAGAAACTTTCGGCCAACAACAAGCTGTCTTGCGAAAGCTGCCACGAACAGAGACTGGCATTCACCGACGGCCGGCCGGTCAGCATGGGTGTGGATGGCAACTTTACGGCGCGAAGCGCCATGTCCCTCGCCAACCTGCTTTGGGTACGTAATTTCTTCTGGGACGGCCGCTCGCAAAGCCTCGAAACCCAGGCCGCATTTCCGCTGACAGATCCCCACGAGATGGGTCAAACGCTGGCCGGGTCTGTGAAAAAACTGCAAAAAACGGCTCCATACCCTGCCCTTTTTCAAAGTGCATTCGGAGAAACCGGCATTACGGAACAGAATATCCTGAAAGCGCTCGCGCAGTTTGAAAGGACCTTAATTTCCGCCGACTCGCCTTACGATCGTTACCTGGCCGGCCGCTACCAGCCCACGGAGGCAGAATTACGGGGAATGCAGCTCTTCGAAAACGGCCCCGATCCAATGCGCGGCACCCGCGGCGCCAACTGCGGACATTGCCACGGCGGTCCGAAAACATTTAAGGAACTGTTTCACAACAATGGCCTCGACAGCGCATTCAGCGATCCGGGCCGGGAAAAGATCACGGGCCAATCCATGGACAAAGGCCGGTTCCGTGTGCCTACGTTACGCAACATCCTGCTTACGGCACCGTATATGCACGACGGCCGTTTCAAAACCATAGAAGCCGTACTCGATCATTACAGCGAGCACATTCAGCAAAGCGGGACCCTGAGCAGCTTTTTGGAGGATAGCCTGCACCTCGCGCCGCAGGAAAAGAAAGATATTATCGCATTTTTCGGCATGCTCACCGACTCGGCTTTCGTTACCAATCCCGCATTTTCCAATCCGCATTCCATTTCAAAAGCCCAATAACATGCAAGGAATCAAGACATTCAGCAGCAAATTACTCTTATGCGCAACGCTCCTGTTCGTACTCGTGACGCATACGTACGCGCAAAACGCGGCCACTCTAACCGTTTCCGGCGAAGTAGCCACGCCACTCGAACTGAAAGTGCAAGACCTGGCCGCGATGAAGCAAATCAGCCACAAGGTAAAAGACCGCGATGGAAAGGAGCACGAGTTCAAAGGCGTGGCGCTTATTGAAATCCTCGAAAAAGCCGGCGTAACCACGGGAGCAAAACTGCGGGGCGAAAATCTGGCCAAATACGTATTGATCACCGCCGCCGACGGCTACGAAGTGCTTTATGCGCTGGCCGAAATCGATCCGGAATTTACGGACCAGGTGATTTTGCTCGCAACCGAAAAAGACGGTCAGCCATTGCCTTCCGGCGAAGGGCCGTTCCGCATTATCACGCCGAAAGACAAGAAGCCCGCGCGCTGGATCCGCGAGGTAAGGAGCATTAAGATCGCATTCGCCAAAAACTGATTTTCAGGAATGTGCTTGAAGAACGCCTGTCCATCAATGGGCAGGCGTTCTTTCAGTTTTGGCGTAGTTGAAATAGCGTCTTGAACCAAACTCCGATATTTCGGCAGATAGCTGGTAGGTTCCCCACGGATACTTTGCCGCCGTAATAACCGTACGTTTTTTGAACCGGGGTGCCGGGCCTTTCAGCGATCGGTACGGAATAACTTTAAAAAGCTCGAATATCGCCCTCCCGTCGGCCCCGGCGGGTATTGGCAGCCCATAAATAGCCAATACCGTGGGCATAATATCTATGTTTGACGTAGGAAACGAGGTTGTAATATCGTCGCGGTGAACGTAAGGGCCTGCCGCCAGCAAAGCAATGTCGATCTCGTACGGGCTTGCGCCGCCGTGCCCTGCAACGCCACCGGCAAAATCGGTACCGGCGTAGCCTTTGTCGTTCTTCGCGTCGTTCCAATTGGGAGCTACAAGAATGTCGCCGGAGCGTTTCGGATGGCCGTAGTGGATCAGATCGAAGGAGAACGTGCCCTTCACACGGCCCCGGGTATCGCCTCTTTTGGCTCCTTTTGTAAAAACAGCCCCTGCCCACTCCTGCCTGTGCAAGGCGGCTACAATGGACTCAATGGTTTTTGCATCATGATTCTTCACGTAAATCGCGCCTTCGGCCACTACCACGTCGTCCGATTCCTTATCCTTTTTAAATCCTTCTCGGATCAGGAAATCGACCAGGCCCGGCCTGTCGACGTGCGTCACAAAACCGTGGTCCGTAGAAATGATGATATTGTATTGCTCATCGGCTCCTTTTGCCTGCAATGCTTCCATAATCCGGCCGAATTGCCCGTCGACGTACTGAATGGCCTTCACGGCCTCAGGCGAGCCGATACCATGCTCATGTGCCGCGCCGTCGGGATCGGAAAACCAGATCGCGCTCACGAGTGGGCCATTTTTGACCAAACCATATTTCAACAATGCGTCGGTGATCCATTTGTGCCGGCCAAAGTCTTCATCCGTTCCCTGTGCGACAAGCCCGATTTCATCCAAAACCTGTTTTTTGAAAGATTCGGGTAAAATCAAATCCGGGTTAACGACCGCGCCGTTCACGGTATGATTTTGCAAAAAAGCCTGTCCGGTTGTCCCTGAACTGAAAACCATCATCTTTTGCCCGGCATCCGCCAGCGCCTCGCCCAGGGATTTCGCGGTGAGCAACGGCCCCGCCGTCGCCGCGGGAATCTTACTCAAATCGGCGTAGGTAGTCCCGATAGGCTTGTTTGGCGCAACTTCCGGAATGTAAATGGAGTTCCCCAGCAAACCGTGCGTGCCGGGATACGAACCGGTGGCATAGGAAGCCGAATTCACCCGCGTTACCGTCGGGAAAACGCTGTGGTGATGCTTGCCCCATGCCGCCTTCTTTTTGAATGCAAACAAATGGGGCATTTGTGACTCGGTAATGTAATCCGGGCGCAGGCCGTCGAAAAACACGATCAGCGTTTTGACTTCGAAACGCTTGTTGGCAATACCCTGTCCATGCGAAACTTGCAGGCCAATTATCAGCAAAAAGCAAGGCAGGTAACGAAAATGTGGCTTCATCAATGCAGAAGGTTATCGGATTTCAGAAACGGTAACGGAGTGTTTGCTGCGCTGAATGCCGTACAGCGACGTTTTCCCCGCCACGGAGCGGTCAATGGCAATGCCCTGCCCTTCGATCGGCGCCGGTAATGTGCCTATGTGCTGCAACGTGTAGCCGGATTTCGGAAGCTTCAGAACATACACCTCGGCGCGGTCGTGACCCGTACAGTACAGCAAACCGTCTGCGCCCCAGGCACCACCGGAGTTACTTTTGGGCGTAAACAAATCGACCAGGTTCTTCGGGAAAACCCACGCCTCCACCTGCCGCCATTCCAGGTCGTATTTCACCAGCGACGTCCACCGTACATCCCGCCCCTCGCTCGATTCCTTGCCCGCATAATGCGCGAAGCCGATAAACCAGTACCCGTCCTTTTGGTCCAGCCAGGTAAGCGACCCGTGCTGCGCGATCCCGAAGCTGTGCGTATCGACGTGCGTCAATGTTTTTACGTCAAAAATCTCCACCGAGCTCGTCATCGGTATTTCGGGATAATTCGAGTTCGCACAATACAGCCGCCCCTTGATTACGACCCCGCTATTCAAATGGACTATCCCCTCCTTCGTCCCGTCCCAGGTCCCAACCAGCTTGCCATCCGATTTGGAATGCTTGGTAATGGTGCTGTTGTTGATTACATAGAAATGCTGCGCATCTACGGCTACTGCCTGTTTGGCTTCCTTTACATCAAAGATCTTCGCAGGCACCAGCGTCTGCGCAAATGCAGGGCTCATCGCAAAAAACAGCAAAAACAAATAGAGAACCAGCGACTTATAGTATGACATTGGGAGTTACATTTTTTTCAAATCCTAAAAGTAGTGAACATGGCAGTTTTCTACTTTACCGGAATATGATCAATGGTTGTTACCGTTTGGACATCGGTAGTTAATTTACTTGGAGGGAAGATTTAGGAGTTGGTATATTTGTAGAAATCAAAACGTTGCTCGAAAATGGAAACGGTACCGGTAATGAAATGGAAGGAATCAAAGAGCTTGAATGCTCAAAAAATGCTTTATCACAAACTGGTCGAAGACCAACGCGCCGTTGAAAAGTATTTCCGCGGCGAATACACACTACAACAGCTACATGCAAAAGGAATCAGGTTCTTTAAACCCATATGAAGTCGTCACAAATGATCGGGGCTGTTATTGGTTCTTGACAGAATCCGGCGTTTGTTATAGCGCAGCTTTTATCGAATCACATGGCTACTTCTACCACTATCCCCAGTTTGACCATCAAGTAGTCACGTTTTCCTTCAAACCTTTCGAAGAGCAAGATCAGGTATCTTTTGAAGGTATTCAAAAAAGCGCCCGGCATTCCGGCCAGGCGAAGGTCAGGGACACAATTATCTGGCTACTTCTAGAATCTTTCCGGCTGCATCCGGAAAAGTCGATTGTGTTCATCTGTGAATCCTGCGACGAGCTTGCCGCATGTCGGCAACGACTGTTCGACCGCTGGTTCCGGCAAGCAGGCCAACTTGTACCACATTCCATTTCCAAATACGACACCGACTTTGCCGGTGAAGGTTATGGTTCCATTTTCATCCACGAAGGTAATCCACACCACGAGCTGATCCGTGATGCCTTTCTGGGAATTTCCGCCTCTGACAAATAGCCATACCAACTAGCCCAAAACACGCAAAAGCCAGTAATGCATCTACAACACATTGAATTGTCCTTGTTATGCGTTCCCAAATCCGCTTCAAGCTCCCCATTACAATCCTCCTTTTCCTGGTAACCTATTTCCAATGCACGGCGCAGTCTATCGACTTGAAAAACGCGAGCTGGATTATTTCTTCAAGCATTTCTTCCCCCATGAAAGAAACGGCTCCCACGGTGTTGACGGAGGAAATTGCGAAACGGACCGGAATCACCCTCAAAAATGCAGCCGCGTGGCCGAAGGGTAATAGCCCTGTGATTGCATTCGCATTGGCCTCGGACAAAGCATTGCTATCTCGCGGCGTGCCTGCGACCGATGCAAACGGCCCGGAAAACAAGCCGGAGGGTTACCGAATAGTCACTGAAACAACCGGTGGGAACAGGACCATCTGGATTATCGGAGCGGATGCACGGGGTGTGCTTTTCGGGACGGGGTATCTGCTGCGGCATTTGAAAATGAGTAAGGCGTTTATGGGCAAACCACTTCTGGAACTCGCCGGGCCGGTTAATGCAGCTTCTTCCCCCGCGTACCCGATCCGCGGACACCAGCTCGGCTACCGGTCCACGGCCAACACCTACGACGCATGGACCGTCGCGCAGTTTGACCAGTATATCCGCGAGCTGGCGATTTTCGGCAGCAATGCCGTGGAAGGCATTCCGTTCCATGAAGACGATAAGCCAAGCCCTCATTTCAAGATTACCGCCCGGGAAATGCGCATCAAAATGAGCGAGATCTGCCGGAAGTACGACATGGATTACTGGGTTTGGACACCCGCGACTTTCGAACTGACCGATAAGGCCAAGCGGCAGGCAGAGCTGGATTTACACGAGCAGTTCTATAAAGAGTGCCCCCGCCTGGACCATATATTCTTCCCCGGCGGCGACCCGGGCGATAACCATCCCTCAGAAGTGCTGCCGTTTCTCAAAGAGCTTCAAGCCAAACTTGTCAAATACCACCCCAAAGCCAAAATGTGGATCTCGCTGCAAGGCTTCGACACAGAGCAGATCGACTTTTTTTACAAATACCTGGAAACAGAAAAACCGACCTGGCTACAAGGCGTGGTATCCGGCCCCGGCAGCCCGCCGATGGCTGAAACCCGCTACCGGCTGCCCAGGCAATATCAGCACCGCCAATATCCCGATATTACGCATTCCGTACGCTGCGAATTCCCGGTCGAGCGGTTCGATCAGGCATATGCGTTGACGCTCGGAAGAGAGTCCGTCAATCCAAGGCCATTTGCATTTGCTAAAATTCAAGCGAAATACGCCCCTTTTACCGATGGTTTTGTCTCCTACTCGGATGGCAGCCACGACGACGTGAACAAGGTGCTGTGGAGCATGCGCGCCTGGGACCCGCAAGCGGATGTGCACAGCATTATGGAAGCGTATTCGGCTTTCTTTTTCAACCACACCGTGGCCACAGCCGCCGCAAGCGGTATCGAGGCACTGGAACAGAACTGGAAAGGGCCATTGGTTGAAAATGGCGGTGTGGAAATGACCTATCTGAACTGGAAAATACTGGCAAGTACAGAAACGAGCCTGAAAGACAACTGGCGTTGGCAAATGCTGGTATTCAGGGCCTACTACGATCAATATACCCGTCTGCGTTTGATCCACGAACAAAAAATGGAGCGTGACGCGGACAAGGTGCTTGCCTCGGCCAATCAAAGCGATTTCCGCCAGGCGATGGATTCGGCACTGGCGCTTGTCAACAGGCCGAATCCAAGCCTCCTGGCCAAAGACCTTCGCCAATGGCTAGAAAAGCAAAGCGACGCGCTCTACACCTCGATCGGCCTGCAGACAAGTACCGTAAAACATAAACCCCGCAACCCGGAACGCGGCGTGGTGATGGATTTTGTAGATTACCCGCTCAACAACCGCTGGTGGCTGGCGGATGAATTTGAAAAGGTCAAAAAAATGACCAGCACGGACGATCAGCTGGCGCGATTGAAAACCATCGCGTCCTGGGAAAATCCCGGGCCGGGTAGTTACTACGACGATGTTTCCAGTGTGGCCAAAGGGCCTCGCGTCAAAACCATTTCCGACGACGCGACCGACGTAGCGTGGTGGGACAACGGCATGAGTCGCAAAAGGCTCTCTACCCAGCTTTTCCAACGCGAACCGGAGCTGGATTACAACAACCTCGATCCACGCGCGCGCTACATCATACGCGTAGCGGGCGAAGGCGACGCGCTCCTGCGTGTGGACGGGCGCAGGCTCTCGCCGATCGTTTACAATAAGGAGTCGGAGACGTTCAAAGAATGGATTGTTCCGCTAAGCCTCACCCAGGACGGTCAAATTTCAGTCTCATTCGACGGCCCGGAAGAGTCGCAACTAAACTGGCGGAAGCAGTCTAAGATTTCGGATGTATGGTTGTTGAAACAACCGTAACGTGGCTTCTAAAGCTCCGGAGGAGCACCCTGTTTATAGAAATCTAATGCGCGGTAGTTTTGCCGTCTCCGTAGGAGACTCCTACGGAGTCAACATCCGTTATTCCCCATGTGTGCTATAAACAGGAAGCCACTCCGTGGCTAGTCGTGAATGCCCAGAAAGCGATTCCTGACGAGCAGGCAGGCGCCCAGCAGGCCGGCATCTTCGCCTAGTTGTGAATGCACCAGCCGCGTGTCGTTATTGACAAGGCTCAGAGAGTATTTGTTAATGGCTGTTTTAATGGGTAAACCGATGTAATCACCGGTGGCTAGCAAGCCTCCGCCGAGGATCACCAGCTCAGGGTTGAAGACGTTGATCAGGGAAGCGATACCGCGTCCGATATTGTCGCCCAGCTGCGCAATGAGTTCGATCGCGAGTACGTCGTCGGCGATGGCTGCTTCGATGATGTCGTCCATGGTAATGGAATCGGGATCGGTTATTTTAGTAGTGATAAGTGACGACGACCCCTCCCGGATTTTGTCTCGGAACATTCGTTCCAATGCCCATCCGGCTGCTTCTGTTTCCAGGCACCCTTTTTTGCCGCAGCGGCAGATGTATTCGTTGCTGAAAACCGGCATATGCCCAAATTCGCCCGCGTAGCCCGATTTACCGTAATACAACTCGCCACCCACCAGAATGCCCACCGCAATGCCGTAGTCGAGGTTCAGGAAAAGCACATCCTCTTCTTTCTCAACCGCTCCCAGGCAAAATTCACCGTATGCCATGGCCCGAGAATCGTTTTCGAGGAAAACAGGATAGCCTATTTTCTCCTCTACAATTTCGCTCAGCGGACGGTCGTCGAAATGGAAGTAACTGTAACTATGCCCGGTGCGGTAATTCACCCTTCCCGAAAGATTGATCCCTACCCCCTTGATCCGGTCTTTTGGAATCGACAAGCCATTGACAAAATCGAGGATATGCCCACAAAGCATATCCCGCGATTCGACCGTATTGGTCAGTTCGTAGTCCATTTTACCCGAATTCCTGACCAACGTTTTATCCAAATTCAGCAGACCGATGGTGACGTGGCTCTGCTTCACATCCACCCCGATGAAATAGGCGGCTTCCGCGGCTACCCCGTACAGATTCGGCTTGCGCCCGCCGGAAGAGTCTACCTTTCCGTAATCGCTTACCAGCCCCTCGTTCCGCAATTCGTTCACCAGTACGGTCACCTTCGGTACGCTGATGTTCAGCCGCTTTCCGAGCTCCGGCAGCGTCATGCTGCCATGATTGGCCAGATACCCGAGGATAATCCCCGCGGGGTCTTTGGTTTTATAGTTGGCTGCAACGCGAAGGGGTCTGCTCATAGAGTGTCAAAAACAAATGGGGCGGCTAAATTAAGGACATATTCATTTTGTTTTATATCCTTTCAAACCAAAAAAGAGGATGACCACATAACACAACAGCGGCAGCATAAAAGCGACCTGCCAATTGAAATGATCGATCAGTACCCCTTGCAGGAACGACACGACTGCCCCGCCGACAATGGCCGTTGACAGCCAGCCGGAAGCCCTGGTCGCATGCTCCTCCAAGCCGGCCACCGACAATGAAAAGATGGTCGCGAACATGATCGAATTGCATAAACCGACAGCCACCATCGTCCAGGCCGCCAGCATTCCGGTACCGGTCACCGACACGACGATCAACCCGATTGCGGCCACGGCGCAAATGCTCAGTACCCGCGGCGCAGGCACGATTTTCAGCACACCGGCGCCGACAAACCGGCCCACCAGCATACTTCCCCAATACAATGCGACGTAAGTGACTGCCTCGTTCTCAAGAATACCCGCAGTGTCGGCGATATAATTCGTCAGAAAAGAGCCGATAGAAACCTCCGCTCCCACATAGCAGAACATGGCTACGAGCCCGAAACGCAGGTTCCTGAAACCGAAAATCCCCGCATGCTCCTCTGCCGTATCCGGCGCCTGTGAAACCGGAGAAGGCAAGTTCAACTGGCTGATCACAAAGGCGATGACGATCACCAAACCGGTAATGCAAAGGTAGGGAAGCCGCACCGCCTCACTCGACTGCATGCCATCACGGACCTCCGAAAGGATGTACGAAGCGCCCAGCAGCGGCGCGACGGTTGTTCCGAGCGAACCCAGCGCCTGAATGAGGTTAAACCGCGAAGACGCGGTCTCAGGCGGGCCGAGCAAGGTAATGTACGGGTTCGCAGCCACCTGCAAGAGTACAATGCCGATCGCGAGTATAAAAAGCGCCGCCAGAAACAGGTAGTACTGGTGCATCAGCGATGCCGGGAAAAACAGGAACGTTCCCACCGCCGCGATCACGAACCCGACTACCATGCTCTGCTTAAAACCGAATTTGCTGACGATAACCCCGGCAGGAATAGACATCACGCCATAGGTAACAAAAAAGTAAAACTGCACCAACGCCGATTGCGTGTAGTTCAGCTGAAAACTGCTTTTGAAAAAAGGTACGAGGGTATCGTTGAGGCAGGTAATGAGCCCCATCATGAAATACAGCACCGCGAGCGTCACCAGCGCAGGCCGGTAACTTTGCCCATTTGTAATACCCGCGGGCTGGGCGGCGGCAACAGGGATCTGGGCCATAGTCAGACGTTTAAAGTTACTTTTGCTTGAATGGCTTCCAGCGTTTTCCAGCATTGGTAGAGCCCGCGAGGTACGTGGAAGCAGCCCTTCCATTTGCCGCCCTTCAAAGTAAGCAGCGGCTCGCCCTGGCGGTTCAGATAGCCGAACCACTCGCCGTATTCGGGATCAGGGAAATGGCTCCACGTGTACGCATGTACACGCTCGAACCAGCGCGCGCAGCGCTCGTCGCCCGTATGCAGGTAGCCTTTCAGGAGCGTGATGAGGGTTTCCATATGCACCCACCACAACTTCTGGTCCCATTCGAGCTGCTGGGGCGGGTTGCCTTTTACATCCATAAAATAGAAGATCCCGCCATGCTCCTGGTCCCAGCCGTATTCCACCAGCTGGATCGCAATATCGACCGCCCGCTGCGCAAGCTGCCCGTCCGAAATGCGTTCGGCCAGGTCCATCATAAACCACATCGATTCCAGCCCGTGCCCGGGGTTGACCAGCCTGCCTTCGAACGAATCCGAGAAAGAACCGTCCGGACTGACATTTTCCAGGATCACGCCCAGCTCGGGCTTGTAAAACTTGTTCATCACCGTATCAATCCCGCGTTCGATCACTTCGTTCACCAATGCAGGTTCCAGCAGCGATTCGATTTCCAGCACCAGATTACACAGGATCATCGGCAAGGCAAAACTTTCCAGCGGCCGCGCACCCGGCACGGCTTTGCTGTAAATGCCCTTGGGGTTATCCTGCCTTTTCAGGATGTTGTAAAAAGTGTCGGTAGCAATGGTTTTGAAGGCCTCATTGCCGGTAGCCTTATACAACTGCCCGAAGGCCATGGTAGCAAAGCAATCCGAAAAAATGCTGTGCGGCTGCATAAGCGGGTTGCCATACCGGTCCAGTGAAAAATACCAGTTGCCATGGACGTCTCGTCCGTACTTTTGCAAAAACTTCGTCCCCGAAAGCGCCATATCCAGCCACTCCTGCCGTGGTTCCACCTGATTGTACAGCATGGCAAAACACCACACCTCCCGGCATTGCAGCCACAGGAATTTATCGGTCTCGAACACCTTCCCCTCGCGGTCGAGGCAGGTAAAAAAACCGCCTGATTCATGGTCGGGGGAATTTTTCATCCAGAAAGGGATCACATCGTTCAGCAGTGCGTGTCGGTACTGGTCAATATACTTTTCGGGTTGCATGAAAGGTTAGGTTAAGGTCCAGGAATAGTCCTGCATTTTAAAAGGTTAGGGATTAAAGTCGTTTTCGAAATACATCCAGTCGATATGAAACAGCGGGCCTTTGATCTTTTCATTTTTGAAAACCAGGTACAAATCATCAACGCCATTGCCGTTGGTTACGGGCAACAACACTTCCTTCCAGCCGGTTTTGAGATCGGTCAGTCGTCCGCCGGGAACATCGATTTTGCCTAGCAGCTGGCCTTCCCGCCCACCCCGGCGCAACTCGATCGTACCGCCGGCACCATGTTCCTGAATGCGCATTCGGATGTTCCTGATATGTGTAAGGTCAATCTGGTTGAACCGCGTATACTTTCCGTTGGTAATGTTCGCGATGTAGGAAACATAACCGGTATTTTGCGTCGCGATCACAACGCCCACATTTCCTTCCTGGTAATCCTCCATTTGCACCAGCGGGTTGCGCAGCACGATATGGCTGGCCGTTTTCTGCGGTCCGATCCCGTTGGCCCCCTTGTCGGTGTAAGAAGCCTGCAAGACATAAGCACCTTCGTTGCCTTTGCCGATATGTTCCGTCAGCTTAAACTGGCCGGAGAGCGGTGTCTGCTCCGCATTTTTGCCCAATGAAAGAATATAACCCGCTATTTCCTTCGCATCCTTTTCCGGCAGATCGGCGTGAGGGGGCATCGGGTAAGAGCCCCAATTTCCGCTGCCTCCGGAAATGATCTTACGCGCCAGCATGTCCGCAGCGCCCGCATTACCTGAGTATTTTTTGGAGATATCCTTCAACGCGGGACCTATCGACTTGGTTTCCGGCGTATGGCATGCCTTGCAATCCAGTGAAGCATACAATTTCGCCGTTGCCGCATACCGGATATTCTCCCCATCCGAGCCCGACAATGCACCTGCGAGGTCCTTTCCAAAAGCCAGGTAATTGAAGCCCGCGTGGATTTTGGCCCGTTGTATGTTGCCGTCTTCTTTGTCCGTTACTTTGATAGTATAATCAAACGGGGCATTATCCCAGTAAAAACTACGGTTGGCCTTCGTCTCGATCTTCACGTCCGGCGGCGTGTTGCCGATCTTGAATTCGGTGGTCGCCGTCCCTTTTCCGCCATTCTGGTCGGAGACTGTCAGCACGACATTATAAGTACCGGGCTTGGTGAACGTGTATTTAATGTCCTCGCCCACGAGCTTCTTCGTCCCGATCCTCCATTCGTAGGTCAGCCTATCCGCCGCATCGTAATCCTTCGAACCTTTGGCCGATAGCGTAGCCGTAAACGGTGCGGCCCCGATGGTCTTGCCTGTCGTCACGGCGGCTATTGGATTGCGGTTACCCTCGGCGTACTCCACCCGGATGATGCCCGAGTCGGTATTGCGCGCAAACCAGTTGGTGCCGTAAGCGAGGAGGTAAATGGCCCCGTCCGGCGCAATCTGCATGTCGATCGGCGCAACAACCTTCAATTGCGGCAGGAAAGGCTCCATACCGACGTAGTTTCCGTTCGCGTCCATCGTCACGGCCATGATCCACTTCCGTATCCATTCAAAAATGAACAGCTTGCCGTTGTAATATTCAGGTAGTTTGTAAGGTGCATTGGGATATAAATCACTGTAATACACCGGACCGGCCATGGCGCTGGCGCCGCCTTTCCCTACAAGCGGGTATTTCTTCGAGGGACCTTTCCCGTACCAGATAAATGCCGGCTGCGCGGGCGGCAACTCGCGGACACCCGTGTTGTGCGGCGAATCGTTGATCGGCTTCTGCGGGTCTTTTCCGGGACCCTCCTTTTTAGTCGCAAAATCGTAGTCGGGAAACACCTCATTGTCACCCAAAAAATAAGGATAACCGAAAAAGCCGGGCTTGCGCGCCTGGTTGATTTCATCATAACTCATTTTACCCTCGCTACCAGGCACCTCCGTGTCGGGGCCAACATCGCCCCAATAGAGGTACCTGGTCTTCGGGTCGACGGAAATGCGGAACGGATTCCGCACGCCCATCGCATAAATTTCAGGCTTGCCCTGCGAACCGTCCTTCGGAAAAAGGTTGCCGTCGGGAATCGTGTAAGTACCATCCGCTTCCGGCTTGATCCGCAGGATTTTGCCCCGGTAATCGTTGCTGTTGGCCGTGGCCGCCTGATCGTCGGAAAGCTCGCGCCCCGGACGCTCATCGATGGGCGTATGCCCTTCAATTTCCTCCGCATTGGTATTATCACCGATCGAGAGATAGAGCAACCCGTCCGAAAACGTAAGGTAACCCGCCGAATGGCAGCAATACTTGCGCTGGGTAGGAACTTCCAAAAGCACCTTCTTAGAGTCCTGGATCAGGTTCTGCCCTTTCAGCTCGAAGCGCGCCAGGTGACTGACGCTCTTCTCGCCGCCCACGCCATAATAGAAATAAATCCACTTGTTATGCTTGAAATCCGGGTCGACCGCCACGCCGAGCAGCCCATCCTCGATGCCGCTGAAAACATTGAATTGAGCGATCGTCGAAAGCTCTTTGGTTGCATTGTTGAAATAGCGCACCGCACCCTTTCGCTCGGCGACAACCATGTCGTAATTCGGGAGGATCGCCATTTCCATCGGTTCATCGAGGCCCGACACCAGTTTGGTATAAGTAAACCGGTTCGAATCCGGTCCCTCGGAGTGGCTGGCAATACGAATTGGTTGCGCATGGGCTACATCCCGGAACACCGGTTTGTCGTGCCGGCTCACCGAAGCCAGGCACAGCCCCCCGGCGAGCAAAAGACCTATGGAAGATTTCAATTTTTTCACCCAATAAACTTAATAAAATGATTTATGAAATATAGCGATATGTGAAATATAATTTTTAATATCTAATAATTCGAATTTTGCGTGATAGAACCACCCGAGCGGTCGATCTCCACCTGTGGAACCGGGAATACCTCGTTTTTCCCCGCAGTAAAGTTTCCGCCCTTACCATTGGAGAACGGCTTTGCGGCATAGGCTTTCATGGTCGACACGAGCGTATTCCAACGCATGAGGTCATACAGGCGGTGATATTCCATCGCCAGTTCCACGCGGCGTTCGTGCCGTACAGCCTTGCGAAGGTCGTCGCCCGCTTTCACGTCGGGCAACTGTTTTTCAGCCACTTTCAAAACCCTCGAAGCCGCCTCCACGTCTTTTCGCGACGAAGCCGAAGCACGTTTACGCACCTGATTGATATAACCCGCCGCTTCGTTCTTATCCCCTCCGCTTTCGATCAACGCCTCGGCATACATCAGCAGCACATCGGCATAGCGAATCGGATGGTAAGTCCAGGCGTCGTTCCCCCACCCCTGCCCCCGGCGCGATTCAGGCAAATACACTTTCCGGCTGTGGTAACCGGTATTAGGATAAGTCGAAAAGTCAAGCACCTCTTTGGTGCCATTCACTTTCGGAAACTGGTCACCCGATTGCAGGATCGTATACAGCAACCGCGGATCGCCTTCTTCAAACTCATTCACAAGGTCTTGTGTAGGCAAGTCGAAACCCCAGCCGCCGGTCGCACCGCGCGGCGAGCAGTACACATTAATGGTACTACCGTAGATCGGGACCGCCGGATCGTCGCCCATGATAATTGAAAACACAGCCTCTTTGGTCTTATACCCATTTTCCAGAAAAATCTCCTGAAACTGAGGATGCAGCGCAAATGCACCCGAATCGATTACTTTCTTCGCAGCATCACGCCCCTTGGCAAAAAGTGCGGGATCATCTTTGGCAAAAAACAGGTACGCCCTAGCCAGCAGTGCCCAGGCAGCCTCTTTGGTAGCCCGCCCAACTTCCGAAGCCTGCAATTTGGACGCCGAGAGCATGGCCGGATCATTCGCAGCGGCTGTCAGTTCCGCCTCTATGAATTGGAACACCTCCTTGGCCGACGCGCGGTTCAGCTTGGTACGGTCGTCGACCGTAAGCGTTTTGGTCACGAGCGGCACACCCCCGAAAACCTCCGCGAGTTCGAAATAGAAAAATGCCCTCAAAAACCGGATTTCGGCCAGATAGCGACTTTTCTGGACCGGATCCAGCGGGGCACCGCCCGCATCGATGAGATTAGCCTCCGGCAACCGTTCCAATGCCACGTTGCAATTCCCGATCGCGCTGTAACGCGCCGTCCAGTAACCTGCAAGCGTCTCATTGGAGGAAAGCGCCCTACCAAAACCCAGGTCGGTCACGAACGGGCGGTCGCCGGCGTCGGAGCCGCCCTTATCGGCATCGTCCGTAGCCATATTCCCCAACTCGGCCCGGGCAGCTTCGTAACCCCAGAAGTTACTCACAAAGCCCCGGTAGCAGGTAACCAATGATTTAAATCCCGCATCGGGCGATTTATAGAATGTTTCGTCGGTGAGATTACCGGGCGGCGTGCGGTCGAGAAACTCTTCGGAGCAGGAGGTTCCGCCCAGCACCAGGCACGACACCAACATTATGATTGATAACTTTTTCATAGTGAATATTTTAGAATTTTGCATTGATACCAAACATCCATGTGCGCGCCTGCGGGAAGTACCCCTGGTCGATACCCGTCAGCTTGGGGTCCGCCGAGCCCATTTCCGGATCGAGGCCGCTGTATTTCGTGATCGTAAACAGATTTTGGGCACCTACATACAGCCTTACTTGCTTGATTTTCGCCTTTTGCAACAAGCCTGCCGGCAGACTGTAACCCAGCTGAATATTTTTCATGCGCAGGTAAGAGCCATCTTCCACGAAGTATTGGGACACGTTGGTATTCAAACCCGCATTCTGCGAGATTTTATAGTACTTATCGGTACTACCCGCACCGTTCCATGCCTTTTCCAGGAAGCCCTTCGGTGCGTTGTACCAGCCGGTCCCCGATTCGGTGTCGTAGCGAAGGATGTTCATCACATCGTTCCCCTGCGAACCCTGCACAAATGCGCTGATATCAAACCCTTTGTAAGCCGCATTCACGGTAAGCCCGTAAATGAAGTCCGGCCATGGGTTACCGATTTTCGTACGGTCGTCGGCATTGATCAGCTGATCACCGTTGATATTTTTGAAACGAATATCTCCGGCCGTCGAGAGGCCTTTCTGCGCACTTGCATTAACCTCGTCCTGTGTCTGGAAAATGCCGTCGGTCTGCCATCCGAAATAGTAGCCCACCGGCATCCCTTCTTCGGTTTTGGTAATGGTTTCACCCAAATGGGCAGTCGAATAGATCGGCTCTCCGCCCCCGAGCGTGGTTACCTTGTTGGTAAAAGTCGAGAGCGTAGCTTTGATACCATATTGAAAACCAGCTACTTCATCATCATACCCGATTGCAAAATCCCAGCCTTTGTTCACCATCTTACCGGCGTTTGACCAGGGGAAATTGGGATAACCCAATGTGGTCGGCAAAGGCACGATAAGCAGCATATTATCGACGGCTTTTTTGAAGTAATCCGCCGTGAGCGTCAGCTTGTTATTCAAAAACGCAAGGTCTACTCCAATATCGGTCTGGTTGGAAGTTTCCCATTGCAGCATCGGATTCCCGATACTTCCGCGACCGGCCCCCATGTACCAGGTCTTATTATCCCCGAAAAGATACCGGTTGTTATTGCCATAGGTCGACAAGTAGGCGCCATTGGCGATATTCTGGTTACCGATTTGCCCGTAGCTGGCGCGCAGCTTACCCTCGGAAAGCCATTTGAGCCCAGCATCCTTGAAAAACGCCTCATTGGTAAAATTCCAGGCCGCCGACACCGAAGGGAATGTACCCCAGCGGTAATCCTTGGCAAACCGGGAGGTACCGTCGCGCCGCACATTGGCAGTCAACACATATTTACCACCAAATGAATAACTTACCCTTCCAAAATAGGAATTCAGCGCATTGGAATAGGTGTACCCAGAGGCCCCGGGGTTGATCGTCGCGGCGTTGATGATCCGCATATCCTCCTCGTTATTCACAGCCCCCTGCTTGGAAGCCCCATATTCCAATCCTTTCGTCAATTCGGCCGAAGTACCTGCCAGCACATTCAGGCGATGCTGGCCCCAAACCTGGTCGAATGCCAGCGTGTTTTCCCAAACAAAGTAATTGGACCAGTAGGAATAATTACTGATCGTGTTGTAAGTGGCGTAATCATACCCATTAAGGTAATATTGCGGCGTAAAACCTTTGGAAAGCCCCCGGTGGATGTCGAGACCGAAATTGCTGCGGAATTTGAGCGGTTCAAAGATTTTAACTTCCAGGTTCGCACCGCCTTTCATACTGATCCCCTCCCAGATACTCTGGCGCATCCGCTCAATCTGCCCCACCGGGTTCGGTTTATTGGAATACAATACCCCTGCATAGCGTGAAAACGGGTTGCTGGCATCGTAGCCCTGCATAATGGTCTGGTAAAAAGACGGGATATCGCGCAGATTATCCCGATAAACCGGTGTAATCGGGTCGGCAGTCATGGCACTGAAAATCGTCCCGGAATAGGGATTGTTCTCATCGATATTGCGGCGGCTTTCGTAAACCACGGCAATATTGCTGCCCAGGCGCACGCGCTCGTTAATATCCGCATTGACATTGTTACGCCAGGAAATGCGGCGGTAATCCGAACCACGCACGATTCCCTTCTGATCCATATAGCCCAATGCCGAAGCAAAATCGACCTTTTTACTGCCGCCCGAAACGGTGATATTGTAACTCTGTACGGGTGCGTTCTCATGGATGATCTGCTTCCACCAGTCGGTACCGTCCGGACCTGTGTTAGCCCGTACAAAGTTGAGCGCCTGGGTTTTCATATCCGGGGAAATCGGCGGGGTGACGCCCACCGCCTCGGCCGCACGGTTTTTATAATTGATAAACTCCTCCGCATTCAGCATGTGCGGGCGCTTCCAGGGCGATTGCAAGCCGTAGTAGCTATCGAACGAAACGCTCATGGCTTCCGATTTGGAGCCTTTTTTGGTAGTGATAATCACCAAACCATTGGATGCACGCGAACCGTAAATGGCAGCCGCCGAAGCATCTTTATGAATGTCCATCGTCTCGATATCGTTCGGGTTCAACCATCCGATACCGGTTTGCGGCAGGCCGTCGACGATATAGAGCGGCTCATTGGAATTGTTGATCGAACCGATCCCGCGTATACGCACAATACCTGCAGAGCCCGGGCTCCCGCTCGACTGCGTCACCATCACGCCCGCGGCCTTACCCTGCAATGCATCGGTCGCCGAACGTACGGGCATGTTCCGGATCTCATCACCCCCAACCGAGGCCACCGAGCCGGTCACATCCTTTTTTGATACCGTGCCATACCCCACGACCACCACCTCCGAAAGGGATTTTGAATCCGTGGAAAGCTTCATATCGATCACCGAGCGGTTATCCACCGGCGCCTCGGCCGACAGGTATCCGATAAACGAGAATACCAATGTCGCATTCTCCGGCACATTCGAAAGCTCGTACCGGCCCTCCCCATTGGTAGTAGTACCTGTACCAGAACCTTTTACGATTACACTGGCACCAGGCAGCGGCTCGCCGGAAACCGCGTCGGCCACCATCCCCGAGACGGTCAGCGCGACGTTAGCCACCTTACGTTCCGCAGCACCCTGAAACAGGGAAGCGAGGGTATTTACCGGCTGCGTTGCCTGCAATTGGCCGGATGATCGTTGTTCCAGCGACGTTTTTCGCTCCGCATCGGGCCGATCGCCGGCCTTTTCCATGGGTTCATCTTTAATGTAAATGACATAGAAGTTATCACGCAGTTTCTTGAAAGCCAGATTATTCGGTTCCAGAATTTTGCGTAGTGAATGTTCCAGCGACCCGGTCTGGCGAGACCGGGTTTCGCCGGATTCCTTCACGGTCTTGCCATTGACATAACCGGAATTGTACAGGAAGGATACATTGAACTGCTTTTCCAGCTCACGGAGTTTCGACTCGAGCGTTACCGCCTGCCGGGAGCGGGAGTCGACGCCGGTTGCGGCCTCATGGAGATCGGCTCCATCTCGGGCTCGTCCATCGAGTCCCGATGGGGTCGCCCTCGATAGCGCGACGTTCTGCGCGTGCACCGCCAGCACGGTACAGCAACAAATGGCGATCAGGTTAAGAGTAGTGATCAGTCGTTTCATAGGCGAAAGCGCTTTAACAGGGTTTGTTTAAATGGCCAAAATCCGAACGCGTACCACATTATTTCGCGATTCTGAACATAGAGTACCGTTTCATTCGGCCCACCGCCACGAGTAGCATTACTTTTTTTGAAAATTTTCTAAATATGTCATTTCAGATAGCAGCACAGTATGTTTTCAGCTCTATTAGAAATACATAATTTATTTTATCATGAAATTACTAAATTAATTTATTAATTAATCGAGCAAAAATAGGCGCTGCGGTTATTTGCTAATCCAACGATTTACCTTGATTTTGGCTGGATTGTCAGCTGGCTACCGTCGCGTGTGATGGTCACAGCTGATGCCTCGGCGATCCCCTGAAGAAGCAGGTCTACATTGTCCGTAGGGACCGAGCCTGAGATTTGGCGATCCAGCAATTCGGGAAGACCGGTGTTTGTTTCCAGGCCATAGGTATCCTGCAATATGGCCGCAACTTCCCTGAGTGAAGTATTCTTGAAAACGAGTTTATGCTCTTTCCAGGCAGAGTAAAGCCCCTTTTCTACCCTTTCATGCCTGTACTCCAACGGTTTCTTCCGAAACTGCACCATCTCGCCTGGTTTGAGAACCAGCGTATCGCCTTCCGAGTCGCCCAGGTTACACCGGACTTTTCCCTCATCGAGGACGATCCGCGTACCGCTCTCACGTTGGCTGATATTAAACTGCGTACCCAGCACGTCGAGACTGAAATCGGCTCCCGTGCGTACGCGAAATTTCCGGTGATCGCGCGTGTGTACCACTTTGAAATACCCCTCGCCTTCCAGCGTCACTTCCCGCAATTCAGGCCATTCGGCAGCATAGGAAAGCTCCGAATTTCCGTTGAGCGTCACCTCCGAGCCATCAGGCAGCGTCAGCACCCGCGTTTCTCCAAAGCCGGTCCGTTCGGTGACGCGCCTGTTTTGCCGCTGAAATACATACACCCCGATGCCGGCAACAATCAGGAACAATACCGCCGCCGCAATTTTACCCCAGCCAAACCAGCCGGGTTTACTATCCGGCAATTCAATCCCTTGCTCACGCTCCGATGTCGCAGCCTCTATCCGGGCGAGGATTTTATCTTCCAATGCCGACATCCCGCCGGCAGAAAGGCTGTCCGTAAATGCCTGGCGCACTTCCGCGGAACGGTACCAGGTCTCCAACTCTTCCGCCTCCGCGGGCGAATTTTGCCCGCTCTTCTCATTTTCCAGTAAATACAGCAAGCGCTCTTTGTCCATTCGTCGATATACTTCTCCGCTTTTGATATAGTAACATTCCAACGTGGTTGCCGCCACCGCCGGCCTCATTTTTTTCTATTGGTACAAATCCCACATTTCCAGCACGATCCACGCCCAGGCAAACTCCTTTAAATTTTCGCGCAGGATTTTCAACGCCCGGCCCATTTGCTTTTCGACCGTATCCACGGGGATCTGCTCCTGTTCTGCAATCTCTTTGTAGGTAAGGTGTTCCTTACGGCTCAGCAAATACACTTTTCGCAATTTCTCGGGCAGGTTCCGGACGCTTTTTTCCAATGCCTGGGCTAGCTCCTCGTAATGCAGCAGGTCTTCGATATGGTTATTCTGCTCGCCTGGTGCTTGCAGCAAATGTTCGAGGTAAGCATCCCTGATTTTGCGGGAACGGATCAGGTTGTAAATGCTGTACCGCAATGCACCGAACAGGTAAGCTTCCAGCGAGACCGATATCAGCAGGGTTTCGCGCTTGGTCCAGAGATCGACGAAAATTTCCTGAATAATTTCCTCACTCTCCTCACGTAACAAGATCCTCCGGTACGCGGCGTCAAAGAGCCGCCGCCAGTATTTGCGGTACAATGAGGCAAAAGCATCGCTGTCCCCCGTTCGCATACGGGCGAGCAAAATATCGTCGGTGCTATTTGGGTTGTCGGGAGCGATGGTTGTCGGCAAGGGTTTGGAGCCCGCAAGTTCGCTGATCCTAGGGTTAAAACCGCTGGGAGTTCAGCAGAAATTTGGCACATGTTGAAATAATCGAAAATAATTTCAACTTTATAGTTGAAATATATGATAATTTAGTTTAAATTCGAAACTATAAAATTATATACACCATACACCACTATGCCCAATCGCCAAGAAGTTCAGCGCTTCCTGGATGACTTCTTTGCCAAGTACAGGATATTCGACATTCTGTTTACGGAAAGAACAAATCCTAAAAATGCCCAGACATTGTTGCTCCTCGAAATCTCGCCTGTGAAACGACGGCAAATCATCGAGGCTATCACAGTCGATGACTATGTAGAAGGCCCGTTGGCAGATACACTCTACCAGATCAGCGAGATGTGGGTTTTCGGAAAGAATTTTAAGGGACATCAACTTTACATCAAGATTTCGATGGGCCGGGCTAATGCGAATGTTTTGTGCATCTCATTCCATATAGCCGAAAGAACAATGAGCTATCCATTTAAACAATCGTTATGAAAAGTCCGATTACAGGGAAAGAAATGCAGGTACGGAACGAGGTTGCGAGCCTGGTATTCAGAAAAGAAGAATTTGAAGTAGTTACGCATTATTACGAATGCGAGGATTCCGGCGAGCGTTTCAGCGACGACCGCCTCGACGAATTAAGCATGATACAGGTGTATAACCGATACCGTGAAAAATATGGAATCCCGTTCCCGGAGGAGATCAGGCGCATCAGAGAGGGGTACGGAGTTTCGGCTAGTAAAATGTCGGAGGTTTTGGGATTGGGGGCAAATTCATACCGGTTGTATGAAGCCGGCGAGGTCCCGTCGGTAGCGATCGGGCGACTGATCATGTCGATCCGCAATCCGGAAACATTCATTCAGCAGATCACCGCGAGCACACATTTTCTTACAGACAAGGAAATCAACAAACTGACCGAAGCCGCACGAAATCCAGCCGCCCAGTTTGTTGATGAAAAAGTCTTCCCATCAAAACTCAATGGGTACCGCCAACCCGATAATGCCAGAATAGCGAACATCATTGCTTTCTTTCAGCTGTTGAGAAAAATCACTTTGTTCAAGACCAAGTTGAACAAGCTGCTCTTCTATGCCGATTTCAATGCCTACCGGTTGACTGGCCACTCCATAACCGGACTGGAATACAGGGCCATACAGTTCGGGCCGGTTCCTTCACAGTTTCAGAAAATGTATGTAAATCTTTCGGAACAGGGGTTGATCAGTATTGATGAGAAATACTTTGGAAATGGCGCATACGGTGATGAAATCAATGCAAATGCCACATTTGACCAATCGCTGTTTTCAAATGCAGAATTGAAAGTCCTTGAATTTGTAGCAAAGCATTATGGTAAACTTGCAACCGACGACATTGTGAATCTAAGTCATGAGGAAACCGGCTGGTATGATAATGCTGAACAAAAAGCATTGATCGATTACCGCTATGCTTTCGAGCTCAACCAGGGCATAGGCTACAATTCCTGACCAAAGTCAGTTTTTCCCACTGCTTCCCATCATCCGTTCGGCTCGTCGTATGCTCCAATTTTGGATAAGGTTTAATCCAGACCATGACCATGAGCATATTGACGGCCCCCGAGGCCATTTCCGATACACGGCATGCCTGCTACCATTGCGGCGAGGATTGCCGCGATGAAGTCCTGCATGCCGACGACCACGATTTTTGCTGCGACGGCTGCCTGACCGTGTACAGCGTCCTGAAAGAGAGTGATCTTTGTCAGTATTACGCCATCGAAGGCGCACAAGGCATTTCACCTGACCCGACGTTTTACAAAGGCAAATACGACCACCTAGATCAGCCGGAAGTTTACGACAAGATGATCGAGTTTACGGACGGGCGCCTGACCACTGTTTACTGGTACCTCCCGAAAATGCATTGCAGCTCGTGTATCTGGCTGCTCGAACACCTTTACCGGCTCAGCCCAGCGGTACGGAGTTCGGTGGTCAATTTTCCTGAGAAAAAGGTCAGAATAACGTTCGACGCTCCGGCGTTGCCGCTGAGCGAGTTGGCTGCGCTGCTCACGCGCATCGGGTACGAGCCTTACCTGAGCATGGACGACCTCTCGGGAAAGAAGGCCAACAAGTGGAACCGTACGCGGCTTTACAAAATCGGCATCGCCGGGTTCGCATTCGGGAATATCATGATGCTGAGCTTTCCCGAATACTTCCATTTGGGACAAAACACCTCGGACCAGAACCTCCGCACGCTTTTCGGCATTCTGAACCTGGCTCTGAGCTTGCCCGTGCTGTTTTACTGCGCGGCGGATTTTTACAAATCGGCCTGGTCGGCGCTGAAAGGGCGCTATCTGAACATCGACGCGCCGATCGCCCTCGCATTGAGCTGCGTTTTCCTAATCAGTATTTACCAGCTCGCAACGCAAACCGGCCCGGGTTACCTGGATTCTTTTGCCGGAGCGGTGTTTTTTATGCTCGTCGGCCGGTATTTCCAGGACAAAACCTATGCAGGCGTTTCGTTTGACCGTGATTATAAATCCTACTTCCCGATCGCCATTTCGGTCCTGAACGACGGAGAGGAAACGCGCAAACCCATTACGGATCTTCAAAAAGGCGATCGGATGCTCGTCAGAAATGAGGAGCTGATCCCCGCCGACGCTGTACTGCAAAGCGCGGTGGCGATGGTCGATTACAGCTTCGTGTCCGGCGAATCGCAGCCTGTCGAACGGTGCAAGGGGGATACTATTTACGCAGGCGGCAAGCAAAAGGGTGCAGCCATCGAACTGGAAGTATTGCGGGAGGTCTCGCAGAGTTATCTGACGCAGCTTTGGAACAATGAGGCATTTGCGCGCGAGAAAGACGACGCCAACAAATCCCTGGCGGCACGCATTAACCGCTATTTTTCGCTGATCGTCCTGGGTATTGCGGCAGCGACTTTTGTAATCTGGCTTTTCATCAAAAAGAATCCGGAAACCGCTTTCCTGGCATTTACCACCACCCTGCTGGTAGCCTGCCCATGTGCATTGCTGCTTTCATCGACATTCACCAATGGCAACCTGCTGAGCGTTTTCAGCCGCAACCGTTTTTACCCCAAAAATGCACACAGTATCGAGCGACTGGCACAGACTGACGCGGTTGTTTTTGACAAAACAGGCACCATTACCCTCCCCGACGACGCGGAAATAGACTTCACGGGCGAACCCTCGACGCGGGATGAACTGGTGATGATCAAAACCCTGGCGGGACAATCCTCCCATCCGTTGAGCAGGCTCATCTCGAAGCATTTGGCCGATGTTCCTGCCAGCCGACGTGTACTGACCGGTTTTTCAGAAACCAGCGGCCAGGGCATGGTCGCGCAGTGGGGTGTGCGAATCGTGAAGGTAGGTTCCGCCGGATGGGTCGGGGCGACGAGCAATGAGGAAGGCACCGAGCAGTCGAGCCGGGTATATGTGGCGATCGACGAGGTCGTGAAGGGTTATTTCACGATCCGCAGCAAGTACCGCCCCGAACTGTCGGAAACGTTGTCCGCATTGCGGCAGGCGGGCATCCGCACGTATCTGCTGTCCGGCGACCGCCCTACCGACCGCGATTTACTGGCCCCGCTTTTCGGACCTGACGCGCAGCTTCTATTTAACCGGAAACCCGAACAGAAACTGGATTTCGTGCGCGGCTTGCAGCGCGAGGGACGCCATGTACTCATGGTCGGCGATGGGCTGAACGACGCCGGCGCATTGCGGCAGAGCGATGTGGGACTGGCCGTTTCGGACGATATCAACAATTTTTCTCCTTCCTGCGACGCGATCGTGGAAGGCAACCAGCTGAGCTTGCTCCCGGGGTATATTGCCCTGGCACGCAGTGGCCAGCGCATTATCCGCCAGAGCTTCGCCATCTCATTGATCTATAACATGCTGGGACTTTCATTTGCGGTAACCGGCCACCTTTCGCCGGTCATCGCGGCGATTCTGATGCCCGTCAGCTCCATTACCATAGTGGCCTACACGACGCTTGCCAGCAATGCGGCGGCGGGGCGACACCTCAAAAAACTGACCAATGTCATAAAACGGACGTAGCAAGCATCATCCTTTGCCAACCGCACCGCCGGTAGTTTTGGCCTATCAAAAACACCTAACCGATCCTCATCATGAGCGCATTGTATCTGTTGATCATCGCCAGTCTGCTGGTGGCGCTGGGATTCCTGGGCGCATTCATCTGGTCGGTGCGGAAGGGCCATTACGACGACGATTACACGCCCTCCGTACGCATCCTGCTCGACGATTCCGAAAAGCCATAAAACTGCCAGCACCTGAACTGATTTTACCATTTATCCTCACCTAGTTATGTCAAACGTTCCCCATCCCGGCCTTGCTTCCGTTGAGCTGGATGAATTTCAATACGACAACCGAACTGTCCGGGACTTCGCCATCGCCACTATCCTGTTCGGGCTCATAGGCATGCTCGTGGGCTTACTGGCTGCATTGCAGCTCGTTTTCCCCAACCTGAATTTTGACCTGCCGTTCCTGACATTCAGCCGCATCCGACCGCTGCATACCAATGCGGTGATTTTTGCATTTGTCGGAAACGGCTTTTTTACGGGCCTGTACTACTCCGTTCCGCGTGTATTGCGGACCCCCATATGGAGCCCTGTCCTGAGCCGCTTCCATTTCTGGGCCTGGCAGGCCATTATCCTCGGCGCGGCTATTTCGCTACCCATGGGTTTTACCACTTCCAAAGAATACGCCGAACTGGAATGGCCGTTTGACATCGCCATTGCCGTGGTTTGGGTTTCCGCCTTGGTGAACATCATCATGACCACCATTAACCGCCGCGTGGAACATATTTATGCCGCGGTGTGGTTCTACATCGCCTCCTTTGTGACCGTGGCGATGCTGCACGTTGTGAACAGCATAGAGTTGCCTATTTCTTTCATGAAAAGCTACTCCGTGTACGCAGGCGTGCAGGACGCACTCGTGCAATGGTGGTACGGGCACAATGCGGTGGCATTCTTCCTGACCACCCCTTACCTGGGCCTGATGTACTACTTCCTGCCCAAAGCCGCCAACCGGCCTATTTATTCTTACCGGCTTTCGATCGTACACTTCTGGGCATTGATATTCCTGTATATCTGGGCCGGGCCGCACCATTTGCTCTACACCGCATTGCCCGAATGGGCGCAAACGCTCGGCACGGTGTTCTCGGTGATGCTTATCGCGCCGTCATGGGGCGGTATGATGAACGGGCTGATGACGCTCCGCGGAGCCTGGGATAAGGTCCGTGAGGATGTAGTACTGAAATTCATGGTGGTAGCGATTACCGCATATGGTATGGCCACTTTCGAAGGCCCGATGCTGTCTTTGAAAAATGTAAACGCCATTGCCCACTATACCGACTGGATCGTGGCGCACGTACACGTGGGCGCGCTGGGATGGAACGGCTTCCTGACATTCGGTATACTCTATTGGCTGTTCCCTCGCCTTTATAACCGTCCGTTGTATTCTACCAAAGCCGCCAACTTCCACTTCTGGATCGGCACGCTGGGTATCATTTTCTATACCATTCCCATGTACTGGGCGGGCTGGGTGCAGAGCTCCATGTGGAAAGAGTTTACACAGGAAGGGCTTTTGAAATACCCCAACTTCCTCGAAACCGTTACGGCCCTCAAACCGCTGTATTTCCTCCGCGGCGTAGGCGGCTCGTTATACCTGGTGGGTTTTGTGGTGATGATCTACAACCTCTGGATGACCGCGCTGAAAGGCAAGCTCGTGGCCACTGAAACCGCCAAAGCCATGCCGCTGAATGCGATCTGGCATGCCGAAAAGAGCGAATACTGGCACCGCCGCCTCATGGAGCGCAAGCCTTTGGCACTAACCATATTCTCGTTGATAGCCGTTGCCATCGGCGGGATGATCGAGATGATCCCGACGTTCCTCGTCGAATCCAATGTGCCTACCATCGCGAGCGTGAAGCCTTACACACCGCTGGAATTGCAGGGACGCGACATTTACGTCCGCGAAGGCTGCTACGTGTGCCATACGCAGATGATCCGTCCGTTCAGGTCCGAGATCGAGCGGTTCGGAGAGTATTCCAAATCCGGGGAGTTCGTATACGACCACCCGCACCAATGGGGCTCCAAACGCACCGGACCGGATTTGCAACGTGTGGGCGGCAAGTACCCCGATTCGTGGCATTACAATCACATGGAAGATCCTACATCGATGTCGCCTGGCTCCATTATGCCGCGCTACGGCTGGCTGCTGGAAAACGACCTGGATACGACCACGACCAAAGCCAAGATCAAAGCCATGCAAACGCTGGGTGTGCCTTATGAAAAAGGATATGAGCACCAGGCCAATGCCGATCTCGTGAAACAGGAGCAGGCAATCCAGGAACGCCTGAAACAGAGCGGCATTAAAACCGCGGCCAATAAAGAGATCATCGCGCTGATCGCCTATATGCAACGGCTTGGGACGGATATCAAGCAAAACGGCAACAGTCAGTAAGTCAAGTCAGGCATGGCCACACCTGACCACCCATTCACTCAACCCATCGGACTCTATGAAATTCCGGAATTACCTCGAAACCATCGCGGGGGTAGGCATTTACCCCCTCATATCCTTGCTGATCTTCTTTGTTTTCTTCGTCGGCCTGCTCATCTATGTGTGGAGGCTGGATAACAGGAAGCTCGACAAGATGCGCAGCATTCCGCTGAACGACGGCGTTGCTAAAAAGACATTGCTATCGCTGCTTCTGCTCGCGTGCATCGCCCTGCCAGCTTCGGCGCAAGAGACAACCGAACCGGTACGCGCTATTACGGGGCTCGACCTGATCCTCTGTGTGGTACTTGCCGCATTGGTTTTCATTATGATCCAACTGGCCATTCTGCTGGCATCGGCCATGAGGCTGCTCAACAAAACGGCCCACGCTTCCCACCAGGAGCCTACCCATATTTTCAGCGCGCATTGGTGGAAGAAGTTCAAGGGCATCAGCGTGGCTTTACAGGATGAAAAAGATATCCTGATCGACGGCCACGACTACGACGGGATTCAGGAACTCGACAACCGGATGCCGCCATGGCTGCAATTTCTGTTCTACACGACCATTTTCATCGCTGTGGTTTACTCGGCTTACTATTTCAGTGGCCTGGGCGACCTGCAAATTGCGGAGCTCGACAAGGAGATTGCCATTGCGGAGGCCGAGAAGAAAGCCTACATGGAAAAAGTAGGTGCCAGTATGGATGAAAACTCCGTCACGGTTCTGACCGACAAGGCGGGCGTGGAGGCCGGCATGAAGATATTCCAGGAAAAGTGTACCGCCTGCCACGGAACCGAAGGCGGTGGAGCCGTAGGGCCTAACCTTACCGACGACTACTGGCTGCATGGCGGCGGTATTCACAATGTGTTCAAAGTGATCAAATACGGCGTGCCTGAAAAAGGGATGATCTCCTGGCAAAAACAGCTCTCTCCTACCGACATCCAGAAGGTGGCGAGCTTTGTACTGTCCCTCAAAGGCACCAAACCAGCCAATGCGAAAGAGCCGCAAGGCGAGCTCTTTAACGACGAAACAGTGGCTAAAAAGTAAGTAACCATGAAAACCAGCCCAGAAAGCCGTCCGCTTTATCCTCAGCACCCGGAAGGTACATGGCATCACCGCCGTGTGGTGTTCAGCATTGCGATTATTGCATTGCTGTTCGCTACGCCGTTTCTCCGGATCGATGGGCAGCCTTTGGTGTTGCTGAATGTGCTTGAAAGGAAAATCATTTTTTTCGGCATCTTCATCGGGCCGCAGGATTACTGGCTCTTCGGGCTGACGATGCTTTCATTTTTTGTATTCATCGTACTGTTCACCACCGTTTTCGGGCGGTTGTGGTGTGGCTGGGCTTGTCCGCAGACGGTTTTCATGGAAATGGTTTTCCGCAAAATCGAATATGCCATTGAAGGCGACGCCGGGAAACAAAAATTGCTGGACAAAGCACCATGGACATCGGACAAAATCCTGAAAAAGGGTTTGAAATACACCCTCTTCCTGATTATCTCCTTTGCCATCGCCAACCTGCTGCTGGCTTACGTGCTGGGTACCGACGAGCTTTACAAAATCATTTCGGAGCCTATCGAAGAGCACATCGGTCTGTTTTCGGGCATCGTCATTTTCACGGCGGTATTCTACTGGAACTTCGCGTGGCTGCGCGAGCAGGCCTGCACGGTGGTGTGCCCTTATGGCCGCCTGCAAAGTGTGCTGCTCGACCGTAACTCCATCAATGTTGCCTACGATCATGAACGCGGCGAGCCGAGGGGCAAGCTGCACAAAGGCACGGATCGTGCCGAAGGCGATTGTATCAATTGCTTTCAATGCGTGGCCGTGTGCCCCACCGGCATCGATATCCGCAATGGCACGCAGATGGAATGTGTGAACTGCACCGCCTGCATCGATGCCTGCGACGCGATGATGGACAAAGTGGGATTCGACAGGGGGCTCATCCGCTACACTTCCGAAAATGCGATCGTGATGAAAACCGCCAAAGTGGTCACTCCTCGCACGTGGGGTTATGCAGCCGTGCTGCTGTTGCTCTGGTCGGCATTAGGGTTTGTGGTGGCAACGCGTACCGACACCCAAACGACCCTGTTCCGTGCCCCGGGCAGCCGCTACATCGAGAACAGCGACGGCACGATCAGCAACCTGTACACATTCAAGATATTCAATAAAACAAACCGTATCATCAAGCCCTCCATGCACCTCGACACCCCGCACGGAAAGCTTTTGTTCGCCGGATCACCCGATCTGACGCTCGAAGCCGCGGGGATGTCCGAGGGAACCGTATTTGTGATTATTCCAAAATCGGAACTGAAAGCCCGCAAAACAGTGCTGAAACTCTCTGTTTCGCAGGGTAACCGGCAGCTGGAAAGTTTCGAAACCACGTTTATCGCACCGGAAGAGTAATCTATTAACCTATTCATAAACACCATGAAAATCAATTGGAAAGCACTTATCGCCGCTGTTTACATCAGTTTTGTGTGGATGATACTGCTGCTGGTAGGCATGAGCGCCGGGCAGAAAATCGACCTGGTGACGGACCATTACTATGAGGAAGAACTGAAATTCCAGGGCAAGATCGACAAGGCGCAACGCGCGGCGGCATTGGCGGAGCCATTGTCCTGGCAAATCACCGAAAACAGCCTGCAAATCCGCTACCCGGCTACCTTCGCCGATTCCGTCATTTCGGGCCAGATCCGGATGTACTGTCCGTCGGACAACCGCAACGACCGCCAGTTCGCAATCGACTCGAACGGTAACGGCCAGACCGTCGCATTGTCACAGATCCCGGCAGGCCGCTACAAAATCCAGGTCGACTGGAAGGGCGGAAACGAAACCTACTGGAACGAGGGCGTAGTCGTCGTAGATCACCAAAGCCTTTAAATCATGACCACCGTCCTGCCTTACCTCGCCATTTCGATGGGGCTCATCAGCAGCTTCCATTGCGTGGGTATGTGCGGACCTATCGCGCTCGCATTGCCCGTGCATAAAGGCACGCGCGCACGCCAGCTCACGGGCGTGCTGGCGTATAATGCGGGACGCGCGCTCACCTACGCGCTGTTCGGCATCGTCATTGGCACACTAGGTGCTTCGCTCGCATGGTTGGGTATACTCCGGTATGCCTCGATTGCCGTCGGCGTGGCCATGCTGGGTTACGTGCTATGGCCGTCGGGATTGGAGCAGCGGCTGCATATGCCCTTGTTCTGGCAAAAAACAATCTCTCGCCTGAGACAAGGAATGGGGTTCTATCTCAAAAGAGGCAATTTATCCGGCATGCTTCTGCTCGGGATGCTCAACGGCGCGATCCCTTGCGGAATGGTGTACATGGCGTTGATCAGCTCGGTCGCCACGGGCAGCACCTGGGGCGGCGGCGCATTTATGGCCCTGTTCGGGCTGGGGACAATGCCTGCCATGCTCGCATTGGGGATCGCCAGGCAACAGTTCACGCCAGCATTGAGATCACGCATCCGCAAACTTACCCCGGTGCTCATGGCCGTCGCGGGGATCTGGCTCGTGGCACGCGGCGTCATGACCTCCTACCCCGACCATTCCAAACCAGCGGCCGGAATCACAATCTGCCGCTGAACTGCTTGAACCGGCACGCCGGATGCGCTACCTTGCCGGCATGAAAACTTACAAAGCCATCATCCAGCTCACTTCCGACGATCCCAAAGCCCATCGCAGCATGATCCGGCAAATCGGCAACCTGCTTGCGCATTTGGGCGAAACTGTCCGCGTCCGTATTGTTTGTCACGGCGCTTCCATGCCGTTCTGCATTGCTGCCGGCAATGCATTCGCCGGCGATATCCTTGCATTGTTGGACCAGCATGTGACGGTCGCGGCATGCCACAATATGCTGGTTGCCAATCGTGCGGAACCCGCCGATCTGATAGCGGGCATAGAAGTGATCCCATCCGGAATTGCCGAACTCGTCGTGTTGCAACAGGAAGGCTGGAGCTATGTGAAAGCCGGTTAGAAGTCTGTTTTTAGCATGATCAAAATCATGTTTTTCCCTTCCCGTCCTCGGTAGTTTTGATCAATGATCTACATCAAAACTTTGACCAATGGACAAGGACCTGCTCTTTAAATATAACATTCCGGGACCGCGCTACACCAGCTACCCGACCGTTCCTTACTGGCAGAAAACCCCTCCCTCCGTGCGCAAATGGAAAGAGCTGGTACAGGACGCATTCTCGGTTTCGAACCGGAAAGAGGGGATCAGCCTGTATGTGCACCTGCCATTCTGTGAAAGCCTTTGTACCTACTGCGGCTGCAACACACGCATTACGGTCAACCATGCGGTGGAAAGCAAATATATCCAGGCCGTTTTGAAGGAATGGAAAATGTACTGCGAGCTGTTCGGTGACGAAAAACCGGTAATCCGGGAATTGCACCTGGGCGGCGGCACGCCTACGTTTTTCAGTCCGGCCAACCTGGTGAAACTGGTGAACGGCCTCCTTGCCCACGCGCTCGTGCACGAGGATGCCCGCTTCGGCTTCGAGGCACACCCGGGGAATACCACCGACGCGCACCTGGAAGCATTGTACTCGGTCGGTTTCCGCCGTATCAGCATTGGGGTGCAGGATTTCAACCCGGTCGTACTGGCGATCATCAACCGGCATCAGACTTTCGAGCAGGTCAAACACCTCACATTGAAAGCCCGCGAAATCGGCTACACGTCGGTCAACTACGACATTGTGTACGGCCTGCCGCAGCAGAAGAACTGCTCGATGATGGAGACCATGCTGCGTGTGATCCGCCTCAAACCCGACCGCATTGCCTTTTACAGCTACGCCCATGTACCGTGGATCAAACCGGGCCAGCGCAGCTACACCGAAGAAGACCTGCCTGATGCGGACCATAAAATCGCGATTTACGAAACCGGCCGGAATGCACTGGAACTGGCGGGTTATGAAGATATCGGCATGGACCATTTTGCCCTCCGGTCCGACGAACTTTACAAAGCGGCCACGCAGGAGCGGCTGCACCGGAACTTCATGGGGTATACCGATACCCGTACCCAGCTGCTGATCGGCCTCGGGGCATCGTCCATTTCCGATTCGTGGCGGGGTTATGCCCAGAACGAGAAGAAAGTGGAGGATTATTACAAAAAGCTTGCTGCAAACGAGCTGCCTGTATTCCGCGGCCACGAACTAAGCCGCGAAGACCTGATCCTGAGAAAGCACATTCTGCGGCTGATGACCAGCTTCGAAACTTCCTGGGGCAGTACTTCGGAAGTTTGTTTGGAGCTGTACCAGGCATTGGAAAGGCTTTCGGAAATGGAGTTCGACGAGCTGGTGGAAGTGGAGCCATTCCGACTGAGGATCACCGAAAAAGGTAAGGCTTTCGTACGCAATGTGTGTATGGCTTTTGATGCGCGCCTCTGGGCCGATTTACCTCAAACGACCCTTTTTAGCCAAACAGTTTAATGATGAATTCTTGCGGTGTTCACCTGTGTCCTGTACTTTGGTATGTTTGATACGGATATTTTAATTCATACGCAGGTGATGACACGGCACATCGAGATGCTGGATGCCTTGTTCAAACACGCGACCGAGGGGATCGTGGTGGTGGACAAGCAGGCGAACATTGTAATGCTTAACCCCAAGGCCAAAGAACTTTTTGGCTACTCCGATCGTGAGCTGATCGGCAAGAAAGTGGAAGAACTGATCCCGAAACGGTTCAACAGGAACCATGTGGGTTATCGCGACGAGTACCTCGAAGCGCCCCGCGCCCGGGGTATGGGGCATATGATGGACCTTTTCGCGCGACGCAAAGACGGAAGCGAGTTTCCGGTGGAAGTAAGTCTCAGCCCTTTCAAAACCAGCGACGGCGAGTTTGTGGTAAGTTTTGTAATCGACATTACCGAGCGCAAGAAACAAGAAAGCCGCATTATCGAGGCCAACCTTGAAATACAAAAACTGAATGCCGAACTGGAAATCCGCGTGCAGCAGCGCACGGAGGAACTGGCCGCGGCGATCCGGCGCATCGAGCAGTCGCAAGAGGAAGTGGTGCGGGCATTGACGAAGGAACGCGAGCTGAACAATATGAAGAGCCAGTTCGTGACCATCGCTTCCCACGAGTTCCGGACGCCGCTGGCTACCATCCTGTCGTCGGCCTCGCTCATAGGCCGGTACTCGCGCACAGAAGATGAGGACAAGCGGCAGAAACACGTCCAGCGTATCAAATCGACCGTTACCAACCTGACCGAAATCCTGAACGACTTTTTGTCTATCGGCAAGCTCGAAGAGGGCCGCATGCATTGCATTCCTGTGCTGACGGACCTCAATGTGTTTTGTAAAAATCTCACCGAGGAAATCCGTGGGCTTTGCAAGGATGGTCAGGAAATGTTTGTGACCTACGACGGAGAGGCCCATGCATGGCTTGACAAACAGCTTCTTCGTAATGTGCTTTTCAACCTGCTTTCGAATGCGATCAAATACTCCGAATCCGGTAAGTCGATCTTTTTGAGGGTCAAAAATTGGAGCGGGCTGATCCGCATTGAGGTGCAGGACCAGGGCATCGGCATTCCGCAGCAAGACCAGGGCCACATTTTCGACCGGTTTTTCCGCGCCAACAATGCCGGCAATGCGCAAGGTACCGGGCTAGGTCTCAACATTGTACAGAATTATATCGAGCTCATGGGCGGCACCGTGCGTTTTCACAGTGAAATCGGCGTGGGCACCACGTTTTTTGTAGAACTGCCTAACCGCGAGCCAGCGTCCATTAAAATCGAATCCTGACACTAACAGTATCCAACTTGGAACCGAGAAAAATACTTTTGATAGAAGATAATCCCGAAATGCGGGAAAATACGGCCGAGATCCTGGAACTCGCCAACTACGAGGTGATCACTGCGCAAAACGGTAAGGAAGGTGTGCAGCAGGCAGCCCAGCATCACCCCGACCTGATCATCTGCGACATTATGATGCCCGAACTCGACGGCTACGGGGTGCTGCATATGCTCGGCAAGGACGAGCGTACCGCATCTGTCCCGTTCATTTTCCTGACCGCGAAAGCCGAAAAGGAAGATTACCGCAAAGGGATGACCATGGGCGCCGACGATTACCTCACCAAACCTTACGACGATATTGAGCTGCTCAATGCCGTCGAAATGCGCCTCAGGAAAAGCGACCGTCTGAAAAAGCAGTTCGAACGTTCCGCCGATGGCTTCGACCAGTTCATTAAAGAAGCGCAGGCATTCGATCCGATCGTGAAGCTCGCCGAGGACAAGAAGGTGAAGGTTTTGAAAAAAAAGGAAACGATCTATACCGAAGGCAGTTTCCCGTCGCATGTGTTTTTCCTGCAAAAAGGGAAGGTTAAAGCCTATAAATCGAATGAGAATGGTAAGGAGTACATTACCGACCTGCTGAAAGAGGGTGAGTTTTTCGGTTACCTCGACCTGCTGCAAGGCGCACCTTACGAGGAAACTGCCATTGCATTGGAGAAGTCGGAAGTGGCCATGATCCCGAAAGACGATTTCTTCAACCTATTACAAGGTAACCGTGAAGTGGCTTCCAAGTTCATCCGTATGCTTTCCAATGAGATCAAAGAGCGGGAAGAACGGCTTTTGCAGCTGGCCTACAACTCCGTGCGCAAACGCGTAGCGCAAGCCTTGGTAATGCTTGTACAGCGCTACCAGGAAGACCGTTCGAAACCGTTCTCCATGGCTGTCACGCGCGAGGACATCGCCTCTATGGTAGGAACTGCCACCGAAACCGTAATCCGTACACTTTCAGATTTCAAGGACGAACGCCTGGTGGATATGAAGGGCAGCCAGATCACGGTTTTGGAGTACGAGAAGCTGGCGCGGATGCGAAATTAGCATCTTTTTCCACCGTTGATAATTCAAAGGTTCCGGCTGATCATTCCCTCGTTTAGGGGCAGAAATAGTTCATTTGCATTTCCTAGTTTTGACAAGAACTTCTTAAAAATCTTTCAAACTATGGAACAAACAACACCTACAAACGCGCCGGATACTGCGGAAGTACCTGTACCCGAAAAACGTCCCGAGAAACTCACCCTGGAAATTCTGATTGCCAGAATGATGCAAACGCATCGCGACATCGAGGCGTATGAAAGGGGCGAAATGACATTAGAGGAACTTCATGCATTGGGCGTAAGGCTTGGTTGAAATTTACCCATACCAGCAATTTGGAGAATTATACAAATTCACCACGGCGCAAAATGTCGCCGTTACCGTGCATGCTCCTTTGGACGGAAGATGGTTTCCTGATAATCCGGAAATAGGAAGCGTTCACAGTTTCCTCATTAAAACAGACAAACCATCCATCGGCCTGGATGTCCGGCTCAGAAATACCGTGCTGGACATCCTGACCAATTTCCTCAGAGATAACGACGCGATAATCGTCTACTACTGCGATCCATTTGACGGTAAAGGGTTCAAGCGACACCTTAAATTCAACAGATGGTTTGACTTGATCAATGACCCATCGATCGAAAAACAGGATCGGCAGGCCATTGTCAGCGATTTGAAGATCGACGAGCATGATCACCTTGTCAGATCTGAATTAACCGTATATGCCTCCATCCTACTCCGGAAGACGCATCCTGATTACGACGCCGCAATCCGTCTCTTCCATTCAGGCGACGTAAACAAGACGGATAAGCTATAAAAGCTTGCCTTCAATCGCTTCCAGCTGCGCCATCATTTCCTGCCGGTACGCAACCGTCTGATTCGTAATTTCAGGGATCAGTTTTTTGTAATAGCTAATCCCTTCAAGCAGGTTGGTGCGGAATTTCGAGAAGTATTTTGCCTTCTTATCATTCAGCGCAGCCGCGTGTCGCTCGATGTCCTTTTTGAGGTAATCCACATACAGGTTCAACTCGTTGACGAACATGTTCGGGCGCAGGTGTTTGGCGAGCAGGTCTATTTTTCCATAGATATGCCCGACCATTTCGTCCAGCGAGTAAATTCCTGAGAACCAGGCAAGGTTCGGTCCGGGACAAATCGCTACTGCATTGTTCTCCCGAGGTTTGATCAAATGGTTTTTCATGAGGGCAGCGGTGCTCAATCCGTCGCAAAGGCAGAGTTTTTCAGTTACGGCATCGATTTGCTTCTGCAAATCTGCCGGGCGCGGTTCAATCGCCTGCAACTGTTTGATCTTCAACTGCTGGTATTGCCGGGAAGCGGTGCAGATCGGCTCGCTGGTAAACTCCGTATTCGAAACGAGGTAGCGTTTGTGGCAAGGACTCCCGGGACGACCTTTCGCAATGCGTTCGAGGCGCTGCTTTTCGGCTGTACTGTTTTTGAAGTTATTAAAAAGCACGCCCAATGGCGATGAGTCGCTCACATAATAAGCATCGCTTTCCGCATTGGCCAGCTCGTTTAACGTGGCTTTATCGACATTGGTAACTTCGGGCACCAGCAGAAACGGGCTCCCCCAACCGGTGGCTTCGATACCGTAATGTTCGAGTAAAAAGGCATTTTCGGCCGCCGTACCGATCCCGCCTTGTACGGATATCCGCGTGTGCGGCGCATGCTCAAGTCCAATGCCCCTGCTTTCGAGTGCGGGCTCGTATAGCGCGAGCAGCTCGGTAAACATTTCGTCGCGCCGGTTTTTGAATTCTTCCAGCACGGGGCCTAGCAAGTTACCCTCCGTCGCAAATGCATGCCCGCCGCAATTAAGTCCCGACTCAATGCGGAATTCAGAAACCCAAATGCCCTTCTTGGCCAGAAACTTCGCCTGGATCAATGCAGAGCGATAGTCGCTTACTTTGAGGATCACTTTTTTGCGGAAATTCCCTCCCTCGTCCGGAAAGAAATCCGCAAATGCTTCGAGGTAGCTGTATAAATGCGGGTTCATGCCCGCGGAAAGAATAATCGAGGATGACAATTGGCTCAACGCGAAGCCGCGTAATGCAGCCAGTGCGTCCGTGTAAATATCATCGAGCAGGTTCCCTTCTGAATCGGTATTCATCTTGTCCACTTTCGACATAATATTCACGTCGATACTACCAGGTACCATTTCCGCTCGCAGTGCCAATGCTTCCGCGTCTTTCTTTGAACCGTCGGACAGCCCAAGCATTGCCTCATACCTGATTTTCAACTCCGAATCCGCAGGCAGCAAACTGAAATAGCGGTCAATATCATTGCCCGCTCCAAAAGGCTGAGCTCGCAGATGCTCAAATTCCTCTGCCACAATGCGGTGCATCAGGTCGAGGTATTGGGTGATCCGGCGGCTGCGGTAATCGGGTTCGGATTTAAGAATAGGTGTGTCGTCTTCACCGCGTTGGCGGGCATAATGTACGCGCATACGCTCAATCAGCTCGTCGTCGACTATGGATGCGACCGAAGAAATGCCGTATTTGGCAACCTTAATGGGGGTATCGATGGAGTATCCCAGTCCGAGGACCGGGATATGAAAAGTATGCGGCATCATATCTGGATGAGGTCTTGATAATTCATCCAAAAGTACACGGCAGCCACCGCCGGAAAACTGACGCTGCTTAGCTGTGATCCTGAGAAACGTCATGCCGACTCAACAGCGTCATTTCTTTTTCGTCTTCTGCGGCTTCGAAGCCTCCGCCAACTCATTTTCTTTCATCCGGTATTCGACAATGCGCCGGATGAGGTCGAGCGGCAATGGGTCCTTGTCCGGCAGCTGGAGTGCCGATTTACTCATTTTGTATTTCGAAAGCTCCGTTTTGAACTCTTCCAACAGCGCCTGACTATAAGGATACGACAGCGAAATGTGGTTGGTAGCAGCCGAATAGTAGATCAGGAACCCGAAGTGTTTGTAAGCCGGAATCTGGTAACTGATTACTTCTTCGGCATCCGGCGCCGCCTCCCTGATGGTTTTACGGATCGCCGCCAGCCGTTCCTTCTTCTCTCCCTGAAACGTGTCCTGGTATTCGTCTACCGATTTAAAATCTGTTTTTGCCATGCCGATCGAGTTTTTGATGAGTGATTCTGCCGGTAAAAAGCATCAAAGCGTGGCGATTTAACCGGTACCGTATTTTTATTCAAGTAACCGATTTAATAATAAAATATATTTTATAAATTTTCCAATAAAACACCACAATACCTAACTATCAATCAACAAGTTATACGCCATGAAAAAAGTCTGCTTTTACTTATTCGCGTCGCTCATCTGCTTTTGGGTGAGTTGTAAAAAAGACAAGGATGTTGATCCCCAGGTAACATCGATTGACGACTCCTATGTAAAGTCCGTGACCGTGAGCGGCGCCAGAGAGGTACAACTCGATACCGGCAAACAGATCATACAAGTAATATTGCCGGAGACTTTCACAGCCAACGTACTTGATTTGAAGTTCGACCTACCGGAAACCAGTGAACTAGGTGTATTTGGCGACAGTTTACTGGTGAATGCCAATCAAATCAGGTTCCCCTACATTGGGAGTCTGCCTCTGACATTCAAAGTCGGCAAGAAGAAGCAATCATTCCCAAATGAGAAGTACTACAAGGTTTTTGTAAAACATGAAGGGCGATTGACAGCCAAGTTGCTTGTTGCCCCGGCATTTTATCCAACGGGCGACGAAGTCTCGGTGAATGGGGAATTCAAGTTCTTGTCGGGTGTGGGTACGATGCCAGAGACCCCCATTTCGCCTCTCAATCCGTCGGTAACGCTATCCGACCCGGCAAAGGGCATCAATAAAGACGGGGACGCCAATACCGAACTCAATTACATAACAATTGCGGATTGTGCACAGTTTTTAAGATCAGAGGCTCTGAGACTTAGTATTACGTATGGCAACAAAAGATTTGAATTCCCGGAAATAAAGCAGATCAGGCGGTCGAGCGTTAACGGACGGGTGGATTGGACGCGAAAGCTTTTCAAAACCATTACCAAGGGGAAAATCATGCAGATTCAGGGAGGGCTTTTCCTGCCGGAAAACCATTACCAGATAGAACTTTCCAGTGACCGTTTGCCTCAGTCACGAAAATTCGAAGCGACTTTCGTCAATTATAGTTTGCTGAGGTTCACATTGCCCGATGATCTGCCGGACGATCAATACCTCACACAGATTTACGAGGGCAATACCCTGATTGGAAAGTCAGCCGAGCCCGTCGCGTCCGATTCGATCAAAGCATCGGTCGGCAGTATTTGGACAGAGTTCGCAGAGTGCCCCACCTTTCAGATTCTCCTGGGCGGCTTTACCGATAAAATCGTGGTCAGTAAAGGTCAGACGTTCTACGCAATGCCTTTTCCCGCGGTCATGGATGCCCAATACGGCAAGCCCGCGGACCCCACCAAACCGCTGCCCGCGCTGGAATTGAAATCAGTCAACGAAACTCTTCGCCTGCAACCAACCGTGAAAGCCGACTGGTGTTATGGTGACGGAGGGGTCTACGTTTACTATGGAGTTTTCAAAGTTCCTGCGAACGCCCCATCAGGCAAGTATGAAGCCCGATTCATCTCAAAGGACAATGCCGCATCTATGGCCCATTGGAGCCAGATCGAAATCCGGTAACACCTAGCTGCTCAGCCTGCTCGTACTGAATACAGATGCCAGTACGGACAAAAACTCTTTTTCGGAGAATGGCTTGCCCAATACGCCATTGATACCCAGACCTGCATAAAAATCCTTGTCACGGTCGGAGAGATCGCCGGTGAAACCTATTACCGGGATGGATGCTTTCAGCTGATCAGCATTGGTACGAATTTGGCGGGTCAGCTCCGAACCGTCCATTCCGGGCATATTGATGTCGGTAATCACCAGGTCGTAGGGTTGTTTTTCGAACAGTTCGAGTGCGTCGTCGCCCGAGCCGACGAGGTCGTAAGAAAGCCCGTGCTTTTCGAGTAACCTACTCATTAGCACAAGGTTCAGTTTGGTATCATCGGCAACAAGTACCTTTTTGCCGTGCAATTCCACTTTCGTTACCGCCGGAGAAGGGCTCTGAACGGATTTCTGTTTTTCGGCCACCTGCATCGGAATCGCGATTCTGAATTCCGATCCTTTGCCCAATACACTGTCGACCGAAATTTTGCCCCCGTGCAGCTCTACGATCCGTTTACAGATCGCCAATCCAAGTCCGGTACCTTGCTTTCCTACCGAAGCGCCGTCAATCTGGCTGAAATCTTCAAAAATCTCCTTCAAATGCTCCTGCGCTATGCCGATACCGGAGTCCTTTACCTTGATTTTCAAATGTTTCTTCTGGCCGTCGGCACTTTCCAGGCCAGCTTCTACCAAGACCTTGCCATGTGCCGGCGTAAATTTGACCGCATTGCTCAATAAATTGATCAGCACCTGCTTGATCCTGAACTCATCGCCCAAAAGACATACCGACTGCCCGATATTGATTTTCGACACAATTTCAATATCCTTCTCCCCCGCCAGAACGCTCATCAACGCCACTACTTCATTCACGAGCTCTACCGGGTTAAAAACCTGGTATTTCAGCGTCAGTTTGCCCCTTTCCAATTTGGAAAAATCGAGCAGATCGTTCACCAGCGTGAGCAAAATCCGGGACGAGCTTTGAATAGCATCAACGCTTTCCTTCATCTGGCCTTCGAGGCCATCGGAATCCATCAGTTGGGAAAAACCTATGATCGCATTCAGCGGCGTCCTGATCTCGTGCGTGATCTGCGCCAGAAATTCCCCTTTATTTCTCGCTGCCTCGGTGGCCATCGAGGCATATTTGACGATCGTCAAATCATTGCGGTAGAGTTTGACGAGGTTACGGATGATGATGATCGTCATCAGCAACACCACAATGGCCCCAGCCCAGAAAAGGTGGTTTACTTCCTCAAACTTGTCGGATGTCTCCGTCAACAACAAGCCCCTGAACTTCCTGGCTTTTGCCTCTTCGGCAGCTTTCAACGATTTGAGGGTCAATTGCAGGTTGGCAAACAACTCCCCGTTCAGGAACAACAACCTTTGCTCTGCCTCGTTCAGTTGCCTTTTGACCCGGTTGTACTCGTCGTAACGGCTCAGATCGAGTTCGCGCGCCATCAGGTAGGGCATTACCAGCGAATCGCGCTGGGTGATCACCTTCGTTTTTTCCTGGACAACCTCGTCGTCCCGCTTGTTCGCAATCGCGTCGGCCAATCTTTTGAAAAGCCCCCGCTTTTTCTTTTGGGGATCCGCCAATACCACCGAATCGACTTTCGAAGTCTTTTTGACACGAATGGGCCGTGGTTTGGATTGCGCTTGCTCCTGCTGGATTTGTTCGCTGCGTTGTACCGACATCGCGAACAGGCTATCGACCAGAATCTTCATCCGGATGAATTCCTCGTTGCTCTCCCGCTTGCTCGCCATTAGCCCCGACAGTCCCGACGGTTGATGGGCGCGCTCGTTTTCGAACTCGTTGAGGATCCGGGAAACGGTTTGAAGCTGGCCTGTAAATGCCTTGAGGTATGCAGAATCCTGCGTGATGATAAAGAGACGGCTATTGTTCTCGGCCACATAAAGGAGCGAAATGCAGGTATCGACCTTCTGGTAGCCATTCATATCCTTGCGGAGCTCCTGAATATTCTCGCGGATCGTCTGCGATTTGCCGCGCGTGAGCAACAGCATAAAAACAAACGAGCCTAGTATAACGACCAGTAGGATGGTCCAGATAAAGAACGCCCTGGATAATGTGCGGAAAGGGATTTTCATCATGTGTAAGTCTGTCGATTCTTCCCTGCGTCCTTGGAAAACCGATATTTCGAGGGTTGTTTGAGACAAAGGTAAAAAAGCAGACACAAAACACTGTCATGCTCTGCCACCTATTATTTAGTCTACAAAACCCGTCGAATGAGTTACACACCAATACCGGGACCTATGTTTCAAGCCATGCTTTGAAGGCCGGCGCCTTGTCCCGGCTGACGACCACCTCCTGCGAGGTCTGGGGGCGTAGTTCTATTTTCAGTTTACCATTAAAGTAGGTGTGTATCTTCTGAATAGCATCGATCCGGGCGATAAACTGGCGGTTGAGCCGGAAAAAATTCAGCGGGTCTACCAGCGATTCCAGCTCTTCCAGTTTGTAATCCACGAGGTATTGCCGGCCGTCCGTCGCCACAAGGCAGGCCATTTCATTGGCTGTGTAAAAATAGGCGACGTGCTCCTGGTTGACCGGGATCAATTGCTCTCCATTTTTTACCAGGAAACGCGTTTTAAAAGGCCTTTTGGTCATTTCGAGACTATCCAGCAGTGTTTCTACTTTTCTCGCATAAGCTTTCGGGGAAAAGTCCTCGCGGATATTCTCGTATTTGCGGATAGCCTCCGCCAGCTCGGGTGCCTTGATGGGTTTCAGCAGGTAATCGATGCTTTTGACGCGAAATGCCTTGATCGCGTACTCGTCGTACGAAGTCGTGAAAATGATCGGGCTATGCGCCGGAAACTCCTCGAATATCTGGAAACTCAGGCCATCGGCAAGCTGGATGTCCGAAAAGATAAGGTCCACTGGCTCCGGGTTCGCGAACCACTTCCGGCCCGCCTCGACACTTTCCAGCACCGCACACACTTCCATACGCGGATCGAGCTTCTTGATCAGCTTTTCCAGCCTTTCCGCGGCCGGGTATTCGTCTTCAATGATCAGTATTTTCATAGCAATCGGGCGACCTACGCCGCCAATCTCATCATTATTATTCTACCAACTGCCCTAGCAACGGAATCCTCACGGTAAAGCGCGTTTCGTCGCGTTTCACCTCCACTTCCCGGTCGGTCAGCAGGTTATATCGGTTGATAATGTTCTGCAATCCCACCCTCGTCGATTTTTCAAGGATGGTCTTCTCCGAAATATTGTTCTCCACCACGAGGTAGCCGTCCTCTTCCTCACGGATCAGGATATACAATGGATTCTCACGCGAGGCCGCATTATGCTTAATCGCATTCTCGATCAGCATTTGCAGGCTCAGCGGAGTAACATGTTGTGCCAATGCATTAGCGGAAAGCTGCTTTTCGACCTGCAAATTTTCCCTGAAACGGATTTTATTCAAATACACATAAGCATCCACGAACGCTATTTCCTCGCTCAGCAACACCGTGTTCTTGCTACGGCTCACGAGCACGTACCGGTACACGTCCGACAGCCTTTCGAGGTAATCCTGTGCAGCGGTGTTCTCATCGTCGATCAGCGCCGCCAGGGTATTCATACTATTGAACAAAAAATGCGGGTCGAGCTGGTTTTTAAGCACTTCCAGCTGAGATTGCACATTTTCGCGCATCAGCGCCTCCGTCTTCCGTACATTCATTTTCCAGGCATCAAAAAAATAAACGGCTTCATAAACCAGGTACACGATCACGGTAGGCACGATGCTGATCCGAAAACTTGCCGCCAGCACGCTCGCGTGGTAAACGGGTTTATAGTAGAGCTCATCGAGCAGCAGCGATACCAGGAACACATAGGTAACAGCCAGCACCGCTTCCGCGGCAACCCGCTTGCCGGTTTGCCCATAGTCGGGAAAAATCCGGCGCATCCATGTGATAATGTACCGGTTCCCCTCCCAGAATGTGAGTGTCAGCAACGTGGAAAAAAGCACACTCAGAAAGAAATGCTGACTCAGTTTCAGGAATTCGTCAAAGGCGATCATCACCGCAATGATCAGCCCCATGAGCGGGATTCCGATCATCCGCCATTTCCTGTCATTGAGCGTGTAAGCCTTTTCCTTCATCGATGTTTGATATTGGCGGGCAAACTACTCGTTTACCCGCCAATATTCAATTAAAATGTGTATCTGAAATACGGCACCGGGAAAAACGGCTGCTGATACTGGTTCACCAATTCGTTGGTCCGCGGGTTATAGGTTTGCTGGAAGATGTTTTTGCGGGCTGTCACGTTCTGCAAATCCATCGAAAACTCCATAGTGCTCCGGCGCATTTCCCGGCGGTAGGAGAACCGGATGTCCGTTCTGAAATAGGCGCTTTGCCGGAGCGAGTAGGCACGATTTTCGTCGTAAACTGCCGCTCCTTTTGCCCGAGAAGCCGCCAGGTTTAGCGACGTGATGTACTTCCCTCCCACCAGCGAGCTCTTGATATTGGCGCTCAGGATATTGTTAGTACCGAACCTGAATTCCTTTCCGCCAAGCACATTCAGGACATATTTGGTATTGAAAGCGGTATTGCGTTCCACTTTATCGCTGCCTTTGTATTTCGAATCAAACAATGAAGTCGTAAGCAGGAAGTAATAGCCTTTGGTGAAATACCTCTCCAAAGTAAGTTCCACCCCCATATTGGTACCCGAGCCGCTGTTCACCAGACTGTCACGGTCCGACGGGCCGAATGCAGCACCCATATTCAAAGCGGAATAAGTGGAAGCCCGTCGCTCCACCGGCACGTTGAACAGCCGCTGGTAATACGGCTCTATTTTCAGTAACAGACTCTCCGTCAAACGATTCTGGTAGCTCAGCACAAAGTGATGGCTTTGGGTAAAGCCCAGGTCTTTATTGGTGCGCACCGGCCCCGACTCTCCCGGAGTTTGTACAAAATAGGTGTAAATGTTCTGTGCCTGGCTATTCAAACCATATCCCGCGCTGAGCGATTGCCCTTTCCCGAATGCATATTGTAAACCGGCCCGGGGTTCAACGGCCACATTATTGTTCAGGTTGTAATGCTGAAAATGAAGGCCGGTTGTAAAAATCAGTGCTTGCGAAATCCGGTACTTCCACTGTGCATAGGCTTGGGTAAGCACCGTTTTTTCCCCGCTGACATTCGCGCGAACGGTGTCGATTTTCCCACCCTGGTAGATAGAGCGGCTGTACAGGTCGAAATCGAGCAGATCCACGGTGATCCCTCCGTAAAGACTGCTTTTCGCATTCATTTTATGCCTTACATTCAGTACGGCCGAATATTTGGAAGTATTGTATTTTGCCTCGCCGCTCAGGAATGCTTCCCGTGCAGGGTTGCTGATCGAATCGCCGCTGAACCGCTCGCGGGTCGTACTCATGCCGAGCGTAAGTTTGGCGAAAGTTTTGGGAGTGAGATTATGCTCATAGGCCAGCCCGAAAATGTTGGTACCATACTTGACACGGGTGTTGGTGTTTTCGGTACCATACATATTTGAAAGCGTAGTATCCACCTCATTACCCTGGAAATTCACGTCACTACTCCCTGTTATGCCAAACAACGTCAGTTTGCCCTTGTTACCGGTCGGGACAGCCACTTTAAAGCTCAGGTCCTGGTAATCGGGAATGGCCGTGCCCGTGCCGAACTGCAATCCAAGCGCTTTGAAAAGGCCGAGCGTCGAATAGCGGTAATTCAAAAGAAAAGATGCCTTGGAATTCCTGGCGAATGGTCCTTCGGCACCCAGTTCAAACCCATTGAAACCGACCTGGCCCATCAGTTCATGTTTCTGATTATTGCCTTCGCGAAGTTGCAGGTCAAACACCGCCGCGAGCGCGTTTCCGTATTGAGCGGGAAAGGCGCCCGTAAGAAAGTCGGACTTGCCCAGCACATTGTTGTTCAACATGCTTACCGGCCCGCCGGTGGCCGCGAACGAACCGAAGTGATTGGGATTGGGAATATTGAGCCCCTCCAGTTGCCATAATGTGCCCGAGGGCGAGTTTCCGCGCACCACGATGTCGTTGCGCGAGTCATCGCCCGATACCACGCCTGCATAATTGGCCGCCATCCGCGATGGATCGCCCAACGCACCCGCATAACGCTTGGTATCATCCACATTGAACGACCGCCCGCTCACGAGCGATAACTCATTGTTGGTTTTAGTCTTGTCGTTTTTGCGATCGGCCGTCACCACCACTTCATCCAGGTTCTGAACTGCCTCGGTCAGGGTTACATTCAAAACCACTTCCTTACCCGCCGTCACGACGATGTTGGACAAACGCTGGGATTCATACCCGACCATAGTAACTTGAAAAGACTGGCGCCCCATGGGTACACCCGCGATCACGAAATCGCCCCGGACGTCGGTAACCGCTCCAACAGGACTTGCGCCTGCCTCCCGGACCAGCAACACCGATGCCCCGATCACGGGCGATTTGGAAACTTCGTCGCGGATTGTCCCGCGGATCGTCTGCGTGCCTTCCTGTGCATACAGGTTGGCAGCGAAAAGAAATGTCATGGCTAATAATAATGCTTTCATTGGCTAAACTTGATGAATTGATGCCTCGAAATTCAGCATAACACCTTGTGTTTGAAATCCGGCCGGTGCCTAACCGTACGAATGCGGGGGTGAAACGACGGTCGGATTCGGGGAATCGTCGGAGTGATTGGGGCGATCGGCAATCAAACTTATTTGGACTTATTATAAACAAGTAGCTATATTTACCGCATCGATTCCGCTCGCGCCCAAGATTGCATGACCGCCACTACTACCGATAACGCTCCTTTCCGGATAGACGAAACGTCTTTCAAACAGATCTATCTGGCTCATTGGGAGAAGGTTTACGCGGTTTGCTACAACACCGTCCGCGATCCCGAACCGGCCAAAGGAATGGTGCAGGAGATTTTCAAGTCGCTATGGGAACGGAAGGACGAACTGGAAATTACGACTTCCGTGGAGCGTTACCTGCTCCGGTCGGCCAAATTCAAGGTTTTTGAATACCTCCGGAACACCAAATCCCGCAAGGAGCACAACGAGATCGCATTCGCCGACTATTGCGACCGTACCCATTGTACCGAAAATGACATTCTCTATAATAACCTTAAAAGCAAAGTAGACGATCTGGTAGACACCCTGCCCTGCCAATGCCGGCGTGTCTACAAAATGAGCCGCGAAGAGGGGCTCAGCAATAAGGAGATCGCTTCGGCGCTGCTGATCTCCGAACGGGCCGTCGAATACCACATTACCAGGGCACTCACCACGCTCCGCGCCAACCTCACCGAATATATGCACTAGAATCACCGGTGCGGCTTACGGCTAAACCCAATTTATGCTACTTTTACTTTCAGGAAGCATCACCAACCGAACTGTGGAGTACTTGAATGAATATCAGTAAAGAACTTATTGAAAAATACCATCATGGCCGCTGCACCGATGAAGAAAGGGCTGCGGTAGAGGAATGGCTGCTGAGCGACGATGCCGACGACACCATGGAGTGGAATTTGCGGGAGGAAAAAACGGCTTTGCAGTCCGAAATGTGGAATGAAATTGCCAGTGTACTACACTCTTCTTCCGAAACACCTGTACCGAATGTCGAGCGCACGATTATGCGTTCGCTATGGAAACCGGCCGTGGCCGCTTGCCTCCTTGCCGTATTGGGCTCCGTTGCTTATAGCCTGAAGCGTGAGTCCGCTCCTCAGAAAGTTATTTCACTCAACAATATTTCCGGCACAGAAAACAAGGCGCTTCACGAGAAAGAATTTACCCTTTCCATTGCTCCCAAAAGCAATGTGGCCATAAACAGCAAAACGGGCATTATGGATTTCTGTGGAGCCGTGCTGATCAACCCCAAGGAAGATATTGAACTGACTTTTCAAGGGACTTGTGCGAACCCAGCCCAGAACCGCGAAAAAGTTTCGCTGAAAAAGGGACAAAACTACATTGCGCTCAACTACGGCGGCAATGCCCAGACCGGCGAAGTGATCGTCGTCGAGGAAGGGGCTATGGCAAGCCTTCCGCCGCTCGTTTTGAAGCAGCTCATGCATCAGTTCAATATCTGACCTAACTCATGATACATCGTTACCGGGGTGTTATCCACTTCGTCATTTTCGCGTTGCTTTCGGTTGTTCTGCTGCCCGGCTGCCGGGAGCAATCCGGCGAGAAAGCGCATTTTACCCGACAGAAATACAGCATTTATGCCATGATGAAAAATGGCAAAGAATATATCCTTCAAACCGATTCTCTCGCTTCCGGTGAAATCAATCCCGAAAAGTCGGGTGCGCGGGTCGTCCCGGCGCCACTTTACTATGAGCTGATCGTCCGTGACGGCCAGTATTACAGTATCGATCGCAAAAGAAGCTCGTTTGTACGGTACAAGATTGCAAATGGGGAATTTGTGAAGGATACGTCCGTTGCTATTACCGGGTTTTCGTCCGTGGAAAACTACAACTGGCTATCGCGCGACTCGCTGATGATCCTCGGCTATGATGAAGACGCCCGAAAAGTTCGTTATGTCAAAATAGATGTCCGAAATCTGAGTATTGTCCAGGGAACTGTACCCGTTCCGGCGCCATTTGGTAATTACAACTGGCTCTCCATTGGCTTTTCACAGTTTCTGGAAAACAAATTGTATATCGGCTACTGCTACCATACCTACACGCTCGACAACTATACCACCGGCGATACCATTTACACCGCCATTCTGGATTACCCGGGGTTGAAATCCCTGAAAACACTCAAAGATACCCGTTCCGTATATCCGGGCGGTGTGAATACACGGCAAAACCATTCATTTGTAACCGAAAACGGCGATTTCTACTTCATCGCCTGTCCGGGAATAGCCGCCGGAAACGCTCCCCAAAAGCCAACGGGTATCTTCCGTATCAAGAAATCCAGCGAAGAAATCGATCCGGCGTATTTCTTCAATATCTCGGCGTCCGCGATCAAAAATCACGGCTACGGTTTCTGGTATGTCGGGAATGGCAAGGCGATCGTGAGAACCGAACGCAAAGGGCTTTACACAGGGATGAAGGACCATTATAAAGTCCCCCATTTCGATTTTTACTTACTCGACCTCGAAAAGCAAACCACCAGCCGGCTCTCTCTTCCGCTCGACAAGGGAACTTCCCGGCAATGTGTGCTGGTAGAGCATGGAACGGTGTATATTACCGTTAACTCAGGAAATGAAGGATGTTATGTATGGCTGCTCAACCCCGAGACAGGGGAGTTGAAAAAGGGATTGAAATTCAGTGACGACACCGAATATATGTTGCGGTTGGAACGCTTCACGGAATAGAGAAAATCAGGCACTGACGATTTCCTCGGGAGACAAACCCGTTATTTCGGAGATTGTTTCAATATCGAAGCCCCTGGTTTTCATGTTACGGGCGATCTCTAACTTCCCTTCCTCTCTTCCTTTTTCTCTACCTTCTTCTCTTCCCTCTTCTCTCCCTTTTTCTCTACCTTCTTCTCTCCCTTCTTCCATTCCCAACTCTCTCCCTTCCCGCATCGCTTCCTTCTTCGCATAATCCATGGAATTCTCATTGTCCCATTTGGCTTTCAAGTATGCATCCCAGGCCATCTTTTCTTGTCGATTTAGGTTACAAACTTCCGCTATTCTGAAAACTTTGTCAAACACAGGCTCTTCCAGAACTTCCGGAATATCATCCAATTTACTCAAATTCTTCAACAAATAGAGCCACTTGTCCAGCTCAGTTGAGAGCTCGGCCTCTTCCTTTAAAAAGCGCGGCATTTCAATGAATGTCAGGCCAAATTTATCATAAAACACCTGATTGTTGCTTCGCTTGATCAGCCGGATTTCATGCAGATAATGATCGTCGGCGGAATCTTCAAAACTAAAATCCATCAGACCGATCAAATACACCGGTTTCAAATCATACTTCCAGTTCGCTACCCCGGCCGCCACCTGATCGCGGATAAGTGAGGCCGAATAATACAAACACCGGTCTTTAAAATACTCCTGCCTGACACGCTGTACTTCGATGATAAACTGCTCCCCGTCAGCTCCCGTGCAGCACAAATCAAAAACAGCCTTACGGAGTATTGGAATTTGCCCATTGTTTTCATTTTGGTTAAACGTGAGATCGGCTACAAACCGCTCTCCCGCAAACAGTACATTCAGAAAATCTATCAGTACGTCCTTGTTGGCTTCGGTGCCAAAAATTCGCTTGAAACCGAAGTCGGAAAGCGGATCGATGAATCGTCCGTATGGCATTTCATATATTTCCATAGTGTGCATTGACAGAGGTTGATCATTCCTCAATTTACACGAATGCACATGCGGCATGTTACGCAATGACCGTACACGAAGTCATTTTTTACCAAACGGCCTTCGGGAAATGAGCGATTGTGCTACTCATTCCAAAAGGGCTATCTCCTTTTCAAACTTCAAAAGATTGGCGAAATAAGTGTTGGTATTCAATGAACATCCTTAAAAAAATCAATGCCTGGCTACACCTCTGGCTCGGGCTGGCTTCCGGAATTGTGGTGATAATCGTAGGTTTTACAGGTTGCATTCTCGTTTTTGAAAGCGAGTTGGAAGCGCTGACAATGCAGCATCTCCATGCGCCTAATCCCCAAAACAAAGCCATGCTGCCACCGTCGGTGCTCTGGAAATCCGTAAAAGCAGCACTGCCCGACAAAGAAATCCACAGCGTATGGTACCACGGCAGAAACCAGACGGCCCATTTTAGCCTCGACTCCGATTCGCTGGTGTATGTCAATCCTTACAACGCAGAAATAGTGGCGATGGTGGATCATGAGGATTTCTTCCATTTCATTCTCGACGGGCACACGAGCCTCTGGATCGAAGGCAAGGTCGGAACGGGGATCGTCAGCTATGCCACCCTGATATTTTTCATATTGCTCATCACCGGCATCGTGCTTTGGTGGCCCAGGAAGTGGACGAAGTCGGAAAGGGACAAGGCGCTGACAATCAAATGGCGGGCCAAGTTCAAACGGGTCAATTACGATTTGCACAATGTACTGGGGTTCTACTCGCTCACCATTGCCCTGATCATTGCCATTACCGGCCTGATTATGGGCTTTCAATGGTTCAATAAGAGTTTTTACTGGATGGTTTCCGGCGGGCAGGAGGCCCCGCGCTACGAACGTGCGTATTCCGACACCACCCAAAACCTGCCGCTCGCGGGCATGGCCAATGTCGACGCGGCGTGGCGAAAAGGCGTTACCGAAATCGGGGTGCTAAACAAGGAGGCCATTATCATCTCGTTTCCCGAGAAGCCGTCCGAACCGATCGACCTTTGTACCGATATGCACAACGGGTCGTGGCGCTACGTGTACCTCGACCAGCACACGCTCGAAGAATTACCGGCAAGCCAGCCGCAGATTGCCGAACTGGATGTGGCCCAATGGCTCCGCAGAACAAACTATGCCCTGCACGTGGGAGCGATCGGCGGAATGCCGACCAAAATCCTGTTTTTCCTGGCCAGCCTGATCTGTACTAGTTTACCGATTACCGGTTTTTACATCTGGTGGGGCAAAAAGGCGAAAACCAAAAAGCGAAGCAAACCATTGTCAACTAATACCCGCCTTTCGGTTTCTACCGGCAATGCCTGATATTTACATTTTATTACATTTCATCAACCCCTGATTCCCCGGCAGTAACGCCGGAATGCTTTTCCTAGCTATGAAATTTCAATACAATTACCGCTTCTTCCTGCCAGTTCTGATCGCGTTGCTGATCGTTCAAAACGGATTTTCTCAAACATTGCCCGGATACTTGATCAAAGGGACACTCGTCGATTCCGCCTCTTCCAAAGCCATCGAGTTCGCGACCATCAGCATTCTCGATGATCAGCAGCAGGTGGTGGCACTGACCTATTCCGATGAAAATGGTTATTTCAAATCCACGGATATTAAAACGGGCTCCTATGTTCTGAACCTCTCTTTTGTGGGGTACCGCCAGGCGCGTCTCGCATTCACGATCAAGTCCACGGCACCTTATGATTTTGGAACTATAAAGCTAATCTCCGATGTAAAACAGCTGGACGCGGTGACTATTACCGGCATGAAACAACTGGTCGAACAGCAGCCAGGCATGCTGATTTACAATGCGGAAAAGGATATCAGCAATACCGGCGGTACGGCAGCAGATGTGCTCAGAAAAGCGCCAATCCTGAATGTGGACGCTGCGGGGAATGTGACCATGCGCGGGAATTCCAACCTGCGAATACTCATTAACGGAAAATACTCCGGCCAAATGGCCCGGAATGCAGCCGATGCGCTGAATATGATGCCTGCCGGATCGATTAAATCCGTGGAAGTAATCACGAGTCCTTCGGCGCGTTACGATGCGGAAGGAGCGGCCGGGGTTATCAATATTATTACTAAAAAAGGTAACCAGAGCACTAGCGGCACCATCGAAGTAGTGGGTGGGAACCTCGAACAGGCCATTAACCCGCGCATCGCGGTGAACCGCGACAAATGGAACATCAGCTCAACCCTGCATTTGCACCGGTTCCGAAACAAGGAGTTAGCGAACGTCGACCGTACCACATTTGAGGACGGCGTGGAAACCGGCAAAGTGCGGCAGGAAATCGTACGCGACAATGCCAAGCCGCACAGTTCGGGCGATTTGCAGATCGAGTACCTGGCCGACAGCGCCAATGTTTTCAACTTCTCCGTAAATGGCTGGCTCGGCAACTGGCCGCAAAACAGCGAGCAGCATAACAGCCGGCTTACGCCTGACGGGCAGGTGATCGACCAGTTTTTCCAGTCGGTCAAAACCAAGGCGCCTAACAAAGGCATCGACCTGAATTTAGGTTATACCAAAAAATTCAGAAAACCGGGGGAAGAGCTTTATCTGATGGCGCAACACAACCGCTCCATCGACGATTTCAACTACAATGCTACCCAACGCGACGATGAGCAGTTCCTCGTTTACCGCGAAATCAACGACAATACTACGCAAAACCGTGAATGGACTTTCCAGGGCGACTATATTCTGCCGCTCACACCTTCGGGCAAGCATGCGTTGGAAAGTGGTGTAAAAGCGATATTGCGCAATGTGGGAAGCGATTACCAGGTGCAGGCGAGCGAAAACGGCACCCCCGATAACCTCAGTGTCGTTCCGTCCCGCACCGATCGTTTTGACTATCGCCAGGACGTGCTCGCGACATATAGCCAGATCAAATTCAAATGGAGCAGCGGCTGGGCATTACACGCAGGAGCGCGCATGGAAGGCACTTTCCTCGAAGGGGACCAGCGCGACGCCGGTGTGCATTTCACCAGCAACTTCTGGAATTTCGTACCCAGTGCGACGATTTTCAAAAAGCTCGATGCCAACAATAACCTTACATTGAGCTACACCAAACGCATTTCCCGCCCATCGATCTGGGACCTGAACCCCAACAGGGACAGCCAGGACCCTAAGAATATCGTTGTAGGTAACCCGTCGCTGAAACCGGAGGAAGTGAACCAGATGGAGTTTACTTACGCGCTGCAAACCAACTCCGACTTGTTCCTGAACATCTCGGCCTTTGGCAGGCGGACCAACAATTCCATTGAAAGCATTGTTACCATGGACGCGGAAGGCGTAGCCACCACCACCAAGCAAAACCTCGCCTCGAATGCGCAGTACGGCATCAACTTCTCGACTTCGTTCTCGCCCCTGCCCGACTGGAAGATCAACAGCAATGCCAACATTCGCCAGGCACGCTTCAAAAGCGGTGCGCTCGGGATCGATAACAAAGGGGCAGCCTGGGGAATCAATATCAATACCAGCCTCAAATTGCCCAAAAATTACAGCGTACAGGCATATGGCGACTACGACGCCCGCAGTATAGAGCTGCAAGGCTTCGAAGGTGCGTGGTTGTATTATAGTTTTTCAGCCAAAAAGGAGCTTCCGGCGCGCAAGCTCTCGATCACCCTCACGACGGTCAGTCCCTTTGGCGCCTACCGCCCGCAAAAAGAGGTGGTCAGCTCGCCGGAGTTTTATTCGATCACACGGAACCAATACCTGATGCGCTCTGTGAAACTTTCGCTCAACTGGGAATTCGGCGGGTTGTTCAAGCAAGGCTCGGGGCGCAAGATCAGCAACGACGACCTGAAAAACGTGAAACAGGGCGGCTAATGCCTAGGGATCAAGCGGCTCATCGGCATCAATGTGCAATGCATCCAGCACCGGATAAAACTCCACATCCGTTTCGCTGAGTCGCTTACCCAATTTGTAAGGCACGTGGTTCATTTCACGCATACACCGGTTCACAAAAGCATCGCTGGAAATGGAATAGCTTTGCGAACGCATGGTTGAAACGAGGCAGGGCTTCTCCACCGGCATGCCATAGCGGTACAACAGCCGTACGGCGTTACGCATATTGGTAGTCGTGTGGCGCGCGTGCGGGTCCATGATGATCGCGTTTTCCGGCACTTTCAGCGTTTCCATCAAAAACTTCTTCATTTCATACGCTTCGCTGTACTTCGTTTTGAACGGGTGTACACGGCCGCCCGAAACCAGAATGTACGGAGCCAGGCCCTCGAAATACCGCAATGCAGCCACACGGCAGCGCAGCATCCCGCCCTCGCTCAATGCGCGGTCGTAGGTATCCGGACCTGCACCTGGCACGAGGATCAACGTGTATTTGAATTTATTCCAATCGATCTTCTTCACGCGATCGACAGCCGCTTTGTTAACCGTCGAAACCATCGGCTCATAGTCCGCTGCTTCGTGCCGCTCGTTCACTTCCAGAAATTGAAGCGCATAATGCATGGAAGGCCCGAAAAACAGGCCTGCGCCCTTCTTCTCCTGGCGGACAACATCCGTGGCATCATACACGAGTACAGGGTAGCTCTTGACGCTCGTTTTAAATTCAATAGAATCAATCGCGGGATAGTTAGGCTTTTTGCCCTCGGCATACACTTCAATGGTGTGGTTAATGCCTTTGGCATCCTGTTCCCACGCTTTTCGCAGGAATGCTTTGTCGCTTGCTTCCTTTATTAGAATATAAGTCCCGGAGGGAATGAGGTGCTGCTTCACCAGCTTGCCCAATGCATTATTATCGTTGTAAAGCGCTTCCAGCCTCGCTCCTATCGCATCTATTTCTTCGGTCGAAAATTTCATCTTGCCGGTATAGCAAAGAAAGTCGCTCTTGCATTCCTTCACCGATGTTTCCAGGTGTTTGTATTTCAAACCTGCCACTGCCGCCAGTTCGCTGTCCTTTTCCAGTAGCGACTTTACATCGGGAAGCGATTCGAAGAGAGTCAGCAAATACCAGTTTTTGGATTGAACAAAAGAATTTCCCGTCATCAATTGATAATCCTGCTTCGGGGTGCGGCTGGTTTGAGCCAAACCGGTCAGGGTGAGCAGCATGAAAAGCGAAAAGGTCAAAGGTTTAGTCATAGTTATAAAAGGAGTATGAAAAAGGCCTGCAAACTAAGCGAATCCGTTTGACGGGATCATTATCTGAAAGTTAAGAAACAAAAACCAGGACACGCGCCTACTACGCAGCAACGACCCGACAGCGAGAATATTCCGGACTGTATTTCATTGTATGTCGATACACGAAATAAAACGCTATTGAATATACGTAAACCAGTCAGCAAATATCCGTACTTTGAGATTTGGTTACCAGCGACAGCCCACCGCCTGCGTGGGGCAATGTAACCGCTCTTCCAGCAAATCGGCCTGTCAATATTCAGCTACAAAAACATTTCTACTTAATCATCAACCGAACCAATTAATTCTTTTGATTTGGGGTAATTCCAAACAAAAAAGCCCCTGGCAAAATGCCAGAAGCTTTTCAATTTTTAAGCACCCATTTTACTTATAAAAGTTATCGTTTTCCAGTACTGGCCCGGATCGTTGTTTTCCTAGATAAAAATTGCGTTTTTCCAGTTTAAATCCAAATTAAACAACGTATTCAATGACCGGGAGTACCTGGAAGCAGGAAGTCACCTGTTTAATTCTGTCAAAATCAAACCGTGCAGGGCCGGAATTCCGGCAATCGTTGCAAATGAAGTGTAATAGTGTTTTATATGAAACAGGGCAGGGCGTCCATTTATCCCTCCTTTAAATGCAATTCCAGTAAGTGTTTTTATCATGGCCAATAGCTACTTTTATTCTTTCACAAAGCGTTCATTCCTTAGCGAGTTTAAAGTAATCCTAAATAGCTGTCGAACTAAAATAATTTCGCCGAATTATGCATTTATTTCGACCAATACCTATATTATTGCAGACGAATGAAATTTAGTACAGTAGTTAAGGTCAGAGTATGTTGTCTCCCGGCAGGTTGCGGTGTATAATAGTAGACGATGAGGCTGATGCACGCCGATTGATTGAAAAATATGTGCAGAAAGTTCCCTTTCTCGAATTGGCGGGTATCGCAGAGACAGCTACCGACGCCCTTTTCCTGATCCGGGATTTGAAGCCGGATATTGTGTTCCTGGACATTGAAATGCCCGAAATGACCGGATTTGAGCTGTTAAAGCTCCTTCCGGCAACCCGTCCGGCCATGATCATGATCACGGCCGACCCCTCCTATGCGCTGGAAGGTTATGAGCATGAACTCACGGACTACCTGCTCAAACCCGTCTCGTTCGAAAGGTTCCTTAAGGCCGTCAACAAGGTCGATGGCGCACGTTTCCCGAAGCATCTACCCGGTGCTTCCGAGCCAGTGGGCAAAATTGTTTCGTCGACGAAAGAGCCGCAGGAACAGGAGTTGGATACGGAGTTCTCCGGCGCAAGAAATGACTTTCTATTATTGAAAGAGAATAAAAAACTCATTAAGGTTGCCCCCGGTGAAATACACTTTATTGAGGGCATGCGCGATTACCTGAAATTATATTGGTCGGATCGTGTTGCGGTTATCCATATGACGATGGCCAAAATCGAAGAAGCATTGCCTGCGGCACAATTCCTTAGGGTAAACCGTTCTTACATCGTCAATAAAAAAGTAATACGGGAAATTGAAGGGAATGAGATTACCACGAACAGCGGACGAAAGATCCCGATTGGCGTGACCTATCGCGCCAATGTACTCGCTGCGTTACAAAGGAACAGAATCTGACAGGTTATGGGTTTCAATCCTATTTCATCTGAAAAAAGGGCAAAAATAACCAGGATTATTTATCACATACTGGCATGGATTGCACTGTGGTGCGTCGCACATTATTACAGTATTCCGGCGCTCACCAAGGATAATGTGTCCGTTGTCTGGCACGCCTCCGCAGCGGTATTTCTTCAATCCATTTCTGTATTCTATCTGTTGGGTTATGTCGTCTTCCCGCGTTTTTTATATACCCGCAAAATACTGCCGCTGATTATAAGCCTGGTTATCATGTTTCTCCTGGTGCATGTCACCAACTATTATGAATTCAGGCATTTGGCATCCCTTACCAATGGCTCGAAAGAAAACTCTTTTTATGTTACCAAATTATGGAATTTCTTTCAGGATCGCGGTCAATGGACGAGTTGCTTCACTGATTTTGACATTGCGTACACCGACTACGCGTGGAGCCTATATTATATCACTCCATTGCTGGCCATCAAAGTAATGCGCGACATTATTAATTCCCGGACAAAAAATATGCAGTTGGAAATGGAACGGCTGCAACTTGAAAAAGTAAATCTGAATCTCCAAACCCAAAGTTTACAATTACAAAAAAATAACCTTAATCTCGAACTCAGCTTTCTTAAATCACAGATCAACCCGCATTTCCTATTCAATACCCTTAATGCTATTTATACCAAAACAGTGGATGTCGATGAACAAGCTGCGGACCTTGTTCTTAAATTATCTGACCTGATGCGGTACAGTCTTTACGAATCCAGCAAAGAAAATGTAGTCCTATCTAAGGAAATCAGTTACATAGAAAATTACCTGGACCTGGAACGCGCCCGTTTCTCCGACAAAGTTACCATTGATTACCAATTGACCGGCAACCCCGAAGAATACCTCATTGCGCCCCTCCTGCTGGTTTCATTCGTCGAAAATGCATTCAAACACGGCACTGCCAAAAGCAAATATGCATCGTACGTGAACATTTCCATTGTACTGGATCAAAATATCCTGTACTTCAAAATAAAGAACAATATCCCGCAGCATACCCGCCAAAGCCGGGCCCGGGAGGAGAAAGTAGGCGGGTTTGGTTTAAGCAATACTTCAAAACGACTTCAATTACTGTATCCCGACAAGCACAAATTGTCGGTGCAGCAGTCAGATTCCGAGTTCAGCGTTGACCTCGAACTCGAACTGGACTCCGCGAACGTGGTCCAATATTTCAGCTCCTGAAACCCAGCCGCACCCTACCTCCGTATATATGCGAGCGTCAGGCATCGGCATGGTTAAAATCACCGAACAAGTTTCTTTTCAATTACTTGGCGAGAGCGTAGAACAACTTCAAAAATCGAGGAAAGAAGTACAACCTTTGTCAAAATATTTTATTAGGAGTTATTTTACTTTTATTTTCAGATTTTCCTTTTGATATTGAAACTTCCGTTGAAAAACGATATAAAATTACCCCTCAGCTATCCAAAGATTTTTGAAAAGAGCATCAACAATGTTCATACTCAGTCATTCATTCTCTGGACCTTCCACAAAAAAGTATTTTTTTGAATTAGAAAATGTCCGGATGAAAAACATTTTAATTGTCGAAGATTATCAGATTATCAGACTTGCCACAAAAATACTCGTTCAGGATTTGTACAAGACTGCGGTAATTCGCGAAGCCACGTCTTTTAACGACGCGCTGTCCGAACTTGCCATGCATCAGCAAGACCTCGTTATTCTGGATGTTCAGATTCCTGAGGGACAGGGATTTGAAATGATCGGGGCCATGCGCGCCATCCAGAAAAATGTGAACATCCTTATTTTTTCCGCCATTGAGGAAAGAATTTACGGAATTCACTATCTGCGTTCGGGAGCAAACGGTTTTGTATCTAAAAATTCGGGTACCGAGGATATCCGCGCGGCGATTCTATCCGTCGCGGACACCGGCAGGTATGTGAGCCCGAGGATCAAAGTGGAACTCCTGAACCAGCTCGATAAGCACAACTACCGGGCCGACAATCCGCTCCTGGACCTTTCAGCACGTGAAATAACGATCATGGACATGCTGATCGACGGGTTCTGGATCAAGGAAATCGCTTCGAAGCTCGACCTGACCGAAAGCTCCGTGAGCACCTACAAGGCTCGGCTTTTCGAAAAGCTTCATGTAACGACGCTGATCGAAATGTTCCAGAAGGTAAGTCATTACAAGGATATGGACTGAAGACTTTCTTCGGCCGCAAGCTCCTTGTACTGCAATCCCCATTCGTTGATCCGGTCGATAACGGGCATAATGCTGCGCCCGACGTCGGTCAGCGTATATTCGGTATAGAGCGGAAAACCGACCGACTGGCATTTCTCGACGATCCCGCTCGCTTCCAGTTCCCGCAACTGCATGTCGAGCACGCGCGGAGTTGCGCCTTTGATCTCCCGGTGCATTTCGCTGGGCCTGTGAAACCCGCGCTGAATGGCGTCGAGCAGGCAGGGTTTCCACTTGGCCCCGAAAACTTTCATGGCAATGGTAATGCCGCATTCAAGGTCTTCCGGTGTTTTCCGCTGGTACATGGTGCTGATGAATATGTTTTTTGAAATCGGTTTATTAAGCCCAATTTACTCAATACCGAATAAATTTTCGGTTACCGAATCTTTTTTCGGTAATTGATAGCCGTCCGCAGCCTCCCGAATTTTGTGCTCATCAATTCAAAACGAACAGAAAATGAACACAAAACAAATCACCATTATAGGTCTAGGACAAATGGGTACGCGGCTTGCCGAGTTGCTGATTGCACAAGGTTATACGGTTTCGGTCTGGAACCGCACGCGGGCAAAAGCCGACGCTATTACCGGCGCAAAAGTATTTGACAGCCTCGAAGAAGCCGTCCGCCAGAGTCCGCTGGTTGTAATATGCGTCCTGGATTACGAAGCAGTGAACCGTATCTTCGAAAACATCGCGGATAAGTCTGTTCTCGCGGGCAGGACGTTCATCAACTTCACGACCGCTGATCCGCAGGAAGCCGAACAGCTGGAAACCACGCTGGCCGGCCTGAATGCAGGGTACATCAATGGCGCCATACAGGTTGCACCCGATCAGATGGGCCTGCCCGAAACGACCATCATCGTTTCAGGCCAACAGGATCATTTCGAACGCAGCCGCGATGCATTGGCCGTTTTCGGAGGGAATATCAAGTACCTCGGCGACCGCGCGGCATTGGCTTCGGCCATGGACCTTGCCACACTCACCTGGCTGTACGGTTCTTACACCGGCCTGATCCATGGTATCGTTCTGTCACAAAAAACCGGCCTTTCACTCAGCGCATTCAGCGAAATACTGGGTGAGATTACACCCGGGTTTACCGAGTTTTTCAAACATCAGATCGGCGTCGTGGAGAAAGGTGATTTTACGATCAGCCAAAGCCCGCTGTCGATCAGTGTGGCCGCTACACAGCGTATTCACAATGCATTCCGAAATGCAGGTGCCCGACCTGCATTTGCAAAAACCATTAGCGATCTACTGCAAGAAGCCGAATCCAGCGGTTTGGCAGACCAGGAACTTGCTGCATTGGTGAAAGTAGTTGAGTAGCTCAAATCCAGCGGGCAAGCAATGTCTTGAATGCGTCTTTGTACAGCTCGCCCACCGGAATTTCCACCGGACCGAGCTGTACGGCATTCTTACTCACCGAATCCACTTTGCTGACCGACACGATAAATGAGCGGTGAATGCGCAGGAAGCGTGTTTGTGGAAGTTTTTCTTCGATCGATTTCAGGCTGCTTAGCGTTACGACCGGGTTGAGCGGCGGCGTCAAATGAATTTTCACATAATCCTTGACCGATTCGACGTGGGTAATTGCGTCGAAATCCACCCTGACGTGTTTGTAATCCGCTTTCACAAACATATAGTTCTCGGAAACCTCCGCCGTGGCGTGGTCCTGCAAAACTTCAAAATACCGCCTGGCTTTCGAAGCCGCGCGCAGGAATTCATCATAGCCGAACGGTTTCAGGAGATAATCCAGCGCGTCCACCTTATAGCCTTCTACGGCAAACTGGTTATAGGCAGTGGTAAACACGATCCGCGTTTGCACAGACGCGCCCGACTGGCTGAGTACCCGCGCCAGTTCCATGCCATTCAGGTCCGGCATCTGGATGTCCAGGAAAATCAGGTGGATCGTCTGCTCGTGCAGCGCCTGTAACGCCTGCACGGCGTTCCCAAACCTGCCTTTCAGTTCCAGGAACGGCGTTTGCTCCACAAATGTACTGATGAGGTTCAACGCCAGCGGCTCATCATCGACGGTAATACAGTTCAATTTCATACAGGTTCGGCGATCTGCCCGACCTTTTCGCCATCGAGCTGCAATGTCAGCAAAACTTCATAGGTTTTTTCTTCAGGGTCTTCTCGGGTCACGAGGGTATGCTTGCCCATATACAAAAGGTCCAGTCGCTTGCGCGTGTTCGCGAGCCCTATCCCACCCTGGTCGAGCTGGTAATCATCTTTTTCACGTGCAATATGGTTAAAAACGCGAAGCGACAGCGAGCCGTCGGCGAGCTTCAAATCCACTACGATCCGCGAGTGCTGCATCGCACTAGACCCGTGTTTGAATGCATTTTCGACAAAAGGGAGCAGTAGCATCGGGGCAATCCGGTGATTCCTGCCCGGCGCGGGTTCATTGAATTCCAGCGTCGTGCATTCGTGCAGGCGAAGGGCCATAAGGGCGATGTAGTCTTTCAGGAATGACAGTTCCTGTTGCAGCGGCACCGAATCGCTCAACGTGTCATACAGCACATAGCGCATCATGCGCGAGAGTTTCAGGATCGCCTCGCGGGATACCGGGATGTCGGAGTACGTAAGCGAGTAGATATTATTCAGTGTATTGAAAAAGAAATGCGGGTTGATTTGTGCCTTTAAAAACGACAGTTCGGAAGCGATGTGCTGCTTTTCGATCCGTTCGCGCGTTTGGGCATCGACCTGCCAGCGCCGCGCCATGGCCAGGCTGGTACTGATCACCATCACGAGGAGCATGATCATGAACAGGTGGAAATCGAGTCGGTAAGGATCTTTCGGCGCTTTGTTCGCTATCTTCGACATATCGGCCAATACCCCGAGTTTTACCTCGATTACCCGGGCCACGACCAGGAAGCAGATGACAATGCCCACCAGCCAAATCCCGAACATTACCTTTCCGTTGCGTTCAAATAGAAGCCTGGGGGCGACATACAGCGCATTCACATAAAACACACCAATCATGATGACCAGGTTCAGCGCCTGTTTGACCCAGAAATTGGGCGGTACAGAAAAATTCCAGCTGAACGGCGGGTAAAAAAGGAGGATAAACCCCAGCAGCGACCAGACGGTCACGTGCGTGAGAACGGTGAAGCTGTTTCTGGATCCCATGGGTGTTGCTCGGCGTGATACTTCACAAGTTCAGTTCAATTGGCAAAAACCACAAGCGAAATCGATGGAAAGCCCTTTTTCCCAGCCCAAACCCAAGGTTTTGCCCTTGAAGCCGAAAATGTTTCACCCGCCGGGCTTTGTCGGAACCAAAAAGATTTGATGGATAAAATACTGGTGTCCGCGGATGACTTCCTCCTCTCTGTCCGCACTCGCTTTCCCGTATTTACATTCTCCCTAAATTAACCTTGCTGAAACGCATTGCGCGCCGGCTTGTTATTCATGAGAAAGATCAACTTCGAAAACTACTTTACCGTCGACCGCGACTCCTCCGAACCGGTTTACCAGCAACTCGTAGAAGCGGTACTGCTTGCCACCAAAACCGGTCTCATGGACCGGGGCGACCGGCTCCCCTCCATCAACGAACTGAGCCGCATCTATGCCGTATCGAGAAGCACCATCGAAAAAAGCTACAATAACTTGCGCGACATGGGTATTCTGGCCTCGCAGCATGGCAAGAGCTATTACATCAACCGCCTCGATCCGGCGCCGGAGCTGAAAGTGCTCGTACTTTTTAACCAGCTCAATGAATACAGCAAAGCTATTTACGACGCATTCACCGAACGCATCGGACAAAAGGCCGGGATCGATTTTTACATTTACCATAATAGCTCCGCACATTTTCGCACGCTTGTCAAGCGAAAGCACGCTTCGTACTCACACATTGTCGTGATCCCGCATTTCCTCGACGACCCCGAAAGCGGCTACCAGGCCATCGGACGCCTGCCGAAAGAGAAGCTGATCCTTCTCGATCAAGCAGTACCGGGCCTCCGCGATTGCTTCGGAACCGTTTTCGAGCATTTCAGCAACGATATCGACCAGGCTATTCAAGAGCTCGCTCCGGGTCTGCGCAAATATCAATGCATTAACCTCATTTTCCCCGCACACACCCACTACCCCGGCACGCTCTCGGGCGCATTCACGCGCGCCTGCACGAAGCGCAATCTCGTGTGCCGCGTTTCCGCCGACCTTACCAAAGACATGGTCCGCGACGGGGAAGCGTTTATCGTCCTTTCCGACGAGCATCTGATGTTCCTCGTCCGCGAAATCATCAACAGCACCGACCTCGTAGCGGGCCGGCATGTAGGTATTGTTTCCTATCAGGATAATGACGCCAAGAAAGCCATGCTGAATGGCATTACCACCATTTCTTCGGATTTCAAGGCCATGGGCAGGTCGGCGGCCGATATGGTTTTAACCGGCGTGAGCCGGCACATCGCCAATCCGTTTTCCGTGATTTCGCGCCGTTCGTTGTAGGAACGGACCGGCGGATAGTACTCAGCCCCTCGCCGCAGCGTCGTGAACGTGCGTCGAAGGGCTGTGCGTCCGAGGCTTTACCCCGGACGGGCGGTTGATGAAGTGCTCAATGAACAGCAAACTGCCCCGGCTCGTAGCTGCCGGCTTCGGTGCGGAATGCGATGTTGAAGCGGTTGTAGGAGTTGATGGTCGTGATCGCGAGCGTCAGGTCGATGATCTCCTCGTCGGTGAACTGCGCATTGACTGCGTTGAATACTTCATCGGTAACTTCGCGGTCTTTCAGCACGGTCACGGCTTCGGCGTAGGCCAATGCGGCGCGCTCGCGGTCGGAATAAAAGGGCGCCTCCCGCCATGCATTCAGCAGGTATAGCCGTTGCTCGGTTTCTCCTTCGGCGCGCAGGTCTTTGGAATGCATGTCCAGGCAGAATGCGCAGCCGTTGATTTGAGATACCCGCAGATAGATCAGGTTCAACAGACGTCTTTCTACCTGAGATTTGGCCAGGTAGCCGCCCAGTCCGTACATGGCTTTCAATGCTTTTTGCCCCTTTTCCTGAAAATTGATTCGTTGTTCCATGAGTAATGTTGACCGGTACGCCGGTACAATCGTTGATGATGAGATAATAAATAGCAAACTGATCAGCGTCAATTCATGGTAATGACGAACGGCCTTTCCCGGATTGGACAGGACTTCGAAAAAAAATCCGATTCTTTTTAAGGACAATATGAAGGTAAAACCAGATGTTACCGCGACTTTACAATTACATAACATTTCAATAATACCCTGGACAAGTAGATCCTCTTCTTTTGCGGCAAATTTTGTTTAACCAACAACATGCTCATGCATAAGAGATTTTTACTTCCTATTGTTCTGACATTGCTTTGCTGCTTCGGCAACATCGTGGCGTCGAGGGCGCAAACAACGCAGGCGTCGATCGCCGGTACCGTGACCGACGACCAGAATGCCGTCCTGGCGGGTGCTACCGTTCAGGTGAAAAACGAATCAACAGGCTTTACTACGGGAACCGTAACCAATGCCAAAGGTGAATATGCCTTTAAGGAACTCCCGTTGGGCGGACCTTACACGGTTACAGCTACTTACGTCGGTTTTGGCGAACAAAAACTGACCGGTTACCTCCTCCACCAGGGCGATGCCGTGAAAGTTAAAATGAGTATGAAAGAAGCCGGCCAAACGCTTGAAGTAGTGAGCGTTGTAGCATCCGGTATCAAGAACAAAATCGAAAACCTGGGTGCTTCCACCGCCATTTCAGCACGGGATATTACCCGCCTGCCGGTGAACGGACGGAATTTTACGTCGCTGATGGACCTTTCGCCATTGAGCCGCGGCGGTAACATTTCCGGCCAGCTGGGCTCGTCTACGGGCTATACCATCGACGGTATGAGTTCCAAAAACCCGACTTCCGCAGGTGCTACTACCAGCCGAAGCGGCGCTCCCTACTCGATTTCGATTGAAGCCGTTCGCGAGTTCCAGGTGGTTACCAACCAGTATGACGTGACTTACGGACGCAGCGGTGGCGGTACGATCAGCGCGGTGACGAAATCGGGAACCAACCAACTGAGCGGTAGCGCATTCAACTACACGCGTGCCGACTGGTTGTCAAGCCCTTACGATATCCGCGGCAACAAAATCAATAACAAATTCGCGACCAACCAGTTTGGCTTCTCGCTGGGCGGACCAATCCTGAAAGACAAGCTGCACTTCTTTGTGGCATGGGATCACCAGGCAGACAGCCGTCCGTTGATCATCGCCGATATCCTGAGCCCGGTTGATGAAAACCGTTTCAATGTTACCCGCGCTACGCTCGACCAGTTCGTCAACATCGCCCGCAGCAAGTACGGCATGTCGGATACCCCGCAGTTCGGTTCATTCGATAAAAAACGCGGCTCCGACGCAGCATTCTTGCGCCTCGACTGGCAGTTGAACAACAGAAACCTTTTGACGATCCGCAACAACTACACCAACGACCGCAACAAGCTCGGTCTGGCTGATAACACGACGATCAACGCTTACGAATCGTACGGAAACGACTTCAACCAGGACAACAGCTTGCTGGCTTCGCTTCGCTCGACACTCAATTCAAAAGTGACCAATGAGCTGAAAGTGCAGCATTTGTTCGTGAAGCAAAAAAGCGCCCCGGGCGACCAGCTCCCGGCAGCCAACATCCCGAGAGCGATCGTGGAGAACGTCAACTCGGTACTGAGCGACGGAAATTCCCGTTCTACCAACATCCAGATGGGCGGCCACCGTTTCGCGCAGGAGCGTTTTACGAACAACGTGATTCAATTGGTGGATAACCTGTACTACAACACCGATAAAGTGGAATACACTTTTGGTGTGGATATGATGATGACCCGTTCGCACTCTACTTACGGGTCGGAGGTGAATGGCCGTTTTCACTACAACGTGGACGCCGCTGCGGGTAAAACCTCGCTCGACCAGTTCAATGACCTGAAACCTTACCGCTATTACCGCGAAGTGCCTTTGATGGACGACTGGTCGGTGAAAGGTACCATCTGGAATGCAGGTGTTTATGGCCAGTTGAAAACGAGCCTCGCAACAGGCCTGGACGTGGTGGCAGGTTTGCGCCTCGACTACGCGCATTACCCGAGCTCGCCTTTGAACCAAACGTTATACGACGCCCTGAAAATCCGCACGGATAACAAAATCAAGTCGTTTGTGGTACAGCCCCGCGTGCAGTTCACCTGGGATGTGAACGAGAAACATACCGATATTTTCCGCTTCGGTGCAGGTGTGTTCGCTTCGGACATCAACAACTACGTGGTGATCAACAACCTGACATTCGACGGAAAGCACCTCGCGACCGTCGATGTACGTAGCCCGAACATCCCTACTCCTGATTTCGCGGCGTACCGCGCCAACTACAACAGCATCCCGACTTTGTCGCAATTCCAGTTGCCGACGATTAATACCAACGCCAAAGACGCTCGCGTACCGATCATTTACAAGGCTAACATTTCCTACAACAAATACCTGACCGACAAACTGAAAGTGGGTATCGCGGGTTACATGAGCCTTGGCCGCAACAATTATATGTATGTAGACAGAAACATGGTCGACGAGCCATTCTTCCGCCTTGCCAACGAAGGTAACCGTGGCGTATTCGTACCGGGCGGCGACAAAATGCCGACCAACGGTGCCGGTGACTGGTTGCAGGGACGTAAATCGACGCAGTTCGGCCGTGTACTGGAACTGAACAGCGAAGGAAAAGTGAATGCGTTCTCGGTTGTAGCCGACGTGAAATACCAGTATTTCCGCGACGGCGAGATCACTTTGAGCTATACCTACAATGACGTGAAGGATAACACCTCTTTCAACGGGAACGTAGCGAACAGCGCAACACTCTCATTGCCGGTAAGGGACGATCCGCGTAACCTGAGCCTGATGTCTTATTCGGACAACCAGTTCCGCCACAAAATCGTATTCTACGGCTCGCTGCCTAGCTTCTGGGGTGTGAACGTGGGTGTCCGCTATTCGGGAATCGGCGGTACCCGCTACACGCTGCTCTCGGGCGGTAACACCAACGGAGACTTCGTAGGTACCAACGACCTTGCTTTTGTATTCGACAGAAACGATCCCAGCGTGCCTGAAAACGTGCGCACCGGCCTGCAAGCGATCCTTGACAACAAAGACGCAAGCCAAAGCATCAAGGATTACATCATCAAGAACTCCGGCAAAATCGCTGAAAGAAACGGGGGTATCAACGGTTTCTACGGCGTGTTCGACGTTCGCGCATCCAAACGCATCCGGATCGCGGGCACACACGCTATCGAAGTTTCTGCCGACATTTTCAACTTTGCCAACTTCCTGAACAAGGATTGGGGCCGTAACAAGTCGCTCGGTACACAGGCGCTTTATGCATTGGGTGTCCCCGCTGCGAACGGCAAACCTGCGCAAGCTGCATTCGACAGAACGAAAAACCAGTTTGTTTACCGTGTGAACACTGCCGGTGTGGTAACACCTTCGGGTAACCCCTACCAAGTGCAGATTGGTTTGCGGTATAGCTTCTAGGGCTGCATTAAGTAACCATTGTCGAAAATCCCGGCTGCTGACGCGGCCGGGATTTTTTTTGCTGTTCCCCTTGATCATTAACTAGTTGCCGTTCATTCATTGCTGCTCACCAGCAAGATTTTTTGATTTTGATTTATCACATATTTGTCTCGTTAGAGCTAAGTGGCTCGGCATTTACCTACCTAATTAAATCAAGATAGCTATGAGAAAAATCTTCGAAAAACGGCTGGTGGCAATAGGTACCACGTGCTTTCTGCCAATGATGGCGCTGCTCGCTTGCGGACATTTAGGTGATCGTACTACGGTCGTTTATGGAAAAGTGTACGACCAGAATAAGCTGCCAGTAGACAGCATTATGGTCTTGATAAGCGGCTTAAAATTGAGTGGCGCGTACGACTTAAAGTCAACCTTCACTGATGAAAATGGCGACTATGAAATTACTTTGGAAGTGCCGAGGACATATGGAAATATTGGTGTTACTATTCCCTATTTACCTCGAAATAGCAAGTTTGAAGAAAAATACAAGATCAAAGATCGCATTGGCCCAAGCTCAAAACCTATGATCGGCAAGAAAACACAATGGGATTTTCAATTAGAACCTAAATAAACTGGATCAGAACTTAACTATAACAAACTAGATATGAGAACACACACCAAAATTCAATCGGCAGCATTCAAAAGATGGCTCCTTCTGCCAATAATGTCGCTGGCGATGCTCGCTTGCGGACATTTGGGTGATCGCACGACCGTAGTGTATGGCAAGGTGTTTGACGAAAATCAAGTGCCAGTGGACAGCATTTTGGTGCAACTGCGCGGCGCTAAAATGACAGGCTCGATCGAGCTCAAATCAACTTACACTGATGAAAATGGTGACTATGAAATTGCTCTGGAAGTCCCAAGGAAGTTTGGTCAGATTAATGTCGTAATCCCATACGGCAATTACAATCCAGACTTTGGAAAAATATACAGTCAAGCAACGGATATAGGGGGTCAGAGCCGTCCGATGATCGGCAAGAAAACACAATGGGATTTTAAGCTATTATTTAAATAATTTTTCACTTCAAATACATACATCAATGACACATTTCAAAAAATGTGACGCAGGAAAGCTATGCCTTTTCCTGGCGTTCCTCCTGTTGTCTTTTCAAACAATTCTGGCACAGGATTATCAAACGTTACGACAAAATGCCCTGGACAAACTGGACCTTTCGGGCCTAGGCAATAGGCTGTTTATGAATGCGGCTGTCACCACACGCCATGAGATTGATTATTTAAAGCAAATCAGCTTCGGCAAGCTGTCGAAAACGGAACCGGTATCGGCAGAAGAATGGCACAACCTTTACGAGCGCATGTACGACGCCGACCTCCGTACAAAAAATGCGCACATACCATCCCTGAAAGATTTGGTGGAAACCAACCCTTCGAAACTGACCCGGAACGATACCATTCCGCTTGGAATTATCGATATGGAAGCGGTGTATCTCACTGAAAAACAGCTCCGATCCAACGAGGACACAAAACGCGCAGGAAAGCCGGTCGACTTTGCAGCTTATTCGCCATTCAGGATCCTGTATGCGGCCGCGTTGAGACAGGACGTCTATCAGGCCGAGGTTTGGTTCAAAATCAGCCCCCGATTGCTCATCACCAATCGCGCGCAACAGCTCGACGGAATGGCGATCGATTTCGGAGACGGCAAAGGTTTTACCAATTATTCATTTCAGGAACAACTGATAAGGCATCGTTTTGATGCCGAAGGCAAACATCCCGTCAAAATAAGGCTGATTGCCAAAAACCGAAATTACGATTTTGAAACGTATGTCGATGTGCGGCAACTGGAACGCATGCCGCCGGCGATGGAATTCCACGTATCCGCACCGGCCGCTGTGAGAGACACTTCCCTACCTAATGCGCGCACACAAGTCGTCGGTGCGACCATTCGCATTGTGACGGGCTGCGATGCGATACTCGATAAAACATTGATTATCGGGGAAGGTTTTGACTTCGCCAACGATGTAAACCTGGACCAGTTAGAAGCTCTATTTCGCTTCCCGCTGGATCAATGGTTGCGCGAAGGCTATGACCTCGTCTTTATGGACTATGACGACGGAAGAGCTGCCATAGAAAACAATGCGCAGGTAATGAAAGCGGTGATAGAGCAAATCAATACGATCAAGCAAGGCAACGTCGACAATATCGTTTTGGGCGTTTGTATGAGCGGTCTCGTCGCTCGGTACGCATTGCGAAAAATGGAGGTGGATGGGATCAACCACCATGTGAGGCTGATGATTTGCTACGACACCCCTAATCAGGGCGCTAACGTCCCTGTTGGACTGACACAGTTGCTATGGGAGTCGAGTCCGACATTGCTGACGCAGGTAATTCTGAGATTTTTTGCAAAAAAATGGCGCGACTACTATTATTCTATGAACACCCCAGCCGCAACGCAAATGATGCTCCACTGGGGTGGCCAACTAACTGGTGGCGTCGGGTCCAAGTCTCCTGCATTTGATGCTTTTCAGACTAGCCTTAATAGCCTAGGCAATGGTGGTTATCCGCAAAATTGCCGCAATATCGCCATCACGCATGGCAGTATGAATGCCCAAGATCGTGACCTGTTCGACGACTACAATTATGGCGATCGGATATTGCGAAGCTGGACACCTTTTGGATTGCAAAATAGCAATATCGATGTCCATACGAATTCACTTAATCAAATCAGTAATGTACTTCGGTTTGCAACCTGGGGGATATTTTCAAAAAAGCTGGGAGTTAGCCTCAATTATAATTCTCCCTTTAATGATGATTTTTTGCCTGGCGGAATAACGCCTAAGGTGGTTCCAAATAAATTGTTCTTTAAAACAAAAGATTTTGCATTTTGCTTTATTCCTACGTTTAGTGCAATAGACTACAAAGGCCCATTAACTACTCAACCACAACGAGAACTCCTGGACGTACACGCAGTTAATGCGGTAACTGGTCCTGGAAGGCAAACACCTTTCGCAAACATTTATGGCGCTAACGAAGATACGGACCATATAAAAACAATAGACATACAATGGACAACCATTGGCCAAGCCGAAAACCTCCTGGCCGGTGGCACCACCTGCCCGGCATTACCCCTTCCACCCCAACCGATCATCTCCGTCTACAATGTCTGCTATCCTTTTAGCCAAAGCCGTGCTACGGAAGGTAATACGGCCAATATCTCCGTTTCCCTCGCAACGCCTTCGGGCGGACTATACATTCATAACTGGCTTGTACTTCCTACGCAACAGGCTTTCACGACCACCGGCGACCAGATCACTTTTCAGGCTGAACATCCGGGGCAATACCAGGTGATCTGCACGCGGACATATCCCAACCGCAGGGACCTCGAATCGACACACGAAGTGACCTTCCTAGTAACCAATTGCGGCGACCCGCTCAATCTCCCGCAAAATCCGCAGATACCGCCTCAAATTGACCCGGATATCGACATTTTTGATATTTGGGAGGATGATTTCTTGCTAACCACACCCCAGCCGGATTCGTCCGCAGTATTTGCACATTACGATGGCACATTGCCCGCAATCCTCTATGCTACCAAAGCCGATGGGACGTTCGTGCCCGCGAGCGAACTGGAAGCGGCCGGAATGTTTCCCGAATTTGCCCAACTGTTTGCGGAAGAAGATCCGCGCGACCCGATGCCCGTAGTACTTGCGGCATTTACCGCCTCACGCGAGCGCAACACAACACTTTTAAGCTGGATCACAACCAGTGAAATCAACAGTAATCACTTTGAAATAGAATGGAGCGCTGACGCGAAGTCCTGGTTGAAAATCGGAGAGGTTGATTGCGAGAATACGGAATCGGCTGAAACACATTACACATTTACCGACGCTGAAAATCGCTACGGGATAGCCTACTACCGGTTGAAAATGGTAGACAATGACGATTCTTTCGCTTACAGCCGCATTTGTTCTGTTCAGTTGGGTGAAACAGGTTTTGTAACATTTCCCAACCCAATTGAATCAGATTCACCGTTTTCACTGCTCACGGGAGACAAGAAACCCGGCAAAGTCACTTTTTTTGATCTGTCGGGAAAAATGATGCTTGAATCCACAAGCGTGCCCGAGGGAGAACAATTGCGAACGCTTCTTCCAGGCCGCTATCTGGTCAAGGTAACCTTTACCGATGGGACAACAGCCAGCCGGTTGATCATCAAACGCAATTGAATGCGAACAGTATTCGGAAAGCGCCAGACATTTAAACAAGACATGGCCGACGCTCTCCGAACATTGCATTTCTAATGCATTAAAATTTCAAAGCCACACCAGCCATCACATTCGCAGGTTTCTGCGGGCTGCCGTCGCTAAGCCAGTATTTCTCGTTGAGCAGGTTATCGCCTTTCAGACTGATCCGGTAGCGGGGCTGGTCGTAAAATAGTGTCGCATTGACCAGCGTGTAAGAAGGGATCGTAAATGTATTGGCCGCATTGAAATACGATTCCGAAACCCGGTACCCGCCCGCACCAATTCCAAAACCGCGCAAACTGCCACCGGAAACCTGGTAGCTTACCCACAGATTGGCGGTATTTTTAGGCGTGGAAACCGCGCGTTTCCCTACAATCGCCTCGGCGGCACGGCGGTATTCGTTGTCATTATAACCGTAACCTACGACAACGTTCAGTCCTCTCAATGGGCTGGCGATCAGCTCCACCTCGATACCTTTGCTCTGTTGGGTACCATCCTGAACAGTGAAGTTCTGATTGTTGATTGTACGCAAATAGGTCGAGTTTTTAACAGCAATATCATAATAGCTCACCGTCGCGCTCAGCTTATTGCCCAAAAGATTGAACTTCGCCCCTACTTCCCATTGATTGGCCTGCTGCGGCTTGAAATTGGAAACGGTACCGTCCGGCTGGCTCGCCGCGGGAATGTTCTTGAAACCATTCATGTAGTTGGCAAAAAGCGAAATGCGCTCCGGTAACGGCTGATACACAATGCCCAGTTTGGGCGAAAGCGCTGTCTGCTTGTAATCGCCGGTGGTAATGCCCGTCAGGCTGTTCAATGTGCCATCGTTTACAAAACGGTCTACACGCAAGCTGAGTAGCACCATCAGCTGCCGGGTGAAATTGATCATATCCGAGGCATAAGCGCTGTATGAATATTGCTTGTTGATGGATTCCGGCGCATTCACTTTCGTAAACAATGTCTGTATCTGATCGTTATCGAGCGAACGACTTGCCTTGTTGATGTTGACAGTATCGAGTGTGACCACGCCGTAATGCATGTGGCGGTATTGCGTCAGGTAATCCACACCGAGCAGAAGCCGGTTACGGATTGGGCCGACATTGAAATCTCCAACGAAGTTCTGCTGGATTTGTTTACGCCCCCATTTGTCGGGGAACCACACGCTCACCTGCCGACGAATGGTCGAATCGGTCATCCACGTGTAGTTAAACTGGTTGAAATGGTCGTAAGTACCGAGTGACCAGGCATAATTGGTTTGCGAAGTCCAGTTTTCCGACAATTTATACTCAGCCTGAAAATACACATTGTTGGACGCCTGGATCGAGCTGGCCGAGTTGTCGATCAGCGAGCGTTTGTAGCCCAGTTTCAACTCGTCGAATGATTGGGCTTTTACCCCGCTGCCAATTGTGAGCAATGTCGCTGAGGTCGCTTTGGCTGTCTGAATATCCGCATTCAGGTTCAGCGTCAGGCGGTCGGACGCTTTGTAGGTAAAGCTTGGTGCTATCGCGGTGGTGTGCGAAAAGCCCTGGTCCTGGAAGGAATTCTCCTTGTGCGCCGCTGCATTGAAGCGAAAAAGCAACGTTTTCTCGCGGTTTACGGGTGTATTTACATCCACGGTAAACCGGCTCAGATCGTTACTGCCCGTCGAATACGAAACCTCACCGCCCAGCTTTTCGTAAGGCTTTTTGGTAACATAGTTGACCAGCCCGTTGAACGACACCATCGCCGACCCGAACAACGTACTCGAAGGCCCGCGGATCACCTCCACGCGCTCCACAATGGCCGGATCGATGCCGGTTTTCAGAAAGGTAGCCATCCCGTTACGCAAATTATCCCCCGACTGAAACCCCCGCGAGATGAATGCGGGCATTCCCGCACCCGTACGCGTGGAGGTCGCGCCCGGCACATTCCGGAACGACTCTTCCAGGCGTGTGATCATCTGCTCGTTCATCAACTCCTTGCCTACCACGCTGTAAACTTGCGGGTTTTCGAGGTTTTTAAGGGGCAGTCTCGCTACGTAATCACTTTCCTTGTTCCCGAACTTATTGGCGCTTCCGGTCACAACCAATTCCTGTAAAGTTTTGCTGTCCTCATTCAGCGAAACATCCTGTAATGTCACGGTCTGGTCGGCCAACACCTCCACTTCCTGCTCGATCGCCTCATAACCCAGCAGCTGGATCACAACGGTTTGCTTTCCGGCGGGCACATTTTTAACCAGGTATTCGCCACGAGTATCCGTTTGCGCCCCTTTTCCGGTTCGTTTTACCAAAATATTTACGAACTCCGCCGCCTGTCCGTCCGACGTCCGGACCGCGCCCTTCACGTTCCCGCGGCCCTCGGTTTTGGCCAGAATCAGGATTTTATTCCCCTGCACTTTCAGGCGATCGGCAGCTTCTCCGATCAGCTGCACAAGTACCTCTTTCACAGTAACATCCTTCACATTCAGCGAAACTTTGCGGTGTACATCGAGGTAGGTACCACTGTAAGAAAATGTGCATTGCGCCTGTTCGCCCACAGCAGCCAGAGCATCGCTCAATGCGATTTGATCGAGTGAGATAGTAATCCGCTTTTCAAGCACAGATTTGACCTGCGCATGCAGCATAAGCGGGATGGCCAGCATCAGCACAGCCAGTTTGAATAGGGTTTTCATTAATTTTGTTTCAATGTTTAATTAATTCTTTCCATGAGAGTTGTTGGACACCGGCCTGGGTGCAAGTTTGCGAGACGGAACACCCCGGCCTTTTCTATTTGCTGTCCTCGGAGTGATCAGGGAGGATTTACTTTCATAAGTGAATTGGGCGACGATTGATTTATTGAATAATAAGCTGCTTTCCTTTTTGCGTGTAGGTGAATTTCATGGCCGATGCCATATCGTGCAGGATCGTCTCCAACGAAGGATTTTCATAAGTACCCGTGAAAATGACCTTTTTCAGCGCCTGGTTACGAATCTCGACCTCGATGCCGTACCAGCGTTCCAGCACCGCAGCTATTTCCGGCAAGCGGCTGTCACGGAAGACCAGTTTGTTTTGCTTCCATCCCGCATAGGCCCCTGCATACACATTGCGGGTCGACAACGCGCCCGAAGCCGCGTCGAACGATCCCAGCTGATTGGCCGTCAAGACAACCTGCTGCCGCGCCGAACCGAACCGCACCTTCCCTTCCGTTACCACCAATTCCGTTTCCTCTCCGGGGTAAGCTTTGAGATTGAAGACGGTCCCCAGTACCCGCGTTTCGGTATTTTGGGTGTGAATCGTAAATGGACGCGACGGGTCTTTGCTGATCTCGAAGAATGCCTCTCCGGTGAGTTGAATGTTTCTTGAAGTATCCGTAAAACGGTCGGGGAAACGCAGATGACTGCCTGCATTGAGGTACACGAGCGAGCTGTCGGGCAGGTAGAACTTCTTTCTTTCGCCCAATGCCGTCCTGATCTCCTGGAAATGGGGATGCGTTGTTTGCAAAGCGCTGTTTCTATTTCCAAACCGGTTATAGGCAAGCCACGACAAGCCCGCGACCATCACGACACTAGCTGCTATACGTGACCATTTCCAGAAGAGCGCATTTCGTACCGCAAGGCCCGAATCTCTTCCAAGTTCGCGCGCACTAACAAGCCCGTTCCAAATTCGTGACTGGACGGTATCCCGTTCACCGTCTTGCAAATAGGACGGCACGTTGTCGGCCCCGTCGCCGGCAAGCCATTGCAGCACAGCGCTTTCCTCCTCCGGACTGCATTGGCCCCGGTGGTATTTCCGAATGAGTTCAGGGGTTACCTGCATAGGATTTATTCAAAACAGGGATTGTTCCCTATTTCTCAGTTGCAGATCCCGGGTGCATCCCCTATCGTTAAGTTGAAAATTTTGAAAATAGTCAGTGGTCAACTCCGAGGTGCAGCCTCAATGTACGTAGCGCCTTGGTAATCTGGTTCTCGACCGTCTTTTCAGAAATCGCCAGCGAGTGGGCGATCTGCTTGTTGTTCATGCCGTTTTCCCGGCTCATCCTGAAAACCCGCTGGCATTGCTCGGGTAGCGCACTCACGATCCTGCCGACCTGCTCGGTGAGCGCATTGTAGTAAACCAGATTCTCCGTTTGGTTCTCGGCAACCGATGTGGCATAGGAAATTTCGCGGAGGTTACGGGTTTCAGTGGCGGCGTTCCGCAAATGCTCAAACGATTTGAGGCGCGCGGCCCTCACGAGGTAATTCTCAATACCGGTGTCGATCAAGAGGTTATCACGACGTTCCCACAGCGAGCGGAAAATATCCTGCACCAGCTCTTCCGCCACGGCGGTATTGCCCACAAAATGGAAGCATATGTTGTACATCCTCTCCCAGTGTTCCAGGAAAATCCGTTCAAAGACGCTTTCATCGTTCAGTCGCATTAGACAGTAATCTTATTTAGACCTATTCTAAATGCAAAAATGATTCTTAAAGCTTTTAAAATCAAATTTCCTGCAACTTATTGACAGATTTCTGCGAAATAGACGTTAACGGGGAACAGACTACACCAACTTTGGGACGGTTTAACCCTTGGTTTGGGCAGTTCATCACAATGATGTTCTGTATGTTGAATCTTCAACACTAATTTAGAGCATGTTTCAATCAGTTGGAGGCACGTCCTCCGGAACATTAACTTCATTTAGCCATGAGTACAATTGAAATTGAACAAGAGCAGGAAATCACTCCCATGAACATTATCCGGATCGGAACGGGGTTCTGGTCCGCGAAACCATTGCTGACGGCCATCAGGCTGGGCCTTTTCACCGAGCTCGCTTCCGGCCCGTTATTCGTATCCGAAATCCGCCGAAAACTGAGACTCGAAAGTCACAGTTCCCTCGACTTCCTCGACGCGCTCGTAACATGGGGCCTCATCGAACGTCACGGCAAAGGTTTCACCGCCATTTACAGCAACTCACCCGAAGCCGACACCTTCCTCAACCGCCGCAAGCCCGATTACCTCGGCAATTTGCTGGAAATGGTAAATGACGAAAAATCCCCGTTGGCCGGCAACCTCAAAGAAGTTGTCATCGAATCCGGCGCCCGCAATTCCTGGGATCTGAACAGGCTGTTCACAATGGTTGCCTGATACATTATACTTATTCACCGGGAGCGGGCCTCACCGCTCCCGCAGTTTTCGCAATGCTTCTCTGAATTCCGGCGTCCAGGCAGCCACTTTCCTGTCGGCTAGCGCCTGAGCATTTGCTTCAATAACCGGGCGAAGCTCCTCCAACTTTTCCTCGGTGAACCAGCTAGGAAAGCTCCTCTTTTCGTCTTTGACTTTGGTTTCCATTTGATTGCTCGACTCATTAAATACGTACTCTCCGTCGCTTCACAGCTTCCCAGTAATTCTCCCAATATTCCGGCGAGTGACCGGCGATAATGCGATCCAGTTTTTCCCTGCCAAACTTTTTTGCTGCGAGGCGCAATCTATCGAGCTCATCCACCGTAAGTTGGATTCTACCCGCCCCTTTGCGATTCTTGACATTTACTTCCATATTTTCAAGCGGTTTGTTTTGACGATTAACTATTTTTCAAGGTTATAGTAAACGAAAGATATTTTGAGCCGTGTTGAAAAATCTCTTTGTTTCTACCGTCAAAACCGTAGACATCAAAGTACTTCCCTAAATCATCTAGTTCCCGTACGATGGCCATCTGATATAGGCGTGCCCTCGCCGATGTTGTTCCTTCGATAACAATCCCAGCCTCGGGATGATCAGTGAGAAAGAATGCAATAGCTTTCGCCACCATAGATAATACGGCTACGGTGTCACCCCTGTCCCCCTGCCCATCAACATCGATACTACCATCGCTCCGCAAATTTCCCAGCGCAACTCCATACGTATCAGGATCATCCATTTGTGTAAAAACTACTACTTTATCAATCTTCGCATCCCCGGAACTGGCGAAATAGAATATGTCACCAGAACTATCGGGCAGGTAATCGTACCAGGGTGTATTCATTTGAGAAGCTTGGTTGTTTTCCTCAATTTGTAATAACCCAAAGGCTTTCCTATAATCTAATGTCCATGCGGCTGCAATTAATGAGCAAGCGCCTTACTTCTGCGCTCGCAAAGCCATTCTCCAAAACCTCGGTAGAGATACCTCGTGAACATCCTCAATTTACCACCTGAAAACCTCCATCCCCTCATCCAATGTCCAACCGGCGCTAACGAATTATCAGAAACCCGCATTTCGTCCCTGCAAACCAGCACGTTGTCAATCCGATTTGCGCCGGGTCGGGTGCTGGTTTACATTCGAAGCATTCAAAACTTACAATCCTGTTGCCTATGCCATCCTACCAGCTTTCTGTGAACGGTAAAGCCTATACTGTTGAAGCCGATGCGCAAATGCCGCTGCTTTGGGTCATCCGCGACCTGATCGGGCTTACGGGGACCAAATATGGCTGCGGGATTGCGCAATGCGGGGCCTGCACGGTGCATTTAAGCGGAGCGCCGGTGCGGTCTTGCTCTTTCCCGGTGTCAGCAGTGGGTGAGCAGCCGGTAACGACGATCGAGGGGCTTTCGGCAGATAACTCGCATCCGGTACAGCGGGCGTGGATCGCCGAGCAAGTACCCCAATGCGGTTATTGCCAGAGCGGGCAGATTATGTCAGCCGTAGCACTGTTGGCCGATAATGCCAATCCCGACGACGACGCCATTAATGCCGCTATGAATGGGAACATTTGCCGGTGCGGCACCTATCCGCGTATTCGAAAGGCCATTAAAACCGCTGCCAGTTACTCCCGTTAATCACCTGCCATGAAGCCTTCGGATATCTCGCGTCGCGATTTCCTTCGTCAGACCGCCATCTCGGGCGCTGCGCTGACGCTTGCTGCGTATATGCCCGCACTCGGGCACGCGGTCCCGGAGATTATCAATCCTGTAACAAATGGAACATTGCCGGGTACCGAGTTGCTATCCTGGATCTCGATAGGCCCTTCCGGCAAGGTGACGCTGATGTGCAACCGTTCCGAAATGGGCCAGGGCACTTTTCAGGCGTTACCACAAATGCTCGCGGAGGAACTGGAAGTACGCCTGGACGATATTGAAATCATTTTCGCCCCGGCGAATCCAGAAAAATATGGCCCACAGCCGCAGGAAGGCAGTTTTTCCGTCCGTGGATGGGCACCGCGCCTGTTACGTACAGGCGCTTCCGCACGCGAGATGCTGATCGAGGCTGCCGCTGCGGAATGGAATGTTTCGAAAAATGAATGCTATGCTGAAAATGGAGCGGTTATCAACCGGAAAACCCAAAGGAAACTGGGCTACGGCGCACTCGTGGAAAAAGCCGCGAAACTTAAACCGCCCGCCGAGGTCACATTGAAAAAGCGGGCCGATTACAAGATCATCGGCAAATCATCTCCCCGAAAAGATATTCCACTGAAAACCAACGGATCTGCCATTTTTGGCCTCGATAAAAAACTGCCCGGGATGAAGTATGCTGTGATCGAACGCAGCAAGCGATTCAGGGAAACCGTGAAGAGCTTCGACGACTCGGAAACGCGGAAAGTGCCGGGAGTTTCGCATGTTTTCAAAGTAAAAAGACCTGTGTTTTCCCAATATTGCGAAGGTGTCGCGGTGGTCGCCGATTCGCTTTGGGCAGCCATGCAGGGTCGTAAGGTACTGAAAGTAAACTGGGATGATCCTGGTTTTGAACCTCCCGACACCGCGTCATTGGAAAAACAAATGCGGAACAACCTTCAAAAGATCGGCGCTGCCCCCAAATTCGAAACCGAATATGAACATTGTGCACAGAAGCTGGAAGCGGCTTATGAAACGCCCTACCAGTCGCACAGTTGCATGGAGCCGCTCAATTGCCTTGCCGACGTCCGCTCCGACAGCATCGAAATATGGGGCCCCATACAGGAAGCGAACTGGATACAAGCCGACCTGAGCCAACGATTTAACATCCCCATCGAACGCGTAGCCGTGCATATGACCTTCCTGGGAGGCGGTTTTGGAAGAAAGGCTTTCCCCGATTACCCTTACGAGGCTGCATTCATTTCCAAAGAGATACAGGCGCCGGTGCAGGTAGTTTGGACGCGCGAAGACGATATGACCGCCGGCCCTTTCCGCCCCGGCGCGTTTTATACATTAAAGGGAGGCCTCGACAATCAGGCGCGAATCCACGCATTTCAGGCCAAAACGGCGACCCAATGGATCGGCCAGGAGTGGTCAGCTGCTCCGCCATCCCCACCCGACGCGGCAGGCTACAATACGAGCGATTTCGAGGGCTTACTGCACCCCTACCGGCAAGGAATCCCGCATTACAGTTTTGGAGGGGCGGGTACACATTCGCCTATACCCATCATGTGGTGGCGCTCGGTTTACGCGTCCACGAACGGGTTCGCGTGCGAGAGCTTTATCGATGAGCTGGCTCACCTGGCTGGCAAAGACCCGCTGGCATTTCGGCGCGCGCATTTACCCGATTCCCGCTACCAGGCATTGATCGACCGGATGGCGGAATTGACCCACTGGCAATCCCGGGGCAAGAACCAGGGCTGGGGCGTCGCATTTACCGAATGCTTTACGGGCATTTGCGGCCACGCGGTAAAAGTAATGCGCAACGCAGAAGGGAAAGTCAGGATTGAAAAAGTGATAGCGCTGATGGATTGCGGATGGTACGTCAACCCCGACATTATCCGCGCCCAGGTAGAAGGCAGTATCGTCATGGCGCTGGGCGCTGCCACGGCACACGCAACGACATTCGAGGACGGAAAGGCTGTTCAGCAGAATTTCGACACTTATCCCATGCCGCGCATTGCCGACATTCCGCCCATTGAAGTGCATATCATGGAAAACGACGAGAAACCGGGCGGCGTGGGTGAGCCGGGGCTGCCTCCGTTTGCCCCGGCCCTCGCCAATGCCATTTTCGACCTCACGGGCCGGCGGGTCCGCCGGCTGCCGTTCAGTCTCGATGAAATTTCGTAGCGGTTGCTATTTGCCTGACAAGGATTTGATGAACAGGATCACCGACTCGATATCGTTATCCGAAAGCACGCCCACAAACGACGGCATTTCTTCATTATATCCTTTAATAATGCGCTTGGAAGGCGTCAGGATCGATTCACGCAGGTAAGCCTCGTCGGCGATTACCTTCGTACCGTCGTCGAAAGTCCGCTCCGATTTGTACAGATTCTGGAACGGCGGGCCGTACATGCCCTTGGTGCGGGTACCTTCGGAATGGCATCCGGCGCAGGCCATTTTCTGGAATATCTCCCGGCCTTTTTCCGCCGAAGCTGCTGTCTCGACCACGGCTACTGTTGCAGTTTCCGGGCGTTTGGCATTCAGCAATGCAAGGTCGACGCCTTCAAAGCCCTTCAAATCCACATCAGTCGACTGGTTGATGGTAAACCAGAACTGGTCATTCACCTTTTTACCGTCCGCTGCCTGTAAATGGTAGGTTACCTCCATTTGCATGATCTCCGTCATTTCGGGCACCAGCAATAATACGCTTTTGCGGTCTGCCGAGAGGTAAGACGCCGCCACATGCATCATCTCCTGTCCGGTGGAGCCATCAGTCTTAAAATGGCCTGAGCCATATTCTTCCGTACGTTTGTAATTCCACCGTTTTACTTCGAAATTCTTCGGATCGCTCGCGACAGCTTTGTCCAGGGGCGAATCGAAACGCAGCACAATGCCTTGCTTACCAGCCCGGAAATGGTTGGGCAAATAGCTCGGCTTGCCGGTATACCGAAGCCTCAGCAATGCGCTGATACCGTTCGAGCTTGAACCCCACAGATTGAAACCAGCCACGTACAATTGCTCGTCCACGGGATTCATCGCCCCTTTCGACGTAGGGGCCGGATAGTTGGCATTGATGACCGACACCCCACCTTGCACAATACTGGTAGTACTGTCGATCAGCACGCGGAACAGCCCCGGGCGGCCGAATGAAAAGTGGATCAGATTACCATTCAATGGCCCCATTTTGGAGCTCGTAGCCCAAACCTGGCTGATCGCCGAACGGTCGACGCTGTGAGGAATCCAGGTTAGCGGCGGGGTTACCGCCGGGTTATCTTTGCGGTGCAATGTAGGTTCTACGCCAAAATAGTCGCCCTGGTGAATGACAAAAATCGGGGTGGAAGGGACGAAATTACCTTGCTGGTCCGACGCCGTGAGAATACCTTTGGTAGGGTGCATACCCAGGTATGGCCCACGCAAACCAGTCGCCACTACCTGTGCGCTGCGCCCGTCCAGTGAAATTTTCATGACAGTCCCGTTCTCGTCCGAGCCTGCACGGAAACCTTTGCCGGTCACTTTGGTCATACCGGGCCCGTTGCTCAAACTACCGCCTTTGGCAATATAAAAACTACCATCCGGTGCGGTAACCAGGTCGCCTGCCCACTCCCGTGATTCGGCCGACTGCCCCATCACATTCGAAAAGTTCTCGTAGTAATCGGCCACGCCGTCGTTATTCAGGTCGTGGAAATGGACAATACCGTTTCTATCAAAAACATAAATCTGTTCCTTCACAATCTCGATGCTCATCGGCTCGTGCAGGCCCGAAGCAAAGCGTCGCCATTTCAGATTTTGTAGGTTCCTGTCAATGCCTTCGACCGTCCAGACATCGCCTTCGAAGGTCACCACGGCCGCTCTTCCATCCTTAAAAAAGCCCACATCGGCCACACGCACATTTCTCTTCCAGGGGTTATTCAAAGGCAATGTGAGCTGATCGGTCACGAACGCCGCGGTATCCGGCGCCAGTTTTCCTTGCGTTACAACCGCCTCCTTCCACAATGCCGGCCCGCCGCTTTTGAAATCGGGCAATGCAGTGTGCCTGGTTTTCACATACTTCTCAAATGTCTTTTTGTCCTTAGAGAGCCCTTTCCAAATGGCAACCGTCGCCTCGCCGGCACCCGCCTCCGCAGGGATTTTTACCGTCAGATATTTTCCTTCTTCCACACCAGGCTGCCAGCCGGGCTTACCTTTCCCCAAAACCGCCACTGCCGTAACGGTGTCCTTACCCGCGCCCTGATATACATACGCAATGCGCCCTTTCACTTCGCTGCCGGTAGCATTATCGATTTCAGCGGCGGTCAGAAACAAATCCGTCGTAACATCGGCTGCCCGGATCGCACGCGTGAAAGCAATACCGCCTTCGAAACGGGCACTTCCCGGAAGCTCGTAAATACGGGCCTTCCCTACCGAATAGTCGAGAATAGACTGTTTGCCGTAAACATACACGCCATTGTAGCGCCCCTGTTCGGCAGGAAGCGGCTTCCAGGTTGACGGCAACGACTGGTCGGTGCGGTACTGCGGCTTACCTACCGACCATCCCGCGTAAGCGCCTGTCGCGAGCACGGGCGAGCCGGGAACGGTAGCGATGTTGTTGTTTTTATTGAAAAAATCCTTGTACGAAACCTGCGCCATCAGCACCATCGGCAAAAACTTGCCTGTCCAGGCCACCGACCAGCGGAGCAGATCGGTATCGAAGCACGCGTAGGCGCTGTCGCCCAGCTGTAATGCCAGAGTACGTGCGGCCTGGTTATCTTTTGGGAACCCGCCACCCAGTTTACGGGCGTCTACCGATGTGGAAATGTAGGGGAATCCGGGTTCGACGAATGAAGCCAGTTGCAGCGAATCGGCGCGGTCGGAAGCGGTATTGCGGGTGTAGGTATAGCCCGTCATCAGCACGGACGCCAGGGTAATTCCGCCCAGCAGGGCAATCCCCCACTGTTTACTCCGGTACTTTGGAATGTTAAGCATGTATGGTTCAGGTGATAAAAGAACAATTTTTAAAGTAATGCAAAATAGCAACTTACTGGATTACTAATGACCAATTTTCGGCCCTGTATCCCTTACAGCCGACGAAAAAGCCTCCCCATTGAATTTAAATCAATATATTTGAAATAAACCTGAACGATATGACCTTATTCTCCGGGCTTCGCAAAGAGCAGATCTCCACCGAAATCCTGGCCGGGATTTCTTCATTCCTGGCAACGGCGTATATCATCGTCGTCAATCCGTCGATCCTCAGCCAAACCGGGATGCCCTTTCCTGCGGTACTTACGGCCACGATCCTCGTGTCGTTTTTCAGTAGCCTGATGATGGGCCTTTATGCCAACAACCCCATTCTGGTAGCGCCGGGAATGGGCCTCAATGCGTTTTTCACGTACACCGCCGTGCTTACCGACGGGCTTTCCTGGCAAGTGGCGCTCGGGACCGTGTTCTGGTCCGGTGTATTTTTCCTGATTTTATCCGCATTCAATATCCGCTCCTACATTGTCAAGGCTATTCCAAAACCATTGCGTTTCGGCATCGCTGCGGGGATAGGACTGTTTATCACGCTGATCGGTTTCGCCAATGCCAAATTCATCGTGCCCAATCCGGCGACGATGATCAGTCTGGGGAACCTCAATGCACCGACGCTCACATTCATCGCCGGACTGCTTGTAACCGTGATCCTGCTGATCCGCCATGTAAAAGGGAGCATTCTGATCGGCATTGTCGTTACCAGCCTGCTTGCCTGGCCGATCGGCCGCTGGTGGGGCGGAGCGGAAACAGTTATCACCATCGATCACATTGTTTCGAAACCCGATTTCAGCCTGCTTTTTCAGCTCGATTTCGTCAATTCGCTGAAATGGAGCCTGGCACCGATCATTCTTGCATTCGTATTCACCGATATGTTCGACAGCCTTTCCACCTTCGTCGGGCTGGCGGAAGCCTCCAATCTGCTCGATGAAAACGGCGAGCCGCGCAACATCCGCCGTTCGCTGATGGTAGACGCCATTTCGACAACCATCGCCGGGCTTACGGGCAGCAGCCCGGGTACCGCGTACATCGAATCGGCCGTAGGGATAGAGCAGGGCGGAAAAACCGGCCTGACGGCTGTCACGGGTGCCGTATTATTCCTGCCGTTTCTGTTTCTTTCCCCGTTGCTGAGCGCCGTACCTTCCATCGCCACTGCGCCTGCGTTGGTACTGGTGGGTGTTTTTATGATGAAACCTGTGATCCGTATCAACTGGAACGACCTTTCGGAGGCTTTTCCGGCATTCCTGGCAATGGTCCTGATCCCTTTTACCTATTCTATCACCCAAGGCATTATCTGGGGGTTTCTGAGCTGGACGGCGTTGAAACTGCTCTCCGGCCGAGGTAAAGACATTAGCATAGCCCTCATTATCATTGACATTTTCGCTATTCTGGCGCTGATTTTTTAAACTCAACATGAAGAAAAAAGCATTACTCACATTCCTCTTTCTGCTCATCGTTCTTTCTGGAAAATCCCAAAGCATTACCGGCATCCTCGGCGCATTTCCGCCTGAACTGGTGTTGCTCGAAAGTCAGATGACCCAGAAAAAAGATACCATTATCAGCCAGATCCGCTTCATCACGGGTGAATTGCGCGGCCGGCGTGTCGTGCTGGCCGAAACCGGCGTGGGAAAGGTCAATGCCGCCATTACGACGGTGATGATGATCCAGCATTTCAAACCGCGCGAAATCGTGTTCTCAGGTATTGCCGGGGGTATCGATCCGGCACTGGCGCCGGGCGACCTGGTAATCGGCACGCAGATCGCCTACCATGATTTCGGGCAGATCGACGATGCGGGAATGCATTACTGGGCTACTAAAAACCCATTTACCCAAAAGGAAAACCCGCTGAAATTCCACTGCGATTCCGCATTGATCAGCAAGGCGCTTTCGGTTTCCAAAAACCTGAAACTGGCGAAGGTGGAGCGGGATAACGGGAGCTTCGTTCCGGCGGTTAAAAAAGGTGTGATCGTCACTGGCGACGTATTTGTTTCATCCGAAAAAACCACCCAGCGACTGCTCAACGACCTGAATGCGGCCGCCACCGAAATGGAAGGCGCCGCCATCGCGCAGACCTGTTACCAGCAGCATACCCCGTTCCTGATCATCCGCAGCCTGAGCGACAAAGCCGACGGCAAAGCCAAGAAAGACATGGACCAATTTTACACCGTCGCTGCGCACAATGCCGCTACGCTCGTCATGGCAGTGATCGAAGAAAAGTAATCGCGGACGCCTATGCGCCGGCGCTCGGCGCGTGCCTGGCCTGATACGTGTAAACAGAATAAGGGAATATCGCCGAGGCTACCCATTTGGAAACCAGGCTGGCTACAACGATGGGTACAAAAAGAATGTAGTTGTCGGCCAACGCGCATACGAGGAAAATCGAGGTGAATGGCGCGTGGATACTGCCACTAAGCACCGCCGCCATGCCTATCAGCACAAAATTGACGGGAATCAGGCCAAGGCCGAAGAAATGGTTTAAGACCACACAGACGATCAATCCGAGGAAGGCGCCGATGAACAGACTCGGGGCAAAAACGCCTCCATCGCCCCCTGCGCCAAGGGTTACCGAGGTCGCGACCGGCTTTAACAGCAACACCGCAAACAGGGGCAGTACTACCGCCAGTGAAGGCGCGTCGGCATGGCGGAAAACGTGTTTGATACCTTCATACCCTTCTCCATAGAGGTTTGGTACGAAGAAAATCATCGTAGAGATCAGCAGCGACCCGCCGATTATGCGAACGTAATCGTTTTGCAGCGACCCGAAGAATTTCTTGAAAAAAAGTACACATTTAGTGAGATACACGGAATTAAACCCCGCCAACACCCCCAGCAAAACCATATAGGGCAATGCTTCCGTGCGCCAATTGGTAACACTGAAATGAAACACCTGTTTGTAAAAGAAAAACCGGGTAATGAGGTAGGAAGCGAGTACTGCGGTAACCACCGCGGCGGTATGCAGCTTACTTTTTCTCCGCGTGAATACTTCAAACGCAAACAGGAAGCCCGCAACGGGCGCATTAAAAAGGGCTGTCACACCCGCGGCCAGGCCCGCGCATACGAGATCCGTACGGTATTTGCGCAGGTAACTTACTTTCCTGCTCGATAATGCACCGATGGCGGCGGTAGAAACGACGGTGGAAACCTCAATGCCCGTCGAGCCACCGAAAATCACCGTCAGCAGGCCATTGAAATAATGGGAAGGAATTTTGTAAGCTGGCAGGGTGTGGGCATTTTTATTGATCGTATCCAGCACCTCCTTGATTCCCTTATTGGCTTTATTATGAAAAAGGAAATGGCGCAGTAAGTGAATGGTAGTGAGGCCAATCAACGGAACGATGAATATCAGGTAACGGTTGTGCCGCAAATTTTCCAGGAACGCCTCCTCGTAATGCTCGGTGATCACTTTGAGGGTATCTGCTACCAGTGCTGAAAAAACGCCGGTTACTGCCGCCGCGAGCACTACCGCCACTACCCTTTTTGATTTTTTTAATTGGTAAGAATTAGAATCCATTGTCTTGTCTTGAATCGAAACATGTCAGCCCCACACTCAAAGGTAACGCCGATCGAAGTTTTTTTGTGCTTCCCAACGGTAGCTTTGGTGTTTCAGATACTTTGTAATTCGCCGGAGGCAACCACATTATCCATTCATTGTCAACTCATTAAACGCACATAAACCATGAAGAAAGTTTACTTCCTGTTGGCCGCACTTGCGGGGCTCGTGTTCCTGGCCAACACTTCGCGCGTGACCCGTACCCAATATGGGATGGTGGTGGGTACGCCGGAGATCCGATCGATCAGCGGGCTGGCTTTCGGGCCGGACGGGGTACTGCTTGTAGGCGATTCCAAAAGTGCGACGGTCTTCGCGATCGACACCAAAGACGCCGCAGCCAACGCAAACGCACAACCGGTTGAAATCAAGAACATTGACCAGAAAATAGCCGCATTACTGGGAACTGATGTCGCCAACATCAGCATTCAGGACATCGCGGTAAACCCCGTTTCGAGGAACATCTACTGTGCCGTTCAGAGTGCCGATGGCACACCCGTTCTGCTCAAAATCACGGGTGACAAAATCGAAGCGGTGAGCACAAAAAATGTACCGTTTTCGAGCCTTGCACTCAACAATGCGCCCGCCGAAGACGCCAAGGATAAACGCGGTAACCCGATTAGGGTTTCGGCCATTTCAGATATTGGTTTTGCCGACGGCAAAGTATTGGTCAGCGGGCTTTCCGGCCAGGAGTTCAATTCCACATTCCGCAGCATTCCATTCCCGTTTACCAACAAGCAGGACCAGTCGACACTCGAAATATACCACGCCGCGCATGGCAAGTATGAAACGCTGGCGCCGATCCGCACATTTACGACCGCCGAAATCAAAGGCAAAAAGTACCTCGTGGCCAGCTACACTTGCACGCCGCTTGTCCTTTTCCCAATGGACGAGCTGAAACCCGGCACGCACGTGAAAGGCCGCACCGTGGCCGAAATGGGCAGCGGTAACTCGCCGATCGACATGGTGACGGTGAGCAAAGGCGGAGAATCGTACCTGATGATGTCGAACTCGGCACGACCGGTTTTCAAGGTAAAATACAAAAGCATCGAAGCGTACCAGGGCGCATTGACCACGCCTGTCGAAGAAAGCTTCGCGACGGCGGGCGTCGATTTCGTTTCACTGCCCGTGACTAACGTGATCCAGATGGACAAGCTGGACGAGTCGCGGATGATCATTTTGCAACGCCGCTCCAACGGCAGTCTCGACCTTTGGACTTCGAGTGAAAGGTATTTGTAAGATTCCAGCGAAAAAGTGGGTCAGGCTGGCGTTCATCCCCGGCCTGACTTTTTTTGTGTGCCTTTTCGCCTGCCGCCACGCCGGCGAAAATAAATCCATCGATATTCAATGGAAAAACGAACAGGCCATCGCTATCCTCATTTCTGACGCCTTTGTAAGGGATATTCGTCCCGATTCCATCTCCGCGCTGGTGCGCATTCATATCGCGGGACAGCCGAACCCGGTCGGTATTCTCGGCGCATTCGAGCAAAAAGGAAACGGATTGTTGTTCACACCGCTCATTCCCTTCACACGCGGGATGCGTTACGATGTGCGCGTACGCGGGACGCACGCAGGAGATTTTGAAATACCTGAAAACAATACAGGTAATGCGCCCCATGTCACGGCTGTTTATCCTTCGGGCGACACATTACCCGAAAACCTGCTAAAAATTTACCTGTACTTCGATCAGCCGATGCGCGAAGGCCTTTCAGGGAAGTATGTCAGGTTAATCAAGAACGAACGGGACACCATCGAAGGCGCATTCCTCGATCTGCAACCGGAGCTTTGGAACCCCGAGCGGACCATCCTCACACTCTGGCTCGATCCGGGGCGTATCAAGCGTGATTTGCAGCCCAACAAGCGGCTGGGCGCTCCCATGCAGCGTGGTACGCATTACCGGGTCGTCGTGTCGCCGGCCTGGGCAGATGCGCGAGGAATGAAACTGGCCGAATCCTATCAAAAAACATTCGTCACGATCAAAAAGGACTCGCTTTCGCCGCGGCCCGCTCAATGGGCCATACAATCTCCGACGTCCTCGACAAAGCAACCGTTGAAAATCAGTTTCAAAGAGGCCCTGGACCACAGCCTTTTGCAGGAAGTATTTACAATTCAGGACAATAATGGCACCAAAGTTACTGGCCGGTGGGAAATCGGGAAACTTGAAATGTATGTCAACTTTATTCCGGATGTAAACTGGAAAGCGGGCGCATACCAAATCCTGATCGAGCCCCGGTTGGAGGATTTGGCGGGAAACAACCTGGTGCGGGCATTTGACCGGGATGTTACCCAAAAACCAGAAGTTGCTACGGGGGAAATTGTATTACTGCATTTCCATGTGAAATGAGCTACCGATTCTTATCCATTAACCTGCGGTTTACCACCTGCTCAATAACCTGCTCCCGATAGTTACGGCTAATGGGAATGCGGTGCGTTTGCATGAAGATTTCGTTTCCGTCAATCCCTTCTATTTTACCGATCGAGACAATGTAGGACTTGTGAATGCGGATAAAATGCCGGCTGTCGAGGTTTTGTTCGAGGTGTTTGAGGTTGAGCAACGTGATGTATTTGCCTTTGCCCGTATGGATCGTCACATAATTCTGCAGGCCCTCGATATACAGAATGTCGTCAAAGAAAATCTTCTCGTACTTACTGCCGCATTTGATAAAAAAGTAATCTTCCTCTGCTTTTGACGCTGCGGATTTGGTCAGCAGTTTATGATAATCACGTGCCTTTCCCGCCGATTTGAAAAATCGCTCGAAAGTGATCGGTTTGAGCAGGTAATCCATCACATTAAGCTGAAACCCTTCCAAGGCGTAACTCGGGTAGGCCGTCGTAATGATGGCCATCGGCGGGTTTTGCACGATTTTCAGGAAGTCGATCCCGCTCATTTTGGGCATTTGAATATCCAGAAAAATCAGATCGACCGGCTCCCGGTCCATCAGGCTCAGTAGCTCGACAGGGTTCTCGCAAACGCCCGTCAGTTTCAGAAATTCCACTTCTTTCACATAATCCGCCAGCCCTTCACGTGCCAGCGGCTCATCATCGATTATCACGCAATTGATCATCTATCCGACCTGATTTAAAGACATTTGAGCTATTTCAGTCATTTCCAGCTTTTCGAGCTCTACCTCAAAATGAACGACAAACCGATCGTTCTCGCGCCGGGCATCCAGCTTGTATTTCCCGGGATAGATCAGATCCAGCCGCCGCCGGACATTCTTCAAGCCAATCCCGCCATAGTTAACCACCTCCGCATTTTGTTCCTCCGAAATGCTGTTGCTCAGGTTAAACATTAGCTTCGAATCATCGAACCGCAAATCGCTGCGAATCCAATTGAGCACCTCATGATGCCTGGAAACGTGTTTGAATGCGTTTTCCATAAAAGTCATGAGGATAAACGGCGCGATGCCCGGCTGGCCTTCGACCAGTTCCTGCACCTCGAAAACAACTTCGAGATTGTCGTTTTGCCGCAGCTTTTCCAGTTCGATGAAGTTTTCAAGGTAGGCAATTTCCTTGCTGAGCGGGATCTGATGGTCATTGCATTCATACAACTGATGCCGGAGTAACTCCGAAAATTTCGCCAACGATGCCGAAGCCATATCCGGGTTCTTGTGGATCAGGAAAAAAATCGAGTTGATACTGTTAAAAAGGAAATGCGGGTTGAACTGGTATTTCAAAAAATTCAGCTCTGTTTCAAGCTTTTCCTTTTCGAGCATTTGCTGCCTCCGCTGCGTTTGAAGCCAGTTTTTCGCCAGTTTGATGCTCATTGCAAATGTCATCGCCGCTACCGTCGACGACAACGGCCCACCGAGCATCATATGGAAAAATTCGTAATTACCGGGACCGAAGTACTCCTCCACCGTCTTACCGGAAGCCCAGGCTACCGTGTAATATCCCGGAACGATCAATGCGGCAGTGGCGAGGATCGTCAGCAATAGGAACACGAGGAATTGCGCATACTTCCCCTTTTCCAGATAACGCGGAACGAGAAAATACAGGTTGAAATACACCGCGAGCGCCTGCCAGACTACGTAGAACAGAAACTTGATGACCGAAGTCGTAAACAGCGCCTCCACCACCTTGACCGGGTTCCCCAGTGCCACCACCCACCAGACATAGTGGTAACCGATCCAGAAAGGGATATGATAGAGTTTATACCTGAAAAACCAGTGCGTTCGCGCAGGCGAAAGAGCAAAATCCGGGTCGGAAGGGGTCTGGGCGATCATGCAGGGCAACGGGCTATACACCTACAATTTACGGGAATAAGCGCGAAATGGGAGCCGACTGGACGAAACAACCGAAATAATTGATGAACTGTCGGCACTGTTATACGACAAGACCTGACGGCTCAGTCTTGTTCCGTCAGGTCTTTCATGAATGCTTTCTTTCGCAATCTAGGTCAGCGTTACGCCGCACGGGCATGCCGTTCGGGCATTCGCGCTGGTATTGTATTCCAATTTCAGCTTTTTGCCCTTCTCATCCGCCTCTTCGAGCAGCTCGAAAGTACGGCGCTCGCCAAGCATCAGAAGCGACTGGAAAAGAATGCCGGCATATTTACTTTCTTCGCTACCGGGGCCTTTTTCCTTGGCGAGGTCATTGTAGTGTCCGAAAAGATCTTTTCCTTTTCCCATGATTTTATGTTTTGCTTTGAATTTCAGAACCTTAGTTTCGACAGCAAAAAATGCACCGAATTTCTCTTTTGCCAATTTAGAAAAATAATCATAAAAAATCTCAAAAAATGCATGCCAATATGAACGGCGCGTGAAGGCCTGACGGCCGTTGCCCTATTGTGAGTGAGCGGCCGTAGCACCGCGCTTCCGCTCTGCCAGCACCTTCCGCATGTTTTGAAATGTTTCGATCGGAGCGCGGCAGGCAAACATGTTGACCACATGCGCAGGGATGTGGCCACCCGGATCGACTTGCAGCGTGTATTCGACCCACGCCTTGCCATTGGGTAATGGGCGGATTAGCCATCTGTTTACCGAGGTGCTGATACGTACCACGCCCTCCCGAACGGGCATGACACCCGGTACCGCAGGTGCCTCCACTGTCACCGCTTCGCCGTTTTCGGACCTGATGACTTTCAAATGCGTGACGAAATCGCGGTTATCCAGCGGCCAGGGCAAACTTACCTCGGTATGGTAAAACAGCTCGGTATCGGAAATTTTCCTGATCAGTCTGCACGACTTGGTATGGCAAACCCATCGCTCGGCGGCCCTGACGTCCAGTAGCAATGCAATGACCTCATCCGCACTGGCGCCCAGCACGCATTCCGCTCTCATCGCTTTGATCTTCGAATCGGGGACGTTTTTTGCATAGACTTTGATCCCGTCGCGCACGGCCACGCGCTTCCATTCCGCCTGCGCGAACGCACCCGTAACACACAGTAGGAGAACCAATAAAGCAAGAACAAAGCACCTCATAACGGCACAAAATTCTCACTTCAACAGCCATTACCGAAGCCCCTTCCGCCCCCGATGCCGGAAAGCATGTTTCAACTGACGGAATGCATGTTTGAACTGATGAAAGTCCATCGCTGCCGCTGGATCATTGTATTGCGGCGAATAAGCCTATAAGAAATATTATCGTGCCGAATTTCGGCGGTATGCTGCAAATACTGGCCAGAAAAGAAGTGCGATTCGTGGGAACACATTCAGAGTATGATCATATTAACGCAGAAACGATCTGAACAATGGAAAAGACACAATGGTATTTAATTGAAACTGAGGAAGAGTACGAGAAAGTGCTAAGCCGGTACGACGAGGTAAAATATGCTGAAAAAGGGTCTGAGGAGCATAAAGAAAAAATGTTACTGGTTCATCTGATCTGCCAGTATGAATCTCTGCATGACATGGAAGTCGAAGTCGACCCCGTTGAAGTCATCAAGATAAGAATGGAAGATTTCGGCTACAAACCGGCTGACCTGGCTCAGGTGTATGGCGATAAAGGGACTGTCAGTAAGGTTTTAAATTACAAACAGGCCCTTTCGCTCTCGATGATCCGGAAATTTAGCCAGTTGCTTCGTATTCCAGTTGAGTTGTTAATCCGGGAATACTCGCTGAAAGGCGTTCAGCAGCCCTAAAAATCAACCGAAGCCGACACCTTATACATATTCTTCATCGGACTGCCCGAATCGGTGGGCAGCAGGTAGGCAAAGTCGAGCGAGTAGTGTTTCAGGAATCGCACACCGGCGCCGGTGGTGAAAAATTGGCGATCGCCTTTCTCCTTGTTTTCGGCATAATAGCCGCCCCGGAGCGCGAATTGATTTTTGTACAAATACTCTGCTCCCATCGCTACGACGATTTCCTGCATTTCCTCTTTAAAGCCGCCCGGAGCGTCGGAGAAAGATTGAATTATCCCTTCCAGATATGGCTTCTGATTCACATTCCGGCCCGGCTGAGGCGTAGGTACCAGCAGTTTTCCCGCTTCCGCGGTGACGTTCAGCTTGTGTTCACCACTGGCAGTATACGAAAACCCTCCCCCCAGCCTCAGCGTCGTCGGTAAAAAGTATTCATAACCTGGCCCGTAAGTCATCTTGGGGCCGATATTGGCTAGCGTGGCCCCGATTGTCCACAGCATATTTTCATCACCGGCAACATCCGAAGAATGGCTTTTGTAATAAAAACCAATATCGCCCGCTACCGCGCGGGCTGGTTTCAAAACAGTGCCGGACACCACCGCATTATCCAAATTAGATGACACGTATTTCAGCGTCAAACCCGCCGAAAGGTGGCTTCCCAGTTGCCGTGCATAAGATCCGCTCAATGCAATATCCTGCCCGGTGGATGCCGGGAGCGAAATGACTCCCGAATTGTTAAAATATTGAACAGAAGCCCCAACTACCTGCCCCCTGCCCAACTTCTTGTAACCTGCCGCATAGCCCAGCCAGGCGCTATTCATAATGGAAGGCATCCAGGGCGAATAGCTCGCCGAAACTCCGAAATTCCCGGGCGCATCTGCGAGCTTCCCCGCATTCCAGAATGCTGAATTCGCATCCGCACTGGTGGCGGTTCCGGCATAGCCCATTCCTCCGGCCCGCGCGTCGGGTGCGGTGGTGAGAAAACCGCCTGCCGCCTCCAGAATACGGTAATTGGTTTGCGCAAATACATTTGTCAAAATGCACGACAAGCATGCAAGCGTGAGCAGATTCGCTTTCATAGGGGCCCCGATTTACGTTAAGAAAGTTTGTTAGCGGTTACAAACTCAAAACGCGTCCCATTTTAGATTATTACTTGATTTACTGATATTATTCCAGGCACTAGTCCCAACGATCCAGCCCAAGCAATTTCCGTCCCAACCCGCTCAGTTCCGCTGCCTGATACCGCGTTTGTTCCCAATTCCTGGGATCACCCGGAAAAGCATATCCTTGCGGCGCTTCCCGTTCACGCCACGAGCGGATCCTCCATTGCCGTAATGCCTCGTCGTCTTCCTGCGCGGGCATCATCGCGATGTATTGCGCAAGCCTGACTTTGTCTTTGCTGCGGTTGGCACGTATGCCGTGCGGCTGGGAACTATTAAAAATGAGCAGGTCACCGGCATTCATTTTTACCTTCACGATTTCAAAACCGGTCACGTCCGGCTGAAAATGGTTCCTATCCTCGGGTTGCGTCAGTTTCCAGGTATCATAGGTCCGGAACAGTTCAGGCACACACTGAAATCCACCCATATTTTCGTCGTCCTGATCGGCCAGTGCGAGCACGCCCTGTACATTTTGCGGTTTAGTTTCGGGATCATAGTCCCAGTGAATAAACCCCTTATACTCAAATCCGGGCCGGAGCGGCAGGTTCAGATTGGCACGATCGATGGTTACCCAGAGCTTTTCGGTGCCCCAAATGTCGGCGAATGCCTCATGCACCTTCGGGTACTGCCGGTTATCCCACAGGTATTGATGGTTATATACCTCCACCATACCGGTGTTCGTGAGCTCTTTCATCTGCATTTCAGCCCGCGGAGGCGCGTACCACGTCTCGGGATCGTTCGGGTCCTTTTCTTCGAACTCCCACAGAAAATCGGCCAGCCGCCTGACCTGCTCTTTGGGAACGGCATCCTTGATCACGATATAGCCGTTGGTTACCCAAAAATCCCAATCCTCGTCGCTCAGCAGCCTGAGCGGCTTGCCATTGCTCCTGTCATTGAGCCTGACATTACTAGACTTTGCGGTCGAAGGATTTCCGGGAATGTCCGTATGCGCATTTGCCGGAACCATAGTAGCCATTGTTTTCGCCTCCATATCAATAATATTTTTTCATGATTGAATAAAACAAAACTAATGCATCACTACTCGTCCGACTACCGCTGCAATTGCCTACTTTTGCTCTGCATTGATAATATATGGTCCAGCAAATACAAATCCCTGTAAACCGGGAGCAATTGAGGTTCAAATACGATGAAAATCATCCGCGAAGATATTCAGCCCGACCAGGGAAGTTCTTTTAAAATTCTGCTCACGCCGGGACTGAACGACACGTTTCTATGGCATTTGCATCCCGAATATGAAATCGTGTACGTCGAGGGGTCGGGCGGGACGCGTCACGTAGGCTCGCATACGTCCGTGTACGAGGGTAGCGACCTGGTTTTCATCGGGCCGAACATCCCGCACCTCAATTTCGATTATGGCGTGCGTACGCAATGCGAGCAGGTGATCATCCAAATGCGGGAGGATTTTCTGGGCAAAGACTTCCTGCTGGCTCCCGAAATGCACGGCATCCGGAAGTTGTTCGAGACCTCGCATCATGGGCTGTCGTTCTCCGGAGAAACCAAACGCATTGTGGGAGAAAAACTGAAACAAATGCCCAAGCTCGCCCCTTTCGAGCAGCTACTGGCGCTGCTGGGCATCCTGAAAGTCATGGCCGAATCGGCCGAAGCCATTGTACTGAACCCCAAACCGATCGGCAGCAAATCCTTCCATAAAGAGCAAATGCGGATGCAGCATGTGTACGCTTATGTGGAAGCCCATTTCGACCACACACCCGACGTGAACGAAGTGGCCGCGGCCGTCAACCTGACCACGCCTGCATTCTGCCGTTTTTTCAAGGCCAATACCCGCATGACTTTTACCGACTTCGTCAACCAGTACCGGATCAATCAGGCCAAGAACCTCTTGCTCCAAGACCGCTCAGTTTCAGAAACATGCTTCGCTGTCGGGTTCGAAAGCCTGTCTTACTTCAATAAACTTTTCAGAAAAATTGTCGGCGAAAACCCGTCAGAATTCAAGAAGCGGCATTTGTGATAAAATTTATGATATTTTCAAAATCAATAGTTTGATATTTAAAATATCTTTTCTATTTTTACAAGTGAAATTTTTATCGCAAAAATTTTATTACACTTCATCATCATGAAATCTATTCACTTCAACAACAACGATTTGAGTACGATCAGGAACATCCGGGAGCATCTCTATGAGTACCTCCTGGTATTTTCCTGTGATCCGGTCACCGAAGCCGCGATCGGGAGCGTCAAGCAGTATTTTCAAAAGGCTTACGGTTGCGAACAGGCAGCTAATCTCCGCCCTCACCTGACGCTTTTCAACTGCATTATCCACGAATACAAACTTGAACGGATTATTCAGGGCTTTGAAAAGGTAGCGCGGCACGTCGCTCCATTCCGCATCGAGCTGGATGGATTCAATAAATATGAAGGCGGCACCTTTTATGTGGACCTCGAAGGCGGCTCATCGCAACGGGTTAACGGGCTTGTTAAAACACTTAAAAGCGAGACGATTGACCATCTCTCGAAATGGGCTTCCGGCGAATTCAGGTTCTGCTCCGATCCCCATGTAACCGTTGCCCGCAAAATGACGCCGGTACAGGTAAACAGCGCCTCCAAGGAATGGATGTACAAGAAATTCCATTCATCCTTCCGCGTCACCGAAATGATCCTGCTCAAAAGATCCCTCATCAGCGGTTCCAAATGCCGGGAAATCGCAAGGATGCCGTTACTGGGATTACCGGATCAGGCGTCGGTGCAAACGAGTTTGTTTTGATTCGTCGAAGACGTATAGGGATAAGCGACTAATAAAATGATTAGGGACACTCTTTAAGATCGCCCTGACGTGGTTATTTTGTATCTTCGGCTATCGGGCTGGGGCATTTCGGACGCGGTAGTGATCCGCGATGGACCGCAGTCTACCATTCCTAACCACGTTTTATGAAACCAAAACTCCTTTTACGCTCTACGATCGGACTGCTGTTGGGCGGCTTCACTGCCTTTTCACAGTCTTTCAACAATTTCCCGGTAACTACTCAAAAACCACCCCTGCATGGCAAGCATTGGATGGGGATTACCGGCAAGCCGCTGGCTGCAACGGCAGGAACGATGATTTTCAGCAAAGGCGGGAATGCCGTCGATGCCTCGTGCGCGATGCTTGCAGCTACCTGCACGATGTGGGATGTATTAAGCTGGGGCGGTGAAACGCAGGCATTGATTTATAATCCCAAAACCAAAAAGGTCATCGCCCTCAATGCAATGGGCGTGGCGCCAACCGGTGCTACGGCCGATTTCTTTAAGGGAAAAGGCATGAAATACCCGCCCGAATACGGTCCGCTGGCTGCTACAACACCCGGCACGCCCGGAGGCCTGATGACAATGCTGGCGGAATACGGTACAATGAGCCTGAAAGAAGTCCTTGCGCCAGCCATGCAAATGGCCGAGGGGTACCCGATCGAAGCACAAACGGCTAATTCCATTGAAAGAGGTAAAGATCAGATCAAAAAGTGGCCGTATTCAACCAAAGTGTTCCTGCCGCACCTGGGCCAGAAACGGGAAGCGCCGGACGCCGGAGAGATATTCGTGCAGAAGGATTTGCGAGCGACATTGCAAAAACTGGTCGATACGGAGCAGCAGGCATTAAAAAGTGGCAAGAACCGTAAAGAAGCCATTTATGCGGCCTATGACCGGTTCTACAAAGGAGATATTGCCAAGGAAATTGCACGCGGTTGCCAGGAGCAGGGAGGCCTTATCACCGAACAGGATATGGCCAACTGGAAAGTCAAGATCGAAGAACCGCTGATGACGAACTACAAGGGGATCGAGGTGTATAAAATGCAGCAATGGACACAGGGACCTGTTATGTTGCAGGCGCTGAATATGCTCGAAAACCTCGATTTGAAAGCGATGGGATACAACTCTTCGCGGTATGTGCATACACTATACCAGGTCATGAACCTCGCATTTGCCGACCGTGACTTCTACTATGGTGACCCTGCATTTGGCCCCGAAGAACCCATGAAGGGCCTACTCTCGAAGGAGTATGCAAAGGAAAGGTTAAAGCAGGTCAATTGGGAACGCAACGATGCGAAAGTATTGCCGGGCGATCCCTACCCTTTTGAAGGCAAACAAAACCCCTTTACGGAACAGATCAGGAAATGGGGCAATTTCCAGGCTTCGTTGAACCGCAATGCAAACGGGCTCGATGAAAAGTTCATGGAGGAATTTACCGCGGGAACCACCTCTGTCGAAGCAGCTGACGAAGAGGGCTGGGTAGTAAGCATTACGCCCAGCGGTGGCTGGGTGCCTGCCTGCATTGCCGGTAACACGGGCGTGGGCCTTAGCCAGCGCATGCAGTCGTTCGTACTCGACGCGCGCGAGAATCCATTCAACGTAGTCGAACCAGGTAAACGCCCCAGGGTTACCCTCACGCCTAGCCTGGCCATGAAGGATGGTAAACCGTTCCTGTCGTTCGCCAAACAGGCCGGTGATGAGCAGGATCAATTGCTATTGCAATTCTTTTTGAATGTCGTAGAGTTCGGGATGACGGTGCAGGAAGCGACGGAGGCCCCCAGTTTCAAAACTTTACAGATGTACGCGAGTTTCGGCGAGCATGAAAAAGACCCGGGAGGACTGATATTGAATCAATCTATGCCTGACTGGACACGGAAAGAACTCTCCCGCATGGGCTATAAACTCAGCTACCAGCCCCGCACCAGTGGACCGATCAACGCCATTTATTTCGACTGGCAGCACGGCAGCTTCTGGGGAGGATCCAGTAACCATGGAGAAGATTACGGTTTCGGGTGGTAACCGTTTGAAATCGATTTAACATAACGGGCAGGGTTGTTTTCAACCGGCAACCCTACCCCAATTGTGACCGGTCTATAATGCGGATCATGCCAAAAGCCTCGCCGAAGCCTGTTTGTTGGTAAAATGGCGCTAGCCCCTCCCCGGTAAAAAGCCCTACCAAAGCGCCTTGTGGCGCATTCGCATCGAGCCAACGCTTTACCTCTCTCATCACCGCCGAACCAACCTGTTTTCGTTGCCAGTCGCGGTGGACCATCACATCCTTGATGTAGAAAAAACTGAGGCCGTCACCCAAAACCAGGGCGCAGCCGATCACCTCGCCAGTTTCGGTATCTTCCGCAACCGCCACAAAAAGCGTAGCATCAAGCTTCTGTTGGAGTACGTCGTCCCCCTGCGTACCCGACCATCCTACCGATTCGGCAAGTTTGCGGTATTCGCTGGTTGTGAGTGCACGCCCCACCGTTCTGACATTAGCCGGCAGCGGCTGCGACTTGCTTTCCCCGCCGGAAGTAGCAGGCGCCGCGAAGGTAATATAGTTGCCATTGAGGTCCTTCACTACATATTCATCAAAACCCCAGGGCTGTTTCTCCAAATTCATGACAATTTGTGCTTTCCGGTCCTGATGCAACTGATACAATTCCCGGATATTCTTAACCCTGATCCACACGCATTGGCCGCGCATCCGCTCTGCCGCCTCCGCGTCCAGTGAAAACTGGATAAACGCGCCATGCCATGAAACGCCCCCGTGATTGGCTGGCGTGCCCCAGGTCCAATGACCGGGGAAGCCCAATACCTCGTGCCAGTACTTAACCGTTTCGGCCACGTCCTTAACCGACAATACCGGTTCGGCATGTGATATGAAAGGTTCGGGCTTGTCGTTGTCGGTTTGCATCGCGGTTCAGGTTACAGCTTTGGCAATGCGAGTACCGCTTCATGCCCGCGCTTCTCCGCCCACGCACGTGGGCGTGCCCAGGGCTTGTCGATCGGTAAATGGGGGTCAGCGCCCTTTTCAAGCAGGAATTGAACCATTTCCGTTTTGCCTGCTTTGGCGGCCCATCCGAGCGGGGTCGTGCAATGCTGCTCGTCGATCGCATCGATATCGGCACCATGTTCAAGGAACAGTCCGGCATTATGCACATCGCCCCGCTCGGCGAACCGGTGCAGCGGGGTAATGCCCAACCAGTTTCTGGAATTGGCGTTCATACCGCGTTGGAAAAGAAATTCGGTAAGTTCGCGGCTTTTGATGGCATCCTGCGGGCCCTGGCTTCGCACGCCGACGGCGATTTGCTGGGCAAGATCGGGCTGATAATGCAGCATCAGGCGAACAAAATCTTCATTACCCTGCCCCGCGGCAGTCTCCAATGCCGATGCGTCGTTCGCCAACGCAGGATTTGCCTTAAAAACCGCCGCAGCCGTATGGATATCGCCATAATGCGCCAGCAAATCGAGCGACCGCGCTGCGCCGTAAGAACAAAGCAGGTTAATCATCGCCATATCTCCGCGTTCCAGCGCCGCCGTGAGCGAATCGGCAGAACTTTCAACCGGCACGTTGGGGTGAGCACCGTGTTCGAGCAGCAGTTTCACAATTTCGATATGATTATACACCACCGCCGAATGCAGCGCGTGGCCCATCGGCGCTATGCCCTCCTCAGGCAAATTGGGATCCGCCCCCTTTTCAAGCAGCAGTTTGACGATCGACATCCGCCCGGCCATGGCGGCATTTTTCAGCGGCGTACCCGACCCTGCATAATAGGTAATGTATTCGGAAGACTTGTTGGCCAGCGATGGGTCCAGGTCCAGCAATGCCCTTACCCGTACCTCATCGCCTTTCAATGCAGCCATGCAAATGTCTACATAGGCCCCTTTGCGCACCAGATGCAAATAAATATCGTTCGGTTTCCACTGCCAATCCTCGGGTACATCCCGCCAACCCCGGTAGCAATAGTCGCCGTTAGTCAGTTGGATTGGCCGTGCGCCATCAGGCCGTTTGGCATTGATATCCGCCCCGCGATCCAGCAATGCGTCGATCATTTCGGGCTGGCGCGACATCGTGGCCCAATGAATGGGTTGATTTCCCCCGTCGTCGGTTGCGTGAACGTACTCTTCGGAGCTGCTTAGCAATGCAGCGAATGCGTCGAAATCCCGGCCTCTGATCGCGGCCGCAATCTGTTTTCCGGCCTCGGAACCTTTATGACGGTTCAATGCCCGTTCCAGCAACTCTTCCATGGCCACCAAACCGCGGTCGCGCGCCATTTGAATAAGCGTATCGCCGGTACCGGAGTCAACCGGGCTTGCACCGTGCTGCAAAAGATACTCTGCCACTTTCAGCCGGTCATTGGCCACCGCGAACGACATGGGTGTGCGATAGTCGTACGCACCGCGGACCAGCGAAGAATCTTTCAACAATAGTCTTTTTACGTTTTCAAGGTCACCATCGCGGGCTGCGCAGAACATTTGCCACACATCGGTTCCGAGGCCTGTCGACCAGAACAATGGCTCTTCTTTTTGCAATGCGGCCGGCTGGGTCATATTGTTGCGGGTTGGATTGGGCGTATTTTTGTCAGAAGGGTTCGTGTAGTTAGTTATTTTTTGTATTAAATAAAAGGAATGGATTTAATTGAAATTCAAAAAGTTAATGCTGATGATCTGCTGGAAATCCGGCACCTGGTACTCTGGCCGGACAAGCCACGCGAGTTTGTAAAAGTACCTGAGGATGAAACCGGTATCCATTTCGGTTTGTATTTTGAAGGGGCATTGGTATCTGTCATTTCATTGTTCGGGGATGATCAGGGCATCCGCTTCCGGAAGTTTGCGACACTGCCCGGCTTGCAGGGAAAAGGACTTGGGACCAGACTCCTGCAACACGCCATCACATACGCACAATCGCAAGGGTACGCACGTATGTGGTGCGACGCGCGTACGGATGCGCTGGGGTTTTACGAACGCTTTGGTTTCAAAAAATTCTCCGAGCCCTTTTTCAAAGAACATATCGAGTATTACAAAATCGAACGGATGCTTTAATGTCGTCCCTCATTGAAATACTACGTTATTTTTCCCGATAAACCGGGCATAGGCAGTCCCCACCGCTTCCAGCGAGTTTTCGGCCGCCGCAGGTATTTTGGCTAATCGGGAGAGTTCGATACTGACGGCGTCCTTTTTTTCCGTGCGTCGCCAGGCTGCCACGACTTTCCCTTTCACCATCACAACCGGTTTGAATATGCCGCTGCCCGATTCCGGGTTTTGTGCGACAGCCTCATCCAGGGCCGCGCTGCGGTCGGCGTACCCGATGGTAATCTCGTCGAACGCGGGGATGAGTATTGCTTTTCCGTGCACTTTGGGAAGCTCTGTTACGGCTGAGAAAAGGTATTCACGCCCGTCGACATGCGCTGTTTCAAATTCTGTACGCACGGCTTCGAAACCAAGCTTCGAATCCGTCAGCGACAAGCCGCTCCACCAGGCGAAATCCTGGACAGTGGCCGGGCCGTGGCTTGCGAAGTACCGCCGGGCCAGCGCGGCCAATGCCTCTTCTCGTTTCAGCGGGGCCGATGCGGGTACCTTATGATCGAACAATGCATAGGTAAACTTCTTCCCGCGCCGCGCGCCGTTGCAGATGATCTTATCGAGCTCGGCCTGGAACATAATATGGGTTGCACGGAGGTTATCGGTTTCAATGCCAGCCTTATTTACCTCCGCAATTACCTCTTCACGCGTCAGTTCCGCGCCGTCGGCCAACAAATTACCGATCAGGTCGTTGGTCACTTTGAAAACGGCGTCGTCCAGTTTAAGTTGACGATACATCGTACCGGCGAGTTTGTAGACATGCGGTGCGGTCAAGTCCATGATCCAGCGGACATCTTCTTTGGCCACAAAATGCCAGGTAGGCCGCATGATATGCGTCCGGATAATGCCTCCGCCGTCGATCGCCTGCTCCACCGAAGCATCCGTAGCTTTTTTAAGCCGCAACCCCAACGCCCATTTCGCCATGGCAAAATCCTGCGCCTGCACAGCGCCCATCCACGTTACCAGATCGACCGGGTCGGCGAAACGGGTACTCAAAATCTGTTGATTGGCAAGGCGTAGTGCGGCAATGTCGGCTAAATTCATGGCTGGATAACAGGTTTCAGGCAAAGGTTTGAGTCACCTAAAATGAGGATTTATATACAAAAAAGAAAACCCTGCGCACCGGAATGGTGGCAGGGAGCCATGGAAACTTGTTTTTACCTGGAAACAGGGATTTGTCTGAGACCGGCAGATTGCAGATAGGCCATAGCCGCAACCCAAACGGCCACCGCCCCGATAAGCACATAGCCCATCACGGAAATCGGGAATACCTGGAACGACACAATGGCCGCACTGCCGATTACCCAAAGGGTGTCCAACACAATGACCAGCCGCACGGCCCGCACATTCACCGGATTACCGCGGCTTACCGAGAAGACCAGCGCCGCAAAAGCGATGAGGAAAATCCCGACTTCAATAAAAGGCATCGTAGCCGTAGTTTCGAAAAGGCCGGCCACCATTTTTGGAAAAACGGCTAGTCCTAAACCCGTTGCACCTGAACTGATTGCATTGATGAGCATTACATTTTTGAGCGTTTTCATATGTCGATTGTCTGGTTGTTTTTGGATGCAACAAAGGTATTGCAGCCCCTCCGCCTGCGGCTTACCCGCACGCGCCAACGACTTATCATTTCATGACACACGCAAAATTATACTCAGGTCGCAAGCCGCATTTCGGTGAGCATTTTTTTGAAACCTACCTTTTCATAAGCGGCCACAGCCGGGGTGTTGTCGGAATAAACCTGCAAACGCACTTCTTCCAGGCCCCTTTTCCGCGCCCATTCCACGAGCGCATCGATAATCAGTTTGTTGACCCCGCGACCGCGCATATCAGGCTCCGTGTACATAAAACCCAGAAATGCATACCGGTTGAAGTTATTATACGGCTTTCCTTCGAGTATGCGCGCGTGACCGCTGGCGATCAGCCGGTCGTCGAGAACGGCCACCAGAACCTCGGCTTCGTCACTGCGAATCATTTTTTCCAAATCGTAATAATGAAATTCCCCGCTGATGAAGGTATCATCGAGCGGGCGTTCGGCGATAATGAGGTTTTGTTCGAATTGAAGAAGTGTGGGAAGCTCGTCGAGCTGCGCCTGTCTGATCTGAATGTTCTCCATGAAAATGTTGATGTGGTGATTTCACAAATCTACCATTTCAATGGCTGGCACGCCGGGTTTCATGGAAATAAATGACGTTACCGCGTCAGCAGCCGCCTTTCTTCCACACCCGGCCATACATCTTCGAGTATGGCCGCTACCCTTTCGGCCGATTCGGGTGCTGTGAACGCCGGCAATGCGAAACTGCTCACAGCCAATCCTGACTCATTCAGCTCAGCGTTGAGATGTTCTGCAAAGCGCATATTGAATGTCAGTAATGCCTGCTCCCAGGCGGGTACCGGGTTGGGGCAATGCCAGAGATCGACCACCTGCGCATGTGCGTGAAGCAGTAGGTTCGGCAGCAACTGATGCAGGTAGAGTATGCCGCTGGCGTGGTTCGTTTTCAGCTTCCGGTCCAGCGCCCTGATGTCGTAGTCTTCCAGCCGCTGGTGAAAGCCAGTTTCCGCGTAATTAATCAAAAGATCTACCTCAAACCGGTCGTTGATCTGTTCGCAGGCGGCAATAATGCTTCCGGTATCGGCATCGTCGGCAACAAGGTAATGCACCAGCACCCGGTGTTTCCGCACGATTTCGCGTACAAGTGCTTCCAATAAGGCCTCTTTCGCCCCGATCAGGATCAGATGCCGGTTATCGGCCGCCAATGCGCTGGCGAAGGCTTTTCCCCAGGGCGTATCGGCCCCGCGGATTACTGAAAAATTCATGACGTGGATGATTTTGACAAAATAATGCCGGCTTACCTTAGGTGAAATGCGCCCAAAGTTGTCCTTGCTTCATACCTGCAAAGAAAATCCGGATGCCCATGAGAGGAAATACTGATTTATCATTACAAAACACACCGGGCAAGTCGGTGAGGCTTGCCCCCGATTACCAGCCATTGCTGAACAAGTACTACGATTTCGACGGCTTCGAACCCGACCGGCTCGACAAGCAATTGGCGCTCATCCGTGCCATGGCGCAGTTCAGCAGCAGCGGGATGACCGTTTACGACCTGCAAAAACAGACGCACGTTTACGTTTCGCATCACTTTTACCAGCTGTATGGCTACGATTTCGGAGCCATGGATTCCTGCATCCCGAATGAGGTGTTCGACAGAAAGATACATCCCGACGACCGCCAGGCACTGGCCCGAAATGGCTATGAAGCGATGAAATTTATGATGGCGCAGCCCGTGCACACGCGCAAGCAGTTCAAAATGGTGACGGAGTACCGGATTGTATTGGACGACCAAACCGTGCTCCGCGTGACGGAGCAGCATCAGGTGTTGGAGCAGGACGCGGCGGGGAACATCTGGCTTTCGCTGGGTGTGATAGACATTTCGCCCAATCAGTCGCTGACAGACGTGAAGAGCCAGGTGATCAATTTCCACACGGGCGAACTCATTCATTTACAATATCATAATCTTCCGGACGGCGTTAAGCTGACCTCTCGCGAAAAAGAGATCCTGGGCATGATCGGTACGGGGAAATTGAGTAAAGAAATTTCCGCATTATTGGATATCAGTGTCCACACTGTCAACACTCACAGGCAGCGTATACTGGAAAAACTGCAAGCCGATAATTCCATCGAAGCCTTGCAAAGCGCAAAAATGAGCGGTTTGATTGCCTGAAAATAAATAAAATGAGCCTCTTGGTAATTGTAACCGAATTTGTGAGATATTTCTACAATCGATCACAACAAATTGGTACAGTTTTAATAGTAACGTCGGTTACAATTTTCAACTTATCCTAAAAGTTAAAACAGGTAGCTATGGAAGGCGAAAATGAAAAACAGACGGTAATCACACTGAACGACGAAAGTTTCAAGCATTACCTGATCGAACGCTACGGCGACTATGCTGAAAACTCCAACTGGAAACGGCTCAAAAGTGCTTCGCAAGACCCCATCTCGCACGAGACGTGGGTGCAATTGTACAACCATGCCAAACAGGACATTGCGCAAAAGGGAGGTTCGCTGATCGGCTACGAATTGGTCAACAACATATTACTGAGCCATGACGGCATCAACTCCCACTGGCCGATAAACTGGATGTGGGTGATGCGATTTGGACGTAACTAGCTAACTTTACAAACTGCTAAACTATTCATTGACCCAGTTCCGGAAATCGGGACCCGCATGGACTAATTGTTTTCCTGATGAGCTATTCCAAGATGATCTACCTTGTTGATGACGATCAGGATGACCGGTTTTTTATCCGGGAAGCAATTCAGGACTCGGGCATGAAAGTCCGGATTACCGAGGTTGAAAATGGTTTCGACCTGCTCACGCTGATGAAGGAGGTCATCGACCCGGAGTCGTCGGTGATCATCATCGACATGAATATGCCCAAAATGAACGGGCTGGAAACGGTAGCAGCCATCCGGACAGACAACCGCCTGGCTGCCATGCCGATCGTCATGCTGTCAACCTCCTCCAACCCTACGCTGATCCGGACGGCCTATTTGTCGGGCGTTACCAGTTTCGTGACCAAACCCAGCACATTCGACGAGTTTGCGCAGCTTGCGCGGGAAATCGGCGAGCGTTTTTTATAGGCTGTCGCTTTTGTTCTATTTTTCCGGCAACGCCGCGCCGAACTTTGAAAGAAAAAAGCTATGACGACGATCAACCTCTTTCTGCTTGTGGCAGCGCTTGCCAGTGGCCTTATTGCCGGATTGTTTTACAGCTACTCGTGTTCGGTGAATCCCGGGCTCGGTGCGCTTTCCGATGCCAATTACCTCGCGGCCATGCAATCCATTAATCGTGCAATCCTCAATCCGGTGTTCTTTTTCAGCTTTATGGGCACGCTGTTGCTCCTGCCGCTCAGCACGTACCAGCATTTCGGGACGGGGAGCCGGTTTTACATCCTGCTGGGCGCTACGCTGGTGTATGCGATCGGGACATTCGGTGTTACGGTGGCGGGCAACGTCCCTTTGAATGAGGCTTTGGATAAAATTAACCTCACCGGAGCTTCCGCGCAGGAGTTGGCAGCGCATCGTTTGCGGTTCGAGGCCCCGTGGAACAGGTTGAACGCCATCCGTACCTATGCTTCGGTGCTGTCGTTCGTGCTGGTGCTCCTCGCCTGCCTGACTACTTTCGAGAAACAATGAGCGCGAGCCGGTTCACTCCACCCTGCCCTTTTCGTCGTCGGAGGCATTGTTGTTATGGCGACGTTTACGGGCGAAGGTTTCCTTGCCGAATTTGTAGTTCAAAGCAATGCTGATACGCTGCGTATCTGTTCGGTTAACCTGGTAATAATCCGACTGGCTGATGCTGAACGACCGGTTATGATAGACCCAGGAATGGAAAAGGTCTTCGAAATTCACCGACGCGGCGCCCTTTCCTTTCCAGATTTTTTTCTGGATACCGCCATTCACACGGAACATGCCCGAGGTTTGTGCCTGCCCGTTCACGTCGCGGCTTGCATAATAGCCGCCTAGTTCGGCATTCCAGCCGTTACCGAGGTTGAAGTAGTTGCTGAGCTCCAAGCGCGCTACGTTGGTCGCATAGTTCAATGCCTCGGTGTATAGCGGGCCTTTCATAGTGATGCGTGACAGCCTCAGGGTTGTGCTATTGTACCACCAACCGGTGATTTGGCCCGATACGCTTGTGTTCAGCAATACCATATAACCGCGGGTGATGTTGTCGGGCCGGCTTGTAAACGTATCCCCCTGCGCCTGGATGGTTGTAAAAATACCATTGGTGAAGCGGTTATAACTCAGGCCCATATTCAGGAAGTTCTTGTGCTGGTATTTCAATTCCAGGCGCTCCTGGTACTGCGGTATTAAATGGGGGTTCCCGGCGCTGTAAGTGTATTGGTCTTTGTACAAAACAAAGGGGTTCAGCATCTGGTAATTCGGGCGGTTGATCCTCCTTACGGCCATCAAAACAAATGCGTGCTGGTCATTCAGCTTGTAATGGAGGAAAATGCTCGGGAAAAGCTTGGTATAGTTCTTGGTGAAACGCATGGCCAGCACCGAATCGTTACCTAACTGATTGCCTTTCGCCGCTGTGTTTTCCAAACGAAGCCCGAGTTGCATCCCGAAACGCTGCCATTTTTTCTCCCCGCTTAAATAAGCGGCGTGGATGCTTTCGCGGTACTGGAAGTGGTTCGACCGGCGATTGTCGATCACCGCCTCGCCGTCATTGGTATTGTAATGATTGAAAACAAAGTCGTTGTTTACATAACTTGATTTAAACCCCGCTTCCAGGCGGGCCTTGTTCTTCAATGGTCGCGCATAATCTGCTTTCAAAGTATAAATATTGATTTCAGAAGGCGTACGATAACGGAACAGTTCCCGGCTAACCAGACCTCCATCCTCGTTGAACAAACGGTTTTCAAGATCCTGCGTGCCGCGGGTATGGTAATTGAGGTAATTCGCGTCGATGGTCAGCTCCCGGCCTTTGTCGTCGAATTTGTGCAGCATATTCACATTCATGCTGGTATTATTGCGGATATCCTTTGATACCGTGCTGCCTCTACCGGAGGCGATCAGTTCATCCAATGCATTTCGCTGGGCGCTTTCGTAACTAAAATCTCCTTTTCGCGACGAGCCGTTGAGGTTCAGGATTGTTCCGAAAACAGTCCTGGATGTTGCTGCCAGATCCATCCCGAGATTGACATTGTAGCCATTCGCGGTAGTTGTCTGGTCATTTTGGAGCCCTACACGCGATTTCAAGGCACCGGATGCGTCGTAATACCTGCGGGTGAAATCGTCTTCGCTGTAATTTTTCTCGTAGCTGTAACCCAAGTTGGCAAACAGATTGAGTTTTCGCCGGTTGTAATTCAGGTTCAATGCGTCGTTGCTCCGCGCATACCTGCCCTGGCTCCCGCCCAGCGCGGCGCTGCCTGTGAGCCCGCCCGTGCGTGTCTTTTTCAAACGAATGTCAATTACTGCATTACCGGCCGCATCGTACCGGGCTGGCGGGTTATCCATCAACTCGATCTTGTCGAGCACGCCACCGGGCAGCGATTTCAGATAGGCCGCCAGGTCGGCACCGGACATATACGTGCTGCGTCCGTCGATCAGCACCATTACCCCGCCCTTTCCGTTCAAACTGATTTCTCCGTTGGCGTTCACACTTACGCCCGGCGTTTTGCCCAGCAAATCGAACGTATTGCTCGTAGCACTGCCGATCATCGAGCCGACATTCACGATCGTACGGTCTATCTCCTGCTTGATTAAGGGCTTTTTGGCCTTCACGACAACCTCGCTGAGCTCGATACTTTTGGCAGGAAGCAGGATGATGATCGGTAACACAACGCTGGAATGCCCCGCGTCGAGGGTTAACGGTGTACTCCGGAAATCCTTTTGCCCCATGGCACTGACAGCCAGCAAATAGGTATTGTTTTCAAGGTTCGCAAAATGGAACACTCCGTTGGCATCCGTAACCTCACCCGTTACGAGTGTCGAATCGGTTGCTCTGAGCAGGCGGATGGTCGCGCCCGGTAAACTTTCGTTCCCCGAATCTTTAACCGTTCCGGAAATGGTATTGCCTGTCTGGGCGAATGCATGCCAGGTGATCAAACAGAATGCGAGAATGGCGTAAAGCGTTTTCATGGCTATTATTTTACATGGTCGATTGATGAGGCAAATATTGCCCAGCCCGGTAGCCCTGTGAAATAAATGTGTTGTAACTTCCCGGAACCGTGACGGAAACCGGTTTAAGCCTGACGAACCATTTCGACCTGCCTCAGCGGCTTTCTGTCAGGAAATCGGCCCTGTATGACGCGCCCAATCGCATTCCCGGTATCGTCGGAGCATATTTGCAGGCAAAGCATTAACCCATGAACTCATGAGCAGTATTTTCAGCAGCGATAACAAGGAAGCGACCCAAACCGGCATTTACGCAGTGCTTACCATGGCGGCCTGCGTGCCTCTTTATTTTGGTATCGACACCTACCTCAACACGATAGGCGCGGCACACGACGAGGCCCTAGCCGTGGCCGCTACCTCTGTTCTTTTAGGCTGCGTTTACATCGGCCGGCACCTCGCTACAATATGGTCGGCGAGGCAGCGCGAGATCCCCAAAAACGTGCTCAACGGGCTGGCGATCGTCATTGCGGTTTGTTTCGTATGGCTTTTCATTCACGCCGATTTGGAGCTTCACGACTTCCCCGGCCTTAACCTTCTGTTGTACTGGGCCCCTTTTCTGACGATCGGCCTTTGTACCGGTGCGCTGATCAAGCTGTTCAGGATGAGTACCCGAAAGGAACTGGAAGCTGCCAGAACGCAAGCCGCGCAGAGCGAAAGCGAACTTCATTTGCTCCAATCGCAACTGAGCCCGCATTTTTTGTTTAATACCCTAAACAATATGTACGGCCTCTCGATCACGCAGCACGAAAAAATCCCCGCGCTGATCCTGAAACTATCTGATTTACTGAGGTATTCGGTGTATGAGGCGAACGAAACTTACGTCCCGCTGAAAGACGAACTGGCTTATATTCACAACTACATCGACTTCGAACAACTCCGGATCGGCGACCGGCTCGAACTAAAAACCGATATTGAAAGTCTGGCGAGCAACGATATCCGCATCGCCCCGATGCTGCTGATCGTGTTCATCGAGAATGCATTCAAACATTCTAAAAACACCTCCGAACCGACGGTGTTCATCGAAATACGGTTGAAAGTCTGGGGAAATTCTATTCTTTTTTACCTGAAAAATTCGCACAACCGATCCGACGCCAATGCCAAAACAGTTGAGAAACATAGCGGCTTCGGCCTTGCGAATGTCAAAAAGCGGCTGCAATTGCTATACCCGGGACAACACGATCTTACCATTGAAAACGACGAAACCTACTATACCGTTAACTTACGCCTGAACCTTCGATAATATGACGCCCATCGACTGCCTGATCGTCGACGACGAACCCATTGCGCGGGACATTATACGTACCTATTGCGTTCACCTGCCTTACCTGCGCGTGGCGGGCGTATGCGGGAGCGCGCTCGAAGCCAGGACCGTGCTGATGCAACAAAAAGTGGATATTGTTTTTCTGGACATCAACATGCCTGTGATGGACGGCATTTCGTTCCTTAAAACCCTCAAAACACCGCCGCAAATCATATTTACGACCGCTTACAAGGAGTACGCCGTCGACGCATTCGACCTCGCAGCCTGCGACTATCTCCTCAAACCCTTTTCCCTGGAACGCTTCATCGTCGCCGTGGACAAGGCCATGGAAAAATTACAGGGAGCCGGTAAGACATTCATTGAGGCCGGTGAATCAAAAGAAGATGACTTTCTTTTTCTCAAAGCCGATGGCAGGATTTACAAAGTCATGCACGACGACCTGCTCTATGCAGAAGCGAACGGGAATTATACCAAAGTCCGCACAACGCAGCACATCCTGTTGCCTGCAATGACCTTTTCCGGCTTTGAAGAGCTAGTTCCCAAATCGAAGTTCCTCCGTATACACCGGTCGTTTATCATCAATAAATCCAAAATAGACCACATCGAAGGCAACCGCGTGTTTATCCAAAACACCGAAATACCGATCGGCAGCAACTACCGCGAGCAATTTTTACGACAGATCGGGCTTTCCTGATGAATTTGACCAATAAAAAAGGCAGGGAAAATCCTGCCTTTAAAATATTGCTGCAAAAAGTCGGGGCGCTACTTGCGTGCCGGAATGGAGAAAAACAAACTTACCTGGATCACACTGTTTTTGAAGTCGGGGTTCATCGCCGCATTCTTGTCGAAATCGCCCACTTTGGAAAATCCAGCGATGTAACGCGCCCCGATACCGAGCCCAAAATTGGCCTGGTACCCCAATCCGACGGCACCGGCGAGGTCAAGATTTTTAGCAAAATGGTCGATCGTCTGATCCGGGACATCCTCACCGGTTTTAAATGAAGCTTGCGGCCCCAGCTCGAAATAGAACCCGCCTTTGGCCCTGAATTTCAACATGACCGGTACCGTTACGTAAGACGTTTTGAAGTCCTTCTTGCTGCCGTTCTTAATTTTGGCACCCTGCGTGGAGAACAGCACTTCCGGCTGGATCGAAAACACCTGCCCGATCCCGAAATTCATGATCCCGCCTAAATGGAACCCTACCAGTGCATCTGATTCAATATCACTTCCGGTATAGTTGCTGATGTTGATCCCCGCTTTCGGGCCGATGGAAAACGACTGCGCAAACGCCGCACTGCTGAACACCGACAGAAGAACGAGCAAAGAAATTTTTCTCATGGTTTTTGATTTTGAAGTGGTTTGATAAGTGGATTGATGGCAAGTAAGCAAAAACTGTACCAATGGACACATGGACTCAAAGTAATTTTCAAAGTTCGCGTTCCTTCCAACCACAGGCCACATATCTAAGATTTCCGGCACTCCCACATTCAGATCCGACACAGCATCCCTCCACCCTCTTTTCGCCCTGTTCACCTACCCATTCACTATGAACCACTTACCAAAAAATTCAATAAAATCTCCACAAAACTCTTGCGCTTATCGATATTAACCTTACCTTTGCACCATGAATCGCGTACGGCGAATCAAATAGAGAGATGGCAGAGTGGTCGATTGCGACGGTCTTGAAAACCGTTGACTGTAACAGGTCCGGGGGTTCGAATCCCTCTCTCTCTGCAGGACATGATGTCAAAACATCCAAAAACCCCGTTTAAACGCTTTAAACGGGGTTTTTGCGTTTTTGAACTATACCAAAATATTCAAAAATTCCCGATAAAAATGTAGCGCTTCGTGGAAGTAAGAAAATCTCAAAAAAACTTCCACGGATAAGTACTTAACTAGCTGGTTAGCAACCTGTTCACCGCGTGGACATCTTGCGTTTCAATGGTGACAATTCGATTTTTGTTCATCTTAAACATTTGTACTATGTTAGAAACAAGCTTCGGGTTGATTTTCTTTTTGAAAAGACCCAAACCAGAACTAGCGGAAGGAATGCGCTATGTTTATTGCCGCGTCACAGTTAATGGCGTCCCGAAAGACATCTCTACCAAACGCATTTGGCATCCGTCCAAATGGAGCGTTGGAGCTGGTAGAGCGACGGGAAACAAAGAGGACACCAAGACATTGAATGCTTATCTTGATACGCTCACCTCCAAGATTTACGAGGCAAAGCGATCCTTGATTGAGGAAAATAAAGAAGTGACCTCAGAGGCTATCAAGAATATTCTTCTTGGCAGAACGGAAGGCGGTAAAACTATACTGCCCATCTTCCGCGAGCACAACGATCAGATCGCGGCTTTGATCGGAGCCGATTTTGCTCCAGGCACTTTGGAGCGCTATGAGACTTGTATGAAACATACCCGCGACTTTATCAAATCGAAGTACCAAGCAGACGACTTTGAAATCAGGAAGCTTGATTACGAATTTATATCACAGTATGAATACACCTACCAATACATCGAGGAGACAGGCTTGTTGCCAGGTGTTCCACAGGCTCTCGAACGTTATTTTGACTACGAAGCTTTCGCGAAAGATCTGTTTTTAGATGGATACAGCGAACATGAAGGGCATGTTTTCGTAGACTACTAATAATTTCTTCGATGGAATAACAGTCAATGACAGTTATTCCATCGATTTTTGGAATGAATATGACGACAGATTAGAAATTGGTGTTTTTCTGTCCCCCTTTAAAGTATGGTAACAGTTAACGGCATGAGACCAGTGAGCTATCGCAATCAATAACTTGGCTAATTTTAAGAAGGCTGTGTTTTTTGTATAATTAAGAATAACTGCAATGCGATCCATTCTATGCTCTCAAGATCCCGAAGCGAGAATTAGATGTGCTATGAAGTCACGTAAATTTATTCCTCTTACTTTGCGAGTTGCCAATCAACGTGGTTTACACGGTCGCTGATACGCTTCATTGATATTTTGATATGATCGTCGGGTGGCAATATCCCGAATACCAAAGTCCGGAACGTTCCGTTGTAGGCAGCCGCAAGCTCCGTCCAAACGTTGTCCAAATCCGAAAATATCAACGCCATGGATGGATGGTTATACAACCAGTCATTGTTATTTCGGAAACTTTGTTGGTCATCTTCTGCGACCTTATGTAACATCAGATCAAAATCAAGCGAATTCAAAAAACGAGAAAGGTCATCCTGGAGCAACATCTGGTGAAGATCGTAGACATGCCTGATTTTAGTGCGCAAATCCCTAATTGCGTTTTCAGTGTACGAGAAGCGAACAAGGCTCATGATCTTTTCACATAAGGTCCTTTCCGGCGCGAGCACCGACACGTCAAAAGGTAGAAGCCCATACTCTTCTGCTAAATCACCCTGTCCACGCGAAACCATCATCTCGTAAATAAATGAAGAAACGGTCCCCTTGGAGGCAGGTTCGGAGGATCCTAGCCAACTGGTTTCCAAGATAATTGTGTCCCTCACCTGGCCAAAATTTCCATCAAAAATCTTTGAATAGGAATGCACGGTTTTACGGATCATTCCCTTCTTGTTGGTAATACCTGACACTTCTATTTCTGGTATCAGTTTCGAAACAGCATCACTGATATATTTTAACCGCCCTTTCAGGCCATTGGCAGATACACCTATGGCCTTGACAACGACCAAGTCGATATCCTCGCTGAACCGATTAATATAGGTAAAGCACTTTGAAAGTGCTGTTCCACCTTTGAAAACGGTGTATTCCGCAGAACGCCCCTCAAAAATAAGACTGAGTGCAAATGTCACCCAGTAATCCTTTTCAATGTAAATCTCGGGCAACCCTTTCTGCTGAGCCGTAATGGTTACTGCATCACGAAACAGTTCCCTATTTTCATGCAATCTCATTGAATATTCCATTCAGTTGCCGAGGGCAGCAAGTTATCATTAATTCCCAATCTGAATACAGTCAACGGATTGAGAGTATGCTTTAAAGCGTTTGCAACGGCGGCCTTCCCTTTGGAAGATAAGATCGCACCAAACAATGCGCGGACACGCGGCGGGTATTTTAAAGCGTATTCGACAATATCAATTAATTCACGTTCTGTTAAATGCTGAATTTGTCTAACAACAATCTCGAGTGCGACTCGCATATCGATGTCAGGAATATCTTTCAAGTCCTTTATTGCATCCAGCAGCCCAAGAAGTTGGTAATTGTCGTCGGTAACATCCACATAGCTTTTAGCTGCTGTGGCACGTATAGTACCTCGGTTGACAAAGACTCTCTTTTCGCGGCTAGCGATCTGGATGATGGCTGGAATCTGGGTGGTCAACCCCATTCGGTTGTAAAGATAAGTGCCTGTGATATACCCAATCCTTTGTCCGTCGCGAAACAAGTATGGCTTCAAAACTTGCTCCTCGTCAGGCCGCTTTTCGCCGAAAACCGTCTTTTTAGGCTTGTAGAAAATTCCCTTTGAAAGTTTTCTGATCACCCCCCTCTTTTGCAACCGTTCCAGGACTTTCGCTGCTGATGGGAACTGTTGCTCGGGTATAGTCAGTTGCCCGTACCCGAAGCTGGTATCCTCGGGTATGCCCTGTATTTGCCGCTGTATGCTCTCAGATAAATTACTCATGTCGCAAATATACTAGCCTTAAAGAGGAGTGTCAAGTTTTTTGATCAAAAAACTTGACACGTAAAGATCCAAGTATTGTCCTGGTTCCTAACATGCTTGTCCAGTTTTTTAGGCAACAAACTGGACATGCTTTCAAGTTTCAAGATCACTGAGCGGCACCTAGCATCACTATGAAAAATGAGGTCGTCGGTTAACATTAAAACCTTGACATAACAGCTTGCAAGCTAAAGGAAAACAACCGGCTTGACGCATCAAGGCCTCATGAAGGCAAAAAGCCCCCCAAGCCACAAAAATATCGTGTTTTAAATCCCTTATAATCAAATACTTAATTAATATTCCCCTGCCTTAAACTTGGATACTACGTTCATCATGGAAGGGAATTTGAAAAATCAGCTTCAGACTGATTTTCAAAAGATTGAGTCAATCGTTCGAAACCCTCGCTCGAAAACTCTGCGGGACATGATATCAAAACATTCAAAAGCCCCGTTTAAACGCGGCTTTTGCGTTTTTGGGCCGCACTAAAATATTCAAAAATCCCCGAAAAATGTAGCGATTCGTGGACGTAAGGCAAGTATGACTTGCTACATCTAGGCACTTACTACAATAGGCCTCTTTGAGTATATTATGTTATTTCTCCGCGATTTTTTATAATGCAACGTATTTATCCTTCTTAAAAGTCATTCACCAAAGCCATTGAAAGCTCCCAGCCTCCTCAATTTCAATTACAACCTCGATCTACCAAAGCAGGTAGAATTCCCATTAAACTTAAAGGAAGAGGATAGAACAGTCCGGGCGACACTCTTGAGTGACATTCGTGAATCTACAGACTATCTAATGCTAACAGGTTTCACCTCTCTGTCTATGCTAATCGATGTGTTTGGTGCCACGGATTATCCCAAATTAGAGCAGCTTCGCATCTTGATAGGCTTTGATCCTGACGAACGGGTCGGAAAGCGATTACCGCACTATTCACTTTCCACAGAGATAAAGAATTACTGGGCAAAACAGAATGTGAGCATTAAACTCTGCGGTCCAATTCTGAATATCATTGAAAAAATAAAATCAGAGACTTATCATTTTAAGGCCATTGATCGATTTCACGCTAAAATTTACATTGGCGATCATGCTGCGATTTTGGGTTCTTCTAATTTCAGTAAGTCAGGAACAATCACGCAAACTGAGGCTAACATCAGAGTCGAATTTCAATCCAACGCTGCTGACGAGGATATCTACAAAGACATCAAGCGCATCGGAGACTATTATTACGGCAAGGGAAAAGACTACAATGATGAACTGATCGATTTACTCAAAAAGCTCTTTAAAGACGCGGATTGGGAGGAGGCTTTGGCACGTGCAGTGGCCGAAATTCTGGAAAGTAAATGGATGAAAGAATATCCCGCATTATACCAGGCATTAATGTCGCAAGAACTTTGGCCTTCTCAGAAAATCGGTATTGCCCGCGCCATGAAAATTATGCAAGATCAGGGCCGGGTACTCATCGCTGACCCCACAGGAAGTGGTAAAACGAAATTGGCGACCGCACTTGCCTACACGATTTTTCACTGGCTTTGGGAAAACGGTAGAAAAGATCGCTCCAACGCAATTATCATTTGCCCTAAACAGGTAATACAAAATTGGGAAAACGAGCAGCAGCATTTTGCCCTGTACAATAAAATCGAATCCATGGGAAAGCTAAGTCTTGGCCATGACAGAAACCAAAAGCAACTTCAAAAGACAATTCAACAAGCGGATATTCTTGTTATAGATGAGGCGCATAACTATTTACACCCACTATCCAAGAGAAGTAAAGCAATTGCTCCTAAAAGCGCTGGCAATATTGTCCTGAGCACTGCCACACCAATTAATAAAAAGCCAGACGATCTGCTCAGACTGATCGAGTTGCTTGACATTGATAACCTAAGTGACGATGATTTAACCACTTACCAAGCTCTAAGAAACAATCGCAGAAAAGGTTTAAATAAAAACCATCTTGATAACTTAAAGAAATATGTAAATCAATTTATTGTCAGGCGCACGAAGAAAGAGCTTAATCGAATGATTGAGCATGAACCTAAGAGATACAAAAACAGGCTTGGACATGAATGCCGATACCCTAAAACAAATTCGGATGTGTATTCCACCGGCGAGAGTAAGGCAGATAAAAAAATAGCACAGCAAATCCTGGAACTAGCAAGAAAATTGCGGGGAGTTCATTATTTGCAAACACTCAAACTGCCCGCTTATTTAACTATTGCCGAGGATCAAATAGCCTATGTAAGGCAAAGGTTTATCGCAGCGTCGGCTCTCGCAGCATATACCGTGCGGGTCAACCTGCGATCATCCAAGTGCGCACTTCATGAATACCTACATGGTACTCGCGCAGCCAATGAGAAGTTCATGTTAAACAGTACAAAAAACCCATCCGGCAACATTATTCATAACATTGAGATATGTTCCGTTAAGCTTCCTCGAAAACGAATTAGCGATTCATTGTTATCGCAAGACCACGAATGGCTGTATGACAAGAATCGCTATGAAGAAGCTTGCCGACGGGAGATTTCGATCTACAAACAGATTTCGGAATTGGCCGAAAGCCTTAGCGATAAAAGGGAACAGAGTAAAGTGAATCAATTGATCAGCCAGACAAAAAGTCATAAGAAGATACTTGCTTTTGATTCAACGGTTATTACGCTCGATTATCTACACAAACTACTTTTCGACAAGCGCCCTGATCTAAATACGATCGTTGCTGCGGGACACAATACTAGCAATCGAGAAAGAGTGGCCAGAGAATTTGCACTTGAAAATCAGACAGACAAGAAGTTAATCGCCCTCTGCTCCGACGCAATGTCGGAAGGAATTAATCTGCAAGACGCCAGTTGCCTGGTCTTGCTGGATATGCCAAGTGTGTTGAGAATTATAGAGCAGCGTATCGGTCGTCTGGAACGCATGGACTGCGAGCACGAGGAGATCACCGTTTTATGGCCGGATGATTCGGAAGAGTTTTCGCTGAATAGCGATAAAAGAATGATTGACACGCTCGTAGTGACGGAAGGCTTGATTGGCAATAATGTGGAAATCCCGGCTGCCATCTACAATAAACATTTAAAGAGCGATCTGAATACCAAAAACTTTATACAAGCATTCACGGAGTATACGCAAAACGACCATAGCTGGGACGGCGTACGTGATAGCACCGAGGATCTTTATAATCTTATAGAGGGAAAGGACGCCTTGATCGATCGTCGTACCTATAATGAATATAAAGATGTCGATGCCACAGTGAAAGTAGCCATTAGCTTTCTCGAAACGGATCAAACTTGGAGCTTTTTTGCCTTCCGAGGAAGCACAGCCAGAAGCCCAAAATGGTTGCTGATAGACAACAAGAATAAAGGCTACACCGATTTCTCTGAGATCGCTCAAAAATTGAAACAATATCTCTCCAATGGCAAGGTCATTCAACGCCGGTGGAATGAGGTTAATACGAAGGAAACGATGCGGCAGATTATGTATAAGCTCCGCAAGCAGGAGAAGGAACTGCTACCATGGAAGAAGAGAAGGGCATTAGAACGGGGCGAAAAAATCCTGAGGCACCATTATGCGACGAACGTATTCAAATCGGAAGACGACAACCAAAATGCGACGAAACTACTAGCTCTCTTTCATCCCGAATATGATGAGGACAATTACGTGGACCTTGATCAATTTGCAGATTTATGGCTTGGCATTTTGCTTCCCGAACTAGATAAACTGAAAGCCGAAAAGCAGAGGAAGCGAAAAGTATACACATTGCGCGATCTTGATCACAAGAATGTTAACCTGACTTCCGAACATCTAACCTGGCTTCTGGAAAACAGCCAGTATGCAAATACATTGGACGAAATGGTGGCAGCTTGCATTATCGGGATTTCTGATAAATCCATGCTGACTGTGAGGTAGAACAGTGATAAGGAACGAGAGTAAATAAAATGCTTCACTGAATAATAAACTCAACCACTCAGCCATCAGCCCGCTTATCTTCCCTGAAACTCTCAAAGAAAAAGAGCACGTCATGGAAAGACCAGAAGATGTTCGCCGATCGGGGATTGTAGACTAGCTCCAGCTGGGCAAGCATGAGGCCACCGTAAATCTCCCAGAGGTGATCACACCAGGTGTTGGCCGAGCTGGCACTTAGTAATTCCTGCACCTTGCGGCCGTAGGCCTAGCGTGTGGAGTCGTTCGGCTGTGGGCCTGCAGACTCGGTTTGGGTTTGTTTGTTGTACATAAAACGCGGTTTGGGGATAAATAAAAAACAAATGCCCTGTCTCGGGTGTCCCGCGCTCGCGCAAGCGCCTTGGGGCCTTCGCCTGATCCACACCATAACGGGGCAATACTTCTGAACTTTTTCATTTTATGCGGATTTTTGGGAAACCGCATATTCGGTAGAAAATTGGTGCTATACAGATTGAAGTGAGGTGAATTTTCGAACGGTGGAGGTGGCAGACGCCGCTAACTAAGTTTTTCAACGTTTCAAGGAAGGTTACGAGAGCTAAGCACTTTAAATAGAAACTCAACTCCATTCTCTATGAAAATCAGTGAAATCTACGATCTCGGAAAAAGTCAAGCAGAATTAGACTTCGTCGATATTGATCCAGACGAAGACTTGCAATTATTCCTAGATCCTTTCTTTTTGAGTAAACGCAAAGACAGTTGGTCTATCAAAGCAACTCAAACACTTCGTAGCTTCTTTGAAGTCCTTACCACGGAAATCCGTGCCGGCAATGATGCAAATGCTCGTGCACTTTTTGACCATCTCGGAGAACCAAATTCAACGTGTCTTGGAATGTCGAGGGGAGGCCAAGAGGAAGAGGCGTCGGAAGTAGCGACACAGACAAAATTTTCGAAAGTTTAATGCAAAGCCGCGCGCAATTCAAACGGGATTATTGCAAGATATCGAAGACAGTATTCTTTTCGTCGAAAATTTTGGAAAGGATAAGCTGTCGGATATGACGACTAATATTATTACAAAACACCTAATTGAATATACTCAAAACCAGTGTGATCTTCACGATATTCCGCTTAATGATAACGTTCCTTCCGGGTATTACTGGGATAGTCAAGATGAGGAATGGATAACTGAGTACACTAGGATGCTTGTAATTGACGGGAAGATTATATTGCTGGTTCCCAAAGCTATCGTCTCCTACTGTAAAGCTTATACACCTGAACGATACTACAATAGGTTTGTGCTCGAATTTCTGCAAGACGAACACCTAAGAATACGCAGTGCACTAATTCAGGCGCGAAGCAATGGAATCGAGTTTGTCACAAAGAAAGATCTAAAAGAGCGAGACCCTCAATCCAAAGATTTCCTTCGAAGATTCACCGAAAGACATCCGGAGATACTACAACAATTCAAGGATGAAACTGTTCTTGACTCTCTGAGTGATAAAGAGATAAGAGATATTAATATAAGACTTGTCTCCCAGAAGTTGATCCACGAACTTAAAAGCTGCCCTCCCGGATCAGATGCAGCTAATACTTTTCACAATCTTGTAAAGGGTATTCTAGAAATCATATTTTACCCTCATTTGATGAACCCGATTAAGGAAAGGGAAATTAACCAAGGCCGTAAGCGTATTGACATCGTTTTTCAAAACGCTTCAAAAACGGGAATTTTTGGCGGTTATCAATGCATTTCAAGCTTCCCTGTCCAAATATTTTCATTGAATGCAAGAACTACTCACGAGACATAGCAAACCCAGAGCTAGATCAAATGATAGGTAGGTTTTCGCCAAATCGTGGCGTTGTGGGCTTTATTATCTGCCGATCAATCGACGACATGCCACGGTTCATAGAAAGATGCAAAGACACCTTTAAGGACAAGAGAGAATTAATTGTTCCCATCGTGGACGAAGACATTGTTACAATTCTTGAAAATTACAACAACTTCAACCCAGACTATACTGAACGATTTTTGAATGAAAGAATTCAGAGCATCGTTCTAGCCTAGCTTGCCCACTTTCAACACTACTTTCTATATTTAAAAAAGCTGAGCCCCGACCCTACAACCAACAAAAGACAGAATGAACCAAATCCTGAACAAATCGGGCGCGACAACATTGATAGGCAACTGTTGGCCTGTGGACGGATCGTTCAGGAAAATAACCGGATTAACTTGAATGCCTGGTTAGGTGTAGCGGTTCGGGAGTATCAGACGAAGCTGGGCCGGCGGATTATTTGCTTTTCGTAGATAGGACGCCTGTCGATATCATCGAGGCAAAGCCGGAGGACGAGGGGCATAAGTTGACTTTTCATGAAGATCAAGCAGAGAACTACGCTACCGCAAAACTAAAATATCTTAACAATCAGAAATTTCCTTTCGCGTATGTCACAGCACTGGTAAGCTGACAAAGTTTACCGACTTGCGGGATTCCAAGCCACGGGCCAGAACCACATTTACATTCCACCGTCCAAAGGTCATTTCGGATTGGTTCAGAAAATCTGCATCGTTAATTGCGTCTCTCCGGGAGCTGGGCGAGCTTCCGACGGATGGACTAAGAGAATGTCAAATCAATGCGATTACGAATCTTGAAAAGTCGTTCAAGAGCAGTTGCCGCGGGCTTTGGTCCAAATGGCGACCGGGTCTGGAAAAACTTACACGGCCATTGAAGCTTACAATTCCAGTAAGCCTACAATTCCAAATACTTTCATATCTCACTGTTATTCGTTTATTCCGAAAATGTCCAGTTTTTTCAACAAAAAACTGGACATTCAATAGGGCTGAATTAATAGACGAAACCTCCGATTGAGAACATCATCCCTGCACAACAGCTTTGGAAGTCAAAAATCGACTACCAACTTTACAAAAACGAAGAAACATTAAACACTGACAATAAGACAGTTACATAAATATAACTTGTCAAGATCTCTGACGTTTCGCACATCATGGAAGCCAATTTCGAAAAGTTCGTAGACTCCTGCTCCCCAGAACAATAAGCCAATTACTCGAATCCCTCGCTAAAAAAATAAAATGGAAATTATACGCGCGTGTGTTGGCTCAAGCAGGATAAGATTGATATGTGACCAAGCACCAGTAGATGTGTACTCTGCCTACATCTCAATTCTACCAACGGCGATAGAATTATGGAACTGTACAAAGATCATCCCTTATGCCCGGTGAAAATTGGGGGCTACTGATCCTTTTCCAATTAGTAGACGAATTCCAATTTGCAGGCAATTGCAGATTTTTTCGGATTAAGAGAATACCACAATTAACTGACTCCCAGCCTTTCATCACTCCTGTGGCTTTGGTTATAAGGCATCGGAATATTAAAACCACTCAACAGTACATTGAGGCTGTGGATAAGAGGATTCGTGACGACTTGGCGAAGCTGAAGGAATAAGGGTTTCACAAGAACAATACCACCGCAAAACTCGAATAGAAAACACATGATCGTTTGGCAATGTTTATGAAGTAATGGTCTAATCGGCGGCAATTAAATAAACTACGCTACTGAAAATTGTCGTTTCCCGCGCCACTTGAGTTTCACTACGATCAACTCCATATCGCTGCTACTCACATAGCCATCATCTTGCATGCGTACAATCAAGCCACAGGGGGTGCAAATCACCACCATCTGAGCACGCCTCGCGGAATTAGTGGCATGACAGCATCATGGCTTATTGCACAACCTGTCTATCCAAAATATTATAACTTATTAAACGGTCTTCGGCTCCTAAGCGGCCCTAAAAAGCACCCCATAGTATCAATTCTGGCATTTCGACCAACATATCTCCTAGAAATCGCCATTTACTGAGGTCTGGTCGAAAAATGGCTATGGCATTTTTCTGAAACTATTTCTACTTTAGGTCAACAAACCCTCAAATAATGATCTTAATCATAAAGTTTGCCCATGCCGACTGCCAAGGCATTCTTGTTTCTATGCGACCCCTAGGTCAGGTATCCTTGACTTCGAGACCTAGATGGATAACAAAAGCACGCCCGAAATGTATTGGTCGATCATTTGGCATGATCTTTCACCATCCGGCTCCGAGGACTTATTCCTTGTTCGAGCTTCCACAATTTTATTAATCATAAGCTAAATGCAGATCGGAATCAAATTTCGACTGCTCGACTATTGTTTTCTTAAACAAACTTTAGTGAAGGCAATAACATCATTTAAAAGTATAGATACACTTCGTACCTGAAAGCTAATAGTATTAGTAGTAACGAACGATCTTTATGAAACCAGCTTGCAAAATTCTATCAATAGACGGCGGAGGAATAAAAGGCATTATACCTTGTATCATTCTTAGGGAAATAGAAAACAAAACCGGCCACAGAATATCAGATTTGTTTAACGTGGTTTCTGGCACATCGACAGGTGGGATTATCGCTTTGGGCCTCACTAAACCAAATGGATCAGGAGCAAATGCGTTTTCCGCCGATGATCTGCTAAATTTGTATGTAAAAAACGGGAAAGAAATCTTTTCAAAACGAAAAGAAGATCTGATCAGCCGCATTGGTGGGCTCCTGGGCAAAGCAAAGGACATGACAGCAAATAACTACGATGCTGTACACATCGAACGCCTTATGCTTGAAAAATTTGGAGAAACCCGCCTGACAGATGCTTTAACCAATACTCTCATAACCACGTATGATATTAATAGCGGGAGGCCCTACTATTTCTCTTCAAGAATAGCAACCCAATTGATTGAAGGCGGAGATACAAGCGAGAATATACTCATGCGTGATATTGCACGGTCTACGTCCGCTGCACCTACATTTTTTGCCCCAAAAATAATCAGTAATAGCGACAACCCCGAAGTGGCTTTTGTAGATGGTGGTGTGTTCGCAAATAATCCCTCAATTCTTGCTTATTCAGAAGCAAAAGAAGTCTGGAAAAACGACGCCCGTACAGACCATACATTCTCGAAGGGTTCTGAGGCCGTTGTCACGCCTGATGACAAAGACCTGCCGTTTTATATGTTGTCACTGGGGTGTGGTGCCACGAAGTCATCCGTATCCTATACCAATGCGGAGCAATGGAGGGCACTAAGTTGGATAGAGCCATTACTTACAGATGTGTTTATGAGGAGCAGCGAGGAATCGGTGCATTACACCATGCAATATCTGCTGCCGCCTTTCGTCAACGGGAACCTGAGATACGAACGGCTGAACCCTGATATTGACCATACGCTGAGCCAGATGGATAATGTGTCCGATGCCAATATCCAGGCGCTGTTGGAGGTAGCAAACCGCTACGTGAAAACAGCCGCCACACAGGCGAAGATTGACAACGTAGGTAACCTACTTCTTCATGGCTGGAATTGATACTAAAAATTCGTTCGCCCTCATTGTTGGTGTTGGTGCGCGCGCGGGTCAGAATGACGCGAACATGCACATCTCAGCCAATGATGCCGACTACATCGATCATGTGGTCAAAACCTTTCTTTCGCTGCCGCCGGAAAACGTAACCAAGAAAACTAACCAGGACGCCGGCACGGAAGCTGTGTTAAAGGCTCTTGACGACCTTATCGGCGAAACAAAGGAAAGACCGGCTGATCTTGTAATCATCTACTTTTCGGGACACGGCTGCCAGATAAGGGATACGTACTACCTGGTTTGCAACGATACGGAGAACAACAATGTAAGCGGCAAAGCAATAGAAGGAAGCGTTTTTGTGGCAAAATTGAATGAGATAAATGCTGCAAAAATGATCATTCTGTTAGATTGTTGCCATGCCCAAGGTATGACGGAAACACCTGCCGCCATTCCTTTTGATAAGAATACGTTGATATCGCGGCACAACAGGGTAGTTATTACCGCATGTGGCCGCGAACAGGTTTCTTATTTGAGTGAACCGGTGAGCTTGTTTACCTACGCACTTATAGAGGGCTTACTGGGTCATTGCTTTACCAGTGGAGATACGGACATAAAGATATTCCAGCTGGCCTTATACATCCGAGAGCGCACGTCCACACTCTCGGAACAATTGCTGAAACCGTATGAACCCCAGAAAATGCAGCTGGAAGTTCTGCCCGATTCCCGAACATCGAACTTCATTATTGTTACCTACCCCAATGGCCAGTCAAAAAAAATGCCTCAGGGCTTGGAGAAGCTGTACAAATTGGGAGCCGGCAAAGAGGTTATTAATACTGAGATGGTCAACACAGCGGACACTGCATTCCGGCGAGAGTTTAATTGGTTGTCTAATAATAACATTGACATAGATGGAAACAACAATATTACGGTGATAGGAAGCACCAATGTGACCATTAATGCAAATATCGGTTATGACGACCTGAAAGAAATGTTTAAATCACAAAGTGAAATACTTAGGCAAATACAACAAAAGCTTGCGGGGAGTGATGAGCCAAAATTGAAACTGGTGTATGATAAGATCGAAATTTCAGAAATAGAGTATTTACTCGAAGAAGGCACGATTCATGGCCTCGGTGAGGCAATCAGCTCGTTCATTGGGAAAGCCAGAACCTTTCCGGAGAAAAATATTTATACCGCTCTCGTAACACTTAAGGGTGACTTTCAGACTCTGCTTGAAGACGAGCAGAATGGCTTGGACATTGAACAAAAAAGAAAAAGGGCGCAAATCAGGCTCGCTAAAATTGTAGATTCTCACAAATCAAATTTGGTTGACTAATGGTGATGGAGGTTTTATATGGCTATGTGGAAAGCGGCAAAATACAGGACGCTATAACTCTTATTTTAGACAAGACCAGGAGAAAACCGGGGTATGAGAAAATTTATAGTTCAACCGTAACTCTTAACAGCAGCTTTACTGCTTATCAGGGAATGAACCTAGCTGATGCATCCTCAGAAGTCGAAAAAAATAAAATTATCACTCGGCTGATCAAGATCATAACAGAATTGGAATCGGTGATGCCTGGTTCGCCCCAAACCGTTCGGAAAGTAAGTCCGGCGCTAAGTTGCCTAAGAAAAATAGATTTTGAAAAGCAAGACACCAAATTCCAACAGTTGATGGACCGGTCCAATTTCCTGATATTAGTGATACGAGGAGAAAAGGAAAAGGGGCAAAGATGGTTGCTTCATCAGTTGTTGGATGGTCACCTCATCGACTACCACAACCACATCAACTTCAGCTTTGATGTTATGAATTGTGATAACGAAACGTGGATGGATAATCTGCTGGGGGAGCTGGCCATTTCTTTTCAAGACGATAAGTTCAGCGTGAAGTGTCGCAAAGCGATTCGTGCAATAGTTGAGCGGCTCGAAACTAACAATCAATGCATAATATTTAGGCAATGCTATAATTACTTTAGCTCCGATAGGTTCAGCGATTTCTTTTCCTGTTTTCTTGATAGTCTCAACACAGAATATCTTGCGATGCAACCCAAGCACAAACTGGTGATTATTTTCGTAGAAAATATTACAGCGCCCTATAAGCTTCATACAGAACCTGGCCTCGAACGATGTAGATTTTCATACCTGGAGCAATACGATGTAAATGCCTACAGCAAATTTCTCCAGACTTTTAATTACAGAGACTATGTAGAATTTGTCTGCCTCCACCCAATCGACGATCTAGATGTACAAATGATAGCGCGCTGGGTTGATACCCACGCTGTGGGATACAAAGGCATCGAAGATTTTCAAGGGTTTCAGCAATCGGTAATCGGTTACTTCAATGATTGCTGTGCAGACGGCAATCCTCAAAAAATCATAGAATTTATTTGTGACAAATTAAACTACGACAAATGGGCGGTATATTAACCTATACAGGAGAAAAACTCAGAGACGGTTATAGCGATGATCAGATTGAACTTCAACCCTATTTCCCGTCGCCGGAATTGGTACGTGCGGTAAACGTGGCCTTGTTCCTGAAGAAGCGCCCGCTGCTATTGATGGGAGAGCCTGGCGTAGGCAAAACCTGTTTAGCAGAATCAGTGGCCTATGAATTGCTGGGCGGTTCCGAAAAAATGAAAGAAGGACCTCACAAGCAATACTTTAAATGGAGCATAAAATCTACGTCAAAAGCGCTGGATGGTCTGTACAGATATGACGCACTAAGACGACTGCACGATTCCCAGATATTCAAAAATAGTAACGAGAAAGATCCGAACAGTGACAATGACAAGCTTAACAACACCAAGCTGGGTGCTAAGGACAGCTACGTGCAACCCGGGGAATTAGCCAGGGCTATTCTCAGCTCTACTAATGAATGCCGCAGTATCATCCTTATAGATGAGATCGATAAGGCGGGAATTGATTTCGCCAACGACTTGCTCAATGAACTGGAGAACTATGAATTTACGATACCCGAAACAGGCGAATCAGTAAAAAGGCCCGCAAATTTCCAGTATCCGCTGGTCATCATTACAAGCAATCGCGAAAGAGAGCTTCCTCCGGCATTCCTGAGAAGGTGCCTATACCACTTTATAAACTTCCCCGATGAAGTGGCGCTCAAAAATATACTGGATGCAGCAATCCGAAAAGAAAGCCAGATAATGGTAAGCGATGAGCTTATCAGGGATGCAATAGCCAAGTTCATCGCAGAAAGGCAAAAAAGCAGTGAAAGTGAAAAAAAGCCGTCCACCAGTGAATTGCTCGATTGGTTTAAAGTGGTGGCTTATTACGACAACAGAAAACATGTGAACAAAGATATCTCGAGCCTATCTACCTATGAACAGGAAATGATCAAAAGTCTTGATTTGCTCGAAGACCCCGATAAGATTCCCTTCCCTGAGGTCCTGTTAAAAACTTACGAAACGTACTCAGTCGCCCTTGCCAATGCAGCCACAGCGGAAAAATAGCCTGCCATATCACGAGATATTTCGAGAGTATGTACAAAATAAATACCCATTGGGTGTTGATGACTATTTGTGTTTTCTCAGGTTACTGTCTGCCTCATTAATGTACAGACAGACAGACTACAAACTGGCGAAAGAAGACTTACGCGAGCTATGTAAAACGCTCTGGTTAAAGCCTGACAACTCGCTTATTGAATTCTACAATATTTTCGATAAAGGATTCTCAAAACTGCCTGTGTTGCAAGAGCCGTCCGAGCCGGCCTTCCTCGACCCGAACAGCAAAGAGAACAATTCTTCGGACTCTGACATAAGCAGCGAGGCAAACCCGGAAGGGAATATTGATAGCCCAGAAGGTGCCTCAAAGCCGGAAATAAAGCGTGCACCAGACCCCGCCAAAATTACCGTTCAGTCTGCACCGAATAGGGTCGCAGAATATTTCACGATAAAATTTGGTGAGGCAGGCGGTATTGGCGCGGGTGTGAAAAACGAAACACCTACACAATCTAGAAAATTTCTATTTACCGATAACTATTTCCCTGTTTCGAAAAGAGCTATTTACCAGCTATTTGGCACCCTACCTAAAAAAAAGGCCCGCGACGCGACGAATGTTGTAGATATAGGCGAGACAATAAATGCGATTGCAAAGCAAGGTTTTTTTTCAAAGGCTATTTTTAAAAAGGAGCAGGAAATCTTCAATGAAGTGGTAATCCTGAATGATTTTGGTGGATCAATGGTGGCCTTCGAATACCTTACTGATCTTCTTGCAAATATTATGGCTGATCTGTTCAAAGTAAGTAATCATAAACAAAACGTCACTAATTACTATTTTCAGAACATAATAAGCGAATATCTCTATCTGAATAAGTCGAGCACACGATTTGAAAAACTAAATGTTTTTACCCGCAAGTTTAGCAACAGGCGTGTGGCTATTATTATCGTAAGCGATGCGGGAGCCGCCAGGCGCAGCAATACCAGTGCACGGATGTATGCCACAGTTCGTATGCTTACCGCACTGGAAAAAGTAACGCCTAACATTGTATGGATCAATCCTATTCCCGAAGCTTTTTGGAAAAATAATACGGCCGCACGCATAGCTAATTTCGTCCCAATGTTTGATGTCAGTGAAAGTGGACTAAAACGGGCAGTCAGCGTATTACGAGGTCGGGAACTGAAAAAAATATACTAATGGAGCAACCTTCCATCAAAAACCCGCGCCTGGATAAGTTCCGGAACGACTTTTCAGAAGCCCACCTGGCATTTGCAGGTTATGCGTCGGTGCCGGTGATCATTTCAATAGATCTGTTGTATAAGTTGTGGCTTAACTTCAAAATGTACAGCAACCCGGAAAATGGTGATCTCGAAAAAATACCCTACATAGTGGTTTCGGACCTGGTGCTGTCCCAACTTTGTGAACCCATTGGTTACAAGTCATTCCGCATTACCGACGAGGCCAGGGAGGAGTTGCAGCAAATGGTGTCCCCTAATACAAAAAGGCAAATCGGGTTCTTTCTCAAAGAATATATTTCACGTTTTTTCGGCAGTCTCGAAAACAATGTAAAAAGCATACACAACCTTAAGGCGGACCTCATTCTTGATCCTGAGGCGTTGCAGCAGGAACTAAAAACAAAAATCCTGTCAAAAGATGAATCTGATTATAGTAAAGCGCATTTCGTTTCACTTTTCTTGAAGGAATCAATATCCGATGGTGGAAATTCAAACTTCATAACGCTTATAGCGGCGGAAGAAAAAACGGAAGATACCATAAGAATGCCGATTGGCAGCATATTGGAAAGTAAGGTATTACCTAAAGAGGACCAGCAAAACAAGCTCGTTCGTAACCGGCTTGCACTAGAGATAATCAGAGAATCTCGGCGTAAAAAGAAACCAGTTTTAGATCTTGGGAACTGTGGGCTAAAAGATGAAGATTTTGAAGAGGGATCGATACTCATCCAAGAAATAAGCCAAAGCACGCAAGTAACCACGTTAATCCTAAGCAGCGAATGGACAGACAATGAAAATAAAGGTTGGCTGTACAGCTCCAACAATGGAAGCACAAATATCATAACCAGTTTACCCAAAATTGAGATCCCGACACTAAAAAAATTAATTCTTCGGGGAATACATTTGTCTGGTATGAAGTACGAAGCCATAGCTGTATACAAATCTTTGCAATATCTGGATATATCCTGGAACGAAATTTCCGACATCGCCCCATTACTTAAATTAACTCAGCTTCGATTTTTAAGCATAGAAGGCAACCAAATAATAAATATTAAGCCTCTGAGCAGTCTTACAAAATTGAAGCAACTGTTCATAAATAATAACTCGGTCAAAAATCTTTCTCCCTTGTCGGCTCATTCCAAGTTGACAAAATTATATTTTCAACAAAATCGGGTAAGCGATGTCACCCCACTTGCACACCTGGTACAGTTGAATGAGCTTTGGGGCGGAAATAATTCTATTAAGAGTGTTGAAGCGCTGTCTGCACTAGCCAAAATCGAGAAAATCAGTTTACCCCACAACAGCATATCGGATATTTCACCGCTAACCGGGTTATCAAAGTTAAAAATACTTGACGTAAGTTCGAACGTAATAAAAACACTGCCACCTGCATTGGACTCATTAAACATTCCAATAACCTGGGAGAAAGAAATGCGCGGGAACGAAAGAAAGGGCATTTTTTTATGGGAAAATCCTCTGGAGAATCCACCCGTTCACATTATTATTAAAGGTAGCCATGCCATATCGAATTATTTTGCGCGAAAATTCTTAAGCCGAGTTGAAATTTTAATTTATTTTCACCGAAGCAGAGAGAAACGGAGCACGGAAATAGTTCTGGACGCATTGCTTATTTTCTCAACCGAAGAACAGCAAACCTGGTTATTATTTACAAATATCCGAGTTTTCTTTTTTCTAGATGACCCCGAAACGCGTGCAGACAACAATTGTCTACAAAGTAACTATTTACTAAAAAATGTAAATTCAGTTAATGCGAGAGCAGCCAAAGATAATCTAAGCGGATCCATCCAAATCGCAGATCCCGAAAGGTGGTATTACTCACCCGAACTATTTCCAGACACGAGTGATCTGGAAGACACAGTAGAAAGTAAAATAAAAAAAATACTAGATCTCGGGCACTATCTTAATGCCTCATCATCAATAAAAATTCCTGATGAGATTATTGAACAAGGACTGGAAGCAGTCGAACACTACTTAGTCAGTTCGAACCAAAAAATCGAATACATTCACCTGAATATTGGGTTTATTGGACCTAACAATAGTGGTAAAACATCATTGATCAAGAGGTTAGCGGGTGAAGATTTTACCCAATTCCTTATAAATGCCCATGGTACCAGTCAGACAAAACTTTCGTTGCCCGAAAGGGAAGACGTAGAGATAACTTTGTTTGACTTTGGCCGTGAGTTAAGGTATGGATCACTGGGAGGCCTGTTTCTGCGATCGCTGACAACAATTGTACTGGTCCTTGATTCAAGAGAAGACAACGATTTAGGTTACTGGCTGAGCTTTTTGGGCGCGTACGTGCCTACAAGGCCGGTTTACCTGGTATTTAACAGATCCGATCCCCAAAAATACACCAATATTGACGAATATGATTTAAGAAATCAGTATCCATCTGTTAGGGGTATTTTCAGAACATCTTCGACCAGTCAGGAAGGACTAAATGATCTCAAAAGAAGTTTGTTTACAAGTATAGAGTCGTATCCAAGAATTTCTTCCCTTCAAAGCTGGCATTCCGTTCGAAAAAAAATGGATGCATCCGCGAAAGATTTTTTTTCGAGGGAAGAGTATAATATGATATGCGAGGATGCCGGGTTAACAGACAATAATGAGAAGGTAAATTTAGCACATACGCTAAATGGCCAGGCGGAATACCAGTTTATATTGCAGCGTAGTTCAGAAAAAATCTATTTAGCGAGCACAGTTTGGGTTTTCGATGGTATTAATTCTCTTTTGAACAGCCCTTTGGTTGCAAAAAATAATGGAATACTTAATTACGACCAGATAGAACTTATTTTTAAACGCGATGTCGATGAAATTCGATACCCGGAAACCAGTATACCTTATTTCCTGAATCTGTTAATGGAACATGATTTGTGTTACCAGGAGTCCGAAATGGTATATATATTTCCGGATCATCTACCCATTCACAGATCGTCTTTGGTCGAGCTCAGTGGCCCAACTCTTGAATTTTCATTTAAATATAATTTTCTCCCGAGAGACGTAATTAACGGGGTTATTTGCAGCAGTCACAGCGATGTTCTCGAGCATATGGTATGGCGCAATGGTATTATGTTGCGAGCGCATAATCTTGATGCAACCATACTGATAGCGGCGAACAATGCATCGCGCGAAATCAACGTCCAGGCCGGTGGCAGGCAAAGGCGAGAATATTTCGCTGAGATTAAAAAGGTTTTTAAGGCTATTCAGAGCAAGTTCAAATATCTGGAAGTCAGTGAGCAACTAATAGTCAATCGAGACGGAAAACGCATCTTTTTTGATTATGATCTACTGCTTCATTATAAACAGATGGGAAGAATGACCATCGAAGACCCGAATTATATGGAAGCATATTATGTAGAAGAGTTGCTCAGAATGATTGAGACGAAGCGACTTGGAGCTTTTATTTCAGCCTCTTTTCGGGATAACAAAATAGTTTCAGAAATAAAAAGTATGTTATCTCAGCGGGGCATTGAGATATTGGACCATATGAACGATATTCCAACAGATCAACCATGGGAAAGTGTTGCAGTAGATCATATTTTAAAATCAAAAGCATTCATTTTCTGCATTAGTAGTAATTCTTTGGACTCTAGATGGTTGCAGGCAGAACTTGAATTGGCTATGAATAGCCAGAATAGCGGCAATAATGTTCTTAAAATATATCCAATAATCCTCGACAACACACCTTTCAGCGAGTTGCCGCTACCGATTAGGTCCATGAATTGTACACGCTATAATCAAGAATCAATTTTGAAATTGTGTAGCGAAATATCGGATTATATCAACGACGTTGACATCCGACCAGATGAAGCCAGTCGATCTGATCTGGAATCGCTTGCCAAAGAATATCAGCAAGTCAGGAGCACGATGAAATCGGGAGATCAAAGGACTCAGGAAATGCACATAATAGTTAATAAGATACTCGAAAAGGCAGAATCATTCGTTAAATTTCTTCCTGAGCTAATATATAGCAGGTCACCCGGAGAGAGACTAGTCGCAATTGTGGTATTACAGAAAATACCGAGTCTCGAATATCTAAATTGGCTTTCCAATAGAGTGGGTGACGATGAAAAGCCATTCATAGGCTATCAAGCTTCACTGACACTAATACGCGCAGTAGAGGAGTTCATTGATCAAAATTTGGAGCAGCTTAAATCCAGTATCAACAGAGCTTTTGCCAATTTAAGTGTTTCAAAATTCAAAGACCCAAACCAGGTCGACAACATTGAGTATTGTCGGAACATTTTGTCAGAAAAAAACAACTCAGCGAAAAGGGGTATTTTACAATCGATAAAAAATGTTTTTCGAGATGTAACGCCTTTGTTGGATGATTTAAATAAGTTCATGGGAACCTGGCGAGGAACCTACCTGCAATATGACAGAAAGGTGGATTTTGTCCTGGAACTTTGGGTCGAATCCGATTACGGGGTGTTGGGGGTAACTAATGAAGAAGGCGACTTAGGTAAAGCAGATATTACGGGTACAATTAATGTAGCCGAAGGGATAATAAAATTTGAAAAAAAATATAGAAGAACTGACAAAGCAAACTATACCGTCTTTTACACGGGAGAATTATCTGACACAATGATTGCCAAAGGCGAGTGGGTGATTCCCAGATCGGTTTCAGGTAGGTTTGAGATGAAAAAAAAATAATCAAACATGGAATTTAACACACGAATAGTCGTAACGGGGTTTAAGCCATTTGCAAAATATCTCATCAATTCCAGCTGGGAGGCGGTAAAAGTACTTAAAGAGAAAAAGGAAGATGTTCATTGCAAAGAGCTTACGGTTGACTTCCAGGCAGCACATTATGAAATAACCAACCTGTTGCTTGAAAACCCTTCCGATATTTTACTCCTCACTGGATTGGCCGACCAAAAGAAGATAAGAATAGAAAAGAACGCCAAAAAGCCAGTCCAACTAGAAAACATCCAGGGGCCATCATTCTTAACAGGAAGTTGGCCATGGGAGGAAAATATTCGGGCATTGAATTCAATGGGCATCCCATCAACGATCTCACTTGATGCAGGTTCCTATGTGTGCGAAAGTGTTTATTGGTCTGCGCTTAACTTCCGCAGAGAACACGGCTATCCAGCGAACGTTGCTTTTATTCATGTCCCGGTTTTGTCAACAAAATGGAGTGCAGACAGCATAGCGGATGCACTGGCGATATCTCTGAATTGTTTGATTGAAATTGCCTGATGATCGATGAGATCATCTAACCGTAGGTCAAAACTTGTCAATTGTCTTTCCAAATTCCATTGTGGAAACTTCCTGCCCTGCCTGCTCGGCAGACTCTGCACGATAGCCGGTTATTAAGACCAGCTTTGTCATCCCGATCTGTATCATGTCACGATCCCGCAGGTAAATTCTGTCTTGATCCCCCAGACGCTTTTCGTTCGCGTTCAGGTAGGTCCCATTGAGACTGCTCTTTTGTGCGTTCTGCGGAAGTGTCACGCCATCGCGTAAAATAAAATCCAATACGCCTAATCGGTTGAGCCTTACTTCAATCGTGCAATGCGGTCTACTCATCAAATGATCATTGGAATCGATCATATGATCGGAAACATGTTGAGACGATCTCCGCCCGATTGTATTTACGCCCTGATGGAGCGCGAATGTTTTGGCAGCCGTCCGCTCATCTTTGACGATAAGCCAGCCAGGGACGGATGGAACCGGGGGAACTGGAGGCCTTGAACTTATTCCGGTAGGAACGTCCTCAGCCGAAAATACAGCGGTTCGCAAATCATCATCCGCAACCGTCCCTTTAGGCGTGCTTTCAGGCTCCGGCAATGAATTTCTAAACTTGCAATTGGGGCATACAACTCCCCTGGTAAACTTCTCCGGCTCGTTAATTTGCAATCGTTTGCCACAACCAGGGTTGCCACAAACTATGATGACCGGTCGCTTCAAAGTCATAATAAAAAGGAATTACGCCCAATCATTGTCCGAATGATTCAAATCAAGAAAATCGTGGCCATCAGCGTTAGGACCGTCAGTAATATCCTCCAAAGCTATTTCTGCATTATCGTCAGCTTCAACCAATAACACGTCCTCGCTTTCAGCAGCTCTGGTTATATATACTTCCTCTGCGTCAGAGCGCGTTTCCTCGTCCAGAACTTCAACCTCTGCCTGGCTACCGTCAATTTCTATTACCCCCGCATCCAGCGAGCTTCCTTCCCCTATTTCTGCAACAGGCTCCGCCAGTTCATCATCCCCGGGACTATCTATCGAAATGAGATCATCATCATGAGAGACGCCTGATGGTGTGCCGTGTAAAACACCCGCCAGAAAATCCTTTTTCTCACCTGGGCTCATATCGGCCCACTCTTCTACCGTATAAGTGTTGTAAACGTCGCCCCTCCATGTGAAATGCCCTCCCCCGCCGCCATGGTCGGCCCTCGCTTCTGCAAACGCCTCGTCGAAAGAAGGCCCCTCCTGTCCGCCCCCATTACCGGAACCATCATGCCCACCTCCTGGTGCCGCCGTATCGTTATCATCCAAGTTTGAACCCGTTGTTTCATTCTTTACCGGACCTACGGATACGTCGGTATTTGTTTTGCTGTTATTGGGTCCTGGCACTGGCGTCGGTTCATCAACCTTTGGCGCATCAGTTGCGGGCTTCTTATCCACATCGGATTCGTCATTCAGGTATTGACTGGCCAAAAAAGCAGCTCCGGCTAGCCCCGCTGTTCCGCCTAATGCGACAGCTGCGGCTTTCGTTCCTCCTTTGCCAGATTCTGGCTGTGTAGATCCGGGCCTACTTTCCTCAGTATATGTATTAGCCATGTTAAGAAGGGGTTAAGTGGTTTAATATTTATGCAATACGACAATTCAGATTCGGTCAGTCCATCCATTGCGCCTTACAGCGTGAACATTTCTTCTGGTAAACCAGATCAGCATAGGGAGTAAAGCCCAAAAACCGTTTGCATGCGGGATTGGGGCAGATATAGGTACGTTTAAATTCTTTTTCGAGTGTTAATTTCTTTTCCGAAGGATTGATCAGTTCCGCTGAAAGTATTTGGCCGACCACCGAACCAAGCACGCCAAAAGCCATACCGAAAGGCCCGAAAGCCATGCCCAGCAACGGCGTCATGCTGAAAGTCGCTCTAAGCCATGCCTGATGGCGAGGTGTGTTGACCATCATAGCCTCAGTCACCTTTACGTACATTTCATGCATTTTTTCGAGCTTTTTAAAATCTGCACGGAAATCAAGCGGGTCTTCTGAACGGGCTATCACCGGCTCTTCTTTCACCGCAGCTTTTTCCGACTTAACAAACCGGGAAAAGAGATCCTTTAAATTAATTTGTTCCTGATTCGCTAAAACAATGATATCGTCGAATCCGATAATCTTTCTCTCTATGCGCTGACCATTTACAGTCGTACCAAAAGAAGAATCGGTATCCTCTAGAAGCATTACATGTTCTGTAATAAAAGTGATTTTCGCGTGTTTCCGGCTTATGTCGGGATTTGGAATAACCACATCGTTACCACTACCACGCCCGATATTTATTGTCTGAGTAAGGAAGGCTTCCATTCTTTTAACTGAGATATGCTTTATCCAGCCTTCTTATTAACCTGCAACTACCCTGAACATCGAACTGACGCAATACATTATTGTATCTGGGATAATTCAACCGGCCATATTAGGATGGCAAAAGCACGGGACAAAGGAGGTGTTTCTAATAATGTTCTATCTACGCAATATAAGTATATTTTAAGTATTTGAAATACGTGCTTACTAAAATAAAATAACACAAGGAAAATTCACAATATATTGCTTTTTTAGTGGTCTCGATCCCCCTCTATATGTCGGTTAATAAAATACTAAATTATAATCTGCTTCATGAGTTAGGCAAAGGAGGCATGGCCACTGTATGGTATGCGGAGAACTCTGTTGGACGTCCCTTCGCAATAAAACTACTCAGACCTGAGCTTGTGGCGCATGAAGCCTCCATCGCCGAACGGTTCCGCGCCGAAGCGCAAATTATGGTCAGGCTCGACCATCCGGCGATAAGGCGTGTGGAAGATTATTATGAAAGCGGCACAACACTGGCCATTATTATGGAGTACCTGGAAGGGCAGGATTTGCATCAGATTTCCCGAAAAGGGCGAATCCGGGAAGAGGAAATACTGCAATGGTTCGAACCTGTGTTACAAGCTTTTAACTATGTACATGAAAACGGCTATTTCCATCGGGACATCAAGCCGGCCAACTTGTTTCGTACTTCCAAAGGCCAGATCAAAGTCATGGATTTCGGCATTGCTAAAATCATGGGCGATGACCTGGGGCTAACTCAAACGACTTCCCTGATGGGTTCGCCATTGTACATGAGCCCAGAGCAAATTCTAACGCCGAAAAGTGTGGACTATCGGACCGATATTTATTCCCTCGGCGTAACGCTTTATACATTACTTGCGGGAGCAAAACCATACGATGATCAACAATTATCTTCTTTCAATATTCAGTCGGCGATCATTCAGCAACCATTGCCTAACCTTACACATGTATCGCAAACTACTAATGATGTAATTGCAAAGGCAACTCAAAAAAATCCCATGGAACGCTATCAGTCCTGTGCAGCATTCTCGCAGGATTTATTAACAAAAAAATTACATTACGATTTTGAAGAAGCAACGCAGATCGGGAATACCGCAAAAAAATCCGAACACACACCAGAAGAAAAAATCGCACTTCAAAAGCCCGGGACTAATCCAGGAAAAATTACGGAACTTAGTAAATCAGGACAGGCAATTCTTCTAACCGAAAAAGAGAAAACGTCGTCCGCTTTCAATGTAAAATTGGCTATTGGAGTCGTTTTGGCTATTTTGATTACCGGCGGAACTATCTATGCCACTTTTTTTGATTCAAAAATAAAGGAAGCGGCGCCGGAGAAACTATCAATGACTCTACCCAGTTCCGCTAATGAGGTAAACCGGGGTATCGCAAAGGCAATAACGTTTTATAAAAATGAGCAGTACGACTCTTCCTTTGCATTACTAAATCAATATCGGTCTTCCCCGGCATTTCTTTCCAATTCGGAAGCCATCACCGATTTCGGCATTATATATTACTTCGGAGGATCGGACCGCGACAATATCGAACCTGATCTGAAAGAAGCAGCAGCATGGTTAAAAAAGGGTTCGGAGCTGGAAAATCCCAAAGCTTATTACTACCTGGGACTTTTAGAAGATGGAGTTGATTTCAAACGGGTGACCGAAGCGCAGGGCAAGTCGGAAAAAGCCGTCGACAATTACCGGAAAGCGGCTCAAGGTGGTGATTCCTTTGCCCAGGTTACGCTTGCGGAGCTCTATCTGAAAGGCAATGCGTTTGTGAAGCAGGACGATCCCTGCCGGATTCTACAATATCTGGATCAGGCAGCACTCGACCCCGAGAACCGGATAGTGGAATTGGTACGCGCGGATTTTAAGAAAAAAAGATTTTGCAAATAATTGTCATCCATCAAATCTCCTCTTCAATATGCTTCCTAGACTTGAACATTTCCCCGTAAACTGGGTAGACGGGATGAAAATTGCCCGGAAACATTTCAGCGACCTCGAATCTTATCTGACGGACCATCTCAGGGATTCGATTGCAGTGGGCCTGACCCCCCATAATTACGGGTTGTTAGCCTCAAATGCGCCGGACTTCAACCTGCTCATCATCCCCGAGCAAAATCAAATGGTAAGGGTTCAACTTTTTAACTGCCGGGCCATTACCGGATCAGGATGCCGCATTGAAATTATCAATGAGCAGCTTTCCGTGACAACCAACCTGGCCAGCTTGCGCGATAAATTTAACCTTCCCAAAGATCGTGAACTCGATTTTTTAGTAGTACTGTCGGTCAATCTTTTCAAACGTCAGCCGCTTGGGCAGCCTGATCCCGACGAACATTTTAACAGGCCTCCCTACACACTACCAACGTATGGTCTCCGTATAGTGCCAGCTCACTCGCAAACCAATCAGACAAGCTCCGATAATGACATTGCTTATCCGTCTGCGGAGTTTGAATCGGGCAGTCTCATTATAGGTAAACTAACTTTCAGCGCAAATACATTGTCCGAAGATAAGAGCTATATCCCCGCTTGTGCCTCGGTGAGCAGCCATGTCAGCCTGGCTGAATGGGCAAATTCAATGGCGAAGTTACTCACGGAAATACAAGGGCATGCATTTAAAATCGTTGAAAGAGTTTGTCAAAAACGAGACGCGCCCGAAGTTAGCAGCAATGTGAGACCACTTGCGGAATTGATACGTCAATGGGCAGAGGACCTGGCCGGGCATCTGGATACTCCACTCAACCACCTTAGTTTCACAGGACGGCAGGCCCCCCCCATCCACCTTATCGAAGCCATCACATTGGCTACACGACGTTTGCGGACTACGTTAACATGCCTGAACCACCCCGAAGCAAGCTACGGCACAACGCAAATGGGCACAGAGAAGGTACTCGACTATTTTTACAACTGGGCCGGTATTACACCCGACACAATGAGGGATCAACTCGCGCAAGTGGTTAATTACAAGTATAACCATTCAGACATCCGGCCCCAACTAAATACCATTTCCATTTGTTGGAACGGGATTTTCAAGATTGTGGAAGAGCTTGTAAAACTGGACTACATTGGACAGGATAAGGAAGACTGGATAATCCGGAGAAGATCCGTTGTTACCGACAAGCCCAATATTCCGCGGGAAAACGACTATGTTGAATACAATGTCAGCCGTAGAACTCAGCCGTAGAAGCTAAACCTATCACCTCAATCATAACTATTTACAACTTATGAAAGCCCTAAACGCCGCCGAGCGCAGTTCTTCTATCGTCACCTTTGTTGCTGTATATGTCCTGATTACTGCCATACCATTGTACCTGGCCTACATGCTTGGAAAAAACTCCAAGGGCGGCACGGGCACGGGCGATACGGCCCAGAGTCAGCAAGAACTAACAGATGAATTGGTAAGATTACAGAGTTATATTGGAATTATGGAGCAACGAGACAGCAACCAGGTTAATGGCCAGGGATCTTTGGCACTCTGGGAAAAATGGGTAGCTGATGCGGAGCGGGAGAATAAGCAATTCAATGGTGCGATTGACCAGTTGGAATCGAAAAACTTCAAAGGCTACAAAAAAGATATACGCAATGCCGTCTCGATTTACCTTCGTCGACTTTACATAGAACGTGGGGCGCGCATTGGATTAGAGAAACACCAGCGTGGAATCAAGAGCGAGGTTTCCGAAATACACAGGCTTAAAATGGAAGTTGAGCAATTGAAAACGGCCAACAACGGCTTGCAAAATACAATCAACGTCAAAGATCAACTGATCGCCAGCGCGCAAAAAACCGCAGGCGGAGGAGGTGGCGGAGGCGCTCAAGGAAAGGAACCGGAATGGGACCTTCTGTTTCTATTTCGTGATGCTTGTTCTCAAAAAGCCCAGGCCGACATCTTATCGACATGCAACCAGATGCAGAAACGGAGAGACTTGTATAGCAGTGCGAGAAGGAATTTTCAGAAAATCACTTCTGAGCCGGTAGGATATCCGTTAAAAAGAGAAGCGCGTGAGAAGTTAAAACAAATCGATCAACTCATGGCTAGACTTTAATCGGCCACGCTACCATATAGGCATTAAACCCTAACACACTGGCCGGCTCCGATCCGTCTAACTTAAAAATATTCCCTTCGTCCGGCAGCAAATGAGTGATAACAGTCGTTTCTGCCGGAATGAAGTAGCTCTGCAACAAGTCAAGAATTCGCCTTTCACGCGCACCTGGCAAGAAACCAGCAAACTGGTTGGTGGTAAGGGGGCCGACGCGAACTTCCAAGGCTGGCATGGTATCCTGATATATTCCACCCAATGAAAAGGTCCCCAAAGACAGCCGGCCTAGATCGGACGCTTCCGGGCCAATCCAATTGTCCCCGGGAGGTTCCTTTACCGACTGTTCAATAATCGGAAAACTGATAGGTGGTAGGACAGAAAGTTCGACAGGGACCCCGAGTATCAACTCGAAAGTTTCTGTGACCATTTTAATATCGCCGACAACCCGGTGTGTTATGGGCAGAAGGTGCAGCAAATTATTTAGCTGGCGGGTGCTTAAAAGTTTCTCAGGCAACTGCCAGAACGCCCGGAATATTTCCCCACTGTCATTGCGGCGCAGATTTTCCTCAGTGATCAGGTACTTCCGCTCTTCAAACTCGAGCAGCAGACGTTGGAGGTAAAATTCTTGCTCGATGGGCTGAAAAAATCGACGGGCAGCATGTTCCCGCTCAAACTGAACCGCAATCTCATTCACCAAATCAGCGTGGTCCCGGTCCCGCGTGCTGTTTACGGGCTGATGAAACAATCCTTCCGGCAAATAGTCATATAGCCCATCACGGTGTACGACAAGGTTCAAAAACAAGTTTTGCTGCATCAGATCGTAGTAGTCCCACTCTGGCTTTCCATGGCGGCTCTCAATGGTTGACGAGTCACCAACTTTTGCCCGTTTCTTTTCCAAATCCAATGCCCGCGCATCGCCGACTACTACCCTGTTCGGGTTCAAATCCAGATCGCCCCGGTAATCCCGCTCGAATAGGCTCCAGGTATGGATCAATACATCCCGCAGGGGATCTAGTCCGTGACTGCTGAGCTCCGCCAGAATTACCTCCAACCTTAAATCCAACACAGGATCACCTGCCACATGATTCTTACCGAGACATTCTATTTCCTCTTTTCCAGCCTTAAGTTTCGCGGCCAACTTGTCCGGCTCTGAAACTATTTGTGACTCTGAAGCCATTTTTTTATTGTTTAACTCTTACCCGATAAGGCAGGATGGTGGATGACTGACTCGTCAGATGGTGACGGCAACGCTCACATTCATTGTCCCAGTCGTCAGCACTGAGAGCCTCGGGGTAAGAGGGAATAATCCAGACGTCGAGGCATCGCACATAACCAGCACCTTCGATCAGACCGTCAGCGAAACCTTTTTCTACTTCGACCCTGATTACCTGATCGCCCGCACGGCCATGAAAAAATGCCTGGCATGCTGCCTGTACATCTTGTGGTGTCACCAGTCTGTTGCGTGTAAGCAACGTCCTGCGCAGGATCAGTTCTTTTTCAGTAATCTCCGGCTTATCTCGGCCAGCCACAGTGTCGGTCAGAAGCAGCAAACTTGATTCATCCAGACCAAACGCGGTATCATGTACATTTATCTTCGATCCTGCCCGAATGCCGTTTCCTCCTGCGCCATTAGTACTCCAGAACTCGATATAAACATTGGAATCAGATTCGTCCCTGGGTTTCACAAAAATGTAAGGATGCCCTATTTTGAAACTATTTACCAAGTCCCTGTCCAATTTCACTTTTAATTCATTAAGGTTCTTGGTCAGGCTATCAATGATTTCTGTAAAAGCCCCTGTACCGAGAGCCGAAAACGCCCTGTTCTCCTCCCGAAGTAATTGTTGCACATAATGCAACACTTCGCGGGCATCGCGCACATCAAACCTTCCTACTCCCTGCGCCCGGTACATAAATGAATTGTTTTCCATTTCCTCAGCATTCCTGATGGGAGAAGATCTGTAAAGGTCACTTCCATCCGCATAGTACACCCTTTTCATAAAAAGAAACTCTTCCGGGGATATAAGAGGGTATACATTGATGGACTGCTGAAGACGTTGATAGTTTTCGTTTTTCCTCCGGTTCATTACAGGAAAACAGTTCGTACGAATTTCCATTTTCGAAAGCTCGGTTTTCGGAACGTCGCGACGAAAACGAATCTCCAGCCAGAGCAACTTATTGGCAAAAAAACGTTGTACCAGTTGATCAGGGAATTTAAATCCCGGGGGATAAGGTAATCTGGTGTAATCGTAGTCCTGAGTCGATGGAATGTTTTCCAGCGTGACGAACGATTGCTCGTAATAGCTTATTACCTCCGATTCCAATTGCCAGAGTCCGTCAAGCTCCCTCGCAATGCGCTGTTCACCATACGCCCTATCCGACGCCTGCTCATATCCTGCCTCCTCCAAAGCAGAATGAATACCGGTGCGGACCTGCAGCGGTTGGTCATTCAGCCACCAGCTTGTCTGCCTTTTATCCTGAACTTTCCGACAGAACGCCGCTTTTACCGAATGTGGTTTGTTTTCCCAATCAAAATAGAAACACAGATCAGAAATAGATGATAGGTCTTTGTCTACTTCCAATCCCAACCATAACGATTGGTAGCTGGTCGTGTGATCAAACTGGGGAAGTTGGTGGATAGACAACTTGTCGCGTCCTCTGATGTGAAACACCTCCTGCTCAGTGAGGATGAACTTTACTTCGGCATTAACCAGACGGGTTTTAATCACAGGGGAAAACATAATGTCTCTATAACCCTCAGTCCCCCCGCCCGGTTGTCGGTGAAAGAACTGGGCCGATTCCGAAAGGTCCACAACCGGACTTTCAGGCCGGCATGCGACGATGGCATGAGCCGGACGTGGCAAGTCAATTACCTCTGGACACATAACACTTGCCAGCCTATCGATAATACGCTGACGTGTCGACTCTATCACTTTTGCGGTGTTTTCAAACTCAAAAGCGCAGGCATCCATCAGATAGCCCACCAGCGGATCTGCCGTATCGACATCTCTGACGCGCATTTGCCAGATATTGGCAGCACGCTCCACCATGCGCCTGCGTACCTCATCCCTCGTAAAATCGGAAGTGTTTAAACTCATAGTTATTTCAATAATTCGGCTATGAAAGGAGCAATGATAATATCGCGTTCAAAAGTGAATGTCTGCCGCTCCATCGATCGTATTTTGCCGGCAATGGTGATAGACAGTCGCTTGTGGGCGTCCTTCTCTGCACTCAGGTGAAGCTTCACTTTGACATGTATCGATTCCAGTCTTTGTTCATAATGACGGATACCGTCTTCAACGAGGTCTTTGATCTCCCCTTCCCAACGAATCTCATTCACATCGCTACCTGCGATGAGGTCGTAGTCCCAGATGGCACTGCCGAATGTCGTATCGAACCGCACTTCCCGGTAGGCCGTGGTGAGAATGAGGTAGATATGATTCCAGATAGATTCTTCCAGTGAACACATCAATTCACGTGCATTTGAGGGCTCCAACTGCCCCCCTCCCCTGTTAGTGATCAGGTCCAGTCGCAATGGTATTCGATAGTAGTGGTCAGGCATAACGAACAGTTTAGAAAGTCAGCGAAACATGCAAAAGCGGATCAGAACATGTGATCTCGTGCCATACGTAGCGCAAAATACCGCTCATCCGCGCCCAACAATCTGCCTACAACGCCTGCGCTGCCGGGCTGCGTACGGTAAAATTCCGTCTCATGAACCGACAACGTATGGAGATTGGCGTCTGTCCAAGAGCTCCTCAGAATGACCCGGATGTCCTGACGTTGGTAGAACGTCCCAATCCCGGCACTGGCAATTTCATATTTTACCATCCAGGCAAGCGCCTTTGATTTCAATATCGCGGCAATCACAGCTCCAACGGTACCTGGTCCCGCCGCTTCACACTCCTGCAAGGCAATGTGACGGCTTCCTGCATTGTTGTCCATACTTCTTTATGATGGTGATATTAAATCTCATTGAAAACCTCAGATCCACGGATCGCATTCCAGGTACTTCTCCGCGGACATGACGTTAAAATGAAGTAGTTCGCCATTATAGCGGATTCTTAATATACCGCCCTCAAAACCTTCGCTTTCGACATATGCCGGATTGTAATACATGCCCTTCGGAATCGGATGCGTATTCCCGAAACCAAGCGGAAGGCTTTCCTTGAGATGGACTATCTTTCCTTTGTAAACGAATTTGGGTTGGACGTTGAAGTAGGGCATGAATTTGATATTCAGTTTACATTCATAAGAAATTAAGCGAATTACGCCGGCATTGAAGTATTACTGCCTCTCAGTAAAATCTCCATAGTTAAGCAGCATTTGCGGACCTACAATTGCGCTTACGTGTCATTTATTTTATATATTGCCATGTCCCTTGCTAAAACAAAATCATTGTCATTCTCATCCGGCTCGCCTCTAGATCCATTTACTGGATCTAATGACAAATAGATATATTCTCCGTCAACGGAGAATATATAATCCTCTATGTTGTAGAAACTAGTTCGAACGTGGTAATAAAAGGAGTATTCCACTACGTCCCGCAACTGAATTAACGCAGCCGAAATCAAGTTTGAATATGGAAGCTCAACATCCAACTCAACAAACAATCGGCCTTGGGTTGTGTAAATAGAAATTTTTTTCAATTTACCACTAATTAAACTTTCAGAATTTTTAATTAGCTCAACAGCTTCCTTTCCCTCAGCAATTAATCTCATACTGATACTACTTTATTTTAAAATCTTGTTCTAACTCCTTTTGCGTTGGTGGCCTTCCAGTTTGTCTTTCGAATGGAAAAGGGTCTTTTGGATGCGGATTCTGTTTGGGGATATAGTCATGAACGTGGTCTACCTGTTCCTCTTCGGGTACTTTTTTCCCTTGATGTGCTTTATTATATTCTTTTTGTACTCTACCATCCGACCCATATCGTTTTATTGTGGTGCCAGATGAATTACTCAAAACAGAATTCGGTGGCCCAACGTCGGGAATTCTGTTTTGCCTTCTTCTTCCGATACTCTCTTTTGGTGAACTATCTTTTGTTCCCGGCTTGCTACATTCAACATTCTTACTCCCCGTCGCTGCATCGTCTCCCTTGCTTTTGGCATCCTTTGCCTTCGCACTTGCCGGCAGCTCTCCATCAACCTTTTTACCTCTCTTTTTTAACTTCGCAATCCTTCCGGCGGTTGCTTCGATTTTTTTCTTAATACTACTAATTTTCTTCGCAAGTCTGGCTCCCTTTGTCGTTTTTGCAAGCGCATCCCCTGCATAAGGAATGACGGAAATGAGTGACAGCCCCGCCCCGATCAAGTCTCCACGATACAGGCTTAATGCTGCTCCGGTGACGTCAGAGATCGGCGTTGGGTCCGCTATACCAGCTACGTCGATCGCAGCCTGGGCCAGGTCAAGCCGCAACTCTTCGTTCAATGCGGCGAGTTCCGCTTCCTGTTTTTCGAGTTCCTCGGCCTCAGGCATCATGGCTGTTCGACTTCCTGACTGGGTTCGCGAAACCACGCACGCGTATCATAATGCTTCTCAGCCTCCTCCCACGCCCAGTCGTAGCGGGGCTCAAAAAGGCTGTCGAAACGTCTGTTAATGGGGATTGAGGTATTTGATAATGCCTGATTAAGTTCCGGCTGTTCATCAAAATTGGGCGCTATCTCAAACATTACGCAAACAAACGCAGTCAGGTCTTCATCTGACCGAAATCCGTAGCTCCTTGCACGCTCGACCCCTGTTCTGATCATTTCATTCAGTGTATCGTCAGACAAATAAGCAGTCATATCTGGCTGTTCCTGACGGATATGGCCTCCGATCAACAATATAAATGCAGATTCATCCTCTTGCAAATACTGGCTAAACTGGCTTTTCCGAATGATCATTTACCGACTGATTTACAAATTGTTTTGCCTAAGACTATTCTCTATTTCAAACCTGGCGCTTGTCTCGGTTTTGAGTTTTCCGGATTCGAGCCAATAGTATGTTCCATAATCGCTGTTTTTGTCTTCCACCAGGAAATATTCGATAGGGCCAAAGAAGTCGTGCAACTGCTGATCATCACAGGTTCGTAGAAACACGCGTAAAACCCGCGGATCATAAAAACGAAAATAGAGTTGCTCTCCCTCCTCGTTGTTGACTAAGAGGAATCTTCGAAAATGCTTGTAGACATCTGCGTCAGAAGCCCTGGTCCCGGCCAAAACGCCCCAAGATTTCCCCCACCCATTAAGCCAGAACCAATTATGGAAAGAACTCCCCGCGCTATATCGAAAAAGATACGGAGCAAAGCCGGCTAACACCTCCTCGCTTCTGCCACGATAGAGTGAAACATGCATCTCATTGATTTCTTTTGCTTCCCACAGCGCGTTCTTCATGCGGGCTGCATCGAGTATCATGTGAACCATCTTCTGTTTACCATATTTGTCTACATCTTACAGACTTTTGCTGTCGGCGCGCCCAACTCGGCTGCCAAATCGAGTGTTCGGGCCTGGTTGATCACACTGGCCATTTCCGCGGGCATTTCCTGCATCAGATCACTCAATTGCGGATACGACATCCCTGCCATTCCCCCACTCCCACCAGCCCCCGCCAGCACGTAAGGCCTGCTTGTATCTTGCGTGATGCCCGGGCGTTCTGTTCGAAAATCGATCATATTCGTAATCATATCCGGCGTGGCCATACCGAAATCGCCGATCAGAACGGTGGGACAGCCCAAGATAATTCTGCCTCCGTGCATCGTGGCATCTCCCATGCGGGCAGCTGGAAGACCATTGATCACCACAGAGGCGGAACCCTGAATGATCACATCCGGCGCACTGGCGCACAGGCATCGGTCACTGACCGTCGCCGCAGGCATACCTCCTATCATCACGGTCGGCTTCCCGGGGGGGAGTACGGGCCCGCCTACGTGCGGTTTGAGTCCGTCGAACATCGGACAAATATGAGGATCACCAACTCTGGCTGCGGGTCTTCCCATTTGTATTTATTTCTTTGGGTTATTATTTTTCTTTCGAATTAATTTTCTATTTCGGATTAGCTTAACTCAATATTAATTCAAACTATTTAAGTTGAGCTGTTCGATATTATTGCAATTTATTATAGATTTGAATATCACCACTTATCCCCCTTGATCAAAAATGAGTTCTTTTTTCAACCCTCAAAATGAAGCCCGCTCCATTGCAAGTCAAACCGTAGGACGTGCACGAAGTGGATTAATGAGAAATGTCCCTGTCCGGAATACGCTTATTTATATGATGGCGGTATTCCTTGTATTCTGCGGAATTGGTTTCCTCGGTTATTTTATGGCTGCCAAAATGCTTGCATCCTCGAAAAATCTGGCTTTCTGGAACTACAACATCACTCTTCTAGTGGTATTACTGATTGGCTGGCTACATGTTAGCACGCTGCGTTGGGGAATGCCGTGGATTACGTCCGACGATTATTTACTCGGTACACTTATGACTTTTCTGATGAGTGTTATTGCCGGGCTTGCGATGTTTTTAGTTTCCTATTCCCCTAAAATGTTTGGCTTTACAGACGGCTCAACAAATGAAGATTACAAAATATTCGTCAGGCCATTAATTACAACCATCCCGGTATTTCTTCTTCCCTATTTTATTACCTGGGCTTTCGATGCTTACCAACGCATTCCTGCCAAGATTTATAAAGTATGGAAATATGATACCTCCATGCTCCGTCCGAAACTATCGGCAGCGGATTTGAAACACATGACCGACGTTATTTTCGTACTAGATCTTCAACTCGGCGAGCAAAAAATATACGACATTGTAACAGATATACCGAACAAACTGGCTATTGGTGAAGCCTTTCAGCTAGCCATCAACGAACACAATGCGGCCGAACCCTTGCGGCAAATCGACGTGAGAGATCCGATGAACCCGGATTCTTACACCAATCTTTATGAATGGCATTTCTATGTTCAGCGATCCTGGTGGCAGAATAACCTTTACATCGATCCCTATCGCAATTGTCCTGAGAATTATGTGACGAATGGCGCCAGGATTATTGCCCGCAGATTGGTTCCAAAGCACGATTAGCAATTATCAGGTGAGCTTGTAATGCAACCTCACCTGATGTGCTTTATCTCTTGTCGTCCCAATTATTATTGTGTTCTGCATCGCCAATGACAATCTTTTCAGCCGAAATGGTAAGTGTCATTGTCATAGCCGGGCGGTTGGGCGTCATCGGATTGGGAATTCTGTCAAATCTTTCGGAATAGCCGATGCATCGCGCATTGTTGAACTGCACGGTTTTAACCTGCTGTTGTACGGCATCATAAAACTCGATAGTTCCGTCACCTTCTTTAAATGGGTCGGTAATCCATTCTGCCAGAGGGCTCGTATCTTTGTTGGATACAAGTTCAACGGTGATAGTTCCTCCCTGCGTTACACCGGCAGGACGTCCTTTTTGATCAATAGGTCGGTTGAGCTGATAAAAACACGTTTCGACTTCTGTTTGTGAGAATCCTGTCGCCTGGAAGTATGCTATACTTGCTGAAGCTTGCTGTGCCATAATGTGAATTGGGTTTAACAGTGAGAGTTACTAGTAGTATGACTTGTTTAAGAATTCAATTTGATCATAGGGGCCTTCACATCCACTGTTCCTCCTCCTTTCACATTCACCATCGTAGATTTAACATTCGCCTCTTGTCCTGAACTGATACTCACCTCCTGCTGCGACTGGGATGAGGTATTCCTTGCTGTTGATTTCAAATCCTGCTGCACTTTTACGATCATATTCCTAGCATTCATTTCAATGTTTTCCTTCGCGGTCATTTTGATATTCTTTGCTTCAAGCTGAATCAGCCCTTCCGTCTTCATCGTAATCGTCCCATCGTCCTTGAAAGAAAAATGGAGGCTCGTGCCCTTTTTGTTGGCATTGGTTATGAAAAGCTCCTGCTCACCTTTTTTATCTTTAAAGACAATCTTATTCCCCCCACGTGTCCGGATGAATTTCTGATCGTTGTCGTCGAACCAATAATCATTGGCAGGTGACTTATGATAAATGCTTCCTACTATCACCGGAAAATCGACGTGATTGGCCTCGTAGCTGATCAGGACCTGGTCGCCGGGCTCGGGTATAAACAGCATCCCTCTCGAAGACCCTGTGTAGGGTAACGTGACGCGTATCCACGATGATTTGCCCTGCAGCTGGTTAGGCCAATGGAATTGAACACGCACACGTCCCAGTTTTTTCGGATCTTCATTTTTGATCACGGTAGCAATTTCCGGGAGCGATATCGGCATCCTCACTTCCGGATTGCGAGGTGGATAATTCGTAGACGCCGGTATTGCCTCAAAGAAATTTTCGTAGTTGCCGATGTTATCGACCGTGTGCGAAATGGCAGTAATCCTGAACTGCCCCACACTCTCTTGCTTATATTTCCCTGGCTTGATCAGCTTTTGCGTTGTTACATTCACGATCACACCGACATTCAGGTTCGGGTTTTCTCCTGAACCCTGAAACTTTACCAAATCAGCTGCATTGGTCGCATTGAGCGTTTCCACGGCCTCATCGAGTTCTGATTGCATCTGAATATCGCGAAGTGGCCAGAGCTGTGCCGACTGACCGAAAAGACTGGAAGACTGCTGATATGCGAAACTGCCCAAGCCTCCCAGCGACACAGCGCCCCCAGCACTCGCAAAATCTTTGTGCTTCGTATAATTGTAGTGGGACATTCCAAACCGGGTTGGTTTCAGCCCGATAGCCATATCATAGTTTTGAATGCCGTCGACGGTAAATTGCTCCGTCCGGCTGGAGACTTTGCCTACCACCAGTTTTGTACCGTCATAATAGAACCATTCCCCGTATTCGGAAGCAAGCCGGTTCAGGAAGTCGAAGTTGCTCTCGTCATACTGCGCTTTGTAATCAATTGCTCCTCCGTATTGGGGAGAAATGCTCCTGGGTAGTACATTTTGCGGATAAGCCTGCAACACGCCGGACATAATCTGCGCTAGTGTCTGACTCAAAAATGCCCTCCGCTGCACGCCGTCCTCAGCAAGAAAAGTAGGACTGTATCCTTTTATCAGATAAGAATTTACGAGCTCGCTATCATTCTGAAGCACGAGCTCCGTAACCACGCCGTTAAATTGAAAACTCGCAGTCACATCCTTAAACAATGGTCTGAAAGCAATTGAAATAGGCTTACCGCAAATATCCTGATGTGCGCTCTTGAAAAAGAAATCGTTCTTACTTTCAAGGGTTTCAAAAGGAACAACAATGGCAAATGTATGATGGGTAAACATAGACTGATCTATCCGCAAACTTGTAAAATGCGAGATAACTTTCTGGCCTACTGTAACCTTCACTTCTACTTGTTGTGCCATCCGAATAATATAAAAGGTACGTGAAACTCAGCGGCCGCCAAATTTCCAGTCGAGCCATTGACTATCGTGCAACGCGTCGCCCAGAAGTGTGATTTTTGCTGCGGTGATACCCAAATCAAAGCTGTACGCAACCGCTTCACCATCGAAGGGCGTAAAAACCTCACGGTATGAAACGCAATAGCCTTGTTCGAAAGTCAATGTCTTCAAAGTCTTGCCGCTACGGTCTTTGAAGACAATTTCGCCGTCGTGAGCCTTAAAAGGGTTGATCGCCCAATGAGTAAGTACCTGGTAATTCGCTCCCATTAACGATACCCTGAGCAACCCGCTTCGCACACCGGCCGTGGGACGTCCACGCGGGTCTGTCGGCTGGGACATCTGGTAGTCACAGGTCAGGATGGAATACGAAGCATCAGCAACCCTGAACTCCGCGACAAATGAAGCAGGCATATCAATTAAATAAAGTGTTCGGTGGCCTATTCCGTTTCAGGCCACTTATTATCCAATTCAATTCCTCCCACATTGATTTTCTCCGGCGAAATTGTAATGATCGTTACCATTTGACTGCTATTATCCGTACCATCAAACCGTTCATGAAAATCAATGCAGTAGGCATTTGAAAAACCAATTTCTTTCAATGTACTCCGAGAATCCATATTCATAAATCTAATGCTTCCATCCATTCGCATAGCGGGTTCAACCATCCATTCCGCCACCAAAAAATCGTTCGTTGAATTAAATTCCACCGTAATTTTCCCACCTCTGGTCATCGAAGCAGGCCTCCCCAACGAGTCGACCGCCTGATTAATATCCAGATAGATATAGTTGAGATAGGTACTGAACGGACCGACTGTTAGATAGGCGACGAAGCTCGACATAAATAAAAACAGATCAAATCAATCCCTTGGCGTCATACTTCCCTTATAAGAACTCTCCCTAAGGTTCTTGGTATTGGGATCCAATCCATCTTCTCCCGTCAGATTGATTACAAACGTCTTTGCAGGAAAGAAAGGTGTGATGTTGATATCCAGTTGAATCCGGCTGGGGTTTTCGGAGTCGACTTCGAATTTAGGAGTATCATATCGGTCTATAACCTTCCCAGGACCACTAATACTATCCAGGAAAGTTATAATTTCTTTCTTAATATTCAGCTCTACCCGGCTACCCCAATTTTCTCCGGCCCTCTTGTTGAGAAAATGCATAAGTACTTTCATAATCCAGTCAAATACGCGTACAACTGAGTAGGTTTTCAATCCGACATTCGATCCGTTGTACAATGTACGAGCAGAAAAAGGAATTACTTTGCCAAACGCTTTGGTCATCGGCACCATTCCAACACCTTCCAAATCTCCCACGTCCGTCTTCTGCAAATTTAGCCGAACACCCTCTATTTGTTCCAATGCTCCGTATTGCAATCCCATAGATGCCTGGGAGATTACATTTTTGTAGATCTTTCCGGCCAACGAAGTCGACGGATTTAAATACAAATCCTCCTCCTCTCCCAGCTCAGTGTATTTGCCACGGCCGATCAAATAGTTAGATGCCATTAGAACATTGCTATACCTAGCCTCATCAGAAGCAATTTTATCTGATTCAAAATTGCCTAATATTAGCTCTAAGGAGTCTTCATTAATATAGTCGGTAACAAGCATTACCTTATTATTATGAGCAATTTCGGCCCATTTATCTACCGCCTGCTTACCACCTAAATACCCCGGAATGACCATGAGCGAATAGCTGCCGCCGAGATCAAATTGATTATAACTTCCTTCAATTGTTTTTTTTATATACTGTAATGTTTCTCCCAAATAATCACCATGCTCGGGATTAAGCTGATCCATGGGGGCATCTATGAAGAGCACGTTGCGGATTTTCAAACCGCTCGTCTCTGCATTGGAATAAAACGATGCAATTCCGCGATAGGTGCTCTCAAGTTCACGCGTTTTCAAAACGGTTTTGAGAAGATTACTATTCAATAGACCTTCTAACGACTTTTGCTGTTCCTCCGCCTTCCTAGTGATGGTAGCAGCGTCCTCGCTATCGCTAGCCAGCAGGTTTCGCCAGATCTCCAATCGATTTTTCAATTTCAAGCGATCACTCTTTCTACTTTCCGCCTCATCTTTAAGCCAAAGCTCGCGTTTATTTCCGCGATCCGGATTGAGGTTTTCTGTACCAGGGATAATAGTTTCTAACAATTTGAAATCGCCCAGTTTCAGCTGTTTCAGCTCCGATACGAGCTCTTTAAGTTGCGGACCTTCTTGCTGATAGGCATGCTCCGCCTGATTGGAGGGGGCTCCTGGTTGGGTTTCCATCTACTTTGTAGTTGAAAAGGTTGGGAATATGAGAACAAAAATTTTAAGAGAGTTCACTAAGCATTTGCTCAATCATAGCTCGGAAAACACGGCGCGACTCCGGGTTCTTCAAAACCCTTTGTAGCATGTTGTTAGAGCGAAGATGAAGATTGATCTTTTTCAGATCCTGTATTTTAGTCGCCTGAGCCTGTAAAAGAGAACTTTGATTGATAAGCCCAGGCTGCGTAAAATCACCCATTTGCAGAAAGGAGAAAAATTGTTGAGTTTGACCGCCATCTTCCTGATCCAGGAAAACATTTTCCTCTGGTTTATATTTATCCAATACTTCTTCAACAGATTTCAGCCCTGATATCGTCTGCGGAACCGGAGCACCTTCTTCATGTGAAGTTAATTTTGTAATGTAGAGAGTTTGGTTTTGGTTGATGGGCAGGAGACTTGGTGGCACATCCTTCACCTTAGCCCAAGCGCCGGGCATATTAAGTTTTGCATCCATAGAGGTAGTGTTGAAGAGTTTTCGTAGAAGCTAAAATAATCAGTAATTCAATAACGGCAATATTTTTTTAAGTAAAAGAATATGATTTTTGAGCAAAATTACTTTTTGGTGAATATCACTTATCACGAATTTTTGTACTATTTCTGGAAGGCATCTTGTCCCACGAATTGCCTGGCAAGAATGGCTTAAAAGCCTTGATATTTTTTACACCTATATTGTTTAACATTATCGTATCATTCCGAGCCTTCTTCAAGTCGATCAGCCTTTCACTATCTTTCTTTTTTATCAAACTCATTTTAGGAACTTCCTGTGATACATAGCTTCTTCGAATCGTCAGCTTCGCCATCCCTCCACGCTGACTAATCACATCTCTGAGCCACGGCGAAATCCACTTCGCATTCCCTTTATTGGTTAACTTTTTCGAGTCAAATGGCAAAGAATCCGGTGTCGCCAATTGATTCGATAACGGCGTGTTTACTCCAATTAAGATACAACCCTCCGTAAAGCCACTGTGCTTGCCGGCATGCATCCTTATGCCAGTAAATCCTGGGACACTATCCTTCTTCCAGGCTTTTGAAACAATCAATGCCTCCGAACCAAATTTGGATTTGACTCCCCCACCGATGTACACGAAATATTCCCCGGAGGGAATTGCTGTTTTACCCTTGAATTTTTTTTTGGTTTCGGCAATTTTGCTTAACGGAGTTTTTTCGTCCCACCCATAGTCATAATCCTCAATTGTATCAGACCAAAATCTCCCGTCTACTAATAACACCCCGATGGTTCGGCTTAGCCTTTCAGACTTTCCATCGTAGTGCGTTTCGATTCGGATCAACTCCATTCTTACAACTGAGCAGTAATTGACCGATTGAATAGCAAACGGATCCGGTGGATCCGCATTCGAATTATCTTTTGTAGGCAATTTCAAATCCATCACAACTATGTTAAATCAATTTACCTTCCATACCAATTCCCTTTCCTCATCCAGGCCTACGGTCAGGGATTGTCCCTTACCCAGTTCGCCAGCGATGATCATCCTAGAAATGGGGCGTCTCAGCTGGCTACGGATTACACCTTTCAAAGGACGGGCGCCATATTTGGAAGAAAACCCATTCAATGCGAGAAATTCATGCGCTTCCCTCGTCAATTCGAAAGAGATACCCTGCTTATTGAGAAGTTTCGTTAATGCCCTCAAATGAATTCCAAAAATCAATATCGCATTGGCTTCGCTGATTGGTGCGAAGGGGATCGTACCTCCAAGTTCATTGATACGCCCCAGAAACTCGGGCCTGAACGTCTTACTCATCAATTCTGTGAGATCGTTGCCGGGCGGTATTTTGCCTTCCTCGAAAGATTTTACAATAAACTCACTTCCGATATTAGAGGTAAAAAGGACAATTGCATTCGAGAAATCACCTTCTTTTCCTAGACGGTCATGCAGCTTGCCCTCGTCGAGTATTTGCAAAAACAAGTCGAAAACAGACGGGTGGGCTTTCTCAATTTCATCAAATAATACCACTGAATAAGGCTTTTCTCTGATCCGGTTAACCAGCAAACCTCCGTTTTCATAGCCCACATACCCTGGAGGCGCACCATACAAAAGTGCAGCAGAATGCTCTTCCTTAAATTCAGACATATCGAAACGGATCATAAAGTCTTCGTTGTTGAACAGAAAGTCTGCCAACGATTTGGCGAGCTCCGTTTTTCCTGTCCCCGTAGGCCCCAGCAGGAAAAATGCTCCTACGGGTTGCTTGCCTCCACTCAGGCCAGCCCTCGCCTCCAATATCGAAGCCGCCAGCGCCGTAATGGCATGATCCTGTCCAACCACCCGCTTTTTCAGCGTGAGATCCATTTGCATTAACTTTTCCCGCTCGCTGGTTTGCAGTTTCCCTAGCGGAATCCCCGTTTTGGCCGATATCATCGCAGCTACATCCTGACGGCTCAACGAGTCCCGCTTTACATCGGCAAGCGGAATGAGTGTTTCGATCCGGTCCGCCAGGTAGTCGTGCAATTCACTCACTACTTCAAGGGTATCGGGCTGTATCTGCTCTTCCACCTGCTCCCGTAAAATAGGACTTATTCTTGTCTGAAACTGGTGAATGAGCCACCGGTAGGATTGGAGCTGTTCTTTTGCATCTAGACCCAATATCCTTTCTGAAAGGCCCATGAGTTCATCACGTAGTTCTACCAATTCTTTCGGCGCAGTTTCACTCGTTATGCATATCGCTGCCATTGTACGATCAATCAAATCTATCGCCGCATCCGGGAGGCGCCGGTCCTTGATATACCTGCTGGCCAGCCTCACAGCCTCCTCGGCAACTCCCGGGTCTGTTTTGAGACTATGGAACTGTTCGTAACGGGGGAGCAAACTCGCAACCATTTTTGTGGCGATGGTCAGGTTCGGCTCGGGAACAGTCAATTTTTCAAATCTTCTGCTGAACGCCTCATCTTTTTCAATGTACTTTCTGAATTCATCCAACGTCGTTGCGCCGATTACAGTGAGCTCTCCCCTAGCGAGTTCCGGCTTAAGTAGTTGAGCAACACCCGACCCTAACGTCCCGTTTGGATTCAGAAGAATATGAATTTCATCAATAAATAATATCGCTTTATCTAACTGCTTAATTTCTCTGATAATCGTTTTTATCCTGTCTTCGATCTCGCCCTTATAAGAGGCCCCCGCAGCAAGCGCCCCGAGATCCAACTCAAATAGCTGTGTATTTTTTAAACGCGCCGGTATTTTCCCGTTCACAATTGCTTGCGCAAAGCCTTCTATCAGTGCCGTTTTACCGACGCCGGGCTCTCCTACCAGCAACACATTGGGCTTTACCCGCCTAACAAGGATTTCCAGCATCAGCCGCAATTCTTCATCTCGCCCGACAATCGGATCCAGTTTCCCGTCCCTTGCCTGTTCTGTTTTATCGACCGCATATTTAAAAAGTGCTTGCTGACTTCCCCCGTGGTCAACTTGGGTCGGAGAGGTCGCACCCGCATCCTTGTTTTGAGGTTTAACAGCCGAAATAATCAATTGATCGTCCACAGCCGCGTCCAGTAGTTCCTTATATGTAACGGGAAAAGATTTCAAACGCTCCGGCGTATATGCAACACCGGATTTGATACAGGCTGCCAGCAAATGTAAAGGCTCTAGCGAGCCCGCAGAAAGTTGCAGGGCGACCAACTCGCCAAGCTTTACTACCTCCTGGACATGGTTATCGCCTACAAGATTTTCATTCAATTGACTTGATTTGGGTAAATCTTCCAGCTGGTATTCTGCCCAATCCCGCAAAAAATGAATATCCTTACCTATCGCAACCAGCCATGTTGCAAGTCCAACGTCGTTATGAAACAGACCTAGTAGTAAATGAGAAGGAGAAAACTCCGGATTCTGATTTTCTCGTGCAAGTGCCTGCGCGATCTGGATCGCACGTTTGGATTCTTCCGAAAGAGTCATTGAGATAAAGAAAGGGTTAACAGCTCATAAATATAGTATTTATATATTTTGAAAAAATATTTTCAGGATACTAAAGTTTAACAGGGCTATTGCGCCTCCATACCGACATTTCTAAGAGAAACCGCTCAATATATTTGATAAAATGCCGCCACTAATCATTTGAAGAAATCATTAAGATTAACAAGTAGCACCAGTCCTTTTTTCAGTATGGGACCGACAGAAGACCTTGAAAATAACTTTTCAATAAATATTCCATTGACAAAAAAGGTAATTTGATCTGTCAATTTTCTTTACATAAATTTAAGCTCGAATCCCTCAATCCTCTATTGTCTTCCTATGAAATTCTCCTCAACTCCGTTGTTTACCTGCCTGTGTTGTGCGCTTGCGCATTACGCTCTTGCGCAATCCGAAGTGCCGGTCCTCCACACACGCCCTACCTACGTAGTAGAATACAAAGCCCCTCATTCGGTTTTGCGCGTAAATATTGAAGAAGATTTCAATGACTACTATTCGCTGATTGAAATGAGTGATAGCGTCCTCGTTTTTTTCGACAAAAATGAGAAAAGAGAGTACGAACGCCAATGCGAAAAACGGGAAAGGGATATACAACGCGACCTGGAACGCAAACAAAAGGCATCGGCAAAAGGACAGAAATCAAAAGAAGAAAAACCTATTCCTCCGGTGGATAAGACGCCTTACGTTAAGAATCAGAGCTTGATTAAACCCGGTCTTGAAATAGAAGTAGTTTTTCAGGAATACCGGTACAGTAAGAAGTTTATCATGCAACAAATCACAATTCTTACCGATCTGAAGGGAACCGGAACATTGAGCGGAACCTATGAGCAACTGGATGGAGACGTTGCCACAGTGGACGGACAAGCTGTACGACTAAACAGTGGCGCTGCGCTAGTGGGCGACAAAGGATACAAGGGCCGAAAATTCACTTCCTTTAAAGACATGGAAAAAGGAATGGAGATGAAATTAAGAGGTAAACGCCAACCTGATGGGACACTATTGGTAGACTCTGGAACAGTTGAACCCGACGAATTTACTGATACCGATCACAAATTGGTGCAAACTCTTAAATTGACGAAGAAACTGTCTGCAGATGCAGGTGAAGTTTCGTTCGGGAATGCTAAATTCAAATTGCTTAAAGACGAAACTATCAACGCATATGTCAACCGGCTTGGCAAAAAGCTTGTTCCGGACCACATTAAAAGACTACCCAAAGACCACCCTTCTTACCTTGATTTTAATTTTTATGTAGTTATAGACACAACCTTTAATGCTTGCGCCTACCCAGACGGTACTGTGTTCATTCACACGGAGCTCTTAAATGAACTAAGTAACGAAGCGCAACTGGCAGGGATACTAGGGCATGAAATCGCACACGTAACCTACCGGCACGCCAGGCAGGAATATTCCAAAAACCAAGGTGTTAGTCTTGCCTCAGCAGGCGTCAAGGCCTCGGCCGCGTTGGCATCTGCGTATGGTTTCGAAGTGAACGACCTTGCAACTTATGTCACCGCATTCGGTGGTGGCGCATTGTCCAGCAAATACAGTAGAGAACTTGAAAATCAAGCAGATAGAATTGGCTTGAATTATATCTACGAGGCCGGCTACGACCCACGGGAGGTGCCGAAGGTTTGGCACAATCTGCGAACGAAAAACCCGGACATTCCCACCAAGTCCTTTGCGGAACGACTTATGAACCAAATACCTGCGATCGCAACAACCGCCGCCACCAAAGGCTCACAATTGACAGTACAGCAAGTTGCGGAACTATCGACCGTATTCGCAAAGTCAATCGAGTCCATTTATGCATCTCACCCCGCCGCGGGAACACGATATAAGAATCTCAATTCGGTTATCATCAGGAATTACCAGAGTGCAGAGCTTGATGCGCTGGCAAAGGGAGAACCTGAGTATAGCGTCATCAAACGTCGAATGCAGAGGCTTGTAAAGGGATTGTCGGCTGAAGACGAGAACGATGCCGCTGCACAGCCTGGTACCTCGGCAAAAACGGCCAAAACCACGCAACCCAAACGTACCAACACGAAAGCCAAGCCTCCGGTTAAAAAGAAAAAATAGCTTTATCATGAAAGCAACTTTCCTCATTGTACTCGTATTCGCGGGCCTATCCGTACGGGCGCAGAAAATACACCTCTTTTTCCTTGCCGACCCGAGCGACAAATTAAGTGTGAAAGACCGTTCGGAGATGGAAAACTTCTGGAAGTATGCGGGCCCGTACCTCGACTATCCGGTGATCACAAAAACATTAAATAACAAAGAAGATCTCTTATCCCAGATCAAAAAGACAACCGTGGCGGTAAGTAAGGATATTGTCGTATTTTACTACTCCGGCAAAGGTGAGGCGGCCAGCGACAAGGTATGGCCCGTCATGAAAGCCGGTGCAGATGAAGTGCCCATGCGCGAAGTAATGGAAATCCTGCGTCCTAAAAAAGCCCACCTTACTCTGGTGATCGCGGATTGCGACAATCAATCGGAACCCGCATACATAAGCCGGCTCGTACCCCGACCGCACCCACCTACGCTAAGGGAGAGCGCTCAGCAGTTGTTTCTTGGTAAACTGGAATGTAAGCGGATGTTTATCAAGATAGCCTCAGCATCGCCCGGACAACGGGCTATGCGGGACAAAAATGGCAATTCACTGTTCCTGGCTACGTTTCTGACTGCGCTTAAAGAGCAAATGACCGATCCGAGTCCCCGCTGGGGCCTGAACCGCGCGGAAAACACTGTCAAAGCCTCTTTGCAGGAAAAACTGAAAGTGCTCACTTCCGGAGCCCAACAGGCCCGATTGGGAATTGATTGTCCTGCCAGCATCGACGATGACCAAGCAGAGGAATAAACAAACTTTCTCACCACTACTCCATTACAAAGTGGACATAAAGCGCTTCTTCAAGTACTTTTTTGCATTCTTTGCAACCTTCTCCGCTTCCTCGGAGCCTGTACGGTCGCAAAATTTTCATCTCATTGTTTTTGCGGATACGGATGATCCCGGACTTTCGGCGCCGAACCGGATGAACATCGCGAATCTTGAATTAATAGTCGATACGTTATGCGGCACTATCAATCTTAACAAGCACGTGATGATTTTCAGAGGAAATGACTTCAGGGCAACCAAGTGTGATCAGGTTATATCTACCTTGCGTCCTGCTGCCGAAGATATTGTGTTTTTTTATTTTATGGGGCACGGATGGAACAACTCGGAGAGAGAGGAACCGATGTTATTATTCAAATCCGACGGGCACAGTCCGGGAGTGACTAATTCCAGAAATCTCGGGGTAATTTTTGATGAACTAAGAAAAAAAGGGGCGCGACTTACGCTGGCCTTTGGAGAATCGTGTAACAGCGCGATCAATGATCGCTCTAAAGCTAAAAAAGGAACCGGCATCGCATTAAATGTTTCGGACGTAAATGCGGAAAAACTCAAAGAATTGTTTTTGCGGAGCAATATGAGCATTATTCTGCAAAGTTGTAAAAGAGGCCAAAAATCAAATAGCAGCGAGGATGGCGGGTGGTTTTTCGGAACTTTCATTGAAACTTACAAACAAATAGTTTCCAATTCTGAGAAGCAAAAACCAACCTGGGAAATGTTATTAACAAGGACTTCCGAAGCAACGTCGCTCTACGCCGCGGAACAAGGAGCTAGGCAGGAGCCTGTTTTTCACATTTACCCCGCCAATAATGAGGCAGCGCGCAAAGAAAATAGCCTAAATACAAAGTCACCCACCCCGGCAGCGAATAATACTTCAAAAAATGAAGGTATACCTGCCCCGCTTCAAAAAGGCGAACCGAAGAAAAGTAGCGTCGATGGTCATACGGAAACAGGTGGAAATAAATGCGCCATCAATCTTACTGCCGTGAGTGTTTTGCAACAGGAGCTGCGTTGGCTCGAAAAGTTCAAAAAAGATCTTCTGACAATGGGGGATGCAAAGGCTGTCGAAGAATATAAGCGCTACTATGAGCCCGGAAGGCAGGAATTTTTCAAACAACTGGTAAAAAAACTGAACGTAGGACAATTGGACGCATCGGAGGTACAATGGTTTAGTGAGATAAGCCAGGAAACTGCCGAATACCTGGATGACACTGCATACTATCTGAATCACCCGCAATTTACCATGAAAGCAAGTGCCAAGCTTGGGATTCCAATTGAAAACTTGCGTAACGCCGCCGCCCGAATTCAGGATCTGATGCGTGATTGCAAATAGGACCGGTTAACTCCCAAGCCAGAGCGAGTAAAACTCTTTATTCCACACATGTTACAGCAAAAAAAAGAATACTTCTTGCTTTCATTTTTGTAAAAAATTGCGTAATTGCATTACAAGTTAAGTAGCGTCAAACAAACAACCTGAACTGATTTGTAGCAGTTTTACTCCTCCTCTAAATTATGGATAAATCTTTTAGCTTTGCTATCTGGCGCTTTGCAGAAGGTTCTTTTGTTGCCGGTCAACATAGAGCTGATTACCGTAAAGCCCGATCCACTTCAATAAAAGTAAAAATAGTCCTTCTTAAAGCTTCGACTTTTAACTCGGGTAGGCGCCGACGGGGTATTGCAATCAATCCAGATAGGAAGGCTCTGTCCCAACATAAAGCATTTCCAGAATCTCCACAGATTCCTGAAATGCAAATTATATAACCTAAGGCAGGCAAACCGCCGACACAGTTTTACCGCGTTCGACTTTTGTGCTTAACCGTTCTCCCATGGAAGTACATATTTCCACCCCGCTAGGATTTTCGGAGCTGGGCAATCGTGTAAACAATCAGGACTCCATCTTTCCAGACCCGAGATCTGCAACCCCATCGCAGCGGTGGTTTATGGTCTGCGACGGGGTCGGAGGATCTCACTATGGCGAAGTCGCAAGCCAGATGGCTGTAACATGTCTGGATGAGTTTTTCACACAGCGAACCGGGGAGGCCCCTACTGAATCCTTTATTCAGCAAGGCATTGCATATGTGGAAGATAAATTCAATGGCTATTTGACTGTCAATGAAAGTGCCACCGATATGGCAACAACCCTTACGCTGCTGTTTCTTCACGGCAACGGTGCCACGGTCGCGCATATCGGCGACAGTCGTGTTTATCATTTCAGGAACGGCAAAATCGAATGGAAGACAGATGATCACTCCTACATCAACGAGTTGGTGAAGGCAGGAGTAATTTCTCAGGAAGAAGCCGTAAATCATCCAAGACGCAATATTATTACCCGCGCCATTCAGGGAGGAAGCAACCGCGTTAAAGCCTCTGTGCAGCTAATCGACGACCTCCAGTCTGGAGACTATTTTCTACTTTGCTCGGACGGAGTACTTGAAAAAGTAAGTGACCGTTTACTTGAAGAAATAATAGGAAGTTTTAGGTCAAATGAAGAAAAAATAAATGCACTTTATAATTACTGTTCCGGCAATACGAAAGATAACTTTTCCGCTTATCTGGTTCCGATAGAAAGGGTTGTCAGAGGATCCGCATTTAAGGAAGCTGAAAGTCAGGCCTTTTCGGCTCCGGTCAAGTCCGCCGCCAACCGGTATCATGGCAAACATGTTCGTACGCAAAACCGATGGCTTTGGATACTTTCAGTGTTTTTTCTAAGTATTGCAGCGGCATTTGGCTGGAACATCTATAACAAAGCCACCAGCTCTTCAATACCTTTGCAAGGTCGTCGTGCTTCGGTTGCGGACGAAGCAAAAACCGGCCCTATCCCCAATACAGATCCGGTTGAAGAAGGTACCAGCAACGCGGAAAACACGTTTACAGAGCCTAAACCGGCAGCCCCCCCGATTGCTACCCACGAAACAAGCAACTCAACAATCGACAGAGCAATCCATTCGATGGAAATCGGGAAAAAACTTTCAATGCGAACATACCTGGGACACGACGCATCCGGGACGTTCGGATTGGTCGGGAAGGACAGGAAAAGCTGGATAATCCAACCACAGTTCGAGTCGATCAGCAGTTTTGAAAACGGATTGGCAGAAGCTGCAAAAAATGGGCAAACGATCTATCTGACCGAGGATGGGCATGTCTACGATGAAAAAGGGGAAGTGAATTGTAACCGCATTCCTGTGAGAAAGGGGCCGCGGTATGGATACCTGAATCTGAACGGCCAGTTGGCTATTGGACTACGGTACAGTGCTGCTGCATCATTTAATAATGATTGCACAGCCTGGGTTACTGAAAATGGAAAAGCATTTAAGATCGATCCGAAAGGCAATCTTGTAGCAGAATAATTTCAAAAAGCTCCGCACGGTGTTACATACTTAATCTTATGTTCCGGGTTTGGATGTACGCACAGCGGCGAGCAAATTTTAACTTTGCATATCGCGATGAGCATAATTGGCAGTAGAGTATTTGACTACGAGATTACCCGTCGAATCAAAGCTGGCGGGATGGGTGTCGTGTATGAAGCGCGCCGCACCTGGGGCATAGGAGAGAAAGTCGCCATTAAGTTTTTACTGGATCAGCTTCGGGACGATGAAAGAATCCGCCAGCGATTTATCAGGGAAGCCGAGATCCTGGAACAGTTGCGTCATCCTTGTATTGTTCGCATTCTGGGGCTCGATCCCGAAAAGGACGCGTTCGTGATGGAATTCGTTGAAGGCATTACACTAGCCGAACAACTGAGGAAGGATCCGTTAGTCTACCGGGAGCCGGCAGCGGCCGTCAGTTTTATGATCAAACTATTGATGGCTTTCGACTATGCGCATCATGTGTCGGTTGAGATCAAAGGCAAGACTGAAAACGGTATCATCCATCGGGATATCAAGCCGAGTAACATCATAGTGCAGCCTAATGGCGATCCTAAAATCCTCGATTTTGGGATTTCGCGAATTCTAACATTAGAAAGCACGCTCACGGACCCCAAATTACAAATGGGATCCGTAGCATACATGAGCCCGGAACAAGTCGTAAACCCGGTGGATGTTGACTGGCGCAGTGATATTTATTCTCTCGGTGTAAGTCTGTGGGAGCTTTTTGTTGGCAAGTCACCCTATCCACAAATCACAACTTATGAAGTTGTCGTGGCGGTTCAGAATAGAATTCGGCATGAACCGCTACCGCTGCTGGCGGAAACGCTGGATGGCCTATCAGAGGATGAGCGTAGCTTTTTCCTGAGGATTGACCGTGTAATCAACAAGGCAACTGAGAAGGATCGAAACAAGCGCTACCAAAATTGCCAGGAAATGCAGGCTGCATTGGAAGCATTGCTCGAACCTGAGATACCAGCCAACAGAGAAAACGAACCGGAATTGGAATTTCCGACGGCCATTGCATCAAAAATCCTGGGAAATGACCTGAGAAAGGCGACTATCGCCCCCACTCCCGACCCGAAACCTTTGACTGCCGCGTCCATTGACATACCTCGCTTCGCTCCCGAACCTCCCCCCAAGGGTGCCCCTGGAATGAAAATTCTTCCGGCCGGTTCTCCGGCTTCGTCGCCGAGGAGGGTAGTATTATATGGCGGGCTAGTTGCGCTGTGCATTACAATAGTTCTGATCGTTTGGCGTCCATGGAAAGAGGGCGACGCGGATGCCACAAATACCGCTACCGAAACGGGGAATGCGAAAAAAATATCGGAATTGAATATGTTGGATGAGATCGCAAAAGCGGCAAAAGCAGATTCGCTGCACGATATCGCCAACAGTTATTTCGGAGGCTCGCATGGGAAGCCAAAAGACTTCACGGAAGCTGCCAGATTCTATCGCATGGCTTCCGACCTAGGCTCGCCCAGCGCGCAAACACGACTGGCCAGCTTGTATGAAACCGGCACGGGTGTAAAGCAGGACCAATCAGAAGCTATCAAGTTGTATAAGGAGGCAGCCAGCAAAGGAAATATCGAGGCACAGGGAAAATTAAAAGGACTTGCCGGTAACCATTAGATGGCCTGTTCGATCGATAGCCAAAATCCTTTCGAAATTACCGTGACACAGAAATGCGCCTTTCAAAATATGTATTCATAAAATAAGCTCTCTTTACCATTCCTCAATCAGTGAACATTTATAGCACCTAACTACTCAATGAGCCGATTCATTTACATCTACGCCCTAATTGGTATTTTTTTCACAACACAAGTGGTCGGTCAAGAGTCGATTTACCTGGCGAACGGCAATCGCTCTACCGGAAAACTTGTCGGGGCCACTCACGACAAAGTAAAAATATCCGTTTCCCGTCCCGACAAAGTCATCGACTACTTTCTACGCCGCGAAAACGTCATGCTTGCGTTCAATGAAGCTGGCCAGTACATTGTTATCGCTGATTTGTCACCGGATCCAGCCAAAGCCACTCAGCAAATCACTGATTTCAATAGGGCGATAGCGCGTAAAAAAGCATATGACATTATTATCCGAGCCAACCCGGCTAAGGCATTCCCCGGTCTCATCTCCTATGAAAGTGACGACGTGATCAACTATCAGACGCAGTCTGGTGCCGCCGCGTCCATCAACAAACGGGAAGTTGCGGTCGTACTTTACCGAAATGGGCAACATAAGCTGCTGACCAAAACCGCAGAAATTGTGCCAGTCCTCAAAAGGACGCATCCCGAAGTGCAGAAGCTCGCAATGTTGAAAATACCGGCCCAGAAAGGGCGTCCTGCACCAAAAGGTAAAGTACCAGTGAAAAAAGAGTTGGCGATCAATGTGCCCGCGCCTCCCCCCGCCGGGGTGGCGAAAACAACCAAACCTACTCTTACCGAAGAAGAATATAAGATGTACCGCACAAAATCTCTGCAGACGGTAGACGAGTTTGTGGGGTATTTGAACAAGATTGCCAACGAAGAGGCCGAGGAGGGAGACAAAGAAACCGCTATCAAAGAAGCTCTCAAACTTTTCCTGCCTGACGCTATGATCGAGGTGACTTCCCTAAAAAATCCCGGCGTCCGTCGGATTAAAATCAAAGAATACCTGACCCGCCTTAAAATGAATGTTTACGGCAGAGTAGCCATTGAGTGGAACGAAATCCAATATGTGAAGGAGTTAAAAAAAGAGGCTGACGGCAGTTATTATGGAGTGATCTCCGGTCAGCAGACTTTTATCGGATACAGTGCAAACGGAAAGGATGTGCTTTACACAGATGTGACAGAAAAAGACGTAAACGTAAAACTTGAATCCTATAAGAAAACGATTGAAGGAAAGGATGAAGACGGCTGGAAAGTTCTCCTCGGCAATATTGGTGTAAGTAGTAGCAATTAAAAACAGAGTGATATGCGTGTACAGTTTAACGTTCTGGTAATTTTACTTGGTTTATTGTCGCATCAGGGACGGGCCCAAGACCTGACGCATCGCGATAGCGAGGAAATCAAGCTCCTCGCGCAACGTAAAATCGAAAAGGGCTTGAATGACCTGCTTAATACCCTCACTTTTGACGACCTGAACGAGTCGGAACGTAAGGCAATCAGTACAAACAGTTATCAGCCGAGCAACAACCGGATTTTTTATGACGGGAATGTGATTATTGAAGACGACATAGATCCCGCCAAGGTAAACAGCGAGAAGGTGTTGGATTTGAAGGCCGATAAGTATCTGAACAATCTGGACCTTTTTTATGCCAAACAGTCGGAACGGACAATAGATTTTTCCGACATAAGTCTATCGAACGTAAAGCAAACACCTCAATATAAGTACATCAAGGTGTTTTATACTTCTCATTTCAAAGGAAAACACACGCAGAACCCTCAGACATATCAGCCTATCCGGCGTGTGGCGGAATTGCGTGCCGAAAAAAATGGGAAAAAGTGGGTTGTGGCCATTTCACGGTTAGCCTTCTGGATTCCGGAGGATTCCGTTAACGTCGCGCTGAATGACGTAGTACTTCCTCCATCGGCCGATAGTCTGGCTGTTTTACAGGACGACGCGGCAGAAAAACAACGGCAACTGGAACGTGAGCAGGAACGTCAGGAATTGATTTCGTACAATACGCTCATGAGCAAAGCAGACCAAGCTTTTACTAGCAGAGACTATGAAACAGCCCTGGAGCTGTACACCGAAGCTGATAAGCGGAATCAAAAAAACCAGTATGATGACCTGTTTCCGAGTAGAAGATTGATCCGCATCAATAAAATCATAACACAACAGAAGGATGCCGAACTTATACGAGAATATGGGATAAAGGCTGAGATCGCCACAAAACGTAGAAATTACGCCGAGGCAATCAGCTTTTATTACAAATTGCTGGAACAGAAGCCGGATTCAGTAGCATTAACGGCGATAGTGAAGGAACTGACGCCCAAAGCGAATATCAAGGCTGAGTACGATGAACGTTATACCGCGGGAGACTACAAAGAACTGGTTAGGGAATACGATCGAATTATAAAAAAAGAAAAAGACAATTCGGATTGGTATTTTGGCCGCGGGCGGTGTTACATCAAGTTAGGTGATACTAAAGCAGCTATGAAAGATTTTAGCAAATCTATCGAGCTAGATATTGCCAACCTTCCGGCTTTGCTCGCCCGTGCAGACCTTTATAAAGAACAGAGTAACTATCCGAAAGCCATCACTGACTACTCCGCTTACCTGAATATAGACCCTAACAACGCTGAAGTCTTTGCCCAGCGTGCAGTTTTGAGGATTCGCACCAACAACCATAAGAATGCAGACGAAGATTTAACTCGGTCGATTACATTAAACCCTGAACAACCTCAATACTTTTTCGACCGCGGGCATCTACGTTACGAACTAGGGATGTTCCAACCGGCGGTCGACGATTTTACGAATGTAATTAAACTAAGTCCCACTCATTCAATGGCTTATTTTTGGCGTGGGATGGCATATGTCGGTCTTACCGATTATGGTCAAGCTGGGGCCGATTTCACGAAGGCTAAGGAAAACAAACTTCCCGATAACTATACACTCAAGGCCGACTCGGTTGGCAATAATTTCTACGCCAAAGGGTTTACCGCAAACCAAGAAGAGCGTTATGCTGATGCAGTGCCCCTTTTCAATGATGCACTTTCTATTAATCCACTCGACAGGTACTCTCTTTACGAACGCGGACGTGCCTACCTGGCCCTTACCGAATACCCGAAGGCTCTTGATGACTTAACGGCTACATTGGAGTTGAACCCACAATATAATGCAGCATACCATAGACGTGCAGAAGTGTGGCACGCACTGAAGAAACACGAAAACGCAGCAGCGGATTATAAGAAGTCCTATGAGCTATTCGCTGACGATTACAAAGCGCGACTAGGCGAGAGTACTATGTTGGCAGAGCTTAATAAGTTTTCCGAAGCAATTCCTATATTAATGACTATCAAGACCAATAGAAAAAAAATCGAAAAATTACACACACCTGATTTTTTCCGAGACAGTTATAACCTGCTAGGAAAATGTGAGTTTGAAACCGCTCAATTCGACAAATCAGTGGAAGATTACGATACAGCGCTGGATTTTGATAAAAACTTTGCGCAAGGATATTATAACCGTGGTGAGGCATATCAGGCTCTTGGAAAACTGGACAGGGCAATAGATGACTACCAACGCTCGATTGATTTGGCCCCAGCTATACCAGCAAGGTACTTTTCCAAAGCATATGCACTGGAAAAAAAAGGCGACTACCAAAAGGCATTGGATAGTTACAGGGAGGTGGTTCTTTACGACTCGGCTCGAGTATTATTCAACAAGACTGTGCTCCGGCGCGGGAATACACTCTTTCTGGCTGGCCAGTATCATGAAAGCATTCTGGATTTAGAAAGGGTTGACAAGTTTGCTGATTCGACGCTTTGTGGATATGATTGCTGGATGACACTGGGAATTGCCAATATCAAAGCTGGAAAGCCAGATTCGAGTTTAGTCTATTTCGAAAAGTGTCTCGCTTCAAGAACCCACATGGCAGAGGCTGCTTACGCCACTGCTTGTGCTAATCTTCTGCAAAACAAAGAACCAGATGCACTTAAATGGTTCGAAAAAGCATTTAGCAGCGGTAATTTGACGGTATCCTATGTACGTAAAGATAAACTACTTGACACTGTACGCAAGGATTTCAAAAAAAACAAATCCTTCAAACAACTCACCGATAAGTACCTGAAATAGCCCATTTCGAACCGGCACGTACTATTTGCCAATCAAAAATTCGATGGTTACGCGTCGGTTCTTCATTCTGTTCTCCTCGGTATCATTAGGAGCACCGGGCTTGCGACTTCCCATTCCCATTTTATAAAGCCGGTTATTGGCGATGCCAAGATTAAAAAGATAATTGGCCGTAACCTGGGCACGCAGCTCAGAAAGAATCAAATTCCTTTGTTGGTTGCCAACATTGTCGGTATGGCCCACGAGGCGAATCCAATATGCTGTTTCATCCCGTAAAAAATGAGCAATCTCAAGAAGAAGCTTCTGTGACTCCGGTTGCAGTTCATAACTGCTCCTGTGAAAATAGATTGTATGTATACGATCGGGCAAGGGAAGCACGGCCAGCAGTGGATCCGATACCGGCGACGCAACCGAAACTGTCGGATTTGAAACAACGTTCAATCCTTTTCGAAGCACTACGGTTTGCCGGTGCAAAAGCCTGCCGCTGGAATCCGCAAATAGAAGTTCATACTCCCCAGACGTAAGGTCCGCAAAGCAGAATTGTCCAAGTTCGTCTGACAATGGCATTACAAGCTTTTCGATACCTCCAGTCTGCGTACGTAGCTTGCATTGTAACCTGGTCTGAGGAGCTTCGACTGTGAGCACGACAAGATCGGGTAAAAGCCTTATGTGATGATAGATTGTGTCTTTCCTCATTTTCTCCACCACAATATTACCTCGATAAGTTTGATATCCGTCTGCCCTGACTTCGAGGGCTACGATGTCTTTTTCCACAAAATCTATCTCCGACAACTTCGACCCTTCCAAGTCGATACAAGTTCTTTTTGCCCCTTTTGTAAAGAAAAAACATGCCTGAGCCGAAATGCTTAATCCGGTATTAACATCCATTGCATCGAATACCGACTTTTGGATCACCTGTTTTGTATTCTTACCGCCCGATGACTGGACGTAGTGAGTTTGCTCTGACTGCGAATAAGGCCTATCATTGGCTTGTTGATCCGTCCGGACTAAAGGGATTAGTACTGGTAACGGTCTCCCAGGACCTTTAAGGCCCTCCTGGTTAAGTAGTAACGTCCGAGAACGATAACCCTCCTTCTCAACAATCAACGCTATCGCAGAACAGTCAATTTCTATGACCGACCCTTTGGTATTCATTATCGGAAGATACCCATTAGAAGTTTCAACAATCAACCGTGCTACAATCTTCTGGCGAGTGACCGCATCCTGAACAAGGACACGCAAATACAAACAATCTGCCACGGCATCTCTGGAAAGAAATCCGCAAAAGAGTATAAATATCAAGTTCGAACGAATCACATTCCACGCGATGTAAGTTTCGGCAAATCCGATATTTTTCATTGATTCAATAAGAGCGACAGTAAATCATAAGGAGTTTCATGGCCACACATTCCGTTTAAATTTAGCACTATTCACCCCAAATTCAAACTTAGAAACTAAATACACTTCTGTCGTTAAAAAACACCGTGAATTGGGATATTTATCGGATGAATCACGCCTTCTATTTTCTCTCTGGTTCTAATACAATCAAACCACAGCCTAAGAAAACGTGCCATTCCATATCGATAAAATAAAAAGTTCAATCCCATGCAACCCGTCCCCCTCGTCAATTAGCTCTCAACTAAACTTGATTTTCTTCCATCCGCTCTCCAGGTCCCATTGAGACTGCCCTTTTGTGCGTTATGCGCAAGCGCCACCGCGCAAAATAAAATCCAAAACACCCAATCGGTTGAGCCTTACTTCAAATCGTGCAGTGGTGCCTGCTCATCAAATAATCATTGGTGTTAAGCTACTATAGTCTTACTCTTTAGTGAGTACGAAGTTCAGGTCGAATCCCTACAGAATTCCTCGTACAGAAACCAATTAAGACAGTAGGAAGTTTGGTTTGTGTGCCACTTTTGCAGCATTTCTTGAAAGCTATAAAATAGGCTTTAATAAAATAATACGCCAATTTTGTCGGCCAACAATTCCGAAACCCGATTTCTGATGAATAGAGATTTAAACCGAATAATAAGTTTCAATAAATTTAACTTCCACGAATAATATGTAACCTCGAAATTTCCTTAACTTGGTGTAGTCCAATATACTTTCACTCAAACACCCTCTCTAACATGGTCAAATCAAACTACCTGCACTGCGTTTGATAATTGGTCGTTCATACTGGTGAACGATGCCAATTTGAAGATACTTTTGTCTTAAAGCCTATTTCTGATCCCAACGATGTTGGGCATTGATTCATCTTGGTTACTCGCCGCCCTTCAAGCCCTGAAGCAGATGATTCTATAGATTGCTATGTAAAATTCAAACGTGAGACGCCTAACGTATATTACTTTGAGTTACCATTGTTGTATGAAAGAATATGCCGTTAGTGAAATTCGGCATCCTTCCTAATTTGGACAGCTAACCTCTATCAAAAATTTACTATGAAAAAGAATCCGCTGCTCGTCGCATTGGGCATACTCCTAACAGTGTCTTGCAACAGCGATAGCACCGAACTGCCGCCATCAAAATATGAATTTGACACGCCGTACTTTCAGACCGTATCCCTTAATGGGCGAAATGCGTTGAAACTGGCTGTCATCGAAAGGGCAAACCTTTGGACTAAATCATCTGTAATTGTGCTGGAAAACATCTCCGGTACATTTATAACTGACTTAGGGGTCTACATTGAGTCCTGCAATTCTGAGGTTAACTACGACAAATGCAATGATATCACGTTTGTTCCATTAGTAAAAGGTGATACTTTAAAAAATGGAGATCAACGTGTGGTCGATCTAGGGTATAGACTTCCTGATGTCAATGATATATTACGTAGGATCATCGTGACAAGCTATCTACCAACAAACAACGCATCGATCATATATGGGAAGTACTACCATAAATCAGAATTAAAGTATTTCGATTCTGCTGGCAAAGAACTTTCTAGCGGCTTTGCAAAGTGCTTTATTGACGTAGATGGGGAGGTCTATTTTCACTTCGTTCAACTAGACGGCGCGGGCACTCGTCGTTATCAGAACCTTTCAGGAAAGGTGAATAGAGAGAATCAGATTATCGGTAGGATCCAATTTGAAGAGGCCCCGACTGTAGATCATAGTATTTTGACTGAACGGCTGAGCAGTAACGTATGGATCTTTAAAATGGCCCCTATAGTAAACGGTATCGCTAAAGTTGAACTGACCCTTTTGTGACGAAAAATATGAAGGACATCTACCATATTATAAAGCTAACTACGATGATCTTGGCTCCATTATTTTGCATCGGGCAAAACGCGCAGAATACTATGGAGCAGCAAGGCAAGGAGATAACGATTGTAGCATCCGAGGATTTTGGCATTACATTTTACGAATCTAGATCTCTCGAGAGCATCACAATAAAAGTTACGTATAAAAATAAAAGCCAGGATAGTGCTTTTACAATCGACTTACTCGATACCACCTTTGTATTGAAAAATCCTATCAATATCCTCGTGCTACGGGATAAATTGAACAGCGTAATCAATTCCAAAACATCAGAGAATAGATCTATATCTCAAAGTTCCCTCCACGAAATATTTGTATGGCTCGACAAGATACCGAATACCGGAGGAAGCGTACCATTAGCTGGAATGTTGATACCGAATACGCATATCTATGTAGCTAGGAATGGTGGAGAGAAAACGTATGATGAAAGGACAAAAAAGGTATTTAATGCGATGGCACTGCTGAACAAGGCTGTTAACCAGGAAGAATTAGAGTACAAGAAGGCGGCAGTATTGCTAGACAAGGTGCCTGACAGTTTTTTAACAGGTGGGGCTACTGTTGCACCATCCGATACAACCACGGCGATAGGCACAAAGAAATCAGATCTAAGTCCCGCGAGAAAGAAAAAATTGCTAACAATTCTCAATCAGAAAGCTAATAACGATAAGGCAGATAGTTCTCTTTACGGGTTATCAACGGAAACTATCAGAGGCACGACAAACCGATTTATCGAATCCGCCAAGAAACTGGATGAAACTTACCTGACCATTAAAGAACAATATATATTCCCAATTAAGAAAATATCTATTCAGATCGAGCGTGGATTTATCGAGAGGATCCAAGTATGGGTGGAAGATCAACTTAATCGGGAAAGGATTTATGAAAATGTGTATGCTATCGGCTTTTCTTCTATAAAAAACTTTCGGTTTTTCGATAAAACGCGGCTGTTCCCTCGTTTTGAAAACGACACATACATTTACTTAAGTGACGTTTTTGATAATTACAATAATCGCCTTGACAATTATACCAGAGACTATAGTCCGGCTGATACAACGATTAATGAATATGAACCTAAAAATGGCCCTATTAGTCTGCATAGGGATGAATTTGTCAATCTCTTCGATACCAAGGTGTACACCGATCTTAGCGGCCTGAAACCAAATTCTCCAAATGGGCTTATTCAAATTGAAGTTGCTAGGCGGTTTAACATTAAAACTTCTCGCATACAAGTAGGAAAATTGAGATCCGATTTCGGCTTCCTGAGTTACTACAACGTTTATGGATCTTATAACAAATTGGAGAGTGAACAAAGGAATTTGCCGCTGCGAAATGAAAACGTCGCTGAAAATGGCGAACTTCTTTCACCTTCGTATGCGACCAATCTTGATTTTCGGCAGTATGAGAACTTTTCCATAGGAAGCGAGTTGAACGCGATACTATTCGACTGGCCAGATGGAAAGCTTACAACATTTCTGGACTTTGGAGCTCGTTATGGACACACCCCTGTAGTTGACCATTTAAGAACTGTTGCTGGCAACAAGGTAAATATTGAGAGAGATACAATTGTTCTGAGCGGCCATTCCGCAACTTGGTACCCCAAAATAGGAATCGAGCTTTTTTCTGAGAAAAGAGTGGGGTTCGTCTTTTCTTATCAACTGAACTCAACCTATCTTTTTTCAAACAACAACTTCAAGCAAATCAAGAGTTATGCCAAATCAGATTTGGTTTCCCGTACCGTGGAACGGTCTGCAAGGCAGTCACATATGCTAGAGGTGTATCTCCGAGCTGAACCAACAGGGAACAGAAATGGTCGGTTCTTTTTTCGCGGCCGATATTTTATCCAGCATCGGGACACCAACACGTTTTTCTCGCAATTCCAGCTAGGCTATTCATATAACCTCCTCTTTAGGAAGTAACAGAGATGAAAAAACTGTTGTTCACTATCGGCTTGTGCATTTCTTTTACGTCGTGCGCCGCCCAAATATTTGTAGAAGAAAATGTGTGGCGTTCTCGCAACAATGTTAGGAAGGTTGCAAAAAAAAGAATCGGCCAGGAATTCACGATTACTTACGATTCCATACAAGTTTCTAAGCATGTTGGTTCGGATCTTCTGCGGAGGACGCACTTTCATGTTTTAAAGACCGTCAACCGTAGCTCTGTGGCGACAGTCGTAAGTTTGGACACATCAGCCCCAGTTACCTACACTAAAATAGATTCTCAGAAGGTAATCATCATCACCAATGCCATGCCAGTCAGCTCAGATACATTTATCTCATTGAATAAGACACCAGTTGTCGGGATAAACAGGGATGCTCCGCCAGATCTGACCGGATACCCGATCACAACAGAAACGCAGCCTGTGGAGTGGTCCAGACGAGGCTTGATCGATTACTACCGTCGGCACCATATACCACGTTGGTTTGTGGATGTTGGGGACAAGCCGGGCTGGGCGGGAAGAATTTTACGTATACGCAACGCCAGTATTAGACCTGGCGATGTTGATATACGGGAACAGAAAGAGGGGACTATTTTCGGAAACACTTTTCGAATACAGACTGGCCTACTTCTTAACGGCGCTAATGATGCTATTTACGTTGCATTTTGTAGAACAAATGGCGGATTTGTATCAAGAATGCACGATGTAGATCTAGTAACTGGCTTACCAGTCACTAACGCAATCGACGAACAGAAATATCTGTTCGATTACACAGGCGGTGAGTTGGGCTATACTTATAGCCCCTTCAGCAAGCGGGTGGGATTTACTTTCGACAGTGCTTTGAATCTCATGGTTTTGACATCCATGAAGAGTTCAGGCGTTAATAAGTTTGCCTGGGGAATTACCATCTCTCCTGGTGTGAAGTTCCGCCTTGCACACTTCTTAGATTTGCGTGTTGCTCCAAGTATGAACCTAAACTTGAATAGTGTAAAAGGGGAGAAAATTAATACAGGATTCTATTCTCTGGGTCTCCAGGCAGGACTTCGGGTATATATGGGTAAGATTTAAAAATCAGATAAATCATGATGGGCTGCATACAATTAGGTGCAAAATACACTGCCTCTGTAGTCATCGTTTTGATACTACTATGCACTACCTTGGTCGGCTATTCCCAGTCTTCTGGCGGCCGCGAAGGGAAGACTAGGTTGCAGTATGGGCTAAGTTTTGACGCCCGTTGGGAAATTGTCTGGAAATATGGATATCTCTCCAATGTCCGGATTGGGGCATCAGCAGGTATTGGACCTGTAATTGCCTCCGGTGTTATGCCTTACGCGCAATGGTCGTTCGTAGCATTTCAGGGAGGGATGGGCAGCTCACTAAGTGTTCATGATCGTACGAAGGTAAATGTGGAATCCCTTTTTTCCCTGGGAGCCGTTGGAGGCTTTCAGAAAAGCGCTTTGAAGTCGTACAAGCGGGGCGTTTACACAATGGGTGCACTTAACCCCTCACCACTCATCAATCCTTTTGGGTGGTACCTAAATTTGTCAAGCACTATCATTCATCGTTTTACAAAATTCAATCAGAAGAATATTCTGGGCAAAAGAAATTTCTCACAAAAGGTCGGAAGCATCTCACTTGGCGGACCGGCCTGGGATATTAACTACTATAACGATGGAACCCCGTTTCATTACATGGGCCTTGGTGACGGAAAGGATCGTTATTGGACTGGTGGAGGATTCGTAAACATACATGTTCGAAACCACTACGATAACGAATTTAGTAGGAATAGAATCGTCCGAAATATTGTCGTCGGATTTGACCGGTTTACCGGCCATTACCCAGAATCATTTGAAGTTGCCAACAATCTCGGATTAAACACTGTACCCTATGGAGATAAATCACAAGCCTTCTTCAATAAGGGAAGGCTATTTTTTGGAGTTGAGTTGCCTGAATTACCAGGCTTTGTCTCAATTATTTCTTTTAATGACAATAACACTTACGATATCCAACATGTGATCCACCGATTCAAAAAACAGCCCGTACATAACAGTTTACATACGCAAGCCACGGGACTGAACCTTTATTATCGCAGAAATTTTTGGGATATAGAAAAAAAAATCTTGCCATGAAACTTCTCAGTTTATTTGCCATTTCACTCTTTGCTACGGGTTGTTCCAGGAGTATTAGGCCAGAGGTGTTTAGCAACGCCAAACCGAGCAAAAGTTCAGCTTTGTGTCATTTTGACGAACAAGACAGTTATTCTTATTATCTATTGAAGTTCTATGCCATAAACGAAAGAGATGAGAATGAGGATTTTTCATTTGAGAGTGTAACGACTTCGGACAGAATTGGAAATGCTCAGAAAGGCAAGATAATTCAGTTTGTCGCCATATATATTTTTAAGAATGGCGGTGTTATTTACCACTTTCCTTATAAGAACCGCTATCAGAGTTATACCCCAATAGTAGCTACCGCCTTTGATGGAAATCTTCTAGTGGCACCATCTGAAAACCGGAAGTACAAACTTTACGGGTGGGTTGATACGGTGGGAAAGGCGGAAGCTATCGTGCCTTTGATGGCAGACAGTTCAAAAGCCAAAGGAACTATAGGCCTCGATGGCGAGCCAATATCTCATCTTTCCTTGCAACGTGCCGATACAATCACATCTCGTAAACATCTGAATCGTATGGAGTATATTAGCGTTGAACCGGCGAAAACTGATGCTTTCGTCAAATCAAAATTTGATGGGGCGGTACAGCAGATTGTTAAAGAGCAAAAGGGATATGTTCCTAAAGTCAATTCTGTAACTCATTATCGGCATATGCAGATTTGCCTACAAAGTCCGGCGCGTGGAAACGGAAAGCCGAAGCGAAGAATCAATTTGATCTGCAAGGCAATGTATGAAAACAATGACACCAGCACAGCAAAGGCAATTTTGATCATTGGGATTGATTATTTGAAAGAAATCAGATCGAGAGGAGATGACTTCACCCGTACAACAATGAGCAAGACGTTCGACTTCGGAATGTTTCAGGAAAATAGCGAAACGAAAGCAGCACTTTGGTTTAAGGTTAAACCTGGGAATGAGTAGGAATTCCCTCCTATGCTTTGTCATCATGCCCACAAAGGCCTACACTCTCGGAAGATGTCTAACTGCCGCTATTAAATTAGAATAGAAATCATGGATAAAATCAATCAAGAGATTCCTACCCATAACCACGAGAGCGTCCGGTGCTGCCCCTGTCATCACCCAGGCAATAATTGTTTGCGCGCCGTTCAATGTGTGGGAGCCTGGAAGCGTCCCCCGAAGGACTACCTCCTTTTAGTTTATGGTAGATAAAGTCTCATCCATCCTCTCATAATTTGTCAAATGTCAACGTATTTTCGCAAAAAGGAATTTAGTAATTTTCCAAGTACGAACATATTTTAAGTTATTGTTAAGGATTTATAGTGTAATACGGGTAAAGCAATTTCTCTGTCAACCCAAGGGAATGTCAAATTCTCAAAAATGTCAATCAGTCTGGGGGTGAGATTCGAACCCTCGGAGAAGAGGGATTCGAACCTAAAATACAGAAGAAATCAACCCAATTTTTGCCCTTAAACAGGGAATTTATAACTTTGCATAAAATACGGTTTGTTATTTATTGATAATCAACCAGTTAGACAAGTTTTTGCGAGGCATTTTGAGCTAATGTCGTGAATCGTGGAAGTAATTTTTGAAACGATATAACTGACTGTTTGACAGTTCGTTAACTATCAGGTTTCAAATCCTCTCTCTGCGGAAGTGATAAAAACAGCCAACCCACACTCCCGGCGGGTTTTCTTTTGTGGCAAATTCGTGAAGTAATCTACATAGGTAATTATTTCTAAGAGCTTCTATGGCTATACTATCAGAAATATGGTGTAGAAATTTGAGGGCCACTAGCTAGTCAGATCAAGTCTTTACTCTTCAATTTAGCCCTTCTGCTCCCGCCCCCCCGCCACATGCATGCAACAGCAATCTACGCAAAAGTATCGCAGCTAATAAGGCGATATTGGTTCAGAAGAAAATCGGATCAAGGCTAAATGTTGTGGAGCGTATAGGATTAAGCATACAACTTTGTGAGGCGATAAAGGAAGAATTCCACGTTTCGAACGCCTCTGAACTGTGCCCTGAAGGCTTTGATCTTTGCATTAAAGGATTCCGCTGATGCATTGGTGCTGCGGTTATCAAAATGGTTGACGATCGTCTTATAGTGGTTTTCAATGGAGCGGGCTAGGGTGTTGAATGACTTGAAGCCTGACTGCCTGACCTTTTCATGCCATCTGGCCAATCTGGTCAACCCGTATATCTTTTCGGTGGTGGTCGTGAAGATGTTACCGAGCTCCAATGTCAGCTCATATGCCTTTTTAAGATCTGGAAAGCGCTCAAAGAGCAGTTGGGTCCGCTCTTTCTGGCTGCTAGTCCAGGTATTAGGCTTTTTATATAATGCATATCTGCTTCGCGCCAACAATTGCTTTATAGTATCACCGCTGGGTAATACTTCTGGCTGAAATTCTGTCTGTGAGGCTTTTGCTTGCTCAATCGCATCATTTTCCTGATCTAGTGCTTCCCAGCGGTATTTGATGCGGATTTCTTGTAGGGCTTCCATTGCTAACCTTTGCACATGGAAGCGGTCAGTAACGCGCACTGCGCGTGGAAAACATCTCTTAGCGATCATGGTCACACTGCCAGCCATGTCCAGGGTAATTTCAGACACTTTCTTCCGTAAAGCTTCCGGGATTTTGCGGATGATCTCAATAACCGTTTCGGCCTTAGTGCCAGCCACAATGGCGACTATACTGCCGCATCGGCGGTCCGACCTTACCACCTTTGGCAGATTTGTTGGTGAGGATGGTATAGAGTTCGCCGCGAGATAAGCTAGTTTCATCGATCGATAAATGACTTCCTATATTTTCTGAGTACAAAAGCCACCTTCTGGCGTGAGATTTTTGAGACCTGCACGCAAAATCACTCAAATGGGTCCGATATTGCCGTAATAGACGTTTTCCATTAACGCCATAAAAGCGACCAATATCAACGGTACTGTGGGGGAATAAATCCGTCAACATCCTTTAAAAAAAGCACGAATTCTTTCGTCATTCGCGACTAGGCGTCCCCGTACCCTCAGCCACTTCTGCCCAATTCCGTTGCTCTATCTGACCTGTACGAGTATTAAGCCAACGCCGACGCTTGATATGTAAGAAAACCCGTCTATCTCGGATAGGGAAGTCTTGAATCGTAATCTCTGGTAAAAGCCTTTTGATAGCAGTGAGCGCTTGGAGTTATCAGATTCTTCATAGTTCTTCTCCTCCAAATAAAGATGGAGCAGCTCTGAGCATTTCTCTAAGCGGATTAGTTGATAATAGGCTAAGATAAAGTCCGGTAAAAGAGCTCTACTAGCGGCAAGAAACTCTCCAAAACAAACTGGGCTGATTAAAAATCACAAACCTAGAAAAATCCTATTCGCTCCACAAGTTTCGAAATTGATCCAGAAAATCCGCTATCATTTCAAATTTTTTCTCATAGAAATAAAGGAATTCCCTCCCCTTCGTTTAATGAATCCTCGTGAATCTAGTCGAACTACAGTTCTGCGCACAGAATCACTTTCATTCCCTCTGACACAAAAGGCAAATCCTGCCCTATTGTTCTACCTATCTCAATCACGACAACGGAATGCGCCAATGCGCGCTTGTTTCACACCCCAAGAAACAAAAACCGCTGACCACGGAACCTGCGTACAACTTGTAAATTGGAAGCCCATATCTCGAGTCCACCTCCTGATCTGATTACAGAGAGCTGGGTCTGCTTCATTGGTAAATTGAAACTTGGCATGCTGCTCTTGCGCAACGGAAGCTAATTTCTTAGCAAAAGGAGATGTCGCTGGCATGATGAATGTTGGCGAAATATCTGTTAAATTAAATCGTAATGAAGTATTGATCAACTAAGTAGGGACCTAGCGCTCCTTCTTCACAACACTAACTCTCTGATAGTTAGATCCGTAAATCTCTAAACCATCGCCGATCAAGTTACCTGAATATTCAATGGACACATGGGTTCTGACAAAAGGAAAGCGCTTGCGAAAACGGATTTTATGGCCACTCAGGTCTACATCCCTGCAAATCATCACGATATCTCCACTCGTTCTTATTGTAGTGATAGGAGCACCAAGAATTATTTCATCAGCCTCAATCTTTACTTTTGTAAGCCGAACATTTCTTCCTTTTAGTGTAACAGTTTCCGAGGTCCGCATCTCAACATATCGAAGCCTTGAGTTATCGATGACTATCGGGCCGTCATGCTGGATAACACTATTCTTCAAAGACGGAATCTGTACTTGTGAGAAAGACGAAAGGGGCAAAAAAGCACCAAATATGATGTAAATAACAGCAGCTATTTTCATGCCTTATTATTGTTTGAAATGTTTACTACAAAGAGCTAATAACAATTCGTGAAAAATATTTGTAGCGAATATCTTCTTTACAATTCGCATCCATGCCGCAAAGCAAAAGCATCTACCTTCTTCTGAGGTTTACGAAATTGACCTTTACTGATTCAACATCTGTAAAAACAAGTCTTCTATTATTGATAAATGCCCCCGTGTAGTTAATGGTAAGTTTCCCCGAAGCATTATTCCATTTTTTGAAATTTATATCCGTAACAGGAGGAGCAGCTGTACTTGCTTTGAATTCAACATCAACGCAATCAATAACAACATTTCCGTTTGAGTAAATATTGGTTACTGATTCCTCTATGATTAATTTCCTGCACTTAATAATAGCGTCCGACATTTGTAATACGGTACTTCCCCTGATTACTATATCATTGCTCGATTCAATTTTTGCCTTTTGGAGTACCAAATTATTTAATCCGTTGTTCAGTTCTATCAGTTCATCCCATTTGGTATCCGATTTTTTAATGGAGTTAAAAACAATCCCCTGCCCGTTTGCCAAGACGCTAGAAAATATCGCAATATGTATTAGAAAGAAAATGTATCTTTTCATGATTTCTGCCAAATTTGAATTGATAGGATTTTTTTAGTTTTCCACTCGACTAGCCAAATTATAGGTAATAGACAAGAAGGGAGAAGCTTTAAAAACTTTCTCCGTCACATCTTCCAAGCCCACGTTTGCAGTGTCATAAGTACCGCCAACAGCGTATTGATCTGTTTTCAATCGATCGACTCTCAGGTAACTCAACCCTCCATTCAACATAATTTTCTGTCGTTTGCCCAGCACATAAGTGACTCCTGTAAACAGGCTCAAAGTCACGTCTGAAATTGCCTGAAACCCTGCCCCGACACCAAAGAGTCCGCCAAATGCTGCATTCCTTCCGGTTCGCGGGTAAAAGTGCATCAGTGCGGCCAGGCTTGGGCTTATATCGTTCCGGTTATCCAGCCGCTTCAACTTAAATTTTCCGCTTGCGGCATCCGCCTCACGATAATATCTGAAGTCTCTGGAACCCTTTCCGAAAGAAACAACCGGCCCTACGCTGAAATCCACTTTCAATCCTCCTCGGGTGGGAACGTCGAACCGGAACTCCATTGGGCTTCTGTGGGCAGCCAATGCTCTGGTCGACGTCGGCGTGATATTCACGGTATAGTTCACAAAATCGCCATCCATTTGAACCGGAGGCGCCACCGCGATGAAGTTGTTTTTGTTGGTGAGTTCTGCGAGAAGGAAATCCACATCATTGAGCAAACCCAGTAACGCCTCTTCATCGATCAGCTCATCTGCTTTCTCGATTTTACCGCTCGACTTTTCAATTCTGTCTTTCTGGACTTTCGAAGCATTGGCGGCTTCCGCTGCTGTCGCCGCGGATTCATAAAGCGCTTCGAGCTTTTGATAGGATTCTTTCAATTGAAAATAATTGTTTTTGATTCCTGGAGATGGCAAGCCCGCCTCCGGAATTCTGCCATTTATTTCACTAAATGATTCGTCGAGCTGCGCGATCGTTACAAGCTTGTTCCTGATTCTTCGGAGGTCAAATATCTCGGTCGCGACCACTTTAGATATTTCGAGATATTCAGCACATTGTTTCACTATTTCTTTCAAAATAGCGTCGAGCTCTTCCTTGTTCTCGGCGAGCGCCTTGGATTTCTCTAATTGGCTTCTCGCATTTTCCACTTCTCCATCCGCAGCCTTCGCAGTCCTCTTAGCCGCAGCTTTTTGGGCACTATTTGCTTTGGCTACATCTTCGGCTGCATTTTTTGCAACCCCTTCCCTCTCTTCCAGCTCTTTTTCCGCAGCGCTCACATTATCACTTGCGACGGTTACTGCTCTTTCCACTTCATCCGACGTTTCTTTCATAGGAGGAATTGCCCCGCCGATTTCAGCTACCGCTTCTTCCGCTTTTTTAGCCTTAGCCGTCTTTTCCAGGTCCGCTGAGCTCAACCGGAACAATGTCTGTAATTCAGAAGGTATCGGCGTTTGCAGCTCAAACGACTTTCCCGACATTTCAACTTTGTACAGGAACTTGTTGATGTTGTCGATTTGAAATACGGTAAACTTTCCAAATTGCACAGGTTCCACGATTTTGGTTTCTCCAATGCTGTTGGAAAACTTCTGCCAATCCAACCGCCGTTTCTCCTGCGCCCACGCGGCTGAACAAGCCAGCAGCAGGCACCCAATAAGCTTAAACTTCGCTTTCATATCACTGATGGATAATAGGTTAATGTTCTATTTTCTTAAAAAAAGCAATCTTGGGGCCAAAAAGGATTACCAATCCAATCGCATTACCGCATGTTTATGGATCCGGTTTAGGCCAAACTAGGGATAGTATCTACTAGTCAGGAAGGTCTCGATGTTTTGGGATGCCATAATTTCCCAGGCGTTCTTGTTCCCAATGATTTTGGGAAGCGCATACTTTTTGAACATTGCATAGTCGTCCTTTTCCGGAAGAATACGCTCAGTCATAAAGAAGTCGGTGCCGAACATAATTTTGTCCGCAAATGCAGGATTTTGAAGTTCTTTCCAAAAGGCGGGATGCGTTTTGGAATTCCCTACGGCATATGCAATATCAGTGTACACGCTTTTAGGATATTTTAGCATGAGATCCTTGATTTGCGCACACCAATTCTCCTGCGTCATACCAAAAATATCTCCCGATGACCGCTCATGGTATTCATCCAGAACATGGTTTTCACCTCCAAAATGCGCAAAGCATATCTTCAACGGGTGTTCCTTTTTCGAGTGGTAATCGAGTAGCGTTTTGAAACTGACTGGTTCCATGAAATAAGAACAAGTGTTCAAATTCCGCATATTTTCACGGCGTCCCAGAATCCATTTCAATAGTTTTCTGGATTTATCCGGGTGAGGCGGAGGCGTGCCTGGACCGAAAGTTTCCGAATATTTGACACCCGCATAAGTATCCACCGGATTTAAACTATCATTAACATGATTCGTGTCATTAGAATACAAGCCTCCCAGGTAGCTGCAATGCGTGAGCACCGGTACGCCCATTTCCGCCGCCCATTCGAAAGTTTCTTTTAATTTCTCATCGAAAGCGTAAAAGCCCATGCTTGGATATATTTTCAGCCCCGCAAATGGATATACTGAACGAGTGGCATTCACTTTTATCTGGGCGTTGAAGTAGCGCTCTACGGTCTCTCTCAATTCCTGCCCCGAACGCTTCCAACGCGGATCTATTCCCAGGAATACCAACAGATTGTCGGGATACTCCTTTTTCACTTCCAGAATACCTTCCAGCTGGCCTTCAAAACCCGTTTCGGTGGGCCCCGCTCCGCATTTCTCCATATACATGGTCAATGCCACGATCTTCAAATGCGGATCATCATACTGCGATTTCAGGTTCTCAAAAATTTCGCGCTGGTTCCTGCTCTTTCCAACCTGTAAAAAACTGGCATAGCGTTTGCCTCCATTTCCACCGAGTTTGGAAAGCAAAAAAGCAAATGTTGAAGCACCAATCTCTGTATTAGTCAGCCGATCGATCAAGTTTGCTGCGAAATCGGGGAGGTACATATGCAGGAAACGCTTCGGGGCATTCCGCATATTGAAAATGTGGCTATGAACATTGAAGAACTGCATAATTCCTGATTTTAGATTTTAACAGATGTAGCCTTCCGCAACAAATCAAACCAAAATGGCGCTCCGAAACTGGCAGCAAACCCCGAGATCAAAATCCCCAAAATCTTCATAAACAGGTTTGATTTGCTCTCCGGCCATGTTGAAATCACATTATATTTCCATCCTACCGGGAGCTCTTGAGACTTTACCAGACTATCAAGCGATTTAACCAGCTGCCCATTCAACAAATTGGCGCTATCCGGCAGTGTTGCCTGTCCCGAACTCTCTGAATCCTGTTCGGTCAGGACCTGCTCCGGATACTTCTTGTAGTATTCAATGACTGCTTCTTTTTTGACCGGATTTTCCGCGAATTGTGAAAAAAGCTGAATGCTGTCTACGTTAATAAACAATGCTATTACTACACCCAGGTAAAACAGCATTTCTCTCGTCCGTTTCTTGTACCAAAGGTTCAGCCTTTGGTTAAACTCGGTGAACCAATTTTCAAAATACCCAACCAGGTAATCATACAGTTCTGATTCATTTACAGCGCCTGCCAAGTTACTACCCGCATTAAGTTCGGCGTAACTCATAGCCTGCCTGAAAAGGGATACTACGTCACTTGAATTCAGAATGAGTGTTCCATACTTATAATCTTGAAGCAGCCTTGACCGAAAATCTGTCACAATCCCGTTTTGCTGAAATTGTGAAATCTGACTTTGCACGACGCGTGAGCTCCCCACCACTTCAATCAGTGTTTTCGCAAATAGCTCGGGAGATATATCGTTAGACGGCTTCTTGGGATCGCGACTCAGTAGGTCGACAGCTCCATGCGAATAGACTAATTCCGCCCAATTAATGCCATTGACATTATCCATTAATTGGGCGTAAAGGTAGTTCTTCATAAACCGACCTCGTTCCGCCTTGATTTGAGCCCAGGCTTCCAATAGATAGCTACAAAACAATGCGAACAGTGCCCAGCTGATAACAATAGCTAGCGCAGTAGTAAGAACTGGGATATCATATATGCTCATCTGACAAATGGTTAAAATGAATCGATTTCAACTACAGCTATTCAGGCAGCTGTTTAAACAGCCATTCAAAATCTGTTTCTTCATAATAAATCCGGATATACTCCATCAATGCGCTACACTCCTTTACCGACATTAGATGGAATTGGAAGTGGGCTTTCACCTCTCGTATCGTTATTATTTCGTTGCGGAGATAGTAAATTAAGAGGCTGTAAAAATCCAGTAACTCGTCGAAGGAATCCCTGAAATATACTTCGCTGTCCGCTATCACACTTGTTCTGTGATTCCTTAACAAATACGGCAGGCTAATAAAAGTGAACGCGTCTACCTTTGGCAATGCTCCTCTAACGACACCGACTATACGACGATCGGCCCTGGGCGGCGTTTGCGATTTCAGACCATCGCGTTTGAAGCTCCATGAGCGCTTTCCCTTCCTCTGCATCTGCCATTCCGGAGTACTGAGTTTACTGTGGACAATTGTCGTTGGCTTCGATAGATCTCGCGGCACCGGGGCATCCGGTGCTACGGATTCAACTCCTTCATAGTAAGCCACGAGAAAATCATCCAGCACTCTTTTAGCCACATAAAGCTTCTTATCCTTAAACTTATCGATAAGCTCTTCCAGCTTTTTCGCCCTTTGCAGCAGATTGGTTTTCCCAAATTCTGACAGTGCACGGTAAATTGTGAGAATAGCAATCAGAAAACCACCAACTTGTAAAAATGAAGTGAGCCCTCCCATGATTATTTTTTTAGAAGTAAGGTCTTAGACGGTCAAATGTGTGGTCGTTTTTCTTGAACCTATTTGCAACCAAGGTGTCGATGTAGTTGAACGACGCTTCCGAAAAATACCAGCCCAGTGGCAATCGATACCCCTGCTCGGTACTCCTATCCAGTTCCACCTGAATGAATTCACATGACAATGAGTCACTCCCCTTTTCACCGTAGTATTTAAAAACATTCTCGGTAAGGGCGCTCAGCGTCGGCGTTTTCCTATCGGATGCTTTACTGGCCGCGCCAAGCGGAAGAAGTGCTTCACTTAGTACAACGGAATGCGTATTCTTCATATCCATTGTCTTGGTTTCCAAGCTGTTTTTAATGAAAATCACAATTGGTTTAAAGCGAATCTTATCCTTTTCATGGATTTTATGGAGATCCTTAAATACCGGTCTCAGCCTCAATATTAATTGCCATACTGTCTCCAAGCCTGTGTTTTCCTTATAACCGCCATCCACTATTTTCCCTATTCGTCCGCCCCCCTCTCCACATATTAATCCGCCGGACGTGATGTAAGGGAACCGTGAACAAAGCGACGCAGCCGTCTTCACCGGGATGTCTTTATTTATAGCTTCAATTACATCCAGTTCATCTGCAAATACATCGGGCTTAGAAATAGCTTTCAATGAATCATTTCTCAGCATTGGGAACGAGACGATTGTTTTCTGACCACTCTCCGCCAAAACACCATTGATAAACAATCTTGGTATCCGCATTTTAGCGTCCGCATACAATCGCAGAAAACCACGGTCCATCGTGAAGCTGTTGGTGTTTGCAGAAAAGGATTTACTCCATGCGTCTTCCAACTGCCGTGTCCGGTTAAAACCCTCAATTCCTACGGGGAGTATATTCTGCAAATTGTCCTGAAAAAGAAACCCTGCCAGTAAATCTGAAAGGAAATCGGCCTTCACAGCCTTATGAAAAGCCGCTTCATCGGCGTCAATTTTGCGGTCTCGCTTTAACTGGTCGTATAGGTATGAGATATAAAAGCTCGCCCCAACACCACCACCCGACACACCGCTGATACCATAAATCGACTGATACATACCTGGAAAGCGCTTTTCCAAGTTTGCCAAAATCAAGGCCGTCCAGGTGAGAGCTCGGATTCCCCCTCCTTCCGCAGCCACAAAAATGACCGGAATTTCCTGCAAAAAGGACTCATTGACAATGGTTTTCCGGTGAACCAGAATACTATCCTCGCGCAAGCGAATTCCCACAATTGTTGAATCCCTTAAATCCACCGGCACGCAGCACGGACGCCCCAGGCGTGGAAAGTAAATTGCCAACGAGTCTGATTTTACACCATTCTTTAATGCCCGTTTTTGAGCCTCGCATTGCAATGCTATCAGTTGTTCGGCCCACCTGCGAAAGTCACTTTCCAACGTTATCCTCGTTGATTTCATCGGGAGCGTTCTGATTTTGGTATTGTCGTTAACGATACCACAGACGACAATCAACGCAGCAAAGTAGAGAACGAACGGTCGTCGGCCTGGCAGGTTAAAATACATTACCAATGAGAAAATCAGACTCAGAAAGGAAAGCCCGAAAATCATAACTGCGAACGGCCCGACTGTGGTGGCGAAGCCCGTCTCCACTGATGTAACCGAAAGAACGAACAACAAAAATATATATCCCAAAAAACCGTAGAACATCGCTCTAAATCCCCTGAAATACAGCAGAGAACTTAAGGTCTTTTTTTCCGGCGATATTTCGTCAAACCACCTGACGTTGATGACTTGTTTTTCAAGTACAACAACCAGTTCTTCTTGAATGATCGACAAAACAAATACAGTAACAAACAATATCAGCAAAAACCAAAAGCTCGAACCCGAGTAAAGACTGGTCTTAAAAAGCAATGAAACAAATGGAACCATTCCGAGAATACGGGGAATAGCTACAATCCAGAATTTCACTCCCTCTCTATAATGTTTCAGAAAGCGCTGGTCGCTCGAAATTTCTTTCAACTGTAACACAAAAAACGAGCAAAACCACAACGATACTCCGAAAGAAATTAAGGCAAATATTGTCCAGGCCCAGTACTTTTTATTGGTTAATACCTCCTCGACAATATCTATTCCCTGCGGATTATTGAACAAAATAAAGAGATACAACAGAAGAATAACCAATAGCAGGGATACATGCCGGGCTACCGTCCAAAGCGTTGAAAGTATCTGATCGAGCAAGTTTGCGCTTACGTTGATCCGTACAGTTCCTAAAATCCTGATCAGGATTTTTTCAAAAAACCATGTCATAGTCGAACAGGATTGAACAGGTTTTACTATCACCTATATACGTTACGTCACTCCGCTTCGCCGGGATTCCGGAAGCAGACAGTATCAAATCGGCGCAAATACCAGTCTCCGAGTTAAAACTCAGACAACAGAAGTCACCCGTACCGAACATTGTCCGGTGCTTACTGACATACTGTTGCAAAACTGAGGTTAGAGCTGGTCTATTTCCTGTAAAAACCGCATACTTGGAGCGAAGAAATATTCGCCGCCTTTCATCTGGACAAATTGACCGAATGTAGCCGGTCTCATGGAAGTAGGCTCACCCCACTCTACGGGATATTCCTGCCCTCCTTGTCCTATAATGAGGTCAAGCCCGGTGTTGGGTCTAGGGAAATTACTATTATTAGCCCAATTCTTTTGAATGTGCTCGAACTGGTCGACAATGCTTGCCTGATAACTCATAAAAAGTAAGCCTACGTCCCCCTCCGGTTTGTTCTCAATCAAGCCGTCTTCTGGGTCATCATTTCGGATACCAAACGGAATCCCGCGTCGCGCCATTCTTCTCTTTGCTGCTTCTCCGTTTGGCACGTCAGATCGTGGATTTGTTTTGCGGATATGTGCGTGGAAGGGGCATTTTGATGCATCCAATCTGTCATAGTCAAAATTGTTAAAAACGGCACTATTGGGCATTTCGCCTTCCTCATGAACAACCTGCACAGGCGAACCATCCTCGAAGCGTCCGATTACCTGTGCACCAATTCTTTCCTCATCCTCACCCTCCAAACCGAGTTGTATAGCCAATGCTTCTTCCGCTAACTTAAACCCTTTCACATTTTGCTCCAACTTGCGGAAAACAAAGTAGCTACCCATGGCATTGGGATCGTCGGTGATGAGCGGGTCGGGAACGAGTACCAGTTCCGGGGTTGCGCGCGGATCGAAAACGATATCCGTCGTTTCGTCAATTATTCTGTTGTTCAGCTTATATTTCTCCCATTCATCCTGAAAGAACAGGGGCTGAGAAACGCCATCCACGTAGCCGAAATGCTCGATACCAGCTCCTTTGCTGTTGAATACCGCATGCCCTTTGACAACGCTCGTAACCTTTGTACAAAACATGATCGACTTTTGAATCTCCACCGTTACAGAACGCACTCTATCTTCCGATGTATCAGCCAATAGCAACATAAAATGCGGCTGTTGCAGCCCTTCATCCCACATAGCCGAAGGCGGATCATTCAAAACAGCATTAGCCATTCCCTCTTTAAATGAGTCATCATCAAAAAGGTCGGCACGCTCCTGATCAAATAAATATCTGTATCCCAACGCGCTGATATGAAAACATCCAAAAGGGCCGCTATCTTCCCCTTCTTTTCTGAACTTCTCAATACTGAGAATTTGCTGCGCCCCCGAGGATATTATCGGACTCTTGCCCTGGGTAAGGCTCCTGATCCAGGCTTTTACTTCCGATTGCTTCTCTGGCTCACCGGTAATGAAAAGATTGGCTGTATGATGTCTTCCATGTGCTTTAAGAATATTTCCCTGAATACCTTTAAGCATCTCATTCTTCATAGGGTTTTTACGACTAAGCATAGAGCATGTTCGGGTTTAATGATGAATCAAAATTCGCACTAATGATTGTACTGTAAAATCCTTCTTAATTAGGATTTTACATCCTAAAATTTTAGGATATTTACTTTATCAACCCTCTCTAAAGCCTTCTGCTATGCACCAAGTTTTACTGTTGCTATTGCTGTCCGCTTTTCATAGCTCCGCCGGAGTAATGGATAAGGAACGCCTAAGCTCCAAATCCCCCCAAATCAAGCCACCTTCAGGTAATACCAGCGACAGTTTGCAATACGTCGCTTTAAAGGACAGAATGAGGTTTTATACAGATAAAAATATTGATTCTGCCTTCGTTTTCGGGGCAAAGTTGATTCAACTTTGTCAACGCCCGACCTTGAAGAAGGAACTAACCTACGCACTACAATATACGGGGTATCTGTATCAGGTTCGCGGTGATTATCACCAAAGCATCAGATATTATTTCAAGGCGCTCATTGCGGCCGAAAAGGAAATGCAATTCGCCAAAATTGCAGGAGCACACCGCGGCCTGGCGCACGCGTACACAAGCTTGAAGGAATATAAAAAAGCCGATACCCATTGTCGTCTGGGATTAAGCGCATTACAGAAAGAACCGGATACGTATACCCACCTGGGTATTTTAAATGTGCAGGGCTCAATTTTCAGGGAACAGAGAAAACTAAACGATGCGCTGAAAGCAAACATGGCAATGTACACCCTGGCAAAACAACAGAACGAAGGCTGGTATGAAGCCCAGGGCTTGCATGCGGTGGGATGGGTTTACAATGAAATGGGCGACCGGCTGAAAGCGCTTGATTATTATCAAAAAGCGCTCCTTCGATCTGAAAAAATCGGTAGTATCGATCTGCAATGCAGCATTCTTCTCAATATCTCCGAGACGTATTTCCGGGCGAAGCAATCCCGGTTGGCTTTGGCAAACTGCATACTCGCAAAACAACGCGCGGAAAAAATTAACAACAGCAGCATTATTGCTGAGGCTAATGAAAAGCTTTCAAAAATTTATAAGTCAAATCACCAATACGCAAAAGCGCTTGATGCTTACGCCAGTTTTGTAAAATTAAGGGATAGTTTGTCGCAGGAGACAACAGACCACCGTATCGAAACGCTGCAAGCACAATACGATAATGTCAACAAAACCATTGCATACCAGCGCCAGCAGGTACGGCTACTCGATGAACAAAACAAAGGCCAGAAACTTGCCCAGGATCGCAACGTGCTGTCAGCCGGAATATGCTTCGTACTGCTGGCGGCATTTCTGTTGTTTTGGAATAACAGGAAACTGCAAGCCAAAAACGTCCAGATTAATGCGCAACGCCAGCTGCTTGAGCATGCGCAATCACAGCTGTCGGACATGAACAGAACTTTGGAAACCAGGGTTAATGAACGAACCGAAGCACTATCGAAAGCAAACAAGGAGCTCGTACGTAAGAACGAGGAGATCAGGTATGCGATGTTCAAGGGACAAACCATTGAAAGAAAACGGGTAGCATTGGAACTGCACGATAACTTAAGCAGCCTGTTGAGCGCTGTCAATATGAGTATGCAGGCCATCAATCCCAAAAATCTTACCGACCCTGGATATTCCTCTCCAAAGTACGCCACGATTCCTCCGAAAGTACGCCACTTATTCCTGGGCAAAGTACGCCACCAAGCAGGCAGCAAAGTAGCGGATTTTGGCGTGCTTCAATGTGAGTTTTCGG